>JAESGB010000006.1_pt1 | contig 624895 bp, 612 predicted proteins | sample 9266211 | NCBI WGS metagenome assembly JAESGB01 (sample SAMN14514844, study PRJNA621659) | algae metagenome | isolation source: Goleter apudmare HA4340-LM2 and co-occurring heterotrophs from cave wall... | place: USA: Maniniholo cave, Kauai, Hawaii | collected 2009-07-28 | reverse complement strand
TAAGTGGGGCGCGCTAAACTCGCCCCTCCGCCACGTCAATCTGATATGGCCTCAGGAACCATGATTCGAGACGATATCAAGCAAGCCCAGATCGCTGCCATGAAGGCCGGCGACAAGGAAACCCGCGCCGCGATCGGCCTGATCCAGGCCGCGATCAAGAATCGCGACATCGAAGCGCGGACCCAGTCCAACGCGCCGGACGACGACGCGCTGGTGGTCGAAGTGCTGCAGAAGATGAAGAAGCAGCGCACCGAGTCGATCCAGATGTTCCGCAACGGCGGGCGAGAGGAACTGGCCAAGGCCGAAGAGGCCGAAGTGGCGGTGATCGATCGCTTCCTGCCCAAGCAGATGGACGAAGCGGAGACGACCGCCGCGATCGAGGCGATCAAGGCCGATATTGGCGCCGCCGGGATGAAGGACATGGGCCGGGTGATGGCCGAACTGAAGGCGCGGCACGGCACCGTGCTCGACATGTCCAAGGCAAGCGGCCTCGTGAAGGCGGCTCTGGCTTAACTCTGAACGCCCCTCCCGCTTGCGGGAGGGTTTTGGGAAGCGCATGTCTTCACGAGCAACACCATGTCGCTGACCCCCGCCTTTCTTGACGAGCTGCGCGCGCGCACGTCGCTGTCCGCGCTGATCGGCAAGACAACCAAACTCACCAAGGCGGGGCGTGAGCACAAGGGCTGCTGCCCGTTTCATAACGAGAAGACGCCCAGCTTCTACGTCAACGACGACAAGGGCTTCTATCACTGCTTCGGCTGCTCGGCGCATGGCGATGCGATTCGCTGGATGACCGACCAGCGGGGCCTGCCCTTTATCGATGCGGTTAAGGAGCTGGCGCAGGCGGCGGGCATGGACATGCCCGCCCCTGACAAACGCGCCGCGGCGCGGGCCGAGAAGGCGAACTCGCTCCACGATGTGATGACCGCTGCGGCGGAGTGGTTTCGCCAGCAGCTTGACGGGATCGAGGGCACCGCGGCGCGCGCCCTGCTCGACAAGCGCGGGATTTCGGATGCGACACGGCGCAATTTTGGGTTCGGATTCGCGCCAGACGCCCGCGGCAAGCTGCGCGCGGCGATGAAGCAATTTGGCGACGCCATGCTGATCGAGGCGGGCTTGCTGATCAGCGTGGAGGGCAAGGAACCCTATGACCGGTTCCGCGGTCGGCTGATGATCCCGATTTGCGATGCGCGGGGGCGCGTGATCGCCTTTGGCGGGCGGATCATCGGCGATGGCGAGCCGAAATATCTGAACTCCCCCGACACGCCGCTCTTCGACAAGGGGCGCACGCTCTACAACCTCGATCGCGCCCTGCCCGCCGCGCGCAAGGCGGACCGCGTGCTGGTAGTGGAGGGCTATATGGATGCGATTGCCCTTGCGCAGGCCGGGATCGGGGAAGTGGTCGCGCCGCTCGGCACCGCGCTGACCGAGCATCAGCTGGAGCGGCTGTGGCGGATTGTCGATGTGCCGACGCTTTGCCTCGACGGGGACAATGCCGGGCAGAAGGCCGCGATCCGTGCCGCGCACCGCGCGATGCCGCTGCTCGCTCCCGGGCGCAGCCTGCAGTTCGTCACCTTGCCGGAGGGGCAGGATCCCGACGACCTGATCCGCGCCAAGGGTGCCGCCGCCTTTGAGGCGCTGGTGCGTGAAGCAACGCCGCTGGTCGACCGATTGTGGGCGCATGAAGTCGCGGCCGAGCCGCTCACCACGCCCGAGCAGCGCGCCGGCTTTCGCGCCCGCATGGCCGAACTCGCCAAGACCATCGGCGATCCGGTCGTACGGTCGGAGTATCAGGCAGAGTTCCGCCGTCGTTATGACGAGCAGTTCGGGCAAACCCGCCGCCCGTTCGAGCGCGGTCGCAGCTTTGAACCCCGGCAGCCATTCGTACCCAGACGGCCTGGACAGAAATGGACGCCCCCGCCCCTGCCCGTCACAGACGACGCCAAGGCGTTTCGTGCTGCCGGCATCGACCGGGTGCTGGCCAAGGCCGTGCTCGCCGGGCTGATCCGCCACCCGGCCGAAATCGCGCGCCATATGGAAGTGCTGGGATCGCTGCGCATGGCCGACGGCGCGCTTGGCCGATTGTTTGAGGCAGTGGTCGATGTCGCGCTTGAGGATCGGGAGCTTGATAGCGCCCGCCTCGTCACCATATTGCGGAACAGCGGTTTCGAAGCAGTCGCCCGTGACCTGCTGAGAGCAGATACAATGCCTTATTCCTTTACGCAGCCGACGGGGGATGCGTCGCGCGCCCGGGAAGACCTGGACGAAGCGATCGCGATCCTGGTGACGCAGCCTGAAGTGGATGCGGCACTGGCTGATGCAACGTCCGCCATGCAGGCGCGCTTCACCGACGAGGCGTTCCAGCGACAGGTGGCGTTGGTGAAAGAAAAACAGGCGCTGGAGCTTCGGCTTGCAAATCTCGTTCAGTCGAACGAAGACGCCCGCGCTTTTGATTCCGAGGACGATTGATGGCGAAGGTTAACGGTAGCGGTGCAGAAGACGGTGTTGAACTGGCTGATGCCCCGCTGATCGACCTGAACGACGCGGACGTCAAAAAGCTGATCGCTCGCGCCAAGAAGCGCGGGTACATCACCTATGATGAGCTGAACGCCGCCCTGCCGCAGGACCAGATGTCCAGCGACCAGCTCGAGGACGTGATGTCCGCGCTCAACGAAATGGGCGTCAACATCGTCGAGAACGAGGAAGCCGGCGAGGACGGCGACGAGCAGGAGCAGCCGGAGGACGAGGTCGAATCCGTCGACGTCGACCAGGGCACCGCGCCCGCCGTCGAGAAGAAGAAGGAAACGGTCGACCGCACCGATGATCCGGTGCGCATGTACCTGCGCGAGATGGGCGCCGTTGAGCTGCTCAGCCGCGAGGGCGAGATCGCGATCGCCAAGCGTATCGAAGCTGGCCGTGACACGATGATCATGGGCCTGTGCGAGTCGCCGATCACCTTCAACGCGATCATCGACTGGTCCACCCAGCTGAACGAAGGCACGATGCAGCTGCGCGAGATCATCGATCTCGACGCGATGCTGTCCAAGGGTCCGTCGGCCGAGCAGGTCGAGGGCGCCGAGGACGACAATGGCGAGATCAGCGAGAAGACCGCTGGCACCTCGTTCAAGGAAGAGGACGAGCCGGAGGAAGCATCGTCGGACGACGACGATGACATGACCGAGCGTCGCACGCCGCGCGCGTCGGACGAGGAAGAGGAGGACAACACCCTCAGCCTCGCGCAGATGGAGGAAACGCTCAAGCCGATGGCGCTTGAGAAGTTCGCCAACATTACGTCGATCTACAAGAAATTCTCGAAGATGCAGCAGGGCCGGCTCGACGCCATGGGCGGCGGGACCGAGCTGACCGCGGCGGACGAGCGCAAGTATCAGAAGCTGCGCGAGGAGCTGACGGCCGAGGTCGAGAGCGTCCAGTTCCACAACGCAAAGATCGAGTATCTGGTCGACCAGCTGTACAGCTACAACCGGCGTTTGACCGCGCTGGGCGGGCAGATGCTGCGACTGGCCGAGCGGCACAAGGTAAGCCGCAAGGACTTCCTGGATCGCTACATGGGTCATGAGCTCGACGACACGTTCCTGGCGACGGTGAACGGCCTCGACAAGAAGTGGACCGCCTTCGCCACCAACGAGGCGGCCGCCGTCGAGCGGATCCGCAGCGAAATCGCCGAGATCTCGCAGCAGACCGGCATGGCGCTCGGCGAGTTCCGCCGCATCGTCAACATGGTACAGAAGGGCGAGCGCGAGGCGCGTATCGCCAAGAAGGAGATGGTCGAGGCGAACCTGCGCCTCGTGATCTCGATCGCCAAGAAGTACACGAACCGCGGCTTGCAGTTCCTGGATCTCATCCAGGAGGGCAACATCGGCCTGATGAAGGCGGTGGACAAGTTCGAGTATCGCCGGGGCTACAAGTTCTCCACCTATGCCACATGGTGGATCCGGCAGGCGATCACCCGCTCGATCGCGGACCAGGCGCGCACGATCCGTATCCCGGTCCACATGATCGAGACGATCAACAAGCTGGTTCGCACCAGCCGTCAGTTCCTGCACGAGCAGGGCCGCGAGCCGACCCCGGAGGAAATGGCCGAGCGCCTTTCCATGCCGCTGGAGAAGGTGCGCAAGGTGATGAAGATCGCCAAGGAGCCGATCTCCCTCGAAACGCCGATCGGCGACGAGGAAGACAGCCACCTGGGCGATTTCATCGAGGACAAGAACGCCGTCATACCGGTGGACGCCGCGATCCAGGCGAACCTGAAGGAAACGGTCACCCGCGTCCTTGCCAGCCTCACGCCGCGTGAGGAGCGCGTGCTGCGCATGCGCTTTGGCATCGGCATGAACACCGACCACACGCTGGAGGAAGTCGGCCAGCAGTTCAGCGTGACGCGCGAGCGCATCCGCCAGATCGAGGCCAAGGCGCTTCGCAAGCTGAAGCACCCGAGCCGAAGCCGCAAGATGCGCAGCTTCCTCGACCAGTGAGGATCCAGCGGGCGGGAAGAGCGATCTTCCCGCCCGTTCTGTTTGCAGCCCCGATGGCCCACTGCGCTACGATCATCGGCACGGAAATGCAGCCAACGTTGATCGATGGCGCTTAACCGCGTCTTTACCTTGTTTTGCGATCCTCCGGCGCAACTCGTCGGAAGGTATGTTTTGGTGACTCCCAACGCGGGCTTTGCATCGACCCGTCACGCGCTTGACGCCATCGTGGCGGCAGACGGTACAGCGGGTTGCGCCCATGTCGCCGCGCTGGTCGATGGCGATGGCGCCGTGCGCGACCTGGCTGATGCAGTCCATGCGCTCTGCGCGCTACATGGCAGCGCGCCCAGCCTCGTCGAGCGCGCAATACATGCGAATGGCGCGGCGCCGCTCCGCGACTGGTTGCGCGTTGCTGCGATCGGCTTCGATGAGGAGCGGCACCTGCTAGCCGCGCTGACGGCCGCGATCGGCCCACGCCCGTCCACGCCGCGCGCGGCGCAGGCGGAGGCGGCCCTCACTGGCCAGCACCATGCCCTGACTACCCTCGCTTCGTCTGAACGGGCGGGCTGCGCGGTGGGAGCTGCTCTTGCCTTGCTGCTCGACTGGCACGCGATCAGGAACGTGCTGGGCGTCGCGGCCTGTTGCGCGGAAATGGTGTTGCTGGCCGCGGCTATTCCGCCGCAGGAGGACATCATCGCGGCCGCCGCGACGATCGCTCAGAAGCCGGCGCCTGCTCGCGCGCTGTCGTTCGGCGCGCAGCAGCTGGCGCTCCAGCATCGCGGCCTGTGGCAGTTGCTGGCCGCGCGGATGGAGGCACGCAACGCGCTTTGACCGCGCAGCACGGCAAGCGTCTTGCACCCGCCCGAAAATTCCCGCATCGCCATACCCGATAGTCGAACAAGACGGGATGAGGGCATGAAGCGCTTCGAGGGCACGCAGAGCTACGTCGCAACCGATGATTTGAAGGTTGCGGTCAACGCGGCCGTGGCGCTTCGCCGGCCGCTGCTCGTGAAGGGCGAGCCGGGCACCGGAAAAACCGTCCTTGCCTATGAAATCGCGAAGGCGACCGGCGCACCCCTGATCGAGTGGAACGTGAAATCCACCACCAAGGCGCAGCAGGGCCTGTATGAATATGACGCGGTGGCGCGCCTGCGTGATGGCCAGCTCGGCGACGAGCGGGTTCACGACATCTCCAACTACATCCGCAAGGGCAAGCTGTGGGAAGCGTTCACCGCGCCCCAGCTTCCGGTGTTGCTGATCGACGAGATCGACAAGGCGGACATCGAATTCCCGAACGATCTTCTGCAAGAACTCGATCGCATGGAATTCCATGTCTACGAGACGAAGGAAACCGTACGCGCGGTCGAGCGCCCGATCGTGGTGATCACGTCCAACAATGAGAAGGAACTGCCCGACGCATTCCTGCGCCGCTGCTTCTTCCATTATATCAAATTTCCTGATCGCGAGACGATGCAGGCGATCATCGACGTACACTTCCCCGGCATCCAGCGGATGCTGGTGTCGAAGGCACTCGACATCTTCTACGACGTCCGCGACGTTCCGGGCCTGAAGAAGAAGCCGTCGACCAGCGAGCTCCTCGACTGGCTGAAGCTGCTGCTGCACGAGGACATGCCGCTCGAGGTGCTGCAGAACCGCGACCCGACCAAGGCGATCCCGCCACTGCACGGCGCGCTGCTGAAGAACGAACAGGATGTTATGCTGTTCGAGCGGCTTGCCTTCATGGCCAAGCGCCAGGCGAACAAGGGCTGAGGAGGTTCGCCCCGCCGGACCGGCGGGGCGGCCGCTCTTCCATCAGACCCGTCGCGCAATTTCCGGATAGGCACCCGCGTTTGGGGTCGCTACGCCAGCCTGTGTCCCTGATCCTGTCGATCGCCGCAACGGCGGCCTCCCCGGCCCTTGGCGCGGGATCCCTCCCGCTTTCCCCTTCGGTCGAGTCTGGCGCGCCGGTAATGTCCCCGGCGGCGCAGCCTCAGGGCGTGTTCGTTCTGGCGCCCGATGCTGAAAGCCGCTGGGTGCCGTTCGATTTCACGCCGGGGAACCAGCTGCGTTTCTCGCTCACGATCGATGGCCGTCCGGCAACCGCAATCCTCGACACCGGCGTCAGCTATTCGGTTTTGTCGCGCCGCTTTGCCGACGCAGCCGCGCTCAAGGTCATGGCGGGCGGCAGTGCGACCGCCATCGGTGGTTTGGTGCCGATCGGCTGGGCGGCGACCCGGGACGTGAGCTTTGGCGCGCTGACGCGGCAGGGTGGCGGCCTTGCCGTGGCGACGCTGCCGGCGCTGGCAACCGGCAGTACCGAGCCGGTCGACCTTCTCGTCGGACGTGACCTCACCGCGCGCTATGCGCTCGACATCCACTTCGAGGCGCGCCGTTTCCGACTGCTACCAAGCGGACGATTGCCGTTCCGCGGCCGGGCCGCGCCGCTCTCCATCTCGCGTGATCGGATGGTCTATGTCAGCCAGGCCACGCTGGGCGCCACGCACCTGCGGCCGATGATCGTCGATACGGGGGATGGATCATCGATAACGGTAACCTCGCCAGGCTGGCAGGCGGCTGCGATCGACAATGTGCGCACGACGACGACGATTTCCTTCGGTCTGGCGGGCACCGTCACCAGCACGATCGGCATCGTGCCGAGCCTGCGGATCGGCGAGTTGGTCGCGCGCAACGTCGAGGTGCGTATCGAGCCGCCGCGCGGGTTTTCAGAGTCGATCGATGCCGCCGGCCGGATCGGGACGGGATTTCTGCAGAACTATCGCGTCCTGCTGGACCCGGGCGCTGGCCGCATGATCCTGTCGCCCGGCCGCAAGGCTGATTTGCCGCCACTGCGCTCCACCAGCGGGCTGCTGTTCGGGATCGACCGCGATCGTCTGCGTGTGCTGCACGTCATGCGCGGCAGCCCGGCGGCGGAATCCGGATGGCAGGAGGGCGACATGATTTGCCGCATCGACGGGCAGCCTGTCCCGCGCAACTATGGCACCCTGCCGCTCGCGACCTGGTCCGCGGGCAAGCCGGGACGAACCGTCGCCTTGGGCCTGTGCGATGGACGCGAGCGAATGCTGACGCTGCGCGAATTCTATTGAGGCGCGGGGATCACTGCCGGAACGCGCGGTTGAATTGATCCACCAGCGGTTTGAGCAGGTAGGACATCAGCGAACGTCGTCCAGTCTGCATATAGGCCTCCACCGGCATGCCGACCTTCAGCTTCAGATTGCCGAGCTTCTGCACCTCCGACTCCGGCACCCGCAGCCGGGCTTCAAAGAAGGTCGCGCCGGTGCGCTCGTCACTCTTTCGATCCGCGCCGATGTAGAACAATTCGCCCGTCAGCTCTGGCGTCGACTGGGCGCTGAATGCGGCAAAACGGAGAACGGCGGGCTGGCCGATATGAAGTTGGTCGATGTCCGTCGGGCTGACCGCCACGTCGACAATCAACGGCTCACGATCGGGCACGATCTCCATGATCGTCTGGGCGGGTGGCACGACGCCCCCCACCGTCTGGAACGCCAGGTTGTTGACCACGCCGTCATAAGGCGCGCGAAGCAGCGATCGCTCGGACGCATCGCTGGCGGCGATGGAGCGGACGCGCTGGTCGCCAAGCTGGGACATGACGACGGCAAGCTCCTGGCCGGCCTGGACGCGGGCATTGCGCTCTGCTTCGACGGCTGATTGCCGCAGTTCGGCAATGCGCGCCCGCTTTTCGGCGATCCGCGCGCGCAGCGAGGCTATTGTTCCGTTCAGCTCGGCGGCGGTGCGCTCCAGCTGGTTGACCCGTGCAACCGTCACGAGCTGACGTGCGTACAGGCCGCGCAGCGCCTCCAGCTCCGGGGTGAGAAAGGTGCGCTGGTTCTCCGCGCCCTGCAACTGGGCGCTTGTCGCTGCGACGTCCTGTTGCGCTTGGACGATCCGCTCCCGGATCGCCTCCTGCTCCGTCAGGCGAAGCGAGCGACGCGCGGCGAACTGGCGACCAGCCTCATCCTTGGCTGCGAGCGCGGTGGGCGTATTCGCCGTGGCGAGAGCCGGCGGAAAGCGGATGGACGCGTCACCGTCGCGTTCCGCGATCAGCCGGGCCTGCGAGGCGAGCAATTGCTCCAGCGACTGGCCAAGCGACGCTGCGCTGTCGCCGCTGACGCGATTGTCGAAGCGCATGATCGGCTGGCCCTTGCGGACGCGGTCGCCCTCGCGGACATACAGCTGGGCCACCACCCCGCCGGATGGATGCGCTACCTGCTTGACGCTGGATTCGACCGACAGCTTGCCGTTGCCCATCACCGCCCCGGTTACCCGGATCACCGAGGCCATGAGCGCGACGACAACCACCAGCAGCGCCGCCAGGATCATCGCGTGACGCACGCTGCGGTCGAGCGCGCGCTGCGGGTCGTCCAGATGTAGCGGGGGACCGGCAAGGTTGAACGTTAGGTTGGACATGGTCACTCTCGGTCGCGAACGACGGGATCAGCCACCCGTGGCTCGGCATATACGGACGTCTGGGCAAGGCGTTCGGCATCCCGCCGCTGACGCTCGGCCATGCGGGCACGCACATCTTCCTTGGTGCCGAAATCAGCCATGCCGCCCTTGCGAAGGACGAGCACCAGATTGGCGCTGTCGATGATGGCGGCCGAATCCCCCACCGCGATTGCGATCCCGCCGCGTTCCTGCACGCCAGCGAGACAGCGGCGTAGCGCAGCATTGCCCTCCCCATCCTGGAAGGCGCTGGGGTTGTCGAGCAGGAGGAGGAACGGGTCCCCGTACAGCGCGCGTGCGAGCGCGATGCGATGTTGCACCGACAGCGCCGGCGCGGGCGCATCGTGCTGCGCAAGCTCCGTATCGTAGCCATTCGGCAAGCGGACGATCACATCATGAGCGCCAGCTGCCAACGCGGCGCGCGTGACCAAAGCGGGGTCGGCCGCGGGATCAAATCGGGCGATATTGGCCGCCACTGTCCCGGGCATCAGCTCGGGCACGGTGGGCAGATAGCCGATGTGGGCCGAACGAGCGTCGTCATCCCATTGGTCCAGCGTGGCGCCATCGAGCCTTACGGTGCCGGCAACCGCACGCACCTGCCCTGCCAGCATCCTCAGCAGCACGGACTTGCCGCAATTCGCCGGGCCGATGACGGCCACCACGTCCCCCGCCTGCGCGGCGAAACTGACCTCGTGCAACATCATCCGCCGCGTACCATGTACGGGCAGGGCAGCGTTGCTCACCTCAAGGCGGCGCACGGGCGGCGGGAGGGGAACGAGGGTGCGGGGTGCCTCGATTGTGTTGACGCTCTCCTCGAAGGCGCGCCACGCCTGCCTGGCGGCGCTCAGCACTGCCAGATGAGTCGCCAGACGATGCAGCGTCCAGAAGATCAGCGTCGCCAGCAACATGGTTGCCGCGAAGGCGCCGTGGCTCGCCGCATCGGAGGCCATCAGCCAAGTGGCGGCTGCGGCCGTCGCCGCCAGGAACAGCGTAGCGGTGAGACCGACCAGTCGCACGGCATGCCCCTGGTGCCAGCTGGCAAGCTGCTCCGCCGACGAAACCTGACGCCGATGGCGAGCATCGGTTGCGCTGGCGTGCTGCCCCGACCCAAGCAAGGCGAGAAGGGCGCGGCGTGGCTGGCCCAGCGCCGCCTCCACGTCGCGCAGCCTGTAGGCCGATCGCGCCGCATCGCGGTCGCGCGCCAGCTTTCCAGCGGATGGTGCGAGGACGAGGAGGATCACGATCGCGCCAGCGAGCGGCACCAGCGCGACGGGCCCGCCGACAAGCGCCAGAACGATCAGCGCCACGGGTATGCACGCGGTATCGATCAGCGCTGGTACCGCTGGCCCAACCAGGGCTTTACGTATCGGATCGAGGCGCTCCGTCATTCCGCCCGCCTGATCATAAGCGGCAGCAAGATGAGCGAACAGCCGATGACGCGTGGCGAGAAGAACCGTGTGGAGAACGACAAGGGCGGCCGCGAGGGTGAGCAGGCCCACAATCGTGCTGCCGCTCCGCCCGGGAAGAGCGATGTCGATCAGCAGCATCAGATACAGAGCATAGCCGACCGGCAGCAATGACAAGGCGAGCCCAAGGATCGCAATACCCGGTATCGCCCTGCGTTTAGCCAGCGCCACACGCTCGTGAGCAGACCGATTGCTGATCGTGTCGGCTGCCGTCAGCCGTATCATGCGCCCTGCCCTTCCAGAGAGCGCCGGTGCTCGGGCGTTGAGCCTGCACCGCGCGATCGCGAGGTGAATCCACGCAGGGAAGGGACGCCGCGCATGCGCGACGCCCCTGTCTCTTGCGGCACGACGAGCCTGATCAGCTCGACAGCTCTTGGGTGAACGCCGCATAGCCATTGCTGATACGCAGCGTCTGGGTCGAACCGTTGCCGGTTTCGAAGTTGATGATCAGCAGGTCATAAGCCGCGTTGCCGCTGTACGTAATACGGCCGCCCGACGCTTCATAGGCTGCTGCCAGCCCCTCGAAGCTGGTGATGATCGCCGAGTCCCCGTTGGCAAAGCCGTTCAGACCCGGCGCGTCGGTGTCGAACAAGCCATTGTATTCACCGAATACCAGCTTGTCGCCCTGCGCGAAATTCAGATCATAGATCGAGTCCACATCGGACGCGCCACCGACCTGGTTGCCGAAGAAGCGGAACTGATCGGCACCAGCGCCGCCGTACAGTTGGTCATTGCCCGCGCCGCCGACCAGAATGTCGTCGCCACGGCCGCCGCGCAGCACGTCGTCCCCGCCCTTGCCGGCAAGAGTCGTGTCATTGCGCGTAGCAGAAATATCATCCCTGTTTTCTGTTCCCGAAACATAGTCTGCCATCGTACCCTCCTAGCAAAGAAGCCATTGGGCGTGTGTTGCCCCCAATATTCGGAACGACTCCGATCATTGGCGGGCCTTTTTCAGCACGACGGACAGGGTGCTGATAGTTGAGATGGCGCAGAAATGGAGGGATAGTACCTCACCGTCCTTGCCCCTTCCCAGTACGAACAGTGACATTTTTCACATCAAGCACTTTGCGCGTCCATAGAGACTTGCGATAGATTAGTCCGTTTTGGACCATATGCCACGGCGCGCCCCTCCTTCATGAGCAGGACGTGATCGATCGCCGCCAGGATGGAGGGACGGTGCGCTACCACGATGACAACCGCGCCCCGGGCCGTGGCCGCGCCGACTGCCTCGACAAGCGCGGCCTCTCCGACCGGGTCGAGATTGGCGTTCGGCTCATCCAGCAGGATCAGGAACGGATCTCCATGGAGAGCGCGCGCCAAGGCAATTCGCTGCCGCTGGCCACCCGACAGCCGGCGCCCGTCGGTTCCCACGTCGGTATTATAGCCGTCAGGCAGCTGCTGGATCATTTCGTCGACACCGGCCTGCTGAGCAGCGGCAATGATCGTATCCACGGATGCTGCGGGGTCGAAGCGGGCGATGTTCTGCGCCACGGTGCCCGGAAGCAATTCCACGTTCTGCGGCAGAAATCCGATCTCCCGTCCCAGCAGATCGCGCGGCCATTGTGTCATGGTTGCGCCATCCAGCCGCACCTCTCCAGCGCGCGGGGGCAAGGTGCCAGCGATGCCGCGAAGCAAGGTGGACTTCCCCGCCCCGCTCGCCCCCATGATCGCGATCGCCTCCCCCGCATAGGCGACGAAGGAGACGTGGCGCACGGTAGGCTCGCTCGCGCCGGGAGGAACCAAGGTCAGCGCCTCGACGGACATGGTGCTGCGCGGGGGCGGCAGCGGCTGTACGGCGCGTGCCTCCCCGCCAAATGCCATCACGTCGCCCAGCCGCTGCCAGCTTTGCCGTGCGCCGACAAACCCGCACCAATTGGCGATAGCGAGTTCGATCGGGGCGAGCGCGCGGGCGGACAGGATCGAGCTGGCGAAGATCACGCCGCCGCTCGCCTTTCCGCTGAGCACCAGCAACGCGCCCACGGTCAGCACCACCGACTGGAGGAAGATGCGGAAGATCCGTCCCGACGTGACGAGTACGCTGCTCTTGCCGCCAAGCCGCACCTGCGCCTGCCGATAGGCCCCGTTGGCGGCACGCCAGCGGGCGCCCATCTGGCCCTCCATACCCATAGCGTAAAGCGTCTCCGCGTGTCGCTGGCTCGTCTCGATGGCCTGTTGGCGATCGCGGTTCAGCCGCACCAACTGCGCGGTGGCCGAATTGCTGATCCACTCCGTCGCGACGGTGAGCGCGATGAGCACGATAGCGCCCGCCAGCACGGTGGCGCCGAGCCAGGGATGCAGAAGGAAAAGGATACCAACGAAGAAGAACACCCATGGAAGATCGACCAGCGCGGTCGGCCCGCTACCGCCGAGGAACTGGCGAACCTGATCGACGTCGCGCACCGGCTGACCTGAGTCCCTCGCCGGATTGAGGCGCGCAAGCGTGACCGCCAGATCATGCGCCTTCAACTCCAGCGCCGCGTCGACATTGCTGGCGAGATGCACCAGCACATGCCCGCGCAGGGCGTCCAGCATCCCTTGAAACACATAGGCCGCGATGACCATCATCAGCAGGCCGAAGAGGGTGGGAAGACTGCGTCCCGGCAGCACGAAATCGTAGACCAGCATCATGTAGATCGAGCCGGCGAGCAGCAGCACGTTGAGCACCGCGCTGCTCAGCACGATGCCGATCAGCGCGCGGCGAAGCACGGGCGCGAGGGACGAAAGGCGCGGATCACTGAGCAGCCCACCTGACCGGAGCATCGTGGCCGTACGCCTCCTCATCGCGCGCACCCGTCCGAAATGGTGCTCATTACTGATCCGAGGGACAGCCGCGGCCATCCTTTCCGCCCTATGGTAACCAGCCGTACCCCGCGGCGCGCAGACTAACGGTGCCATTTCGGACGGGTCTCCGCGCAGTGAAGCGGCGGTGGGCGGTATGACGCGGCATGAACCAGCCGCTGCCGCCCTGACCGGCGTGGCCGCGCAGTCCGGGAACTACGCTCGTGCTTCAGCTTCGCACCGCCTTGGACGCCGATCTCTCGGCCGCCCCTGTCAGCAAGGGAGGGCGGGCTGGCACGGGCACGGACGCCGAGCCGCGGCCACTGAAGCTGGCGCTGTGCGCCTCCGGCGGCGGACATGTGCGGCAAATCCTGGATCTGGAGCCCGTCTGGCACGCGCACGACTTCTTCTTCGTGACCGAGGATCTCGCACTAGGGCGCTCCATCGGCGCGCAACATCGGACGATGTACGTTGCGCATTGCGCGCTTGGTCAGGCGCGGCTCGGCGCCCCGTTCCGCATGATCGCGGCCGCGGTGCGCAACCTCTGCCAATCGCTGCGGATCGTCCTGCGCGAACGGCCCGAGGCCGTGCTCACCACGGGCGCGGGGTCCATGTTCTTCATGCTGCTGTTTGCGCGCATGGCGGGCGCGCGCATCATCCTGATCGACAGTTTCGCCCGGTTCACCGCGCCATCCGTCTTCGCGCGGATCGCGGGACCACTCGCGCATGTGCGCATTGCCCAGTCACACGCATCGGCGGAGGGCTGGGGCGCGCAGGTGGTCTTCGACCCCCTGCGCCTGATCGATGGCGAGCGCCCCGCGAAGGAGCGGATCGTGTTCGCGACGGTCGGCGCGACCTTGCCGTTCGATCGGCTGGTGACCCTCGTCGCGGCGGCGAAGAGGGACGGTCTATTGCCAGAGCATGTGATCCTGCAGGTGGGCGATAGCAGCGCCCGACCTGACGCGATCGAGGAGGTGCATGAGGCCATTCCCTTCCCCGCGGTGCAAGGCATCCTCCAGCGCGCGGATATCGTGATCTGCCACGGCGGCACCGGTTCGCTGATCACCGCTCTTCAACAAGGGTGCCGTGTCATTGCCGTCCCGCGTCTGTTCGAGCTGGGCGAGCATTATGATGATCACCAGCTGGAAATTTGCACCGCCTTTGCCGCGCGCGGGTTGATCGAAGTGGTGGATGCGGAGCAGGATCTGGCCACTGCCCTGTCCCGCGTTCGCGCGCGCCCTGCCAGGATGGCAACCACCGATACAGCCCCTCTGCAGGCCCATCTGGACATGTTGCTCACCGGGTGGTCGCTGGAACGACGCGGGGTGAGTGGAAAATCAGTGGAGCAAGGCTTCAGCGGCGGTCCGCAAGTGCGCCGAGCGTGGCGCGGGTAGCCGCGGTCGTGGCACGCGCCACGGCGACGGCATCGCGGCCAAGACCGCGCCACTGGCCGCGCATCAACCGTCCGCCGGCGGCGACGCTGACGGCAAGCGGCACAAGGCAAAGCGCGCCCATTACCACGAGTGGCTTGGCAACGATCGAAGACATCGGCGCGCCTTGGGGGCCTTCCCTCCCTTGCTCCGTGCCAGTGTCCATCTGTGTCCTCGCTGTTGTGCCGGAGCCATGCAGCGGCAATGAAGGGAGCGCAATCCGGGTGATAGCGGTGGGCAGAGGTGCGGCGTCGGTCGTCGGGCTTCTCTCCGTCCGGGGAGCAGCCATTACATGTGCTGCCTTCGGGTGATTTCCCGCTCGTTCCGCGATCGCGGCCAGCCTGATTCCGGTAATAGCGCCCTCGGCTATCCGGTTGCGATCACGAGCGAAAACCGCGCGCCGCGGCGAGATCGCGCAGTTCTTCATGGCGGCCAGGCGCGGCCCTTTCCATGCGCGCTTCGAAGGCGCTGACCAGCGCTTCGCCGGCCTTGGCCGGGGTGCCGGCGTCGAAGGGGGGTGCGGGGTTGTATTCGAGGCCGAGCTGGACGCCGCGGGCATGGTCTTCGCCGCGCAGCAGGGCGGTCAGTGTCAGAGCGAAATCGATGCCGGCAGTGACGCCGCCGCCGGTCGCCCGGTTGCGGTCGACGACGACGCGTTCGGCGACGGGCGTGGCGCCGAACAGGGCGAGCTGGTCGCGCCAGGCCCAGTGCGAGGTGGCACGATAGCCGCGGAGCAGACCGGCCGCGCCGAGGATCATCGATCCGGTGCAGACGCTGGTAACCCATTGCGCAGACGCGCCAATTTGTTCGACCCACGCCATTGCGGCGTCATCCGCGATGACCTGATTGACGCCGATCCCGCCGGGTATGCAGAGGATGTCCGCGGTCGGCACGTCGGCGAAGGTGGCGGTCGGGAGGATCGAGAAACCGGCGTCGGTCGGGACCGGATCCAGCGTCTTCCAGACGAGGTCGAGACGGGCATCGCCGCCGAGTCGGGAGAGCACCTGGGCGGGGCCGGTGAGGTCGAGTTGGGTGACGTTGGGGAACAGCAGGAATGCGACGCGCACAGGGCCTCTCCTATCCTGATCCGGCCGGAATGCCGGGCGATGAGCGGCCGCCATCGTCGTGCCGGCGGCCTGTTTGCGTGACGCATTTGGAGACAATCGGCCGCGTTCGGCCGCGTCCCGGCCAGATGCGATCAGAAGGGATCGAGGTTCGGATTGGCGCCCTGTTCGCGGGCCTGCGCCTCGCGCTTCGACCGGCGGGCATTCTGGACGAAACAGCCCGTCGCGCCGCCCGCGCCGACCGTGCTGCACGAGCCGACCCCGACCGCGCCGACGTCCTGGTTGCTCTTTTCACGCGCCGCCCAGCTTTCGTTCTCCGGCGTCACCTCGAGCGTGCGCACTTCCTGCGGGATGCGGAATTGCTCCTGCGCGCTGCGGCGCTGGCAGACGACGATTTCCTCGCCATTGCTGTTCGTCGGGCAGCGTTCGTTGCCGTAGAGAACGAGCACGCCATTGACCGGGGCGCCACGCGCGGTTTCGGTCGAGACGGTCTGGCGGCTGGCGCGCGGCGCGCCGGGCAGTGCCACCGGCTTCGACGGCGGGGGTACGATCACGACCTTGGGCGGCGACGCGGGCGCGCCATCGACCGGCGCCGTCTGTACCGTCTGGGCCGCCAGCGGGCTGGCGATCAGCAGGGCCAGCACCGACGTTCCGATCAATCGCATCGCTCCAACTCTCCTTCAGATCCGCTTGGCGGTGGCGATCGCCGCGCGGCAGCCGAGGCGGATCACCGCCGACAGCAGCGGATAGGCCGGCGCATCCTCCGCGCCGCTGGCCAGCGCCTTGTCGCGATGTTCCAGCTCCTCCGCCTGGAATTCGGCGATCGCGTCGCTGAGTTCGGGATCGTCCGTGCCAAGCTCAACCAGCTGCTCGGCATAATGTTTGTCGATTTCCGTCTCGACCGCCGCGGTGCAGGCCATCGCGGCCTCCGGCCCGATCGCGGCCGTGACCGCGCCCAGCGCAAAGCCGGCGACGTCCCAGAACGGCTGGAACAAGGTCGGCCGCACGCCGCGCTCGGCGATCAGCCGGTCGAAGAACTGCCGGTGGCGTTCCTCCTGCAGCGCCATGCCCGCGATCTCGCGCGCGGCGGGCGAGCGGTGGCCCATGATGGCGAGCTGCCCGGCGTAAATGCGCGTCGCGCCGAATTCACCGGCCTGATCGACGCGGATCATCGCCTTGGTATCGCGCCGGCGATCACCGGGTTTCCAGTTCATCGTGCCTTTCCGATCAAGACGCCGATCACCGCGGCTCCACCGAGCGACAGGATGGCATTGTACCCAGCCAGGGAAACGCCGAACAACGTCCATTGTGCCGCGTCGCACCGCACGACCGGCGCAGCGAGGATCCGGCGGAGCATCTCGTCAGTCGACACGCCCTCCCCCCCGGCCATCGTCGAGCAGGCGGTGATGCCCGGCCACCAATGATATTCGACGCCGGCGTGGAACACGCCGATGAGGCCGGAGAGCGCGATCAGCAGCGCGGCCACCGCCGTCATCGTCACCTTGCTGGAGCGACCCGGCACGATGAACGCGAACGCCGCGCAGACGACCGCGGCATAATGCGGCCAGCGTTGCCAGTGGCACATCTCGCACGGCGCCAGCCCGCCGATCAGTTGCGATCCCCAGGCACCCGCCAGCAGCAGCAATGGCAAAAGCAGCGCGATCAGACGCGCGCGTGTCTGCGACTGGGTCACTTCGCCGCAACATCCTTCTTCATCGATGCCGTGACGGCGGCGACCTGCGGCGGGCCGCCGAGCCGCGCGATCGTCTTCAGCGCATACCAGAGCTGGAAGTCCTCCACGCCCTGCTTCTTCAGTTCGTCCGGCGTTGCCGAGAAGCGCGGATCGTCCTTCGTATCCTCCTCGAGGATCTTGTCGTCGGCCTTCACCTCATTGATGAGGTGGCGGCGAAGATCCGCCTCGCGGAAAACCGGGCGCGACTTGTAGTCGGGGTCGCTGATCTGCGGCACGGCGATATCGGGTTCGATGCCCCCTTCCTGCACCGAGCGGCCCGACGGGGTATAATAACGCGCGGTGGTGAGGCGCAGCGCGGTCGTCGGCCCGAGTTGCAGCAACGTCTGCACCGAGCCCTTGCCGAAGGTCCGCTCGCCCATGACGAGGCCGCGGTGATGATCCTGGATCGCGCCGGCGACGATCTCGGACGCCGAGGCGGTACCGCTGTCGGTGAGCACGATGATCGGCAGGCCGTGCGCCATGTCGCCGGGCTTGGCGTAATAACGCTCGATATCGCCCTTCTCACGGCCGCGCTGCGACACGACCTCGCCGCCCTCGAGGAAGACGTCGGCGACCTCGATCGCCTGGGTCAGCAGCCCGCCGCCGTTGGAGCGAAGATCGACGACATAGCCGAGCGGGCGACGGCCAAGCGCCTTTTCGATCGCGACCATTGCGGCGCGGGTGTCGGCGCCAGTGGTTTCGGAGAAGGTGTTGATGTTGAGATAGCCGACATCGCCCTTCACTTCCCATTTGACCGGGCGCTGGACGATCAGCTCGCGCGTCAGCGTCAGCTCCATCGGCTTGTCGCGGCCGGGGCGGACGATGGTGATCGCCAGCTTCGAACCCGGCTTGCCACGCATCTGGGCCACCGCCTCATCGAGCGAGCCGCCGTAGATCAGCTTGCCATCAATGTGGGTGATATAGTCGCCGGCCTTGATCCCGGCGCGCCACGCGGGCGAATCCTCCTGCGGGGCGATGACCTTCACCGCGCCATCCTCCAGCGAGACGGTAAGGCCGAGGCCGCCGTAATTCCCCTCGGTCGCGATGCGCAGATTTTCGTAATCGGCCGCGTCGACATAGCCCGAATGCGGATCAAGCGAGGCGAGCATGCCGTCGATCGCGCCCTTGATCAGCTGCGCATCGGTGACCTTGTCGACATAGTCCGCCTTGACGCGATTATACACGTCCATGAAGCGTTCCATCTCGCGATAGGCACTGGCATCCACCGCCGCCATCGCCCCCGTGGTCACGGGTGCGAGCGCCAGCGTCGCGACCAGGGCAGTGGCGGAAAGCAGCGGGAACTTCATAGGTGTGCGTCCTAGGGCGTACCGGATCGACAGGCTTTAGCGGCTTTCACGCCGGCGAGCAAAGCACGCCGGCAGCTTAATGGAGGCTGAGCATCGCGCGGCATCACGCGGGGATGTCGGGCGATTTTCAGCGATCAATCGAGCAGCGCCGTGATGTCGACTGGCTGGCCGCGTCGCCGCAGCTCCACAGTGATCTGCGGCGTCGGCGCGGTGCGCGGCGCGCGGCCGATCGCCTGCCCCGCCGCGACATTGCTCCCGCGCGTCACGCCGGCACTGCCCAGCCCGGTCACCAGCGTATTCCAGCCGGCGCCGTGATCGATCACCACGATCGTGCCGAAGCGGCGGAACGGGCGGGCGAAGACCACCTGTCCGGCCGCCGGCGCGACCACCGCCGCGCCGCGCGGCACCGCCAGCGTCAGCCCGCGGGCGCGCACGCCATTTTCGGAGACCTCGCCAAGCCCGGTCACCAGCGTGCCGGCGACCGGCAGGCGATAGGCGGCGGTGCGGGCCGGTGGTGACGGGCTTGCGGCGGGTGCAGCTGGTGGGGGGGGTAAGGCGGCGAGCGTGCCGAGCGTGGCGCGCGTCTCGCCGATCGCAGCCATGCGATCGATGATGTCGCGCGCCTCCTCCCCCATCGCGATGGCGCGATCAGACTGGATCAAGGCGTCGCGATTATATTGCAGCGCCGCCGCCGCGTGGCGCGCGCGCAGCGCGGCGAGTTGCTGCCGTTCCCCGAGCAGCGCGGTGCGGCTCTGGTCGAGCGCGGCAGTGGCGAGCGTCGCGTCGGCGCGCAGCTTTCGCGTTTCGGCAAGATCGGTGCGCAGCGCGGCCGTGTCGCGGCGCACCGCGGGCAAGGTGCTGCCCAGGACGGCGCGGACATGGACCAGATCGCTGACCGAGCCGGGCTGGACCATCGCCGCCGCCGCGGGACGGCGGGCGAGCGAGGCGAGCGCGGCGACGAGCCGGGCGACCGGCTGCTGCCGCTCCCCCAGTTCCGCGCGCTGGCGGGCGAGCAGCGCCTCCACCAGCGCGAGCCGGGCGCGGGCGGCGGCGACATCCGCCTCCGCGCGGCGAATGCGGGCGGCGACGGCCTTTTCCTCCGCCTCGGCGCGGGCGACGGCATCCTGCTGCTGCACGGCGCGGCGCTCGAGATCGCGGGCGCGGGCGGCGGCGCGGGCCGCCTCCTGCTTCGCTTGCGTCAGCCGGCGGCGTTCGACCGCAATCGGATCGGGCGCGCTGGTGGCGCTGGCGAGCAGCATCGCCGCCCCCGCGAGCATCGCTGTCTCCCCCATCCGCATCGGCGGTCAGCCTTCGCGATGATAAGGGTGATTGGCAAGGATGGAGGTGGCGCGGAACAATTGTTCGGCGAGCATCGCGCGCGCCATCATGTGCGGCCAGGTGGCGCGACCGAAGGACAGGAGCAGGTCCGCCCCATCGCGCTCGGCATCGCCGAAGCCGTCGGCGGCGCCGATCATGAAGCGCGCCTCACGCACGCCATCGTCACGCCAGCGTTCGAGCTGGCGCGCGAATTCGACCGAGGACAGGACCTTGCCGGTTTCGTCGAGCACGACGCGGCACGTGGCGGCGGGGACATCGGGGATCTTGCCGCCGCGATCGGGAAGCTCCGTCACGCGCGTCGGCCAGGCGATCCGCTTCAGATAGCGGTCGACCAGCTCGGATTCGGGCGAGCGCCCGATCCGTCCGCGCGCAACGATGTGGAGCAGCAGGTCAGGCGTTCCCGGGGGATGCCTGATCCGTCGGCGTCGGGGACGGCGCGTCGCCGAACGACCACATGCGCTCCAGATTGTAGAAGGAGCGTACCTCGGGGCGGAACAGGTGGACGATCACGTCGCCGGCGTCGATCAGCACCCAATCCGCGGTGGGAAGCCCCTCGATCCGCGGAGAGCGGCCGGTGTCGCGCTTGATCTTCTCGGCCAGCTTGGTCGCCATCGAGGCGACCTGACGCGTGGAGCGGCCGCTGGCGACCACCATGTGATCGGCAATCGACGACTTCCCCGCGAGCGGGATCGAGATGGTGTCGACGGCCTGATCATCGTCCAGGCTGTCGAGGACAAGCTTATGCAATGCCGCGACGCTGTCAGCGTCAGGGGATCGATAGGCGTTGGCGGAAGCGGGCAAGTTCACTCCTGGGTGAAAGGTTTGGCTGCTGATATGGGGAGCGCATAGCGCCGATGCCAGGCAGGATCTGCGGCGCGCAGCTGCGTCGCGGAGGTCGGGTCAGGGCGGAAACGTAGCAGCACCAGGGCTGGCACACTCCACTCGGTCCAGTTCTTCGCCTGGCGTGCGGGCCTCTGGAAGCGCCGCAGCCAACCCGTCGCGGGTGCCGCGAGGGCAGCAGCATCATATCCTGGACGCGCGATAACTGCAATCGGAACCGTCCGGGCGATGCGGCGCCAGTCGCGCCAGCGGTGGAACTGGCCGAGATTGTCCGTGCCCATCAGCCAGATGAAGCGGTGGCGGGGATAGCGGCGGACCAGCGCGGCGAGCGTGTCGACGGTGTAGCGGGTGCCGAGCCGCGCCTCGATATCGGTCGGGCGGATGCGCGCCGCGCGTGCGACGCGGCGGGCGGAGGCGAGGCGCGCAGGCAGCGGCGCCATGCCGGCGGCGGGCTTCAGCGGATTGCCGGGCGAGACCAGCCACCAGACCTCGTCAAGGTCGAGCGCCGCGATCGCGGCGAGGCTGATCCGCCGGTGCCCCTTGTGCGCGGGGTTGAACGAGCCACCGAGGAGGCCGATGCGGCGCGGGCTCCGGCGCGAAGGACGGCCGTCAGCCACGTCGGGAAGTCCCGATCAGAAGCTCTGCTCCTCATAGACCTTCGACACGTCGCCACCCCATGCGCCGTTGTAGCGATCGAGCAGCTGCTGCGCGGGGACCTTGCCGGTGCGCACGATGTCGCGCAGCGGATCGAGGAAGCCGGTTTCATTGTCGCCCGAGGAGTTGAGCCGGGCGCGCGCGGCGAGACCGGCATTGGCGATGTCGAGCACCTCGGCAGCGATATCGCGCAGCGTGCCGCGACCGGCGACAGGGGCGTCGAGGCCGAGCCGGGGCACCGAATCGCGCAGTGCCTGACGTGCCTCCATCGACCAGTGCTTCACGAGGTCCCAGGCAGCGTCGAGCGCGCCCTGATCGTAGAGCAGGCCGACCCAGAGCGCGGGGAGCGCGCAGATGCGGTTCCACGGGCCGCCATCGGCGCCGCGCATCTCAAGGAAGGTCTTGAGCCGAACCTCCGGGAAGGCGGTGGAGAGGTGATCGTTCCAGTCGTCGAGCGTGGGCAGCTCGCCGGGAAGGACGGACAGCTCGCCCTTCAGGAAATCGCGGAAGCTGAGCCCGGCCGCGTCGATATATTTGCCGTCGCGGTAGACGAAGTACATCGGCACATCGAGCATATAGTCGGCGTAGCGTTCGTAGCCGAAGCCGTCCTCGAACACGAAGGGCAACATGCCGGTGCGCGCGGGATCCGTGTCCGACCAGATGTGGCTGCGGTAGCTGAGATAGCCGTTGGGCTTTCCCTCGGTGAAGGGCGAATTGGCGAACAGCGCGGTGGCGAGCGGCTGGAGCGCGAGGCCGACGCGGAATTTCTGCACCATGTCCGCCTCGGTGGCATAGTCGAGGTTCACCTGGATCGTGCAGGTGCGCAGCATCATGTCGAGCCCCATCGTGCCGACGCGCGGCATGTGGCGCAGCATGATGGCGTAGCGGCCCTTGGGCATGATCGGCAGTTCGGCGCGGGTCTTGTCCGGCCACATGCCAAGGCCGAGGAAGCCGATGCCCAGCTTGTCCCCCGCCGCCTTCACCTGATCGAGATGGCGGCCGGTTTCGGCGCAGGTCTGGTGCAGATTGTCGAGCGGGGCGCCGGAAAGCTCGAACTGGCCGGCCGGCTCCAGGCTGACCGAGCCGTCGGCGCCGGTCAGCGCGATGATCTTTCCGCCCTCCTCGACCGGCTTCCAGCCATATTGCTGCAATTCGGTGAGCAGCGCGCGAATACCCGAGGGCTCGTCCCAGCTGGGGGCATGATGATCGGCGCGCGAATAGACGAACTTTTCGTGTTCGGTGCCGATCCGCCAGCGGTCCCTCGCCTTCTCGCCCTTCGCAAAACTGGCGATCAGCTGGTCACGCGACTCGATCAGCGGCGAGTTGCTATCCGAAACGGTCTTCGTCGTCATGGCGCGGCCTTAAAGGGGCTTTGTGACGGCCGCTAGGTGTTTCGCCAAGACGGCGTTCACCAGTCGCCGGCGACCGCCATCCATACCGCGATCGCAGCGGCCGCGGCGGTGTCGGCACGCAGGATACGCGGTCCGAGCCCCATCCCGACGGCCTGTGGCAGCGCGCGGATCGCGGCGCGCTCGTCATCGTCGAAGCCGCCCTCCGGGCCGATCAGGATCGCCGCCGGGCCAGGACGGATCGCGTCGCGCGCAGCGACGCCGCCCAGCTCGTCGGCGAAATAGAGCGCGCGGTCGGCCGGCCAGTCGCGCAGCAGCGCGGGGAGCTTCACGGCCTCCGCCACCTGCGGCAGCGCGGTGCGGCCACACTGCTCGGCCGCCTCGATCATATGTGCGCGGAGGCGATCGAGGTTGAGCTTGTCCACCACCGTGCGACGGGTGATGACGGGGACGTAGCGCGCGACGCCCAGCTCGCACGCCTTTTCCGCCATCCAGTCGACCCGGCCCTTCTTGAGCGGCGCGGCGACCAGCCACAGGTCAGGCACCGCCTCGCGCACGGCAAGCTGCTCCGTGATGTCGAGCGTGAGGTCGCGCTTGCCGGCCGCGGCGACGATCGCGAGCCATTCGCCGGTCACGTCATCGAACAATCGCACCGGATCACCCGGCTTCACGCGCATCACGCCGGCGAGATAATGCGCCGCCGGCCCGTCGACCTGTACCGGGCCGATGCCGAGCCGGCGATCAAGGAAGAGGCGCGGCGTGGAGCGCGGTGGCCAGGCAGGAGTAGCGATCATCGGCCCGCGCCCTTACGGCGCCCCCGCCCGATCATCCAGCGTGCGAGAAGAAACAGGACCAGCCCGGCGAGCGCGACCAGCAATACGACCCCGGTAATTACCCCGGCGACGCGCAGGATGGCGTAGAACAACGCTTCGACGAAGCGGCCGACGGCAACGGACAGATGAATCATGCGGCGCGCTTCACCCGATCAGTCGATCATTTCTGTGCGCCGGCGACGCGCCGCCACGTCTGCGACTTGCAGGCGAAATTGGCGAACAGGCACCCCTTGCCGACGATCGTGTCGCGATCGACCTGATCGATGGTCCCGTCGAATTCCTGAGCGATGTCCGGCACATAAACACGGCCGTACCACAATCCGTCGTCGCCGCGGCGAAATCCGCTGAATAATTGCGTGCCGACCAACTGCACCGTGCCGCCGGCGGCGGCATCCGCCTTCGCCTTCGTGCTCGCCTGCACCACTGTTCCGCACAGCTGGCCACCGCACGGCGCGACGCGGATGCGCACGCTGTCGCTGTCGTTACGCCAGATGCCGTCGAGGCCGGACTTTCCCTGTGCCAGCGCCGGTCCCGCCGCGGTCGTCGTCGCCAGCACCATGGCACCGACCGCCAGCGTCATCATGCGTGCAAGTTTGTGATCGGGCATCCTGATCGTCCTGTGTTACATTCACCGGGGGCACAACGCATGCCGCCAAGCGTCGGCCCCGCGGCGGCGGTGCGCGACGCCGAGCACAGCGGGATCGCTTGCAAGCCCGGACGGCTCTGCGCTTCTCCTGCCACAGGGCTGTGGCGAAACCGCGGCAGCGGGGGTAGTCAGTCGGCCGTGACCAGTGCTCCCCACCCCCGCCCCGCCGAGATCACCCCTGACAGCGAGCACCGCGGCCTGATCGCGATGCTGCCCGCCAGCGTGCGGCCCTATGCCCTGCTCGCCCGGTTCGACCGGCCGATCGGCTGGTGGCTGCTGTTCTGGCCGGGTGCATGGGGCGTCGCGCTGGCCGGCGAGGCAGTGAACCGCTGGACCCTGATCCTGTGGCTGCTGATCGGCAGCATCGCGATGCGCGGCGCGGGATGCGTGTACAACGACATCGTCGATCGCGACCTCGACGCGAGCGTCGCGCGGACCCGTTCGCGCCCGGTGGCGTCGGGCGCGGTATCGGTGAAGGCGGCCTTTGCGTGGCTGGGCGTGCTGAGCCTGATCGGGCTGGTCGTGCTGCTGCAATTGCGGCTGGACACCGCGCTCGTCTCGATCGCCAGCCTGGCGCTGGTCGCCGGCTACCCCTTCATGAAGCGGATCACCTGGTGGCCGCAGGCGTGGCTGGGGCTGGTGTTCTCCTGGGCCGCGCTGGTGGGATGGATGGAAGCGTGGGGATCGCTGACCGCGCCGGGGCTGCTGCTGTACGCGGGGGGCATCTTCTGGGTGATCGGCTATGACACGATCTACGCGCTGCAGGACCGCGAGGATGATGCGCTGATCGGCGTGCGATCGTCCGCGCTGCGGATGGGCCAGCATGTCCGCGCGGGCACGGCGATCTGCTACGCGCTGGCGCTGCTGTTGTGGGCGGGCGCGCTGTGGCTGCGCCGGCCCGACCCGCTGGTGCTGGCCGCGCTGCTGCCGATGGCGGCGCACCTTGGCTGGCAGGTGGCGACGCTTCGCCCCGATGATGGCGCAGGGGCGCTGGCGCGATTCCGCGCCAACCGCTTCGCCGGCCTGTTGATGTTCCTGGCCTGTCTGGTGGTGGGAACGCCGCTCTGACGCGGGTTCACCCTAGCAACGGGCGGTGCGGCCCCCTAAGTCGCGTGCCATGCTGACTTCCGCCCAGGCGCAGGATCGCGCCGCCGATATCGTCGCCCGCGCCGTTGCCGCGGGCGTGGACGCCGCCGACGCGGTGTTTGCCGCCGACGCCTCCAACGACATTTCCGTCCGCCTGGGCAAGCTGGAGGACGTGGGCCGGTCCGAGAGCGAGGACCTGGGGCTGCGCGTGTTCATCGGGCAGCGATCAGCGAGCGTGTCCACCTCCGACCTGTCGCCGGCCGCGCTTGACGCGTTGGTCGAGCGGGCAGTGGCGATGGCGCGCGAGGCGCCGGAGGATCAATGGGCGGGGCTCGCCCCCGAGGCGCGGCTGATGCGCGGCACGGCCCCGCTGCTCGACCTCGACGATCAGGAGGAGGTTTCCCCGGCGACGCTGCGCGACATGGCGATGCGCGCCGAGGAAGCGGCGCTGGCCGTCGCCGGCGTAACCAACAGCGAGGGCGGCGGCGCGAGCGCATCGCGCAGCGTGTGGGCACTGGCCACCAGCCACGGCTTCGCCGGCAGCTATTCCACCTCCGCCTATGGCCTGTCGGCGAGTGTCATCGCCGGCGAAGGCGGCGGGATGCAGCGCGACTACGGCTTCCACTCCGCGCGCCACCGCAGCCGGCTGGAAAGCCCCGAGGACGTCGGAAAGCGCGCCGGTGAGCGCGCGGTGGCGCGGCTCAACCCCGGGCGGATCGAGAGCGCGTCGATGCCGGTGGTCTATGACCCGCGCGTGGGCGCCGGGCTGCTCGGCCATTTGACCAGTGCGGTCGCGGGACAGGCGATCACGCGGCGCACGTCCTTCCTGCTCGATTCGCTCGGCGCCAAGGTGTTCGCGGACGGCGTGACGATCTCCGACGATCCGCATCGCCCGCACGGGCTGCGTTCGCGGCCGTTCGACGGCGAGGGGCTGCCGGTGTCGCCGTGCGACATCATCAACAATGGCGTACTGGAAACCTGGCTGCTCGACAGTGCGAGCGCGCGGCAGCTGGGGCTGGAGCCGACCGGCCATGCCGCGCGCGGCGTCGGCGGCGCGCCGGGGGTGACGACGAGCAACCTCTACATGCATGCGGGCCATGTGCCGGTCGAAACGCTGATCGGCGACATCCAGCGCGGCGTCTATGTGATCGAGTTGATCGGCCAGGGCGTCAATCCGGTGACCGGCGACTATAGCCGCGGTGCGGCGGGCTTCCTGATCGAGGACGGACGGATCACCCGGCCAGTGGCGGAGTTCACCATCGCCGGCAATCTGAAGGACATGTTCCTGAACCTGACCCCGGCCACCGACCTTGAGTTCCGCTATGGCACCAATGTGCCGACGGTTCGCATCGACGGGATGACGGTCGCCGGAGGGTGATGCCGCCGCTTCAAGACCTCACGGCCGCGATTGCCGGCATCACGCGCGAGGCGGGGGCGCTGGCGATGGCGCAGTTCCGCACCGATTTCGCGCGGTGGGAAAAGGAAGCGGGCAGCCCGGTGTGCGAGGTGGACCTGGCGGTCGACACGATGCTGCGCGAACGGCTGAGTGCGCTGTTGCCTGACGCGGGATGGCTGTCCGAGGAAACCGCCGACAGCCCGGAGCGCCTGCAGCGACGCCGGATCTGGGTCGTCGATCCGATCGACGGCACGCGCGACTATATCCGCGGGCGGACCGGCTGGGCCGTGTCGGTGGCGCTGGTCGAGGACGGGCGCGCAGTCGTCGGCGTGCTCGATGCGCCGGCGCGCGGCGAATTGTGGCAGGCGACGGCAGGGTGCGGCGCGACGCTGAACCAGCGGCCGATCACTGCCAGCCAGCGCACCGACTTCGCCGGATCACGCGTGCCGACCGATGCGCTGCCCAAGGCGGACCGTGACCTTGCCATGGTGGAGAAGCCAAATTCGATCGCGCTGCGCATGGCGATGGTGGCGGACGACCGCGCCGACCTGGTCGCGACGCTGCGCTGGGGCAATGAATGGGACATCGCCGCCGCCGCGCTGATCGCGCAGGAGGCGGGCGGCTGCGTCACCGATGCGCTGGGCGGCGCACTGGTGTTCAACAAGCCCGATCCTCAGGCGTTCGGCGTCATCACCAGCAGCCAGGGGATCCACAAGGCAGCGATCGAGCGGCTGTCCGGGCGGGCGAAGGCAGTGCTGACGCGCTGAGCGGCGCGGGCCACAAGAATAAGGGGCCGCCAGCGGTCCCGGCAGCCCCCCTCTCCTGTTTCGAACCGGTGCCTATTTCTGGCAGGCGACGATCGCGGCGATAACGCTGAGCGTTTCCTGCGGATCGCGCACGCGAACGGTATCAAGCCCCAGTTCCTTCGCCGGATAATCATTGCCGCCCGGGAAGATCGCGTCGCCGATGAACATCATCGCATCGAGCGGGATGCCGCTTTCGTCGCGCAGGCGCTTCAGCCCGTACGCCTTGTCGACGCCCTCCTGCGTGATGTCGATCGAAGTCGCGCCGCCCATGTTGATCGAGAGGCCCGGCAAACGCTTCTTCAGGTCGGCCTGGATCACCTTGCGCTTGGCGAAGTCAGGGTCCCAGCTTTCCTTGGCGTGGATCGGCGCCTGCTGGCCGAGCGCGGAGAAGGTGATCTGGCTGCCGCGATCCTCGATCCGCTCACCCCAGGTCTGTTCGGGGACGAAGCCGGTCGCCTCCAGCGCCTCGTCGAAGGCCGTCAGGATCTTCTTCTTCTGATCGTCGGTGAAGAGTTCGGCATAGACCGAGCGCCATTGGCCGTCGCGGAAGGTGTAGAGCTTCGTGCCGGTGGTCGGCATCAGCCACAGGCGCGCGCGATCGGCATTCTCCGGAAGCTGGCTGGCGACCTGCTTGTCGAACTGCGGCCAGTCGCCGCCCGAGATCACGGCCACATGCGCGACCGTGAGCAATTCGGCCAGCGCCGCCGCCATGTCGGGCTGGATCGCCTGCTTGCTCTCGGCCAGCGTGCCATCAAGATCAAAGGCAACGAGTTGCTTCACATCATTCTCCCCAGGATGAATCGGTCGATGGCGTGTGCGACGCCATCCTCATTATTGGCAATGGTGACGTCGCCTGCCTGCGCCTTCACCTCGTCGGTGGCATTGCCCATCGCGATGGCGCGATTGGCGCGGGCGAACATCGGCAGATCGTTGGCCTGATCCCCGATCACGATGGTGCGGGTCAGCGGGAAGCCAAGGGCGTCGGCGAGCATGGTGACACCGTCGCCCTTGTTGGCACGCGTCGCGGTGATATCGAGATAATAGCTCTGCGACTTGGCGATCGTTGCCTGATCGCCGAACTCTGCCTCGAGCGAATCGCGGAACGTGTCGAGCGCCGCATGGTCGTCGCTGACAAAGGTGATCTTGTCGGCATGATCGAGCAAATCGTCGAAGCCGGCGCAAATCACCGGTTCCTGATTGGAGGACACCCGCTCACTGGCGACGTGCGGATTGTCCACGCTGGTCGCGTACCATTGGTCGCCGGCGAACACCCAGATGTCGACGGCGCGCTCATGGGCCTGCGCCACCGCGGCGCGAGCCACCGCGACGTCGATCCGGTGATGGCACAGGATCTCCCCGCCGCGGCGGAAGATCGTGCCGCCGTTGAAGGCGCCCATCGGTACGTCGAGCGCGAGGGCCTCGGCGATCGGCGCAATGCCCGACATTGGCCGGGCGCTAATGATGGTGAAGCCGAAGCCGGCATCCTGCAGCCGGCGCACCGCGGCGATCGTGCCGGACGTGAGCTGCTTGGCGGTGTCGACGAGCGTGCCGTCGACATCGCTGACGAGGAGCATCATCGGGCGCGGCTCACTGCGGGATTTCGACGTGGCCGCCAAAGCCGAAGCGCATCGCGGAAAGAAGCTTGTCGCCGTACATGTCGTCGATGCGGCTGCGATAACGGGCGAACAGCGCGGTGGTCAGCACAGCGACCGGTGTCGCCTGTTCCATCGCGGCGTCGATCGTCCAGCGCCCCTCACCCGAATCGGCGACATTGCCCGAGAAGTTCGACAGCGTCTGGTCCTGCGCCAGCGCCGAGGCGGTGAGATCGAGCAGCCAGGAGGAGATGACCGAGCCACGGCGCCATACCTCGGAAATCTCGGCCAGGTTGAACTCGAAGCGTTCGTCCTCGGGCAGATGCTTCACGTTGCGGCCCCACAGGACGTCGAAGCCCTCCGCATAAGCCTGCATGAGGCCATATTCGATGCCGTTGTGCACCATCTTCACGAAATGGCCCGCGCCGGCGCGGCCGGCGTGGATGTAGCCCTTTTCCGCGCGCGGGTCGCAATCCTCGGAGCGGTTGGGGGTACGCGACACGCTGCCGACGCCGGGTGCGAGCGTGTCGAAGATGGGATCGAGCAGGTCGACGGTTTCCTTGTCGCCGCCGATCATCATGCAATAGCCGCGCTCCAGCCCCCAGACGCCGCCCGAGGTGCCGACGTCGACGTAATGGACGCCCTTTTCGGCGAGCGCCTTGGCGCGGCGCACGTCATCCTTCCAGAAGGTGTTGCCGCCATCGATGATGATATCGCCGGCAGCGCAAGTGTCGCCGCACAGCGCCTGGATCGTCTCCTCGGTCGGCGCACCGGCGGGCAGCATCACCCAGAAGATCGCCGGCTTGTCGAGCTTGTCGCGGACATCATCAAGCGAGGTGGCGGTGATCGCACCTTCGCCGCCGAGCGCGGACACAGCCTCCGCATTGCGATCCCACACGACCACTTCATGCCCGCCGCGCATCAGCCGACGCGCGATGTTACCGCCCATCCGGCCGAGGCCGATGATGCCGATCTTCATACCTATTGGCTCCACGTGATTGCCGTTACGGCCCCGCCCGCCCCCCGACATGCGCAACGACGTGGCATGTCAGAAGGCCGGCAGAGCGCGAACGGAGGAACGGGGGGTTCCGTTCCGCGAGCGATCACGCGTCGGCGGGGTGCTTTGCCTCGATCGAGCCGAGCAGATCGTCGAACGACTTGCTGAACGAGGCGACGCCCTCCTCCACCAGCCGCTCGGTGATGCCCGGCAGGTCGAGCCCGAGGCGGTCGGCATCAGCCAGCACCTTGCGCGCGCCGTCCAGATCCTCGGTCAGCGTCACGCGCGCCGTGCCGCGCTCGCGATAGGCGTCGAGCGTCTTGGGCGGCATGGTGTTGACCGTGTCGGGGCCGATCAGCGTGTCGACGTACAGCGTGTCAGGATAGTCGGGGTTCTTGGTACCCGTCGACGCCCACAGCAGCCGCTGCGGCTGCGCGCCCTTCGCGGCCAGCGCCTGCCAGCGATCGGAGGCGATGAAATCCTGGTACCAGGCATAAGCGAGCTTCGCATTGGCGATCGCCACCTTGCCCTTCAGCGCCTTTGCCTCGTCGGCGGTGGCGCCGCCCTTCTCGATCAGCGCATCGATCTTCTTGTCGATCTCCGCATCGATGCGGCTGATGAAGAAGCTGGCGACGCTGGCGATGCGATCGATCGGCTCACCGCGCGAGACGCGCAGTTCGAGGCCCTCGACATAAGCGAGTGCGACCGCCTGGTAGGATTCCTGCGAGAACAGCAGCGTCACATTGACGTTGATGCCATTGGCAATCGTCGCGGCGATCGCCGGCACGCCGGCCGGGGTGCCGGGGATCTTGATCATCAGGTTCGGCCGGTCGACCGCGGCCCACAGCTTCTGCGCCTCGGCGATCGTGCCGTCGGTGTCGTTGGCGAGATAGGGCGAGACCTCCAGGCTGACATAGCCGTCCTTGCCGTTCAGCCGGTCATAGACGGGGCGCAGCGTCTCGGCCGCGGCCTTGATGTCCTGGATTGCGAGATGTTCGTAGCGGTCCATCGCCGACGCGCCGGGATTGGCCTTGTCGAACGCGGCGAGCGTCTCATCATAGGCCGTGCCCTCACCCATCGCCTTCTGGAAGATGGTGGGGTTGGAGGTGACGCCGGTGACGCCGTCCTCGTCGACCAGCTTCTGCAGGCCGCCAGCCTCCAGGAACTTGCGGTCGACGAAGTCGAGCCACACCGCCTGGCCGGCACCTGCGAGATCGTTGAGCTTGCCCATCAGTCCTGTCTCCGTCCGTTCGTGTCGAGCGAAGTCGGGACACGTTGGCGTATATGTCGCCCGCCCGTCCGGCCCCGATCCTCGACTTCGCTCGGACCGGACGGGCTCGTTACCCTAGAGTTAGGCAGCCATGACCTCTTTCGCCACCTTCACGACATTGTCGGTGGTGAAACCATATTGGTCCGCGAGCTTGGCGATCGGGGCCGAGGCGCCGAAGGTCGACATGGTGATCGTGCGGCCCTTCAGCCCGACGTAGCGGTCCCAGCCGATCTCGCCGCCCATTTCGATCGCGACACGCGCGGTGACCGCCGCGGGCAGCACGCTTTCCTTATAGGCGTCGGACTGCTGCTCGTAGCGGAACCAGCTGGGCATCGAGACGACGCGGCTCTTCTTGCCCTCGGCAATCAGCTTCTCATGCGCCTCGAGCGCGAGGTTCACTTCGCTGCCGGTGGCGATGAGGATCACGTCGGGCGTGCCATCGCAATCGGCGAGCACGTAGCCGCCCTGACGCACGCCGTCGGCGCTGGCATATTTGCTGCGGTCGATCGTCGGTAGCGCCTGGCGCGAGAGGACCAGCGCGGCCGGCTGCTTGTGGTTTTCGATGATTACGCGCCACGCGACGGCGACCTCGTTGGCATCGGCCGGGCGGAAGGCGTCGAGGCCGGGCGTCGCGCGCAGCATCACGAGCTGCTCGATCGGCTGGTGCGTCGGGCCATCCTCGCCCACGCCGATCGAATCGTGCGTGAACACCCACACCGCGCCCAGCTCCATCAGCGCCGACAGGCGGACCGGCGGGCGCATGTAATCGAGGAATACGAAGAAGGTGCTGCCGTAGGAGCGCAGCCCCGACAGCGCCATGCCGTTGACGATTGCGCCCATGCCATGTTCGCGCACGCCGAAGTGGAAGTTGCGGCCGGCGTAATTGCTCGCCTCGAACGACGCCTCGCCCTTGATGTCGGTCTTGGTCGAGGGCGCGAGATCGGCCGAGCCGCCGATCAGCCACGGCATCTTCTTGGCGATGGCGTTCAGCACCTTGCCGCTGGAATCGCGGCTGGCGAGCCCCTTCGGATCCGCCTCGAAGGTCGGGATTTCGGCATCCCAGCCCTCCGGCAGCGTGCCGCCGAGGATGGCGTCGACTTCCTTGGCGAGATCCGGATGCGCCTCGCGGTACTTGGCGAGGCTTGCCTCCCACGCCTCGCGCAGCGGCGCGCTACGCTCGACCATCGCGCCTTCAAAGCCCTCCTGAACGCCCTCCGGCACGTAGAAGCTCTTGTCCTCGGGCCAGCCATAGGCCTGCTTGGTGAGGCGGACATTCTCTTCGCCCAGCGCCTCGCCATGCGCCTTTTCGCTGCCGGCGCGCGGCGAGCCCCAGCCGATGATCGAATGGACGATGATCAGCGTCGGCTTGTCGGTGGTGGCGCGGAACTGCTCGAACGCCTTGGTCAGCGCAGCAACGTCATTGGCGTCGTCGACGTGGATGACGTCCCAGCCATAGGCCTGGAAGCGCATGCCGACGTCCTCGTCGAACGCGAGGTCGGTGTCGCCTTCGATCGAGATGTTGTTGCTGTCGTAGATCCAGCACAGGTTGGAGAGCTTCAGATGGCCGGCGAGGCTGGCCGCCTCGGCCGCCACGCCCTCCATGAGATCGCCGTCGCCGCACAGCGAATAGACGTCATGGTCGAACAGGGTGAAGCCGGGCTGGTTGTACCGCGCGGCCATCCAGCGCTCGGCAATCGCCATGCCGACGGAATTGCCGCAGCCCTGGCCGAGCGGGCCGGTGGTCGTCTCGACGCCCACGGTGTGGCTGTATTCGGGGTGACCCGGCGTCTTCGAGCCGAGCTGGCGGAAGGCCTTGATATCGTCGAGGCTGACGGCGGGGGCGCCATCGGGCTGCTTCACGCCGGCGAGATGCAGCAGCGAATAGAGCAGCATCGAGGCATGGCCGACCGACAGCACGAAGCGGTCGCGGTTAGCCCAGTGCGGATGCGCGGGATCATAGCGCAGGAACTTGGTCCACAGCGTGTGACCGACCGGCGCCAGCGCCATCGGCGTGCCGGGGTGACCGGAGTTCGCCGCCTGCACCGCGTCCATCGAAAGGGTGCGGATGGTGTCGATCGCCAGGCGGTCGGACGAGCCGTCCTCATGAACGTTCGCGGAATTGGCGGTGTCGGTCATCGGGGGCCCTCGCTGAATGGGTATCGAACGCCCGGGCAAGTGCCCGGTTGCCGAGTCGCGGCCCCTCTAGTCGCTCCGTCCGCCGCGTTCCAGTCGCGCAACGACGCCATCGGTGGCGATATAGGCGGCATCCACCTCATCGAGGAACAGGCCGTGGCCCAGCACGCCGGGGATTTTGTCGATCATGCGCGCGAGGACGCGGGGGTCGGGCATGGGCGCGAAGCGACAGTCGGCGACGAGGTTGCCATTGTCAGTGCGATAGTCCGGTCGCACCGTGACGATGGCGCCGAGCGTTGAAAGCTGCGCGGTGACGAAGCTGCGCGCGAAGGGCAGGATCTCGACCGGAAGCTTTGCCGCGCCAATCGCCGGCACGCGCTTCGACCCGTCGGCGATCACCACGAATCGACGGGCCGCCGCGGCGACCGCCTTTTCGCGCAGCATCGCGCCGCCGGCGCCCTTGATCGCCCACATGCGGTCGTCGATCTCGTCCGTGCCGTCGATGGCAAGATCGATCGTGGCGTAATCGGCAAAGTCGCTGACGGTGATGCCAACGGCGCTGGCGGCGCGGACGGTCGCCTCGCTGGTCGCGACGGTGAGGACGCGCAGCCCCCGCGCCACGCGCGCGCCGAGCGCGCCAATGGCACAGGCCGCAGTGGAGCCGGTGCCAAGGCCCACGACCATGCCGTCGCGCACCTCGGCCACCGCCGCCTCCGCGGCCAGCCGCTTGTCATCCTCGACACTCATACCGCATCATAACGCGGCATGAGGCCGAGGGACCCTGCGATTTAGCCGTACTTCTGCTCCTCCCACCAAGGGAAGAAGTCAGGCATGTTGGACGAAACCTTGTCCGGGTACACGGGGGCGCGCTTTTCGAGGAAGGAGGTGACGCCTTCCTTTGCATCGCCCGAGCGGCCACGTGCGAGGATCGCGCGACTGTCGATCTTGTGCGCGTCCATCGGGTGCTGGAAGCCGAGCCCGCGCCACAGCATCTGGCGGGTGAGCGCGACCGAGACGGGAGCGGTGTTGTCGGCGATCTCGCGGGCCAGCGCATTGGCGACGGCGAGCAGCTCGTCACCGGGCACGACCTGCTTCACGAGGCCGCCGTCGAGCGCCTCTTGCGCGCCGAACACGCGGCCGGTGTAGCACCATTCCAGCGCCTGGCTGATGCCGACGACGCGCGGCAGGAAGAAGCTGGACGCAGCCTCCGGCACGATGCCGCGGCGGGCAAAAACGAAGCCGAAGCGCGCCGAATCGCTGGCGATGCGGATGTCCATCGGCAGCTGCATCGTCGAGCCGACGCCGACCGCCGCGCCGTTCACCGCGGCGATCACCGGCTTCAGACATTCGAAGATGCGCAGCGTCAGGCGCCCGCCGCCGTCGCGCGCCTCTTCCATCTCATAGGTGAGGCCGCCCTGCCCGCTGCCCTTGTCGGGGCGATCGGTGCGCTTGTCATAATCGAACGTCTTGGCGCCGGCCGACAGATCGGCCCCGGCACAGAAGGCGCGGCCCGCGCCCGTCACGATGACACAGCGCACGTCATCGTCAGCGTCGATCTTGTCAAAGGCGTCGATCATCTCGGCCATCATCGTGCCGGTGAACGCATTGAGCTTTTCCGGGCGGTTGAGCGTGATCGTCGCCACCCCGTCCTTCACGTCATAGATGATCTGCTCGTAAGCCAAGCTGCCTCTCCTTTGTCGCGCCGCCCCTCCGGCAGCTGTCTTTACCACCATAACATTATTTATGGTGGCAAGCGCAAGGCGGCTGCGGGGGTGGGGTGCCGTAAGGGCAATTTCGAAGATGGGGTTCGTCCGGCTGCCCTGCTGCCGCGGCGAAATTCCAGCTTCCGGTCGACAAGACTTGCGGGCGCACAGGCCAAAAGACTAGAGGAGTGCTGCACCCGCGAACGGGATGAGGAAGCCAAGGGGAGTCTTCGTGAACGCAGACGAGATGAAGGCCGCGATCGGCAAGGAAAGCGTGTCCGAATGGGTCGAGGTGACCCAGGAGATGATCAACAAGTTCGCCGACGCGACGGGCGATCACCAGTTCATCCACATCGACCCGGAACGCGCCAAGCAGACGCCGTTCGGCACGACCATCGCGCACGGATTTCTGACGCTGTCGCTCTTGCCGCTGCTGTCGGCGAAGAACCCCGGCATGCCGCGGCTCGACGGCGTGAAGATGGGCGTCAACTATGGCGGCAACAAAGTCCGCTTCCTCGCCCCCGTCCCGTCGGGATCGCGCGTGCGCGGCCGTTCCAAGCTGACCGAGTTCGATGAAAAGCGTCCCGGCCAGTATCAGTTCACCACCGAGACCACGATCGAGATCGAGGGCAGCGACAAGCCCGCGATGATCGCCGAGTGGATCACGCAAGTCTTCACCTGATATTATTCCAACCGCCGCCCTCCCCGGGGAGCGCCGCCCGCATCAGCGGGCGGACCGGCACTTTCTACTACCAAGGATCCTGAACATGCGCTCCGCCGTCATCGTTTCCACCGCCCGCACGCCGATCGGCCGTGCCTATCGCGGCGCTTTCAACAACACGCTGTCGCCGACCCTCGCCAGCCATGCGCTCAAGGCCGCCGTCGAGCGCGCCAAGATCGACGGCGCCGAAGTACAGGACGTGGTGATGGGCGCCGCGCTGCAGCAGGGGGCGCAGGCGACCAATATCGCGCGCACCTCGCTGCTGCGTGCCGGCCTGCCGGTGTCGGTATCGGGCATGTCGCTCGACCGCCAGTGCGCATCGGGCCTGATGGCGATCGCCACCGCCGCCAAGCAGATCATGGTCGACAACATGGACGTCACCATCGGCGCCGGCGTCGACAGCATCAGCATCGTCCAGACGCCGCAGATGCGCGTGCAGCCCGACCCCGAGCTGGTCGCGATGCACAAGGACATCTACATGCCGATGCTGCAGACCGCCGAAGTGGTCGCCAAGCGTTATGGCATCAGCCGCGACGCGCAGGACGAATATGGCTTCCAGTCGCAGCAGCGCACCGCCGCCGCGCAGGCCGCCGGCAAGTTCGATGACGAGATCATCCCCGTCACCGCGAACATGGCGATCGTCGACAAGGAGACCAAGGAAGTCTCCTACAAGGAAGTGACGCTGGCGAAGGACGAGGGCAATCGCCCGGACACCACGCTGGAGGGCCTGAAGTCGCTGAAGCCGGTGCTTGGCCCCGATCTCAACATCACCGCTGGCAATGCCTCGCAGCTGTCGGACGGCGCATCGGCCAGCGTGCTGATGGAAGAGAAGCTGGCCGAGAAGAAGGGCCTGACTCCGCTGGGCCGCTATGTCGGCATGGCCGTCGCCGGCACCGAGCCGGACGAGATGGGCATCGGCCCGGTCTTCGCGATCCCCAAGCTGCTCGAGCGCTTCAACCTGAAGATGGACGACATCGGCCTCTGGGAGCTGAACGAGGCGTTTGCGGTGCAGGTGCTGTACTGCCGTGACAAGCTGGGCATCCCCGACGAGCTGCTGAACGTCAACGGCGGCGCGATCTCGATCGGCCACCCGTACGGCATGTCGGGCGCGCGCATGACCGGCCACGCGCTGATCGAAGGCAAGCGTCGCGGCGCGAAATATGTCGTCGTCACGATGTGCGTCGGCGGCGGCATGGGCGCAGCGGGCCTGTTCGAGGTCCTGTAATGCCCGGCGTCGGAGCGGCACCCGCGGGGTGTCGCCCGGGGCGCCACGATCACTGATCAACAGGAGCCCCGGCCGCGCGAGCGACCGGGGCTTTTGCGTGACCCACCCTGCGTTGCCTCAGATCGCGCGCAACCAACCTTTGCGCGCCACGTTCTTCGGCTTGATCCAAAGCAGGAGAGATTCGCATGGCCGATAAGGACAGTCCGCAGGAAGTCGCCGAAACGTTCCTCAGGAAGCTTGAGGACAGCCCCTATGTGATGATCGGCCTGATGGACGGCCAGCATTCCGAGCCGATGAGCGTCAAGCTGGACGATGCGCAGCCCAACACGCTGTTCATCTTTTCCGCGCACGACAATCGCATCGCTAAGGGTGGCGAGGCTATGGCGCAGTTCGTCGGCAAGGGGCATGATTTCTTTGCTTGCCTCGCCGGGCGCGTGTCGCAGGAAACCGACCAGGCGACGTTCGACAGGTTGTGGGACAATCAGGTCGAGGCCTGGTTCCCGAACGGCAAGGCCGACGCCCGGCTCAACCGGTTCGACATCACCTCTGCCGAGCTGTGGGAAACCGACGTTTCGATCAGCGGCCGGCTGAAGATGCTGTTCGGCGGCACGATCAATTCCGCCGAGTCCTCGAGCCACGCGAAGGTCGGCTCGGTCGGCTAACCGAAGGCGGGGCGGCTGCGGTCGCCCCTTCCCTTCGTCGCCCGCACCGTCAGTCGTGCGCGGCGATCCACTCCTCAACCACCGGCGCGATGCGGTCTCGCCATTTCGATCCGTTGAAAATGCCGTAATGGCCGACACGCTCGGCCATGTAATAGCGCTTCTTCTCCGCGGGCAGCGACGTCGCGATTGTCAGCGCCGCCCGGGTCTGGCCCAGCCCCGAGATATCGTCGCGCTCACCCTCGATCGCCAGAATGCCAATGTCGGTGATTGCTGCCGGATCGACCGCGCGTCCGCGGTGCGTCATCACGCCGCGCGGCAGGGCATGGGCCTGGAACACCTGGTCAATCGTCTGCAGATAATATTCGGCCGTCATGTCGCAGACCGAACGATATTCGTCGTAGAATTCCTTGGTCGCGTCGGCGCTTTCTCCGTCACCGCGGACCAGATGTTTGAACATCTCCCAATGGCTCATCATGTGATTGCCAAGGTTCATCGTCATGAAGCCGGTGAGCTGAAGGAAACCCGGATAGACCCGCCGGCCGGCGCCGGGATAGCTATTCGGCACGGTGGCGATGACATTCTGTTCGAACCACGCGTGCGGCCGTTCGGTAGCGAGCGTGTTCACCGCGGTCGGCGCCTCGCGCGTGTCGATCGGGCCGCCCATCATGGTCAGCGTGCGCGGGCGGCAGGGGTGATTGTCCGCGCTCATCAGGCAGGCGGCGGCGTAGCTGGGCACCGATGGCTGGCACACGGCGAGCATGTGCGCGCCGGGACCGATCTTCTCCAGGAAGGCGACCAGATAGTCGACATAATCGTCGAGATCGAAGCTGCCATGTTCGACCGGGACCATCTTCGCATCGCGCCAGTCGGTGATGTAGACGTCGGCGAAGGGCAGCATCCGTTCGACCGTGCCGCGCAGCAGCGTCGCGAAATGGCCCGACATGGGGGCGACGATCAGCAGCCGCGGGCCACCCTCCACGCCTTCGCGCACGAACCGCTTCAGCTGCCCGAACGGCAGGCGCAGCACGACTTCCTCGTGCACGGGCATGTCGCGACCGTCGATGATCGTGTGATCGAGACCGAATGCCGGCTTCCCGCGCGCAGCCGCAGCATGAGCGAACACTTCCAGCGCCGATGCCATGACCTGCCCGCCACCGAAATAGGCGAACGGGTTTGCCGGGTTCTGAAGCATCCCTGCGCCGAGATTGGCCATTGCACTGGCCCCGGCGAGCAGCGACCGCTGGAACTCATAGGCATCGTAGAGCATCGGGTATCCTCAAACGCAACGACCGCAGCGCCACCATATAGCGATTGTGCAACCGCACAACGAACCATTGATCCGATTGGACGCGATGGTGGCCGTTGAGCCACACCGGCCCGGCTGCTAGGTGGCGCGCATGGCCAGCAAAGCGTCGGTGGAGCCGCAACCAACCCGCCGGATCGGCAACCTTGCCCTCGTGTGGCAGCACGCGAAGCGTTACCCGCTGCAGATCGCCGCCGCCTGGACGGCGCTGGCGGTGACCTCGGCGGCGACGATCGCGATTCCCTACAGCTTCAAGCGGATCATCGACCGCGGCTTCGCGGCGGATGGCGGCGCGGCGGTGGCGGGCGCGTTCCATTATATGCTGATGATCGTCGCGGTGCTGGCAATCGGTACGGCGATCCGCTTCTACTTCGTCTCCTGGCTGGGCGAGCGGGTGGTGGCGGATATCCGCGAGACGGTGCAGCGGCATCTGCTGAGCCTGAGCCCGCGCTTCTTCGAGGAGAACCGCCCCTCCGAAATCGCCTCGCGCATGACGGCGGATACCGCGCAGATCGAAATGGTGGTCGGGACCACCGTGTCGGTGGCGCTGCGCAATGCCTTCACCGGCGTGGGTGGGCTGATCTATTTGTTCGCGATCTCGCCCAAGCTGGCGGGGTTGCTTTGCCTTGGCATACCGCTGGTGATCCTGCCGATCATGCTGCTGGGGCGGCGGGTGCGGACCTATTCGCGCACCTCGCAGGACCGGGTCGCCGATGTCGGTGCGATGGTGACCGAGACGCTGGGCGCGATGAAGATCGTGCAAGCGTTCGGGCAGGAGCAGCGCGAGGCCGCTCGCTTCACCGGCGCGGTGGAGGCGACCATGGTGGCGGCGCAGAAGCGTATCATGCTGCGCGCGATCATGACCGCGATCGTCATCGCGCTGGTGTTCGGATCGATCACGCTGGTCCTGTGGGAAGGCGCGACCGATGTTGCCGCGGGGCGCATTTCGGGCGGGTCGATCGCTGCTTTCGTGCTGACGGGCGGGATCGTCGCCGGCGCGTTCGGCGCGTTGACCGAGGTCTATGGCGAATTGCTGCGTGGTGCCGGGGCCGCCGGGCGGCTCGCGGAATTGCTGTCGGAACAACCGGAGATCGCGGCGCCGGCCCGGCCCGAGCCACTACCGCAGCCGCCGCAGGGCGCCGTCGCGTTCGAGCATGTCGAGTTCCGCTACCCCACGCGGCCCGACACCGCGGCGCTGCATGATTTCTCGCTGGCAATTGCACCGGGCGAGACGGTGGCGCTGGTCGGGCCGTCGGGCGCCGGCAAGACGACCTTATTCCAGCTGCTTCAGCGGTTCTACGATCCCGCCGCCGGCCGCCTGACGATCGATGGCGTCGACCTGCGCGATGCCGATCCCGCCGCGATCCGCGCCCGTATTGCGATGGTGCCGCAGGAGACGGTGATCTTCGGCGCCTCCGCGCGCGACAACCTGCGCTATGGCCGGTGGAACGCGAGCGACGAGGAATTGTGGGCCGCGGCGGACGCGGCCAACGCGTCGGCGTTCCTGCGCGACCTGCCGGACGGGCTCGACACCTTCCTGGGTGAAGGCGGGGCGCGACTGTCGGGCGGGCAGCGGCAGCGCGTCGCGATCGCCCGCGCGCTGCTGCGCGATGCGCCGATCCTGCTGCTCGACGAGGCGACCAGCGCGCTGGACGCCGAAAGCGAGCGGCTGGTGCAGGAGGCGCTGGAGCGGCTGATGGCGGATCGCACCACTTTGGTCATTGCCCATCGACTCGCCACCGTGCGCGCGGCCAATCGCATCGTGGTGATGGACGGCGGGCGTATCGTTGAGCAGGGCAATCATGCCACGCTGATGGCGCGCAGCGGGCTGTATGCCCGGCTGGCGAGCCTTCAGTTTAGTGAAGCGGCATAGGAGAGACAGAGATGACGACCGACTTCGACGTGATCGTCTATGGCGCGACCGGCTATACCGGGCGGCTGGTGGCGGAATATATCGCGCTGACCTATCCCGCGGGCGTGCGCTGGGCGATGGCGGGGCGCTCGCTCTCCAAGCTGGAAGAAGTGCGCGGGGAGATGGGCATTTCGGCCGACGTGCCGCTCGTCACCGCCAATGCCGACGATCCGGCATCGCTGCGCGCCATGTGCGAGAGAACCAAGGTTGTGATCAGCACGGTCGGGCCGTATCAGCTGTATGGCAGCGACCTGGTGGCGGCGTGCGCGGCAACCGGCACGGCCTATGTCGACCTGTGCGGCGAGCCGGCGTGGATGCGCCAGATGATCGACGCGCATGATGCAGAGGCGAAGCGCACGGGCGCGCGGATCGTGTTTTCCTGCGGGTTCGATTCGATCCCCTTCGACCTTGGCGTGCTGACGTTGCAGGAAGCGGCGGTCGCGCGATTCGGGCGTCCGGCGCCGCGGGTGAAATGCCGGGTGCGCACGATGAAGGGCACCTTCTCTGGCGGGACTGCGGCGAGCCTGAAGGCGACGCTGGCGGCGGCGGCGAAGGACCCCTCGCTCGTCCCGCTGCTCGCCAGCCCGTTTGCGCTGACCCCGGGCCACAAGGGGCCGCACCAGCCGACCGGGCTGATCCCGGAATATGACAGCACGATCGAGTCCTGGGTCGCGCCGTTCGTGATGGCGCCGATCAACACCAAGAACGTCCACCGCACCAATTTCCTGCTCGGCCAGCGTTACGGCGACGATTTCGTCTATGACGAGATGGTGGTCACCGGGCTGGGCGAGATGGGCAAGGCCGCAGCGGAAGCGCTGACCAAGCTAAATCCCTTTGCCGACAACAAGGGGCCCAAGCCCGGCGAAGGTCCGACCAAGGAAGAGCGCGAGAGCGGCCATTATGATGTGCTGTTCATCGGCCTGATGCCCGATTGCACGCGGATCGACGCCGTCGTCACCGGCGATCGTGACCCCGGTTATGGATCGACCAGCAAGATGCTGGCGGAGAGCGCGATGTGCCTGATCGAGGATGTCGCGGGCGAAGGTGGCATCTGGACGCCCGGTGCGCTGATGGGCGAGCCGCTGCGCAAGCGCCTGATCGCCAGGGCGGGCATGACCTTTACCGCCAACTGAGCAGCGGGTCTCGAACGACCGGCGGCCGGGGACGATGGTCGCCCACGCCCGCCAGTCAGGTGAGGTCAGCGGCCGAGCGCGAGCGCGCCGGCGGCAGCGAATCCGGCGACCGCGACGGCACCGAGCAGGCGCGCCAGTTCTTCCTTGCGGAAGTGGACCAGCGCCTGTTCGTTGAGCCAGTACAGATGCTCGCCCTCCTGAACCACGGCGCGGAACTTCACCATGCGTTCGAGCAGCCGGGCCTCGCGGCGGCTGAGTGGGGCCAGCAGGGTCGCGTTCGCCGGCTTGATCGCGTTGGCGGCGCGCAGCCGCTCGACCAGCCGGTCCTGCGTGCGCGTGGTGTAACGCTCACCCAGACGCATCACGATGTTCGCCATCTATCGTCTCCCACCCTTGTGCCGAATGTTGCCAGGCCGACCGCGGCGCTTCAGCACGCGCGGCGCCTTTGACCCCGCACCGTCGCGGCGTGACGGACGGGCGCCCTTCCCTTCCTCAAGCTCGAAGCGGAGCGCACCGGACACTGGATTGGCATCCGCCAGCCGCAGCTTCAGCCGCATGCCCAGCGTATATTCGTCCCCGCTCGTCTCGCCGACCAGCCGCTGCCCGGCCTCGTCATAGCGGAAATATTCCTGCCCCAGGTCGCTGATCGGCATCAGCCCGTCGCCGCCGACGCCCTCGACCGTGGCGAAGAAGCCGAAATTCTGGATGCCGGTGATGCGCGCATCGACCACTTCCCCCACCCGTTCGGCGAGGAAGGCGGCGACATAGCGATCGATCGTCTCGCGCTCCGCCTCCATCGCGCGGCGTTCGAGCTTGCTGATCGTTTCGCCCAGCCGCTCGAAATCCTCGTCGCCGTTGAGGCCGCCGGCGCCAAGGCCATAGGCGCTGGTCAGCGAGCGATGCACGAGCAGGTCGGCGTAGCGCCGGATCGGCGACGTGAAATGGCCATAGGAGCCGAGCGACAGGCCGAAATGGCCGTGATTGGCCGGCGCATAATAGGCCTGGGTCTGGGAGCGCAGGATCTGCTCCATGACCTGCGGGCGGAAATCGGCGTCGCCGACCCGATCGATGATATGGTTGAAGGTCGCGGGCTTGATGACCTGACCCAGCGCAAAGGGGACGTCGAAGGTCGCGAGATATTCCTTCAGCGCGACCAGCTTCTCCCGCGCCGGCGGTTCGTGGACGCGGTACATGACGGGGGCCTTCTTCGCCTCCAGCGCCTTGGCCGCCGCGACATTGGCGGCGATCATGAAATCCTCGACCAGGCGGTGCGCATCCAGTCGGTCGCGCGGCGCGACGGAGAGGAGGCGGCCCTTTTCGTCCAGCGCCACCTGCCGTTCGGGAAGGTCGAGGGCCAGCGGCTCGCGCTTGTCGCGTGCGGCGGCGAGCAGTGACCAGCACTCCCACAGGTCCTTCAGCGCGGCCAGGATCGTGGCGCTGTCCCCGGCAGGCGCGCGCCCGTCCACGGCGGTTTCGAGCGGCAACGGCGAATCCGCGTCGATCGCGGCCTGCGCATCCTCGTAAGCGATGTTTTGCGCTATCCGCACCACCGCGCGCGAAAAGCGCCAGGTCTTGAGCGCGCCGGTCTTGCTCACCTGAAGGTGGCAAACGAGCGCGGCGCGATCCTGCCCCTGTTTCAGCGAGCAGACGTCGGCCGACAGCACCTCGGGCAGCATCGGGACGACGCGATCGGGGAAATAGACCGAATTGCCGCGCCGCCGTGCCTCACGGTCGATCGCCCCGCCGGGCCGCACATAGAAACTGACGTCGGCGATTGCGACCAGCGCGCGATAGCCACCGGGGTTGCCGGGATCATCATCGGGCGTGGCCCAGATCGCATCGTCATGGTCGCGCGCGTCGGCGGGATCGATCGCGACGATCGGCAAATGAGTCAGATCCTCCCGCCCCTCGCCCAGCGGCTGGGCGGCGACCCGCTGCGCCTCGTCCAGCGTGTCCTGATCGAAAACGTTGGGAATGTCGTGCTTGTGGATCGCGATGAGCGAGAAGCTGCGCGGTGCGAAGGGATCGCCCAGCCGCTCGACGACCTTGGCAGTGATGCGCGGCGGGCGGCCGGCCCGTTCCGCCAGCACGAGATCGCCGGGCTGCGCGCCGCCGGCGTCCGAGACGGGAAATTCGCGCCGCTCCTTCTTCTCCACGCCTTGGAGCCACAGACGATCGCCCTCGCCGCGCAGAACGCCGATGATCTGCTCGGCGGCGGGCGCGAGCACCTTCATCGGATGGGCGATCCAGCCGCCGCCGAGTTCTTCGGTGCGGGCCAGCACGCGCATGCCGACGCCAAGGTCGCCGCGTCGGCGCTCGCGCACGCGGATGCGGGGCGCCGCGACCTCCGCCTCCCAGCGTTCCGGCGTGGCCCAGATCGCGCCGTGATCGTCGGCATCGACGATGCGCAGCACGGTGACCTTGGGCAGCCCGCCCATCTTGTGGAAGGCACGGCCGGGGGCGCTGTCGATCAGCCCCTCGTCGGTCATGTCCTTGAGCAGTGCCTTCAGGCCGATCTTCTCCTGCGCGGTGAGGCCAAAGGCGCGGGCGATTTCCCGCTTGCCGGCGGGCGTATCGCTCGTGGAGATGAAATCGAGGATCTGCTGGCGGCTCGGGAGCCCTGCCTTTGGTTTGCGCATCGACCCTAGATAGGAACTTGCGCCCCCCGGGTCACGCGTCGATCGCTTCTTCGTCCATCCGCGCGGCATTCTCCTGAATAAAGGCGAAGCGGTGCGCGGGATTGGTGCCCATCAGCCGGTCGACCAGATCCTTGACGCCCGCGCGCTCCTCATATTCCTGCGGCAGGGTGATGCGGATGAGGCTGCGGGTTTTTGGGTCCATCGTCGTTTCGCGCAGCTGACCCGGGTTCATCTCACCCAGGCCCTTGAAGCGCGACACCTCCACCTTCTTGCCGCGGAACGCCGTGCGCTCGATCTCGGCACGATGCGCGTCGTCACGCGCGTAGAGCGACTTCGCGCCCGAGGTGATGCGGTAGAGCGGCGGCTGCGCCAGATAGAGGTGCCCGCGCCGGACGAGATCGGGCATTTCCTGGAAGAAGAAGGTCATCAGCAGGGTGGCGATGTGTGCGCCGTCGACATCGGCGTCGGTCATGATGACGATACGTTCGTAGCGCAGGTTGTCCGGGCGGCATTCCTTGCGCGTGCCGCAGCCGAGCGCCTGGATGAGATCGGCGATTTCCTGATTGGCGAGGATCTTCGCACTGGTGGCGGAGGCGACGTTCAGGATCTTGCCGCGGATCGGCAGGATCGCCTGTGTCTTGCGGTCACGCGCCTGCTTCGCGCTGCCGCCGGCGCTGTCGCCTTCGACGATGAACAATTCGGTGCCGCCGGGGGCGTTGGCGGAACAGTCGGTCAGCTTGCCCGGCAGCCGCAGCTTGCGCGAGGAGGTCGCCGTCTTGCGCTTGACGTCGCGTTCCTCCTTGCGGCGGAGGCGATCGTCCATCCGTTCCAGCACATAGCCCAGCAGCGCGCGACCGCGGTCCATGTTGTGCGTGAGGAAGTGGTCGAAATGGTCGCGAACGGCCTTTTCGACGAGGCCGGCGGCCTCGGGCGACGTGAGCCGATCCTTGGTCTGCGACTGGAATTGCGGATCGCGGATGAAGACGCTGAGCATCAGCTCGCTGCCGACCATCACGTCATCTGCGGTCAGATCCTTGACCTTCTTTTCCTTCACCAACTCGCCAAACGCCCGCAGGCCGCGGACCAGCGCCTGGCGCAGACCCTGTTCGTGCGTGCCGCCATCGGGCGTGGGGATGGTGTTGCAATACCAGGAATAGCTGCCGTCGGACCACAAGGGCCAGGCGACCGCCCATTCGACGCGGCCGGCCTCTCCCGGAAACTCCTGCGACCCGGTGAAGAAATCGGCGGTGGCACATTCGCGCCCGCCGACCTGCTCGCGCAGGTGGTCGGCAAGGCCGCCGGGGAACTGGAACACCGCCTCTGCCGGCGTGTCGTCCGAGATCAGCTCGGGCGCGCATTTCCAGCGGATCTCGACCCCGGCGAACAGATACGCCTTGGACCGCGCGAGCCGGTACAGCCGCGCGGGCTTGAAGCGCAGATCGGGCCCGAAAATCTCCTCATCGGGGGTGAAGGCGACCGACGTGCCGCGCCGATTGGGCGCCGCGCCGACATTCTCCAGCGGGCCGAGCGTCTGCCCCTTGGAGAAGCGCTGGCGGTAGAGCTGGCGATCGCGGGCCACCTCGACCACGGTGTCGGAGGAGAGCGCGTTGACGACCGACACGCCAACGCCATGGAGGCCGCCGCTGGTCGCATAGGCCTTGCCCGCGAACTTGCCGCCCGAGTGAAGCGTCGAGAGGATCACCTCCAGCGCGCTCTTGTCGGGGAACTTGGGGTGCGGATCGACCGGGATGCCGCGGCCATTGTCGACGATGGTCAGCCGGTTGCCCGGCGCCAGCGTGACCTCGATGCGGGTGGCGTGGCCGGCCACCGCCTCGTCCATCGCATTGTCCAGCACCTCGGCGGCGAGGTGATGAAGCGCGCGCTCATCGGTGCCGCCGACGTACATGCCAGGCCGACGCCGGACCGGCTCCAACCCCTCCAGAACCTCGATCGACGAGGCGTCGTAAGCGGGGGTGGGAGCGGCGGCACGGAACAGATCTGGATCAGCCATGGCTGCGCTATAGCAGAGGCATCGGCAGTCGTGACCTGTTGCCGCGCTGCAACACATTTTTCCCGTTTCGGCACAAACGCGCGCTGGCATGCATCCTTTCTACCGCCTGCCCCGTTCGGGCCTCCGCATGTGTTTGTTGTGTAAGTAACGAAAGGGTTGCGTATGAAGTCCTTGTTCCTCGCGGGCATTGCCGCCGCTTTGGTCGCTCCGTCGATCGCCTCCGCGCAGACGGCCGACGAAAATGGCTTCTCCGGCGTCTATATTGGCGCAGCCGGCGGCTATGATGTCCAGCCGAACGATCGTGGCTCCTCGATCCTGTTCGACACCAATCTCGATGGCCGCTTCGGCGATGCGGTGAACACCGCCGCTGGCGCCAACGCCTTCGCACCGCCGGTTGGCGGCTTCTGCAACGGCCGCGCGCTGGCCGGCACTTCGCCGACGAACCCGACCTCGCCCGCGGCCTGTGCCAAGGACAAGGACGGCTGGGCCTATTATGGCCGCATCGGCTATGACTATCAGCGCGGCGGGCTGGTCCTCGGTGCAGTCGGTGAGTTCGGCAAGAGCGAGATCACCGACAGCGTGTCGGCCTTCTCCAGCACGCCGGCCTCCTACGTCATGACCCGCTCGATCGACTGGGAAGCGTCGATCCGCGGCCGCGTCGGCTACACGCCGAACAACCGCACGCTGTTCTACGGCACCTTCGGTCCGGGCTATGCCCGCATCGACCGTGAGTTCTCCACCACCAATGCGGTGAACGGCTTCTCCGAATCGGGCAAGCGCAACCACTGGGGCATCACCGGCGGTGGCGGCATCGAGCAGAAGGTCGCCAACAACGTCTCGCTCGGCCTTGAGTACATGTACCACCAGTACAAGGACGACGATTACCGCGTCCGCGCCGGCAACGCTGGCGACACCGCGGCGAGCAATCCGTTCCTGCTGGTGAATGGCAGCGGCACCGACTTCCGTCGCAGCGACGACAAGTTCCGCTGGCACTCGATCCGCGCGACGGCGGCCTACCGCTTCTAAGCGACACTGCGGTGACCGGGCGGGGAGTTCGCCCGGTCATCCAGGGTCTGCCATCCCCCGACGGGCGAACGGCAGATCGGAGACAAAGAAAAGGGCCGCGGCGAGCAATCCTCGCCGCGGCCCTTTTCTATTTGCCTGAGCGCGTGCTCAGCGCATCCGCGGGCCACCGAAGGGCAGCGGCGCGGCGCGGCGATCGCGGCGCGGGAGCTGCGCCTGATAGGCGTGGCCGCAATGTTCGACGCAATAGGGGAAGCCGGGGTTCACCTTCTCACCGCAGAAGTGGAAGTCCGGCTCACCCGGATGGCCGAGCGGCCATTTGCAGACCTTGTCGCTGAGATCGAGCAGGCTGGTCTTGCCGGCAATCTCCGGCGACGGCTTGGCCGGGACCAGGCGGCGCGGCGGTGCCGGGGTGCTGGGTGCCTGCTGCTCACCGGGGGCCTGACGCACGAAGCCGCCGGGACCGACCGAGCGGACCATGCGCATCGATTCGGGCGACCGCTCCGGCTCGAGCGGGGTGGTGATGGTGATCGGCTTGGGCGCGGACACCTGAGTCACCGCCGGGGTCGGCGAGGCCGCGCGCGGCGCGGGGGCCGGCGGGGGAGCAGGTGGCGGCGGCGCGGGAGGTGGCGGCGGCGCAGCGACCACCGGCTCGGGCGCGGGCGCCGGCTTCGCGGCGGCGGCAGCAGCGGCAGCCTTCGCCTCCGCGTCCTTCGATACGACCGGCGACGGACGGGATTGCAAGCCCAGACGGTGCGCCTTGCCGATCACGGCATTGCGGCTGACCCCGCCCAGCGCCTCTGCGATCTGGCTGGCCGTCTGGCCGCCTTCCCACATCTTGCGCAGCGTATCGATCCGTTCCTCGGTCCAGGACATCGGTCTTGTCGTTCCTTCACTTCTTGCGCCGGTTGCAGCGGGCGGCGGCAGCGACTACGCGAACACGCGATGAGCAGCCACCCCCCACTTGGCCGGACGTCCGCCGACCATCACCGTTCCTTGATCAGGAGCGCACCCGGTGTTCCGTCAATCCGCAACGTGAACTGGGGTGGCCTGAAGACCTTATATGTGAAGGAGGTGCGGCGGTTCTTCAAGGTCCAGCTGCAAACGGTGTGGGCGCCGGCGATCACCACGCTTCTGTATCTGGTCATTTTCACCGTGGCGCTGGGCGGGCGGAGCGAAGTGCACGTCGGCGGCTCGACCGTCGCCTTCGCCGATTTCGTCGCGCCCGGGCTGATCGTGATGGGGATGCTCAACAACGCCTTCGCCAACGCCAGCTTCTCGCTGCTCGTGGGCAAGATCCAGGGCACGATCGTCGATTACCTGATGCCGCCGCTGTCGACCGCCGAGCTGCTGACCGCGCTGACCGGGGGCGCGGTGACGCGCGCCTTCCTCGTCGGCCTGACCGTCTGGCTGGCGATGTCGCTGTGGCCCGGCGTCCATGTCATGCCGGCGCATCCGCTGGCGGTGCTGTGGTTCGGGCTGCTGGGATCGGTGTTCCTCGCGCTGATCGGCGTGCTGACGTCGATCTGGGCGGAGAAGTTCGATCATGCCGCGGCGGTGACCAACTTCGTGGTCGCGCCGCTGACGCTGCTGTCGGGCACCTTCTATTCGGTCGATCGCCTGTCGCCGGTGTTCCAGGCGATCAGCCACGCCAATCCGTTCTTCTACATCATCTCGGGCTTCCGCTACGGGTTCCTGGGGATCGCCGACTCCCCCGTCGCGCTGGGCAGCGCGGTGATTCTGGCGCTCGACATCGTGCTTGGCCTCATCTGCTACACCCTGCTGCGGCGTGGGTGGCGGCTGAAGAACTAGGCGCCGGTCAGAAGCCCTCGGGCATGTCGATCGGGCCGATCACGCGGGTATATTCGCGCACCGCATAGCGATCGGTCATCCCGGCGATGTAATCGGCAATGTGGCGGCTGAGGCCGGGTTCGTCGGCGGGCAGCGTGCTGCGCCACTCGTCCGGCAACAGCGCGGGATCGGCGCGGAACGCGGCAAACAGCCCGGCCACGATCCGGTGCGCGGCGTCGGCCGCCTCCAGTTGTCGCGGATGATGATAGAGGTTGGCGTACATGAACCGCTTCAGGTCGCGTTCCGCAATGCGCATCTGATCGGAGAAGGCGACCAGCGCCCTCCCCGCGGCCCGGACATCATCGACGATTTCGACACCGGACGACGCGATGCGCGCCTTTGTCTCGGCGATGAGATCATTGACCATCACGCCGATCTGACTGCGGACGAGCTCGCGCGCCTGCCGCCGCTCACTGACGTCGGGGAAGAGCGAGCGGACGCGATCCCAGCCGGACGCGACCAGCGGCACGGCGAGCAGCTGGTCGACGCACAGCAGCCCGGCGCGCAGGCCATCGTCGATGTCGTGATTGTCGTAGGCGATATCATCGGCGAGCGCGGCGACCTGCGCCTCGAGACTGGCATAGGTATCCAGTTCGAGCTGCGCCTCCTCATCCGCCTGCCGCAGCGCCCATCCCGGATGACGTGCGGGGCCATTGTGCTTGGCCAGCCCCTCCAGCGTGTCCCAGGTGAGGTTGAGGCCATCGAAGCGCGGATAGGCACGCTCGATCCGCATCAGCGTGCGCAACGTATGGCCGTTGTGATCGAAGCCACCGGCGTCCGCCATCGCCGTCTTCAGCGCATCCTCGCCGGCGTGGCCGAAGGGCGGATGACCGATGTCATGGGCGAGGCACAGCGCCTCGGTCAGATCCTCGTTCAGGCCCAGCGCGCGGGCGATGGTGCGTCCGATCTGCGCCACCTCCAGGCTGTGGGTCAGACGGACGCGGAAATGGTCGCCATCCGGGGCGAGGAACACCTGGGTCTTGTGGCGCAGGCGGCGGAAGGCGATCGAGTGGACGATGCGGTCGCGATCACGCTGGTAATCGTCACGCGGGCCGCGCTCGCCGGCTCCCCCGGACTTGCTTTGTTCTTTGTGAAGGCGGCCTCTGCTGTGCGCCGGGTGCGATGCCCATGGCGCAAGCATTGTCACTTGGCGGGAAGCCTCGTCATCTTCTGGCCCTTCTCGCTGGTGAAGGCGAAGGCGGACACCCCCTGCTTGGCGAGGGTATTGATGAACTCGCGCGCCTCCGCATCGGTCTTGAACGGACCGGTCACCACGCGATTGGTGAAGCGCAGCGGCGTGGTATAGGCGGTCTTGCCCTTGAGCGCGTCGGCCTTCTTCTGCGCCGCGGCCCAGGCCTTGGGCAGGTCATCCTTATTGGCGCCGCCAGCGACCTGAACCCAGATGCGCGACGGTTCTGCCTTGGCGGCCTTTGCTTCCTCGGCTGCCTTCTTGGCCTCTTCCGCCTTCTTTGCGTCGGCCAGCTTCTTCGCGGCGGCCGCCTTGCGCTCTGCCGCGAGCTTCTTGGGATCGGGCGCGGGCGGTTCCTTTGCCGCCGGGGTCGGCTTGGGCTCCGGCTTCGGGGTTGCCGCTGGCCTGGGCGACGGCGCAGGCGTCGTGGTCGTCGGCGCTGGAGCCTGCGGCGGCGTGGCGGCTTCGCTCACGGGCGCGGGGGCGGGCCGCGGCGGCTCGGGCGGACGCACCGGGGCGACGCCAAGCTCCTCGCCGGGAATGGTGATGCCGGCCATGATCCGGGCGAGGATCGTATCCTCGCTGACCGCGGGACGTGCCGGGATCGGCGCGGCGTCGGCCGTGTCGACGCTGCGCGCCAGCGGGGTCGCGGCCGTCGTCGCCACGGAGGTGGGTGCAGGAGTGCTCGGCAGCGATGGCGGCGGCGTCGTTGCTGGCAGGGTGGTCGGGACCTGAGCGCGGGGCGGCACATAGGCGGGGCGCGCTGGCGCGGGGGTATATGCCGGGGTGGCGCTCGCGACCGCGGTGGGTGCCGGCGTTGGTACCGGCGTTGGCGTTGCCAAGGTGGTTGGCGCCGGAGCCGGCTGGCTGATGGCGGGAGCGGTGGTCGCGGCGCGGCCGAGGTCCTGAACCACCGGCTTGGGCGCGGCGAATTCTACGCCGGCGTAGCGGGGCGGCTGGAGCGTATCGGCCGTTCCCCGGGCGGGGTTGGCCTGCTGGCGGCTCGCAATGGCCACGGCCGGCGCCGGGGTTTGGCGGGGCCGTGAACGGGCGGCGCGCGCGTCTGCGGCACGCTGACGCTGCTGCGCCAGGGCGAGTTCGCGCGCGCGCTTCGCCTCTTCGCGCGCGAGGCGGCGCTTGGTGCGGGCGTCTACCGGCGCAGTGGTAGCCGGCGCGGGGGTCGCGGCGGCGACCTGGACCGGCGGGCGCGCTTCGGGTGCCAGCGGCGGGAGCGCGGGGGCCATACGCGCGTCAGCCAGCCGCTGGGGCGTCGCGCGCAATTCGCCGAAATGGACCGCAAAGGCGCGATCGACCGGCGACAAAGCCTCAAGCCGGGAGAAGAATGGCGACAGCGCGGCGCCCATGCCGCGCGGCATCATGGTGCTGGCGATCTTCTGCGCACCCGGCACGTCGCCAGTCATGGCGAGGATGAAGGCGCGCACCCGCCAAGCACTGCGATCGTTGTGGCGCAGCTGTGCGTCGATGGCGTCGAGTGCCTCCTTGCGGCGGCCGCTGATGCCGAGCGAGAGCGCGTAGCGGCGCTGCACCTCCTCGTTCGGCGATGCCTTCAGTGCGACGCGATAGTCGCGCTGGGCGCGTTCCTGCTCGCCGATCAGATCATAGGCAAGGCCGCGGTCGCCGGCGAAGGTCGCCGGGCTGAGGCCATAGCCGACCGCCTGGTCGAAATAGCGCAGCGCCTCGCCGGGACGCTGCTGGGTCACCAGGATCCGCGCCATGCCGGCCTTCACGCGGCCGTTCATCGGATCGACGTTCTCCGCGCGCTTGAACAGCGATGCGGCGGCGTTGACGTCGCCGAGCTTCAGCGAAAGCTCCCCGGCGGTGATCAGCGAGCTGAGATCGCGCGGATTGGCACCGAGCCGGCGCATCGCATCCGCAAGCGCATCAGCGTCCGGCGTCGGCCGCGGGGCCATCTGACCGGGGAGGCTTTGCACCATCTGCCCCGGCGCGGCCTGGGGCGAGCCAGCGAGGGCCGCGGCAAGAATCAGGGGGCGAGAAAAAGACATGAGCTGATTGCGTTAGAGACGAAGCGGGATGAACGGGCAATGAGTCCCCTTACCTGCCGCGCCAGGACGCACGGGGCGGCCGACGAATGCCGGCCGCCCGGAGCTTTGGTTCGTTACTGGTTGTTCTGGCGGTGCAGGAAGCGCGGGATGTCGACCTGATCCTTCGATTCCGCATCCTCCGCGCGCGGCGTGCCACGCGAGGCGTTCTGCATCCGCTCGAACAAGGTGCCGCCAAGCTTCACGCGCGGCTGGGGCGGAACCTCGTCAGCGGCTTCGTTGCCGCCGGAGAGCCAGCGACGGCGCGGCGCAGCGGCCGGCTCGTCATCGCCGAACACGCGCGGCTGCGCAGGCGCCGCCGTCGGGGCGGCCGGGGCCGGCACGACGGTGTCACTGCCGAGCAGCAGTTCGTCCGACGCCTCCTGCTCGACGGCGCGAGCAGCCGGGGACGGCTCGACCGCCGGCGTTGCGCCCGGCGTCGGGACGCCGCCCGCCATCGCACCGGCAGCAGCACCGGTGGGCTGCGGCGCGGGCGCCTGGACAGGAGCAGCGGCCGGGGCGGCGGGCGCAGCTGCGGCAGGCGCAGCGGTTGCCGTCGGCGCGGGCGTTTCGATCCGACGCGGCGCGGAGAAGCTGAACGCGCGAGCGGGCTCCGCCTCCGGCGTTTCGGCCTGCTGCACAGCCTCGATCCCGGTAGCGACGACCGACACGCGGATGCGGCCTTCGAGCTCCGGATTGAACGCCGAACCCCAGATGATGTTGGCTTCGGGATCGACCAGCTCGCGGATGTGGTTCGCCGCCTCGTCCACCTCGAGCAGGCGCATGTCCTCGCCGCCGGTGATCGAGATGATGACGCCCTTCGCGCCCTGCATCGACACGCCGTCGAGCAGCGGGTTGGCAATCGCCTTCTGCGCGGCGACCAGCGCGCGGTCGTCGCCTTCCGCCTCGCCCGTACCCATCATCGCCTTGCCCATCTCCTGCATCACCGAGCGGACGTCGGCGAAATCGAGGTTGATGAGACCCGGCATGACCATGAGGTCGGTGATGCCGCGAACGCCCTGCTGCAGCACCTCGTCGGCAAGCTCGAACGCCTGCTTGAAGGTGGTGTTGGCGTTGGCAATCAGGAACAGATTCTGGTTCGGGATGACGATCAGCGTGTCGACGAACTTCTGCAGTTCCTCGATGCCCTGGTCGGCCGACTTGCCGCGACGCTTGCCTTCAAAGGCGAACGGCTTGGTCACGACACCCACGGTCAGGATGCCCATGTCGCGCGCAGCCTTGGCGATGACCGGTGCGGCGCCAGTGCCCGTGCCGCCGCCCATGCCGGCAGCGATGAAGCACATGTGCGCGCCCTCGAGCAGCTTGGCGACCTGCTCGATCGTTTCCTCGGCCGCGGCACGGCCGATCTCCGGCCGGCTGCCCGCGCCAAGACCCTGGGTGATCTTGGCACCCAGCTGGATCTTTTGCGGTGCGATCGACTGCTTCAGCGCCTGCGCGTCGGTGTTCGCGACGAGAAACTCGACGCCCTGCACGTCCGCCCGCATCATGTTGGCAATCGCGTTGCCACCAGCACCGCCGACGCCGATCACGGCGATCTTCGGGGTGAGCTCGTCCACGTCGGGTGCAATGAATTCGATGCCCATCGCCAATCTACTCCGTCAGTTCGGGCACCAAACACTGGCCCGTCATCGCCATTAATCTTAGTGCAACACAACGTCGCCGCGTGCCAGCCGAAAAGCGGCGCGGGGCGATCAATAATTCGCCTTCGCCGCCTGGAACAAACGCTTCAGCGCGCCGAGCCCCTTTTGCCGCACGACCATCTGCTGTTGCGGCACGAGGCCACGCAGGTCGACAGGGTCGGATGCGGCAAAGAATGCCAGCCCGGCGAGCGTGGCGAAACCCGGGCCGCCATGCGCATCGGGCAGGCCGACCAGCCCGCGCGGCCGGCCGACGCGCACCGTGCGCCCAAGCACCTGCTGCGCGTAATCGGCAATGCCCTTCAGCTCTGCGCCGCCGCCCGTCAGCACCACTTGGCGACCGACGGGGCCTTCGAACTTCAGTTCCTTCAGCGCGGCCTGCACCTCGTTGATGAGATGTTCGAGCCGCGTGCGGATGACCGAGATCAGCGCCGCCTTGGTGATCTGCAGCGGATCGGTATCGTCATCGGCACGGCCGGGTCGAATCGCGATCATCTCGTGATTGTCGCGCGGCGATGCATTGGCCGAACCATGGAAGCATTTCATCCGCTCCGCCTGGCTGCGCGACGTGCCAAAGGCAGAGGCGATATCGTCGGTGATGTCGCATGCGCCGACCGGAATCGACTTCAGGCCCACCAGCATCCCGCCCGCGAACAGCGACACATTGGTCATGCCCGCGCCGATTTCCACCAGCGCGACGCCAAGATCGCGCTCCTCCTCACTGAGGCAGGCGAGCCCGGTAGCGACCGGCGAGGCGATGATCGACTTCACCTCGAGATGCGCCGAGCGGACGGTGAGATCGAGATTGCGCACCGGCGAGCCATCCGCCGCGATGACGTGGATGTGGACGCCGAGCCGATCGGCATGGAGGCCGAGCGGCTTCTTCACGCCGGTCAGGCCATCGAGCGTGTAGAGCGCCGGCTGCGCGTGGAGCACCATGCGGCCCTGCGGATCGATCGCCGAGCGACCTTCCTGCAAAAGCGCGTCGATATCCTGCTGCTCGATGCGGTGGCCGTTCAGCTCGACCTCGATGAACGCCTCATCGCTGACGAGCCCGCCGGCGGAGAAACCCGCCCAGACATTCTCGATGTTGAAGCCGGCGATCCGCTCCGCCTGCGCCACCGCCTCACGCACGGCGACCTCGGTCAGCGCCATGTCGGCGATATAGCCGCGCTTCACGCCCTTCGATTCGCGCTGGCCGGTGCCCAGCACGACCAGTTCGCCGCCGTCGCCACGCTGGGCGATCATCGCGGATACCTTCGACGTGCCGATATCGAGCGCGGTGATGATGCCTTCCGGTGCCGCTTTCGCCATGCCCTGTACCCCTGTTCCCTGCCCCGAGAATGTGGCCCTATTACCCGTGTCTTAGACTTCGTCGATGCGTTCCAGTCGCGCGCTCTGGATCGCGGGTCCGGCGGCAGCGCCGGTGCCCGATTCCGGCACCGCCTGCTCCATGTCGGTCCCCGGCTTTCGCGCCACCAGCTTCGCCGGGTCGCGCATGTCGAAGCGCAGCCAGCCCTTGCCCAGCAGCGACCGCGCGCCGTCCAGCTCCGCGAACTTGACCAGTGCGGCGGCGGCGCCCTCCTGCGGCAGCGCCAGCGTCTCGCCGGTATCGAAGGTCAAATCCCAGCGGCGATTGCCGACCCAGCTTGCCGCCTTGATCCGCGGCTTGAGCGCTGGGGCAGCCGCGAGCAGGCGCTGATAATTCGCCTCCTGCCGATCGGCGCCCGGGCCGATCACCAGCGGCAGATCGGGCATCCGGTTGCGATCGACCGGCTCCAGCGGGACGCCCTTCGCATCGATCAGCGTCAGCTGGCCGCCATTCTGCCAGATCGCCGCGGGCTCCCGCTCGACGATATGGATCAGCAGGCGATCGGGCAGCCGGCGCGCGACATAAGCGTCGGCGATCCAGCCATAGGCGAGCAGCCGCTCACGGATCAGGTTCAGGTCGACGCGCAGCATCGCCTTGGGCTGATCCTCAAGCGCGACGGCGTAGACCGTTTCGCGGTTCATCCGCTTGATGCCGGTGATGTCGACACCCTCAACGTTGAGGCCAAGGCGCCCGGTGCTGTCGGCGACCGCGGTGCCAATCGCGGCCGGCACGCCGAACCATGACGCGGTGGCGAGCGCGGCGGCGCCCCCAAGACCGAGGATCGACCACGTCACCGCGCGGCGAAGCGCCGCCTCGCTCAGCGGCAGGGCAGCGATCAGCCGGTCGCCGAGCGACTTCTTCGGGGGACCGCGACGGACGGTCGGCCGACGCTGCGGCGCGCCGCGGGTGATCGAGCGGCTCATGGCGTCCCCTCTTCCGTCGTCGCGCCATCCTTCATCGCGCCATCCTTCATCGCCTCGTCGACGATCGCCTGGACGAGTTCGGGGTAGCTGATGCCGAGATGGCGCGCCTGTTCGGGCACCAGGCTGAGCGGGGTCATGCCCGGCTGGGTGTTCACCTCCAACAGGAACAGCCCCTCGACGCCGCGCTCGTCATCCCAGCGGAAATCGGCGCGGCTGCAGCCCTTGCAGCCCAGCAGCTCGTGCGCGCGAAGGGCGAGCGCCTTGCACGCCTCGGTGATCTCGTCAGGCACCGGCGCGGGGAAGATGTGCTCGGTCATCCCCTCGGTATATTTGGCGTCGTAATCGTACCAGCCGGACTTCGGGCGAAGCTCGGTCACGCCGAGCGCCTTGTCGCCGAGCACGGCGGTGGTGAGCTCGCGGCCGCGGACATAGGGCTCGGCCAGGAGCTGGTCGAACTCCTGCCACGGGCCCATCGCCTCACGGCTGATCGGGTGACCGTAATTGCCGCCATCAGTGACGATCGCGACGCCGACCGAGGAGCCTTCGTTGACCGGCTTCAGCACATAGGGGCGCGGCAGCGGATCGGCGATGTAGAGATCCTCGCTGGCGACGATACGGCCGCCGGGCATGGGCACGCCCTGCGGCACCAGCGCCTGCTTGGTCAGCACCTTGTCGATCGCGATGACGGAGGTGGCGAGCCCGCTGTGGGTGTAGCGCAGCCCCATGATGTCCATCAGGCCCTGGATCGAGCCGTCCTCGCCCGGTGAGCCGTGGAGCGCGTTGAAGACAAGGTCGGGCGCCGCCTCCGCCAGTCGCGCGGCGACGTTGCGGTCCATGTCGATGCGGGTGACGCGGTGGCCGAGCAATTCAAGCGCGTCGGCGATGCCGTTGCCCGACATCAGCGATACCTCACGCTCGGCGGACCAGCCGCCCATCAGCACGGCGATATGCAGTTGGCTCACGATGCCACCCCCACGCGCTGGATTTCCCATTCGAGGGTCACGCCGCTCTTCTCCTTCACCCGCCGCCGCACGTCTTCGCCCAGCGCCTCGATATCGGCGCTGGTTGCCTGCCCAAGGTTGAGCAGGAAGTTGGTGTGCTTCTCGCTGACCTGCGCGTCGCCGCGGCGAAGGCCACGACAGCCGGCCTCGTCGACCAGCGCCCAGGCCTTGTGACCCGGCGGGTTCTTGAAGGTCGAGCCGCCGGTCTTGGAACGCAGCGGCTGCGAGGCCTCGCGGCTGGCAGCGATACGGTCCATTTCCTCCTGGATCGCGGCGGGATCGCCCGGCTGGCCACGGAAGGTGGCGCTGACCACGATCGCGCCGTCGGGCAGTTCCGAATGGCGATAGCTGTAGTGGAGGTCGGCGGCAGGCAGCGTAACCAGCTCGCCGGAGCGCAGCACGACGTCGCATTCGACGAGGATGTCGGCCGTCTCGCGGCCATAGGCCCCGCCGTTCATGCGCACGAAGCCGCCGACGGTGCCGGGGATCGATCGGAGGAACTCGACGCCCGCGATCCCGGCGTCGCGCGCGGTGGAGGAGACCAGGATGCCGCTGGCGCCGCCGCCGCAGCGCAGCGTCGTCGTGTCGATCACCTCGACCTTTGCAAAGGGCTTGCCGAGGCGGACGACCACGCCGGGCACGCCGCCGTCGCGAACGATCAGGTTCGAGCCGAGGCCGAGCGGCATCACCGGCACGGCGGGGTCGAGGTTGGCGAGGAACTTCGCCAGATCATCGACCGTCGCCGGTTCGAGCAGCCATTCGGCCGGGCCGCCCGACTTGAACCAGACGAGCGGTGCGAGAGGCGCGTTCTGCGTCAGGCGGCTCTGCACTGGCGCGCGCGTGGTCGCGGTGTATTCGGTGCCGGCTGCGGACGTGGTTTCGACCATCGCGCTCACCGCCTTGCCTCGATCGTAGGCGCGAGGCCGGCGGCCCATTTCGTGATGTCGCCAGCGCCCAGGCAGACGATCTGGTCACCGGGTCGCACCTCCGCAGCGAGCGCGGTGGCAAGCGCATCGGCATCGGCCACCATCGCCGCGGCGCGGTGGCCGCGATGGCGCAGTCCGCTGACCAGCGCCTCGGCATCGACGCCCGGCACCGGCGCCTCGCCCGCGGCATAGACCGGGGTCACATAGACGGCGTCGGCATCGTTGAACGCCCCCTGGAACTCGTCCATCAGATTGCCGAGGCGCGAATAACGGTGCGGCTGCACGACGGCGATGACGCGGCCTTGCGCGGATTCACGCGCGGCGGCGAGGACGGCGCGAATTTCCACCGGGTGGTGGCCGTAATCGTCGATCACCGCAGCGGTGCCGCCGTCCGCGAACGAGACCTCGCCGACCTTGGTGAAGCGGCGCTTCACACCGTTGAACTTCTCGAACCCCTTCTGGATCGTCGCATCGTCGATGCCGAGTTCCAGCGCGACGCCGATCGCGGCGAGCGCGTTCTGGACGTTGTGGCGGCCGGGCATTGGGAGGTCGATGCCCTCGATCGAGCGGGTCGTGCCGTCACGATGGCGGATGATCGCCTCGAACCGGTTACCACCGGGATAGGGCGCGACGTTGACGCCGCGCACGTCGGCGCTGGCGGCGAAACCGTAGGTCACGATGCGGCGATCGCGCACGCGCGGGATCAGCGCCTGCACCTCAGGGTGATCGAGGCACAGCAAGGCCGCGCCGTAGAAGGGCACGTTCTCGATGAACTCGACATAGGCGTCCTTCGCCCGGTCGAAGCTGCCATAATGGTCGAGATGCTCGGGATCGATGTTGGTCACCACCGCGATCGTGCCGTCGAGCCGCAGGAAGCTGCCGTCGCTTTCATCAGCCTCGACCACCATCCAGTCGCTGTCGCCGAGGCGCGCGTTCGAGCCGTAGCTGTTGATGATCCCGCCGTTGATGACGGTGGGGTCGACCCCGCCCGCGTCGAGCAGCGCGGCGACCATCGAGGTGGTCGTCGTCTTGCCATGCGTGCCGGCGACCGCGACGGTCGACTTGAGCCGCATCAGTTCGGCGAGCATTTCCGCGCGCCGGACGACCGGGATACGCTGGCTGAGCGCAGCTTCCACCTCCGGATTGCCGCGCTTCACCGCGGTCGAGGTGACCACGACGGCGACGCCATCGACATTGGCCGCATCATGGCCGATCGTGACCTTGATGCCGCGTTCCCGCAGCCCCTCGATCACATAGCCCTCGGCCACGTCCGAACCCTGCACGGTATAGCCCAGGTTGTGCATCACCTCCGCGATGCCGGACATGCCGATCCCGCCGATACCGACGAAATGGATCGTTCCAATGTCCGTAGCGACGCCCTTCACGCAAATGCCTCCTTCGGCTGAGCCACACCCACCGGCAACGGTGCACGGGGTGCGTCCAGACTTTCCACCAGATCCGCCAGATCGCGCGCGGCGTGCGGCTTTCCGCAGGCCTTGGCGCGCGCGGCGGCATTTTCGAGCGCGGTCGGATCGAGCCCCAGCTTCTGCATCTGCTTGGCGAGCTCGGCCGGGGTGAAGGCGCTCTGCGGGATGGTGCGGGCGCCGCCGGCAGCGGTGATCTCGCGCGCGTTCGCCGTCTGGTGATCGTCGGTCGCGCCGGGCAGCGGCACCAGGATCGCGGGCCGGCCAGCGGCGGTCAGCTCCGAAATGGTCGAGGCGCCGGCGCGCGCGATCACCAGATGCGCCCAGCCGAGCTGCTCCGGCAGGTCGGGCAGATAGGTCGCGAGATCGGCCGCAATCTCCAGCTCGGCATATTTGGCGCGGGCGGCGTCGATATCCTCGATGCGCGCCTGATGCGTCACCTGAAGCCGGCGGCGAAATGCGAGCGGGAGCATGGCGAGCCCCTCGGGCACGACCTTCGACAAGACGCTGGCGCCCTGCGATCCGCCGGTCACGAGCAGGCGGAAGATCCCGTCCTCCTCGAGCAGCGGATAGGGCTGCGTACGCAGGGCCAGCACGCTGTCGCGCACCGGATTGCCGATATGGTGCGCCTTGGCCTCGAACTTCGGCTTCAGCCGTTCGGTCTGGGCATAGGAAGTCGCAATGGCGTCGACGCGGGGGGCGACGAGGCGATTGACGCGGCCGAGCACGGCATTCTGCTCATGCACCGCGGTCGGGATCTTCTCGGCAAAGGCGGCCGCCAGCGCCGGGAAGGCGGGATAGCCGCCGAAGCCGATCACCGCCGCGGGCTTGAAGGTGCGATAGAGCTGGCGTGCCATGGCGCGGCCGCGCCACATCTGGCGCGCGGCCTTCGCCCAGCCAAGCGGGCCACCGGCGATACGGCCGGCGGGAAGCACATGGGTCTGCACATCCTCGAACAGGCCGGGGAAGCGCACGCCGCGGTCGTCGCTGACCAGCGCGACACGGTGGCCGCGGCGCATCAGTTCCTCGGCCAGCGCGGCGGCGGGGACCATGTGCCCGCCGGTGCCGCCGGCGGCGAGAACGAACTGCTTGGGCCGGGTCATGCCGCACTCCCCCAGCGCGCCACATAGGGACTGCGCAGCAGGAACGGGTTGCGACGGGTGAAGGTGAGCAGCAATCCCATGCCGATCGACAGCGCGATCATCGACGAACCACCATAACTGATAAAGGGCAAGGTCATCCCCTTGGACGGCGCAAGGCCGGTATTCACCGCCATCGAGATCAAAGCCTGAAGGCCGAACTGCGTGGCGAGGCCGGACGCGGCGAGCAGTTTGAAACTGTCCTGTTCGTCCAGCATCTTCACGAAAACGCGCGCGACGATGGCGAGGAACAGGATCGCGATCACCATGCAGGCGATGAGGCCGAATTCCTCTCCGATGACCGAGAAGATGTAGTCGGTGTGCGCCTCCGGAAGGCCGAACTTGGACGTGCCGGCGCCCGGCCCAGTGCCGGTCCAGCCGCCCGAGGTGAGCGTGCGGTGCGCGGCGTCGGTCTGGAAATGCGCGCCCTCCGCCTCGTTGGGATCGCGGAACAGGAAGCTGTCGATCCGGGTGCGCGCCGTGCCGTAGAACATGTACGCCGCGCCGACGCCGAGCGGCGCCATGGCGATGAAGGCGGCGAGCGTCTTCGTCGGGGTCCCAGCGATGATCAGCAGCGTCATCCAGACGAGGCCGAAGACCATCGTCTGGCCGAAATCGGGCTGAAGCATCAGCAGCGCGCCGACCAGCGCGGTCATGCCGAAGGTGATCCCGGTGAGCGGCAGCCCCTCCTCCTTGGTGCGCAGCGACAGGAGCCAGGCGACGGTGACGATGAAGCAGGGCTTCAGGAACTCCGACGGCTGGAATTGCGCGAAGCCGACGCCGAGCCAGCGCTTCGCGCCGTTCACCTCGACCCCGATCCCCGGGATGAGAACCAGCAGCAGCATGACGCCGAACGCCGCCGCGCCGACGACGGCGCCGCGCCGCGCGACATGGACCGGCAGCATCGAGATGCCGATCAGCACCGGCAGCGAGACCAGCACCCACATGACCTGGCGCCAGAAGTAATAAAGCGGCGGGATCTTCAGCGCTTCACCCGAATAGCGCATCGCCGTGGCAGGCGAAGCGGCGGCGACCGACAGCAGGCCGACCGCAATCAGCGCAAAGGTGAGCAGCAGAAGCACCCGGTCGGTATCCCAGAACCACGTGCCGAGCGGCGAGCGATCGCCGCGTCCACCGCGCTCCTTCAAGCGGCCGCGTAGCCCCTGCTTGGTCGCCAGATCGGTCAAGACAGCCCCTCCACCGCTTCGCGAAATGCCTGGCCGCGATGTTCGTAATCGCGGAACTGGTCAAAGGAAGCAGCGGCCGGCGACAGGAGCACCGTGTCGCCGGGCTGCGCCTGACGCGCGGCGCTGACGACCGCCTGTTCCAGCGTTTCGGCCTGCTCGACCTCCACCTTGCCATCGAGCGCGCGGGCGAAGACCGGGCCGGACGCGCCGATCGTGTAGGCGCGCACGACATGGCCGAGGTGCGGCAGGCAGGCGTCGAGATCATCGCCCTTGCCCTTGCCGCCGACGATCCAGTGGACGCGATCGAACGCGGCGAGCGCGGGCGCGGCGCTTTCGGGGTTGGTCGCCTTGCTGTCGTTGACGAAGGAGACGCCGTTTACCTCGCCAAGCCGCTCCATCCGGTGGGGCAAGCCGCGGAAGCTTTCCAAGGCGCGGTCGATCGTCGCCTCGTCCACGCCGAGCGCCTGTGCGACGGCGATGGCCGCGAGCGCGTTCTGGGCGTTGTGCGGGCCCTGAAGCGAAGGCCAGCGGGACCGATCCATGCACACGCCGGGCGCAATCTTGGTCAGATGCTCACCGCGGGCCGAGAGCGAACGGGCGATCTGCGCCGAGGGCGTGTCGCCGATGCCGATGACTGCCTCATGATCCGGCGACTGCATCGCGAAAAGCCGTGCCTTCGACGCGGCATAGCCGTCGAAATCGGCGTAGCGGTCGAGGTGGTCGGGGGTGATGTTGAGCAGCACCGCGACGTCGCAGTCGAGGCTGGTCGTCAGATCGATCTGGTAGCTTGATAGTTCGAGCACATAGACGCCGGCGCCGCGATCGTTCGGCGCGAGCGGGGTCTGACCAAGGATCGGGAGGCCGATGTTGCCGCCCATCGTCACCGGCAGGTTAGCGACATCGAGGATGTGCGCGACCAGCGCCGTCGTGGTCGACTTGCCGTTGGTGCCGGTGATACCGACGACCTTGTGCGCGGGCAATTCGGCGCGCGCCTCGGCGAACAGTTCGATGTCGCCGATGATCGGGACTCCGGCCGCGCGCGCCTGTGCGGCAATCGGATGCGTGTTGAGCGGGACGCCGGGGGAGACGACGAGGCCCGCGGCACCGGTGAGGTCGAGCGCGGCGATGTCATGGACGATGACGCCGTCGATCGCCTCTGCCTTCGCGCGCGCAGCCGCGTCCTGGTCCCACGCAACGACAAAGGCCCCCGCCGCAGCGAGGGCGCGAACGGTGGCGAGGCCGGAGCGGGCGAGCCCCAGCACGGCGTAGCGTTTGCCAGCCCAGGCGGTCGAGACGATCACCGCAGCTTCAACGTCGAAAGGCCGGCAAGCGCCAGCACGAGGCTGATGATCCAGAAGCGGATCACGACCGTCGGCTCGCTCCAGCCGAGCTGTTCGAAATGGTGGTGGATCGGCGCCATGCGGAACACGCGCTTGCCGGTCCGCTTGTACCAGAACACCTGGATGATGACGCTCATCGCCTCGACGACGAAGAGGCCGCCGATGATGCCGAGCACGATCTCGTGATGCGCGACCACGGCGATGGTGCCGAGCGCGCCGCCCAGCGCGAGACTGCCCGTGTCGCCCATGAAGACCGCCGCCGGGGGTGCGTTATACCAGAGGAAGGCGAGGCCGGCGCCGATCATCGCGCCGCAAAAGATCGCGAGGTCGCCGGCACGCGCGACATGCGGGATGCCGAGATAGTCGGCGAACTTCACGTTGCCGACGAGGTAGACGATCAGCATGAACGCGACCGAGGCGATGATGACCGGCATGGTGGCCAGCCCGTCGAGCCCATCGGTCAGGTTCACCGCATTGCCGAAGGCGACGATGGTGAAAGCGGCAAAGACGGGGAAGAACCAGCCGAGGTCCAGATACAGCCCGTTGGTGAACGGCAGGAACAGCTGGGTCCCGTTTTCGTAGCTGATGATCCAAGCCGCAATGCCGGCGATGACGAATTCGAGCAGCAGGCGGACGCGCCCGGGCACGCCCGCGGTGCTCGCCTTTCGCACCTTGTCGTAATCATCGAGGAAGCCGATCGCACCGAAGCCCAGCGTCACGAACAGGCACGCCCAGACGAACGGGTTGCGCAGGTCCATCCAGATCAGGATCGACAGCGCAAGACTGGTGAGGATCATCAGCCCGCCCATGGTGGGCGTGCCGCGCTTTGCCAGGTGAGTCTGCGGGCCGTCGGCGCGGATCGGCTGCCCCTTGCCCTGGCGGACGCGGAGCCAGCCAATGAAGCGCGGGCCGATGATCAGGCCGATGAACAGCGCCGTCGCAATCGCGCCGCCGGTGCGGAACGACAGATAGCGGATGAGGTTGAGAACACCCGGGAATCCGAGCTGCTCGGCGATCCAGTACAACACTATGCCATGCCCCCGGCGAGTGCCGCGACAACCCGCGACAGCCCGACTCCGTTCGATCCCTTGACGAGTACCGCGTCGCCCGGCGCGAGCATTCCGGGAAGAACCTCCAGCGCCGCCGCGGCGGTGGGCACATGGACGAATTTTACCCGGCCCTCAAGCGCTTGTGCGAGCGGTGCCATCGCTTCGCCGACCAGCAGCGCCATTTCGACGCGCGCCGCCTCAATCGGATCAGCAAGCGCCTGATGGTAGCCGGGCGAGCCGGCGCCCAGCTCGCGCATTTCACCCAATATCGCGACGTGGCGCCCGGCCTCACCGGCGAGCACCGACAGCGTCGCCGCCATGGAGGCGGGATTGGCGTTGTAGCTTTCGTCGATCACGATCGCCTCACCCCCGTCAACCGGCGCGAGCAGCCGCGCACCCCGCCCCGGCAGGCCGCCGAGTTCGGCGAGCGCAAGCCCGGCGAGCCCGAGATCCCCGCCCGCCGCATCGACCGCGGCGAGCACGGCCAGCGCGTTGGACACCCAATGCGCGCCGGGCTGTCCGATGGTGAAGCTGAGTTCGCGATCGCCGACCTTTGCGGTGACGAAGGTGCCGCCGGTGCGTAGCGTCATCGTCTCGATCGGGTGCACATCGGCCTGCCGATCGGTGCCGAAGGTGACGATCCGGCCGGCATAGGGCCGCGCGGCGGCGATCAGCCGATCGCGGTGCGGGCTGTCATAGGGCACGATCGCGACACCGCCGGGCTCCAGCCCCTGGAAAATTTCCCCCTTGGCGTCGGCGATGGCGCTTTCGTCGGGGAAGAATTCGGTATGGGCGGGGGCGATGGTGGTCACCATCGCGACGTGCGGGCGAACCAACGTGGTGAGGTGCGCTAGCTCGCCGGGATGGTTCATCCCCATTTCGAGCACGGCGAAGCGGCTGGCGGCCGGCATCCGCGCGAGGCTGAGCGGCACGCCGGTATGGTTGTTGTAGCTCTTGACCGAACGGTGCGCCTGACCCGGATCGCCGCGGTCGAGCGCCGCGAACAGCGCCTCCTTCGTCGAGGTCTTGCCTACCGAGCCGGTGACGCCGATCACCCGCGCGGCAGTGCGGGCACGGGCGGCGCGCGCCAGATCCTCCAGCGCGGCGAACGTGTCTGGGACGCGGACATGCGGATGATCGGTGTCGGCGGAGACGATCGCGCCGGCGGCACCTTGCGTGAATGCCTGGTCGAGAAAGCGATGTCCGTCGGTCGCCTCGCCGGCAAGCGCGACGAAGAGATCGCCGGGGCCGACTTCGCGCGAATCGAACGCGATACCGCCTGCGGCGAAGCCCGTCCCAGCGACGCCGCCGGTCGCGGCGGCAATTTCTTCAGAGGTCCAAAGAGAGTCCATGCGGCCCTATACCACCGGGATTGCGCCGGTCGCGCGGAGATCGCGCCGGCCGCGTGCCTGACGGGGAAAAGCGCGCGTCAACGCAGCCCGCTGACGGCGTCGCCGGTGACGAGTTCGTAGCGGACCCCGAGCTTCCGTCGTTCCCGCGGCGGCTGTGCACCCTCGGCAACAACAGGCTTGGACGGAACCACGAACTTACGCTTCACCGGCTACCTCCCTGGCTACACTCACGTCGTCGAACGGCAGAACGAGATCACCGACGATCTGCCCCTGCTCATGTCCCTTTCCGGCGATGAGGACGATGTCCTCCGCCGTCGCCATGGCGATCGCCTGGCGAATGGCGCTGCGGCGATCGCCCTGTTCGATCGCGCCCGGCGCACCCTTCAGAACGTCTGCCCGGATCGCGGCCGGGTCCTCGCTGCGTGGATTGTCGTCGGTCACGATCACCACGTCGGCGTGTGCGGCGGCGATTTCGCCCATCGGCTCGCGCTTGCCCTGATCGCGATCGCCGCCGGCGCCGAACACGAGGATCAGACGCCCGGTGACATGCGGGCGCAGCGCAGCGATGGCCGCCTCCAGCGCATCGGGGGTGTGGGCGTAATCGACATAGACAGGCGCACCGGCGGGCGAGATCACGGCGCGCTCCAACCGCCCGCGCACAGGCTGCAACCGGCCGAGGCCGGCAATGGTTGTGGCGATATCGCCGCCCGTCGCGATCACCAGGCCGGCAGCGACCAGTGCGTTGGCGGCCTGGTACGCGCCGATCAGCGGCAGGGTGACGCGATGTTCCTGCCCGCCTGCGGCGATGACCAGCCCCTGCCCCAGCAAGGTCGGATCGCGGCTGACGAGGCGCAGGTCGTCGCCATGCTCGCCCACGGTGATGAGGCGGTTGCGGCGCTGGCGTGCGAGATCGACGACACGCTCCGCGTGCGGATCATCGACCCAGACGACGGCGGTGCCGTCAGGCGCCAGCACCTCGGAGAACAGGCGCAGCTTGGCGGTGAAATAGGCCGCCATGTCGCCGTGATAGTCGAGATGGTCGCGCGACAGGTTGGTGAAGGCGGCGGCGGAGACTCGCAGGCCTTCGGTGCGATATTGCTCAAGGCCGTGGCTCGACGCCTCGAAGGCGAGATGCGTCACACCCTCTCGCGCCAGGCCGGCGACGTTGGAGAGGAAGGTGACGACGTCAGGCGTGGTCAGGCCGGTCGACACCTGATCGCCGGCCGTGGTGACGCCGAGCGTGCCGATCGAGGCGGCATGATGTCCGGCCATGCGCCACAGCTGCCGCGTCAGTTCGACCGTCGAGGTCTTGCCGTTGGTGCCGGTGACGGCGACGTTGATCTCGGGAAAGGGCGCGAAGAAGCGCGCCGCCAAGGCGGCGAAGCGGGCGCGGGGATTGTCGTCGGCGATATGGACCGCCCCCTCCACCACCGCCTCGTGCCGGGCGACGACGGCGATCGCGCCGGAGGCGATCGCGGCGGGGATGAAATCCTCGCCGTTCACCCGCGCCCCCTGGAACGCACCGAAGATCGTGCCCGGCGCGACCTTTCGGTGATCGATCGCGAAGCCGGTGACGATCGCAGTCTCGGTGCCGCCGGTGAGTTCGCCCAGCCTCATTCCGCCTGCGCCTTCTTGTCACCCGGGGCGTGCCAGAGGATCGCCTGCAGCTCCCGCGTGTCGATGTCGCGCTGCGCATCCGGGATGACACCCAGCATCGCGCCGGTGCGGCTGATGACGCGGCTGACCACCGGTGCCGCGGTATAGGCGGCGGTGGTCTGGAACAGATTGGCCTCCACGCGCTTCGGACTGTCCATCATGGTCAGTACGACATAGCGCGGCGCATCCATCGGGAAAGCCGCGGCAAAGGTGGAGACGTTGCGGTTGCGGGCGTAGCTGCCACCTTCCGCCGCCTCGGCCGTGCCGGTCTTGCCGCCGACGCGGTAGCCGGGGGCCTCCGCCTTGCGGCCGGTGCCGTGGGTGACGATGAGGCGCAGCAGCTGGCGCATCCGCGCGCTGGTCGTCTCGCTGATCACGCGGCGCCCCTTGGGCGCCTTGCCCGGCTCCACCTTCAGCAAGGTCGTCGGGCGCCAGACGCCGCCGTTGACCAGGGTCGCATAAGCGTTCGCCAGATGGAGCGGGGTGACGGCGATGCCGTGCCCATAGGCGGTCGTCATCACGGTCGTGCGCGCCCAGTAATGCGGCCACAGGGGGCGGCCCTTTTCGATCAGCTCGATATCGGGCTTGGTATCGAAACCGAGCTTGCGGAACATCGTCTGCATCCGCTCGGCACCGATTTCGTCGGCGATGCGCGCGGTGGCGATGTTCGACGAGTGAATCAGCGTCTCAGGGATATTGAGCCAGCGGTTCTGCGCGTGATCGTCCTTGATGCGGAAACGGCCGACCTGAAGCGGCGCAGTCGCATCGAAGCGGCGCGAGATGTCGGTGACGACGCCGGTGTCGATCGCGGTTGCCATGGCGATCGGCTTGAAGGCGGAGCCGAGCTCATAGACGCTCTGCGTCACGGTGTTCCGCAACTGCTCGATCCCGGCCATGCCGACGCGATTGGGGTTGAATAGCGGCAGCGACACCATGGCAATGACTTCACCGGTATCAATATCGAGCACGACGCCGGCTGCGGCGCGCGCCTGCATGCTCGCCATCGACTGGCCAAGCTCGCTTTCCATCGCGGCCTGGACGCGGCTGTCGATCGAGAGCGCGACCGGTGTGCCGGAGAGCGCCGGGTTGAGCAGCCGCTCGTCCAGCGCGCGTTCCATGCCGAGGCGGCCGTGGACCGTCGGATCGTTCTTCGTTGTGCCGATATAGCCAAGCACGTGCGCGGCCATCGTCGATTGCGGGTACAAACGCTGCGTCTCGCGATCGAACACGATGCCGGGTTCGCCGATCGCGTTAACCGCCTGCACCAGCGCGGGCGAGGCGCGGCGGTTGAGGTAGGTGAAGTTCACGTCGCGCGTGATCAGCCGATAGAAATGGTGCTGGTCGCCGACGTCGGGCATCAGATCCGCCAGCCGCTTCGCAATCTCGCTACGGTCGCCGAGCAGGCGGCGCGGATGGACGCCGATCGTCCAGGCGTCGATGGTGCGCGCGAGCTGCTGGCCGTTGCGATCGACGATGTCGCCGCGCGGCGTGGTGCTGATCGCGGCGGTACGGCGGGGCCCGCCATCAAAGGCGAGCATCGCCAGTCGCCCGATCACGAGCAGGATGCCGGCCGCAAACAGGAGCAACAGCACCATCAGGCGCATGTGCTGCGTAGCCAGCAGGGCCTGCCGCTGTTCGCTGACGCGCGTGGGTCGCGTCGTGCGGGCGACCATGGTGTTCAACGCAGGCGACCCCGCTCCGAGCGCGCGCCGCTCATCAGGTCACCCAAGGTTGCGTCGCTGAGCAGCGACCGGTCGAGCATCGCGACGGCATGCGCCTTGCGCATCGAGCCTGCAGACGCATCCGCCGTCCGCACGACAGCGGCCTTGGTGAGGCGCGGTTCGTTGACCGGCTCCGTCACGGGCGGCGCCGCCTTGGTTGCGAGCGGACGGGGGGCGGCGGTGTTGGCCGCGACCTGAACGCTGACGGCCTTGGTCGCCGCCGGGGGAACGGCGACGGGCGCTGCCGGCGCGGTGACGGGGACGAATTCGGCGGCGCCAGCCGGGACGATCAGCTGCGCAGTCTGAATCGCGCCCGAGCTGTCTCCCGGCATGGTGGCACCGGGACGGAAGCTGATCGCGGCGAGCTGCGCCTCGTCCTTCACGAACTGGCCAGCGGTAGGCGCGACGAGCGCGAGCGTGTTGCCGTTCCACCGCTCAAGTTGGGCGAGGTTCGCGCGAACGTCGAACTCCGTCTCCAGCGAGCGGATCTCCCGCTCCGCCGCGCTGATCTTGGCGTCGATCTGCGCCAGGCGTTTCCGCTCGGCCGCGACCTGGAGGCTCACCAGGTAGAAGCTCAGCGAGACGATCACCACGCCGCTGAACCACCCCAGTCCCTTCAATCGATAGGACGCCGTCATTCACTTTCCTCCACGCGCAGCCCGCCCGCCGCATTCTGCCCCTGGTCACCCCACACCGGCGCAGCTGTCCGCCGCGCCGTCCGCAATGTCGCGGAGCGCGCGCGCGGATTGCGCGCCACCTCCGCCGCACTGGCGCGCACTGCGCGCCCCACGATCTCGAAAGTCGGTGCCCGCGCGTCAGCGACGGCGGGCCGATGGCGCGATCCCGCCGGCGTCGCGCCGCTGCGCTCGCGCAGGAACCGCTTGATCATCCGATCCTCGAGCGAATGAAAGCTCACCACGGCGAGCCGCCCGCCCGGTGCGAGCACCCGTTCGGCAGCTTCCAGCCCGGCCGCCAGCTCATCCAGCTCGCGATTGATGTGGATCCGCACCGCCTGGAAGGCGCGCGTGGCGGGATCCTTTTTGTCATGCGGGCGATGGCCGAGTGCCTTGCGCACCACGCGGGCGAGATCGCCGGTGGTCGCGAGCGGGCGTGCCGCCACGATGGCGCGCGCGACGCGGCGGGACTTCGGCTCCTCGCCATAGCGCCACAGGACGTTCGCGATATCCTCCTCGTCGGCCGTGTTCAGGAAATCGGCCGCGCTTTCGCCCTCCTGGCTCATGCGCATGTCGAGCGGACCGTCCTGCTGGAAGGAGAAGCCGCGCTCCGCCTGGTCGAGGTGCATGGAGGACACGCCGATATCCATCGTCACGCCGTCCACCGGCACCGCGCCGAGCGCCGCAAGCTCACGATCGAGGCGCGAGAATTCCGCCGGCACCAGCGTCAGGCCAGGCTCCGCCGCCTCCAGCGCGCGGCCGGCGGCGATCGCGTCAGGATCGCGATCAAAGGCATAGACCTTCACGCCAGCGCCAAGCAGCGCGCGGGTGTATCCACCAGCACCGAAGGTGGCGTCGACCATGGTCTCGCCGCGCTCGGGGGCAAGCGCGGCGAGAACTTCGTCGAGCAGCACCGGGATATGCGGTGCATCGGCGTCAGGGCGGGAACTCACAGCGTGATCCCCTTGTCGCGGCACAGGATCGTCGCATGGCGCTTGGCCATCTCGTCGACGCCGTCATGGGCGATGAGCGTGCGCGGATCCCAGATCATGAAGCTTTCGTAATCGCCCAGGAAAAAGGCGATGTCGGTGATGTTGGCCAGTTCCCGCTCGACCGCCGGGAGGATGAAGCGGCCGCTGCCGTCGAAGGGCACCGGCTCGACCGAGGCGCCCCGCATGCGCGGCGCGTAGAATTCCTTCGAACCCGTGCGGATGCCAGATTCGGCCTGACGCTGGATCAGCTGATTCTTGGCATGTTCGACATAGCCCCGATCATGCGCGATCAGGCACGGGAAGTCCGGGTGTACACCGACCAGGACGGTGCCACCATCCTTGCCGTCGGGACGCGGCGCGTTCTGGGCCAGAGCGGCGCGCAGGGTGTTGGGAATCGCGACCCGGCCCTTGTCATCGACAAGACCGACCCCCTTCCCAAGATAATCCACCCGTTCCGACACGCCCACCTCGCACAAGGCGCGCAGGAGTTCTCGCCCCGAAAAACGGCCCAGCCGTCATCGGTTGTTACTTTTCGATCAAGCAACAGCGGTCCTGCCCCTCTGTCGCTTATGAAGTACCAGCGACCGTTGGGGATGGGAAGGGAAAATCGGGGAAGATTGGGGAAAGAACCTATTCTGGCGGGGAGACGAGGCTCCGGTAGGGCAAACGGCTCGCATGTTCGCGACCCGTTCCGGGCGCGACCATGCGCAGCCGACCAGAATCGGCACAATCAAAGAGGATTTCCCCGGATTTCCCGGGAAAGGACGGGATCACTGGGGCTGTTCCGCCGGGACTCGGCTGGTTTCGGTCGCGCTCGGTGCAACGCCGAGCTGCGCGAGGGGCTCATTGTCCTCCGCCGCCGCCGTCGCAGCCGCGGCATTGGACGGATCGGCGACGTTGGCGACTTCCTCCACGCGCGGCGGGGCGACGACCGGTTGTTCGCGCGAGGCAGCATTGAAGAGCGCACTCGCCAGCCCGATCAACAGGACCACGGCGGCGAGGCCAACCATGCCGACACGGACACGTTGCATCGCCTGGCTGGGGGGAACAGCGCGCTTCATTTCACCGCGCGACTCTAACGACGTGTCGCGCGCTTGTCGAATTGGGGACGTCAAGAGCGCGACACCGCCAGTCCCTTGGCCTCACGCCAGGCCGGATCGTAGAGCGTCGAGAGGTAGCGGAAGCCGGTGTCGCACAGGATCGTCGCCACGCGATTGCCCGGGCCCAGCTCCCGCGCGAGGCGCACCGCGCCGGCGACGTTGATGCCCGACGACAGGCCAAGACACAGGCCCTCCTCCTTCAGCAGGCGATCGACCCATTCCAGCCCCTCGGCATCCGAGATGCGGAATTGCGTGTCGATCGGCGCACCTTCGAGATTGCCGGTGATACGCCCCTGTCCGATGCCTTCGGCAACCGAAGAACCCTCGCTCTTCAGCTCGCCATGGGCATAATATTCGTAGAGCGCAGCGCCGTGCGGATCGCTGAGCGCGATGGTGATGCGCTCATCCTTTTCCTTGAGGCCAAGGCTGACGCCAGCGATCGTGCCGCCAGTACCCGCGGCGCAGGTGAAGCCCTGAATGTTGCCATCCATCTGCGCCCAAATTTCTTCGGCAGTGCCAACGATATGCGCGCGACGATTGGCGATATTGTCGAACTGATTGGCCCAGATCGCGCCGGGCGTTTCCTCCGCAATGCGCCGCGAGGTGTGCACGAAGTGGCAGGGGTTGGAATAAGGTGCGGCCGGGACCGTCACCAGCTCCGCCCCCAGCGCCCGCAGCGTGTCCATCTTCTCCTTGGACTGGGTATCCGGCATGACGATAATGGTGCGATAGCCCTTGGCGTTGGCGACCAGCGCGAGGCCGATGCCGGTGTTCCCCGCCGTCCCCTCCACGATCGTACCGCCGGGCTTCAGCGCGCCGCGCGCCTCCGCATCCTCGACGATGAACAGCGCCGCGCGATCCTTCACGCTGGCGCCGGGATTGGCGAATTCGCATTTGCCGAAGATGTCGCAGCCGGTTGCCTCGCTGGGGCCCTTGAGGCGAACGAGAGGCGTATGGCCGATGAGTGAAAGCGTGTCCGAAGCGGTTTGCATGGCACCTAGATGGCGCGACGGCGCAGCAGCGGCAACCGCTGGTCGTGCTTTGTCACGGCGAAGCGCTACTACTGACGCGCACCGCACCACCATGAGGCAGTGATGAGCAACGCCCCGCCCTCCCCCGAACAGGCCGTGATCGCCCCGCGCAAGGCCTCCTTTCCGGCGGTGGTGCGGCCCGATGCGCGGCTGCTGATCCTGGGCAGCTTGCCGGGGGAGCGCAGCCTTGCGGAGCAGCGTTATTATGCCCACCCGCAGAACCAGTTCTGGCGGCTGATGAGCCCGGTGATCGGCCGGGATCTCGCCGCGCTCCCCTACGAGGCGCGGCTGGCGGCGCTGCGCGCGGCGCGGGTTGCGTTGTGGGACGTGGTGGCGAGCGCAAGGCGGCCGGGCAGTACCGACGCCGCGATCCGCGACGCAGCGGCGAACGACCTGTCGGCGCTGGTGTCCCGGCTTCCCGACCTGCGTGCCGTCGCCTTCAACGGTGGTACCGCGCTGAAGCTGGGCCGCCCGTTGCTGGCAGCGCACGACGTCGCCATCGTGGCGCTGCCCTCCTCCAGCCCGCTGCACACCGTCGGGCTGGCGGCAAAGCAGCCCGCCTGGTCCGGGCTGGCGGCGTATCTCGACTAAGTCGAGGGGGATGCCGGGATCGCGAGGCCACGCTGCACAGCCGGACGTGCCAGCGCTCGTTCCAGCCAGCCGGACACGTTGCGGAAGCCGTCGAAGCCGGTGATTTCCTGCGCGTCGTAGAAGGTCACGAGTGCGCGGACCCAGCCGATCATGGCGATGTCAGCGATGGTATAGTCATCGCCAAGGAACCATTGCCGGCCGTCCAGCGCGGCATCCATCACGCCGAGCAGCCGCCGGGTCTCGTCGACGTAGCGCTGGAGCGGGCGCTTGTCCTCCCAGTCCTTGCCGGCGAATTTCTTGAAGAAGCCCAATTGCCCGAACATCGGCCCGACGCCGCCCATCTGGAACATCAGCCATTGCACGGCATGCCACCGGCCCGCCGGATCGGCAGGCAGGAACTTTCCTGTCTTTTCCGCAAGATAGAGCAGGATCGCGCCGCTTTCGAACAGCGCCAGCGGTGTGCCGGCGGGGCCAGTGGGATCGAGGATCGCAGGGATCTTCCCATTGGGGTTCAGCGACAGGAATTCAGGCGTCTTCTGATCATTCCGGGCGAAGTCGACGAGGTGCGCCTCATAAGGCAGCCCGGTTTCCTCGAGCATGATCGACACCTTCACCCCGTTGGGCGTCGGCAGGCCATAATATTGCAGCCGATCGGGGTGAGATGCCGGCCAGCGCCGTGTGATCGGGAAGGCGGACAGATCAGTCATCGGCATTGCTCCTGCGCGTGATCAACGCAGGTAAGTGGGCCCAGGATCAACGCCAAGGGCTCCGTTCATCCCCTTCATCGATCAGCCTGCCGACAGGTGCTTGCGCGGAACCTGCCCGGTGCGACGTCGTTGCATCACCGATCCATTCACAAGGAGGGACCATGTACCGTACCGCATTCCTGCTGCTCGCAGCCGCAACGCCGCTGGCCGCCAATGCGCAGACCGCCCCGGCACCGCAGGCTGGCGCTGCCGCCCCCGCAGCGGGCGCCGCGACGGCCGCCGCGCCGGCGGTTGGCGCCACCGTGGTCGACACGCAGGGCAACACCGTCGGCACCATTGCATCGACCGATGGCACCAATGCCGTGGTCGACACCGGCACCGTGAAGGCTGCCGTTCCGCTGTCGTCGTTCGGCACCGGCCCCAAGGGCCCGACGCTGGCCATGACCAAGGCGGAGCTTGAGGCGGCCGCGGGCCAGGGCGCAGCGCAGGCTGCCGCGCAGTTCCAGTCGCAGCTGACCACCGGCGCGACCGTCTATGGTGCTGGTGGCACCTCGGTCGGGACGATCAAGGCTGTCGAGGGCGAGTTCGTGACGCTGACCACGCCGAAGGGCGATGCGCGCCTGCCCAAGGGGTCGTTCGGCCCGGGTCCGCAGGGCGTGACCATCGGCATGACCGCTGCGCAGCTCGACGCTGCGATGGCCGGCAAGTAAGCGGCCTGACCGCGGGGTCGGTTGGCCCCGCGGTCATGTTACCCGGCCTGTTGCCGGAGAAGATCGGCCGCATTCGGCCGTAGCGCGGCCAGCACCGATTCAGGCGGCCGCTTTTGCCTCTTCCAGCGCATTGCGCACCGCGGCGAGCGCCTCATCGGCCTTGTCGCCATCCGGCCCGCCGCCCTGTGCCATGTCGGGCCGGCCACCGCCGCCCTGCCCGCCCACCGCGGCGACCGCGCGCTTCACCAGATCGACGGCATTATAGGTCGCGACGAGATCGTCGGTGACGCCGACCGCAACGGTGGCGCGACCGTCGTTGACCGCGACCAATGCGGCGACGCCCGACTCGATCCGCTTCTTGGCGTCATCGACGGCGCCGCGCAGGCCCTTTGCCTCGAAGCCGTTCAGCACCTGACCGACGAAGGCGACGCCGCCGACGGTTTCGGGACCGGCCGGGGCAGCGCCGCTGCCGCCGCCCATCGCGAGCGCCTTCTTCGCCTCGGCCAGTTCACGCTCCAGCCGGCGCTTTTCCTCGAGCAACGAGGCGACGCGGCCGGGGACTTCGTCGGGGGTGGTGCGCAGCGCGGAGGCTGCCTCGCGCAGCTTCTCGTCGCGCGAGGAGAGGTAAGCGCGCGCGGCTTCGCCGGTCAGCGCCTCGACACGGCGGACGCCTGAGGACACGGCGCCCTCGCCGATCACCTTGAACAGGCCGATGTCGCCCAGCGCGCTGACATGGGTGCCGCCGCACAGCTCGACCGAATAGGTCTTGCCGCCGTCATCGCTGCCCATCGAGACGACGCGGACCTCGTCGCCGTACTTTTCGCCGAACAGCGCCATCGCGCCCATCGCGATCGCATCGTCGGGCGTCATCAGCCGGGTGGTGACGGGGGTGTTCTGGCGGATCTTGGCGTTCACCGCTGCCTCCGCATCGGCCAGTTCCTCCGCGCTCATCGCGCTGGAATGGCTGACGTCGAAGCGCAGGCGATCGGGCGCGACCAGCGAGCCCTTCTGCGCGACATGCGTGCCGAGCCGCTGGCGCAGCGCCTCGTGCAGCAAGTGGGTGGCGGAGTGGTTGGCGCGGATCGCGGCGCGGCGTGCGACGTCGATCGCGAGCTTCACCGTGTCGCCGACCTTGATCTCGCCCGCGCTGAGCGTCGCGTGATGGACCCACAATTTCCCGAGCTGCTTCGAGGTATCGGTCACCTCGGCAGCAAGGCCGGCTTCGCTGCTGATCGTGCCGGCATCGCCGACCTGACCGCCGCTCTCGGCATAGAAAGGCGTCTGGTTGACGATCACGTCGACCTGGTCGCCGGCTGCGGCCTTCTCGACCCGCGCGCCATCCTTGACCAGCGCGAGCACGACGCCCTCGCCGACATCGCTGGAATAGCCGGTGAATTCGGTCGCGCCGACTTCCTCGGCGAGGTCGAACCACAATTCGTCCGATGCCTTGGCGCCAGAGCCCTTCCAAGCGGCGCGCGCCGCACGCTTCTGCTCGGCCATCGCGGCGTCGAAGCCGGCGCGGTCGACCCCGAACGACTGGGCGCGCAGCGCGTCCTCGGTCAGATCGTAGGGGAAGCCGAACGTGTCGTAGAGCTTGAACGCGGTTTCGCCCGGCAGCACGTCGCCCGGCTTCATCCCCGCCGTCGCCTCGTCGAGCAGCTTCAGCCCCTTGTCGAGCGTCTGGCGGAAACGGGTTTCCTCCTGCGAGAGCGTCGCCTCGATCAGCGGCTGCGCACGGACCAGCTCGGGGTAAGCCGCGCCCATTTCGGCGACCAGCGCCGGCACCAGCCGGTGCATCAACGGCTCCTTCGCGCCGAGCAGGTGCGCATGGCGCATCGCGCGGCGCATGATGCGGCGAAGGACATAGCCGCGGCCTTCGTTGGCCGGCAGCACGCCGTCGGCGACGAGGAAGCCGGCGCAGCGCAGGTGATCGGCGATGACGCGGTGGCTGGCCTGATTGGCGCCGGTCGTGGCGGTGTGGGTGAGCGCGCCCGAGGCGGCGATCAGCGCCTTGAACGTGTCAGTATCATAATTGTCGTGCACGCCCTGCATGACGGCCGCGATCCGTTCCAGCCCCATGCCGGTGTCGATCGACGGGCGCGGCAGATCGCCGATGATCGTGTCCGCTTCCTGCAGGAACTGCATGAAGACGAGGTTCCACACCTCGACGAAGCGGTCGCCATCCTCGTCCGGCGAGCCGGGAGGGCCACCGGGGATATGGTCGCCGTGATCGTAGAAGATCTCGCTGCAGGGCCCGCACGGACCATCCGAGCCCATCGCCCAGAAATTGTCCTTGGTCGGGATGCGGATGATGCGGTGATCGGGCAGGCCGGCGATCTTCTTCCACAGATCGAACGCCTGATCGTCGGTGTGATAGACGGTCGCGGTCAGCTTGTCCGCGGGCAGGCCCCATTCCTTGGTCAGCAAGGTCCAGGCGTGAGTGATCGCCTGTTCCTTGAAATAATCGCCGAACGAGAAATTGCCGAGCATCTCGAAGAAGGTGTGGTGCCGGGCGGTGTAGCCGACATTGTCGAGATCATTGTGCTTGCCGCCGGCGCGCACGCACTTCTGCGCGCTGACCGCGGTCGAATAGGGCCGAGTCTCCAGCCCGGTGAACACGTTCTTGAACGGCACCATGCCCGCATTGACGAACATCAGCGTCGGATCGTTCTGCGGCACCAAAGGCGCCGAGGGCACGATGCTGTGCCCGGCCGAGCCGAAGTAATCGAGGAAGCTGCGGCGGATGTCGTTCGTCGAGGTCATGGCGTGCGACTTAATCGGCGGCGGGCGCGCTGACCAGTATCTCTATTCCACAAGTCTCAGCAGCCGGGCTGGCGGGACGCGCCCGCTTCATGCGAGAGGGGCCGGGTGAGCGGGATCGTCTATCTGGCCGCGGCGCTGGCCGAAATCGCCGGCTGCTTTGCCTTCTGGGCCTGGCTGCGGCTGGACCGATCGGCCTGGTGGCTGGCGCCCGGGATCGGTTCGCTGTGCCTGTTCGCCTATCTGCTGACGCTGGTGGACAGCGACCAGGCAGGTCGCGCCTATGCCGCTTATGGCGGGGTGTACATTGCCGCCGCGCTGCTGTGGCTGTGGGCGATGGAGGGCGTTCGGCCCGACCGCTGGGACCTGACGGGCGCTGCCGTCTGCCTGATCGGCGCGGCGATCATCCTGTGGGGGCCGCGGGGCGGGTGACGGCGCAAGCGATCGTTTCCGCGTCCCACCGCATAAACAGATGACGCGCCAGCCATAGCATTTGTGCATCACTGCTGCAGGAAACTGCCTTGTTCGCACCCGCACAGAGGCTTGACGTTGCGACGGCAATCCCCTTCATCACGCCGGATCGACATTTTCCTCCGTTCGCTCTGCGCTTGAACCGGATGGCGGAGGCACATTCCGGGAGCATCCATGGCCAAGCGCCTGACGTTATATATCATGATCGGCCTGGCGGCCGGTATCGTGCTGGGCCTGTCGCTCAACGCGTATTTCGACGACGGCACGCCAGCTTCGGCGGCCAAATTGTCGGAAATTGCCGGCTATTTCTCCATCGTCACGACCATCTTCCTGCGGCTGATCAAGATGATCATCGCGCCGCTGGTCTTCGCCACGCTGGTCGCGGGCATCGCGCACATGGGCGATACCGCCGCGCTGGGCCGGATCGGCGGCCGCGCGGTGGCGTGGTTCATCGTCGCCAGCCTCGTCAGCCTGACGCTGGGCCTGATCCTGGTGAACCTGTTCCAGCCGGGCGTCGGGCTGAATTTCCCGTTGCCGGCGACGAACGAATCGAGCGGCGTCGAACAGGCCGCGTTCAACCTCACCAATTTCTTCACCCACATCTTCCCCGCCTCCGGCATCGAGGCGATGGCGAAGAACGAGATCCTGCAGATCGTCGTCTTCTCGATCTTCATCGGCGTCGCGATCACCGCGGTCGGCGAGAAGGCTGCGCCGCTGGTCCGCGGGATCGAGGCGCTGGTGCAGGTGATGCTGACCGTCACCAATTACGTCATGCGTTTCGCGCCGCTCGCGGTGTTCGCCGCGGTGACCGGGACGCTCGCCGAGCGGGGACCGTCGATCATCGGCAACCTCGCCTACTTCATGGGCACCTTCTACCTCGGCATCATCGTGCTGTGGCTGCTGCTGATCGGCGTCTGCTACGCCATCGTCGGACGCCGCACGACGTTGCTGGTGCGTTATATCCGCGAGCCGTTGCTGCTCGCCTTCTCCACCGCATCGTCGGAGGCAGCCTACCCCCGCACGCTGGAGGCGCTCGACAAGTTCGGCGTGCCGCCGCGCATCGCCAGCTTCGTCCTGCCGCTGGGGTATAGCTTCAACCTCGACGGCTCGATGATCTACATGACCTTCGCGACGATCTTCATCGCGCAGGCTTATGGCATCGACCTGACGCTGTGGCAGGAAATCACCATGCTGCTGGTGCTGATGATCACCAGCAAGGGGATCGCCGGCGTGCCGCGCGCCAGCCTGGTGGTGATCGCGGCGACGCTGGGGTTCTTCGACATTCCCGAAGCGGGCCTGCTGCTGATCATCGGCATCGACCATTTCCTCGACATGGGCCGAAGCGCCACCAACGTCGTGGGCAATGCGGTGGCGGCGACGGTCATCGCCAAGTGGGAGGGCGAGCTCGACCCGCTAGAGCCGGACGTGATCCCCGATCCGCACGCGCCGGCCGGGGGCGGGCCGGCCTATCCGACGCAGAGCTTTGCCGAGACACCGAAGCTGGACAGCGACAAACGCGGCTGAGCGGGAAAGCCGGGAAATATTGGAAGGGCGTCGCGGGTGCGGCGCCCTTTTTTTGTTGGGCGCCTAGCGGGTGGCTCGCTGGAACCGCAGCGTGCCGTCGTCGCGGTGGAGCGTCAGCGTGTCGCCCTCGACGGTGAGATGCGCGCCGGTGAGGTCGGCGACGCCGACATCATTGGGCACCAGCTGGAAGATCGCGGTGCGGCCGGCCTGCGGGTCGAGCGGCAGGCGCGTCGATGGCAGGCGGTAGCGCGGCGCGGAGAAAGTGACGAAGCGGGGCGAGCGACGCTCCGTCGCGGGCAGGATCCAGCGGTCGCCCGGCGTATAGGCGGTGAGCGGCGGGCCGGAGTCGAATTCGATCACGAAATCCACCGCGGGCACGTCGGCGCCATTGGGGGCAAGGACGCGCAGGCCGAAGGGGGCGCCGGGGGTGGATTGCGGCGGCGCCGCCTCGATCGCCGGCGGGCGCGGGCGCGGGTCGCTGGTCAGTTCGATCACGTCGCCGGTGAGGCGCCATTTGCCCCGCGCGGTTTCATCGAGCGCCCCGACGGTCAGCGCGTAGCGGAAGGTGCCGTCGGGGCTGAGGCGGAGCGCGGCGACCAGCTCCATTTGCGCGGCGGTATAGTCACCGGCGAGCGCGGCGGCGCGAGCGGCCGCGGACGGTGGCACCGCCTGCCCCGCGGGCGCCGCGACCGGCGCGGCGGCGGCGAGCAGCAGCGCGGCGGGAAAGCGCCCGATCACGCGCGCTCAGGCGTAGGCATAGGGGCCGCCCTTGGCGAGCGCGGTCTGGTAGGCGGGGCGGGCGTGGACCTTGTCGAGCCAGGCGATCGTCGCCGGACGGCTCTGGTCGAGGCCGCCGCGGCTGCGCGCCGCCTCCAGCGGGAAGCTCATCATGATGTCGGCGGCGGTCATCGTGTCGCCGGCGAACCACGGCCGGCTGGCGAGGTGCGCCTCGACATGATCGAGATGGGTGTCGATCATCGGCTGGATCCGCTTCTGCGCCATCTTGCCGAACAGGGGCACGCGCGTCAGCACCAGCTTCACCAGCAGCGGCGGCATCAGCGAGCCTTCGGCATAATGGAGCCAGAAGCGGTAATCGAGCGCGCCGCCGCGGGTGGCGGGCGCGCCGAGGCGGCCATCGGCCTTGTCGACGAGATATTCGACGATCGCGCCCGTTTCCGCGATCACGCGATGATCGTCGCGGGTATCGACGATCACCGGCGACTTGCCGAGCGGGTGGACCCGCTTGAGCTCAGGCGGGGCGAGCATCGTCTTGCGATCGCGCTCATAACGCTGGATCTCATAGGGCAGGCCGAGTTCCTCGAGCATCCACAGCACGCGCTGCGAGCGTGAGTTTTCGAGGTGGTGGACGATGATCATGAAGCGGTCTTCCCCTGAGCGCGCGCGGTGACGATCCAGGCGGCGGCGGGGAAATCCAGCGTGGTGCCGGTGACCCGCGTAGCCAGGATCGAGCGCAAACGTGCGAGGAGCGCGGGTCGATCCGTCTCCGCCGCCTCGGCGATCACGCGGGCGACGGGGCCGATGCGGGTGAAGAAGTCGGCGGCGTCACTGGCGGGGTCGTCCCCTGCCCCGGCGTGGTAGCGATAGTCGACCGGCTGGAGCGCGACATCGACGAAGCCGGCGCCGTCGAGCAGCGCGGTGACTCGCGCGGGATCGGCGAAGGCGAAGGGGCCGGGGGCATAGGCGCCGGGCGGGTCGAGGTGCCCGCCCATCTGGGCGATCGTCTCGCTGGCCCAGGGGTTGTCGGCGGCGGCGCGGAAGCAGGAGAAGACCAGGGGCGCGCCGGGGCTCAGCGTGGCGGCGATGCCGCGGAAGGCGCTGGCGGGATCATCGAAGAACATGACGCCGTGACGCGAGAAAGCGAGGTCGAACGGCCCCTCGCCTGCCAAGGCCTCGGGGACGGCGCCGCAGACGAAGCGGGTGTTGGAGACGGCGGCACTGGCGGCGCGATCCTGCGCGACGGCGACGAGCGGCGCGGACAGGTCGACGCCGAGGATCGAGAGCGACGGGCGGGCGGCGGCGAGCGCGAGGCTGGTGGCGCCGGCGCCGCAGCCGAGATCGGCCGCCTTCCGCTGTGCGGGCGCGAGCGCGAGGATCGCCGCGTCGAGCGCGCGCGCCAGATCGGCGAAGCTGCGGTCGGTGCGCTGCCATTCCGCGGCCCAGACGTCGCCGACGCGGGTTTGCCAGAGCGGGGCGGTGGTCATCGCAGCATCCTTTTACCGTGGAGGCCCTGCATGCCCGTCGCGCCGCGACCGGGATAGAGGGGACCGCCGCCGTCCCGGCCGGTCGGGGGCGTCTGGAGGGCGGCGGCAACGAAAAAGGGCCGGCACCTTTCGGCGGCCGGCCCCTTTTCAGAAGAACGGGATGGAGCGAACGGCGCCTCAGGCGTCGTCTTCCTCCGACGGGCCGGCCATCAGCTCCTCGCCCAGACCGTCCTGTCGGGCGCGGATCTGGCGTTCGAGACGCTCGGCCACTTCGGGATTGTCGCGCAGGTACCCCTTGGAGTTCTCACGACCCTGACCGATGCGGATCGAATCGTAGCTGAACCACGAACCGGACTTTTCAACGAGGCCGGCCTTCACGCCGAGGTCGATGATCTCGCCCAGCTTCGAGATGCCCTCACCGAACATGATGTCGAATTCGACCTGCTTGAACGGCGGTGCAACCTTGTTCTTCACCACCTTCACGCGGGTCTGGTTGCCGGTCGCCTCGTCGCGATCCTTGACCGAGCCGATGCGGCGCACGTCGAGGCGCACCGAGGCGTAGAACTTCAGCGCATTGCCGCCGGTCGTCGTCTCCGGCGAGCCATACATCACGCCGATCTTCATTCGGATCTGGTTGATGAAGATGACGAGACAATTGGAGCGGTTGATCGTGCCGGTCAGCTTGCGCAGCGCCTGGCTCATCAGGCGGGCCTGGAGGCCGACGTGGCTGTCGCCCATCTCGCCCTCGATCTCGGCGCGCGGCACCAGTGCGGCGACCGAGTCGACCACCAGCACGTCGATCGCGTTCGAGCGGACGAGCGTATCGACGATCTCAAGCGCCTGCTCCCCCGTGTCGGGCTGCGAGACGATCAGTTCGTCGATGTTGACGCCGAGCTTCTTGGCGTAGGCCGGATCGAGCGCGTGCTCCGCGTCGACGAAGGCTGCCATGCCGCCCGCCTTCTGCGTTTCAGCGATGGCGTGGAGCGCGAGCGTCGTCTTGCCCGAGGATTCCGGGCCGAAGATCTCGACGATGCGGCCCTTGGGCAAGCCACCGACGCCGAGCGCGATGTCGAGACCCAGGCTGCCGGTCGACACCGTTTCGACCTTCATCGCCTCCTTCTGGCCCAGCTTCATCGCCGAGCCCTTCCCGAAGGCGCGGTCAATCTGCGCAAGGGCGGCGTCGAGCGCCTTCTGACGATCCGAGTTCGCGCTAGCCATGTTGTTTGGGATCACCTTGAGATTGGCGGCCATGAGGAGGTCTCTCGCTAGATCAAGCGCGCGAACCGTTCAACGCACGATCGCAGTCGTATCGACTTTGTTCCGAAAGAACAATAGTGGAACGCGAGATTTCCAACATGCCGCCGCCGGCGCCCCGATCGAGGCGCCGGCAGCATGGCGAACGCTTATTGCAGGCTGGTGCCGGCGCTGCCCGGGGCCGGCGCAACCGCGGCATTAACCGCGACGGTATTGGTCGACGGCCTGGCCGCGATCCGCACCGCAGGCTCACCCTTCATGCCGGGGAAGCGCGGCCACATGCCCTGTGCGAGCGCGGCGCGGCTGACCGATTTGTCACGGCCGGTCTGCCCCTCATACATCCAGTAGTTGCGCAGCACGGTGACGACATAGCCGCGCGTTTCCCAATAAGGGATGCTTTCGATGTAGAGCAGCGGATCGCCGTTATCGCGCACCAGCGAGTTCCATTCGCCGACCGGGCGCGGGCCGGCGTTATAGGCGGCGATCACCTTGGGCAGCAGGCCCTGCGTCAGCCCCATGTCGCGCAGCCGCTCCAGATGGCGCTGGCCGATGTCGATGTTGGTCGAGGGGCGGGTCAGCGCGGCCTTGTCCACCTGAACTCCGCGTTCGCGCATGTAATCGGTCGCGGCCGCGGGCATGATCTGCATCAGGCCATAAGCGCCGGCGGGCGACACCACCTTGTTGCGGAAACCCGATTCCTGGAGGGTGTGAGCATAGACCAGTGCCTTGTCGACGCGCCATCCGGTGTCGGGCGTCCAGTTCGGCGTCGGATAGCGCGTGTCGGCAGTGGCGACGAAGCCTTCCGGGCAATTGTGTGCGAGCCACACGACGCTGGCGGGAAGGTTCATCTGCTCGGTCACGCGGACCAGGCTGGCGAATTCCGCCTTGGGGCCGATCTTCGCCTGCTGGCGGATCACCTGGTCGGCGGCGCTGTCCTCGCCAATCTCGATCAGCGCGGCGGCGACGCGGATGTTGGGGCGGCGTTCCAGATTGGCCCAGTCGCTCGTCACCTTCTGCGGCTTGAAGGCCGCGGTCTGCATGCCGAGCGCCTGACGCGCGATCTGGCCGTAGAAGGTCTCGCTATATTGTGCGGCGTTCTTCAGCCGGCCCTCGACCCGGTCGGGGCGGCCGCACATCATGTCGGCGCGGCTGGCCCAATAGAGGCCGGCGGCGCGCATGTCGGTATCACCGGCGCGGGCGGAGACCGCCTCGAACCCCTCACCGGCAGCGGCGCAATCATTCTGGCGCCAGGCGGCGAGCGCCGACGTCCAGCGCGCATGGGTGGCCCAGTCGCCCTGCCCGCGCGCAGCCTTTTCGCCGAGGCGGCGGGCGTCGCCGTCGAGCCCCTGGAGGAAATAGATCCAGGCGACTCGCGACTGCCATTCGGTCTGCGCCTCCGGCGTCAGGCCACTGGTCGAATCGAGCAGCGATTCCGCCGCGCGGCCCATGTCCGCCTTCACATAAGGCTGCATCTTGTTGGCCAGATCGGCGGCGATCGCATCGCTGCGCGTGGCGCGGGCGCGCACGCGGGTGGGCGCGCCGTCCTGCCAGATGAGACGCTGCGCCACCGGAAGCGGCGGCAGGTCCGCGGCGCCGCGCGCACGGGCGAGGCGGGCGAGCGATTCGGCCTGCGGCAGTTCGGGCGCCTCGGTCAGCAGGCGGACCAGCGGCTCAAGCTCCACGCGGGGCGAGCCCTTGGCGGTATAGAGTTCGGCGCGGGCGTAGCTGTGCAGCGGGCCGGGGGCCATGCCGTCGAGCGCAAGCTGCGCGTCCTGCCAGCGGCTTTCGCGAATGGCGGCGAACACCGCGCGATACTGGCTGCGCTGCTCCGGCGAGAGCTGCGGCGGAATGACGGGTTTGCCGGGCGCCTCATGGCGCACCGGTTCAGCCGCGACCATCGTTGGCGCAAGCGCCACGGCCGAGACGGCCGCAAGCAGCATCCGCATCACTCAAGTCCCCTTTTCAGCAATTGCAGATCCCTCCACGCGTCGGCCTTGAGCGCGGGCCGCTCCAACAGCATGCGCGGATGGAAGCTCGCGACGACCTCCGTCGTTTGTGAGACTCTATGGTTAAGTGCATGTAAACGCCCACGGGCTTCCATGACGTTCGCCGCCAGGATGGCACGGCTCGCCGCATCGCCCATCACCAGAAGCCGCTTCGGACCGACCAGCGCGACGTGATGGCGGGCGATTTCGCCCAGCCGCTGTTCAAGATCGCGCGGCATCCGTCCCGCCGCCGGACGGGCGGCGCAGACGCTGGCGAGGTGCACATCGTCGCGCGAGCGGCCGATCGCGGCGAGCATCCGGTCGAACAGCCGCCCGGCCATGCCGCCAAGCAGCGAATCGGTCGAGTCCCGCTCCGGACAGTCGATCAGGATCATGAGGTCTGCGGTTGTCGGGCCGCTGGCGGTGACCAGCGGCACGCCCCATCCCGCCTCCGGCGCGGCGGTGCCGATGCGCCAGGCGAGCAGTTCCTCCAGCGTCGCCGGCAGCGTCGCCGTGACGGGGGGATCCAGCGGCGCGCCGCGCGGCTGCGCCGGTGGCGATGACGCTAGGGCAACCGGCTCTTCGCCGCCCAGCCAGTCGAACGGATCGTCGCCGACAAGCATGTCGACGCCCGCCTCCTGCCACCATTCGAGGACGCTTGCCGCGGCCAACCGCCAATTCGTGTTCTGATCTGCCCCCATAAGCCGCTTCATAGCGTTACGGTTGACGTAGCGGTCAATTCGCTCGACAGCCGATGGGGACAAGACGTTGCCGGCGCGCGCCCGATCGCTCGCTTACGATCGGGGCCGGCCAATGGAGAGAATGATGAGCGAACGCGAGTCGATGCCTTATGACGTGGTGATCGTGGGTGCGGGGCCGGCCGGCCTCAGCGCGGCGATCCGCCTGAAACAGCTCGCCGCCGAGAAGGAAGCCGACCTGTCCGTCTGCGTGCTCGAAAAGGGCAGCGAAGTGGGCGCGCATATCCTGTCGGGCGCGGTGATCGATCCCCGCAGCCTGGACGAGCTGCTGCCCAACTGGCGCGAGGACGGGTGCCCGCTGGCCGAAGTGCCGGTGACGCAGAACATCCACTGGGTGCTGAGCAAGCAGGGCAAGTTCAACCTGCCCCACCTGATGACCCCGCCGTTCATGCACAACAAGGGCACCTATACCGGCAGCCTGGGCAATCTGTGCCGCTGGCTCGCCGGCAAGGCCGAGGAACTGGGCGTCGAGATCTTCCCGGGCTTCGCCGCGGCCGAGATCCTGTTCAACGAGGACGGCAGCGTGAAGGGCGTCGCGACTGGCGACATGGGCGTGGCGCGCGACGGCACCCGCAAGCCCGATTACCAGCCGGGGCTGGAGCTGCACGCGAAATACACCTTCTTCTCCGAGGGGTGCCGTGGGCATCTGTCGAAGGAGCTGATGCGCATTTTCGACCTGCGCGCTAACTGCGATCCGCAATCCTATGGCCTTGGCATCAAGGAATTGTGGGACATCGATCCCGCGATGCACGAGCCGGGCAAGGTGATCCACACGCAAGGCTGGCCGCTCAGTGAAAGCGACACCAACGGCGGCGGCTGGATCTATCACCAGGCGAACGGGCAGGTTTCGATCGGCCTCGTCACGTGGCTGAACTATTCCAACCCCTATGTCTTCCCGTTCGCCGAAATGCAGCGCTGGAAGACGCATCCCGAGATTGCGAAGCTGCTGAAGGGCGGCAAGCGGGTGAGCTATGGCGCGCGCGCGATCAGCGACGGCGGGCTTCAGTCGATCCCGAAGCTCGTCTTCCCGGGGGGCGCGCTGATCGGCGACAGCGCCGGTTTCCTCAACGTGCCGCGGATCAAGGGCACGCATACCTCGATGAAGAGCGGCATGATGGCCGCCGAGGCCGCGGTCGACGCGATCCTGTCGCAGCGCCAGGGCGACGAGCTGACCGCTTACCCCGAGGCGTTCGAGGCGTCGTGGGTGAAGAAGGAGCTGTCGATCGTCCGCAACGTCGCGCCGCTGGTGAAGAAGTTCGGCGATTTCATGGGTTCGGGCATCGCCGGCATTGCGATGTGGATGGAAAACTTCGGCCTGAAATGGCCGCTGACCATGAAGCAGCATGCCGACCATGAGACCTTGTGGCGCAAGGACATGGCCAAGAAGATCGACTATCCCAAGCCCGACGGCGTGCTGACGTTCGATCGCCTCTCCTCGGTGTTCCTGTCGAACACCAATCACGAGGAGGATCAGCCGATCCACCTGACGCTGAAGGACCCGAACATCCCGGTCGAATACGACCTGCCGCTGTATGACGAGCCGGCGCAGCGTTACTGCCCGGCGGGCGTGTACGAGATCGTCGGCGAGGAAACGGGCGATCCGAAGTTCGTGATCAACGCGCAGAATTGCGTCCACTGCAAGACGTGCGACATCAAGGATCCGACGCAGAACATCAACTGGGTGGTGCCTGAGGGCGGTGGTGGGCCGAACTATCCCAACATGTAAGCTGCTGGCAGCGGCGGCGCTTGCGGCGATCGTCGCCGCAGCGCCGGCGCATGCCGCCGTGCCCGACCTGCTCGCCTATCTGCAGGCGCGCGCCGCCGATGGCGAGGGCGCGGCCGAGGCGGCGGCGCAGCGCTACGCCGATGCGCTGGCCGCGACGCCGGGCGACAAGGGCGTCGCCGCCTACGCCTATCGCGAGGCGATCAAGGCGGGGAACCTGAAGCTGGCGCTCGACGCCGCGGTGGCGCTGGGCAGCGCCGCCCCCGCCGACGCCGACCTGCTGATCCTCGCCAGTGCCGCCGCGCATGAGGACTTCGACACCGCCGACGCCGCGATTGCGCGGATCGGCAAGGGCCAGTTCGCGGTGATGGCGCCGCCGCTCGCCGCCTGGGCGGCGTTCGCGCGCGGCAAGGACCCCCTGCCCCTGCTGGCGGTCGGCCGCAGCGACAGCGTGGCGCGGCGCTTCGCCGGCGAAACGCGCGCGCTGATCCTGATCGCGCAAGGCAATACCCGCGAGGGGCTGACCACGCTGAGCGCGATGCTGGGCATGGGTCAGGCAAGCGAGGACCTGCGCATCATCGCCGCGCGGCTGCTGATCGGTACCGGGCGGGCAGCGGAGGCACGCGGGCTGCTGGCCGGGGACGCGGCACCGATCGCGGCGCTGCGCGACCAGCCGGGTCCGGGCGCGCAGCCATCGCTGGCATTCGGCGCGTCGGCGCTGTTCACGCGTATCGCCAGCGACCTGATCCTCGGGCCCGACAGCCCGCTGCCGCTCGCGCTGGCGCAGGCGGCGGTGATGGCGGATGCCGGCAATGATCGCGCCCGCCTGCTGCTGGCGCATACGCTGTCGCGCGCCGGTGAACCCGCGCGGGCGATCGCGACGCTGAAGGCGATTCCGCCGACCAGCCCCTATCGCGACGCGGCGCGGGCCGGCCGTGTCCAGATCCTGGCCAGCGCCGACCGCATCGACGAGGCGATCGCGGCGGCCGAGGCCGAGGCGCGCGACAACACCCCCGCATCGCTGCAACGCTATGGCGACCTCTTGATGACCGCCGACCGGCCGGCGGAGGCGGTGCCCGTCTATCGCCGGCTGATCGACAAGGGTGAGGCGGACTGGTCGACGTGGCTGCAATATGGCGCTGCGCTGGACGAGGCGGGTGACTGGCCCGGCGCGCACCGCGCCTTGCAGGAAGCGGTGCGGCTCGCGCCCGAGGAGCCGCTGGCGCTGAACTATCTCGGCTATGCGCAGATCGTGCATGGCGAGCCGGTCGCCCCGGCGCAGGCGCTGCTGGAAAAGGCGAGCGCGCTGAGGCCCAATGATGCCGCGATCACCGATTCGCTGGGCTGGGCCTATCATCTGGCGGGTGACAGCAAGCGCGCGCTGCCGCTGATCGAGCGCGCGGCGGCCGCCTCCCCGGCGGATGTCGAGGTCAACGAGCATCTCGGCGACATTTACTGGACGCTGGGCAGGCGCGTCGACGCGCGATACGCATGGCGCGCGGCGCAGGTCGTCGCGGAACCCGAAACGTCCGCGCGGCTCGCGGCGAAGATCGCCAACGGACCGACGACCCACCAATGATTTCCAGCGATGTGATCGTGGAGCCGGCGCCGGCGAAGCTGAACCTTGCGCTTCACGTCCGCGCGCGGCGGGCCGACGGCTATCACGATCTGGAAACGCTGTTCGTGTTCTGCCGCGACGGCGACGTGGTGACGATTGCCGACGCGCAGGACGACAGCTTTACCATCACCGGGCCGTTCGCGAGCGCGCTGGCGGCGGCGGTGACCGACGTGGTGCCGGCGGATCGTGCTGGCTGGGGCGACAATCTGGTGACGCGTGCCGCCGACGGCTTTCGCGATACCTTTGACGTCGCGCAGCGCCATGCGATCATCCTGGAAAAGAACCTGCCCGTCGCGTCCGGGATCGGCGGGGGTTCGGCCGATGCGGCGGCGACGCTGCGCGCACTGGCGCGGCGGCATGGCGTTTCGGCCGATGATCCGCGGCTGATCGCCATCGCTGCCCGACTGGGCGCCGACGTTCCCGCCTGCCTGGCCGGGCGGACCGCCTTCGGCACCGGCAAGGGCGATGCGCTGGCGCCGCTGGATGGCTGGGCCGGTGCGCCGGTGCTGCTGGTCAATCCGGGCGTGGCGGTGTCGACCGCTGCGGTCTTTGCCGCCTGGGACGGGATCGACCGCGGGCCGCTGGACCCGGCAGACCCGATCGGCGGGCGCAACGACCTGGAGCCGGCGGCGCGCAGCCTGGCGCCGGAGATCGACCGGGTGATTGCGGTGCTTGCCGCGCAGCCCGGCGTAACGCTGGCGCGTATGTCCGGATCGGGCGCGACGTGCCTCGCGCTGTTCGAGACGGTTGCGCAGCGCGACCGCGCCGCTGCCGCGGTTGCCGCCGCCGAGCCCGGCTGGTGGCAGATGGCGAGCCGGCTGGCATGATCGGGTTCGAGATGGACGGGGCGATCGCGCGAATCACCCTCGCCCGCGATGGCCGGCGCAATGCGATGGGCGCGGCCCATTTCCACGAGCTGGCCGACATTGCCGCGGCGGTCCCGCGCGAGGCGGCAGTCGTTCTGCTGCAATCGGGCGTGCCGGGGATCTTTTCCGCCGGCGCTGACCTCAGCGAAGCCGCGCGGCTTGCCGACGCGCCCGAGCTGCGCGCGCCCTTTCGCCTCGCGATCCGCGCGGCGGTGGAATCGCTGGCGGCACTTCCCATGCCGCTGGTCGCCGCGATCGACGGCGGCTGCCATGGCGCGGCCGTCGCCCTGATGCTGGCCGCGGACGTGCGGGTGGCGAGCAGCGACGCCAGCTTCGCGATCCCGCCGGCGCGGCTGGGCATCGGCTATCCGGCGGAGGATCTGGCGCGGCTGCTGGCGGTGGTCGGCCCGGGGCAGGCGGCGCGCCTGCTGTTCACCGCCGCGACGATCGACGCGCACGAGGCGCTGCGCATCGGGCTGGTCGACGTGATCGGCGATGGGGCGGCAATCGCGGCGCAGATCGCCGCCAACGATGCGGGTGCGCTGGTCATGCTGAAGGCGATGTTGCGTGATCCGGCCGCGCCCGACCATGCCGCCGCCTTCGAGGACAGTTTCGCCAACCCCCGCTTTCGCGCGGCGGCCCAACGGTATCGTTGATCGGGGGCGTTGATCGCGTCGCGCTGGCAGGCGATACCCTCGCCATGCCGATCGACACGAACCGCCCGTTCCTGCCCGTCAACATCGCCGTGCTGACCGTGTCCGACACGCGCGGCCTGGCCGACGATCGCTCCGGCGATACGCTCGTCGCGCGGCTGCTGGAGGCGGGGCATGTGCTGGCGCAGCGCCAAATCCTGCGCGACGATGCCGATGCGATCGTGGCGCAGCTTCACGCCTGGATCGAGGACGAGGCGATCGATTGCATCATCACCACCGGGGGCACCGGCGTGACCGGGCGCGACGTGACGCCCGAGGCGGTGGAGCGGGTCGCCGACAAGATGATCCCCGGCTTTGGCGAGCTGTTCCGGTGGCTGTCCTACCAGACGATCGGCACCTCCACCGTCCAGTCACGCGCCTGCGCCTGCGTGGCGCGCGGCACCTATATCTTTGCGCTGCCCGGATCGACCGGCGCGGTGAAGGACGGGTGGGACGGCATCCTCAAGGACCAGCTCGACAGCCGCCATCGGCCCTGCAATTTCGTCGAGCTGATGCCGCGCCTGCTGGAACGCTGAGCGCCGGCAATATTGCGCAACGCGGCGCACATCCGGCCGCCATAATCGGACACGGATCGCGGCCCGTGCGCGTCCATTTTCACATGATTTGTCAAAATGATGATGACGTGGGTTGAACATAGCAACCAACGGCGTTGCCGAACATTTCGATGTGCATGCCCACTTTCTTTTTCCGTGTCCGTACACCAGACCAGATGACCCGCCGCGCGGAAAGCTTCGAACTGCCCGATCTCAATGCCGCGCTGATCCAGGCGCAGCGGTCCGCGCGATCGCTGGTGCGCACGCCGGCACGCCGCGGGATCACTACGATGAAGGGCAGCCTGGACATCGAAAACGAGCTGAATCAGCCGCTTGCCCGCCTGACGCTGGCCGAAGTCGCGCACCAGATTTCCTGATCACCAGAGCTCCTGGAAAGGGGCCATTCGCGGAGAGGATGCGCGCGCCGGTGGCCGATGCCGCCGGCGCGCACCCGTGCCTGGGGTGGCGCGGCGCAGAACGCGACCGGCGGGCCCAAACCAGGGCAGGCAGAGCGGCTACGGCGTTCCCGTTTGCGTCCTTTCCGGCGACACGCACGGCACATTGTCGGCCGTCCAGTCGAGATCATAGGTCGCGGGCACGGTCTCGCCCTTCCCCACCGCGGCCTTGCGACCCGCGGGGTCGTAGAAGATCCAACCCATGCTGTTGTCGAACTTGGCGATCCGCGCATTGTCGCGCTCGGCCGACGCGGCATCGGTCTCCGGCCGCTCGACGCGCGATCCGCGGATCATCCGTATCGCGCCGTCGCGGATCTCCCAGGCACGGTGATAATGCCGGCCGAACAGGCGATTGTCGTAGCTGGGCTTCGATGACCATTGTTCAGGCTTCGTGGATGTCGGCAAGCGCACCGTGGTGACGTGGCAGATATACTCAGGCTTGCTGTAATAGGGTGCGTTCTGGTTTGGCCCCGGCGAACGAGCGCGGCGATCGGGCGGGCTGAAGCCACCACCAGGCAACGCCAGCGACTTCCCACCGCTGTCGTCGTCATCCCAGGTCATCCTGGCCGTGCCGGAAATGGTGAGGACGCTGGCACCCGCCTTCTGATCATAGCGCCATTGGACGTCGTCGATCGTCTGCCAGAACTCGCCGATCGCATTCTGGCGAAAGCCGTCGAGCAGCTGCGGGGCGTTGATCGCGGCGAATTGCAGCTGGTTCTGCAGTCCCTTTACGCCGCGGATAATCTCGGTCGTGACAACGCGGGGCGGCGTGTCGAAGCCGGCTCGTGCGTCAATCTCGAACAGATTGATCGTGTCGGGCACTGTTGCCGGCCGCCAGGGCAGCTGCTCGAGTGCGCTGCCGGCCGGGGTGAGTGGCAGGACCCAGCCCACCGGGAATACGGGCTGGGCGCTTGGGGTGGCAACCGCGGGCAAGGTGCCGTCCAGCCAGTAGCGCTGGCCGTCAATGCGGGCGCGGACAAGCACATGATCAAACACCTGCGGCAATGCGAGTCGTTGATCGAGCCCGTCGTCGTTGCCGTCGGCATTGATGAGGACCGCCTCTGCCTCAATCCCAAGCTCCGCCAGCAGCGCGAGAAGCAGCGCGGTCTTGCCCTTGCAGTCGCCGTAGCGGCGCTTCCAGGTTTCGTCCGCCGACGCCGGGATCACGTTACCGCCATTCAGGCCGACGTAGATGTAGCGCACATCCTGCTGAACGAGCTTCAGCGCCGCGGCAGCGCGATCGACCGGCCGCGTGTGAGCCGCGGCAATGCGGGCCGCTTCGCGCCTGATCGGAGAGTCGGCGGCGAGGGTAGCGGCCTTCGCATAGAGGGGCGCGAAGTGACGCGACAGTGAAGCCCAGTCGGCAAAGTCGCTGTATTCCACGGCGCGCTGCCAGAGATAGCGTGGCGGCGCATCGCGCGGCGGCGATAGCAGCGCGGGATTGTCGAAGCGGAATTCGAGCGCCCGCTCCTGCTTCACCATTGCCGACGTCATGTCCGGAGCAATCCTGAGCCGCGGCTCGTGCCCGGCATCCCAGCTCAACCGCAGCCGGTAGCGGCCGGGGGCCGGCCCCTGCCCCAGCAACAGCATGCCCGAATAATACGGCCCGAGCCCCGGATCGCGGGAGAAGCTGGTAAACTACACGTCCAGTTCGTCGCCGACGCGCAGATCAGGGACGCGAAGCACTGCCGTCAGCATCCCGTCGAGCATTGCCGCTTCGAGCTGATCCTCTCGCCGCAGGATTTCGAAAGAGGCGCTCTTCAGAACGTCGACGAGCTGTCCGTCGCGCAACACGCTGATGCCATGCACGATCGGGGCTCCGGCGGCCGGGTTCCAGGCAATGGCAATATTGCCGACCTGCAGCGCGCTGGAATCCAGGATCTTCACGCGGTAGCCGACATATTGCGCCTGGCCCTTGTCACTCAAATGGACGAGCACATCCTGACGCAGGAATATCAACGGACCGGTGACGGTAGCCGGCATCGGCAACAACTCGGATGGGCTCACCCAGGCGGGAGCGGGACCACGAGAGACCTTGTCGGATTGTGCATAAGCAGGCCCGGCAACAAGCATTGACGCCGCAAGCAGCAGCCCAGCACGAACATTCATCGATATTGCCCCCAACCCCTCAGGCTGCACCTGTGGCAGAAGCAGGTCACTTGCAAGATGTTGGTGCACGATAACGGGCCGCACACGCCCGCGGCTTTCGACGTGGCCGGCCACCCAAGATGCGCCGGCACGCGGCCATCGTCCGCGCAGTGCGCGGGGATGGTGGCAAATTTTTCTTGAAGTCTCTGGTCGGGGCGACAGGATTCGAACCTGCGACCCCCACACCCCCAGTGTGATGCGCTACCAGGCTGCGCTACGCCCCGACCGAGACGCGCGGCCCTACGCGGGCCGCGCGGGATATGCAAGTCGTGATCAGATCAGCTTGCGCCAATGCTGCCCGTCCCAGGCGTCGATCGACATGGCGGACGGCGAATGGGCGCGCAGCGCGCGGCCGAATGCCTTTTGATGATCGGCCTGGCCGTGCGCGGCCAGCGCCTCCGGAGTCGCCCAGCGTTCGGCGACGCGGACCAGATCGGGATCGGCCGCGTCGAACGCGAAGCTATATTCCTCGCACCCCTCTTCGGTTTTCACCACCGCGGCATGATCGGCGAACAGCGACGCGGCCTTTGCGCCCTCTCCGGCGCCAAGCTTGATCGTACCCATTACCAGGATCGTCATTACCTCTCCTTCTCGCTCGTTATCCGCGCTTCCTTACCACGCGCGTGAGTTGCGCCAAGGCCGTGGCAGTGATAGCGGCGCACGCTTCCCTTGAGGTCCGTTCTGCGGGCCTCATGACCCATGTGCACGCAAGGACGGCATGTTCATCTCTCCAGCTTATGCCCAGACGGCCACGGGCGCTTCCTCGCAGGGCGGCATGGCAGGCTTTCTCAGCCTGGCGCCGCTCATCCTGGTCTTCGTCGTCTTCTACTTCCTCATGATCCGACCGCAGCAGCGCCGCATGAAGACGCTGCAAAATGCGATCGCGGCGGTGAAGAAGGGTGACACGGTCGTTACCGCCGGCGGCCTCGTCGGCAAGGTGACCAAGGTCGAGGACCAGTTCGTCGAGGTCGAGATCGCCGCCAACACCCGCGTGAAGGTCGTCAAGGCGACCCTCGCCGAGGTGACGGCGCTCGGCGCCAAGCCCGCGAACGACTGAGGCGATCCGCTCTTATGCTCGATTTCCCGCGGTGGAAGGTCATCTCGATCTGGGCAACGATCATCGCGCTTGTCGCGCTGGCGATCCCCAGTCTGTTGCCGCAGCGCATCACCGATTCGTGGGGTGCCTTCCCGCACCCGCGGATCAACCTGGGCCTTGACCTCGCGGGGGGCAGCTACCTGCTGCTCGAAGCCGATGTGAACGACATCGCGTCCGGCCGGCTCGAGGCGATGCGCGAGCAGGTGCAGACCGAGATGCGGCGCCAGCGGCCCCGCATCGAGATCGGCGATATTTCCGTCCGCGGCGGGCGCCTGTCGTTCCTGCTGCGCGATCCGAGCCAGGTGGACGCGGCGCGCGAGCGGCTGACCCAGATCACCGGCGGCGGCGTCGGCCTGACCGGCCAGCGCGAATGGGACATCCAGGTCGTCGATTCGAGCCGTATCGTCCTCACCCCGACGCAAGCCGGGCTGACGCAGGCGATCGACACCGCGATGGGCGACGCGACCGAAGTGGTCCGCCGCCGTATCGACGAGCTTGGCACGCGCGAGCCGACGATCATCCGCCAGGGATCGAACCGTATCGTCGTGCAGGTGCCGGGCCTGCAGAACCCGCAGGCGCTGAAGGACCTTCTGGGCAAGACCGCGAAGCTCGAGTTCAAGCTGGTCGACGAGACCGCGACGCCGCAGCAGCTGGCCAGCGGCCAGGCACCGGCGGGCAGCCAGATCCTTCCCTATCCCAACAATCCCGCCGGCCTGCCGGTCATTGCGGTCAAGCGGTCGGCGATCCTGACCGGCGACCAGCTGACCGATGCGCGGCAGGAATTCAGCCAGCAGACCAACGAGCCGCAGGTCGCCATTACCTTTGACAGCCAGGGCGGCCGCAAGTTCGCCCAGGTGACGCGCGAGAACGTGAACAAGCCGTTCGCGATCATCCTCGACAATCAGGTGATCTCGGCCCCCAACATCAACGAGCCGATCCTGGGCGGCCGCGCGCAGATCTCCGGCAGCTTCACGACGGAAAGCGCCAATGCGCTCGCGATCGCGCTGCGTTCGGGCAAGCTGCCGGTGACGCTGAAGGTGGTCGAGGAATCGACGGTGGGACCGGACCTTGGCGCCGAATCGATCCGCGCCGGCATCCTCGCGTCCGCCGTGGCGGTGGCGCTGGTCGTCGCCTTCATGCTGGTCACCTATGGCCGGTTCGGCGTCTATGCGAACCTCGCCGTCGTCATCAACGTGTTCGTCATCGTCGGCGTGCTGGCGCTGATCGGCGGTACGCTGACGCTGCCCGGAATCGCTGGCTTCGTGCTGACGATCGGTACCGCGGTCGACGCCAACGTGCTGATCAACGAGCGTATCCGCGAAGAGCGGCGGCGCGGGCGATCGGTGGTCCAGTCGGTGGAACTGGGCTACAAGGAAGCCAGCCGCACGATCTTCGAGGCGAACATGACCCACGCCATTTCCGGCATCATCATGTTCCTGCTGGGCTCCGGCCCGGTGAAGGGCTTCGCGGTCGTGCTGCTGATCGGCATCGCCACCAGCGTGTTCACCGCCGTCCTCTTCACCCGCATGCTGACGGCGCAGTGGCTGCGTCGCGCCAAGCCGAAGACGATCAACATATGACCTGGGGCCGATCGATGAGCGACCGTCGCCCCGGGAACATGCCGGGGTCTCGTGCCGCAGCGGCACGTACCAGCAACAAGGAAACCCCGGCTGCGGCCGGGGTGGCGGGTTGAGACTATGAAACTGCTGAAACTCGTCCCCGACGATACCAATTTCGACTTTGTCCGCCTGCGTAGCTGGGCGTTCGGCCTGACGCTGATCCTGTCGGTGCTGGCGATCGGCGTGACCTTCGCCAAGGGCCTGAACTTCGGCGTCGATTTCGAAGGCGGCCTGATGATCGAGGAGCGGTTCGCCTCTCCGCCCGATCTCGACAAGCTGCGCTCCGTGGTGGACGCGCAGGGGCTCGGCGAGGCATCGCTGCAGCAGTTCGGCGATCCGCGCACGCTGACCATCCGACTGCCCGTGCAGGAGGGCGCCGACGAAGGCGCGACCAACGCCGCGGTGAAGAAGGTGGAAGTCGCGATTGCCGAGGCATTCCCCGGCGCGACGTTCAGCCGCTATTCGACCATTTCCGGCAAGGTTTCGGGCGAGCTGATCCGCAACGGCATCCTGGCGGTCGTCCTGTCGATCCTGGGCATCGGCCTGTTCGCAATCGTTCGATTCGAGTGGCAGTTCGGCGTGTCGACGATCGCGGCGATCATCCACGATCTGTTGATGACGCTTGGCTTCTTTGCGCTGACGCAGTTTGAGTTCGACCTCAACATCGTCGCCGCCGTGCTGACCATCGTCGGCTATTCGATCAACGACAAGATCGTCATCGACGACCGTATCCGCGAGAACATGCGCCGGTATCGCAAGATGGACATGCGCGAGATCGTGAACCTGTCGGTCAACGAGACGCTGCCGCGTACCGTGATGACGTCGGTCACCATCCTGCTGGCGCTGGGCGCGCTGCTGTTCCTGGGCGGCCATGTGCTGCGCGGCTTCACCGCGGCGATGATCCTGGGCATCGTGGTCGGCACCTATTCGTCGATCTACGTGTCGTCGTCGCTGCTGATCACGCTGGGCCTGCGCTCCGACCCCAGCATCGAGCGCGCGCCGCGCGGCGGCGGGATCGACAATGCCGAGCGGATCGCCCCGCGCGAGCCGCGCGCCGAGTGACCAGCGCATGAAGATGAGCCGGGAGCGTGACGCGGGCGGGCCGATCGTGCGTGGCCTGTCGGCGGCGGGATTCCGGCTCGACGAGACGACCGTCCTCAGCGCCGCGTTGCTGACGGTCTCTGACGCCGAGGCTTGGACTCCCCCGCCGCTCGCGGAATTGACCGAGGAAGCGCTGGCGCCGATCCTGGAGCCGGCGCCCGAGTTCATCCTGATCGGCACCGGCGACACGCTGGCGCGTCCGCCGCGTGCACTGGTCGACGCGCTGGACGCGCGGGGGATCGGGGTAGAGGCGATGGACAGCCGCGCCGCGGCGAAGGCGTGGGGCGTGCTGCGCAGCGAGGGGCGGCAGATCGGCGCTGCGCTCTACCCGCTGGGTGGTGATCCCCAGCGCTGAGCTCACCGCCCCCCGCTCAACAAACAGCACCGCACAACAAAAAGGCGCCCGGCAATCTGCCCGGCGCCTTTTCTTTTGTCGTGGCGGCAGCGTGCGCTGCCATCCGCGGGGGCGCCGCGGCGCCCCCCTTCCCCGTACGGTCAGGCCGCGGCGGGGCGGCGGGCGAAGACGCCGAAGCTCAGGATCACCGCATAGCAGGCGACCGGCAGGATGAGCGCGAAGGCGAGGCTGCCCGTCATATCCGCCACGGTGCCGTAGAGCGGCGGGATGACCGCACCGCCGACGATCGCGGTGGCGATGACGCCCGACCCCTCTGCCGCGCGCCGCCCGAGGCCTTCGGAGGCGAGGCTGAAGATCGTGGGGAACATGATCGAATTGGTCAGGCCAACCGCGATCAGCGCCCAGCCAGCGGCAGTGCCGGTGGTGTTGGCGGAGAAAGCGAGCAGCGCGATCGCGCCGGTGCCGGCGAATGCGAGCACCTTGCCCGGCGAGACAAGCCGCAGCACGGCCGAGCCGATGAAGCGGCCGAGCAGCGCGCCACCCCAGTAGAAGGGCACGTAATTGCCGGCGATGTTGAGCGGCACGTTCCACACGTCCGGCTGCGCCAGATAGACAACGAGGTTCGACCCGATCGCGACCTCCGCACCGACGTAGAGGAAGATGCACAGCACGCCGAACGCGAAGCGCGGGCGAGACAGGAGCGTCAGCGCGTGGAAGATCGAGCCGGTCTGCTCCTGCTCCTCCTGCAGCCGGTTGCGGCGCGTCCACACGACGGCAGCAATGACCAGCAGCGCGACGGCGAGGCCGATATAGGTGTGGACGATCGTCCGCGACGCCTCGATGCGGTAGGCGTCGAGGGCGGGGCCGCTCAACGTCGCGGCGCTGACGCCGGCGAGACCGCCCAGGATCAGCGTCGAGCCGACGCGCGGGAAGATGGTCGTGCCGAGCGAGTTGAACGCCTGCGCAAACGTCAGGCGGCTATGCGCGGTACGCGCCGGGCCGAGCAGCGAGATGAGCGGGTTCGCGACGACCTGCACCACCGTGATGCCGGCGCCGAGCACGAAGAGCGCGAGCAGGAACATGCCGAACGTCGCCGAGCTGGACGCGGGGATGAACAACAGGCAACCGACCGTCATCGTGACGAGGCCGATCGAGGCAGTGCGCATGTAGCCGGCACGACGAACGATCGCCGCGGCGGGCAGCGAGAACAGCAGATAGGCGAGGAAGAACGCCGAGTTTACCAGATTTGCCTGCGCATGGCTGAGCGTGAACAGCTCCTGCAGCTTGGGCATGATGATGTCATTGAGGCTGGTGATGCCGCCAAAGATGAAAAACAGCGCAAAGACGAACCAGCGCAGGTCCGGCGCATCGACGTGCGCGCCGTCCCCCGTATCGGGCGACGGATCAGCGCTGTTGCTGGTCGTCGCGCCGTGAGCGAAAGCCATGAAAAATCCCCTCCGAGAACATGTAACCGTTTACCGCGAAAAACGGCGAGGACAATCCGGGCCTTGCCTTAGTCGTGTCGAGGGAACCACCACATCACGGTGGCGGGGAATGGCGTCCAGCGCCCCACCCTGACGCCAGCAAAGCGAAGCGCCTCCCCCACCCAGGCGTTGCAGGTGTGGATGGCGTCGTAGCGGCCGCGCGCCTCGTAAAAGGCGTCATTGCCGAAATAGCCGGGATAGTGCGCCCCGCCCGGCACCAGCGACGCCTGGATGAAGGCGGCGAGCCGGCGATATTGCGCGGGCGTCACGACCAGCCGGTGAGCCTCCCCCGTCGGCGACGGGGCCGGCAGGTGATCGACATGGACCAGGGTGCGATTGCTGCCGATCGCCGCGGCCACGACGACGCCGGGCCGCAGATCGGCCCAGGTCGGCGTCTCAAGGTAGAAGTCATGCTCCCCCCAGCCGACCAATACGTGATCGTAAGCGGCGAAGCGCGGATCGCGCAGGTCGCGGGCGGGAAAATACGGGCGCCAGTCCACGCCAGCGGCGACCTTGGGCATGATGATGCCGGTGTGGATGCCGTTGGATTCGACATAGAGGGTGATGCCCTGCGGGGGCGCCACCCAGTCGCGGTTGGCGGGAAGCGCGCCCCCGACCAGCCCGGCGAGCGGATAGGCGACCAGCGCCAGCACCACGGCAACCAGGATGAGGAGCGGGCGACGGCGCATCGCGGGGACCGTACCAGCCGGCGCGGCGCAGCACACCCCGGGCCGGCCGCTGTTTCCCATCGCTGCAACACCGCGCGGCGACGGGCGTTGGTCGATCCGGAAAGCGCTTACCAGGGCGACCGACACCGCAGGGTCGGTCGAATGACCCGAAAACAAGGAACAGGATGCAGATCGACCGGGAGGCCATTGCCGACTTCGCCCTGAAGACCATCGTCGCGATCGGCCTCGTCAGCCTCGCCCTGCTTGTCTGGAAGCTGCGGGATGCGGTGTTGCTGGTGTTCGCGGCGGTCATCACTGCGGTGATCCTCCGGGCCGTTGCCCGCGCGCTGCAACGGGTCGTGCCGATGGGCGATGGCATCGCATTGTCGCTCGCTACCGTGATCATCGCCGTGGTGGTGATAGGCGCGGTCGGGCTGTTCGGGCAGGAAGTGTCGACCCAGATCAGCGCATTGGCGAACATGCTGCCCGGGGCGTGGGATACGCTGGTCGATACGGTGGGCGCCGAGCGGCTCGACCAGCTGGTCGATCGCTTCATGCCGGAGGGGGCGACGATCGCCTCGATCGCACAGTCGGTCATCAGCGTGGTGGTCAGCGCCGCTTCAGGCCTCGCGCTGGCGGTGCTGGGCGGGATCTATCTCGCGCTGTCGCCCGATACCTATCGCCGCGGCGCGCTGCGGCTGCTGCCGGCGAGCGCGCAGCGGCGCGCGACCCGGGCGATCGATCAGACAGGCGATTCGCTGCGCGCGTGGCTGATCGGACAGATCCTGCTGATGCTGCTGGTCGGGGTCGTGACGGGCGTCGGCCTGTCAGTGATCGGCGTGCCATCCGCCTTCGCACTGGGATTGATCGCCGGGCTGCTGGAGTTCGTGCCGCTGATCGGGCCGATTGCCGCCGCCATCCCCGGGGTGCTGATTGCACTGACCATGGGGATTGAGACCGCTGCGCTGACCGCGGGCTTCTACCTCGTCGTGCAGCAGTCGGAGGGGAACATCCTGGAGCCGCTGGTGATGCGCAAGTCGGTGTCGATCCCGCCGGCTATCACGCTTTTTGCCATCTTCCTGTTCGGCGCCTTGTTCGGGCCACTCGGCGTCCTGCTGGGCGGGCCGCTCACCGTCGCGGCGTTCGTGATGGTGCGAGTGTTGTGGTTGAACGATGACCTGAGCGGCGGTCGGCAGGCGAAGGCTTCGGACCCGGCGGCGGATGGCGCCGCATAGCAAAACGGCCGCATCTGGGAGATGCGGCCGCTTGGCTGGTCAGTCCTGATCCGCTGGCTGTTCAGGCGATCAGTTCAGGCGACCGATCCCGGCAATCGTGCGGTTGACCAGCGCGCGGTCGGCATCAGGGCCGAGACGGTCGGCGATCAGCGTCGACGCGGCGTCCGCTGCCGCGGCGGCGGCGCGGGCACGAACCTCGTTCACCGCGGCGCGTTCAGCCGCTGCGATCTTGTCCTGAGCCATCTTTGCGCGGCGGTTCACGAGTTCGTCGGCATCGACCCGAGCCTGGGCCACGATGACTTCCGCCTCGTGATTGGCCTGCTCCGCCATCTCGGCCGCGGTCTTTTCCGCGTCGGCGATCTTGCGGGCATATTCGTCGCGCAGCGCCTCAGCCTCGGCACGAAGCGCCTTTGCCTCGTCAAGCTGCTGGCGGATGCCGGCGATCTGGCGATCGAGGCCGCCGACCAGCATGGCCGGTACCTTCTTCGCCAGAAGAATGATGATGAGCACCAGCATCGCCAGCGACACGATCACCGTGCCATTGGCAAAGCCGAACAGCGACGGATCAACGTGGTGATCCGGGCCGCCCTCGGCGATCGAGGTGCTGAGCGCCTCGGTCCCCTCGGCGGTCATGCCCTCTGCCTCGGCCGCATGGGCGAGGTTTTCGGCGACCTGGGCGGAACCGCCGGTCGCGGCGGAGAGGATGATGAACTCAGCCATTCGCCATCGACGCCTTCACGGCGCCCCTCGCTTCGTCGGTCGACACCTGGATGCCGGACACGCGGGCCACGATCTCCTGCGCCGCTTCGGCGGCGATCGTCTCGATCTCGCCCAGCGCACGTTCCGTGGCCGCCTTGATATCCGCCTCAGCGGCCGCGATCTGCTGCGCCTGATCGGCGGCAGCCAGCGACAGCCGTTCCTCGGTAGCCTTGGCCGCCCGCTGACGCGCCTCAGCGACGAGCGCCTGCGCCTTTTCACGGTTGGCCTGGTCGCGCACGCGCCAGTCGGCTTCCACCTTGTCGGCAGCGTCACGCGCAGCCGAGGCGGCGGCGAGATCAGCCGCGATCGAGCGATCGCGCGAATCGATCGTCTTCTGCACCTTGGGCAGCATGCCGCGGCCCACGACGAAGAAGACGATGCCAAAGGTGATCACCAGCCAAAAGAGCTGGGACGCCCATGTCGCGGCAAGTTGGGAAATCTGAGGCATCGAAAATCCTGCCTGAACAGGGCCAGCGTCACGCGCCGGCCCCGTCAAGGATCATGTTAGGCGACGAACACCAGGATCATCGCCACGACGAACGACAGCAGACCGAGAAGTTCCGCACCGGCGAAGCCGATGAACAGACGGCCCTGCTGCGCGTCTGCCGCACCCGGATTGCGCAGCGCGCCTTCGAGGAACTTGCCGAACACGTTGCCCACGCCGAGCGAGGCGAGGCCAGCACCAACGGCCGCGAGACCGGCGCCGAGCAGCTTTGCGGCTTCTGCGTCCATTTCAGTAACTCCCTATCAAAAATCAGATGGTTGGAAAAAACAGGTGAAAACTCAGTGCAGGTTGACCGCATCGTTGAGATACAGCGAGGTCAACAGCGCAAAGACATAGGCCTGGATGCCGGCGACGAGCAGTTCGAGCGCCGAGATGCCGACCATCAGGCCGAAGCTGGGGATGCCCACCAGAAGGCCGACGCCCAGGCCAGCGTTGCCGGCGTTGACGACGAACCCGGCCAGAACCTTCAGCAGGATGTGCCCGGCGGTCATCGCGACGAACAGTCGCAGGCCGAGGCTGAACGGGCGCACCATGAACGAGACGAACTCGATCAGCGGGATGACCGGCAGCAGCCACCAGGGCGTACCGTGCGGCACGAACAGGCTGAAGAAGTGAAGGCCGTGACGATAGAAGCCGACCACCAGCACGATCGCGAACGACAGGATCGCGAGGATCCCGGTGATGGTGAAGTGGCTGGTGAAGGTGAAGGGATGGACGCCGATCACGCCGAGCGGCAGCAGGCCGAGCACGTTGGCGAACAGGATGAACATGAACAGCGAGAAGACGTAAGGAACATAGCGCTTCCCTTCCGGTCCGATGTTCTGCGCCAGCATGTTGTCGATGAAGCGCACGAAGCCCTCCACCATCATCTGGCCGCGCGTCGGCACAACCTTGCCCTTCGTGCCGAGCGACATGAAGCCGATCAGCACGATCGTGGCCACGGCCATCCACATGGCCGAGTTCGTAAAGGCAATATTGTATCCGGCAATCTGCCAGTCCTGGGTGCCGAACAACGGCTCCACCAGAAACTGGTGCATCGGATCGATCTTGCCGCCGCCTTCCGCCACGCCTGTATTTCCCTAACGAAAGCGCCCGATTGTCACTTCGGGCGCTTGGTCGAAATCCGAATGATGTTTCTGAACGCAGCGATCGTCCCGAGGGCGAGCATCACGAGCAGACCCCAGGGCTGCGTGCCCGCAAATCGGTCGATCACCCAACCGATCAGCGCGCCGCCGACCATTCCCCCGGTCAATTCGGCGAGCACACGGTTTCCGAGGCGATAACCGCCGTCGGATTCCACCGCGCTCGCCTTTGTCCGGCTCGCCTCGTCCGCCTGCGCCGCCTTCAACCGCTCATCGAGCGAGGTGAGGCGTGCATCGTTGCCGAGGGAGTCTGGTCCGGGCTCTTTCTCGACCATTCGCGCAATCCCCAATATTGGTTGGGCAGGCGCGAAGAAGCCAAGTGGCGAGCCCGCCAAGGCGCCGTCCGGTTAGCCGGGGGGTCCGGGGGTGTCAACACTTGGCCACCCCCTGCCCCCCTTCGTCGGCACCTTATCAGCCCGTTAGCGGGCGCATTTGGGGCCGAGTCAGATGCAGCGCGGATCGCGGGTCGGCGCACCGGCCCCGCGAGTCTGCCACACGCCATCCGGCGTACGGTACTTCTCACCTGCCTGAGTCTGCTGGATGAGGTTGCAGCCGCTGGTGAAGGCGAGCTGCTCCACGGTCGCGCCCGATGCCTGCGCCTTTTGCGTATAGGCGGCCTTGCGCTGGATATTGATCGCGTTGACCAGCGCGCGCAGCTCCGCATTGCCGGCGCCGACCACGCCGAGATAGCCGTCCGGCTGTTCCCCGACCTGACCCGCCGCACGCGCCGCCGCATAGGCCGGATCACGCTGCGCCAAGGCAACGCTCGACACGCCGCTGAGCGCCAGCGCCCCCGCAACCATCCACATCACCTTCTTCGTCATGTCAAAAGATCCCCGGATTCTGCTTGATCAGCGATTTGGCCTCGCTGTCGAGGCGATACACCACCTCCTGCGTGACGCTGATATTGAGGTTGATCACGATCGGCTTGTCCGGCGCGGAGACGTTCACGCACGCCCCCGTGGCCAGCACCATTGCCGCCAGGACCTTCCCCTTCAGCACCGCAGAGATCGTGCGCCCTCCATCAATGTTCAACGTTTCGTTCATGGCATCATCTCGCTTGCGGAAGGCTGAATGGCGGGTGGTTGGCGGGCGGGCGGCTGGTTCGGGAGCGGTTGGGCACGCCGGTTCTGTTCTTCGATCAGCGCGGGCAGGTTGCGGTCGATCAGCCGCTTCGGATCGTAGAAGCTGGCGACCGAATCGATCAAGCCGCGGAAGGGCGCGGTGATGCGGATGTTGAACACGAACGGCAGCTTCTGCAGGCGGCGAATGAGGAAGTTGGACTTCGCCCCCTCCCCCTGGCTGATCCCGGCGAACTTGACCTCGGTCACCATCTCGCCGGCGAGCGGGCCGTTCATCACCAACTCCAGATTGCGGTAGCGCAGCGAACGAAGCGCCTGGAACGCGATATTGCCCCAGGTGCCCAGATCCTCCTCTGTCAGTTCACCGAGATAGGCGATGCTGCCGCCGCCCTCGCGCATCACCAGCCGGCCGTCTTCGATTCGCCCGCCGCTCTGGTCGAAGATCATCGGCAGGACGCCGTCGGCGACACCGGTGGCGTCGAGGTTCTTGAAATCGAACTTCTGCAGGAAGTGGCGTGCCTCCATCCCCTCGATCAGGAAGGTCATGTGCCGTTCCTGCGGGGAGGAGAAATCGAGCAGGGTCGGGCGCAGCGTGAGCGTGCCGGAGGCGAACGGCCAGACCCCGCCATTCACCTTCACCCGCAGGTCGCGCAGCAGTTGATAGTCGATCACGCCGTCGGTCACCGCGACGCCGGGGTTGATCTCCGCGACGGTGACGGTCTGATTCGGCGCCGATTCGAGCGCGAGCAGATCGGTGAAGCGAAGCTGGCCCTTGATCCCGGCGACCGGGCCGAATGCGGCGGCGAGATCAAGCTGGTCGGTGGCGAAGGTGCCGGTCGAGGTCACGCCATCGGGGGACCAGTCGATGTTCCCCACGCCGCGCACGCTGCCGCGCACATCGGCGATGACGCCAAAGGTCAGCGGTGTAAGCTCCTCCGGCTGGAAGCCGTCGCCGAAGGTGATGCCGGGAACATCGAGCCGTGCGTTGCCGGCCCCGCTCGACAGCTGATGCCGGATCGCGACATTGGCGACCTTCACGTTCTTCGCCGGTTCGAACAGCGCGCCATCGGCGGTAATGACGTTGTCCGCGAGGCGCAGCGTGACGGTGCGCGCGGCGAGCGGGCGGAAGCGGGCGCTGTCCGCCGTATCGCTGACCGACAGGGCGCCATCCAGCGACAGAACTGACGCAGCGAAGCGCCAGTCTCCCGCTGCGTCGGCCAGCTGGAGCGGGACCGCGCCGATCCGTCCCGAGCCGCCAGCGAAGGTGCCGAGGATGTCGCCCGATGCGACGCGGCCGACCAGCCGACCGAAATCGAGCCGAGTCACGTTGCCGGCGCGGCCGATCCGGGCGGCGACATCGTCAAGCGCGAAGGATGCGCCGGCGTGGCGCCATTCGGCACGCGCGGCGCGCACCTGCAACGGCGTTCCGCCCAGCGTGCCGATGAGCTGCGGGCTGGCGATTGCGATCCCCCCGCCGACGCCGCCCCGACCGAGGCGGAACATCGCGCCGTCCACCGGGCACAGCGCCAACCGGATGTTGCGCAATGCCAGCCCCGACAGGGCGAGGCGGGTGAAGGAGGCGTCGGCGCAACTGCGGTTGAGGGTCAGCGCGCCATGCTCGTCGAGCTGCGCCGCCAGCGGGATGCGCAATTCCTCCACCGCCCCGCCGCTGACCGGGCCGGTGAGTGTGGCGATCGCCTGAAGCGAGGTGCGGCCATCGGGGGCCGCGGTGAAGCGCGCCGGGGTGAGCGCGAGCCGCGCGCCGCCGGCCGCATAGGGCGCGACCTGCGCACCGCCCGAGATCGGCCCGCCCGCCCGTTGCTGCGCGACGCGGACACTCGCCTCGGGCAAGCCGCCGCCGCTGAGGCGAAGCGTGCCGTTGGCGCGGATGCCGGCGGGGTGACCGAGGATCACTTCCCCGCCCTCGCCGAACTGCAGCCTCGCGCCGCTGGCCGACCGCACGGTGAGCTCGCGCAGCGTTGCGAGCGGGCGGTTCGTGGCGGTGCCGAACGCCGCCTCGCCGGTGATGGTGAAGTCCGCACCCGCGCGCGCCAGAGCAGTGCCAGCCGCCGTCGCGAGCGGCGCGAGCGGGGTACCGGCGGCGCTATCGCCGGCGGCGGCGAGCTGGCGCTGCATGGCCGAGGGAAGCGCGACGTTCTGGCCATCGAACCGGCCAGCCACGATGGCGCGACCGTTCGCGAGCCGCCACGTGCCGGCGAACCCGGCCTGGCGGCTGCTGGCGCCGGCGACGCTCACCTGCTCGCCGCGCAGCTGCGCGCGCCCCTCGGTCCGGGTCTTGTCGCCGGTGAAATCGACCTGTCCGGTCAGTGATGCGGCGCGCGCGCCGCTGCCGGCGATCGCGCCGCTGCGGAGCGCGGCACTGCCGCTCCACTGAGTCAGCGCGGCGTTGAGGCTGGCGTCCAGCCGCACTGCCGGCTGCTCGGCGCGGATGCCGGTGCATGACAAGGCCCTGGCGCGAAGCGGGCCGGCGACGTGCGGCGCGGCCTCTCGCACGCGGACGTCGAGAAACGCGGTCGGTCGCTGGATCGCGCAATCGCCGACGGTGACGCCGGGCGCGACCGCGGCGAGTGTACCGCGGAAGTCCTGGTCGAGCCGGCCGCGCCCCGACAGGCGGAGGCCGACGACGCCGAGCGGCGTTTCCAGCCGCATCCGCGCGTCCTCCACGTCGACGCCGAGCGCCGGTAGGGCGAAGGGCTGGCCGGACGGCGCCGGCAGGAGGCGATCGATCGCGCCGAGGGACAGCCGCCCGTCGACGAGCCGGCCGCGCAGCCGCACATGGCCGGCGCGCACCGCATCGAGGGCGGGAACACCCCCGCGTAGCGCGATCCGCGTCTCGATCCAGTCCGCCACCAGATCGGGATTGGCCGGATCCCCGATCACGACATTGGTCAGCCGCTGCCGCCGGACGCCGAGATTGTCGATGCGGTAGCTCGCGGGAACATCGCTTGCGGCGAAGGTGCGGTCGATTACCCCCGAGGCGATCGGCACGCGCGACAGCCACAAGGCGGCAACGCCCAGCAGCACGACCAGCAAGAGGACAAGCAGCCACCGCCGGGACATGCGGCGGCGTTGCTGTGCGACCTCTCCCGCTGTCACAATGCCCCTTCTCGATCCCAGAACAAAGCGCACCTCTAGGGGGTGATCATGGCACTTGGAAGAAGCACGGTGGCGGACCTGCGGCAGCGCCGTCCACCATCGGGATCAGCCGCGCCGCCGCGCGATTGCGCGCGGGGGTCGCGCGCCCTAGCCTCACCCGCAATGGCCGACGACGAACCTGCCGCATCAGACAATCACGGCCATCGCGCGCGCTTGCGCGGGCGGTTGCTGGCGGGTGGCGGCGACGCGCTGCTGGACCATGAGCTGATCGAATACCTCCTGGCGCTGGCGATCCCGCGCCGCGATACCAAGCCGCTCGCCAAGGCGCTGCTGCGCGAATTCGGCGGGATCGGCGGGCTGCTGACGGCGGATGCCGAGGCGCTGCGGCGTGTGCAGGGAATGGGCGAGACCAGCGTCGCGGCGATCAAGATCGCGCAGGCCGCGGCGATCCGCCTGCTTCAATCCGACGCGGCGGCGCGGCCGATCCTGGGCAATTGGCAGGCATTGCTCGACTATCTCCACGCCGACATGGCGCATCACGTGATCGAGCGGGTGCGCGTGCTTCATCTCAACAGCCGCAACATGCTGATCCGCGACGAGGTGATGAGCGAGGGATCGATCGATCAGGCGCAGGTCCATGTGCGCGAAGTGATCCGCCGTGCGATCGACCTGGGCTCCGCCGCAATCATCCTGGTGCACAACCACCCGTCGGGCGACCCCTCCCCCAGCCGCGCCGACATCGAGATCACGCGCGCGATCATCGATGCCGGCAAGGGCCTGGGCATTGCGGTGCACGATCACCTGATCATCGGCACCAGCGGCCATGTGAGCCTGCGTGCCAAGGGACTGATGTAACCGGCGGCGCAGACGGCAATCAGTGGCCGGCGTTCTTTTCGGCCTTTTCCTCCGCCGCGGTCTTCGGCTCGGACATTTGCGGCGGCTCCGAGGTGATCATCGACCCTTCCAGCGCAATGTCGAGCTTCGCATCTTCGTCGAGCGGATTGCCGTCGGCGTCGGTTTGCGCCAGCGGATCGGTCTGCGCGGGATTGAGCGGGGGATTGGACATGAGGGTCTCCTTCGCCGCATCAACGGCGAAGAAGGCGTGGCCGTTCCGCTTTGCTCACTTCGCGTGGTAGAAGTCGTACACCTGCTGCGCGACGCCGGCGCTGACACCGGGCGCCTTCTGCAGATCGGCGAGGCTGGCATTGCGCACTGCGCGCGCGGTGCCGAAGTGCATCAGCAGCGCCTTCTTGCGCGCCGGGCCGATGCCGGGGACTTCGTCCAGCGGGCTCGCCCCCATCGCCTTGGCGCGTTTGTCGCGATGCGCGCCGATGACGAAGCGGTGCACCTCGTCGCGTAGCCGCTGAAGGTAGAACAGCACCGGCGAATTGACCGGCAGCGTCAGTTCGCGCCCGTCCATCAGATGGAACACCTCGCGCCCCTCGCGGCCGTGGTGCGGGCCCTTGGCGACGCCGACGAGACACACGTCCTCGATGCCGAGATCCTCCAGCACCGCCTTGGCCGCGTTCAGCTGTCCCCGGCCGCCGTCGAGCAGCACCAGATCGGGCCAATTGTCCCCGTCCCGATCGGGATCCTCCTCGATCGCGCGGGCGAAGCGGCGGGTCAGCACTTCGCGCATCATCGCGAAATCGTCGTCGGTCGCCGCCTGCTTGATGTTGAACTTGCGATACTGGCCCTTGCGGAAGCCCTCCGGCCCCGCGACGACCATCGCGCCGACGGCATTGGTGCCCTGAATGTGGCTGTTGTCATACACCTCGATCCGCTGCGGCGGCTCGGCGAGGCCGAACAGGTCCGCGACCTCACGGTTGAGCTTCGCCTGCGTCGTGCTTTCGGCCAGCCGGCGCTCAAGCGCTTCCTTGGCGTTGCGGCAGGCCTGTTCCATCAGCCGCTTGCGCGTGCCCCGCTGCGGCACCTCGATCGACACCTTGCGCCCGGCCTGCGTCGTCAGCGCCTCGGCCAGCAGGTCCGCCTCCGGCAGCACGCGATCGACCAGCACCGCCTTCGCCGGCGGCACCTCCTCATAGAATTGCATGAGGAACAGGGTCATCACCTCTTCCTCGGTCACATCCGCGGTGTGCGCGGGGAAGAAGCTGCGGTGGCCCCAATTCTGGCCGCCGCGGATGAAGAAGGCCTGGATGCCGATCACGCCTTCATGGCTGGCGAGCGCGAAGATGTCCGCGTCGCCCACCCCTTCGGCGTTGATGAATTGCGAGCCCTGGATGAAGGTCAGTGCGCGCAGCCGGTCGCGGAGCACTGCGGCGAGCTCGAAATCCATCGCCGCGGCGGCGGCTTCCATCTGCGCGCCAAGCTTCGCCTGGACGTCGGTGGTCTTGCCGGCGAGGAATTTCTTCGAATCGGCGACCAGCTCGTCATAGCCGGCCTTGTCGATCCGGCCGACGCACGGCGCCGAGCAGCGCTTGATCTGGTACAGCAGGCAGGGCCGGTCGCGCGTCTTGAAGAAGCCGTCGGTGCAGCTTCTGAGCAGGAACAGTTTCTGCAACGCGTTCAGCGTGTTGTTGACGCTGCCGGCGCTGGCGAAAGGACCGTAATAATCGCCCTTCACGCGGCGGGCGCCACGATGTTTCTGAATGCGCGGAAATTCATGATCGGCGCGCAGCAGGATGAACGGAAAGCTCTTATCGTCGCGCAGCAGCACGTTGTACGGCGGGCGATACCGCTTGATCAGCTGCGCCTCGAGCAGCAGCGCCTCTGCCTCGTTGTTGGTCGTGACGATCGTCATCGACCGGGTCTGCGACACCATTCGCTGGAGCCGCTTCGACAGGTTGTTGATCTGCGTATAGTTGCTGACGCGGTTCTTCAGCGCGCGCGCCTTGCCGACGTAGAGCACGTCGCCGCGCGCATCCTGCATCCGGTACACACCGGGCCGCAACGGCAGCGTCTGAACGACATTGCGGATCGCCGCCACGCCAGCCTCCAGATCGGGCTGGTCGCTGCCGCGGATCGCGAATGTCGCTTTCTCTTCGTTGAACCGGTCAGGCGGGCCGTAGGAACCTTGCATCGTTCTCGCGATCTAGGGCCGCGCGGCCGGTTTTTGAACCATGTAGCGACGAAGCGGCGCTGTGCGCGGCGAGTCGGGGAACGCGCGGCTTGCCACAGGTGTTGAGCGCGCATGACCCAGAAACGCGACAGCAACGGCCGCTTCAAGGCCGATCATCACCAGCGCAACGTCGCGATCGGCGCCGCTACCGCGATCGGCGCGATCGCCACGGGGCTCGCCAGCGCGATCCATTTCGGCCTCTTCGACCGCTTCTTCGCGCCAAAGGACGGACATCGTGCGCCGGATCTGGAGGGTGACCATCATCCGGGCCCGAACGAGCGCGCGCCGGACCATTTCCGCCCTGACCCGACGGCGCCGGTGCCGGCATCGGAGCGTGAGGCGCTGCGCCCGGCCACCGGCCCGGCGCCGGGCTTTGCCGCCAATCGCGGCGACCTGCGCAGCGAACCGTAAGGCCGGGCCGAACAGGCCGATGACGCGCGCTGCTGGCAGCGTCATCGGCCCGGTTTCAGCAGGCCCTTATTGGGCAGGTGCCTTCACGCCCTTGGCGCGATCAAACACCTTCTCCCCGCCGACCCAGGTCTGTTCGACCTTGATGTTGCGCAGGCCCATCGCGTCGACGGTGAGCGGATCGCGGTCCACGACGATGAAGTCGGCCTTCTGCCCGGGGGCAAGATTGCCGAAGTTCTTTTCCGCGAAGCCGGCATAGGCCGCGCCCCCGGTGAACGCCCACCACGCCTGTTCCCGCGTGACCGCTTCCTCCGGGTGCCAGCCGCCGGGCGGCTGACCATTGGCGTCCTGCCGCGTGAAGGCGGCGGCCCAGCCAGCCCAGGGATCGGGCTTCTCGACCGGGAAGTCGGAGCCGAACGCCAGCTTGCCGCCATTGTCGAGCACCGATTTCCAGGCATAGGCGCCGTTCAGCCGGTCCGGCCCGAGCCGCGCCTCCGCCATGGTGCGGTCGCCCGTCTGGTGAGTCGGCTGCATCGAGGCGATCGTGCCATATTTGCCGAAGCTCTTGAGATCGTTGGGATCGACGATCTGGGCATGTTCGATCCGCCACCGGCGATCGCCGCCATAGGTCGCGTTCAGCACCTGGATGGCGTCGAGCACCTGCGAATTGGCCTTGTCGCCGATCGCATGGACGGCGAGCTGAAAATTATCCATCGCGGCGCGGCTCATCTGGTTCTGCAGCTGCGTGTCGGACAGGAAGCTCAGCCCCTTCTCTCCCGCCGCATCGGCATAAGGCGCCTTCAGCGCCGCGCCGCGCGACCCGAGCGCGCCGTCGAGGTAGATCTTCACCCCGCCAAGGCGCAGGCGATCGTCGTACAGCCACGGCGTCGGCCCCTTGCCGCCAATCTGGCTCGCGGTATCGACACCGGCGGCATAGCTCATGACGCGCACGCGCATCGCGCCGATATCAGCCATGCGGCGATAGCTGAGCCAGTCATCGACCGTGGTGCCCATGTCGGCGACGGCGGTGATGCCATTGGCGAGAAGCGCCTGCTGCGCCTCGAGGAAGGCGGCGTCGCGCTCCTTGGGCAGAGGCTTGGGCACCGCGCGCTCGATCAGCTGCATCGCCGCGTCGACGAAGACGCCGGACGGCGCATTGCCGCTCTTCTCGATGCGGCCGCCGGCAGGAGACGCCGTCGCCGCGGTGACATTTGCCTCCCGCATCGCCGCAGTGTTGGCCCAGCCGGCGTGGCCGTCGGCGCGCTCCAGCCAGACGGCGCGGTCGCCGACCACCGAATCGAGATCAGCGGCGGTCGGGAAGCGGCCGAGGCCCCATGCTTCCTGGTTCCAGCCGCGACCGGTGATCCACTTGCGATTGGGGTTGGCGCGCGCATAAGCGGCGACCATCGCCTTCGCCTCATCCAGCGAACGCGCGCCCGACAGGTCGAGCGAGAGCGCGCCGAAGCCGAGCCCCATGACGTGGCCGTGCGCGTCGATGAAGCCGGGCAGCACCGTCTTGCCGCCCATGTCGATGCGCCAGTCGTAGAGCGGCTTGCCGGCGTTCTTCTTCAGCTCGCGACGGCTGAGCTTGGGCGGCTGCTCGCCCGGCGGGACCAAGCGGGTGACACGGCCCTGCTGGTCGATCAGCAGCGCCTTGAAGCGGACGACCTTGCCGTCGGCGGTGGGCGCGATGCCGTTGACGTTGTCGACGATGCCATCGGCGCTCGCCGGGACCGCCATCACGGCCGTTGCGAGCAGGAGAAGAGCGCGCTTCATCGCGGCAACCTCCGCACCAGCGCACTCGTATCCTGCCTGCCACCACCCATTTTCTGTACCTCGGCGTAGAATTGATCCACGAGCGCCGCCACCGGCAGCACCGCCCCGTTCCGCTTCGCCTCATCCAGCGCAAGGCCAAGATCCTTGCGCATCCAGTCGATCGCGAAACCAAAGTCGAATTCGTCGCGGGCCATGGTCGGCCAGCGGTTCACCATCTGCCAGCTTTGCGCCGCGCCGCCGGAGATCGCCTCGAACACCTTGTCTAGATCGAGGTGGCTGGCTTGGGCGAAGCGAAGCGCCTCAGACAGGCCCTGAACGACGCCGGCGATGCAGATCTGGTTGACCATCTTCGTCTGCTGGCCCGCACCGGGCGCGCCGACATGAACGATCCGGGCCGCATAGGCCTCCATCACGGGGCGGGCGCGGAGAAAAGCGGCCTCGCTGGCGCCGCACATGATCGACAATTGGCCCTTTTCTGCGCCTGCCTGGCCGCCCGATACCGGCGCATCGACGCTAAGCGGCCGCGCCGCTGCGAGCCGCCGCGCGATGTCCGCCGAGACGGTGGTATGGTCGATGAACAGCGCATCGTCGGCCATCGCACCGAACGCGCCATCGGTGCCCAAAGTGACGGCGGCGAGATCATCGTCGTTGCCGACGCAGGTGATCACCGCCTCGGCGCCTGCCGCCGCAGCCGCGGGCGTATCGGCGACGGTAAGCCCGGTCGCCTCCGCCTTTGCCCGTGTCCTGTTATAGACGGTGACCTGATGGCCGGCGCGCGCCAGATGCCCGGCCATGGGTGCACCCATGACGCCGGTGCCGATGAAAGCGATCCTCATGCCCGGCGGGATAGGGCCTGTTTGCACCGCGCGCCAGATGCTCCTACTGGCGACCTTTGCGAACCAGGATCGATGATCCCGTTCGGGCCGAGCATGTCGAAGCCCCTGCCCTTCTTCTCCGAAGAAACGACAGCCCTTTCGACATGCCGGGGCGAGCGGCTGGTAGGACCTATGCGTATGGCGACTGCGGTGCACCCGACGACCGAAACCCTTCCCGTCAGCATGGCGGACGTGCGCGCCGCCCACAGCCGAATTCGCGATTCCATCGTTCGAACGCCCACGCTGATCAGCAAGACGCTGTCGGCGCTGGCCGGCGCGACGATCTACCTCAAGTTCGAGAATTTGCAGTTCACCGCGGCGTACAAGGAGCGCGGCGCACTCAATACGCTGCTGCTGCTGGACGACGAGGCCAAGGCGCGCGGCGTCATCGCCGCATCGGCCGGCAACCATGCGCAGGGGCTGGCCTATCACGCCAACCGGCTGGGCGTGCCCGCGACGATCGTCATGCCGACGACCACGCCGATCGTGAAGATCGTCCAGACCGAAGGTCATGGCGCCACGGTGGTGCTGCACGGCGCGACCTTTGACGAGGCCTATGCCCATGCCCGCGTGCTGGAGGCGGAGCGCGGCTATACCTTCGTCCATCCGTTCGACGATGCGCGAGTCATCGCCGGCCAGGGCACGGTGGCGATCGAGATGCTGGAGGAGATCCCCACGCTCGACACTTTGGTGGTGCCGATCGGCGGCGGCGGGCTGATTTCCGGCATGGCAACGGTGGCGCGCGCGGCTGACCATCCGATCGAGGTGATCGGCGTGCAGGCCGAGCTGTTCCCGTCGATGTACAACAAGCTGCGCCACACCGACCTGCCCTGCGCCGGCGACACACTGGCCGAGGGCATTGCGGTAAAGCAGCCCGGCGGGGTCACCGCGAAGATGGTCGAGGCGCTGGTCGACGATATCCTGCTGGTGAGCGAGCGCAGCCTGGAGGAATCGGTCAGCCTGTTGCTTCAGATCGAAAAGACAGTGGTCGAGGGCGCCGGGGCGGCGGGCCTTGCCGCGGTGCTGGCGAACAAGGATCGCTTTGCCGGCAAGTCGGTCGGCATCGTGCTGTGCGGCGGCAATATCGACACCCGGCTGCTGGCCAACGTCCTGCTGCGCGACCTGGCGCGATCGGGCCGGCTGGCGCGGCTGCGCATCCGGCTGCAGGACCAGCCGGGCGCGCTCTACAATGTCGCCCGCATCTTCGATCAGGAGCGGGTCAACATCCTGGAGCTGTCGCACCAGCGCATCTTCACCAACCTGCCGGCGAAGGGCCTGAGCCTCGACGTGGAATGCGAGACGCGCGACCGCGCGCATCTCGACCGGCTGCTCGCCGCGCTGGACGTGGCGAAATATCAGGTCAGCCTGATCGAGCTTGCCTGAGCAAACCACCGGCGGCGCGCGATATTCTGCCCCACATTGGGGCAACTCGCCGCGCCGGTAGCAATTGGTTCACCCATCCGCGGCAAAACGGCGGCGCGCCGGCTTCTCACGGGGGCGGGGTCTCTTCATATCGATCACGGCACGCGCGCGAGGGCCGCGTTCGACTGGAGTTCCGTCAGCGGTGACCGCCTCTTTCCGTTTTCCGCGTTTCTTCGTCACCAGCCCTGCGCCTTGCCCGTATCTGCCCGGGCGTGAGGAGCGGAAGGTGTTCACCGAATTGTCGGGGCCGAACGCGGCGGAGCTGAACGATGCGCTGGGCCGGATCGGGTTTCGCCGCAGTCAGTCTGTCGCCTATCGCCCCTCCTGCGCCGGGTGCAGCGCCTGCGTGTCGGTACGGGTGCGCACGGCCGAGTTCGTCGCCAATGCCAGCCAGCGCAAGCTGATCCGTCGCAGCGCCGACCTTGACGTGGCGGCGTGCAAGCCATGGGCCACCGACGAGCAGTTCCAGTTGCTGTCGCGCTACCTGACGCATCGCCATCCGACGGGCGGCATGGCCGGGATGGACGAGCAGGATTATGCCGACATGGTCGAGCATTCGCCGGTCAACACCGTCATCGTCGAATATCGCGAGCCGGCGCGCGACGGGCGGCCGGGGCGGCTAATCGGCGCGTGCCTGACCGACCAGCAGGCCGATGGGCTGTCGATGATCTACAGCTTCTTCGACCCCGACCTGCCGACACGTCCGGGGCTCGGCAATCTCATCATCCTCGACCACATCCTGCGCGCGGCGCGTGCGGGGCTGCCCTATGTGTATCTTGGCTATTGGGTGAAGGGCGCGGAGCGGATGGCGTACAAGACGCGCTACCAGCCGCTCGAGGCGCTGGGCCCGCGCGGCTGGGCGCTGATGGAGGATGAAGGTGAAGCCACGTCGGCCGAGCAGATCGCCTGACGTTTTCGGGCGCTTAGTCCGCGCCCTGCACCGTCACGTCGACCTCCAGCGCCTCGCGTCCATCGCCGAGGCGTGATCCCGCCACCGGCGCGGCCTGCGCCGCATCGAGCGCGACGGCGACCCGGACGTGATGCTCCTCCGGCGACTGGCCGAGCCAGGGATCGAAGCCGACCCAGCCCAAGCCTTCCTGCCATGCCTCCGCCCAGCCATGCGGCGTGGGGCGGTGATCGCCGGCAAGATCACAATAGCCCGAGACGTAGCGTGCGGGCACGCCGATCGCGCGGGCGGCGGCGATGAACACCTGCGCCATGTCGCGCGCGGTCAACGTGTCGCGCGCGAATGCGTCAGTGACGGCAAGGCCAGCCTCCGGACGGCCGCAATCGTCGGCGAAGCGATCACGCACCGCATGGTTCAGCCGGTGCAGCGCGGGAATGTCGGTTCCGTCGGCAGCACGCGTGGCGAAACCGGCAATCTCCGCGTCGGCCGCAGTGGTCGGCGTCGTGCGCAGGAAGAAGCGGGGCGGCAGCAGCTCATGCGCGCCGTGCAGCACGCCGGCCGACGGGCTGGTCACCACCTCCCCCGTAACGGTCAGTTCGAGTTGGTCGAGCGGCCCTTCGCAATAGAGCATGGTTGTGGCATTGCCGAAGCCGTCGCGATGGTGCGTCATGCGTGCATCGCAATCGACCGCGATATGCCAGGAGGCGACCGTCTGGTCGTGCAGGTCGGAGGGGGTGAGCCGCAGCAATTGCACGACACGGCCCTGCGGCGCGGTGAAGGCGTAAAAGGTGCGGTGATCGATCGACAGGCGCATCAGGCGAACTTGAACTGGCGGCCGATCGCCGCGTGAAGTTGATCATTCTCGGCGATCAGCGCCTCCAGATGCTGGTGCAGGCCGGACACGATGACGTCGCTGGTGCGCGTCTTGCTGACCCGCGCATGGCGGGTGCGGGCCATGCGATCGGCCTCGCCATTGGTGCCGGTGCGCTTGGCAAGCTGGGTCAGCACGTCGGTCACCTCCTCGATCGCGCCGGCAATGCTGCGCGGCAGTTCAACGCGCGAGAGCAGCAGGTCGATCACGTTCGCGGGCTGCAATCCGTCATTGTAGAGCCAGCGGAAGGCGGTGACGGCCGACACCGTTTGCAGGATGGTGGTCCATTGATCGCGATCGACCGCGCCGCCGACCTCCTGCCCTTCGGGAAGCAGGATGTGGTATTTGACGTCCAGCAGGCGCGCGGTGTTGTCGACCCGCTCGGTCGCCTGGCCCAGCCGGATGAACAACGTCGTCTGGTTGCGCAGCATGCGGTGCAGCGCGCCCTCGAACCCGCGAGTCTCCGCCTTCACCGCATCGACGAGCGCGAGCGCACGATCGGGATCGAGCCGGCTGACGCGCTTGTCGAACACCAGCCAGGCGCCGTTGATCGCGGACCACGCCTCCCGCGTCAGTGCGGTGCGCACCGCGCGGGCGTTCATCCGCGCCATGTCGAGGCTGCGCACGAGCGAGCCGGGGTGCGACGTATCGCTGGTGAGGAAGCGCGAAACGGCCTCGCGCGTCAGGCTGGCGCCAGTCGCCTTGAACGCAGCCTCCGTATCAGTGACGGTCAGCGCGGAGAGCCACGCCGCCTCTCCCGCCGGGCGCGCGGACAGGACATCGAGGCGGATCGTTGCCTCGACCAGCCGGGCGATGAAATCGGCACGTTCGATGTAGCGGCCGAGCCAGTAGAGCGAGCTGGCGGTACGGCTCAGCATCGCGCGTCCGCCCAAACGGAGCGGCGTAGCGCGGGGCTCACAGGCTCTGCTCCTGCGTCATCGTGCCCATCGTCTGCGACTGGCGCCACTGATCGTCGAGCAGCACAAACGAATCCTTGGTGCCGCCGCCCTGCGACGAATTGACGACCAGCGATCCTTCGCGAAGCGCGACGCGGGTGAGGCCGCCGGGGACCACCTGAACGCCCTTCGAGCCGGTCAGGACGAAGGGGCGGAAATCGACGTGGCGCGGTGCGACACCCTGATCGACCAACGTGGGCACAGTCGAAAGCGCGAGCGTCGGCTGCGCGATGTAGCGATGCGGCTCCTTTTCCAGCACGGCGCGGAAGGTGGCGATCTCCTCCTTGCTGGCCGTCGGACCGACGAGCATGCCGTAGCCGCCCGAGCCATCGACCAGCTTCACCACCAGTTCGTCGAGGTGGTCGAGCGTGTAGCGCAGCGCCTCCGGTTCGCGGCAGCGCCAGGTTTCGACATTGGGCAGCTTCGCCTCGGCGCCCGAATAGAAGCGGACGATTTCGGGCATGTAGCTGTAGATCGCCTTGTCGTCGGCGATGCCGTTGCCCGGCGCGTTGATGATCGCGACGTTGCCGGCGGCATAAGCGGCGATGAGGCCGGGGACGCCGAGCAGCGAATCGGGACGGAATACCAAAGGATCGAGGAAGTCGTCGTCGACGCGGCGGTAGATCACGTCCACCTTCACGCGCCCAGCGATGGTCCGCATGTAGACCATGTCGTCATCGACCACGAGGTCCGCCGCCTCGACCAGCTCGATCCCCATCGAATCGGCGAGGAAGCTGTGTTCGTAATAAGCGGAGTTGAAGTGGCCGGGCGTCAGCACGACGCAGGTCGGGTTCTGCGCGCAGCCGCGCGGCGCGACCGAGCGCATCGTTTCCAGCAGGCGATCGGGGTAGCTGTCGACCGCGGCGACGCGGAACTGCTCGAACAATTCGGGGCACAGCCGGACCATCGCCTCGCGATTTTCCAGCATGTAGCTGACGCCCGATGGCGTGCGGGCATTGTCCTCCAGCACGTAGAATTCATCGGCGCCGGTACGGACCAGGTCGATCCCGCAGATGTGCGCCCAGATTCCGTGCGGCGGGCGGATGCCGAAGATCTCGGGGCGGAACTGCGGGTTGAGGAAGATCAGCTCCTCCGGCAGCACGCCGGCCTTCAATATCTCCTGCGCGCCATAGATGTCGTCGAGGAAGGCGTTGATCGCCTCCACCCGCTGGACCAGCCCCTGCGACAGGCGTGCCCATTCGTCCGCGAGAAAGACGCGCGGCACGATGTCGAACGGGATGATCCGCTCGCTCGCGTCGCTATCGCCGTAAACCGCGAAGGTGATGCCGAGTTGGCGAAAGGTGGTTTCGGCCGCCTCCTGCCGCCGGCGCAATTCGTCGGACGGCGTTTCGTCCAGCCACCGGACGAGATTGTCCATTTCCGGGCGCGTTTGCTCACCCAGCCCCATGATTTCGTCGAATGCCCGAGTCCCCATTCGACCGATAACGCTCCAGGATCGTTTCGGGTGCATGCTGTGCGATAATGTTGCGCCGCACAAGAGCGCGGCGACAGTCAGGTGCGAAAACGCCGCCATTGTGGCGGCGTTCCGTCGTCCTCAGTCGGCGTATTTCACCGAACAGCCATAGGGGCGCGCCTCGGGCACCGACACTTTCTTGCCGGCCTTCACCTCTCCCAAGGCGGCGAGCAGGTGGTTCCGCGCGCCCGGTATGTCGGCCTTGTTAGCAGTCGGCTTGTCGTCGATCCCGCCCTGGTAGACGAGCTTCCCCGAGGCATCGATCAGATACATGTGCGGGGTGGTCTTGGCGCCATAGCCCTTGCCGACGCGGCCCTGCGGATCGAGGAGGTAGGCAGTCGGCTGCGCCTTTTGCGCGGCGAGGAACGCCTTCGCCTCGGCGCCGGTCATATGGCCCTGCTTGCCCGGCGCGCCGGAATTGATGGTAAGCCACGCGGCGCCCATCGCCTTCGCCTTTGCCTGCGCGGCCTGCATGTTGCCGCTGTCATAATGCTTTTGCACGAACGGGCAGCCGGGGTTGTTCCATTCGAGCACCACGGGGCGGCCCTTGAACTGCGACAGCGTCACAGCCTTTCCATCGGCGTCCATGAGGCGGAAGTTGCCGGCGGGCTGGCCGGTCGTCTGTTCGGCGGCAGCGGGCATCGCGGCCAGGGCCACGATCGCAAAAGGAAGCAGGCGCATCATCGCTCTCCTCAACTCTTCGTGCCCCCCGGCAATGCCGCCAGCATGCCGCTGGTCAGCAATTGCGGCAAGACCTGCGGACGATCGGCGCCCTTCGGATACCAGAGATAGAGCGGCACGCCGGCGCGGTTGTGCGCCTCGATGAAGCGGCCGAGCGCGGGATCGCCGTCGGTCCAGTCGCCCACCAGCACCGCGACATTGCCATCGGCAAAGGCCTGGCGCGCGGCGTCGGTCTCGATCGCGGTTTTCTCATTGACCTTGCACGTCACGCACCAGTCAGCGGTGAAATAGGCGAACACCGGCCGCCCCTCGGCACGCAGCGCGGCGAGTCGCGCCTCGGTGAAGGGCTCATCGGTGGCAGAGGCGACCGCGGCAGCGGGCGGCGCGGCACGGACCAGCAGCACGCCGGCCAGCGCCAGCGCGATCGCTGGTACGGCGGGCCACCACACACGCTCGCGGCCCGCGGCCTGGCGGCGGCCGGACCACCACAGGCCGAAGGCGGCGAGCAAGGTGGCGCCGAGCCCGATCGTCATCCCGTCGACGCCCGCCTGACGCCCGAGCACCCAGGCGAGCGCCAGCGCGGTGAGGAACATCGGCACCGACAGGATGCGCCGCAGCCGCGCCATCCACGAACCGGGCTTCGGCAAGCGGCGGCGCAGCGCCGGCACGAACCCGATCGCGAGGAATGGCAGCGCGATGCCGAGCCCCAGCCCGGCGAACACCAACATGGCGGCAAGCGGCGGGAGGATCAGCGCAGCCCCCAGCGCCGCGCCCATGAACGGCCCGGTGCACGGCGTCGCCACGAACGCCGCGAGCGCGCCGGTGGCAAAGGCGCCGCCGGTGCCCGACCGGCTGGCGAAGCGCGGCGTCGGCAGCTCGAACAGCCCCGCCAGGTTGAGCGCGATCCCCATCACCAGCAGCAGGAGCACGCCGATGACGCGCGGATCCTGCAACTGGAACGCCCAGCCGACACTGGCCCCGCCCGCGCGCAAGGCGAGCAGCACGCCGCCCAGCGCCAGGCAGACCAGCACGACACCGGCGGTATAGGCCAGCGCCTCGCGCCGCGCGGCGCTCTCCGTCTCACCCGAACGCGCGAGCCCCAGCGCCTTCAGGCTGAGGATCGGGAAGACGCAGGGCATGATGTTGAGCAGCAGGCCGCCCAGCAATGCCCCGGCAAAGGCGAGCAGCGCCGGCATCAGCGCGCCGGTCGCTGCCACGGGCGCCGGCGCAGCGACGCTGCCCGGGTTGGCGCTGATCGCGAAGCCCTGCCCGTCGCCGGTCGCCAGCACGCCCTCGATCGCGCCAGTCGCAGGGGTCGATGCGGCCTTTGTTGCGACGACGAGCTGGTCGCCATCGCGCGTCACGCTCTGCGGCGCGGCATAATCGATCGCGCCACCGGCGAGTGGGTAGAAATAGGCGTCGCGAACGGTCGCGTCGGCGGGGAACGGCACGGCGAGGCGGAACTGGCCGTCCGCGGCCTGCCATGTCGCGGTCGAGCCCAGGGGCCGGGGCAGCTTCTGCCGCCACTGGTCGAAACGCGCGCGGGTTGCGAGATCAACCGCGCCGTCGCCGACAACGAGTTCGGTCGACAGCGTCTGGCTCTCAGGGACGCAGATCTCCTTGGTGCAGACCAGATAGTCCGCCTTCACCGACACCGGCAGGCGCGTGCCGGCGGGCAGGCTCGCGGGGATCTTCAGGTCGACCAGCTGGGCGAAGGGCGCCTCATAGACATAGTTCATCAGCCCGCCGACGATCAGCCGCTCGGGCACCGGGTAGCGCAGCTCGCCCGCGCTCACGCCGTCGGGCAGTTTCCAGTCGAGCTGGGTTTCGATCCCGGCGTCGCCCGGATTGCGCCAATAGCCGTGCCATTCCGGCTCGGGCCGCGAATCGAACGCGAGCGTCACGGTGCTGCCCGCCGCCGGGCGCGCCGTCTCGGGCACCAGGGTGATCGCCACATGACGGGTCTGCGCCGGCGCGACAGTCGCCAGCACCGTCATGACCATGAAAAACAGGGTCGCTACCCAAGCTTGCCTCGCCGTCATGCCCGGCACATACCCCGCCTCGTCGCCAAGCACCAAGGTTCATGATGAAAGCTCTTCTCGCCGCGCTTCTTGCCTCCATCGCGCTTCCGGCTGCCGCGCAGGAGGCGGTTCTCGAATCCGCCCAGCCGCCCGCATCCGCCAATGCGGTTACCCCGCGTACCCCGCCCAAGCTGATCGTCGCGATTTCGGTGGACCAGTTCTCCGCCAATCTGTTCGCGCAATATCGCAACCGCTTCACCGACGGCTTTGCGCGGCTGTTGCAGGGCGCGGTGTTCCCCGCGGGTTATCAGAGCCACGCCGCGACCGAGACGTGCCCCGGCCATTCGACGATCCTGACCGGGATGCGGCCGGGCCGCACCGGCATCATCGCCAACAACTGGATCAACCAGGACGCGCCGCGCGAGGACAAGGAAGTCTATTGCTCCGAGGATGAGCGGATCCCAGGGACCGACCACCGCAACTACAAGGTCGCGGATCTTCACCTGAAGGTGCCGACGCTGGGCGAGATGATGAAGGCGGCGAACCCCGCCAGCCGTGTCGTCTCGGTCGCGGGCAAGGATCGCGCCGCGATCATGATGGGCGGCCACAAGGTGGACGAACTATGGTTTTGGGACGGCAAGGATTTCGTTTCCTATGACCAGCGTCCCGTCCCGCCAGCGGTGCAGCGCGGGCGCGAGGCAGTCGCCCGTCTGATCGCGCAGCCGCAGGAGCCGCTTCCCGTCCCCGCCTTCTGCCGGCCGCTGATGCAGCCGATCACGGTTGGCGGCCAGACGATCGGCGACGGGCGCTTTGCCCGCGCGGCCGGGGACTTGCGCGCGTTCCGCGGCTCCCCCGCGCTTGACGGGGCGGTGTTCGCGATCGCCGCCGGGCTGATCCAGGACATGAAGCTGGGCCAGGGCGACGCGCCCGACATCATCTCGATCGGCGCGTCGGCGACCGATTATGTCGGCCACGGCTATGGCCCGGGCGGCGGCGAGATGTGCCTGCAGATGGCGGAGCTCGACAAGACGCTGGGCGGCTTCTTCGCCGCGCTCGATTCCTGGGGGATCGATTATCAGGTGGTGCTGACCGCCGACCATGGCGGCCATGACGCGACCGAGCGGCAGCAGCAGCGCGGCATGCCGGGTGAGACGCGAGTCACCCCCGCGCTGTCGGTGCGCGACATCGGCGCCGAAATCGGCAAGCAGCTGCGTATCGCCGGACCGGTTCTGCTGGGTTCGGAAGGTGACGTCTATGTCTCCAACACGGTACCGGCGAACCGCCGCAAGGCGGTGCTCGCCGAGGCGGTGAAGCGGATCAGCGCCTTCCCGCAGGTCGCCACCGTTCTGACCCGCGAGCAGATCGCCGCGGCGACGATCCCGGACCTGCCGCCCGAAGCCTGGACGCTGGAGCAGCGCGCGCACGCTTCCTACGATCCCGAACGCTCGGGCGACCTGCTGATCATGCTGAAGCCCCGCGTCAGCGGAATTGCGAAGCCGGGTCCGGGCTATGTCGCCACGCATGGCAGCCCGTGGGATTACGACCGCCGCGTGCCGATCCTGTTCTGGCGCAAGGGGATGGCCGGCTTTGAACAGCCGCAGTCGATCGAAACGGTGGACATCGTCCCGACGCTGGCCGCGACGATCAACCTGCCGGTGAAGGGACTGGATGGCCGCTGCCTCGATCTGGACAGCGGGGCGGGCGACACCTGCCGCTAATCGACGGCGGAGCGCCGGCTGTCAGGGTGGCAGCCGGCGTTCTTCGCCCCGATCAGGGCTGGCGCACCTCATAGGCGCGCACGCCGGCGCCGAGCTGATTGGTGCCGATCGCCAGCCGGTCACCGCTGACATTGGCGACAAAGGCGGGGCTTTTCTGCTGACCGGGCGCGAGGCTGGCGACATTGTCGTGGATCGAAAGCCCGGCGGCGCTGTATTTGCGCTGCTCGGCCGAAACCACGATCATGCCGCCCCAGTTTTCCTTGCGCGGTCCCTGCACGAAGGTGTTGCGCGCGATCTCCCCGGTGCCGCCCTCCGGCAGATCGATCATGTAATTGGTGCGGTTGCCGGCGCTGTCGTCGAAGCTGTTGTCCACGATGCGCACACGCGGGGCGCGCAGCTTCACATAATGGCCGCCCTCCCCCCGCTCAAACCGCGAATTGGTGATCGTCACGCTGCCGCGGTTGGCGAGATAGATCGAATGGGCGCAATCCTCCGTCTCATGGCATTGACCAAGGCCCGAGAAGGTCGAGCGGTCGATCGTGACGCTCGCCGGATCGTCGGTCGCACCGAGAATGCCCTCCTGGCTGTCGAGGAACATCGAGTTGCGCACCACCAGGTCGCCAATCTCGATGCGAATGCCCGCGCCATTGCCGTCCGGCACGCGGATGCCGCGGAAGACGAGGCCGTCGACGCTCGATCCGTTGCCGCGCAGCACCAGCGCCGCTTTCCCCTCACACGCGCCCTCGAAGATCGCGGTGCCGGGCTGCACCGCCTTGAACGTGACGCGTCCGGCCTGCTGGATCGCACATTCGCGGTAGGTGCCGGGGGCGATCAGGACGGTGAAGTCGCGCCCGCGATTGGCCTGAAGCGCATCGTCCAACGTCCCGTAAGCCTCGCCCGTCTCCGCCACCGTGAATGGCGCCGCGCGCTGCTGGCTGGCCACCGGGACGGCGAGGAGAAGCGCAAGGAGGGCGGAAGCGGTGCGCATGGTCGGGTCCCTTTGTCGGTCACCGCGTCGGGCCGCGCGGCGGGCAGGCTCCCGGTGCGATAGCGCCGCGGGGTGGGCGGCGCAGCCCATGGCCGGCGCGCCCCTTGTCCCGTCGCGGCACGGCCGCAGTGCGTCGCGTTTCCTGTTGCAACTGACTTAATCGCGCCCCACACATGGACGGAAACGCCGATTTCAAGAGACGGAGAGGCATCATGCAGAGCTATCTGAAACATTATATCGACGGTGCGTGGGTCGACAGCGAAGGCGGCAAGCGCCACGAAGTGATCGATCCCGCGACCGAGCAGCCCACCACCGAAATCACCCTGGGCAGCGAGGCGGACGTCAACAAGGCAGTGGCCGCCGCGAAGAAGGCGTTCAAGACCTGGTCGCAGTCGACGGTCGAGGACCGCATCGCGCTGCTCGAGCGGATCATCGCCGGCTACAAGGCACGCATCCCCGATCTGGCCGCCGCGACGAGCCGCGAAATGGGTGCGCCGATCTCCTTCGCCAACATGGCGCAGGCCCCCGCTGGCCTTGGCCATTTCATGGGCACGCTCGCCGCGCTGAAGGAATTCAGCTTCTCCGAACAGGCCGCCAAGGGTGCGCGCGTCGTCCATGAGCCGATCGGCGTCGTGGCGATGATCACGCCGTGGAACTGGCCGCTGAACCAGATCTGCGCCAAGGTCGCCCCGGCGCTGGCAGCGGGCAACACGATGGTTCTGAAGCCGTCCGAAGAAGCCCCCACCAACGCCATGATCCTGGCCGAGATTCTGGAAGAGGCTGGCGTGCCGGCGGGCGTGTTCAACCTGGTCAATGGTGACGGCCCGACGGTCGGCGCGGCGCTTTCGGCGCACAAGGACGTCGACATGGTGAGCTTCACCGGCTCGACCCGCGCAGGCGTTGCCGTCGCGACCGCGGCCGCCGCGACGGTCAAGCGCGTCCACCAGGAACTGGGCGGCAAGGCGCCGAACGTGGTGCTGGAAGGCGCGAAGCTGGGCGAAGTCCTGCCACCGACGCTCGCCGGCGTTATCGCCAACACCGGCCAGAGCTGCATCGCCCCCACCCGCCTCCTGGTCCACAAGAGCCAGGTGAACGAGGCCGAGGAGGTCGTGAAGGCGATCATGGAGGCGACCCAGGTCGACAGCCCCGACAAGCAGGGCGCGCACATCGGTCCGGTCGTCAACAAGGCCCAGTTCGAGAAGATCCAGGACCTGATCCAGTCGGCGCTCGACGAAGGCGCACGTCTCGTCACCGGCGGCGTGGGTCGTCCCGATGGCCGCAATGCCGGCTATTATGTGAAGCCGACCGTCCTCGCTGACGTGACCCCCGACATGCGCATCTATCGCGAGGAAACCTTCGGCCCGGTCGCGACGATCACGACCTATGAGGACAGCGAGCAGGCCGTCGAGATGGCCAACGACACCGATTACGGCCTGTCGGCGACCATCTCCGGCGATCCCGCCGAGGCGTCCAAGATCGCCGGCAAGCTGCGTGCGGGCCTCGTCACCATCAACGCCTGGGGGCCCAACGGCGCGACGCCGTTCGGCGGCTACAAATCGTCCGGCAACGGCCGCGAGGGCGGCAAATGGGGCCTGACAGACTTCATGGAAGTGAAGACCATCATCGGCGAAAACGCCGCCTGATAAAAACAATCGCGGGCGTCCCCAACAAGGGGGCGCCCGTTTTTCTTGAGGGGAGAGGAAAATGATCGTCAGTGTGCTGTACCCGAATCACGACGGGGCGAAGTTTGACGCGAGCTATTACAAGGCGAAGCACGCCGAGCTCGCCAAGGAGATCTGGCAGCCCGAGCGAGTCGAGCTGATCGAAGGCCAGGCGCCGGGTGGCGGGGCTGCGCCCTTTGCGCTGATCGCGCATTTCCATTTCGCCTCGCCCGAAAGCATGGGCCAGGCGATGGCCAATCCGCGCATCGGCGAGCTTCAGGCCGACGTGCCCAACTTCACCGACATCACGCCCACCATCATGGTTGGCCGGGCGCTCTGAGCGCCGGAGCCCCCGGTCGGCAAGGCGCCGGCTGGGGGCGTCCAGTCGATGCTGATTATCTGCGAATGCGGGCGCGACGATCGCTGCCACTGCAGTGCCCCTTAGACCTGTGAGCCGGGCCACTCCCTCCGCATAGGCGCAACGCCGCGCGACTGATCGGCCGCGACCACGGCTGTCTCGGTCAAGAGCCCGTTCGCGTCCAAGGCCGTGTGGCACATAAGAAAACACCGCCGCCGCTAGGAGCGACGACGGTGCGAAATCATTCAGGTTCGTGCGAGGATCAGCGACCCTGGGGCGGAGCCTCGGCACCCGGCATCGCAGCACCCGGCATGCCGGCCGCGCCGCCCATCTGCTGCTGCTGAAGCTGGCGGATCACCGCCTCAGGCAGGAAATCGAGCAGCTCGACATCGAACACGAGCGTGGAATTGCCCGGGATCGGCCCCTTGGTCTCAGCGCCATAGCCAAGCTCAGGCTTGATCCAGAAGCGGTACTTCGCCCCCTTCGGCATCAGCTTCAGCCCTTCGGAAAACCCCGGAACGACGCCGGTGACGGGAAAGGGAGTCGGCTGCTGCGACTTGTCGAAAGTGGTGCCGTCGAGGAGCTTCCCCTCATACATCACCAGCGCAACGTCGGTGTCGGTCGGCTTCGCCCCCGAACCCGGCTCGATCACCTGATACTGAAGGCCGGACGGCGTCGTCACAACGCCCTTGGCACGGGCGTTGCGGGTAAGGAAATCATCCCCCTGCACCGCCAGCGCGGCCGCGGCCATGACCGCGGCGATGATGCCCACGATCAACCAGACGACATAGCTGCGCTTCACCGGAGCGATCGGAACAGCGGTAACGGTCGACATGGCGATCCCCGTAAAGGCCGGACGCGGTGTACCGCCCCCGGGTGGCAACATCAGATATGTTTGATCGAGTCGGCCAGCACTGTTGGCGGCGAGCCGACTCGAGAAAGCCGGTTCTTACCGGGCGCCGTCACGCTCGGCGCGCTTGCGCTCCAGCTTGCGCGCACGACGGACCGCAGCGGCACGCTCGCGAGCGCGCTTTTCCGACGGCTTCTCATAGTGGCGGCGCAACTTCATCTCGCGGTACACGCCTTCACGCTGCAGCTTCTTCTTGAGCGCACGCAGGGCCTGGTCGACGTTGTTGTCGCGAACGATGATCTGCATAAAACCGACACTTCTCCGAGATCTGAAACAGCCCGATTCCGTCAAACGGAAACGGCGGCACCAAGCATCGCCTGCGCCGTGAACCCGCTGCGTCTACCACCAGCCCGCCACCCGTGCAACCCGCTGGTCTGTGGCGATTACATCACAGCGCCAGACCCGCCCTTTTCGGCCGCCGATCACGCGGGTAGAGCGCGGGCATGACGCCGTTATCGCTGTACGACAGCCTGTCGCGCTCCCTGCGCATTTTCGAACCGCTTGATCCGCAGCGCGGGGTGCGAGTCTATTCCTGCGGCCCGACCGTCTACAATTACGCGCATATCGGCAATCTGCGCGCCTATGTGTTCACCGACACGCTGTCGCGAACGCTGACGTGGAAGGGTTACGACCTGACCCATGTCATCAACATCACCGATGTCGGCCATCTGACATCGGACGCCGATGCCGGTGACGACAAGATGGAAGCGGCCGCCCGACGGGCGGGTCAGGACATCTGGGCGATCGCGCGTCATTACACCGACGCGTTCAAGCGCAACCTGGCGGATCTCAACATCCGCAACCCGACTCACCTGCCGCTGGCGACCGATCACATCGCGGAGATGATCGATTTCGCCGCCGCGATCGAGCCGAAGCATTGCTACCGTCTGGAAAGCGGGCTGTACTTCGATGTGACGACGGTGCCGGATTACGGCCGCCTTGCGCGATTGAAGGACGATGCGGGAGAGAGCCGGATCGATCCGGTCGACGGCAAGCGCCATGCGCAGGATTTCGCGATCTGGCGCACCTCCGCGCCGGGTGAGAACCGCCAGATGGAATGGGATTCGCCCTGGGGCCGCGGCGCGCCGGGCTGGCATCTGGAATGTTCGGTGATGAGCCAGAAGTATCTGGGCGAATCGTTCGACATCCATACCGGCGGGATCGACCATCGCGAGATCCACCATCCCAACGAGATCGCGCAGAATCAGGCGCATTGCGACTGCGCCGACACGGGTGCCGCCTTCTGGATGCACAACAACTTCCTGGTCGAGCGGGCGGGCAAGATGAGCAAGTCGTCGGGAGAGTTCCTGACGCTGCAAGCGCTCGTGGACCGTGGCTACCATCCGCTGTCGTACCGGATGCTGTGCCTGCAGGCGCATTATCGCAGCGAGCTGGAGTTCTCGTGGGAGAATCTGGCCGCGGCACAGGTGCGATTGAAGCGGATGGTGCAGGCGATCGAAGGTTTGCGGTCGCGCGCGGACGGCCGGTCCAAGGGCTCTGCTGCCGAGTATCGCGCGCAGCTTGATGCCGCCATCTCCGACGATCTGGCAACGCCTCGCGTGCTGCCCGTGCTCGACGCGTTGCTGGGAGACAAGAAGGTGTCGGCCGGCGACCGGCTGGCTGCGATGGGTGACTTTGTCGAGGTTCTGGGCCTGCCGCTCGATACGCTGCGGCGCGAGGACCTTCGCGTCCCGCCGTCCACGGCGACGATCACGGCGGAGGTGATCGAGGCACGGCTTGAGGAGCGCAAGGCAGCGCGCGCCGCGAAGGACTTTGCCGCGTCCGACGCGATTCGCGACGAGCTTGCGGCCGCCGGCGTCGAGGTGATGGACGGCGATCCGCTGGGCTGGGACTGGCGCGTGCCGGCCGCCTGAGCGGCCGGCCGTTTACTTCATCGGCTGGTCGCGCCGTGCGAGGATTGGCGGGATGACGGGGCGCTGTTGCTCTGTGAGTGACGCGGCCGCGGTGTCGATCGCGGCGACGCGCCGCTTCGTTGCCGGATGGGTGCGGCTGCGGAACAGCCCACCATCGATGTCGCCACCGCGCTGCTGCCAGAAGCGCGCGGCGGACGCCGAATCATAGCCGGCATTGTAGAGCAGGACGACGCCCAGTTGATCGGCCTCAAGCTCCGCAGCCTGCCCGAGGCTGGCGTTGCGGCCGATCTCGCCTAGCAGGCCGCCCTTTACGCCCGCCGCCTCCAGCCGGACGCGGTGGCGCAGGAGGTTGTGGGCCAGTTCATGCGCGACGATCACGGCGACCTCGTCATCGCGATAGCGCTCAAAGAAGCGGACGCCGATCTGCACGACCTTGCCATCCGCCTGCGCCGTCATCGCGGGGCCGAGCAGAACCTCGAACCGGCTGCGACAGCCGGCGGGCGCGTTGATCGCGATGTCCCGTGCCTCGCCGCCGCCGCGCGTTACCGTAACGCGGACAGGCGACGCGGCCCCTTCCAGAAGCGAGAGCGCCAAATCGCGATCAACGCTGGAGGGCGGCGCAGTGGACGCGGTCAGCGCGCGCGCGCCGATCGACAGCAGGCCATCATCAGCGGAGACGCCCGCCGCCGCCGCGGGCGAGCCAGGCACCACGCCCTCTACGGCGATCGGGGCGGAGAAGCCGAACACCTGCCGTGCGGCAGGCTGGGTATCGCGATCATATTGGTTGATCGCATGAACCACCATGCCGGTCGCCGGCGCCTGATCCTGGCACAAGGGCGCGTTGGCAGTGACCAGGCGGTGCGCGATGGTGGCGAGGCGTAGATCGATCGCGCGCAGTGCTTCAAGGCTGGCGGCGTCGAGCCCCCCGGCCGGAGCGGGCATCGGGGCGGCGGTGGCGATGAGTAAGGCAATCACGCGTTGATGATAGGCGACCCCTGGATCACGCGCTATCACCCTTGTCCATGAAGGCTGTTCTCCCCGCGCTCGCCCGTCCGCTGCTGGAATCGCAGCTCCCGCACGATCTGGAGGTGGCATGGTGGTCCAGCCCCGCCGACGCCAAGGAGATGATCGGCGACGCGGAGATTGCCTGGGTGGACATGCAGCCGACGCGGCTGACCGAGGAAACGCTGCGCGCCGCGGGGCCGGCGCTGCGCTGGGTGACGACGATCTATGCCGGACTGGATGCCTTTCCGCTCGACACGCTGCGCGAACGCGAGGCGACGTTGACCAATGGCGTCGGGATCAATGCCATTGCGGTGGCGGAATATGCCGTGTTGGGCGTGTTGGCCGCGGCCAAGCGCTTCGACGAAGTGGTGCGCGCCCAGGATCGCGCCGAGTGGCTGCGCGACTCGCCGGGCAAGATCGAGCTTGCCGACACCAAGGCGATCATCATCGGCTATGGCGCGATTGGCCGCTTGATCGGCGAGCGGCTGGCGGCGTTCGGCGTTGAGGTGACGGGTGTCACCCGGTCCGGCAGCGATGGGACGCTGACCCCGGACGCATGGCGCGCGCAGCTGGGCGATTACGACTGGGTGATTCTGGCCGCGCCGTCGACCAGCGAGACGAAGGCGATGATCGGGGCGGCGGAGCTCGCGTCGATGAAGCGCGGTGCATGGCTGATCAACATCGCTCGCGGCGACATGATCGATGACGACGCGCTGCTGTCAGCATTGTCGAGCGGGTCGATCGGCGGCGCCTTCCTCGACCCGACGAACCCGGAGCCGCTGCCCGCGGATCATCCGCTGTGGACCGCGCCCAATTGCATGATCTCGATGCATCTGTCGGGCCGCAGCCAGACCAAGATGTTCCAGCGCGCAGCCTCTTTGTTCCTGCGCAACCTGGCCGCTTTCCGTGCGGGACAGCCGATGGAGAATGTCGCCGATCTCGACCGCGGCTATTGAGCCGCGGCGAAGGTCCGCGATCAGCCGATCAGGCCGCCCTCGTCGGCGGCCAGCACCCGACCCATGGCATCGAACAAATTGTCCATCGCGACGGGCTTGAAGATCACATCATCAGCGCCCGCCGCGAGACAGCGCTCGCGCAGGTCGACCGCGGTATCGGCCGTCACCACGATGATCGGCACCCGGCCCTTCTGATCCGGGCGCGCGCGAATGTGACGAATTGCGGTGATACCATCCATGCCTGGCATGCGCAGATCGACGAGGAGCATGTCGAAATCCTGCCCATCGAGCAGCCGGAGCCCCTCTTCTGCGCTTTCCGCCTCGATCATGTCGGCACCCGCCACGTGAAGCATGTCGCGGACGACCCGACGATTCATCCTGTCGTCCTCGATGAAAAGGACGTTCATGGGCGTTTGCCGAGGAGGCAGTCTGATTGTTCCATTGCCGATACTATTATCGTCTCAAGCCGCCTCGGAGACAAGTCCAGTTGCGTTCTGTTCGGCTCCGAAAAGGGCGTTAACCAAGTTATCCTTGGCGATGGGCTTTACGATGAACTGCGACACGCCTGATTCGGCAAGTGCGGACTGCTCTTCCTCGACCATCGCTGGGCCGAGCAACGAGATCCTGGCGTGCGGGGCGGCTGCTGCGATCTCCTCCACCGCAGCCGCTGCATTCTCCACAGCTTGAAGCGTTGCGTGATCGATCAGCACGATGGCGGGCTGGCGGTCGCACAGTATTTCGATTGCTTCGCTGGCACTGGCTGCAAAGGCGACGGCGCCGCCGCGCGGCTCGAGCAGCGCCTTGAACATCGCGCGCGTGATGGGATTGCGGTCGATCACCAGCACACCCTCGCCTGCCGGCTGCGGTGAAGCCTCCTCCGCGGGCGCCGCGGGTTGATACGGCAACTCGAGCGTGAAGGTCGCTCCCTTGCCCTCTTCGCTCGAGACGGTGACGTCGCCCCCCATCGCGCGCGACAGGTTGCGGCAGATCGACAGGCCCAGCCCCGTGCCGCCGAACTGGCGCGTCGTGCCCGTATCGGCCTGTCGAAACGGTTCGAAGATGATCTCGTGCTTGTCAGGGGCGATACCAATGCCGGTATCGGCGACGGTCAGCCGCCAGCGATCGCCGTGCACCGCGGCCTCGACCCGCACCGAGCCGGCGGGCGTGAACTTCACCGCATTGGAAAGCAGGTTGAAGATGATCTGGCGCAAGCGCATGCCGTCGACCAGCGCCCATTGCGGCGCATCGGCAATGGCGAGGTCAAACGTCAGCTTCTTGTCGCGCGCGGGGCCGACCCACAATTGGCCCGCTTCCTCGAGCACGCGCCGGATATCGGTCGGCGCTTCCTCCAGCGTCATCTTGCCCGTTTCGATCTTGGCGACGTCGAGTATGTCGTCGACCAGCGCACGCATCGTGATGCCGGCGCCCTGAACGACCGACAGCCGATCGCGTGTCGGCGCATCCAGCCGCTCGTCGGCGAGCATCACCTGCGTCATGCCGAGGATGCCGTTGAGCGGGGTACGGATCTCGTGGCTGGTGGTCGCGAGGAACTCGGTCTTCGCCGTGAGTGCCTTGCCGAGCGCGATATTGGTCCGGGCAAGGGCGTTGCGGCTGCGCCGAATGGTGATTAGGCCGAATGCCAGCAGGCCGATGATCAGGAGCGTCGTTGCGCCCACCCCGATCGTGATCCACTGTTGCGTCTGCGTGCGTGCGCGTTCGAACGCGACGGTCTTCTGGAGATCGGCCGCTTTCAACTGGGCGATGCGCAGTTCCTGATTGGCGAAGTCGAACCGCGCCGCGGCGATTGCGGCACTGTTGGAGCGCGCGGTCTCGGTTGCGAGATCATCGAGCCGCTTCAGCGCGGCCAGGTGCTGGAGGGCGAGATCGCTGCGGCCCGCCTTTGAGTAGATCTTGTACGCAACATCATGTGCCTGACGGTCAGGAGACAGCGTGGCGGTGAGATCCGTCCCGGCGAAGCGCTGCGAGATCAGCCGCTCGGCGGTACCGACCGCACCACGCCGTATTGCCGCATCTGCCGCAAGAACGACAAAGCTGGGATGATAGGAAGATGCTCCAGGTTGGCGAGTTAAGGCCAGTCCTTCATCGATGGCGTCATCCGCGCTCACGGTCTTGCCACGATCAAGCCGGACATCAGCAATATTTGTCAGGGCTTGAGCATATACCAGCTTGCTCTTCATCTGCGCTGCGTAGTGCAGAGCTTTTCCGAATTCCGCCTCGGCCTGGGCTAACCGGCCGAGATCCTTGAGAGCAAGGCCGCGACCATTATGGATCGACACCAACAAGCCTGGGTCGCCTCGATAAACCTCCAACGCTTGATCGAAATAGCGCAACGCCGTCGCATGGTCTTTGCCAATCGAGTGAACGACGGCGAGCATGATCAGCGCTTTTGCGCGCCCGCGCGTGTCGCCCAATTCGCGGAACATGTCGTGCGCTCGGCGCAGATCGTCGAGCGCACGAGCCAATTTGCCCGTCGCATACAGAACACCGCCCTCTGAGAGGAGAATGTCGGCATTCAACTGTGATCTCGGCGCAGTGCGCTCAACGAGGACGCGGGCGGCTGCAAGGTCCTGCTCCGCAGCCTGGTGTTGGATGATACGGCTCCTCGCCTCCCCGCGCAGCCATCGCGTAGTCGCCTCCATGTGCGGCGACTTGGCCCGCCGGGCGTAATCCAATGCGGCAGACGCTTGATCGACGGCACTCGCGGGATCCGTCAGTATCTCCGCCTTGATCCCCGCGATCATGACGTCAAATCGCGCGTCGCGCGTCGACGCTGCAAGCGCAGTTCCCGCGAGAAGCAGCGGGAGGATGCTTGCGACAATGCGGGCCAGGAAGCCCCGCGTCATCACCCGCGCTTCCACGCCGTCGCCAACCCGTTGAATGAAGCGCGGCTATCTCGCGAGACATGATGGTGCTGGTCCTCCTCAAGGAAGGCCATCAGCGCCGGCAGCGCGACTGGGCGGCTGATGAGAAATCCCTGCACCATGTCGCATCCCATGACGGTCAGCAGGGCGAGCGCCGCATGCGTTTCCACGCCTTCGGCGACGACCTCCATCTCCAGGGCGTGCGCCAGATCGATCGTCGAGCGCACGATGAGGGGGTCGCGGTTCGAGCTGGTCAGCTGCGTGACGAAGAGCTTGTCGATCTTCAGCTCCCGGGCCGGCAGCTGCTTCAGATACGCCAAGCTCGACAGGCCGGCGCCGTAATCGTCGATTGCGACGATGATGCCAATGTCGGCGAAGCGTTGCAGGTTGGCGATCGCCGATTCGGGATCGCGGATGACGGAGGTTTCAGTCACCTCGAACCCGAGCTTGGCGTCCGCCTCGGCAACGAGCCGGCAGGTGGCATCGACGAAGGCCTGATCGGCAAGCAACTGACCCGAGATATTGATGAAGATGCGCAGGTCATGCCCGGCGGCAAGCAGCGTGCGCTGATCGTCGATCGCGCGGCGAATGGTCCACAGCGTCAGTAGGTCGATGACCTCGCCGTCCTCTGCCGCGCCGATGAAGTCGCCCGGCAGCACGAGGCCGCGCTCGGGATGGTGCCAGCGTACAAGTGCTTCGGCGCTGCTGATCTCCTGCCGCCGAACGTGGATCTTCGGCTGATAGGCGAGCAGCAGCTGATCCTCGGCAATCGCCGTGCGCAGTTCATCCGCCACGCGGCGAATGTCACGCGCTTCCGGGCCCACCAGGTCATGCCGCACCGGCGAGTGTGCCGACCGGGCCTCGACCAGCGCCGCCTCTGCCTCCTCGACCAGCCTGAGTTCATCGGCTTGCGGCACGCGGCCAGCCGCTGCGCCGAACACGACATCGACCTGATACATTTCGCCGTCCAGATCGAACATCGGCTCACACAGATCGCGCAGGCGATCCAACGTCTCATCCAGGTCCGCCGCTCGACCGCCCTCGAACGCAATCTCGATGCTGGTTCTGCCGGTAACGAGAAGGCGCAGATCAGGCAGCGCAGCCTCAATGCGGGATTGGACATCGGTGATCAGGAGATCGGCGCGCGCGCAGCCAAGATGCCGTCTGACACGCGCGAAATTGGCAATCTCCGCGAGGACCAGAAACCGCCAGGCGGGACGTTGCGCCGCCAAAGCGGAAAGCGTCGCCAGCGCCTGCTCTCGCGACGCGGGGACTTCGGGTTGTGAGCCGGGGCCAGCCATACCGTGCCGCAGCTAGCGCACCATGCCTAAACATACCTTTAATCACCGTCCAAAGTCGGGACGATCAAGATGGGCCGAATGAATGCGCTTGTGATATGGTAAACAAATCGTTAAATCACAGCATGCACCGTCAAAGGTGCTAAAAAACTAGGGAGTTCAACATGCTCGCTTTCATCATCGCGCTGATCTACGGCACCGAAATCAAGCCCTGGTAAGGGTTTCGTTCGGTCAGGTTGATCGGCAGAACTGCGGCTAGGCAGTATTTTTCCGATCAACAGCCGGACTGGTTCGCATGTGCGGACCAACACATGTTAAGATTAGCGTCTTGCGCTAATGGAACAGGGAGCCCTCATCGTCAGCGATGGGGGCTTTTTCCTGTCTTGTGCAGGTGACCGGCCTGGTTCGGCCGGTGCATCAGCCGCCCTCGGGCAGAAGAACGGCGCTCCGCCAGACGACATGAAAAGAAGACGTGCCGTGCAATGCGGGAGGGGGCGTTCTCGGGCGTGCCCTCAGCCGCGCGGATGAGCGTGTCGGTAGACGTCGAGAAGGTGCGCCGCATTGACCGCGGTATAGATCTGAGTCGAGCTCAGGCTGGCGTGACCAAGCAATTCCTGTAGCGCGCGCAGATCCGCGCCCCGGCCCAGCAAATGAGTCGCGAACGAATGCCGCAGCGCGTGCGGCGTCGTTCGGTTGGGCAAGCCCAGCGCGCCGCGCGCCGCCCTTACCTTTGCACGCACTACGCCGGGCGACAGTGGCCCGCCCCGTTGCCCGCGGAACAAGGGTGATTCACGGTCGATCGGCCAAGGGACGGCGGCCAGATAGGCGTCGAGCGCACTGCGGACCGGGGGGATCAACGGCACGATGCGTTGCTTGTCGCGTTTCCCGGTGACGCGGATCGTCTCTCCCAGCGGCAGGACGGCGCCCGTGAGCCCCAGCGCCTCCCCGATTCGCAGCCCCGCCCCGTAGAGCAGGAGCAGCAAGGCCCAGTCGCGCTGGCCGATCCATGGCTCTGCCGCGCCCTCCGCCACTTCTTCCGCAAGCGCGACTGCCTCATGCGGCGCGACGGCGCGCGGCACGCCCTTGCGTACTCGAGGGCCCTTGAGCATGGGGACGCCGCTTGCGCCGGTACCCCATTCCAGGAAAGCCCGCGCCGCCGACAATTCGCGCGCCGCCGAAACGTTGGAGAGCCCCTCGCCCCGGCGCCACGCGAGGAAAGCGCGAAGGTCCGCGGGCGTCAGGTGGGCCAGTTCCGCGCGACCGACCGGCATGCCGAGATGATCCTGCACGAAGTCGACCAGGCGCTGTGCCGTGGCGCGATACGCCCGGACCGTGTGGATCGAGCGGCGTCGGTCACGAATCAAATGTTCGGCGAAGCGGGCAGGCAGGTCTTCCACCGCAAAACCGTATCACCTGCTTTCCTCCGAGTCGCCTGCGCCCCATATGCGCAGGCCGATGTCCCGTGCCCGCGTCCTTCTTCTCAATGCCGCTCTGGGTCCGCTCGATTACCGGGTGCCGCATGGCATGTCGGTCGAGCCAGGATCGATCGTCCTCGCCCCGCTCGGCCCGCGCCAATTGGTGGGCGTAGTGTGGGAGCCGGAGCGGATGCCGTCCGATGCGGAGGTGGGTGACAATCGCCTGCGCAACTTGCTTGCGGGCGCCGATGCGCCGCCGCTGCGCCCGGCGCTGCGACGCCTGATCGAGTGGACGGCGGATTATTATCTCGCGCCGCCAGCGTCGGTGCTGCGGATGGCGCTTTCCTCCACCTCTGCGCTGGAGGGATCGCGGCTGGCGACCGAATATCGCGCCACGGGGCGTCTCCCTGAGCGGATGACGCCGCAGCGCGAGCAGGCATTGGAGCGTATCGGCGAGCGGCAAGGATTGATCCGCGAGCTGGCCACGATCGCCGATGTGTCCGACGGCGTGATACGCGGACTGGTGAAGCTGGGCGCGATCGAAAGCGTCGACGTCGATATCGACAGCCCCTTTCCGGTGCCCGATCCCGACTTTGCTCCGCCAGAATTGTCGGACCTTCAGCGGGCAGCCGCCGATTCGCTGGTGCATGACGTCGTAGAGAAGACGTTTCGCCCGACGTTGCTCGACGGCGTTACCGGTTCGGGCAAGACCGAAGTCTATTTCGAGGCGGTGGCAGAGGCGCTGCGACAGGGGCGGCAGGTGCTTGTGCTGCTGCCGGAGATTGCGCTGACCGAACCGTTTCTTCGGCGGTTCAATGACCGGTTCGGCTGCGAACCTGTGCCGTGGCACTCAGGGCTTCGGTCGACGCAGCGGCGCCGTGCGTGGCGCGCGATCGCGAGTGGAGAGGCGCGCGTGACGGTGGGCGCGCGATCGGCCTTGTTCCTGCCCTATGCCGATCTGGGGCTGATCGTCGTCGACGAAGCCCATGAGACGAGCTTCAAGCAGGAAGATGGCGTTCATTATCACGCGCGCGATGTGGCGGTGATGCGCGGCAAGTTCGAGCAATGCCCGGTGATCCTCGCGTCCGCCACGCCAGCGATCGAGACACGGCAGCAAGTGACGCTGGGCAATTATGCCGAGGTGAAGTTGCCGGGGCGGTTCGGTGCGGCGACCATGCCGGCGATCGAGGCGATCGACCTGCTGGAGCACAAGCCGGATCGGGGCCGCTGGATCGCGCCGCCGCTGGTGAAGGCGATCGAGGAGACGCTTGAGCGGGGCGAGCAGTCGTTGCTGTTCCTGAACCGCCGCGGCTATGCGCCGCTGACGCTCTGCCGACATTGCGGGCATCGTTTCCAATGCCCGAATTGTACCGCCTGGATGGTGGAGCATCGTCTGACGCGGCGGTTGGCGTGCCACCATTGCGGCCATGTCGAACCGATCCCGCGCGCCTGCCCGGAATGTGGGGAAGAAGACAGCCTGGTTGCCTGCGGCCCCGGGGTGGAGCGGATCGCTGATGAGGCGACGTCGCTGTTTCCGGACGCACGAGTCGCGATCGTCACGTCCGACACGATCTGGTCACCGGCTAAGGCCGCCGAGTTCGTCGCGCGGATGGAGGCGGGCGCGATCGACATCGTGGTAGGCACGCAATTGGTGACCAAGGGCTATCACTTCCCCAACCTGACGCTGGTCGGCGTGATCGACGCGGATCTGGGGCTGGAGGGCGGCGATCTGCGCGCGGCGGAGCGGACATTTCAGCAGATCCGGCAGGTGTCGGGCCGGGCCGGGCGTGGCGAGAAGCCGGGCCGCGTGTTTATCCAGACTCATTCGCCTGCGGCGCAGGTGATGCAGGCGCTGATCACCGGGGATGCGGATGCCTTTTACGCCGCGGAGGTGGAGGCGCGGCAGGATGCCGGGGCGCCGCCGTTCGGGCGCTATGCGGCGATCATCGTGTCGAGCGAGGATAGCGCCGCGGCGCAGGAAACGGCGCGGCTGGTCGGGCGGAGCGCGCCGAAGGTGGAGGGGATGCATGTCTATGGCCCAGCCCCCGCCCCGCTTGCGATGCTGCGCGGGCGGCATCGGTTCCGGCTGCTGGTGCATGCCAAGCGCGCGCTGGACGTGCAGGACGTGATTCGCGACTGGCTGGGGGCACTCGACTGGCCCATCAAGGTGCGGGTGGCAGTGGACGTCGACCCGTACAGTTTCCTCTAGCCGCCGTCAGGTGCGAGGGCGGCGCAGGACGATGTAGAGCGCGCCCTGCCCGCCATGACGAGGGTGCGCGTTGCGAACCGCGGCGATGGCGGAGGCGTGGCGGGAGCCGGCCAGCCAGTCACCGATCGCGGCGCGGATCGCACCGCGGGCGTGGGGGCGTTCGCTCTCGGGGCGGGGCGGTTTTCCGGTCACCAGAAGCACCACCCGGTCGCCGTGCGCGATCGAGCGGGCGAGTGCGCCGTCGAGCATGTCATAGGCGGAATGGAGCGTGTGGCCGTGGAGGTCGATGGTCGCGTCGGGGCTGACCAGGCCGCGCGACAGACGCTTGTCCCAGCCGCCATCCAGGGTGACGCCCGGCCCCGGGCGCGCGGGCGGCGGGGTCTTGGCGGGGGTAATCGGCCTGTTTGCGGAGACTTTTGGCCTGCGATCAACCGGTGCCGGCCCCGGCACCGGGCGCGGCACGATCGTCACCGCCGCCGCGCGCAGCGGACGGACGGTGGCCATCACCCGCGCCCAGAGCGCGGCCTCATCGGGATCAAGGGCGCGCGACACCGAGCCGGGCCAGCGTGCCCACCGGCACCAGCAGGAATGCGGTGCCGCGTGCGCTCATCCCGCCGGCGATCGCGCGGGCCTCCGCGCCAGCGCCCCAGAAGGTGTCGAAGCGGTTGGTGCCCTTGATCGCGCCGCCGGTGTCCTGCGCCACCCAGAGGCCAGTCGCGTCGGTGCGGTCCATCGAAAGGAACACCGGCGCGCCGAGCGGCACGAAGCGCACGTCAGCGGCGACCGTCGCCTGATCGGAGACCGGCAGCCCCATCGCGCCGAGCGGTGGCCCGTCGAGTTCGCGGAAGAACACGTAGCTCTTGTTCTCACGCATGATCTCCCGCCCCTGCGCGGGATTGGCGTGGAGCCAGGCGACGATGCCCTGCATGCTCGCCTCGCCGCGGCCGATCAGCCCGCGATCGAGCATCAGCTTGCCGATGCCGGTATAATCGCGGCCGTTCTGCGTTTCGTAGCCGATCCGCAGCACCTGGCCGTCGGGCATGCGGACGAGGCCCGAGCCCTGCACCTGAAGGAAGAACAGCTCCACCGGATCGACGGCATAGCCGAGGATCCGCGCCTTACCGGAAAGCGCGCCTTCCTCGATCATGGTGCGATCGTAATAAGGCACGAAATTGGTGCCTTCGACGCGGCCGCGAATCTTCTTGCCCTTCAGCGCCTCGGAAAACTGGCCGAGATCGACATCGACGAGATCGCTGGGGCGGCCGTAGATCGGCGCATAGCCCGGGCGGTGCGTGCGCGAGCCGGCGATTTCAGGGATGTAATAGCCGGTTGCGAATGCCTTGCCGTCGCCGACCTGCACGGTTTCGAACCAGCGGGTGAAGAAATCGCGCGGGTCGCCGCCACGCGCCGCGGCGTCACAGGCGGGTTTCCAGTCGGCGCCGCGCGTCAGCCCGGTGGGGTCGGTGCGGCGGACCAGCGAGGGGCAGCTGATGCGGAAGGCGGCCAGCGCGCGGGCCGCGGCATCGCGGGTGATCGGCAGGCTGGCGACCGAAGGCCCCGCCGCAAGGCCGGCAGCGACGGCAGTGGTGGCACCAGCGTTGGTCGTGGCCGGCAGCGGCGCCATCGGCGTCGCGGGCGTGGGCTGGCGCACCGGGCCGCTGGTGCGCGGTGGCTGTTGCTGGGACGTGCCGCGCGGCGGCGCCGAACCCGGCGTTGGCGGCACGACGCCGCCGACACAGGCCGACAGCGCCAGCGCCGCGGCCAGCGTAATCCCCCCCCGAAGATGCATCACGCTTCGTCGGTGTCCGACAGCTTCCAGTTGGGATCGCTGCTGCGCAGCGTGCGGGCGAAGGTCCAGATGTCGTGGGTTTCGAGCGCGTCGCTGGTCGAGCCGGCGATCACATTGCCCTCCGCATCGCGCGTCACCGCGGCGATCAGCGCGTCGAAGCGAACGGTGATTCGTGCTTCCTTACCCTGCAGCGAGGCACCCGTGATCGTCGCCTTGTCGATCGACACCAGTCGATTGTCGAGCACCTGCCCCGCGGCCTGGCGCGCAGCGATCGCATCGCTGAACGCACGGCCGACATCGGGCGAGACCAGATCGCGGAGCGTATCTTCGTCACCCTTCCAGAAGGCCTCCAGAATCATGCGGTACGCCGCCTGCGCGCCATCGACGAAGCGATTGACGTCAAAGCCCTGTTCGGCCGCGATGATCGCGCGAATGCCAGGCTCGGCATTACCCTCAAACGGCTTCACCACCGGCTCACGCGGTTCGGCGGTCGTTTCCACGGCGCGCGGCAATGCACTGACCACGACGCGGTCCTCCGCCGGCTTGGGCAATGGCTGCTCATGTCCCGTACGCTTGCCCAGCACCGAATAGAGCCGGAGCGCAAGGAATGCCGCAACCATCGCAAGAAGGACTATGTAGAACACCCGACCTCCGATACGCTAAGGTTCCAACATAGGGCGCAACGCGCCACGTTTCAAATGGGTGCCGGCGTTGAATCCGCCTTTGCCCCCTGCTAGGCGCCGGCCGCATGTGCGCGGCACCCCGCGCCCCCATCATCCTCAAGGAAGATTGACATGGACGAGCAGGACAACGGCGCCGGAATCGGCAACCAACCCGGCCAGGACGGCGCGCTGCCCAACGGCGCGGACAATGCCCCCGCCGTCGGCCTGCTGTCGCAATATGTGAAGGACCTGTCGTTCGAGAACCCGAACGCACCGGCCGTCTTCCAGGACGCACAGGGCCCGGAAATCAACGTCCAGTTCGACATCGCCGCCAACCAGGTGGCCGATGACGCGCACGAAGTGACGCTGAAGATCGAGGTTCGCGCCGAGACGCAGGGCCGTGTCACCTTCCTCGTCGAGCTGGCCTATGCCGGCCTGTTCGGCGTGCGCAACGTGCCGATGGACGCGCTGCAGCCGTTCCTGCTGGGCGAGGCACCGCGCCTGCTGTTCCCGTTCGCGCGCCGCGTCGTTGCCGACACGATCCGCGACGGCGGCTTCCCGCCGCTGCTGCTGGAGCCAATCGATTTCAACTCGCTGTACATGCAGCAGGCCGAGCAGCGCGACGCGCAGATCGCCTCGGGCAATTTCGGTCAGGCCTGAAGCTGGGCCTGAAGCTGGGCCTGAACCTGACTGGGGCCATGATCCGCGGGCTGGCGCTGTGACGTGCCGGCCCGCGAACGGCCACCTGACCGGCGCGCCCGCCGCCGGCCGGCAATGACCAGGCGGGCGATCCAGCGGGCGACCACGCGCATCATCAAGCGGGCGCCACGGCCATCCGGCGAGCGGAACCTGACACGATGAACCTGACGCGTGCGCTCGGCTCCGTTGGCGGGCTGACCCTGGCCAGCCGCATCCTCGGGCTGGTGCGCGATTCGCTGTTCGCGCGCTTCGTCGGCGCAGGGTTCGCCTCCGACGCCTTCCTGATCGCGTTCCGCCTGCCCAACATGTTTCGGGCATTGTTCGCGGAAGGCGCCTTTTCCGCCGCCTTCATCCCGATGTTCAACCGCAAGGTCGCCGACAAGGACGGCCGCGGGCTGAACGACGGGATCGGCTTTGCCAGCGATACGCTGTCGATCCTGGTGCCCGTGCTGATCGTCTTCACGATCGTCATGGAGCTGGCCGCCTGGCCGGTGACCTGGCTGCTGTCAGGCGGGTTCAACGATGCGACGCGGGCGGAATTCGCCTATGCCGTCGAACTGTCGCGGCTGACCTTCCCCTATCTGATGCTGATCAGCCTGGTCTCGCTGCTGGGCGGGATTCTTAATTCACTGCACCGTTTCTGGGTCGCGGCGGCGGCACCGATCCTCCTCAACCTGACGCTGATCGCGGCGCTGCTGTTCTTCCATCATCAGGACAATCTGGTGACCGCGCGCAACCAGGCGATCGCGGTGACGGTATCGGGCGCGTTGCAGCTGATCTGGCTGATCTGGGCGTGCCGCAAGGCGGGCGTGGTGCTGAAGCTGAAGCGGCCGACGCTGACGCCGGACGTGAAGCGGCTGATGTCGCTGATCTGGCCGACCGCGGCGGGCGCCGGCGCGGTGCAGATCAACCTCGTCATTTCCACCGCGCTGGCGGCGAGCCTGCTGTCCGCGGGATCCGTCAGCTACATCTATTATGCCGACCGGCTGAACCAATTACCGCTGGGGCTGATCGGGATCGGCCTCGGCACCGTCCTTCTCCCGACGATTTCCGCGCAGCTTGGCCGGGGCGAGGACGCAGCGGCGATGGAGACGCAGAACCGGGGCATGGAGCTGGCGCTGTTCCTGACGCTGCCGGCGACCGCGGCGCTGATCGTGTGTGGCCAGCCGATCGTCGCCGCGCTGTTCCAGCATGGCGCCTTCACCCCGGCGGACACGGTGGCGACGGCGCAATCGCTCGCCGCCTTCTCGATCGGGTTGCCGGCGTACATCCTGGTCAAGGTGCTGACCCCCGGTTTTTATGCACGGCAGGATACGCGAACGCCGGTGCGCTATGCCACCGCATCGATGGTGGTGAACCTGGTGCTCAACCTCGCCTTCATCTACCCGCTGGGGCATATGGGGCCGCCGCTGGCGACGGCGCTTGCCTCCACGGTCAATGTCGTCCTGCTGTGGCGTGCGCTGGTGGCGAAGGGGCATTTCGTCGCCGACGCGCAGCTGAAGCGGCGGGCGTGGCGGCTGGTGCTGGCGGCGTTGCTGATGGGCGTGGTCATGTGGTTCGCCAACGACCTGTTCCGCCCCTATACCACCGGGCCGAGCCTGCACCGATGGGGCGCGATGCTGGTGCTGGTCAGCGCGGGTGCGCTGGTCTATTTCGCCGCCACCTTCCTGTTCGGCGCCTTTCGGATGGCGGACGTCAGAAGGCTTGTTCGTCGATAGGATCCCCCACAATGCGCGTCGTTTCCGGCATCAAGCCCACCGGCAATCTTCACCTCGGCAACTACCTGGGCGCGGTGAAGCAGTGGGTGGCGATGCAGGACGAGATCCAGGCCGCCGGGGGCGAGACGATGTATTTCATCGCCGACCTTCATGGCCTGACCGAGTGGATCGCGCCGGCCGAGCTGACCGCCAACACGATCGAGATGACTGCGACGCTGGTCGCCGCCGGGATCGACCCCGAGCGGTCGACACTGTTCAACCAGACGCGCGTGCCGGCGCACAGCGAGCTGGCCTGGCTGCTCAACAATGTCGCGCGGGTCGGCTGGCTCAATCGCATGACGCAGTTCAAGGACAAGGCGGGCAAGAACCGCGAGGGCGCGAGCGTCGGCCTGTATGACTATCCGGTGCTGATGGCGGCCGACGTGCTGCTCTATAACGCCACCCACGTGCCGGTGGGCGAGGACCAGAAGCAGCATCTGGAGCTGGCGCGCGACATCGCGACCAAGTTCAACCAGGACTATCAGACCGAGCTGTTCACCCTGCCCGAGCCGCTGATCAGCAAGGCCGCGCCGCGGATCATGAGCCTGCGCGATGCGTCGGCCAAGATGTCCAAATCCAACCCGTCGGCGCAGTCGGTGGTGAAGCTGATCGATAGCGACAGCGAGATCGCTGACAAGTTCCGCAAGGCGAAGACCGATCCCGACGCGCTGCCCGACAGCTGGGAGGCGCTGGCCGAGCGGCCCGAGGCGCGCAACCTGGTGACGATCTTCGCCGCGCTGGCGGATCGTACGCCCGAGGATGTGGTGGCGGAATTCGCGGGGCAGGGTTTCGGCCAGTTCAAGCCGGCGCTCGCCGACCTGGCGGTGGCGAAGCTGGGCCCGATCCGCGACGAGATGCTGCGCCTGCTGAACGATCGCGGGGCGATCGACGCGATCCTGGCGCGCGGGGCGGAGAAGGCGCGCGATCTGGCGGCGCCGGTGCTGGCGGACGCGCAGAAGGCGATGGGCCTCCTCGCCTGAGGTGATGGCGGGGGCTGGTTGCTGGCCGTCAGAGCAGCAGGACGACCAGCGCGATCAGCGACCAGAGGAAGGTCGACGCCGCGATCCAGAAGCCGAGGCATGGCGGATCGAGCGTGCGGGCCGCGGTTACGCCGTACCTGACGCCGATGAGCGGTGCCGGGCGCGGCACGGTTGCGCCGTGCCGCGGGTCCGCATGAGCGGCCGGCAAAGCGATCGTATCGGCGTGAAGCTCACCTGCCATCCGGCCATCCATCCATTGCGACGCCATTATTGCAGCCGCCGGGATCGCGCAGGCGAGTAAAGAACAAGATAATGCGCAAGGCGTCGTGACCTTCTCCAGCCCCGGGGCGTCGCGTGATGCGCGCTTCCTTATCGCAAATACTTCCCCCGTATTGGATACATCCTTCGGCCTTGCGGAAGAATGATGCTTGACCGCCAGTCCGCTAAGAAGGCACCCAGTGCGACAAGATAAGACACGATAAGATCGGGATTCGGGCTGGTTCATCAGGCCGTCTTCTGAAGCGTTCATCGCAAAACCAGGCGTGAAAGATCATGACCTGGAGGGTTCAAGGGGGTTTGGGTGACGACTTTGTCCGACTTCCCCTTGGCGCGCGACTGGCTGACCCCCGTCGATATGATCAGCGCGCCAAGCGACGGGAAGCGGGCATTGCGGCTGCGGCTGTATGTGGCCTTGCTCGTCTGCGACATCCTGTCGCCGCTGTTCGGATTTGGCATGGGTCGGCTGATCGCGGCGCTTCGCGGGCTGCCGCTCGGCAACCCGGCGCTGCTTGCGGCGATCCTGCCGATCTACCTGCTGCTGGGCACGCGCACCTATCGCGCGCCGACCCTGGAACGCTGGCGCGCCTCGGCATGGGGCGCGTTCGCCAATCTGCTGACCGCGTTCCTGCTGACGATCTTCATCGCCTTCCTGTTGCAGGAAGTGTCGCCCATCTCCCGGGTGAGCGCGATGGTGACCTTCTTCTGCTCGGCGGCGATGCTGCTGCTGGGGCGAAGCGTCATCGGCATGTGGAGCGACCGGTTGCTCGCGGGCTCCGCGCTCAGCCGCATGCTGATCCTGGATGGGGTCGACGTGCCGCTGCCGCCCGGGCTGAAGATCGTCGCGAGCGAGCCGCTGGATTCGGCGCAGACGACAATCCATCCGCTCGCGCTCGATCGCCTCGCGCGGCAATTGCGCGGCGTGGACGAGGTGTTCGTCGCCTGCCCCCCATCACGCCGCGCGACATGGTCTACCGTGTTGAAGGGCAGCAATGTCACGGCGCGCCTGCTGATCCCGGAACTCGACACGATCGGGGTGATCGGCCACCGCCATTTCAACGGCATCGCCTGCGTGCTGGTATCGGCCGGCGGGCTGCCGCTGCGCGATCGCCTGCTGAAACGTGCGCTGGACCTTGCCATCGTCATCCCGGCGCTCGTCTTCCTCGCGCCCCTGCTGATCACCGTCGCGCTGCTGGTGAAGATCGACAGCAAGGGGCCGGCGCTGTTCGTGCAGACGCGGGTCGGCAAGGGCAACCGGCTGTTCGCCATGTACAAGTTCCGCAGCATGCGGCTGGCGGCGTGCGACAGCGAGGGCCGGGTTTCGACGCTGCGCGACGATGCGCGGGTGACTCGCATCGGCCGTTTCATCCGCGCGACGAGCATCGATGAACTGCCGCAGCTGTTCAACATCCTGCGCGGCGACATGAGCTTCGTCGGACCGCGTCCGCACGCCATCGGCTCGCTCGCCGGGGATCAGCTATTCTGGGAAGTCGACCAGCGATACCATCATCGCCATGTCTGCAAGCCCGGACTGACCGGCCTGGCACAGGTCCGCGGCTTTCGCGGCGCGACCCACCGGCGCGAGGATCTGATCAACCGGCTTCGCGCCGACCTGGAATATGTCAACGGATGGAGCCTGATGCGCGACATCATGATCCTGTTCGCGACGTTGAAGGTGGTGGTGCACCGCAACGCCTTCTGATCGGCCCGCGGCGTGGGCGTGAGTGCGGCTCCGGCTTCCCCGTGATCTGCCGGGGTCCCCGTGGTCTGATCGCGAGGTGCGATGACCTGAGGTGGAGTGGCCAATGATCGGAGAGACACTAAGCCGTCGACTCATAAAGCGGACTGACGGAAAGTGCCAAATCAAGGTCGTTCTGTAGACCGGGGCACCACCCCGAAACCGCCGATCGACCAACGCGCAGCAGTCTCTTTCTCCATGTCCGATGGCCCGTTTCGGGCAAGCGGAATTGGGAACGGGACTCGGGAAAGCCAGCGCATCAGGCGCGGCAGGATGACGGATGTTGCCCAGGCCGTCCCGTTCAACCTGTCGACCTGGAAGCCGGTCAAGACGAGAGGAAGGCTGCCAGCGATGCCACGTCCGTGGCGCAATGCCCGCCATAGAGCGGGTGCCACTGTGTCGTGACGCCGCGGCGGCGCGCCATTTCGACAAGCTGCTGGGAGCCCTCGAAGTTGCCGTAAGCGTCATACAGGCCGTTGGAGAGATAGAGCGCCGGATAGGCTGGTCCCGCCCGCTTGATCAGGGCGAGCGGCGATATGCGCTGCCACTCGGCATCGTTTGCCGCATATCTGCGCGCCATCATCCACACGCCGAAGACGATCTTGGGGTTTGCCCCCGTGCGCTGCATCGTCGCGCGTATCGTGGACAGCGATGCGAACGGCAAGATCGAATAGACGCCGGGGCACAGGGCCGCGACCTTGGCGAACCGCGACGGATAGGACAGGCCGGCAATCAGCACGTTGAGGCCGCCCATCGACTCTCCCACCAGGAGGCGACGACGCGGACGCCCGATCTTCGCCTCGATCGCGGGCAGACGGGTCATCAGATCATCGAGCAGGCCGCTGTCGGGCTTCTTTCCCTTGGGGGTCAGCAGCCAGGTCGAGCCATAGGAGACGGTCACGACGGTCGGCGGCAGCTCGGGGCGGCGCTGCCATTCCGACTGCACCAGAGCGGTCATGTAGGTGTCGTCGTTCCAGATGCGTTCGTCGAGGTTTCGACCGTGCATATGGTAGACGACATCGCCGTTGGTCCCACGCCGATCGCGATAGACGCAGTACCGAAGCGACCCCGATGTGTCGCACGCTTCCTCCGCCGGGCGGAACGATACCTTTTGAGCGCCCCGCGTTCGCGTGACCTGTCCCCATGCGTAGTAGATCAGGGCGGCGATGATCGCGGTAATGAGCCAGTATAGATAGCGGCGCGTCATCATCAGCCGGGCCGCACGGCGGAGCTTGCTGGTATCGGTGGAAGCCGACATGCGATCAGGCCAGCCCGACGAACAGGTGGCGGTCGGACAGCGTGCCGTCCGCCTCATCCCGAACGCGGGAAACCACGCTGGCACCAACCCCTGCCCGCTTCGGCAATGCCAGCAGGCTCAATGCGTAGCCGATGATTGCGCTGCCGCCATAGCCGACAATCGGCGTCGGATAGTTGCCGACGGCTGCCGCCAGGATCGCGGCAAACCAGACCGCGCCGAAAGCGGCGTAGGTCGCACGGTTGCCGTAATCGCGCCGCCAACCGACGATCGCCGGGACAAGGAGGAGCACCAAGCCTCCCAGCACGGCCAGGCCGGCAGCGACATGAACGCTGAAGGACGAGTAGAGAACTTGTTCGACATGCGGCACCGCCCGCAAGGGATCGGCACGAGCGAGCGTCACCGCGAAGCCGGCGATGCTTGCGATCAGTACCACGGCGGAATGTCGGTCACGGCGGATCATCGCGAGCGTCGCGAGGCCAAGGACAAGCATCCCGGCCATCGCCCGGTCGGGTTGCAGCGCGATCGCGGCAATGGCGGCGACGACGCCCGAGCTCGTCACACCGCTTCGGCTTCGTGAGAAGGCGACAATCATCACCGGCAGGAGGATCAGGCTCGGTTGGAGTGCGAAGCCGCCAAGCCGCACCCAGCGCGATATGCCTTCGACCTCATTGCCCATGCAAGCCGTCGCCAGCAGCGCGACCGCCATCGCGATCGTCGCGCCGCCCATCCCGTGGCGGCCCAGCGGGAGAGTGCGGCCGAGCAGCGCCAGCATCGCCAGGCCGATCGCCAACGCGCTGACGTTGACCCCAAGATAGCGCGTCGGCGCACCGGCGATCACCATATAGGCAAGGCCGAGAATGACCGCCCCGACCGCGCATGCGGTACCGAGGGCGCGAGGGCGAAGCATCATGGCGTCCATGATCGTCATGGCGGTCGATCGTTCGGAGAACGACGTTCCTTCACCGCTACGGGCCGCGAACGGTTTAAGCAGGTGCGATGCGACCGCGCGGGGCAGGAGCCCGCACACGCTGTGAAGTGCGAACAGAAGCGCCTCTGTGTCGTCCGGGATGCCGGCCGTCTCGCACCGGATTGCCCACCCCCACGAATGTAGCGAGGGAGGCAGCGTCGCTTGCAAGGCACGGCAGGCGAGATCGGCCAGACCGCGGCGAAGGCCGGCGCTCATATGGCCGCCTCTTGAGGTCGTGTGGTGGGTGTCGCCGTATTGGCGGGGGGATTGGCGCGGGCGAGTTGCACGCCGCTCGCCGTCAGACGGTAGGCGTGCCGCGGCGGTCGCCCTCCTTCCGCCGGGCGCTGCCATTCCGCTTCCAGATAGCCTTGCGCCTCCAGACGGATCAGGAGCGGATAGAGCGTGCCGGATTTTACATCGGCGCGCCGCGCCAGCTCATAGCCGTGTGACCATTGGCCGTCGGCATCGAGCAGGACGGCGAGGACCATTCGGGCGTGGGGCGAGAGCGCGCGTGTTCGGGACATACGCAACAAGTCTACCTAGGTAGACTTCGCGTCAAGCGATGATTTTTCCTGCCCTCCCGGTGCGGACCATCATGCCATTCTCAACAGGCCGGTCTTTAGAAGCCGTTTGTCTTCCCGATGGGTGCGGTGGCGATCTGCCTGGCACGCCGCCTGCTGCGGCGAGCCCGCCTAATCGGCCGGGTAATAGCTGGCGTAGCGTTTGGCGTAGCGGTGCATGCCGCCGGCGGCGCGGGTGGCGGGGTCGACCTGGGTGAAGAGGACGCCGACCGGGTGGCCGCCGTCGTGCCGCAGCCATTCGACCGCCGATACCGCCGCCGGGACGGGCGTGCTGTTCCACTTGATGACCAGCACCGTCGCGTCGGCCATCGCCGCGAGGAGGCGGCCGTCGGCCAGCCCGACCATTGGGGGAAGATCGAGCACGACATGGTCGTAGCGGGCTCGCAAGGTGGCGAGCAGCTCCTCCATCCGGCCGTTGCGCAGCAGCTCACCGCCGGCCGCCGAGGGGCGCGCGACGAGGAGGTGATCGAGCCCCGCGACATCGCCAGGCTGGATCGCGTCGTCGAGCGCGGCCTTGTCGCGCAGCACCTCGAGCAGCCCGGCGCCGGGCGCGCGGGCGCGCACCATCTGGCGCACACTGGCGCGCCGCGTGTCGCAGTCGACCAGCAGGGTGCGCGTGCCGGTCAGCGCGAGGGTGCGGGCAAGCGCGATCGCCGAGGTCGACTTGCCCTCCGCCGGCAGCGACGAGGCGATGGCGATGACCTGCGGCGTGGCGTCGTGGCGATTGCCCCCTCCCCCGCGGCCAAGCGCGGCCAGCGCCACGCGGAAGCTTTCGGCGAACATCACCGTCGGGCGTTCCAGCATCAGGTCGAGCGGGTTGAGCCCGCGCGCCACGACCGGGACGGTCGCGAGCACCGGCAGCCCCAGCCGCCGCTGTATCTGCTCGACCGAGGCGAAGCCGCCACCAACCATGTCGAGCGCGAGGATCATCACCGACCCGGCGATGACGCCGCCGAACAGCGCCAGCGCATAGAGGATCGGTCGGTCGGGCGCGGCCGGCTGCAGCGGCGGCTCGGCGCGTTCGATGACCTCCGCCTGGGCCATCGCCAATCGTGCGTTCTGCATGCTGTCGAGCGAGAGCTGCGACATGCGATCGTAGAGCGCACGCTTGGCCGCGGCCTCCCGCTCCAGCGCGGCGGCGGTGACGGAGTCTCGCGTGCTGCGCGCCCGCTCCTGCTCGAGACGATCGAGTGCCCCGCGCAGGCTGGCGGCGCGGGCATCGGTCGCCGCGGCGCTCGCCTGCAAGGCGCCGATGACGCGGCGTGATTCGGCCTCCAGCTGGCTGTCGAGCGCGGCGAGCTGGTCGCGCACGCGGATGCTTTCGGGATGCCGCTCGCCATAGCGGGCGTCGACCTCTCCGCGACTGCGCAGCGTCTCGGCGCGCTGGCGACGCAGGTCGGCAATGACGGCCGAGCCCAGCACTTCGGACACCGCATCGAGCCCGCCATGCGCCACCTGGATGCGCGCGGCGGCGAGGTTCGAGCGGGCGGCGGCCGCGTCGGATTCCGCGCTGGCCAGGTTGCTGGCGAGCGGCGCGACCTGTTGATCGGTGATCGTGCCGAGGCCAGCGCCCGATCCGCCTTCGATGATGCCGGTCGCCGCGCGGAATTCGGCGGCGCGGGTCTCGGCGGTGCTCGCCTCGCGCCCCAGTTCCTCCAGCCGCTGCTGGAACCAGGCGCTCTGGCGCGCCGCATGGCCGAGCTTTCCCTGGGTCCGCCGCTCGATATAGCCATCGGCAAAGGCGTTCGCGAGCGTCGCTGCCTTGACCGGATCGGCGGCGGTGAAGCGCACGTCGAGCACGAAGGCGAGCGCGGCGCGATCGACCGACAGATGCGACAGCACCGCCGCCGGCACCGCCAGCGAACGGGCGGCGGCGGGATCGAGCGTGGCGGTGAAGTCGGGATCGGCGAAGAGGCCGAAGGATCGCGCGATGCCGGTCGCCAGCTCCAGCGAGCGTATCGCACTGACCTCGGTCTCGATCGCTTCGGGAGTGAGTTCGCTGCGCTGCGCCTGCGCGTTGCCGGCCAGCGGATTGCGCGACGGATCGAGGCGGATGCGCGCGGTGGCGGTGTAGCTGGGCGGGACGCTGCTGATCAGCAAGGCGCCGATGATCGCGACGAGGATCGTCACCGCCGCCAGCATCGGCCAGCGCCGGCTGAGCAGATCACGCGCATAGCCCAGGGTGTCGGCCAGCGGTGGATCGTCGTCTTCTGCCCTGGGGCCAGCCGTCATTCGCATGTCCGATGTCTCAAAGGTGAAAGGTGAGGCCGGCTTGGCCCCGTGTTTCGCGCGCCGCGGTGGCGGTGCCGTCGCGCACGACATGGCTGATCGCGGCGTCCAGGGTGATCCGGCGCGAGACGAGGTAGCGGGCGCCTGCGCCGACGCGGCGGATGGTGCGCCGGTTGGGGGCGGCAATCTCCATCTGGCGGGCCGCGTCGGCGGTGGCGGTCAGGATGAGGTTGGCGAGCAGCTCGTAGTCGACGCCGGCGGACAGGCGATCGTCCCAGAACGGCCGGGGCCGGCGATTGCCGTAGGTCGCGTCCTCCAGGCTGCGGCGCGCCTTGGCGCTGAGCGTCAGACGCTGCGTCGGGAACAGCTCCAGCGCGCCTTCCGCGACCAGTCCGCCGCGATGCTCCCCGCTGATGTAGCGGCGGTCGACATGGCCGATGGCGATGGTGCCGCGCGCGCGCTGCGCCAGATCGACGTTGAGGCCGGCGGCGAGGCGGATCATGTCTGACCCGAGCGGGGCGCGGCCGGCGGCGGTGAAGCGGGTGGTGGTGTGCCCCGCCTGGACGAACAACGACAGGGCGGGCGAGCGGGCATATTCGAACTGGCCGGTGACGCGGATCACGTCGCGATCACGGCCGCTTTGGTCGAGGCGGCTGCCGTCGGCACGGCGAACGGGCGCGAAGCGGAAGGTGGCGGCGTCGGCGATGACGAAGGTGCGTATGCGGCCGCTGACATGTTGCACCCGGATGGACGCAAGATCGCGGCGGAAGCGCGACACGGCGGCCTGCGCCGCATCGACCTCCCCCGAGAGCGGTCCTTCGACCTGTTGCGACGCTGCGAGACGCGGGGTGGCGCGCAGCGTTGCGCCAAGCTCCAGCTCCCCCTCCCCCGCCAGCGTCCATGTGCGTTCGTTGCGGCGCGGTTCATTGAGGTAGCGGCGGTCGAGCGCCTCGGCCTCCAGCCGAAGCGTGTGGCGCGACCAGAGCGAGGCGACCTCAACGGCGGGCGCCAGCGATACGAAGGCGGATGGGCGCACATTGCTGGCCGTCAAATAGCTGTTGGACGTGCCCCCTGCGGCCGTGCGCAGGCGGGGAAAGATCATCAGCCCGCCGATCCGCGCACCGCTGGGGGTATAGGCGGGACGAAGGCGCTGGGCGACGCTGAGGTTGCGGCCGCGATCGACCCCCTGCGGGATCGCCGCGGACACGATGAGCCCGTCCTGCGCCCGCGCGCCCTGCGCCGCGAATGCCGTGGCAAGCGCGAGCAACGCGCCCCCCAGCCGCCCCATCCACAATGCATGATCCCCCCCGAAACCAAGCAGATAGTGTGGTTAACGCGTGCGCAACGCAATACCCTTTCGCGGGTCGTCAGAAGAAGCGTTCACCGATGCGCAGCGTGTCGCCGGGGCGCACGATCAATTCGGGGGTCAGGCGATAATTCACTTCTGCTGCAGTCCCCTCCCCCCGGATGCGGACCACGGCGCGGTTGGCGCGCGGCGTGAACCCGCGGGCGAGCGCGACGGCGTTCATCGCGGTCATGCCGCTGGCATAAGGATATTGGCCGGGTGCCGCGACCTCCCCCATGATGTAGAAGGGGCGAAAGGCGACCACCTCCATCGCGACGATCGGTTCGCGCAGATAACCGTCGGCGAGCCGCGCCCGTGCCTCCGCCGCGACTTCGGCCACCGGTTTGTCCCGCGCCGGGACGCTGCCGATCAGCGGCAGCGACAATGTGCCGTCGGGATTGATCCAATATTCGCCGCTGAGCCCGGGTTCATTGTAAACGCTGACCTTCACCTTGTCCCCGGTGCCGAGTCGATAGTCCGCCGTCAGCGCCTCGGCCGCGACGTAGCGGTCGCCGGAGGAGAGCACCGGCCCGTCCCCCTGTTCGGCACAGGCGCCGCATAGCGAGAGGATGCCGAAAAGAAGTGCTGCCCGGCCGATCATCGCGCCCCCGTTCGCGTAAATCATTGTTTCGGCGACGCTTGCACAGGAGAAGGGTCAACGCAACGACGCGCCGCAGCCTGGGACTGCTGGATAAACAGGGGCTGGCGGATCAATAATCGCGCGAGATACGCACGTTCGCGCTTTGCCGGCCGAGGGTGGAAATGCTCGACAGCAAGGAGAGCCAGCGGGTGACCTGATATTCGACGCGGGTGGCGGAATAGCCCTGACCGTCGGTGACGATCTCCGCATAGAGCCGGCGCGTCACATATTTGCCGGCGGCGATCGACGTGCTCTGCCCGGTTTGCGGATCGGCAGGAAGGATGCGCAACCGGTCCAGCCCCGCCGCGCGGCGCACCGCGTTGATCGGATTGAGCCCGCCGTCGCCGTCGCGCAGCGCAGCGACCGCGGCGGCGAGCTGAAGCGCCTCGGGCGCGGACAGATTGGTGATCGACGTGCCGAACAACAGCCGCGAAAGCAGCTCGTCCTGCGGCAGCGCGGGCGTGCTGCTGAAGGTGATTTCGGGCTTCAACGCAACGCCGGTGACACGGATCGAGGCGTTGAGCCCGGTGGTGTTGGCATCCGCCTCGATATCGAGCGCGGGGTTGGCGGGCACTTCGCCGGCGAAGCGGATCACGCCGCGCGACAGCTCAAATTCGCGCCCGGCGAATTCGTAATCGCCGCGGACGAGATCGGCGCGGCCAGTGATCGCCGGGTTGTCCGGCGCGCCGCCGATGGCGAGGTCGGCGGACCATTCGCTGGTGAGGCCTAGGCCCGTGACGAGCAGCTGATCGCTGGCACGCGCGCGGATATCGAGCTGCCACGGGGCGGGCGGGGTGCTGACGTCGCTGCCGCCGCCCGGTTCGTTGATCTCCCGGATCTTGAGGCGCGGGACGGCGCTGGCGGCGGTCGCCTGGCCTAGGCGGTAGCGGCTGCGATCGAGCTTCACCGCGCCCGAGATGGTACCGCCGCGGCCGGTCGACTGGAAGCGCAACGGCCCGGTGACGGTGGCGCCGATGTCGTCGCGGTTGATCATCACCGCGCGGTTGGCGTTGAGCGTCAGGTCAAGGCCGATGCCGCCGCGCGCGGCGAAATCAAACCGGCCCGTGCCGGTGACCTTGCCCTCGCGCCCGGCATTGGCGGTGAACTGGTCGATCGACAGCAAGGAGCCGGAGAAGCGGCCGCCCGCCTGCACATCGGTCAACACCGTGCCGGTGGTGGCGCTTTCGATCCGCGCGCCCTTTGCCTGCACGGAGCCGCGAATGGCGGGATCGGCGAGCGTTCCAGTCACGTCGGCGGCGATGGCGACGGGGCCGGAGAGGTCGAACAGCTCGACCCGGGTCAGCCGCCACAGGGTGTCGGCCGGACCTTCGTAGCGGAGCTGGCCGAACACGCCGGCATTCGCGAAGCGGGTGGTGATGTCGCCCGGTGCAAGGCGCAGCAGCGCTTGGCCGCGGCCGATCGTCCGCCCGCCGCTGCCGACCACCGCGCGGATACCGGCGCGATCGGCGGTGAGGACGCCGGCCACCGCCATGTCGATCGGGTTGGAGGACACCAGCAGGCCGGAGCGCGTCAGGCCGCTGACCGCCATGTCGATCCGGCCGGTCGGCGCGCTGCCGGTGGTGCTGGCATAGCTGATCTTGCCCGAGGCGGTGCCGCCGAGGCCAAGCCCGGGCGACACGATGTCGAGCACCGCGAGCGGCATCTGTGACAGGGTGGCGTCGATCATGTTGCTGTCGGTGGTGAAGCGGCCGCCGACGGTGGCGGTGCCGCCGGCGAAGGCGATCGTCGCCGACGCCAGCCGCCAGCCATCGCCATCGCGGGTCACCACCGCGGGCGCATCGAGGCGCAGCGGGCGGCGATCCACGGTGCCCTGCGCCACAATCCGATAGCTGTCGGGGGTCACTTCCACGACGCTCTGCAGGTCGAACGATCGCCCGCGCGAGCCGGCGATGGCGAGCCGCACCTGCCCCAAGCCGTCGCGCAGCTCCGCATTGGCGGCGAAGCGCGCGAGGCTGAGCGGGCCACGACGCAGCCCAGTGCCGTTGAACGTCCCCTCCAGCGTGGTGCCGGCAGGGTCGAGCATGATGGCGAGATCGACGCGCCCCTGGCGCAGCGTCGCGCCGCCGACGAGTTGGGCGTTGCGCAGCGCCAGCCGGGTCTCGATCCGCTGCACCGCGTTGGCCGGGCGGAGCACGACCTCTCCATCGATCCCGCCGCCGCTGACCGCGAGCCGACCGTCGAACCCGTCATCGACGATGGTGACCATGCCGGTGGCGCGCGTGCCGCTGACATCGAGGCGCTGGACCGCGATCTGCGCGTCCGCGCCGCGGGGCAACAGGATGTCGCCGGCGCCATCGAACGGCCCGAGACGTGACTGGCCGGCGGCGGTGAAGGTGAAGCCTTGCGCGGTGGGATCGAGATGCAGCCGCACATCCTGCAGGCCCAAGGCGTCATTGGGCCGGCGGAACTGAAGGTCGAGCGTCGGGCGTTCGATGCGGCCGTCGAGCTTCACCGTGACGGGGCCATATTGCGCCTGCTGGCCGGCGCCGGCGAAGACGAAGGTACCGTCGCGCCGGCGGTATCCGTTGCCGACCAGTCGGATCGACGGGCCGGTGAGCACCAGATTGCGGAAATGAAGGATTCCGTCGGGCGTGCGTTCCAAACCCGTAACGATGCGCGGCAGCCCACCGGCGAGGCTGCGGAAGAAGCCATTGTCGAGGCGGACCATCTGCGCCGTGCCATCGCCGATCACGCGCGTGCCGCGCCCGCCCGACCCCGGCACCACGCGCAGCCGCGAGGTAACATCGACGACGCCGAGGCCCGGGATCAGATAGCGGCCCAGCGCGCCGTTCAAGCCGACCTGATAGACGCCGGTGCGCAGATCGACGAGCAGGCTGATCTGGCCGGTCAGCTTGTCGGACCTGAGGCGCAGGTCATCGCCGGTGAGCGTCGTGGATGTCACGCGCAGGATGCCGTCGACCGACAAATTGCGCAGGATTCCGCCGGCGACATCGCCGACGCCGGTCACGCGCGCGGCGGTGAAGCGGACCGGGAGCGCGATCGGTGAGGCGGACAGCCGCCCCTTCCCAGCCAGTCGCGCCTGTTCGAACCCGGTATTGTCGAAGGCGAGGCGCGGCGCGGTAAAGCGATAGTCGAAGCTGGCGGTGGCGAAGCGCCCGTCGAGCACGGCGCGCAGCTCCACATTCCGGCCGCTCATATTGGGGAATAGCGCGGCGGGCCGCAGCAGCCGCGCGCGGATGCGCAGGTTGCGCCACGCGCTTTCGCCCAGATCGGCAATGCCGGTGGCCTCGATCGCGAGCGCCGACGAGCGGGCGGACAGTCGGCCGTCGAGCCGGCGATTGACGAAGGTGCCGGCGCCCTCGACGCGTACACGCGGGGCGGAGAGGCGCTGAAGCTTGCCGCGGGTGATGCTGCCGGGGGCCAGCATGCCGCCGAGCGTGTAGGCGCCGGCGCGGTTGCCAAGCGCGAGATCGACGATCTGCGCGTCGCCGGCGCGGGCCATGGCGCGGCCCTGCCAATTGGCCCAGCGGCCGTCACCGGCGATCTCAAGCGCGAGCGGGCGCCGGATGCCGGAAAGTCGCGCCAGCACGCCGCTCGCGCTGCCGCGGGCGCGCACGTCGAGGTCGAAGCGGTCGCGATCGGGCGCGGCATCGATGCGCAGGCGGAGCTGATCGCTCCCCTCGACGATGGCATCGAGCGCGACCAAGGCATTGCCGTCGGTGATCGCGGCACGCCCCGACAGGCGCCCATAGCGAAGCACGCCGGTCACCCGTGGCGCGACGACGAGCCGGTCGAGTGACAGTCGGCCGATCAGAATGTCGAAATCGGGCAGGATCGGCCCCTGCCGGCCGGTCGGCTTCAGGCGCGGCAGCTTCGCCAGCATCCCCACCGGCACGTCGAGCGAGCGGATCTCCAGCCGGTTGGAGAGCCAGGCGAAGGGCCGCCAGTCGAGGTTGGCGCGCGGCGCAGCGAATACCAGCCCCTCGGGATCGTGGACCTTCACGTCGCGCAGCACGGCAGCGCCAAAGAGCGAGCCGTCGATCCGGCCGACGGTGATGCGCAGGCCGTTGGCGGGGCGAGCGGCGTTGATGCGCTGCGCGACCCAGCGGTGGCCGACATCGGTGTCGACGATCCACAGGCTGGCGAGGATGATGGCGGCGAGTGCGACGATCCCGCCGAGAATCCAGCGCCACAGCCGCATCAGAATGCCTGCCCAAGCGAGACGTACACCGCGACGCGCGAATCGCCCGGCTGCGGATTGAGCGGGGTGCCGACGTCGACGCGGATCGGGCCGAAGTTGCTGTAATAGCGCACGCCCACCCCGGCGCCGTAGCGCAGCCCCGAGAAGTCGGGCAGCGCGGAGGTGTAGATGTTGCCCCCGTCGAAGAAGGGCACGATGCCGAAGTCGCCGAATGCCTTGATCCGGCCTTCGATGGCGAATTCGGCGAGGCTGCGCCCGCCGATCGGATCATTGTTGGGATCGCGCGGGCCGATCAGCTGATAGCCATAGCCGCGCACCGAGGCGCCGCCGCCGGCGTAGAAGCGGCGTGACGGCGCGATCGCATCGCGCGGCGCGCCAACGATCGTGCCGAGGCGGATGCGCCCCGCCAGCACCACGCCGTCGCTGAACGATTTATAGGCGCTGGCATCGACCTGGGTCCGCGCATAGCCGAAGGCCGAACCCTGGAGCGATACCTCCGGGCTGAAGCGGCCGCCGAGGCGGAAGCCGCGCGTCGGGTTCAGGAGGTCGTCCGACCCGTCATAGACGAGGCTGGTCGGCGCGGCGGCGATGAAGAAGGTGCGGCGGCGCGGCTCGCCGGTCGAGACGATCACGTCGCGTTCGTCCGAGGCGACCAGCTCGGCACCGAGCGACCAGGTCCACGTCTTCTGAAAGAAGATGTTGGTCTGGCGTTCGAGGCTGCCGGAGAGCGAGAAGGTGTTCGCCTCATAGGCTTCGCGATTGGTGTGCGCGGCGCTGATCTGCGCCGTCAGCACGCGGTCGCGGCCCTTGAAATTGTTGCGGCGGAAGGTGACCGCGCCGAGCTGCTCGCGTGTACCGAGCACCGAACGGAGCGTCAGCGCGCCTTCGGGCGGGAACAGGTTGCGGTGAGTCCAGCTCGCCTCGACGCGCGCGCCTTCGCCGGTGCCATAGCCGATTTCGCCCGCAATGGTGCGCGGGGGAGCAGGTTCGAGGCGGACCTCGATGTCGACCGTGTCGGGCGTGGTGCCGGGTACCGGCGTCACTTCCGCCACCGACACCAGCCCGGTCTGCACCAATGCGCGGCGCAGGTCGTCCAGCGCCGGGGCGTAATAGAGCTTTCCGGGTTCGAAGCGGGCGATTTCCTGCACATGCTCGGCATCGAACACGCGATTGTTCGGATTGGCGCGGATCTGTCCGAAGACGCGCGCGGTGCCGGGATCGACGCTGATGTCGAGCGTCGCGGTGCGCGCCTCGCGGTCGATCGTCACCTCGGGTTCGCCCACCTTGGCGAAGGGAAAGCCTTGTTCCCCCGCCTCGACGCGCAGCTTCGCCTCTCCGGTGGTGATGCGATCGGCGTCGACGGGGTCGTCAGGCTTGACGCCAAAGGCATCGCGCAGCGCGGTCGCCTTGTCCCCCGCCGCCGCGACGCCATCGATCGTCACCTCCTTCAGCCGGTAGATCGGCCCCGGTGTCGCGGTGAGGATGACCAGCGGACGGCCATCGACGGTGTCAATGCGCGGTTCGACCTCCGCATCATAATAGCCCTGCGCGCGCAGCAGCGTGACGAGCAGCGTCGAATCCTCGCGCGCGCGGCGATCGAGTTGCGCGGCGTTGGCGGCCTCACCATCGTTCTGGTCGAGCACCGACAAAGCGGCGAAGCGTTCGCGCAGGAGCGGCGAGGCCATGTCGTCGAGCCCGTCGATGCGCCACGCATAGCGTGTCTCGCCGGTTTGCGCGGCGGTCGCCTGTTGGGCGGCGGGGGTCTGTGGCGGCAGTTCCGGCCAGGCCACGCCGATATCGGGCATGTCGGCGAGCGCCGCGGCGGGATCGATCGGCTGTTCCGCAGGAAGCGCAGGCGCGCGAGCGGTCCCGGCCGCTTGCTGCGCGCCAGCCGGCGCCGAGACGATCGACGCGATCAGACCTGCCCCAGCGATCAGCGCCCTACGCCCGTCCATTGACCCTGCCGTAAGCCGTCCGCCGCCGGGCGGCAATGCGGCGTGACGCTCAGTGCAGCGTGCCCAGGCGTTGATCGGTCGCAAGCACCCGCACCAACCGTTCGACCTGACGCCAGCGGCAGAAGTGGATCACGTTGCCGACGGTGCGGCTGCGATCGGCGCGACGTGCCGCCTCGTCCGCAGCATAAGTGCCGAAACGATGGATCAGCGCGGCGGCGTCAGACACCAGTTGGCGGTCGGCGAGGTACAAGGATGACAAGGTGGCGCCCCGTTGCGAATGACGCGGCCGCGCTACCGCGCAACGTCCTCCCCGCGCGTGAACGGCGAGGGTTAACGGTTTGCCGCTTGGCAGCGTGCGGTGCGGCGTGGCAAGGCGCGCGTCATGGCCGATCCCCTCAAGCGCCCGGGCAATGCCGGCGGATTCCTGATTGCCGTTGGCTTGCTGGCCGGCACTGTCATCGGGTTGCTCGTCGGGCAGCCGTCGATCGGCTTTCTCGCCGGGCTGGCGATCGGCAGCGCGATCGCGGTTGCCATGTGGCTGAAGGATCGCGGCTGAAACGCGTGACGCGCGGCAGCCACCGGCGATCAGGGTTCACGCAGTAGCAGGCGGACGCGGCCGATCACGTCAGCCTCCCCCCTTGCGCACGATAGCGGCGCATAATCGGGATTGTCGCTGAGCAGCGTCAGGCCGGCGCCGTCCCGCCGCACCCGTTTCACCAACAGTTCATCGCCGCGGCGCACCACGAAGATGGCGTCGCTGGCGAGCGCGACATCGTTGCGGTCGACCAGCAGGCGGTCACCAGCCAGGATGGTGGGTGCCATCGAATCGCCCACCGCATCGATGAGCGAGGCGGCAGCGGGGGTGATGCCGGCGTCGCGCAACAGCCGCGCGCCGAACGCCTCGTGGCGGATCGCCCGCTCCTCCCCCGTCGCCTGCCCCGCGCCGGCCGAGGCGGCGACGGTGAGATAAGGGACGGATACCAGCGGCGCCTCGGGCGCGGCGGTGCCGCCGAGCAGTGTTTCATCGACGCCGAAGAATTGCGCCAGCACGCGGCGGTCGGCCTCCGCCAGACGACGCGGCGTCCCCCGGCGGACGAATTGCTGAAGATAGGCAAGGTTGCGCCCGAGCAGCCGGGACAGTTCCGACAGGCTGATCCCGCGCGCTGCCGCGAGCCGCTCAACCGTCTGGGCCACCGTGTCCGCCATGCCATCCTTGTAGTCTAGGGTTTTTCCTAGACAAGTTGGAAAAGTTGAGAGAACGAAAGGGGAACATAAGCGACTCAGGAGCTTGCCATGTCCCTCCTCACCCAGATCGATTGCTACCTGCGGCGGACGGGCATTCCGCCGACCACCTTTGGCCGGCGCGTGGTGAATGACCCCCGGCTGGTCCATGACTTGCGGCGCGGGCGCACGCCGGGACCGAAGATGCGCGCGCGCGTCGAGGCGGCGCTGCGCGAGGCTGCTGCGGACGTGCCGATTGTCGCCGGCGGCCATGAAGCGGAGGCGAATTGATGCGCGGCCCTGCGCCGGCGGCGCTGATCGAGCGCGCGCTGCACGCATCGGCGGCGCAGCGGCGCCTGTCGGTGACGATCGAACCGATGGGGTCGGCGCCCTGGTATAGCGCCACCTTTGCCGGAGAGCGGCATGCGATGACGCTGACGACCCCTGCGGGAGACGCGGCGCGCGAGTGGCTGTCGCGGGTGGAGGATGTGGACGTGGCGCTGCCGGGCTGCCTGCTTGCCGGGCTGTCGGTGACGGGGGCGCGTGAGCAGGACGGGCAATGGCAGGCGCGGATCGAGGCGGTGACGGTGGATCGCGCGTAGCCCGCGCGACCGATCAGCCGCGCGCCATGCGGCGGAGCATCACCAGCGTATCGTCGAGGCTGCCCGGCGGGGGCGACGGGGCCGGCGGATCGGGTTCGGGCAGCGGCGGCGCGGGCGGCGGCGCCCCCTTGCGCCGCTGCGCTCCGCGTTCGAGCCGGTCGAGCAAGGCGCTGATCGAGTCCTGATCCGTATTGGCGGGTTCAGGCGCGGGTTCGAGATGGGGTTCGGGGCTGGCCGGTTCGTCCCGCTGGTCGGCGTCACTCTGGTCAGCCGCGGGTTCGGCGGCCAGCTCGCTGAGGGGAAGCGGTTCCGGTGCGGCCGCATCTGGCTCTTCGGCGGCCGGCGTTGGTGCTTCCCATTCGGCGGGAGATACCTCGGCGGTCGGGACAAGCTCCGGAACTGGCTCTTCAGGTGCGGCGTCATCATCGGAGATCGGCGGCTGGCTGAGGTCATCCGCGATCTCCGCCGGCATGTCGGGCAGCGACTCGGACGTTTCTGGCGCCGCATCGTGGCTGCGCGGCGGGACGACGATCGTGACCAGCGGCGCGACCGGGCGGGCCGGTTCACGCGGGACGTCGGGAATGGCGATCGGGTCGAAGGCGGCAAGCGGCTGATCGAGATCGGCCGGGAGCGGCAGATCGTCGCCGGGCAGCACCCGCGCGGCCGGGCTGCCGACCGCGGGTAAGGGCGGGCCCAGATCCTCGTCCGCGCGAATCGGCCAGCGCGGCGGGTGATCGGGGTGCGCGTCCGCGCGGCGCAAGGCGGGGAGGCCAGCGTCGCGGTCTCGGCGGCGCAGGGCGAACAGCGGGCCGCCATTTCCCAGCCGCCAGGCGATCGCCGACACAAGGAGGAAGGGGAACAGCGCCGCCAGTGCCAGCAGGGTGCGCCCGGTCGCGCCGACAGGCGGGGCGGCCGCCGGGATGACATCGGGCAGACCGAGTCGCCACAGCAGCAGGTCGAAGTTCACGCGCGGCATCGCGGCGATCGACGCGGCAATGATGACGCCGGCAGCCAGCAAGGCTGCGGGGATCAGATAGCGTGTCACGTCCGTGCCGGTGCGCCTTACGACCATGTGTCACCCTTGCCCGCGGCATCCATCAGCCGCCGATAGACCGGTTCGTAACGTGAAATATTTGAAGACCAGTTACGCTCCCGCTCGACAAAGGCGCGCGCGGTGGCGCGGCGGTTATCCCAGATCGTGCGGTCTGCGAGCAACGCGGCGAGCGCGGCGGTGATCGCGGCGGGATCATCGGCGGCGAACAGCGTGCCCGTTTCCCCGTCGCGGATCAGCTCGCGGTGGCCGCCGACGTCCGATGCCGCGACCAGCCGGCCCTGTGCCATCGCTTCCAGCGGCTTCAGCGGGGTGACGAGATCGGTGAGGCGCATCTTCTTGCGCGGATAGGCGAGGATATCGACGAGGCTGTAGTAACGCTCCACCTCCTGATGCGGCACGCGGCCGGCGAAGTGGATCCGGTCGGCAACGGGCGTGGCCGCGACCTGCGCGCGGAGCGCCGCCTCCATCGGGCCGCCGCCGACCAGCAGCAGCTGTGCGCGCGGGCGCTGCGCGACGAGCGCGGGCATGGCGGCGACGAGATCGTCCAGCCCCTCATAATCGTAGAAGCTGCCGATGAAGCCGATCACCTCCCCGTCAAGGCCGAGCTGCTGCGCCAGCGCCTCGTCGCGCGGGGGCGGGTCGCCGAACAGCGCCATGTCGACGCCATTGGGGGAGACCATGATCTTGTCGGCAGCGACGCCGCGGGCGAGCAGATCGGTCTTCAACCCCTCGCAGATCACCGCCACCGCATCGGCGCGGCGGACCGCCCAGCTTTCCAGCGCGCGGGTGGCGCGGTAGCGCAGCGAGCCTTCGGTCCCGGTGCCATTGCCGACCGCCGCATCCTCCCAGAAGGCGCGAATCTCGTAAACGAGCGGCAGGCGGAGCGCGCGGGTCGCCCGCATCGCGGCCAGCGCGTCGAGCACGGGCGAATGGGCATGGATGATATCGGGGCGGAAATCGCGCGCCACCGCCATGATCCGCCGACCGAAGGCAGCGACCTCGGCCATTTCCGACAAGGGCGCGCGCAGTTTCATCGACGGGCCGGTGCGGTGGAACGTGATGCCGTCGACCACCTCGGTGGCTGGCGATCCGTGATGATGGCGCGGGCCGGTGACGGCCGCCACCTGCCACCCGCGGGCGAACTGTGCCTTGACGATCGCGCGGGTGCGGAATGTATAGCCGCTCTGCAACGGCAGGCCGTGATCGAGGACGTGAAGAATACGCATCACGGCTGGCCTGCCACGCCGGCGCTTAACGGCACGTCAACTGCCAAGGCGCTAGGCGGGAGCAACGTTTTTCGGCCCCGCCCTGCACGGCGGCGCCCTTCGGGATCGACCAGCACCGCGCCATGATCGACAATTTCGCCCTTGCGATCAGCCATGGCCTGCTGCTGCTGACGGCCTGGCTGCTGCTGCGGCGCGACGATCTCGATTCGGAAGCGCCGCCTGCCGACAAGACTCGCCCGGGACGTCGCCCGCGTGCGTGACTTTGCCTTTATCGGTTTCCTGCTCGCGTTGTTCGCATGCGGGTTCAAGCGGCCGTTCATCTTCGTATTGACCTATATCTATATCGATATCGTCTCGCCGCAGCGGATTACCTATTACCTGCTCAACAGCGTGCCGGTGTCGATGATCGCCGCGGGGCTGGCGGTGCTCGGCTGGCTGCTGGTGGACGACAAGAAGGATTCGCGCTTCGCGCCGCGCCAGGCGCTGATCGTGCTGCTCTTGCTCTATTGCTGGATCACCACCCGCACCGCCGATTTCCCGATCGAGGCCGAGGGCAAGTGGGAGTGGGTGTGGAAGAACCTGGCCTTTGCCGCGTTCCTGCCGCTGACGCTGCGCACCCGGCTGCGGATCGAATCGCTGCTGCTGTTCGTGGTGCTGTCCGCCGCGTCGATCATCATCGTCGGCGGCATCAAGACGCTCGCCTCCGGCGGCGGCTATGGCGAACTGAACCTGATGGTGAGCAACAATTCGGGCCTGTACGAAGGATCGATCATCTCGGCAGTGTCGATCTCGCTCATCCCGATCATCCTGTGGCTGGGCAAATATGGCACCGTGTTCCGGCCGGACCGGCGCGTCTGGCTGTTCTGTGCGGCGCTCACCTTTGCCTGCCTGCTGATCCCGGTCGGCACTTCGGCGCGGACCGGCCTGTTGTGCATCGGCCTGCTCGCGGTGCTGATGCTGCGCGAAGTGAAACGCAAGGTGCTGTACCTCGCGGCGCTGGGGCTGATCGGCGTTGCCGCCATCCCGTCCCTGCCGAGCGCGTTCAGCGAGCGGATGGGGACGATCAAGACCTATCAGGCGGACGAATCCGCCTCCACCCGCATCGCCGTGTGGAAGTGGACGATGGACTATGTGAAGGACCATCCGTTCGGCGGCGGGTTCGAGGCCTATCGCCAGAACCGGATCCGCTACGACACGGTATCGATCGAGGGCGAAGGCCCGCATCGCACCGTCCAGCGCAACCTGACGGTGGACAAGAGCCGCGCCTATCATTCGAGCTATTTCGAGATGCTGGGCGAGCAGGGTTATCCCGGGCTGGCGATCTGGCTGCTGATCAATGTCATCGGGCTGGTGCGGATGGAGGTGCTGCGGCGGCGCTATCGCGAGGGCGCGTTCGCCTGGGCCGGGAGCCTGGCGGGCGCGTTGCAGAATGCGCAGCTGATCTACCTGCTGGGCGGGGCGTTCGTCGGTATCGCCTTCCAGTCATTCCTGTTCATGCTGATCGGGGCGCAGATCGGGCTCGACACCTATCTGTCGCGACGCCGCGGGGAGACTGCGTGGCGGCCGATGCGCCGGCAAGCGCACGAAGTCACCGCCGGCCTGACTTGACACCTTCCCCCCACCCCTGAGCGCTGCTATCGGCCGCTGCGACGTCTCGCTCACGCCCGCCCAGGCGCGCTCGCGCGAGAGGCGCGACCATCGCGCTTCTTGCTTCCCCGCCGCGCCCGAGCTGGCCGCACTTATGGGGAAAGGACCCACATGACCGCCATCGGCCACGATACGCTCAAGGCTCGCCGCACGCTGCAAGCCGGCGGCAAGTCTTATGATTATTTCTCGCTGGAAGTCGCCGCCGAGAAGTTCGGCGACATTTCCCGCCTGCCCTTCTCGATGAAGGTGCTGCTCGAGAACATGCTGCGCTTCGAGGACGGCAAGACCGTGACCGCGGAGGACGTGCAGGCCGTCGTCGACTGGCAGAAGGAGCGCCGTTCCGACCGCGAGATCCAGTATCGCCCCGCGCGCGTGCTGATGCAGGATTTCACCGGCGTGCCGTGCGTCGTCGACCTCGCCGCGATGCGCGACGCGATCACCAAGCTGGGCGGCGATGCAGCGAAGATCAATCCGCAGGTCCCCGTCCACCTCGTCATCGACCACTCGGTCATGGTGGACGAATTCGGCACGCCCAAGGCGTTCGAGGATAACGTCGATCTCGAATATCAGCGCAATTCCGAGCGCTATGAGTTCCTGAAGTGGGGTTCCAAGGCGCTCGACAACTTCAAGGTCGTGCCGCCGGGCACCGGCATCTGCCACCAGGTGAACCTGGAATATGTCGCGCAGGCGGTGTGGACCTCCAATGAGACTGGCGAGAACGCCACCGCGGGCGCAGCGATCGCCTATCCCGACACCTGCGTCGGCACCGACAGCCACACCACGATGGTGAACGGCCTGGGCGTGCTGGGCTGGGGCGTCGGCGGCATCGAGGCCGAGGCCGCGATGCTGGGCCAGCCGGTGTCGATGCTGATCCCGGAAGTGGTCGGTTTCAAGCTCACCGGCGCGCTGCGCGAGGGCATCACCGCCACCGACCTGGTGCTGACCGTCACCCAGATGCTGCGCGCCAAGGGCGTCGTCGGCCGCTTCGTGGAGTTCTACGGCCCGGGCCTCGACCAGATGACGCTGGCCGACCGCGCGACGATCGCCAACATGGCGCCGGAATATGGCGCGACCTGCGGCTTCTTCCCGATCGACAACAAGACGATCGACTACATGAAGCTGACCGCCCGCCCTGCCGAAACGATCGCGCTGGTCGAAGCCTATGCCAAGGCGAACGGTTTCTGGCGCGACGCCAACACGCCGGACCCGGTGTTCACCGACACGCTGGAGCTCGACATGGGTTCGGTCGTGCCGTCGCTCGCCGGCCCGAAGCGCCCGCAGGACAAGGTCGCGCTCGACAAGGTCGACGACGTGTTCAACGCCGACCTGACGAAGGTGTACAGCAAGGCCGAGCCGAAGCGCGTCGATGTGGCCGAGCGTGGCCATGACATCGGCGACGGCGACGTCGTGATCGCCGCGATCACCAGCTGCACCAACACGTCGAACCCGTCGGTGCTGGTCGCCGCCGGCCTCGTCGCCCGCAAGGCACGCGCGCTGGGCCTGAAGCCCAAGCCCTGGGTCAAGACGTCGCTGTCGCCGGGTTCGCAGGTCGTCACCGACTATCTCGTGAAGTCGGGCCTGCAGGACGATTTCGACGCCATGGGGTTCAACCTCACCGGCTATGGCTGCATGACCTGCATCGGCAATTCGGGTCCGCTCGCCGCGCCGATCAGCAGCGCGATCAACGAGAATGACCTCGTCGTCGCGTCGGTCCTGTCGGGCAACCGCAACTTCGAAGGCCGCGTGTCGCCGGATGCGCGCGCGAACTTCCTTGCCTCGCCGCCGCTCGTCGTCGCTTATGCGCTGAAGGGCACCGTCACCACCGACATGAACGACACGCCGATCGGCGAAGGGACGAACGGCCCGGTGTACCTCAAGGACATCTGGCCTTCGAACCAGGAAGTGTCGGAGCTGATGACCGCCAACATCGACGACGACATGTTCCGTACCCGCTACGGCAACGTGTATGAGGGCGATGCCAAGTGGCGCGCGATCGACGTGACCGGTTCGGACACCTACAGCTGGCCGGCCGCATCGACCTACATCGCCAACCCGCCGTATTTCGAGGGCATGGAGATGACCCCGGCGCCGGTGACCGACATCATCGAGGCGAAGCCGCTGGCGATCCTTGGCGATTCGATCACCACCGACCACATCTCCCCGGCCGGTTCGATCAAGGCCGACAGCCCGGCGGGCGCGTGGCTGATGGAGCGTCAGGTCTCCAAGGCGGACTTCAACAGCTATGGCTCGCGCCGCGGCAACGACCAGGTCATGGTGCGTGGCACCTTCGCCAACATCCGCATCAAGAACGAGATGGTGCCGGGGATCGAAGGCGGCATGAGCCGCTATGGCGAGGAAGTGATGCCGATCTACGACGTCGCGATGCGTCACAAGGCGGATGGCACGCCGATGGTCGTTGTCGCCGGCAAGGAATATGGCACCGGTTCGTCGCGTGACTGGGCCGCGAAGGGCACCAACCTGCTCGGCGTGCGCGCGGTGATCGCGGAGAGCTTCGAGCGTATCCACCGGTCGAACCTGGTCGGCATGGGCGTCCTGCCGCTGCAGTTCGCCGAGGGCGTGACGCGCGAGACGCTGAAGCTGACCGGGGACGAGACGTTCACGATCCAGAACGTCGCGGGCCTGCGCCCGCGCCAGACGGTGACTGTCACGCTGACCCGCAAGGACGGCTCGACCGAGACGTTCGAGACGCTGTGCCGCATCGATACCGTCAACGAGCTGGAGTACTTCCTGAACGGCGGCATCCTGCAGTACGTGCTGCGTAACCTGGCCGCGTAATCGCGACCCCCTGCCCTCCCCGCGCGGGAGGGCAGGGTTTTGCTTCCTTCCCCACGGGAAGGGAGACACGCATGAAAAAGGGCGAGGCGTTCTGGACGCCTCGCCCTTTTCTTGTCCGTCGTCGGTGGGAGGTCGTCAGGCCGCCGCGGGGCGGCGGCGACGCATCATCCACAGGCCGACAGCGCCGAGCGCGAACAGGCCTGCCGCCTCGCCCGGGATCGGCGTCGGCGAGCCACCACCGTCGACCGGAGGCGGGCCGACCGGCGGATTGTAGGTGCCGACGTAGGTGCCGAGGTGGAATTCGCCGTTCTGCACGAGGCTGCCGAACACCGCCGAGCCTTCGATGTAATTGCCCGTCGTCGCCGCCGCGCCCGGCGCCAGCACCGACCCGCCCCATGCGGTGGTGGCATCGACCTTCTGCGCGTCGACCAGGTTCCAGATCACGTGCTTGCCCAGCCCCGTCGTGCCGCCGAGGAAATTGTCGTTGAGCGTCACGTTCGGGCCGGTGACGTTGACGATCGCGGTATCGGCGCCGTTGAGGTTGAACTTGATCTCGCCAATGCGATCCAAATCGGTGCTGCTGATGTTGAACACCGCCACCCCCTTTGCATCGGGCTTCGCATCGAACGTGCCGCGATTGCCGCTGATCGTCAGATCGCTGTTCGAGGACATGCCGCCGAAGGTGCGTGACAGTTCGCCCATGCTGCTGGCGATCAGGCTGCCCTGCTGCTTCAGGTTGACGAGGAAGGACGGATCGCTCGCCGCGAGACCCGACGTCACCGTGTTCTGATTGACGTTGGTGTTGGCGATCGTCCCGCCGACCTTCACCGTCTGCGGCGCGCCGTTCAGGTTGAAGCCGCTGTTGACGTTGCCGCCAACGACCGCGCCCGAGCCGCCGTTCAGGTTCTTGTGCGATCCGTTGACGTCGCCGACCACCGTCAGGCCTGTCACATTATAGGGCGACGGCTCCGGCGTGCGGATCTGATAGTTGGACGAACTGCCGTTGAGGTTGCCGCCAACAAAGGTGCGGCCCTCGACCTCGGACGAGGAGGTGAGATCACCCAGCACCACGAGGTTCCAGGTGCGCAGGACATCAAGGCCGACGATCGACTGGGCACTCGCCGGCGTGGCCGCAGCGAGCGCGGCGACCATGGCGATAACCGAAACCTTTACGCGCGTCATTTCAACTCCAGCGAGACCAGGGGTCCGTTACGACCACGACACAAATGCCGCCAGTTTTCGTCGGCGGCACCTGTCCCATTCAGGGAAATGCCCTCGACGGACGGGATCAGCCGAGCCGCGCCAGGGCGGCCGCGAGCCGCTCCGCCTCCGCGGATTTTTCGGCGTGGTCGGCGCGGGCCTTTTCCACCGCCTCCGGCTTCGCCCGTTCAACGAAACTCGGGTTGTTGAGGCGCCCGGCGAGGCCATCGCGCTCCTTCTCCGCCGCGGCGATCGCCTTGGCGAGGCGGGTGCGTTCGGCGGCAAGATCGATCACGTCGCCCAGCGCGATGCGGAAGGTGGCTTCGTCCACCACCACCTGCGCGGTGCCCCCCGAAACCTCGCCCGGATCGATCCGTGCGAGGCGGGCGATCGTGGCTGCGTTGCGCGTCAGGCGCGCCTGCGTGTCGGCGTTCGCATCGGCCACCGCATAGGGCAGCCGTGCACCCGGGGGCACGTTCAGTTCGGTACGGCTGGAGCGCACCTCGCTGACGAGGCGGATCAGCCAGTCGATCTCCTGCGCGGCGGCAGGATCGATCGCGCGCGCGTCCGCCATCGGCCAGTGCGCGACGATCAGGTCGTGGTCGCGCGGCGCGAGCGCGTGCCACAGCTCCTCGGTGATGAACGGCATGAACGGGTGGAGGACGACCAGGATCTGGTCCAGCACCCAGCCGGCGACCGCCTTGGTTTCCTCGTCGATCGAGCCCTTGATGAGTTCGAGATACCAGTCGCAGAACTGGCTCCAGACGAACTGGTAGATGGCGTTCGCGGCGGCATCGAAGCGGTATTCGCCAAGCGCGAGGTCGACCGACTGGATCGCCTTGATCGCCTCCCCGATGATCCACTTGTTGACCGGGTGAGTCGCCACCGGCGGCTCCAGCGTGGTCGATCCGCCGATGCCGTTCGACTGGCAGAAGCGGCTGGCGTTCCACAGCTTCGTCGCGAAGTTGCGGTAACCCTCGACCCGCTTCTCATCCATCTTGATGTCGCGGCCCTGGCTTTCCATCGCCGCCATGAAGAAGCGCAAAGCGTCGGCGCCGTATTTGTCGATCAGGCCGAGCGGATCGACGGTATTGCCCTTGGACTTGGACATCTTCGCGCCATCCGCCGCGCGGACCAGGCCGTGCAGGTAGAGCGTCTTGAAGGGCACGTCCTTCATGAAGTGCATGCCCTGCATCATCATGCGGGCATCCCAGAAGAACAGGATGTCGAAGCCCGAGATCAGCACGTCATTGGGATAGCGACCGCCGAGCGTGGGGTCGGTATTCTCCGGCCAGCCCATCGTGGCGAAGGGCCAGAGTGCGGAGGAGAACCAGGTGTCGAGCACGTCGGGATCGCGCGTGAGGGCAACGCCCTCGCCCGCCTGCGCCTGTGCCTCCGCCTCGGTTTCGGCGACATAGGCCTTGCCGTCGGCGTCGAACCACGCCGGGATCTGGTGGCCCCACCACAGCTGGCGTGAGACGCACCACGGCTGGATGTTCTCCATCCAGTTGAAGTAGGTCTTCTCCCACGTCTTGGGGACGAGGCGGATCGCGCCGGACTTCACCGCCTCGATCGCGGGCTGCGCCAGCGTCTTGGCGTCGACATACCATTGGTCGGTCAGCCACGGCTCGATGACGACGCCTGAGCGGTCGCCATAGGGCGTCTGGATCGTGCGCGGCTCGGCATCATGCTCGACGCCTTCCTTGTCGACATGCGGCACGAGGACGCCGTCGGCCTTGAGCCGGGCGACGACAGCCTTGCGCGCGTCCGCTGTCGACAGCCCCAGGAACTCGGCCGGGATCAGACCGTCCGCCGTCTGCGTGACGTTGGCCCTGGCGTCGAGCATGTTGAGCATCTCGCCCGCCTTCATGCCGGCGCGCTTGCCCACCTCGAAATCGTTGAAGTCATGCCCCGGCGTGATCTTCACCGCGCCGGTGCCGAGCGACGGATCAGCATGTTCGTCGGCGATCACCGGGATCAGGCGGCCGGTGATCGGCAGCTTGATCTGCTTGCCGATCATGTCCTTGTAGCGCGCGTCGTCGGGATGCACCGCGACGGCCATGTCGGCGAGCATCGTCTCCGGGCGCGTGGTGGCGACGGTGATCGTGCCCGATCCGTCGGCGAGCGGATAGCGGATCTGCCAGAAGCTGCCCTTCACCTCGCGCGTCTCGACCTCGAGATCGCTGATCGCAGTGCCGAGGCCCGGATCCCAGTTCACGAGCCGCTTGTCGCGATAGAGCAGGCCCTGGCGGTGGAGTTCCACGAAGACCTTGAGCACGGCCTTCGAAAAGCCCTCGTCCATCGTGAACCGCTCGTTGGCCCAGTCCATCGAGCAGCCGAGCCGGCGCAGCTGGCCGGTGATCTGGCCGCCACTTTCCGCCTTCCATTCCCACACCTTGGCGACGAATTCGTCGCGCGTGAAATCGGTGCGCTTCTGCTGCTTGAGCGCCATCTGCCGCTCGACCACCATCTGCGTCGCTATGCCGGCGTGATCGGTCCCGACCACCCAGAGCGCGTCCTTGCCCTTCAGCCGCGCGTGGCGGGTCAGGATGTCCTGCAGCGTGTTGTCGAGCGCGTGGCCGATGTGCAGCGAGCCGGTGACGTTGGGCGGCGGGTTGACGATCGTCCACGGCTCGGCGCCGGGGCGCTCGGGGCGGAACAGGCCGTTCTCCTCCCAGTGGCTGTACCAGCGGGATTCGATCGCGGCGGGGTCAAAGGTTTTCGGCAGCTCGCTCATGGGGTGGCCATAGCGAGGCGGTGGGGGGAACCCAAGTCCCCCCCTCCTCACACCATCACCCCGGCTCCAGGCCGGGATGACGAGGTGTTATTGGTTAGCGGGCGCCTTGCCGGTCCACTTGTCCATCCAGCCGATCACCTCGCGGTACCATTGGCGCGAGTTCTTCGGCTTCAGCACCCAGTGGTTCTCGTTCGGGAAGACGAGCAGGCGCGAGGGGATGCCGCGACGCTGGAGCGCGGTGAAGGCGGCAAGGCCCTGGGTGTAGGGGATGCGGAAATCCTTCTCGCCGGTGATGACGAGCTGCGGCGTCTTCCACTTGGCGACGTGGTGGACGGGATTCCACTTCTCGAAGGCCTCTGGGTCCTCGTAATAGGTCTTGCCGCCGTGCTCCCACTCGTCGAACCAGAGCTCCTCAGTCTCGTACGCCATGGCGCGCGCGTCGAAGACGCCGTCGTGCTGGACGATGCACTTGAAACGATCAGGCCACTGCCCCTCGATCCAGTTCATCATATAGCCGCCGTAGGACGCACCGAGCGCGCAGGCGTTATCCGCGTCGAGCCAGGTGAACTTGGTGGTCGCGGCGGAGAGGCCCTTCTTGAGGTCCTCCAGCGGCCACCCACCCCAATTGTTGCGGATGCTGTCGGTAAAGGCCTGGCCGTAGCCGGTGGAGCCGTGGAAATCGACCGCGACAAGGCCATAGCCCGCACCAGCGAACACCGCCGGGTTCCAGCGGTAGGACCAGCTGTTGTTGCTCGACCCCTGCGGCCCGCCATGGACCATATACGCGATCGGCACCTTGCCGGTGCTATTGGCGGGCTTCACGGCATAGCCCCAGACAGTGTCGTTGTTGGCGCCGGTGAAGCTGAAACGCTCGACCGTCGGCATGTCGATGCCGGCGAGCTTGGCGGCGTTGACGTTGGTCAGCCGTTGCGGCGTACCGGTGGCGGCGACGCGGTAGAAATCGGCCGGGGCGGTGAGCGAATCGAGCGCGATGATCGGTCCCGTCGGCGTCACGGCGACCGCGCCGACATGGCCCTGCTGCGTCAGCCGCGTGACCTGGCCAGTCGTCGCATCGACGCGGAACAGCGGGGTCTCCTGCGTGTCATCCGCCGTCACGTAGAGCGAGCGCGAGTCGGGCGCCCAGGCGATCGAGCCGACCGAACGGTCCCACTTTTCGGTGAGCGACGTCATGCGGCCAGTGGCGAGATCGCGCAGCATCAGCACTTGGCGATCGGCCTCGTAGCCGGGACGGCGCATCGCGAACCAGGCGAGCGTTCGGCCATCGGGCGAGACGACCGGCTGATTGTCGGTCGCCTTGTTGTCGGCGGTGAGGTTCACCGGCGCACGGCTGCCGTCGGCGGGCACCTCGAAGATGTCGAGATTGGTGGACGTGGGTTCCATCCGCCCCGCCTCGCGCAGCGCGAAGTAGAGCGTCTCGCCGTCGGGGCTCCACGCGACTTCCTCGGCGCCGCCGAACGGCTTGGAGGGGGTGTCGCCGACGAGGTTGCCGACCACTGCCTTGCCATTGCCGCGCGCGCCGGCGGCGGTCAGCGGCAGGACGAACAGCTGCGACCTTTTGCCGTCGCCCCACGTATCCCAGTGGCGGACGAACAGCTGGTCGTAGGTGCGGCCCGAGCCGGCATCCGCCAGCTTGCGGATCATCGGTTCCTCGAGGCTGGGCGCGCCCGGCAGGCGATCCGCCCAGACCACGATCTTGTCACCTGTCGGCGCAACCTTGAAGCCGTTGAAGCCGCCCTTGAAGTCGGTCAGCCGGCGCGGCGTGCCGCCGGTGACGGGGACGGCCCAGACCGCATCGTCCATCGCGAAATAGACGGTGTTGCCGACGATCTGCGGATCATTCTCGTCCTTCTGCGGATCGGCGAGCAACCTCTCCGGCGCGGCGCCGGGCTTCGTCAGATCTAGCCGCCACAGATCGAAGCGGCCGCGATCGGCGTCGAGATCGGTCTCCCGCTGCGCCCAGACCATCCAGCGGCCGTCCTTGGAGACGGTCGGGGTGCCGATGCGACTGAGCATCGTCAGATCCTCGATCGTCAGCGGGCGGGCAAAGGCCGGAGCGGCGGCGACGGCGAGCGCAACGAAGCTCGCGGACAGGAGCATCCTCATGGCCCTGCGGTAAAGCAGATCGTATCAGGCGCGACAATGATCTTGTCATATTCCCGGCCAGGTGCCGGGACAGGCGATCAGGAACCGCGCGTGATCTTCGCTATCTCGCGCGCGACCAGCGTTTCGACCAGTGCCGGCAGGTTCGCGTCGAGCCATTCGCGCAGCATCGGGCGCAGCATGTCGCGCACCAGCCCCTCCAGCGTACCGTCGCTGCCCGGTTCCGGCTTCACCATGAGCCGCGAGAGCGCATCGAGCGCGCCGCGAGTCGCCTGAGTCGTCTGTTCGGACAGCAAAGCGGCGGCGGCCTGCGCCGAGGACATGCTGGCCGAAGCGGTGTTTGGTGCGGGAGAAGCAACGGGCGCATCTGCGGCCGCCGCGCCGCTGGCCGGCGCGCGCGACGGCGGCATCGGATCGCTCAGCTCAAGCACTTCTTCCGGCTCGTCGTCGTCATCAGCGATCGGGGCGGCCGGCATGGCACGCACCGCGCCACTGCGGCGCGGCCGGATCGGGCGGTCATCGCCCTCCTCCGCAATGATGCGCTTGATGGAGGACAGAATGTCTTCCATCGACGGCTCGGCGCTGACATCCCCCATGCGCGCAGTCCACCTCGTCCCAAAAACGGCTGACTATCAGCGGTTCGGTGCGTTCTCACCTGTGGTCAACGCCGGGCTCCTGTCAACCTTGCTGCTGTCGAGCGCGGGATCGAGCGGACGGGTGACGGTGGCGTTCTGCGGCGGGACGGTGCTGGTCGACGGTGCGATGGCCTGTGGCGCCGGCCCGTCCGAGAAGTCGGAGAAGCGGCCGCGCACCGAACGGTAATTGTCGGCCGAATTGTAGAGCGGCCCTGCTTCCAGCCCGAGGTCCTGCGCCTCCGCCTGCCCCATCGCGGCGAGCAAGGCGAAGCCGGCGACATATGCGTCGCGGCGGGCCGTCACCAAGGTCACCTGACTGTTCAGCAATTCCTGCTCGGCATTGAGGATGTCGAGGATGGTGCGGGTGCCGACACTGTTTTCCGCGCGAACGCCCTCCAGGCTGAGCTGGTTGGCGGCCACCGCCTGTTCCGACGAGGCGATCACCTGAAGCGAGGATTGCCACACGGCATAGGCCGACCGGGTCGAGGCGATCACCTGACGTTCGGCCGCGGTTGCATTTTCGATTGCCTGCGATCGCTGCGCCTGCGCCTGGCGCACCAGCGCGGCGGGGCGCCCGCCCTGGAAGAACGGCAGGCTGACATTGAGCCCGATGCCGGCGGAGGTGCCGCTCTGGCCGACGCCGAGCCCGGTGCCTGAGCCCAGCGAGCCGAGATAGTTCACATAATTTCCGGTGGCGCCGATGCCGAGCGTGGGCAGACGGCTGGCGCGGGCGACGCGCACGTCGAAGGCGGTGGCGTCACGCTCCTTCAGGGCGGACAGCAAAGTCGGATTGTCGCGCAGCGCAACATCGACGGCCGCATCCGCATTGGACGGCAGATTGGGCAGCGGCGGCGGCGGCTCGAGCGCGCCGGGGGCGCCGCCGACCAGACGGACATAATTCTCACGGCTGGCAATGAGATTGGCGCGCACGCGGTCGAGCTGCGCGCGGGCGAGGCTGAGCCGCGCCTCCGACTGGGCGACATCGGTGCGGGTCAGGTCGCCGACCTGGAAGCGATCGCGGCTGGCCTGAAGGTTGGTTTCCAGCACGCGCACATTCTGGGCATTGAGGCCGACGATCGCCTCGTCACGCAGTACGTCGTTATAGGCGCCGACCACTTCGGTGAAGAGCCCCGCCTCCGTCCCGCGCAGGCCAAGCTGCCCTGCCTCCACCCGGGTTTCGGCCGCGCGCACCGAATTGCGCACCGCGCCGCCGGAATAGAAGGGTACGTTCAGTGCCAGTTGCGCCTGCGCCACCTTCTCCGGCGTGGTGAAGGAATTGCCGCTGCGCAGATAATTTTCCGTCACCCCCGCGTTGCTGCCCAGCGTGGGACGGCCCGCAGCGCGCGCGATCGGCACCGTCTCGTCAATCGCCCGCTGCCGCGCGCGGCTGCCGGTGATCGTCGGATTATCCTGATAGGCCCGCGCCAGCGCCTCGCGCAGCGTGTCCGCCCGCGCCGGAGAGACCGCAATCACGGCCGCGATCGTCAGCGGCATGGCAAGGGAACGAACGCGGGTCATTGCAGCCTTTGCTCAGAAGGTGAAACGTGCCGGTTTGGCGAAGCCGGGCAAACGGCAGCATTCGACGTCGGCGAAATCGAGCATCGCGAAGCCGCCTTCGCTGCGGCGACCAGCCGCAAGCCGGGTCACGCCTCGATCAACGAGGCCCCCAAGCACCCGGCCGGCGGGATGAACCTGAGTCACCAACGTCTCCGGCACCTGCTCGACCGCACCGTCGATGATGAGCACGTCGTACGGTGCATCGGCAGGATGGCCATGTTCCAGCGGGCTCTCGACGATCGTCACGCGATCCTCGCCGCCAAGCGCCGCACGCGCCATGGCGACCAGCGCGGGATCCGATTCGACTGCGACGACCGCAGCCACCAGTTCCGCCAGAACCGCGGCCGTATATCCCGACGCTGCGCCGATCAGCAGCACGCGGTCGTGCGACGTGAGGCGCGCCTCGGTGAGCAAGCGGCCGGTGGCGATCGGCAGGTTGAGCGAACGACCACTGCCCAGCTCCACCAGCCCGTCGCGATAGGCGAACGGCGCCTGATCGGCAGGCACGAAGCGCTCGCGCGGCACATTGGCCATGGCGGCGACCACGCGTGCATCCGACACCGCATTGGTGCGCAGCTGACTGGCCACCATCGCGGTGCGCAGGGCGGCGAAATCGGGTTGGCGTTCCATGGTCATCGTCATTCTGTCACCTGTCGCACGGCTGTTTTAGCATGGCAATACACTTACCATCGAAGTGGCGCTTTATCCTGTCGCGGCAAATGCGCCAATCTCGAACTTGACATGGCTGGCGCGCCGCCCCATCAGCCCGCCTCCACGCGATCGAGGCCCGATGGCGGAGTGGTGACGCAGAGGACTGCAAATCCTTGCACCCGGGTTCGATTCCCGGTCGGGCCTCCAGCGTGGTATCCCCTCCTTATCCGCAAGCCTGGTTGCTCCGGTTCGGTGCCATTTCTAGGTCGCTACGGGTCGCGCGTGCGATAAGGCCGCTGGCAGATTGGCGAGCGCAGGCGGCTTGCCCGTTCTCGAAGAATCGAGGGACCTCATGCGCATCTTTGACGGCGATTCCGATTGGCTCGTCCGCTCGCATTACTGGCTCGTGCTGGCATTCGTCCTTGGCGGGACGGGGACGCTGTTGATGCTGTGACTTGCCGGGCGTCGCCTCCGCCCGGTGGGCGTTAGCTCAGCGCCATCAGCGCCTCGGCGAGCGGCCGGTCGGCGGGCGGCATGGCCAGTGCGGCCAGTTCCTCGGTCGCGACCCAGCGGATTGCCGCGGCTTCGATTGCCTGCGCAGTCCCCTCCCACCGCTCGGCACCATAGAGGAGCAGGACCATCGGGCGATCGCCAGCGCTGCCGCGCGAAAAGGCGACGGGGTAAAGGTCCGCAGCTTCCACCCCGATTCCGAGTTCCTCCGCCAGCTCGCGGACCAAGGCCGCCTCGGGTGTCTCGCCTGGCTCCACCTTGCCGCCCGGGAACTCCCACAGGCCGCCATGATGCTTGTCGAGCGGGCGTTGCTGAACCAGGATCCGGCCATCCGCCGCGATCAGCGCAGCGGCGACCACCAGCATCGGTAGAGAAGGCGCGCTGGCGGGATGGGGCATGTCGACCTTTCCTTAATACAGCCATGCGATCAGCAGCGCATGCACCGAGGCCCTTCAGCGATCAAACGCGCGCTTGCCGCAGCCCTGCGGCTGGCCGCCGATCAACGCGGTGCCACCGCAGTTGAATATGGTTTGATCGTCGCCCTGGTCGTGATCGCGATGATCGCAAGCCTAGCTGGCGTCGCGGACGAGACGATCAGCATGTGGAACCATGTCAGCGATAGCGTCAGCGACGCCGTCAGTCCGCCGGACCGCAACGGCCCTTAAATGTTTTTCAACCTCGCCGCGTTAATCGAGGTGGGTACCGGAGCGGGGGGCACCTTCATCCGGTCGGGTGACTGTAGCTTTAGACAACCACTGGAGACCGAACATGCAGAAGATGCGCGCCTTCCTGAAGAATTCCAAGGGTGCCACCGCGATCGAATATGGCCTGATTGCCGCCCTGATCGCCGTTGCCGCCATTGCCGCTATGGGCACGCTGGGCAATCAGCTGAGCAAGACTTTCAAGAATGTGGAAACGAAGATGACCACCACGGCCAACCCGGCCGGGTAAGGTTAGCCTCGCCGCTAAAAAAAGAGGGCGGCGGGCTTCGGCTCGCCGCCCTTTTCTTTTGCCTCGCGTCAGCTAAGCGCGCGGCCCATGGCGAGGAACTTCTCGCGCCGTTCGCGCCGCAGCGCGGCTGCATCCATGCCGCGCAATTCACCGAGCGCCAATTCGATCGCGTCGCCCAGTGCGCCGATCGCCGCCGAGGGGCCGCGATGCGCGCCACCCAGCGGCTCCGGCACGATCGTGTCGATCACGCCAAGCGCCTTCAGATCCTGCGCCGTGACTTTCATCGCCTCGGCAGCGTCGGCCGCCTTGTCCGCCGTACGCCACAGGATCGAGGCGCAGCCTTCCGGCGAGATGACCGAATAGACGGCGTGTTCGAACATCAGCACGCGATTGCCGCTGGCCAGCGCAACGGCGCCGCCCGAGCCGCCCTCGCCCACGACCGCCGAGACGAAGGGCACGCCGGCGGCGAGACACGCCTCGGTCGAGCGCGCGATCGCCTCGGCCTGGCCACGCTCCTCTGCCTGCAGGCCCGGGAAAGCGCCCGAGGTGTCGACCAGGGTCACGATCGGCAGGTTGAAGCGATCAGCGAGCGAGATCAGGCGCACCGCCTTGCGATACCCCTCCGGCTTGCCCATGCCGAAATTGTGACGGAGACGGGACGTGGTGTCGTCACCCTTCTCATGTCCCATCACCAGCACACGCTGCCCGCGGAAACTGGCGAACCCGCCAATGATGGCCTGATCGTCGCCAAAGGCGCGATCGCCGGCGAGCGGGATGAACTCGTCGAACAGCCCGGCAACATAATGTTTGAAGTGCGGCCGCTCGGGATGCCGGGCGACCTGGGTCTTCTGCCACGGCGTCAGCTTGGAAAAGGTTTCCTTCAGGAGCCGATCGGATTTCGCCTGAAGCTTCGCGACCTCTGCCGCGATGTCGACACCGCCTTCGGCGCCGGTATCGCGTAGTTCGTCGATCCGTGCCTGCAGTTCGGCAATGGGTTTTTCAAAGTCGAGGAAAGTCGCCATCGCGCGGAGCTAGGCGCGCGGTTTCGCCACGTCAACGAGCGGGTGCCGTTCATTGACGAGCGTGACCAGCCGGGCACGATCGACGTGCGTGTAGATTTCCGTCGTCGCAATGTCGGCATGCCCCAGCATTGCTTGCAACGCGCGAAGATCTGCGCCGCCCTCAAGCAAGTGGGTGGCAAAGGCGTGACGAAGCACATGCGGGCTGATGCGATCGGGCGGGATACCGGCTTCGGCGCCAAGCGCGCGGATGATCTGAAACAGCCGCACGCGCGAAATGTGCGTGGCGCCGGACGGAAACAGGAATTTGTCGTCCGCGGGGACATGATCGCGCCATTGCGCGACGGCGGCACGGGCGCGGTCTGATATCGGCACCAGCCGTTCCTTGCCGCCTTTGCCCGAGAGGATGATGAAGGGCCGATCGGGATGAATGGCATTGCGCGGCAACGACACGAGCTCGGTCGCGCGCAGGCCCGAACCGTACAGCAGTTCCAGCAGCGCCGCGTTGCGCATATCGGGAGCGAGCGGCGGATCACGCGCGAGTCGCGCCGCTACGACCGCGAAAAGCCGATCGACGTCGGCATGGCTGAGCGTGCGGGGAAGCGGACGACGGCGTGCCGGCTGTGGCAGCGCCGCGCCCGGATCGTCCGCCCGCAACCCTTCTTCCGCGAGGAAGGTGAAGAAGCGCCGTAGCGCTGATGCCTTGCGCGACACGGTCGATCGGGCCAGCGCGGACCAGCCGCTTGCAAGCCGCCCGATCATGTCGGCATCCGCCTCGGCCAGGCGGCCGTCCAGCGCCTCCGACGCAAGCAAGAGATCGCTGCGATAGGCGGCGATCGTGTTGCGCGCGGCGCCCGCCTGCGCCGCCATCATCTCCAGAAAGCGGTCGATGAGGGCCGCATCGCCCATCCGGTCAGACCCGCGTGAGCGCCTCGACGGCGATCATCCGCGCCTCGCCATCCAGCCCCACCGCGCGCAGCGCAGCGACGATCCGATAGAGCGCGGCCGGCGGTATTGCCCGCCAGGAATCCGCCTGCATGCCGATGCCGGACAGCAGTAGCACCGTGGCGGGCTGTCGGTCGCGCACGGCGCGATCCAGCGCGCGCGTCCAGCTGTTCTGCGCGCCGATCGGCACGTCCAGCGACTCGGCGCCGCTTTCGACCTCTTGCGGGGAAAGACGGCCGAGACCGGCCAGACCAGCAAAGAACAACTGCCGTTTCAGCGGCGCATTGCCGCTGCCCGCATATTTGCCCACCGCGCCATAGCCGAGCCGAGTCCTGGCGTCCGGATCGGACAATTCCAGCATGGCCCAGGCATCGCTGCCCTCGTCGACCTGGCCGCGCCAGCGCTGTGCGGTACGGTCGAGCCCCGCCGACAGCATGGAAGCGACGATGCGATTGGCCTCCTCCCGGCCGTCGACCGGGCGGATCCGCGCGGCGGCGCGCGCGGTCAGGATGAGGCGCGCATAGCGGGCCTGCGGCGTTTCCACGCCATCCCACAATTGGCGCAGCGCACCCAGACGCGTGGCGATGTCGGCACCGACATAGGCCGAGCGCAGGTCCGACGCGATCGCGCCGAGCGCCGCGGGCGTATCCTCGCCAGCATCAAGGGCTGCGTACAGATCCACCAGTGCCGCGCTGGACAGCACGCCCATTGCAGCGGCGGTTTCCGCCGCGGCGGCGCGATCGGCGATGGGGATGGCCGGCGCCAGCGCGCGCCAGCCGGTCACCTGCGGCCCGACCGTCTGGTACAGTTCCGCTGGCACGGCGACGCCGGTCGCCGTTGCCAGCCCGAAACGCCAGCTGGTCAATTGCACCACCGGATCCCATTCGATCGTCACCGCCTGGCGGCTGCCCAGCCCTGCGCCGACGACCTTGCGGGCAAGCGCCAGGTCAATGCCGCTGGCCACCCGCTGGCGACGCGCGGCATCGATCAGCGCGCGTCCGCCGCCTTCCTCATTGCCGAGCGACGCGCACATGGCCCGCGCGAGGACCCAGCCACGCGCCCGATCCTGTGGCGCCTCTGCCAGCGTGCACAGACCGCCCGGGTCGCCATTGGCGAGCATCGCCTGCATCGCGACCTGTTCGTATTTGGGGGTCGCGTTCATCGTGTCGACGCTCTCGATCACGCTGCGCGCCGCGACCGATTCGCCCATCCGGAGCAACAGCCACGCGCGCTCTGCGGCGAAATCGGCGCCGTTGAGGCCGGCGGGCGTATCGATGCGCGACATCAACGCGCGGCGAAGCGCGATCGACAGCCAGCGCGACGGCAGCGGCGCGGACAGGCGGCGCATCAGCCCCTGGAGGTAGCCGCCGTCGGCGTCGCCGAACGCGTTCGGCGCAACGCCTCCCTCCGGCTGACCGATGGGGCCAACGATTGACAGCGAGCGCCGCGCGAACAGCGGCATCTCATATTTCGCCAGTTCCGCGGCACTCGGCGGTGTCGGCGTCGGGGTGGGCGACGGGCTTGCCTCCGGCGCCGGCAGGTCTAGCGGCGCTTGTGGCAGCGGCTGAACCGTCTGGTTGCTGGGCGCCTGGGCCGGGGGCGGCGCAACCGGCTCGCCGAAGCCGGGCGGCAAGAGTGATTCGGGCGCCTGCGCGTTCTGTGCGACCGCCGCTGCTGCCAATGATCCTGCTGCGGCGAGCGCCGCCAGCAGCCTAACCCGCGAGGTTGCCAAGCTCGACCGCCTTCTCGACACGGGTGGTGGGCTTTTCGGTCGCGCTGCCCGCGAGGAAGAACAACCCGCCGATCACGACGACCAGGAGTACCACCAGCGAGACGATCAACCGCGACATGTTCCACACCCTGTACGACGCCGGCAAAACCCGCCAGCGTCGAGCCTAACCTTCCGCGAGCCTTGTGCCCGGGGCGCCGACGCGCTGTATAGCCCGCAGACCCATGTTGCAAAGCCCCGCCCCATCCAACCGCGACCGCAAGAGCCGCTGGCAGCGTGAACCGATCGTGCTGGTCGGCCTGATGGGCGTGGGCAAATCCACCGTGGGCAAGCGGCTGGCGCAACGGCTTGGCCTGCCCTTCGTCGACGCTGACAATGCGATCGAGGAAGCCGCGGGCATGTCGATCGCGGAAATATTCGCGCAATTCGGCGAGCCTTATTTTCGCGATGGCGAGCGACGGGTGATCCAGCGGCTGATCGACGGGCGGCCCAAGGTGATCGCGACCGGGGGCGGCGCGTTCATCAATGATGCGACACGCCAGCTGATCCTGTCCGATGCGCTGTCCGTGTGGCTGGACGCGGATATCGACGTGCTGGTCGACCGGGTGCGCCGGCGCGATACGCGGCCGCTGCTGCGCGGCAAGGACCCGGCGAAGGTGCTGCGCGAGCTCGCCGAGGTGCGCAATCCGCTCTACGCGCAGGCCGACATCCATGTGACGAGCAACAATGCGCCGCACGAAGCGACCGTGCGCGCGATCCTGAAAGCGATTGGGTACGGGAACGCATGACGATTGTGCAGGTGGCGCTGGGGACGCGCAGCTATGACGTGGTGATCGAGGCGGGACTGCTGACTCGCGCGGGCGAGCGCCTCGCGCCGCTGGTCGGCAAGCGCCGGGTGCCGATCGTCGCGGACGCCAATGTCGGCGCCCATCTCGCCACGCTGCGATCATCGCTGACCGCGGCGGGGATTGAGAGCGAGGCGATCATCATCCCGGCGGGTGAGAAGTCAAAGAGCTGGGCGACGCTGGAGTCGCTGACCGACCAGCTGCTGGCGATGGGCGTCGAGCGCGGCGACCATGTGGTGGCGCTGGGCGGCGGGGTGATCGGTGACCTGGTCGGCTTTGCCACCGCGATCCTGAAGCGGGGGTGCGGCTTCGTACAGATCCCGACAACCTTGCTGTCGCAGGTGGATTCGTCGGTTGGGGGCAAGACGGGGATCAATACGCGGGCCGGCAAGAATCTGATTGGGGCGTTCCACCAGCCCAAGGTGGTGCTGATCGACCCCTCGGTGCTCGACACGCTGCCGCTGCGCGAGTTGCGCGCCGGCTATGCGGAGGTCGTGAAATACGGGCTGATCGACGATGCGGACTTTTTCGCCTGGTGTGAGGCAAACGGCGAGAAGCTGCTCGCGGGTGACCCGGCGGCGAGGGAATATGCCATCGCCCATTCGGTCGCGGCCAAGGCGCGGATCGTGGGTGAGGATGAGTTCGAGACGCTGGGGCGCCGGGCGCTGCTGAACCTGGGCCACACGTTCGGCCATGCGCTGGAGGCGGAGGCGGGGTTTTCCGACAAGCTGCTGCATGGCGAAGCGGTGGCGGCCGGGTGTGCGCTGGCGTTTGGTTATTCCGCGGCGCACGGTTTGTGCCCGATCGAGGATGCGGTGCGAGTGGCGGCGCACTGGCAGGCGGCGGGGTTGCCGAGCGGGCTGGCGGCGGCGGGGATCGATGCGCCGGCCGAGCGGCTGGTCGAGCATATGCGCCACGACAAGAAGGCAAGTGGCGGAAATATCCCGTTTCTTCTCGCGCGCGGGATCGGGCAGACCTACCTCGACAAGCAGGTGTCGCTGGACGATGTGCGCGATTTCCTGGCGATCCAGCCGCGCTGATGCCCAACGGCGTTGCCAAGCGCGACTTGCCGACCAAGACCTGTCCGGTGTGCCAGCGGCCGTTCAGCTGGCGCAAGAAGTGGGCGCGCGACTGGGACGCGGTGGTCTATTGTTCGGCCGCGTGCCGGCAAAAGACGTGATGCATCCGGCCTGTCTGCGGAGAAGTCCGGCCTCGAACACGCGGCCGCTGGCCATCAGCCGCGCAAGCCCGCCCAGGCGAGCCAGAGCCACCCGGCGATCAGCAACGTACCACCGATCGGCGTGATCGCGCCGAGCCAGCGCGGCGCGCCCATCGCCATCAGATAGAGCGTGCCGGCGAAGATCGCGGCGCCGACGACGAACAGCCATCCGGGCCCGCGCAGGTCGAGGCGGAGGGCGACCAAAGCGGCCACGGCGTGGATCAACTGATACTGGCCGCCGGTGCGCAGCCATTCGGCCGCCTGCCCGCTGGCGCCATGCGCGCCGAATGCGCCCGCGCCGACCGCCAGCGCGCCCGACAGACCCGCCAGAACCATCAACCAGTTCATGTGTCGTTCCCCCTGCCCCATGGCTGCTCCGCGGCGACGATCGCGCGGGCGGCATAGATATCGCCAGCCTCCAGCTGGATGCGCAGCCGTTCGCGGTCGCTGGCGCGGTACATGGCCTCCGACCGGTCGATCTCGCCGCGGTCGATGCCAAGATCCGCCATCGCGCCGCGCGCCATCTTCACCGCCGATTCGAGCACTTCGCGCACCACCAGCTTGGCCGGGCTGCCCTTCAGCTTGATCAGCATGCGGCGATCATAGGCGCGCACATAGATCGCCGCATGGGGAAATGCCTCATGCACCGATTCGACCACTTCGGCGGTGACCTGTTCGTCATCGATGCAGAACAGGATCAGTTCCGCCTCCGCTGCGCCGGCCTGGCGCAGCAGATCAAGCCGGGTGCCGTCGCCATAATAGACCTTGGCGCCGAATTCCCCGGCGATGTCGATCATCTCGATATCGGTGTCGATCAGCGTGACCGGGATGTCCTGCGTCAGCAGCATCTGCCCGACCGTCTGGCCGAAGCGGCCATAGCCGACGATGATGGCATTGGCGCCCTCCGCCTTTGGTCCCTCGCGTTCCTCGGCGATGATCGGCGCCTCGCGCAGCCGCCTGGTGGCGCTCATCAGGAACGGCGTGGTCGCCATCGACAAGGTGACGATGGCGCCGAACAGCGAGGCGGCCTCCGGCGCGATCAGATACGCCTTGGTGGCCTGCGCAAACAGGACGAAGCCAAATTCGCCGCCCTGGCTGAGCAATACGCCAAGGCCGAGCGCCGAGCGCCAGTTCATCTTGAACAGGAGGCCGAGGCCGAAAATGACCAGCGTCTTGGTGGCGATCAGCGCCAGCGCCATCGACACGACGAACAGCGGGCGTTCGGCAATCGCCGTCAGGTTCAGCATCATGCCGATGGTGAGGAAGAACAGGCCGAGCAGGATCGAGCGGAAGGGATCGACGTCGGCCTCCAGCTCATGCCGGTACGGGCTGTCGGCGAGCATCACGCCGGCAACAAAGGCGCCGAGCGCGGTGGAAAGGCCGAGCGATTCCATCAAGGCGGCGCTGGCGATGACGGTGAACAGCGCGGCGAAGACGAACATCTCGCGTTCGCCCATGTTGCCGATCAGGCGGAACAAGGGCGACAGGATGAAGCGTCCCGCGGCGATCAGCCCGACGACGGCGGCGATCGTGTAGAGGATCAGCAGCCAGCCCGGCGGGCCGCCGGCATCGGCCGGATTGCGGCTCAGCGCGGCGATGATGGTGATCAGCGGGATGATCGAGAGATCCTGGAACAGCAGGATCGAAAAGGCGCGTTCGCCAAAGGGGGTGCGCAGCCGACCGGAGGATTGCAGCAGCGGCAGCACCTGCGCGGTCGAGGACAGCGCCAGCGGCAGGCCGAGCGCAAGCGCGGCGGGAATGGAGAAATGCGCAAACACCGCGATGATGGCGGTGATCGCAATACCGCAGGCGACGACCTGAAGCAGGCCGAGGCCGAAGATATCCTGTTTGAGTTGCCACAGGCGCGACGGTTTGAGTTCCAGCCCGACGACGAACAGCAGCAAGGTGATGCCGAGTTCGGCGACACCCAATTTGGCATCGGCATCACCGACCAGCCCCAGCACATGGGGGCCGACGACAGCACCGGCGACGAGATAGCCGAGCGTGGCGCCCAGCCCCAGCCGGCGGAAGAGAAGAACGAACCCGAGCCCGGCACCAAGCAGGATCACCCCATCGCGAAGCAGTGATCCAGTGGCACCGTGTTCCATCAGTTCCTCGCGGCTGCGTGCGTCGCCTGCTCCGCCGCCTCCGCCGCGGCCTCGAAGGCGAGACGGATCGAGGCGTGGCGGGCATGATAGTCGAGCGCGGGTGTCAGCACGTCGAGCCCGGGCCAATCCGGGATGTTCCCGGTCCGCGCAAGCCAGCCGGTCAAGGCGTCGCGCGCCGCGGCCAGTTCATCCGGCGAGCGGCCGATGATCTGCGCGGCGAGGAGCGAGGAGGATGCCTGGCCCAGCGCACAGGCGCGCACCAGCATCCCCGCCTCGCTCACGCGTCCGTCGGGGCCGAGATTGACGTCCACCGTCACCCGGCTGCCGCAGATCGGCGAGCGTTTCTCGCTGCTGCCCATCGGATCGGGCAGGCGTTCGTCGATCGGATTGTCAGTGGCGAGGCGAAGGATCGCATCATTGTAGAGCGTGTCGCTCATGCCGGCGTCCTGCTGCTGGAGGGGGTGGGCGTGGCACCGCCGAAGGAGCCGTCGGGGCCGAACACCGGCTCACCCCGGCGGCGGCGATCGACGAAATCGGCAATCGCGCTGCTGGTCGCGTTGAGCAACGGATAGGTGCGCGCGTCCTTCATCCACGCCGGGCGGCTGCGCGGGCCGCCGCCGATCGTGTCGAGCACCAGCAGCGCCAGCAGGAAGGCAAGGCTGGCGAGGATCAGCCCCTTCAACGCGCCGAAGCCGAAGCCGATCGCGCGATCGACCGGGCCGACCACCGACTTGCGCACCCGGTCGCCCAGTGCGCGCGCGACGATGCGGCCAAGGAAATAGGTGATGCCGCCGACCAGAACGAAGGCCAAGGCCGCGCCGCCCGAGGGGGTGCCGATCGGCCCGGCCAGCGCCTGCGACACGGGCAGGTGAAAGATCTTGATCGCGAAGACCACCGCGACCCAGGCGAACAGCGCCAGCACCTCCGTCACGAACCCGCGCTTCAGCCCCAGGAGGGCGCTGCCGCCAACGGCGGTGAGCACCGCAATATCGAGTCCGTTCAGGTTCATTGTCGCTTATCTAGGGTCCGCCGGTTGCAACGTCACCCAGCCATGCGGCGGGGCGTTGGCGGGCCCTTAGCCGCGGCCGAGAAGATGATCCACCAGCCGCGCCAGCGTGGGGAAGCCGGAGAGGCGCATCGGCGCCTGTTCCCTCGCCAAAGCGGCGGGGACGAGCGCCTGCCCGAAGCCGAGCTTTGCCCCTTCCTTCAGGCGCAGCGCGGCGTGCGCGACGCTGCGCACCTCACCCGAGAGCGCGACCTCACCAAAGGCGATCGCGTCGGTCGGCACCGGCCGTTCGGACAGCGCGGAGACGAGCGCCGCAGCGACCGCCATGTCGGCGGCGGGATCCTGCACGCGGTAGCCGCCGGCGACGTTGAGATAGACCTCCGCCGAGGAGAAGCTGAGCCCGCAGCGCGCCTCCAGCACGGCGAGGATCATCGCCAGCCGGCCGCTGTCCCAGCCGACCACCGCCCGGCGCGGCGTGGCGCCGCTGGCGAGGCGGACGACCAGCGCCTGGATTTCGACCAGCACGGGGCGAGTCCCCTCCAGCGCCGGAAAGACGACGGTGCCGGTCACGCCCTCGTCACGCTGGGTCAGGAACAGCGAGGACGGGTTGGACACCTCGGTCAGCCCTTGCGCCTCCATCGCGAAGACGCCGATTTCGTCGGTGCCGCCGAAGCGGTTCTTGATCGCGCGCAGGATGCGGTATTGATGGCTGCGCTCGCCTTCGAAGCTGAGCACGGTGTCGACCATATGTTCGAGCACGCGGGGACCGGCGATGGTGCCGTCCTTCGTCACATGGCCGACCAGCACCAGCGCGGTGCCGCGTTCCTTGGCGAAGCGGATCAGCTCCTGCGCGGAGGCGCGCACCTGGCTGACGGTGCCGGGCGCGCCCTCGATCAGGTCGGAATGCATCGTCTGGATCGAATCGATCACCAGCAATTCGGGCGGACGGCCGCTGCCGAGCGTGGTCAGGATGTCGCGCACCGAGGTGGCCGAGGCGAGCCGCACCGGCGCCTCCCCCAGCCCCAGCCGGCGGGCGCGCAGCCGGACCTGATCGGCCGCCTCCTCACCCGAGACATAAGCGACGTCGGCGCCGGCGAGCGCCATCAACGCCGCCGCCTGCAGCAGCAGCGTCGACTTGCCGATGCCGGGATCGCCGCCGATCAGCGTCGCGCTGCCCTCCACGAAACCGCCGCCGAGCGCGCGATCAAGCTCCGCGATGCCGCTGGCGCGGCGGGCGGGCAACGGGATCTCGGCATCGAGCGCGACCATCGTCACGGTGCGGCCGCCGCCCTGCAGATTGTGCTTGGCATGGAAGGGCGTGACGACCGCGGGCGTTTCCTCGACCAGGGTGTTCCATTCGGAACAGTCGACGCATTGCCCCTGCCAGCGCGACGAGACCGACCCGCAGGACTGGCAGACGAAGCGCTTCTGGATCTTAGCCATGGGGGTTCCGGGATCGCGGCGGGAGCATCGCCGCCTGTCCTATCGTGAGAACAACTGGAGAACAATCCCGCGCTTCGCTATCCTGCCGCAGCCATGATGCCGGCCGAGTCGCCCTTCCCTTCGATCGCGCCGCGGCACGACCTGCCGCGGCGGCCGCTGCGCTGGCTGTTCCTCGACCTCAACTCCTATTTCGCCAGCGTCGAACAGCAATTGCAGCCATCGCTGCGCGGGCGGCCGGTGATCGTCGCGCCGGTGGGGAGCGATACGACGGTCGCGATCGCCGCGTCGGTGGAGGCGAAACGCCATGGCATCACCACGGGGACGCCGGTGTGGGAGGCGAAGCAGCGCTGCCCCGACCTTGTCGTCACCCCGGCGCGGCACCGGCGCTATGTCGAGTTTCACGATGCGATCGTGGCGGAGATCTGGCGCCACATTCCGGTGACGCGGGTGTGCTCGATCGACGAGGTCGCGTGCCGGTTGCTCGACAATGAGAATGATCGCGACGCGGCGATGGCGCTGGCCAAGCGGATCAAGGCGGGGATCCGCCGGCGGGTGGGCGATTGCCTGACGTCGTCGGTGGGGATCGCGCCCAACCGGCTGCTCGCGAAGCTCGCCTCCGACCTGCAGAAGCCCGACGGGCTGGTGGTGTTCGAGGACAAGGACCTGCCGCACGCGCTGTTCCGGCTGAAGCTGACCGACATCGCCGGGATCGGGGCGAAGATGGAGCGGCGGCTGGCGCGCGACGGGGTGAACGACATTGCGCAATTGTGCGCGCGGCGGCCGCGTGACGCCGGCCACGCCTGGGGCGGCACCGATGGCGACCGGCTGTGGTACCTGCTGCACGGCGTCGACCTGCCCGAGAAGCCGACGCAGAGCCGGACGATCGGGCACAGCCACGTCCTGTCGCCGGGCAAGCGCGGCTATGAGCCGGCGCGCCTGACCGCGCGGCGGCTGGCGCTGAAGGCGGCGAGCCGGCTCAGGCGCAAGGGCTATCGCGCGCGGCTGCTGGTGCTGCATGTCCGGTTCGAGAACGACAAGAGCGCGTGGCGCACGTCGACCCGGCTGCCCGAGACGCAGGACAGCTTCGTCGTGCTCGACCGGCTGGACGCGCTGTTCCCGCGCTTGCGGGAGGCAGGGCGCGGGCGGCCGGGCGGGTTCCGGCTGCGCATGATCGGCGTGACGCTGGCCGAGATCGTGCCGGTGGCGGGCGAGCAGGCGAGCCTGTTCGCGCATCTCGACCCCGCCGACCCGCTGGCGCGCGAGACTCGCGGGCTGGCGCTGAGCCGCGCGATGGACCGGATCAACCAGCGGTTCGGCCGTCATGCGGTATCGCTCGGCCCGCTGGGCGGCGGGCGGGCGGACCGGGTGGGGAGCAAGATCGCCTTTGGCCGAATCCCGGAACTGGACGAATTCCATGAGTGAAGCGGGCGAAAAGGCGATGATCCTTCCGTTCCGGCCGCTTTTATCGAAATAAAGTATCGCGGCTCACCGCCTTTGCCTTGACGCTCTGTGCTGCATGCGCGAAGTCGCGGGCCGCTATGAAGAGCCCCTTCCTTTTCGCCACCGCGGCGCTCCTCGCGCTCGCTGCCTGCAATTCCGAACCCACCGTGCCGGAAGTGCTCGACTCGAACCCCGATCCGATGGCGGGCGAACTCGCCAACGCCGGCGCGATCGAGCTTCCGCCGTCGATCAAGGCGGAAAAGTCGATGCGCTGCGGCGACAACAGCCTTGTGTACGTGACCTTCTTCGAAGGCGACAAGCAGGTCGTCGTGAAGACCGCCAAGGATGGCCCGTCGACCACGCTGACCGCCTCGAACGCGGGTGAGCCGCTGACCGCCGAGGGCGGCTGGAAGCTGACCGGCGACACCAAGAGCGTGACGATCGAGCAGCCGGGCCAGAAGGCCCTCACCTGCCGCGGCTAACCCATCGATGATCCGTCGCCGCCCCTTTGCAGGAGCGGCGACGGCTTTCTATCTTGCGCGTCGATCATGACGCGCCATCGCCCCTTCGAAATCCTCGACCCCGCGACGGTGCTTGGCGCCTATGCGGTCGGCGTGTTCCCGATGGCGGACGCGCGCGACGCCCCCGGCGTCTATTGGGTCGAGCCGCGCCGCCGCGCGATCCTGCCGCTGGACCAGTTTCACCTGTCGCGATCGCTGCGGCGCACGCTGCGCTCCGAACGCTTCCGGCTGACCAGCGACACCGCCTTTGCGCAGATCATCGCGCTGTGCGCCGAGTCGGCGAGCGATCGACCGGAGACGTGGATCAACCCGTCGATCGAGCGGGTCTTTCTGCAATTGCACGAGGCGGGATTCGCGCATTCGATCGAATGCTGGGAAGGTGACGAGCTGGTCGGCGGCCTCTACGGCCTGGCGCTGGGCCGCGCGTTCTTCGGCGAGAGCATGGTGAGCCGCGCGACCGACGCGTCCAAGGCCGCGCTCGCCGCGCTGGTCGCGCGGCTGCGTTATGGCGGGTTCACGCTGCTCGACTGCCAGTTCATGACCGATCACCTCGCATCGCTGGGCGCGATCGAGATCGACCGGGACGATTACATCGCGTTGCTGGGCGAGGCGCTGGCCGACGTGCTGGGTGCGGCGGGTGCGGACGGCGCCGCGGCGGCGGGCGTCGAGGGTGCGGGAGCCGACCCGCTGTCCGTCGCAGCGCCAGCGGATTTCCGCGCGGTCGACGGCGCGGCGATTACATCGGTATCCGGCCCCTTGTCGGGGAAGGACATCGTGCAGCTCTTGGGCCAGACGTCGTAGATCGGGTGCTGGACGACGTTCAGCGCCGGGCGTTCCTTGTACAGCCAGCCCGAAAAGGCGCGGCGCCATTTGTCGTCGCTGCCGCGCACATCGAGCTGCACGAAGGCGCCGGTGAGCTGTTCCTGCTCCCACGGCGCGGTCCGCTCACAGGCGCGCAGGCGGATGATCGTGTCGCCGACGCGCACCGCCTGGCCCGGCTTGATCGGCACGTCGCGGCTGACGCCATTGCGCTTGTTGAGGAGGCCGATCACCGCGCTGCGCTGCGCCATCGGGGTGCTGCCGGCATCGACCGGGGCGGCATCCCCCTCCACCGTCACGACGTCGGACGGGACATTCTCGGCCGCCTCGGGAAGCTGCTGGCTCGCGGCCGGCGCGCGGCGCGAGCCGGCGTCATCGCCGTCGCTGGCGACATACCAGACGCCGACGCCGAGCAGGGCGGCGCCGCCGATCGCGGCCGCCGCGACCGCAGGCTTCACGCGTCGGGGCTCCACGCCTCATAATCGCCGGTGGCGGCCTGGCGGCGACCACCCTTTTCGAGCGCGCCCGACGGACGATAAGCCTCGGGCGTGCCGGTCATGTTCGGCTTCGCCGGCTTCTGCCAGGGGCGGGGCGGCGGCAGCGCCTGGGTGGGCGCATCGTCCACATGCTTGTGCAGCCAGCTGAACCATTCGGGCGGCACGCGGCTGGCATCGTTGGAGCCGTTGTAGATCACCCAGCGCCGCGGGTTGCCGGCCGTGTCCTTGCCGCCCTGGTAATAGACGTTGCCAAGCGAGTCCTCGCCGACGCGCGTCATGCCGCGCAGGCCGAACCAGGTGCCGATGGTGGCGCCATTCCACCAGGTGAAGGGATTGAGGTTGATGCCCATGTCGTCCCAGCGCTTAGCGGCTGGCGCGCGGGGCATCAATGGCGAGGCGCCGCAAAGGCGATGCGCCCGCCCGCAAAAATCGCGTCATGCCGCCGGAGAGGATCAGCGCGCCGAAAGCCCGGTGCCGCCGAGCGGCCGTGTCTCGGCAATCCGCTCCATCCCCGCGATCAGCGGGCGACCGCGCGTGATGGCGTCGCGGACCGAGGGCATCTGCAGCGAGGCGACATGCGATACCTGATCGGTCCACACCTCGGTAATCCAGATGGTGTCGGCCTCGGCGGGATCATCGGCGACGACATAGCTGAGGCAGCCGGGCATGCCGGCGACGCCGTCGAGCAGGATTGCAGTCAACTCCGCGCGCTTGCCGGGTTGCGCGGTCATCTTTCCAATCAGCCCGTACATTCCCGTCCCCTTTGCCATTGCCCCAAAGGGTCCGACCACCGCCGCTGCAGCCGTGCCGGCCAGAAAGGTGCGTCGTTCCCATGTCATCGCAGCGCCATAGCATGTCGCCGCGCCGGCCGCGCGCCCCGTCGGTCAGCCTGCGCGACGAATCCGGCGGGCGACCCCGCGCAGCAGCGGGGTGCCCGACAGGCGCTTCGCCACGCGCATCGCCGAATCGAAGCCGCCGACCAGCGCGACCGCGCCGCGATTGGCGAGCGAGGGGCGCAGCAGCAGCAGATCACGGCATGCCACCCCGCCGGTCGCCATGCCGCGTTTGTGCTGCCCCTCCCCCTCGGTGAAATCGAAGCGGGCGAAGCGATCGGCAAAGAGGTCACCCAGCGCCGCCTCCATCAGGACGCTGCCCGGCGACAATGCGGCAAAGGCGGGATCGTGGCCGACATAATCATAGCGCAGCGTCCCACCGTCGGCGCCGCACCACAGATAGGCGGCGGGCGCATCGCCGACATAAAGGAGCCAGGCGCGCACCCGATCCTCGCCCGCCTGCGCCAGCATTGCGCGCACCCAGGCGGGGTCGTCGGGGATACCGGCCCCCATCAGCCGTTCCTGATAGGTCCTTTCCGCCAGCCGCCGCGCCACCGGGTGAAAGGCGGCGAGATCGGCAGCGCTGCGGAAGCGGCGGATATCGAGCGCGCCGCCCGATTCAGCGGCAAGCTTCTTCGCCTTGCGCTTCATGGTGGAACGCGCCTGCCGTGACAGGCCGTCGCGCCAGGCCACCTCCCCCGCGGCGAGATCGACATAATAACGGGTGTAACGCTGTCGTTCGAAGATGACCCACCGTTCGGACGAGACGCCGGGCCAGTCGGGGGCCAGCGCCTGTGGCAGCGAGGTGACGAGATAGCCGTGCGCCGCGGGATCGAGCGGCGGCAGCGGCGGCAACGCCCCGCCCAGTTCCCGATCGGGCGCATGATCGAGCGCCTGATCGAGCGACAGCGCGACGCGGGTCAGGCGCCGAGGGATGGTGGCGAGGGTGCGGGCGCCGATCTGCAGGCGCAGGGCGGCCGTCGTCACGCGCGCCGCTCGGCCACCAGATTGGACCAGAGCTGCTCCGCCTGGCGCCGCCCGCGCCGCCAGCGGCTGGCGGGGAGCGGGCGATCGTCGCGGCCGAGCCGGAGCCTCGGGCGATCGGCGAAATGCGTCGTCGGCGCCTTGCCGCGGCGGGCGGCGAGCATCCGGCACAAGGCCTCGAACCGCTGGACATGGACGCGGTTGGCCGCGAGGCCGGCGCGATTGGCGAGTTCGAAACTGTGGCCGACGATCGTCAGCGCGGCATGATCGGCGATGATGGCGTGATCGAGCGCCGCGCTCATCTCAGCGGCGGACAGCGCGCAGATCTGGACATTGCGCCAGACGCCGGGGCGATCCTCGATCACGGTCACCGGCACCTCGACCACGCCCGCATGCTCGACGGGGGCGATCTGCGACGGCGGGAGGCCGATCGCACTGGGCCAGGGATGGTGCGCGCCATTGTGGCTGCTGTCATAGGCGATGCCGATCGCGGCGAGCGCCGCGAGCGTCGCATCATTGGCCGAATAGCTGCCGCTGCGAAAGGCGACCGGCGCGGGTGCCCCCGCCTCCACCAGCAGGGCGGCGGCCTCTGCCAGCAGGCGCTGCTGCTCCTCGCCGGCGAGGTCGATCAGCTCGAACTTTCCGTGCGCGCCGCGATCCGCAAGGCCGGCACCGACCCAATTGGGATGGAGATGGAGCTGAACCTCCTGCCCCGCGTCGCGCACCGCCGCGACGATGCGCCGGAAGGGATCGAGACCATAGACACGCGCCGGCATCGGATCGACGAAGAAGGTCGCCTTCAGCGCATGCCGCTTGAGCATCGCGAGCTGCCAGGCGAGGCCGACGCCGCCCGGCTCGATCGATCGCGCCTCCACCGCATCGGGTGCGAGCCCCGCGGCATGGTGGCGCCACGCGATCTCGGTATCGATGGTGAGAAAGACCGGGGTCATGCACCGGCTGTACCATCACGCCGTAAAGATTCCGCCAATGTTCACGCCGGAATGGCAAACGGGCGGCCACCGATGATCCGGTGACCGCCCGCGATGCCGGCGCGGCATGGGGTGAGCCGCGCCCCCTGAAATTTAGAATTGTGCCTTACTGGCTGCCAGCAGTGGCCGGGCTGCCAAGGAAGCCGCTCAGCTCATCCTTGGTGAGCGAGGCCGACTTGTCCTTGTCTGCCTGGGCGAAGGCCGCGTCGTTCCACTTCGGATCGGCGGGCTTGTCCGCGGCATTGGGCGCCTTTGCCTTCAGCGCGTCCATCCAGGCGGCGAACTCGGTCTTGTCGAGCGTGCCGTTGCGGTCCTTGTCGTAGCTGGCGAATTCGGCGTTCACGATGCTTGCGACCTGATCGGCGCCAGTCGCCGCGGCGCTCTCCGTCGCGGCGCCACCCGGTTGCGCGGGCGCAGCGGGCTGCGCTGGGGCGGCACCTTGCGGCGTTGTCGAGGGGGCGGGCGAAGCGCTCGGCGCCATTGGCTGAGTCCCGGCCGCGTCCTGCGCAAGCACCGGGGCAGCAACCATCATCGAACTAGCCAGAATGAAGCTCTTCAGCATCATCTCTCTCCTTTATACTATTCCATGTCGTGTCATGTATTTCACTTTTCAACCTTGCGGTTCGGACAACAACTTGGCGCAATAAACCGATAACTTGGATATACGGTTCCTCGCCGGGCATTTGAAGCGATTGCGCTAGCCTGCTACCGGCACCCAGCCCTGTTTTTGCAACGACTCAACCATGAGGCGTTGCCCCAGCACGACCGAGGAAATTCACATGGTTCCGCGCTACTCCCGGCCCGACATGACGGCGATCTGGACGCCTGAAGCCCGTTTTCGCATCTGGTTCGAGATCGAGGCGCATGCGACCGAAGCCCTCGCCGAACTGGGCGTGGTGCCGAAGGAAGCCGCCGATGCGCTATGGGCGTGGTGGCGGACCAATCCGGAGATCGACGTTGCCGCGATCGACGCGATCGAGGCGGTGACCAAGCATGACGTGATCGCGTTCCTGACGTGGGTGGCGGAGCAGGTCGGCGATCAGGCCCGCTTCATGCACCAGGGGATGACGAGCTCCGACGTGCTCGACACCTGCCTTGCCGTGCAGCTGGCGCGGGCGAGCGACATCCTGATCGCCGATCTCGACGCGCTGCTGGCGGTGATCCGCCGCCGCGCCGAGGAGCACAAGTTCACGCCGACGATCGGCCGCAGCCACGGCATCCATGCCGAACCGGTGACGTTCGGCCTGAAGCTGGCGCAGGCCTATGCCGAATTCGATCGTTGCCGCGTGCGGCTGCTCGCCGCCAAGGCGGAAATCGCGACCTGCGCGATTTCGGGCGCGGTCGGCACCTTTGCCAATATCGACCCCCGCGTCGAGGCGCATGTCGCCGCCAAGCTGGGGCTGACGGTGGAGCCGGTGTCGACCCAGGTCATCCCGCGCGATCGCCACGCGATGTTCTTCGCCACGTTGGGCGTCGTCGCGAGCTCGATCGAGCGGCTGGCGACCGAGGTGCGCCACCTGCAGCGTACCGAGGTGCTGGAGGCGGAGGAATATTTCTCGCCGGGGCAGAAGGGCTCCTCGGCGATGCCGCACAAGCGCAACCCGGTGCTGACCGAAAACCTGACCGGCCTTGCCCGCATGGTGCGCGGCTATGTCACCCCCGCGCTGGAGAATGTCGCGCTGTGGCATGAGCGCGACATCAGCCATTCGTCGGTCGAACGCTATATCGGCCCGGATGCGACGATCACGCTCGACTTCGCGCTCGCCCGCCTGACCGGCGTCATCGACAAGCTGCTGGTGTACCCTGAGCGGATGCAGCGCAACATGGACCGGATGGGCGGCCTCATCCATTCGCAACGCGTGCTGCTGGCGCTGACGCAGGCGGGGGTCAGCCGCGAGGATGCGTACCGGCTGGTGCAGCGCAATGCGATGAAGGTGTGGGAATCGGACGGCGCGCTGTCGCTGAACGAGCTGCTGAAGGCCGATCCCGACGTGACCGCGGTGCTGTCACCCGAGGCGATCGATGCCGAGTTCGACCTTGGCTATCACCACAAGCACGTCGACACGATCTTCGCCCGCGTGTTCGGCAACTGACCGACCGGCGCCCCTCCCCCGCATCATGCGCGGGAGGGGCGCCGCCGGATCAGGCCGGGATCTGCTGCGAAATGCAGTGGAAGCTGCCGCCCCCCGTCAGGATCGCATCGGCGCGAAGGCCGACCACCTGGCGATCGGGGAAGATCGCCTGGATCGCGGCCACCGCCGCATCGTCATTGGCGGCGCCGTAGAGCGGCACCACGACCGCGGCATTGCCGATGTAGAAGTTCATGTAGCTCGCCGGCACGACCTCATCATCGCGCAGCACGCGGCCCGGTGACGGGATCGGCACGACTTCCACGCCGAACGCTCGGGCGCGATCGGCGGCCTGCTGATAGACCTGCCAATTGGGATCGTTCTCCGCCGCGACGGGAAGCGCGAGGCGCCCCTCGCCGACGAAGCGCGCGAGATTGTCGACATGGCCGTCGGTGTGGTCGTTGAGCAGCCCGTCGCCGAGCCACAGCATGCGATCATAGCCCAGGTCGTCGCGCAGCCGCTGTTCGATCTGCGTGCGGTCAAGCGCAGGGTTGCGGTTGGGATTCAGCAAACATTGTTCGGTGCTGACGACGAGGCCGGTGCCGTCGCCGTCGATCGCCCCGCCCTCCAGCACCCAATCGTGCCGCGCCGGCGTCTGGCCGCGCTCGGCGGCGAGGCGCAGGCCGATGTCGTCGTCGCCGGGCAGATCGTACTTGCCGCCCCAGCCGTTGAAGAGGAAGCTGTTGGCAGTGCCGTCGGCGCCGATGATCGGGCCGGTGTCGCGCAGCCAGATGTCGCCGAACAGCTCAACGATCACCGTCGCGAAAGGCGCCATGGCGCGCGCGGCGTCGGCCGCCTCCTCATTGGCGGCGACGAGCAGCACCTGTTCGCCCTTGCCATCGGCATGGACGGCGGCGGCGAAGGCGACGACTTCGTCACGCGCCTGATCGAGATCCTCCTGCCACAATTCGGGATGGCTCGGAAAACCAATCCAGACGGCCTTGTGCGGGGCCCATTCGGGACGGGGTGCGCGGGTCATTTCGTCTCCTGCCGCGATGCATCGCGGATCGCCTTGAACTCTGCGGTGGGATACCAGTTCGGCCACATCGTGCCATCGGCGAGCTGCCGGCCGAGCTGATAGTAAATGGTCATGTCCTGAAGCGCGCCGTCCCAGTTCCAGTTGGGATCATATTCGTCCTTCGGGCCGTGGTAGCGTTTCACATTATAGTCCTTGGCCGCGGCCTTTCCGGCCAGCACGCCGCCGTTCACCAGATCCTCGCCGCTGCCCGCCGACAGCATCGGCACGCCGAGCTTGGCGAAGCTGAAATGGTCCGAGCGGTAATAGCCGCCCGCCTGCGGCGCGGATTCGGGCGAGACGCGGCGGCCCTGCGCGGCGAGCAGCGGCTTCACCATATCCTCCAGCTCCGACTTGCCGGCGCCGGTGATCTCGAAATCCTTGGTGGCGCCCAGCACGTTCAGCACGTCCATGTTGACGCCGCCGACCGTCTTGCCAAGCGGATAAACCGGGTTTTCGGCATAATAGCGCGAGCCGAGCAGCCCGCTTTCCTCCGCCGTCACCGCGACGAAGGCAACCGAGCGGCGGGCGGGGCCCGCCTTGGCGAACGCCTCCGCCATGGCGACGAGGCCGGCAGTGCCGGTCGCATTGTCGGCGGCGCCGTTGCAGATGTCATCGCCATCCACCGCGTCGCAGCGGCCAAGGTGATCCCAATGCGCCGAATAGAGCACGACCTCGTCCGGCGCCTGCGTCCCCGGCAGCACCGCGACGACATTCTTCGACGTGCTGCGCTTGATGTCATTCGAGAAGCTGCCCGACAGCTTCAGGCCGAGCGGAACGGCGCGGAAGCCCTTCTGCTTGGCGGCGGCGGACAATTGATCGAAATCCTTGCCGGCGGCGGCGAACAGCTCCTTCGCCTTGGGCAGCTGGATCCATCCGATCACCTGGCTCTGGTCCATGTGGTTGCCGGCTTCGTCCAGCCCGTATTGCGGACCCGTCCAGGAGGATTGGACGACCGACCAGCCATAAGCGGCGGGAGCAGTGTCATGGACGATGATCGCGCCGGCTGCGCCCTGCCGGGCCGCCTCCTCGAACTTGTAGGTCCAGCGGCCGTAATAGGTCATCGCGCGGCCCTCGAACGGGCCGGCGGCGGCACCCGCCTCCTTCACTTCCCAGTCGGGATCGTTGACGAGGATGACGACCGTCTTCCCCTTCACGTCGAGCCCGGCATAATCGTTCCAGCCCTTTTCCGGCGCGTTGATGCCATAGCCGACGAAGACCAGATCGCTGTCCTTCAGGCTGACCTCAGGCACGACGCGGTACGTGCCGACGACCATGTCGGTGCGATAGTTGAAGGTAACGGGCGCCTTGCCGCCGGTGGCGGTGAAGGGGGTGACGTTCTTCGCGGTAAGCTCCACCATCGGCACGTCCTGCGTCCACTGGCCCTTGTTGCCCGGCTTCAGCCCGGCGGCCGAGAAACGCTTGATCAGATAGTCGATGGTCTTTTCCTCACCCGCCGTGGTCGGCGCGCGGCCCTCGAACGCGTCGGAGGACAGGACCTCAGTCACCGTCTTCAGCGTATCGACGGAAATGGCGGGGACGGTCTGCGCCAGCGCGGGCGTAGCGACCGTCAGGGCGAGGAAGGAGACAAGCAACGAACGCATCAAGGCGACCTCATCAGCAACATGCACCCATCCCCCTTACAACTTCATCGCCGCCCCGCAACGCAAGGCCCGCTGCCCCGCCGCGATGGTGGCTTGCCAGCGTAACGATCCCGCGGCAGGATTCTGAGAAGGGGGAATAAAACATGATGAGAGGATGGACGCGCCGCGTTCTCGCGACGGCGCTGCTGACGACGTTTCTGCCGATGACGGCGCAGGCGCAGGATGCCACCGCCACCGCGCGAGCCTTTGGCGCCCGATATTCGATGGCGGATATCAGCCTGTCGCCCGATGGCAGCAAGATCGCCATGGTGGTGCCCGGCAAGAACCGCGAAACGGCGTTGCTGATCGCCGAGCCGCTGAAGGGCGGCGAGCCGGCATCGATCATGCGATCGAGCGGCGAAGGCGATCACCTGAAATGGTGCAACTGGGCGACCGACACGCGCCTGATCTGCAAGATCCAGGTCATGCTGCGCCATGCCGGGGCGGTCGAGGCCTTTTCACGGCTGGTCTCCGTCGATGTCGACGGGAAGAACTTCAAGATCGTGACGGCGCGCGCGAACGATCGATCGCTGTTCGGCAGCCGTTACGGCGGCGACGTCATCGACCTGACCGGCGACAGCAAGGGCAATATCCTGCTGCTGCGTACCTATGTGCCGGAAACGTCGATCGGGCGGCTGGTGCAGAAGGATGCCTATGGCCTGGGCGTCGAACGCGTGAACCTGTCCACGCTGGAACGCAGGCCGACCGTGCGACCGCGCCGCGACGCGGTGGAATATATCACCGACGGCATGGGCACGATCCGCATCATGGGCGTACGGCCGATCGCCGGCACGGGTTACTCCAGCAACGTCATCAACTATTTCTATCGGCGGTCGGACGCGACCGACTGGGAACCGCTCAGCAAGCTGGAGATGGCGGGAGCGACGTGGAAGGGGTTCAATCCCTATGCCGTCGATCCCAAGCTGAACGTCGCCTACGGTTTCGAGGATGCCGGCGGCCGCAAGGGCCTGTGGCGGGTCGCGCTGGACGGGTCGATGAAACGCGAACTGGTGCTGTCGCACCCAGAGGTCGATGTCGACGGCCTGATGCGTGTCGGTCGGCAGCAGCGCGTCGTCGGCGGCAGCTTCGCCACCGACAAGCGCACTGCCGTCTTCTTCGACAAGGAGCTGCACGCGCTCTCCACGGCGCTGAGCAAGGCGCTGCCGAACCAGCCGGTGGTATCGTTCATCGACGCGAGCGCGGACGAGAATACGCTGCTGCTCTACACCCACAGCGATATCGATCCGGGGCGCTATTATGTGTTCCAGAAGGCAACCAAGCGGCTGACCGAGATCGCGCCGGCACGGCCCGAGCTGGCGACGATGAAGCTGGCGCCGATGAAGCCGGTGTCCTTCCCGGCGGCGGACGGCACGATGATCCCCGGCTATCTGACGTTGCCGGTCGGTCATTCGGGCAAGAACCTGCCCGCGATCGTGATGCCGCATGGCGGGCCGAGCGCGCGTGACGAATGGGGCTTCGACTGGCTGGTCCAGTTCTTCGCGGCGCGCGGCTATGCGGTGCTCCAGCCCAATTTCCGCGGCTCGGCCGGCTATGGGAGTGAGTGGTTCCGCAACAATGGCTTCCAGTCGTGGCGAACCGCGGTGGGCGACGTCAACGACGCCGGACGATGGCTGGTGAAGCAGGGCATCGCCGACGCATCACGGCTGGGCATCGTCGGCTGGTCGTACGGCGGCTATGCGGCGCTTCAATCGCAGGTGCTCGATCCGGACCTGTACCGCGCGGTGGTGGCGATCGCGCCGGTCACCGATCTGGTGTCGCTGAAGGATCAGTATCTCGAGAATCGCTATTACCCGCAGGTCGCGGCGATGATCGGGTCCGGCCCGCATTTGCGCGAGGGCTCGCCGGCGCAGAATGCCGCCGCGATCAAGTCGCCGGTGCTGCTGTTCCACGGCGACCTCGACCTCAACGTCGGGATCGAGGCATCGCGCCTGATGCAGGCCCGGCTGCGCGGCGCAGGCAAGCGGGTCCAGCTAGTCGAATATGACGGCGAGGCCCATTCGATCGAGAGTGGATCGGCTCGCGCCGACATGCTGGAGAAGGCCGATGCCTTCCTGCGCACGTCCATGAAGATGTGACCCGAACGAAAAAGGGCGGCCCCGACCGGGACCGCCCTTTTCTGGCCATCGTGGCTCCGGCACGTGCCGGAGCGACAGATCAGCGGCTGTAGTATTCGACGACCAGGTTCGGTTCCATCTTCACCGGGTACGGCACTTCGTCCAGCGTCGGGACGCGGATGAAGGTGACCTTGGTGGTGCCGTCCTGAACGACATAGTCGGGCACGTCGCGCTCGGCGAGGCTCTGCGCCTCGAGCACCAGCGCCATTTCCTGCGCCTTCTTGCCCAGCGTGATCTCGTCGTTCACCGCGCAGCGACGCGACGCGATGTTGCACTTCACGCCGTTCACATAGACGTGGCCGTGGCTGACGAGCTGGCGTGCGGCGAAGATCGTCGGCGCGAACTTCGCACGGTACACGATCATGTCGAGGCGACGCTCGAGCAGGCCGATCAGGTTCTGCGAGGTATCGCCCTTCATCCGGGCAGCCTCGTCGTAGCAGTGGCGGAACTGCTTCTCGGTCACGTCGCCGTAATAGCCCTTCAGCTTCTGCTTGGCGCGCAGCTGGATGCCGAAGTCCGACACCTTGCCCTTGCGGCGCTGGCCGTGCTGGCCCGGACCGTATTCACGCTTGTTGACCGGGCTCTTCGGGCGACCCCAGATGTTCTCGCCCAAACGGCGATCGAGCTTGTGCTTGGCGCTATGGCGCTTCGACATCGTCTTTCCTTCGATTTGCTAACAACGTTGGCCCCGGTATCGCACCATCCGTGCGGAGCACGGGCAGGCCGCCTGCTTCACCGGGATGCAGGGGCGATCGCGAAGCGGCGCGCCTAGCCGCAGACCCGTTTCAAGTCAAGCTGGACAGGCCCGCGCCGGGCGGCCAAGGCGCCGCCATGACGATCCTTCCCGGACAAGAATGCACCACCATGGCCGAGGTACGCGCCGGCGTGGACCAGCTGGACCGCGAGCTGGTCGCCCTGCTGCGCCGCCGGTTCGACTATATGGACGCCGCCGCCCGCATCAAGCCGGAGCGTGGCCATGTGCGCGACGAGGGCCGCAAGGCGCAGGTCATCGCCAATGCCAGCGCTTATGCCGCCGAGCTTGGCCTGCCTGAACAAGCAATCGCGCAATTGTGGGATGCGCTGGTCGAAGCATCGATCGCTTATGAACTTGATGCCTATGATCGACGGGTAACAAAGTCTTAGGTCGCATCAGGCACAATCACGGACGGGAGGAAACACCGTCCGATGAAACGCTTGCCGCTGATCACGCCGCATCCGCCACGGCTGAGCAAACTTGCCGAGGGTCTCGCCCGGATCGAAGAGGCAGGGATCTACAGCAACAACGGACCGGTGCTGCGCGCATTCGAGGCCAGTGCCACCGAGCAATTGTTCGGCGGCAAGGGCGCCTGCCTTGCGGTTGCCAATGCGACGCTGGGGCTGATGATCGCGCTGCGCGATGCGGTGAGCGACGGGCCGGCTGGACGGTTCGCGCTGATGCCGGCGCTGACCTTTGCCGCCACGGCGCAGGCGGCATGGTGGGCCGGGCTGACCCCCCTCGTCTGCGACATCGATGCGGACAATTGGTCCGCCGCGGCCAATGAGGAAGAGGAGCTGCTGGAGCGGCACGGGGCGCAGATCGCCGCCATCGTTCCTTATGCGACCTTCGGCTATGGCATCGACCTCGACCGGTATCGCTGGCTGTCCAACCGCTATGGTGTCGCGGTGGTGGTGGATGCGGCGGCGTCGCTGGGGACGACCGATGCCGCGGGGCTCGGCTTTGGCGCGGGCGCGCCCTTCCCCGTCGTATTCTCCATGCACGCGACCAAGCCGTTCGCGACCCAGGAAGGCGGCCTGATCCACTGCGCCGACCCGGACCGGATCGAGCGGCTGCGGGCGATGGCCAATTTCGGATTCACCGCGCCGCGCACCGCAACCTTGCCTGGCCTGAACGCCAAGCTGCCCGAAGCGATGGCGCTGGTGGCGCAGGCACGGCTGGAGGATTTCGACGCAGTGTCACGCCACCGCGAGCAGCTGGCCCGCAGCTATCGCAGCGCGGTGGCCGGTCGCTACGTGACGCAGGCGCGCCGGCCCGGCCAGCAGGCGCTGGGCTTCTTCCCGCTGCTGCTGCCGTCCGAGCGCACGCACGAGCGCGACGCGATCATCGCGCGGCTCGGCGAGGAAGGGATTGGCGCGGGGAAGTATTTCAGCCCGCACCTCGGCGAACAGCCGTGGATCCGCAGCATCGGCCATATCGAACAGACGCCGGTCGCCGACATGGTGGGCGGCCGGCTGCTGTCGCTGCCGCTGTCCGACACCATGACGCCCGACGACGTCCACCATGTCGTCGCGACGCTCGACCGGGTGGTGGCGCGGCGCAGCCGTCCGATCGCCGTCTCCGCACCGCCGGTTGCGGAAACGATGATCATCGGCGGCGGCCCGGCCGGCACCGCGATGCTGACCGCGGCGAGCCGCCACGGCCTGCTGCCCGAATTGTCGCGCGGACTGGTGATCGTCGAGCGTGACGGCGCGATCGGCGGCGGGCAGCTGGGCCGCTATGCCATCACGTCGGACTCGACCGCGCAGACCTTCCTGTCGGCGATCGAGAACAATCCCGACGGCGCGATCGCGTCGCTGGCCGATCATCCCGCGGCGCTGGCAGTGGCGCGGCATCGCGCCTCGCTGGGCGTGCCGCTGGCCGAGGTCGGCCCGCTGCTGCGTGCGGTCGGCGAGCGGCTGCACGCCGGCGTCACTGCGCAGGGCGGAACGGTCCTGACCAATACGGAGGCGCTGGGCGCGCGGCGCAAGGACGGCCTGTGGCACGTCCGCCTGCGTGATGGCGCGACCCACAACGACAGCGAGCGGGTGGCGCGCAACCTGGTGATCGCGACCGGCGGGCATCAGCCGCTCGACCGGCTAGTGACGCAGGAGGTGGCCGGCGTGCCGCTGATGGAGATTGCCGGCAACCGGCTGCTCCAGTCGGATTCGGTGCTGGCGCGCGGCGGGTTCGAGATGGTCGCCGACCTGCTGTCGCAGAAGCGCAGTCCGCGCGTGGCGGTAATCGGCGGATCGACCAGCGCGCTGACCACCGTGGCGCTGCTGCTGCGCGAGCGACCCGCACTGCCCTTTGGCGCGGGCGGGATCACGCTGCTGCACCGCCGGCCGCTTCGCCCCTTCTACCATTCGGTCGATGCCGCCCATGCCGAAGGCTTCACCGATTTCGGCCCGAGGGACATCTGCCCGGTATCGGGCTTCGTCTATCGCCTCGCCGGCTTCCGGCTGGAGGCGCGCGAGCTGGTGCTGCGGATGCTGGGGATCGACGGTCGTACGCCCGAGCCGCGCGTGGCGCTGCACCGGGTGGCCGGTGACGAGGATGCGGCCGCGCGCGACATCCTGGCCGGGGCGGATCTGGTCATCGCGGCGCTCGGCTATCGCCCGCGCGCCTTGCCGCTGGAGGATGCCGACGGGCGCCCGCTGTCGATCGCCGCGCACAGCGGTGCGCCGATGGTCGACGACGCCTGCCGCGTGCGCGATGCGGCAGGGGTGCCGGTCCCCGGCCTTTACGGCATCGGGCTGGCCGCCGGCTTCGTCCCGCACGGGCGGCTGGGCGGCGAGTCGAGCTTCGTCGGCCAGGCAAACGGCCTGTGGCTGTGGCAGAATGACGTGGGCATGATGATCGTCGACCAGCTTCTCGCCGGGCGGACGCGCGCGGCGGCATGACGCTGATGCCCGCCGTCAGCGTCATCATGGCGGCGTATAATGGCGCCGAGTTCCTGCCCGCCACGCTGGCGACGCTGCAGAAGCAGACCCGTGGCGATTTCGAGATCATCGTCGTCGACGATCGTTCGACCGACCATACGCTGGACGTGCTGCGATCATGGCCCGACCCGCGGCTGCGGGTGATCGCGCTGGAGCAGAATGGCGGGCCGGTGCGTGCGCGCAACCGTGCCGTCGCCGAGGCACGCGGCCGCTATATCGCCGGGCTGGACCAGGACGATCTTTGCCTGCCGGAACGGTTCGCGCGACAGGTCGCCTATCTCGATGCCCATCCGGAAATGGTGATGGTGGCGAGCGCGACGGAGGTGCTGGACGGCGCGCGCCTGCTACCCTCCCCGCACGTCGCCTATACCTCGCCCGCGCTGCTGCGCTGGCTGATCCGGATCGAGAATCCGTTTGTCTGGTCGTCGGTGATGGTGCGTGCGGACGCCGCGCGCCGGCTGACGCCATTCACCCGGCCGGAGATCCTCTATGCCGAGGATTTCGACCTCTATCATCGCCTGTCGGCGCTGGGCCCGATCGCCCGGATCGACACCCCGCTGCTCGCCTATCGCCGTCACGCCGGCGGAGCGTCGCAACGCTATGAGGATATCATGCTGACGAGCGCGCGGCGCGTGCTGGCAGGCGCCTATGCGCCGGTGCTGGGCGAGGATGCGGATGCCGCGGCGGCGCTGGTGGTCGAGCACCTGATGCACCGCCAGCCCGTGCCGGACCGCGCGGCGCTGGCCCGGCTCGGCGATGTGCTGGTGCGATTGCAGGAGGCGTTCTTGCGGGAGCAGCCGTGCGAGGCGGCGGATGTCCGGCTGGTCCGCTGGACCACGGCGCGGCGCTGGGCCGACGTGGCGCGCGCCTCGCTGCGGTCGGGGACGCTGACGCTGGCGGAGGCGCTGCGCGTCCGGCCGCCGCACCTGGGCCTAGGCCACGCGGGGCTGGAAGAATTGTTATGGGCCCGGCTGATCGGCCGAGCCCGAAGCGCAACGCGCCGTCAGACCTTCGCGGCGTAGATCATCCGGCCCTGGCCGAGCCGCTCGAACGTTTCCGCCAGCTCACGCTCACCGACCGCGAAACAGCCCTGGCTGCGGCCAAGGCGGCCGTGCGTGCGGACCATGTCCGGGTTCGAATACCAGGCGCCATGCACCACGATCGCGCGGGCGAGCGCATTGTCGTTGGTCGGATCGAGCCCGATCAGCCGCTGCGACTTGCCATGCTTCCCGACGTAATAATTGTCGGCGAGGAAGGCGCCTTCGCACGACGCATTCGACCCGTTCTTGTTCGAGAAGCGCTGCAGGAAGCCCGTGTGCCCCGGATCGGAGCCGCTGCCATGCGCGACCAGCTTCGACACGCTCTTGCCGCTGACCAGATCGATGAAGTGGAAGCGCGGCTGCGATGAGGGCGCCGAAAAGTCGGCAATGACGATCCGGTCGCGCAGCTTGATCGTGCTCCCGTGACGCTCCAGCGCGGCGAGCGCCTCGCGCATCAATTCCGGGCGAACGACGCGCGGCGAACTGGGCACGACGCGGGGCGCAGGGCGCACCGGCGCCAGACCGGAGGACGTCAGCGGCACCTGCTTGGGCTCCGCCGCGCGCATCGCGGCAGACACCGCGTCCGGAATAATCATTGCCCCCGCCAGAGCACCCGCCGTCTTCAACAATCCGCGGCGCGTCGGCACCGTGTCACCCATCTTCGCCATCAATCTTACAATCCCTTCCCGCTAAGCGACTGTATAGCAGGGAAAAGGTGAAAAATCTTCAGCAGCGGGAACCAATCCGCCGGATTCGCGTGCGTCCACCGCGCAAATCGCGCGGCTCATCGTATGGCACAAATGTCAATAGCGCGCGTTTACTGATGCGACGGCCCGACGATCGGGCCACCACAACAAAATGGGGTCGCACCATGCGCATGATTCGCGCCTTGCTGCCGGCTGCCTTTGGACTGGCAGCCATCACGTCTATGCCCGCTCTGGCGGAAACGTCAACGTCGACTGCGACGGCGACCGCCGGGTCGGCCAGCCATGTCACATCCTCTGCCGTTGCGCTGGTCGAAGCCGCAGCGACGCTAACACCCGGCAAGTATCTGTGGGAAAATGACGTCGCGGCCGGGCCGGTGAGCATCCTCATCAGCATCCCGGACCAGAAGGCCTATGTGTATCGCGGCGATGCGCTGGTCGCGGTGTCGACCGTGTCGACGGGCAAGGAAGGCAAGGAAACGCCGGTCGGCGTGTTCACCATCCTCCAGAAGAAGGAGATGCACCGCTCCAACCTCTACGACAATGCGCCGATGCCGTTCATGCAGCGCCTGACGTGGGACGGGATCGCGATCCATGCCGGCAAGAACCCGGGCTTTCCCGCCTCGCACGGCTGCATCCGCGTGCCGGCAAGCTTCGCCAAGAAGCTGTTCGCCGCAACCGAGATGGGCGCGACCGTCGAGGTGACCGACGTTTCCTATTCGGGTGACATGCCCGCGCCGCGCAGCGATGCGCAGATGACGATCGCGGCCAATGAGGCGGCGATCAAGGGCGGCGCGACGGAAATCGCCAGCCGCTGAGGTCGGCGCACAATGATCGGCAGGTGCCGCGCACGTGGCGGCACCCGCGGATCTCCTTACTGCTTACTTCTTGATCAGGCCGATCTCGACCAGCCGCTCATGCAGATAGCCGTTGGCGGTGATCGGCGTCGGATAACGATTCGGGTTTTCGGCCGTGATCGTCTGCGGCAGCGTCTCGATCATGAAATCGGGCGCGGGATGCAGGAAGAACGGCATCGAATAGCGCGAATGGCCGCGACGCTCGGGCGGCGGATTGACGACGCGGTGCGTGGTCGACGGCAGGACATGGTTGGTCAGCCGCTGCAGCATGTCGCCGACGTTGACGACCATCGCGCCCTCCGGCGGCTTGATCGCGAGCCACTGGCCCGAATCCCGGTCGAGGAGTTCGAGCCCCGATTCCTCGGCGCCGAGCAGCAGGGTGATGAGGTTGATATCCTCATGCGCGCCGGCGCGAACCCCCTCCGCATCGGCCGGGATCGGCGGATAGTGGAGCAGGCGAAGCACCGAATTGCCGTCCTTCACCGCCGGATCGAACCAGTCGGGGGCGAGGCCCAGGTTACGCGCGATGGCGGAGAGCAGCTTGTCGCCCGCGGTGTCGAATGCCTGGAACAGCTCGAGGAAGGTGTCGCGGAAACCCTCCGGCCGGGTCGGCCAGACATTGGCGGGCATTTCGTCGGCATAGGGGTGGCCGGCGGGCAGTTCGCGCCCCACGTGCCAGAATTCCTTTAGGTCGACGTGCTTGGCGTCCTTGGCGATCTCGGTCTTGAACGGCGTGTAGCCACGCGCGCCGCCGGCGCCTTCGACGAAATAGCCGCGCTTCTCCGCCTCCGGGAGCGCGAACAGCGCCTCCGTCTGACGCCAGGCGCGCGCAATCAGATCCTGCGGCACGCCGTGATCCGCGACGATCGCGAACCCGAATCGGCGGAACGACCCGCCCAGATCGGCCGCGAAGCGATCGGGATCGCGCGCCTGATCGGCAAGGCTCAGGGTCGGCACCTTCGCCAGCGGGGTATCAAGCATCAAAAACGCCTCAATCACGAAATAATGAAAGGCGCCACATAGTCATCCGACGGTTCGCCCGCCAGTGCGCGGTGCCGCCCGCGCGTCCGGGCGAGCGGGTGTTCAGCCGCCGATCGTCACCGTGCCGGCGGCGCGGTCGCCGGCTGGTTGCAGGTCGATGCGGAACGGTTCGCCATCGGTGTCGCCGCTCAGCGTGTTGCCTGACACCTTCACCGTTGTCCCGGCCTTGGCGAACTCGCCCGCCAGCCAGTCGCGCACCGTGTCGACGGCCGCGGGGCTTTCGAACGACATGCGCACCACGCCGTCCCCCTCATTACCGCCGGCGTTGACGTTCATCGCGCCGATCTTCGTCCCCGGATAGAGGTGCACGCCGTTGATCTCGAAATTGTCGCCGGTGAACTGCATGCTCGGCAGCTTGATCGAACCCTTGAGGAGCGGCGTGTCGAGCTTCACCTCCCCCGTCGCGCCATTGATCGACGCGGCGCCGTTGCCAGCATCGATCGACACGGTCGTGCCTTGCCCATCCTGGCGATCGCAGGCCGCGAGGCCAAACGCGCAGAGCGCGACGGGAAGCAGGAGCGAACGCATGGCAGACCTTTCGTGTACTGTTTCGATAACACACTAACCAAGCGGGTGGTTCCGGCAAGCCCGCCCGTCAAGCCGGCTGACACGACGACCGTTCCCGCCTAGGGCGGCGCGATGTCCGCGCCCCTTCCCGTCGCCAACCTCGATCGCGGCGCCCCGATCCACATCGGCGAATTCATCGCCATGACCGCGTCGCTGATGGCGATGGCGGCGCTGGGCATCGACACGATGCTGCCCGCGCTGCCCGACATCGGCAACGCGCTGGGCGTGACCGACGTCACCGATCGCCAATATGTCATCACCATCTTCGGTGTCGGCTTTGGCGTCGCGCAGCTGCTGCACGGACCGCTGACGGATCGGTTCGGGCGGCGGCGCCTGCTGCTGGTCGTGCTGGCGCTTTATGCCGCGACCAACATTCTTGCCGCGCTGGCGCAAAGCTTCCCCCTGCTGCTGGTCGCGCGCTTCCTGGGCGGGTCGTGCGTCGCCGGGTGCCGCGTCGCGACCGTCGCGATGGTGCGCGATTGTTTTTCCGGCCGGTCGATGGCGCGGATCATGTCGCTGGCCTTCATGGTGTTCATGGCGGTGCCGGTCGCGGCGCCCGCGCTGGGCGCCGGCATCCTGCTGTTCGGCGACTGGCGGACGATCTTCTGGATCATCGCCGGGGCAGCGCTGCTGCTCGCCGGCTGGATCGCGATCCGCCTGCCCGAGACGCAACATCCCGAGGATCGCCGCCCCATCGAGCCCGGACCAATCCTGGCCGGCTGGCGCATCGCGCTGACCGACCGCCTGTCGCTCGGCTATTCGCTGGCGGCCGCAGCGCTGACCGGCGCACTTTATGGCTATCTCGGCACGATCGAGCCGATCATGGCCGAGACATTCGGCAGCCCGCAGCTGCTGATCGTCGTGTTCGCGACGACCGCGGCAACCATGGCGGTGGCCAATCTCGCCAATTCGCGGCTGGTGATGCGGCTGGGCATGCGCCGGCTGGGGCATGGCGCGGTCGCGGCACTGGTGGTGATCAGCCTCGCGCATCTCGCGCTGGTGCTGAGCGGGCGCGAGACGCTGTGGACCTTTGGCATTGCGCAGGCACTGACGCTCGCCTGTTTCGCACTGTCCACGTCCAACTTCTCGTCGCTGGCGATGGAGCGGATGGGGCATATCGCGGGCACGGCGTCGAGCGTGCAGGGGTTCCTGGCGATCACGATCGGGTCGGGGCTGGGCATGGTGGTGGGCCAGTCATTCGACGGCACCACTGCGCCACTGACGATCGCCTTCCTGCTTGCGGGACTTGCCGCGCTGCTCGCCGCCGGGCTGACGGAGCGCGGGCGGTTGTTCCACCCCGCCTGAGCTACACTGCGCGGCCCACGCGATGCGCCGGAACCGCGCGTAGCGTGCGGCCGTTGCAGCATCCTCGATCAGGAGGATTATCATGGGCGGCCATCAGGTGACGAGCCACGGTTCGGGTGACGACGGTTTCGACGAGGATGGCTATGACGAAAGCCAGCGTGCCGAAATCCTGGAAGCGACGCGGGACGGGCCGGGCGACGGCACGATCATCACCGATCTTGATCCCGATACCGACGCCAACGACGACGATGACGAGCAGGAAGACGAACTGCTGATGCGCGACGATCAGGTCGCCGAGCAGGATGACGATGCCGATCAGGATGAGGACGATATCGATGAAGACGTCGTCCAGGATGAATTCGACGACGGGTCGATCGCCGAAGATGAAGATCTCGACGACCCGGACGATGTCGCGCTCAATCCCTGACCGGCAGCGGCGGCGCTTCGTCCTGACGACGGCAACGCTGCTGCTGGCGACCGCCTGTTCGCCGCAGCAGCCGTCGGGCCAGGTCGATATCGGCAATGCCGCGCAGGCAGCGCACGAATCGGTCGGAGCCTATGCCAGCGGGTCGAGCAGCAGCGGTCCGACGGCTGCATCGACGGCCCCGGCGAGCGCCCGGCCCGCTCCCCTCGCCTCCCCATCTGCCAGCGCATCAGCGCCAGTGGCGGGCGCGACAGAAAAGGTAGCGGAGCCCGGCGCCGCGGAGGCCGCGGCGGTCGTGCGCCGCTACCTGGCGCTGATCGCCGACCGCGATTTCGCCACCGCCCGGTCGCTATGGGACCGGGGTGGCGCGGCGTCAGGCATGAGCGAGGCGGATTTCGCCGCCAGCTTCGCACGCTATCGCAGCTTCAAGGGCGAGGTGGGCGAGCCGGGCCGGATCGATGCCGGCGCCGGGCAGCGGTACATCACCGTGCCGGTGCGCGTGACCGGCACGCTGAAGAATGGCGATCCCTTCACGCTCGCCGGGCCGATCACGCTTCATCGCACCGGCCCCGTCGACGGTGCCACCGAGCAGCAGCGGCAATGGCATATCTCGGCTTCGGCGCTGAAGCCGCGCCCCGGCGCCGCTGCCCCCGCAACGCCTGACCAGGTGACGGCGCGGTTCCGGTGCCGCGACGGCCTCGCCTTCACCGCCGTCTTCGACAATGCCGCCGGTACCGTGGCGCTGGCCCTGCCGGGCGCGAAGGTGCAGATCCCCGCGCAGCGCGCCGCGTCCGGCATCTGGTATGAAGGAAGCGGCTACGAACTGCGCGGCAAAGGGCGCGATGCGACGCTGACCGAGCCGTCGGGAAAGCAGCACGCGTGCCGTGACCTTGACGATTAAGGGGCCGACTGGCCGGCAGCTTCCAACCGCCGTCGGACGCGACTAGGCGGGAATCATGCCGACGCTCGCGCTCCTGCTGATCTCCAACGTCTTCATGACGATCGCCTGGTATTGGCATTTGAAGGGCGGCATGGCGAAGCCGCTGCCCACCGTCATCCTGTTGAGCTGGGCAATCGCGCTGGTCGAATATTGTTTCGCCGTGCCGGCCAACCGGCTGGGCTATGCCAGCGGCTGGAGCGGCGGGCAGCTGAAGATCGCGCAGGAGGTGATCACGCTGCTGGTGTTCGGCGTCTTTGCGGTCGTTGTGCTGGGCGAACAATTGAGCTGGCGGCACGCCGGCGCCTTCGTCTGCCTGGTCGGCGCCGCCGCCTTCATGTTTGCCGGGAAAAGCTGACGCCTCAAGGGCGCCAGTGGGTGACCGTGTCGGCAAGATCCGGCCGCGGGCGTTCCTCCAGCGGCCGCGACGGCGTGCCGATAAAGATGAAGCCGGCGATCCGCTCGGGGGCCGCGCCAAAGGCGTCGCGCACCCGGTCGTCAAACGCCGCCCACGTCGTCAGCCAGCCGCCGGCAAAGCCCATCGCATGCGCCGCATGGAGCAGGTTCATGCACGCCGCACCCGCCGACAATTCCTGTTCCCACAAGGGAATCTGGCTGTCGGTGCGCGGCGATGACAGGGCGACGACCAGCGCCGCGGCCTGATGCGCGAACTGTTCGATCGATTCGAGCTCGAGCCGCTTCGCCTCCGGTCGCTCTGCCAGATACGCCGCCCGCAGCACCTCGGCGAAGGCGTCGCGCTGGTCCGCCCCGACGATGACGAAACGCCACGGCGCCAGCTTGCCATGATCGGGCGTGCGGCAGGCGATGGCGCACATTTCCTGCAGCTGCGCGTCGCTCGGTCCCGGGCCGGCGAGATCGCGCGGCTTGCCCGAGCGGCGGGTGCGCAGAAGCGCGAGAGGAGAGGAAAGGTCATTGAACATGCGCCTCTTTATCGCGAATCGTTCGCAAGTCGAGCATCCAACCGCGAAACGTTTCGTTCGCAACAATGCTTGGGCATCGCGAAATTGCGCGCTAGGCTGAATCAATTCGGGATATCGATGATCCCCACCTGACTTCCAGGGAGCGTATTTTGCCCATCATCCCCTCGATCGCACTGGGATTCCTTGCGATCCTGCTCGCTGGCGGTGTCGCCGGCGCGGTCAAGAAGGGCCCCGAGTTCATGGGGCACCCCAAAGGCCTGTACGTGCTGTTCTTCGCCGAAATGTGGGAGCGTTTCTCCTACTATGGCATGCGCGCGCTGCTGATCTTTTACCTGACCAAGCACTGGCTGTTCGACGACAGCAAATCGAACCTCATCTACGGCGCCTATACCAGCCTGGTGTACATCACCCCGGTGCTCGGCGGCTATCTGGCCGATCGCTATCTGGGTCAGCGCAAGGCGGTGACCTTCGGTGCGGTCCTGCTGACGCTTGGCCATCTGCTGATGGCGGTGGAAGGCGACGGCGGCCAGGGATCGGCCGCAATCAACGTCTTCTGGCTGGCGCTTGCCTTCATCATCGTCGGCACCGGCTTCCTGAAGGCCAATATCTCGGTGATCGTCGGGCAGCTCTACCCGCTGACCGACACGCGCCGCGACGGTGCCTACACCATCTTCTACATCGGCATTAACACTGGCGCTGCAATCGGCACGATCATGGCCGGCTGGCTGGGCGAGACCTATGGCTGGGCCTATGGCTTTGGCGCGGCGGGCGTCGGCATGCTGCTCGGCCTCGTCGTCTTCATCCTCGGCAAGCCGCTGCTGCTGGGCAAGGGTGAGGCACCGCGGCCGTTGAAGGCGCGGACCGAATGGTCGCTTTATGCGGTCGGCCTCGCCTCCGTCCTCGTCATCTGGGCGCTGGTCCAGTATCAGGACGTCATCCAGACGCTGCTCATCATCTCGGGCATCGGCATGCTGGGCTACGTGCTGTTCGAAAGCCTGAAGCTGGAACGGCACGCCCGTGACCGGATGTTCGTGGTGCTGTTCCTGATTGCGCTGAACCCGGTGTTCTGGGGCCTGTTCGAACAGGCGGGCGGCAGCCTCAACCTCTACACCGATCGCTTCGTCGATCGTGGCGGGGTGCCGGCATCGCTGTTCCAGTCGATCAACCCGATCTACATCGTGCTGCTCGGCCCGATCTTCGCAGGCCTGTGGGTATTCCTGGGCAAGCGCGGGCTGGAGCCGTCGGCGCCGGCCAAGTTCGGCCTCGCGCTGGCGCAGGTCGGCCTGTCGTTCCTGGTGTTCGTCTGGGGGGCCCACACCGTCGGCGTCGAAGTCGCAACGCCGGTGTTCTTCGTCTTCGCCATCTACTTCCTGCAGACGACCGGTGAGCTGTGCCTGTCGCCGGTGGGCCTGAGCGCGATGAACCGGCTCGCTCCCAAGCACCTTGCCAGCCTGATCATGGGCGCCTGGTTCTACATGACGGCGGTCGGCAATTTCGTCGCCGGCAAGATCGGCGAGGCGACCGGCGGCGAAGGCGGCGAGATGACCAAGGAGGCGACGCTGGCGGTCTATTCCACCATCGGCTGGTGGACGATCGGCATCGCCGCGGTCGTCCTGGTGCTGAGCCCGCTGGTCAAGCGGATGATGCACCTCGACACGCTGCACGACGACACCGACCATGCGATGGCCGGCGAGCCGGAGCTTGCCGAACCGGCGGCGGCGGGGCTGAACACGGCGGGAGAAACGCGCCGCTGACACGATACCGGCCTGTCACCGCGGAAGCATCGCGCGTGACAGGCCGGAAGCGACCAACAACGGGGGAGGATCGAAGATGGGCAACGTCGTGGCGGCCGCAATCGCGTTCGCAGGAACGCACTTTCTTCTGTCCCATCCGCTGCGCGCGCCCCTGATCCGCGCGATCGGGCAGAAAGGATTTCTGGGCCTCTACAGCCTGGTCGCGCTCGCCACGCTCATCTGGCTGGTGCTCGCCTATCGCGCGGCGCCGGCCGCCGCCCTGCTATGGCCGGTCGGCGATGCCCTGTGGGCGATCGGCACGATCCTGATGCTGCTGGCGGCGATCCTGTTCATGGGATCCTTGGTCCGCAATCCCGCGCTGCCGGAAGCGAACACCGATGTCGTGCCGACCGCGGCCGGCGTCTTTGCCATTACCCGCCACCCGATGATGTGGAGCCTCGCCATCTGGGGCATGGTCCACATCATGGTCTTTCCCGATCCGGCCAATATCGTCGTTGCGCTGTCGATCATCGTCCTGGCGCTGGCCGGCGCGCGGATGCAGGACCGCAAGAAAGAGACATTGCAGCCCGTATTCTGGCGTGAGTGGGAGCGACGGACCAGCTTCTGGCCGTTCGCTGCCATTGCCGCGAAGCGCGCGCGGATCGGCAGGATCGGTGGCCATGCGCTGGGCGGCGGCAGCGTCGTATGGCTGGCGGCGACGTGGGCGCATATTCCGCTGTCCGGCTGGCCGGCCGGCATCTGGCGCTGGATCGGCTGAGCCCTTCCCTCGCCCGATCGACGGGGATCAGCGCCGCAGCGTATCGAGGTCCGCGCGCGTATTCACATTGGTGGGAAGGTGATCGAGCGTGACCGCGCGTGCGCCCACCGCGGCCGCCCAGCGGCGCACCGCGCGCGGCTGATCGGCGGCCAGCCAGTCCTGCAGATGATCGGCAAGGCTGCTCGGCCAGTGCCCGACCACCGGCAGGCCTTCGACATAGGCAGGGCCCTCGCCGGCAAGCCGCCGCGCGAGGTCGGCGGGCAGCAAGGGCACGTCGCATGGCGCGCTCAGCACCGCGGCAAAGCCGTGATTGCGCGCCCAGGCCAGCGCCCCCGCGAGCGCGCCGAGCGGCCCTAGCCCCGGCGCCGGGCGGTCGGCGACGCTGGTGAGTGTGCCATGCGTGCGCCCGACCACGATCACCGCCGCTGCCTGATCTGCCAGCGCCTGCGCCACATGATCGATCAGCGGGCGCCCCTCGAACAAGGCCAGCGCCTTGTCCGACCCGAAGCGGCTCGCCGCGCCGCCGGCCATGATGGCGCCGAGGATGGGTTGGCTGGTCGTCATCACCTCACCCTAACCGCTGCGACCACAAAGGAGAAAAGGCCCGGCGATCGGATCGCCGGGCCCCTTCGGTACGCGCCGTTACTTCCGGCAAAACTGTTAGCGGCAGCTCACGTTGCCACGATCCACCTGCGAGCCGAGCAGCGCACCCGCACCAGCGCCGATCAGCGCGCCGAGCGTGTTCGAGCTGCCATTGGCGAGCAGGCTGCCGAGCACGCCGCCGCCCAGGCCACCGATGATCAGGCCGGTCGTGCCATCATTGCGGCGGCAGTAATACCGCCCGTTGTTGCCGCGATAGATGCGGTCGTTCCGGCCGAGACGACGGGTCTGATAATATTGGCCGTCGCGATAGAAGTTGTCGGCATAATAACGCTGCTGGCCCGGCGGCAGGCGATTATAGTCGTAGCGACCCCATTGGTTGCGATCGCGGCGCCAGTCGTTGCGCGCGTCGCGGCGATAGTCCTGGCGCGCGTCACGCACGTCGCGGCGATATTCGCGCTGCGCCTGGCGCACGTCGCGCGGCGAATCCGCCCGGCGCAGGTCGCGCTGATAATCGCGCCGCGCCTCTCGCACGTCCTGACGATATTCCCGCCCCGACTGTGCCTGAGCCGGCATGGCGGTGGCCGTTGTTGCAGCGGCCAGCACGGCGGCGATGATGATACGCATCGAAAGCTCCTCGCTGATGATGCGGGAAGAACAACCACATTGGCGCTAAGTTGCGTGAACAGGAAACTACATCCTGTTCATCTTCCCGCCACTTAGTTCTCCAGCGTATGACTGAGCGTGATCTCAGCGTTCAACACCTTGGATACAGGGCAGTTTGCCTTTGCGTCGGCCGCGATGCGATCGAACTCTTCGGCGCTGATGCCGGGCACCTTGGCCTTCAGCTCAAGCGCGGACCTGGTGATGGTGAAGCCGTCATCATCCTTGTCGACCGTCACCTTGGCGGTCGTGTCGAGGACGCCATCCTCGTGCCCCGCCGCGGCCAGCGCGAAACTGAGCGCCATGGTGAAGCAGCTGGCATGGGCGGCAGCGATCAGTTCCTCCGGATTGGTGCCGGGTTCGTCGCCAAAGCGCGTGCCGAACCCGTAGCGCTGATCCTTGAGGACGCCGGACTGGGTCGAGACGGAGCCCTGCCCGTCCTTCCCCAAACCCTCGTAGCGCGCGGAACCATTGCGTGTCGGCATGTCAGCTTCTCCTCATAGCAAAACGGGCGCGGTCCGCCGGACCACGCCCCTTTCGTGTTCGACAATCCGGGTAACGGATCAGCGGCAGCGACGGTTGCTCGTGCTGCGCTCGATCTCGCGGCCGGCCAGCGCGCCGACGGCGGCACCGCCCAGCGTGCCCAGCGTACGATCGCCGCGCGTATCGATGGTGCGGCCGAGCAGCGCGCCGGCAACGCCGCCGACCACGAGGCCGGTGGTGCCATCAGGCTTGCGGCAGCGGATGCGGCCGTCATTGCCCTTCCACTCGCGATACTTGTAGCGGCGCTGCGCATCGGCATCGGTGGTGGTGACCATCACGCTGGGAACGACCATGGCGGTGGCACCGAGCGCCAGCATCATCTTACGCATTATTACTGTCTCCCTCGAAATTCGGTACGATGGTATGATTGATATGCCATCGTAACGTGCGCTTCATACGGCGGTTGCATGAACCTGAAACAACCGTGCGTTCATGTTGGGAGACAGGTCGCGCGCGTCGGGAGAATAGCCGCGCTTCCGGGCGCCGCAGGAACGAGGGTCCCGCGGCGCGGAACAGGTCAGTCGCGCAGCAGTTCGTTGATGCTGGTCTTGGACCGGGTGCGCTCATCCACGCGCTTCACGATCACCGCGCAGTAGAGGCCAAGGTTGCCACCGCCGGTCGAGCCGGGGACGACTACGGCATAAGGCGGCACTTCGCCGATGAAGGTTTCGCCGGTCGCGCGATCGATGATCTTGGTCGACGCGCCGAGATAGACGCCCATCGACAGCACCGCGCCCTCGCCCACGCGAACGCCCTCCGCGACCTCCGAGCGCGCCCCGATGAAGGCGCCGTCGCCGATGATCACCGGATCGGCCTGCAGCGGCTCCAGCACGCCGCCAATCCCTGCGCCGCCGGACAGATGGACGTTCTTGCCGATCTGCGCGCACGATCCGACGGTCGCCCAGGTATCGACCATCGTCCCCTCACCGACATAGGCGCCGATGTTGACGAAGCTGGGCATCAGGATCGCGCCCTTGCCGATGAAGGCGCCGCGACGAATTACGCTGCCCGGCACCGCGCGGAAGCCCGCGTCGCGGAACTCCGCCTCGCTCCAGCCGGAGAATTTGGACGGCACCTTGTCGAACCAATGGCCTGCGCCCGGCCCGTTATCGATCAGCGTATTGTCGTTCAGGCGGAACGACAGCAGCACCGCCTTCTTCAGCCATTGGTTGACGCGCCAGCCGCCGTTTCCGTCCGGCTCGGCGACGCGCGCCTTGCCCGAATCGAGCAGCGCCAGCGCGCGGTCGACGGCGACACGCACCTCGCCCGCGGTGGTTACGCCGATGTCCGCGCGGTTTTCCCAGGCGGTGTCGATCGTGGTTTCGATGTCGGTCATTTGCCTTCCAATATGCTGGTCAGCCACGCGGTCAGATCCGGCGTGGTGAAATCGATGAAACTGCGGTCGCTGTCATGCGCCTGTTCGGATCCGTTATCGACCCAGACGGTGGTCATGCCGATCGCCTTGGCCGGCGCCAGGTTGCGCGCCATGTCGTCCGCGAACAGCGCCGTCGTCGGATCGATCGACAGCCGTTCGCACAGGCCGGCATAGGCCGAGGGCGCGGGCTTTGGCGCCAGATCCATGGCGTGAATATCGTGCACCGCCTCGAAGCTTTCGCCCAGTCCCAGCCGGTCGAGCACGCGCGCGGCATAAGGCGCATCGCCATTGGTGAAGACGACCTTGCGCCCCGGCAGCTTTGCGACGGCGGCGGCGAGCGGCACGTTTTCCTCCAGCACGTCCATTTCCACGTCATGGACGAAATCGAGAAAGTCGTGGGGGTCGACGTGATGCTCCGCCATCAACCCGGCGAGCGTGGTGCCATGGCCCAGGAAATACGCCTTTTGGATCCGCCGCGCCTCCCCCCGGTCAGTGCCGAGAAGCCGGGCGATATAGTCCGTCATCTTGGCGTCGATCTGCGCGAAGAGATCGGCGCTCGACGGGTAGAGGGTATTGTCCAGATCGAAGATCCAGGCGCGGATATGGTCTAGACCCGGCGGCATGGCGCTGCGTTACGGACGCCGGCGCGCACGGGCAAGCCAATCCGGCCAAAGCCGTGCTTGGGCACGGTGAAGCTGGGGATGGTTGCGATCGGCAACCCTTCCGCCCACATCATCAGCCATGACCAAATATTCGCTGCTCGATCTCGTCCCGGTCGTCGAAGGCGGTACCGTCGCCGACGCGCTTGCCAATGCCGCCGATCTGGCCCGCCATGCCGAGGCGCATGGCTACAACCGCTATTGGGTGGCGGAGCATCACGGGATGGAGGGCATCGCCTCCGCCGCAACCGCGGTGGTGATCGCGCATGTCGGCGCGGCGACCAGCACGATCCGCGTCGGCGCGGGCGGCATCATGCTGCCAAACCATGCGCCGCTGCAGATCGCCGAACAGTTCGGCACGCTCGACGCGCTGTTCCCGGGCCGCATCGACCTGGGGCTGGGCCGGGCGCCGGGCAGCGACCAGCGCGTGGCGCGGGCGATCCGCCGCACGCTGGACAGCGATCCCAACGCCTTCCCCAACGATGTCGTGGAGCTGCAAAGCTACCTTGCCGATGATGGCCGCACCGGCATCACCGCGACCCCGGGTGCTGGCGCCAAGCCGCAGCTGTGGATCCTCGGCTCCTCGCTGTTCGGGGCGCAGCTCGCCGCGATGCTCGGGCTGCCCTATGCCTTTGCCTCGCATTTCGCGCCCGATGCGCTCGACCAGGCGATGGAAATCTATCGCCGCGACTTCCGCCCCTCGGCGCAGCTTGAGCGGCCCTATGCGATGGCCGGCTTCAACGTCTTCGCCGCCGATACGCGCGACGAGGCGGCATTCCTCGCCACCTCGCAGCAGCAGCAGTTCGTCGCGCTGCGCACCGGCAATCCGGGCAAGATGAAGCCGCCGGTGCGCGGCTATCGCGAAAGCCTGCCGCCGACACATGCGCGGATACTCGATTCGGTGCTGTCGTGCAGCGCGGTCGGCGACCGCGACGATGTGGCGGCGGGGATTGCCGCCTTCGTCAAGCGGACGGGGATCGACGAGGTGATGCTGACCAGCAGCATCTACGACCATGAGGCGCGCAAGCGCAGCATCGCCATCGCCGCCGAAGCGATGCGGGTACCCGAACTGGCCTGATTACCGATGATGCCCCCGGCGCTGCCGCCGGGGGATATCGTCAGGCCGCGACGCGCGCCACCTCGGGCCGGGCGCGCAGGCCCAGCAAGTGGCAGATCGCGAAGCTCAGTTCCGCGCGGTTCAACGTGTAGAAATGGAATTGCTTCACGCCGCCCGCATACAGCTTGCGGCACAGTTCGGCGGCGAGCGTGGCGGAGACGAGCTGCCGCGCATCGGGCAGGTCGTCCAGCCCGGCGAACAGATGCTCCATCCAGCCCGGCACATCGGTGCCGCACATCTTCGACATGCGCTGGACCGCGGCGAAGTTGCTGACCGGCATGATGCCCGGCACGATCTCCGCATCGATGCCGGCCGCCGCCACCGCATCGCGAAAGCGGAAGAAGACGTCGGGCGAGAAGAAGAACTGGCTGATCGCGCGCGTGGCGCCAGCGTCCATCTTGCGCTTCAGATTGTCGAGATCGATCGCCGCATCGCCCGAATCCGGATGGCATTCAGGATAACAGGCAACGGAAATCTCGAACGGGTGCAGCCGGCGCAGCCCCTCGACCAGCGCAGCGGCATTCTCATAGCCGCCCGGATGCGCGGCATAACGCTCACCCACGCGCGGCGGATCGCCGCGCAGCGCGACGATGTGGCGCACGCCAGCGGCCCAATATTGCTCGGCCACCGCGTCGATCTCCTCGCGCGTCGCCTCGACACAGGTAAGGTGCGCGGCGGCGGGAATGCTGGTTTCCCGCGCGATCCGCGCGACCGTATTGTGCGTTCGCTCGCGGGTCGATCCGCCGGCGCCATAGGTCACCGAGACGAAGCGCGGCGCGAGCGGCGCCAGCGTCGCCATCGACTTCCACAGCGTCGCTTCCATCGCCGGCGTCTTGGGCGGGAAGAATTCGAAGCTGACCTCCGCGTCGCCGGCGACATTGGCGAATAGTGGCGCATCCAGCGCGCGGCGTGCCTCTTCCAGCTGATTGATCGATAGGGTCATGCCGCCTTCACCTCGTGCAATGTCGTGCCCGGCTTCTTGCCGGGGGCCGCGGCCGGCTTTCGCCCCAGCCAGATCTTCACCGTCAGTTCGCCGCCTTCCAGCGTCTCGATCCGTTCCGCGACCAGCCCGGCTGCGTCGAACCAGCCGCTGATCTGCGCATCGGAAAAGCCGAGCCGCGTGTGTGCGTCGCGCGTGCGCAATTCTTCGCGATCATGCGGCGCAAAGTCCGCGATCAGTAGCCGTCCGCCCGGCGCCAGCACGCGCGCCGCCTCGACGATCGCGGCGCCCGGCTGCTGCGCATAATGGAGCACGTGATGGACGATCGCGACGTCGGCCGCGGCATCGCCCAGCGGCAGCGAATACAGGTCCGCCTGGCGCAACTCGGTATTCGCCAGGCCACGCTCACCGATCTTGGCGCGCGCGATACGCAGCATCTCGGAGCTGCGATCGATCCCCAACGCGCTGTCGGCGCGCGGCGCGAACAGCTCGATCATCCGCCCCGTACCGGTGCCGATATCGATCAACCGGCCGAGCGGTGCATCGCCCAGCATCTGCTGCATCGCCTTTTCCACATCGGTTTCGGCAATGTGGAGCGAGCGGATCGCATCCCATTCGGTGGCATGCGCCTCGAACCATTGCGACGCGGACGCCGCGCGGTCAGCGCGTACCGCGGCAAGGCGCGCTGCGTCGGTCGCCCCTTCGCGATCCGGAACGTCGCCTTCCCATGAATCGATCGCTGCCAGTACCGGATCGACCAGCGCGGGGGCACCCAGCGCGACGAACACCCAGCTGCCTTCCTTGCGCCGCTCGGTCAGGCCGGCGTCGCAGAGGATCTTCACATGGCGGCTGACACGCGGCTGGCTTTGCCCCAGAACGAGCGCAAGCTCACCGACCGACAATTCCATCGTGCGCAGCAGACGCAGGATGCGCAGCCGGGAGGAATCGGCCAATGCACGGAATATCTCGAGCGCCTGGGTCACAAGGACCAGATATAAAGATATCTTTATATGTCGTCAAACGATGGATTGCCGGAGCGGGGCGAGCGAGCGCGACCGCGATCGTTGCGGAGCCAAAACGCCTTATGTACGTTTCTGCCGCTAACGCCGCGCGTCGGCCAGGGTCCATGACAGGGAGAGTGTTTATGAAGTTTCTCGCCATCACCGCCGGCATCGCCACCGCAGCCGCCCTCGCGGCGTGCAGCCCGCAGGCGCAGAATGAAAGCGCCGAGGCCGCCAATGCGATCGGCGCCGATGTCAGCGCCACCACCAGCAATGCGGTGAACGACGTCGACCGGGCAACGGACGAGGCGCTTGGCTCGGCCGAGCGTGCGATCGAGAACGCCGGCGACGACATCGAGCGCGGTGCCGACCGTGCCGGCGCAAAGGCAGAGCGTGACGCCGATCGCGCCGGCCGCGCGATCGACAACGCCACCGAAGACGCCCGTCAGGCGACCGGTGACGCGCTGACCGACGCCGGCAACGCGATCAAGCGTTGATGCGAGGAGACATGAGGGGGGCGCGGTTCGCGCTCCCCTTGTTGCTGCTCCCCGCGCTGGCGGCGCTTGCCGCCTGTTCGGGCGCCCCGCCCCCGCCGGGCGCGGTCACGGCCGAGGAGGAGCAGCAGTTGAACGAGGCGGCGGCCATGCTGGAGGCGAACAGCATCCGGCTCGATGAGGTCGCCCCTACCGACGGGAATGTTCAGTGAAGACACGCCTCGGCTCCTCCGACCTGCAGATCGCGCCGCTGGTGCTGGGCGGCAACGTATTCGGCTGGACGGCCGATCGTGACGCGAGCTTCGCCGTGCTCGACGCCTTTGTTGCCGGCGGCGGCACGATGATCGACACCGCCGACGTCTATTCCGCCTGGGTTCCCGGCCACAAAGGCGGCGAATCCGAGACGATGATCGGCGAATGGCTGAAGGCCTCGGGCAAGCGGGACGCGGTGTTGATCGCGACCAAGGTCGGCATGTTGCCGGGCGACGGCGGCGAGAAGCTGGCGCCGGCACGGATCGCCGCGGCGTGCGAGGCATCGCTGAAGCGGCTCGGCACCGATCGCATCGACCTGTATTTCGCGCATCAGGATGACGAGGGCACGCCGCAGGAGGCCGCGCTGGAGGCGTTCGCCGCCTTGGTGAAGGCCGGCAAGGTCCGCGTGCTCGGCGCGTCGAACTTCAGCGCGATGCGGCTGAAATCCGCCAATGAGGCCGCGCGTGCCGCGGGACTGCCGCGCTACGACGTGCTTCAGCCCGAATATAATCTCGTCAGCCGAACCAAGTTCGAGGGCGAGCTTCAGGATTATTGCGTCGAGCAGAATGTCGGCGTGGTGCCTTATTACGGCCTCGCCTCCGGCTTCCTCACCGGCAAGTACCGCACCCGCGACGACCTGTCGAAGAGTGTGCGCGGCGGCCGGATGGGCGATCTGCTGGAGGGTAAGGGCAAGGCCGTGCTCGACGCGCTCGACAGTGTCGCCGCGGAAACCGGCGCAACGCTGGCGCAGATCTCGCTCGCCTGGCTAATCGCCCAGGAGGGCGTCACCGCGCCGATCGCCAGCGCGACCAGCGTCGCGCAGGTCGAGGATCTGCTGCCGGCCATGACGCTCAAGCTGTCGGCGGACCAACTCGATCGGCTGACCAACGCCGGCGCCTGAGGCGCGACCTCAGGGGCAAGAGGGAGGCAAAGCGGCGTTAACCAGATCGCGTCAGTGCGCCGCAATGCCTTCATGCTATCGGATGACCATGCTTTCGCCACTCCGACTCGTGCTGCTCGCCCTAGCGATCGCTGCCGGCTCGGTGGCCTTTGCCGCCACCCGTCCGCCGCCGCCACGCGTGCTCGCCAGCCAGATCATTCCCCCTGCCCGGCCCGCCGTTGCCGAAACGACGCCTGTGTCCAAGCCGCCCGCCGCGGCGCAGGACGCGGCCTATACGATCAAGTCGATCCTGCCGATCGAAGGGCCGATGAAGATGGGCGACCATCATTGGGACGAAAGCGCCGCCCCGGCGACCGGCACGCTCATCATCACCGTCGATCTTGCCGCGCAGGTGCTCAGCGTCTTTCGCGACGGGCATGAGATCGGCGCGGCGGCAATCCTGTTCGGCGCCGATTCGAAGCCGACCCCGCTCGGCGTCTATCCGATCACGCAGAAGAGCAAGGATCACGTTTCCAACATCTATCACGCGCCGATGCCGTACATGCTTCGCCTGACCAATGATGGGATCGCGGTGCACGCCAGCGAGGTGGCTGACGGCTATATGACGCACGGTTGCATCGGCGTGCCCAAGCCCTTCGCCAAGAAACTGTTCGAGACGGCGAAGCTGGGCGACAAGGTCATCATCACTCGCGGTGAGGCGCTGGAGATCGGGCAGGCGGTAAAGGCCGCCTGAGCCGCGGCGCCGCCGATCAATCCCCGGCAAAGGTCAGCGCGGTGATCCGCCGCTCCCGCTCGTTGATCGTCAGCGCGCGGCCCGCCGGCGCGGCGGCACGCTGCGGACATTCCTGGCGGAAACACTGGCGGCACCCCAGCCCGATCGGCATCGCCACGCCGGCAAGGTCGAAGCCGCGAGCGACCGCCAGCGTCCCGGCATGTTCCGCCGCCACACCGATGCCGACCGCAAATTCGGCCGAAACCAGTCCGTATCGCTGCCCCTGCGGCGTCACCGTGCGCGCCATCGTAAGCCAGCGCTCGCCATCCTCCAGTTCGACCAACTGAACCGCGAGGTGCCCCGGCCGATCGAACGCATGGTGCAAATGCCACAAGGGGCAGCGCCCCTCCGCCTCGACCAGCGCCGCGCCGCTCGCCCCGGCATAGCGTTTCGATGACTGCCCCGCCCGGTCGACGCGAATCATGAAGAAGGGCAGCCCCCGCGCGCCGACCCGCTGAAGCGTCGTCAACCGGTGTGCGACATGCTCGAACCCGGCACCAAAGCGGCGCTGCAGCAGCTCGATATCGTATCCAGTCGCCTCGCAGGCGCGCAGGAAGCGGGCATAGGGCATCATCACCGCTGCGGCGAAATAGCTGGCGAGATGGCGGCGGAACAGGCGATCGGCGGCGATCTGGCCAAAGCCGGCGCCCGCCACCAGCGCGTCGATTTCAGCCCGAGATTCGATCAGCGCCAGCTGGAACGCCGCGGCAAAGGTGCGGCTCGCCGGATCGAGCAATTCGGACAGCTGAAGCTGGCGCGCATGAAGGTCCAGCCGCCGCAGCACGTCGGGCATCACATCGACCGGGAGGATGCGGATAGCGAGGCTGTGCTTCACCCGCAGCCGCTCCGACATTGCGCCGTAGAGGTCGCCAGCCCCGAGGCGGAGTTCGTCGGCCAGCGCCTCCGCCGCTGCGTCCAGATCGGGGAAATGGTTGCGCCACCGGCCGATCTCCCGCCGTACCAAGGCTACCGGATCATCACTCGCGACGGCGGTGACGGCCCCCTGCCCCATGCGATCGAACGCACGCGCGAATGCCTCCGCCCCGCCGGGCGCCGCGGCCAGCCATTCCTCCAGCTCGTTGCGATCGATCTCAAGGTCGGCGAACATCGGGTCGGCGAGCCGCCGCCGCATTGCGTCCCGCCCACCGCCCGGCTCGGCCGCGGTCAATGCGCGCGGATCGAAATCGAACGTCTCCGCCAGTTTCACCAGCAGGGTCGCTGATACCGGGCGCTGATTGCGCTCCACCAGATTGAGGTAGCTGGGGCTGATCGCCAGCATCTCGGCCATCGCCGCCTGACTCAGCGCCTGCTGCCGCCGCAGCCGCCGCACCACATGCCCCGCCATCAACTTTCGCTCAGCCATCCCGCCACGCTGACCGAGCCGAGTTATTCTGTCAATTCTTTACAGCAATACAGATGATGTCTGCCGCTTGTCCGACCCGATGACACCGAATCATCAGAGCGCCGCGTTGTGAATACCCGCTCCATGCTGTTCTTATGATCGCAGTTGTAAGCATTCACACAGGAGGAACGACCATGGACGCTACCCCGCAGCGCAGCCGCGCCGTTTTCTCGACCGAGGACTTCGGCCTCATGAAGGAAGCGATCGGCGAGTATATCAAGAAGATCGCCGACGAACCCCGCTCGGCCAAATTCTCCAACCTGTACCATCGCCTCGGCCGCCTCGGCTGACCGCGAACCCGCCTGATCCAATCGTGCGGGACCGGTCCCGCGTGCCACCATCCGCGACAGGAACAATGATGACCTACCAGGAACAGACCAGTCAGATCGGCCAGCTCGTTGCCAGCTACAATGGCACGTGGGACGGGATCGACGCTGAATCCGTGGCGCGGATGCGGCTGCAGAACCGGTTCCGCACCGGCCTCGACATTGCGCGCTACACCGCCGCCATCATGCGCCGCGACATGGCCGCTTATGACGCCGATCCGGCGAACTACACCCAGTCGCTGGGCTGCTGGCACGGCTTCATCGGGCAGCAGAAGCTCATTTCGATCAAGAAGCATTTCGGCACCACCAAGGGGCGGTATCTGTACCTCTCCGGCTGGATGGTCGCCGCACTGCGCAGCGAGTTCGGCCCGCTGCCCGACCAGTCGATGCACGAGAAGACCAGCGTTCCCGCGCTGATCGAGGAACTCTACACCTTCCTGAAGCAGGCCGATGCCCGCGAACTGGGCATGATGTTCCGCGATCTCGACAAGGCACGGGAGACGGGCAACGAGATCGAGGCGCAGCGGCTGACGCAGGCGATCGACAATTACGAGACGCATGTCGTGCCGATCATCGCCGACATCGACGCCGGCTTCGGCAATGCCGAGGCGACGTATCTCCTCGCCAAGAAGATGATCGAGGCGGGCGCCTGCGCGCTCCAGATCGAGAACCAGGTGTCGGACGAAAAGCAGTGCGGCCACCAGGACGGCAAGGTCACCGTGCCGCACGAGGACTTCCTCGCGAAGGTCCGCGCCTGCCGCTACGCCTTCCTCGAGCTTGGCGTCGATGACGGCATCATCGTGACCCGCACCGACTCGCTCGGCGCCGGCCTCACCAAGCAGATCGCCTTCTCGAAGGAGAAGGGCGACATCGGCGACCAGTACAATGCCTTCCTCGATTGCGAGGAAGTCACCGACCTGTCGACGCTGCGCGGCGATGTCGTGATCGAGCGTGACGGCAAGCTGATGCGCCCGAAGCGCCTGCCGTCGAACCTGTTCCAGTTCCGCGAAGGGACCGGTGCCGACCGCTGCGTGCTGGATTGCATCACGTCGCTGCAGAATGGCGCCGACCTGTTGTGGATCGAGACGGAGAAGCCGCACATCGAGCAGATCGCGTCGATGGTCGATCGCATCCGCGAAGTCGTCCCCAATGCGAAGCTGGTCTATAACAACAGCCCAAGCTTCAACTGGACGCTGAACTTCCGCCAGCAGGTGTTCGACGCCTGGGTCGAGGCCGGCAAGGATGTCTCCGCCTATGACCGGGCGAAGCTGATGAGCGTCGATTATGACGACAGCGACCTGGCGGCAGAGGCCGACGAGCGGATCCGCACCTTCCAGAAGGATGCGGCGGCGCGGGCCGGCATCTTCCACCACCTGATCACGCTGCCGACCTATCACACCGCAGCGCTGTCGACCGACAACCTCGCCAAGGAGTATTTCGGCGAGGCGGGGATGCTCGGCTACGTCAAGGGCGTGCAGCGCAAGGAGATCCGCGAAGGGATCGCCTGCGTGAAGCACCAGAACATGTCGGGCAGCGACATCGGCGACGATCACAAGGAATATTTCGCCGGCGAGGCCGCGCTGAAGGCCGGCGGCGTCCACAACACGATGAACCAGTTCGCGGCGTAGCGCGGGCAAGGGCAGCCTTGCTGCCCTCACCTCGCGCAAGCCTGGCCGGCGGCGCCGCTCAGGCGCGGCCGACGACGCGGCTTCGCCGCGGCGCCACCCGGCCACCAAGTTCCTGGGGAGGAAGGATGCCCGTCGGTGCTCGTCACCGGCGGGCATTTCCGCATCGGGCCTTGCGGCAGGTTACGGCGATGAAGCGGTGACCGGCACGCTTCCGGCTTGAGCCTGCCCCCGTGGAATGACACACTCGGCGTCATGAAGCGCGTCGCTGCCGCCGCCCTCGCCCTGCTGCTCTCGCTCGCAGCACTGCCGGCCCACGCCCAGGTGGTCATCACCTTCTGGAGCCATGAGTTCGGCAATCATTTTCCCCACGCCTTCTTCACCCTGCGGGGCACGCCAGAGGCGGGTGGCGAGCCGGTCGACCTCAATTACGGCTTCACGCCCAAGGCGGTGACTCCCGCGATCCTGTTCGGCCCAGTGGGCGGGCGGATCGATGTCGCCAAGCGCAGCTACATGGAGGGGAGCGACGCGCAATTTTCGCTCGTCCTCACCGACGCACAATATGCCTCCATTCTGCGGCTGGCCGATGAGTGGGACGACAAGAAAGGCGACGGCACCTACCGGATGAACACCCGCAACTGCGTGCATTTCGCGCAGGAAGCAGCGCGCCGGGCGGGTCTCGTCACGCTCGATTTCCCGGACCTGATGAAGAAGCCGCGCTCGTTCCTGAAGGCGGTGGCGAAGGCCAATGCGGCGCAGGTCACGCTGATCGACCGCCATGGAAAGGAATATCTGGCATCGCTCGACGCGCAATCACCCGCACCTGCCGCCGGCACGAATGCCGCGGTTGCAGCGCCCGCGGCGGCAATTGAGGTCAGCGCCCCGCCACCAGCACCGGTTCCGGTCGGCTGATCCGCTCCCGCCCCGCTCAGCGCGCGGGGACGAGTTCGATGATATCGAGCGTCGAATCGAACGCCGGCTGCGGCAGCGCGATGCGCCAGCGATCGTCACTGATCCGGTCGACGAAGCCCGCCATGTCGCGCGCGCTGTCGCGTCCGTAGGGCAGCCAGCGCGCCTCGTCGCCGATCGCCAGCGTACCCAGGAACACTGCCCGCGCGGCGCGCAGCAGGAAGATCCGCCCGGCCGGGCGCTGTGACCCGGCGGTCTTTTCGAACATCCGCACCGGCCCCTCCCCGCTGACCCGGCAGGTATAGGCGGGATAGGCGACATAATCGCGCCCGCCCTTGGCCTTTGCGCCCAGCTTGAAGACGCGGCAGCGGTAATCGCCCGCGGGGGGAATAGGGTCGGGAAGTCCATGGTCGGGATTGAACAAGGCGCCCTGCGCGTCGATCTCGCGCGTGGCGCCGCTCGCCCGTGCGCGGCCCAGCGCGTCGAGCCAGACGGTGCGCCACGTGCGCAGGCGATCGCGATCGGACAATGTCGCCACCCGGCGCCAGTCTGCGACCGGGGCACGCGCGCCCGCTACCGTCTCCGGCTCCCGCCGTCCGCCGCACCCTGCCAGCGTCGCCGCCGTCATCAGCGCGACCACCGCCCGCTTCATCGCTGAGACCTTTCCCTGTTCGGCCAAGGGGCTAGTCCCTGATCACGCCGCGGTCCAGCCACCGTCCATCGACAGGTTGGTGCCGGTGATCGACGCGGCCTCCTCGCGGCACAGGAACACCGCCAGTGCCGCCACCTGTTCCGGCGTGACGAACGCCTTGGTCGGCTGGGCGGCCAGCAGCACGTCATTGATCACCTGCTCGCGCGTCAGGCCGCGCGCCGCCATCGTGTCGGGGATCTGGTTTTCCACCAGCGGCGTCCAGACATAGCCGGGCGAGATGCAATTGACGGTGATGCCGTCGGTCGCGGTTTCCAGCGCCACCGTCTTGGTCAGCCCGACCAGCCCGTGCTTGGCAGCGACATAGGCCGCCTTGTTGGGGCTCGCGACCAGACTGTGCGCCGATGCGGTGGAGATGATTCGCCCCCATCCCGCCGCCCGCATCAGCGGCACGCTCGCCCGCATGACATGAAAGGCGCTCGACAGGTTGATCGCCAGGATCGCGTCCCAGCGGTCGACCGGGAAATCGGCGATCGGCGCAACATGCTGGACCCCGGCATTCTTGACGACCACGTCGGGCCCGCCGAGGTCGGCATGGCAGCGCGCGACCATCGCGGCGATCGCGGCAGGATCGGTCATGTCGGCGCCATCGTGTAGCGCCTCCGCCCCGCTCAAGCCGCTGAGCGTGCGGCATATGTCGGCAATCGCATCCGGCGCGCCAAAACCGTTCAGCATGACCGCCGCGCCCTCGGCGGCGAACGCCCGCGCATAGGCAAGCCCGATGCCGGAGGTCGATCCGGTGATCAGCGCCGTCTTTCCCTTGAGCAACATGGGGCACCTCCTGTGCATGGCCGGGGCCATCGCCATGCGCCGCGCGGCGTCGGGCATCAAGCGGGCGGCTTGCAACCGCAAATCCCCCTCGCGCATTCATGCCGCACCGGTAACAAGATCATCAAAGACACCAATCAGGGGGCACCGCGATGCGGCTCGACGATTTCGACAGGGACATCAACGTCGAGGATCAGCGGGGCCAGAGCTTCGGCGGTGGCGGCGGGGGCGGGCTGCTGCTCGGCCTGCTCCCGCTCGTCGGCAGCCGGTTCGGCTGTGGCGGCATCGTCGTCCTGCTGATCGTCTTTGCGGTGTTCGGCGGGCTCGGCAATCTTGGCGGGCTGCTGAGCGGGGGCGGCACCGGCAACGCGCCGCACACCCAGGTGTCGCGTGGCAATGCACCCGCGGGCGCGGGGGGCGGGGCGGCGGCGGCCTGCTCGGTCGATGCGGTAACGCGCGCGACCTGCAACGCCTTCTCCTCGGCCGAAAACACCTGGGAGCAATTGTTCGCGCAGTCCGGCGCTCCGTTCCAGGCGCCCAAGCTGGTATTCTACAGCGGACGGGGCCAGTCGGGCTGCGGCGCGGCGATGTCCGCCATGGGCCCGTTCTACTGCCCGTCGGACCAGGGCATCTATATCGACACCGGCTTCTTCAACGAGCTGGAGCAGCGGTTCCGCGCGGCCGGCGATTTCGCGCAATACTACGTCATGGCGCACGAATTCGGCCATCATATCCAGACGCTGACCGGCACCTCCGACCAGGTCCGCCGCCTGCAGGCGCGCGCCAGCGAGGCGGAGGGCAATGCGCTGTCGGTCCGGCTGGAATTGCAGGCCGATTGCTACGCCGGTGTCTGGGCGGCGCAGAACCGCAACCGCATGGATCCGGGCGACGTGGCAGAAGGGATGCGCGCCGCGGAGGCGATCGGCGACGACACGCTGCAGCGGGAGGCAACGGGCCGCGTCGCGCCCGAAAGCTTCACGCACGGCACCTCCGCGCAGCGCCAGACATGGCTGCAGCGCGGCCTGCAGAGCGGCGACCCCGCCGTGTGCGACACGTTCAGCGGCGCGATCTGACGCGGGGCGCATGAAAAAGCGGCGGCCGTCCGAACCGGACGCCGCCGCCTGTGATACCCGCGCCGCCGACCGATCAGGCCAGCGGCGCCGCGTGCTGGATCAGAGCTTCACCAGCATCTTGCCGGTATTGCCGCCGGTGAACAGGCCGAGGAAGGCGTCGGGTGTCGCCTCGATCCCGTCGAACACCGTCTCTTCGCGGCGCAAGCGCCCTTCCGCCTGCCAGCGGCCCATGTCGGCATAGAAATCCGCCACCCGCGCCAGATGGTCGCCGACAAGGAAGCCCTTGATGGTGATCCGCGCGCCGATCACCTTCGCCAGATACTTCAGCGACTGCGGTTTGCCGTCATTGTAGATGTCGATCATCCCGCAGATCGCGAAACGCGCGTGGAGCCGCGCCGCCAGCAGCGCCGCGTCCAAATGATCGCCGCCGACATTGTCGAAATAGACGTCGATTCCCTCGGGTGCCGCATCGGCCAGGGCCTGGACGACATTGCCCGCCTTGTAATCGATCACCTTGTCGGCGCCGAGCGACTTCACCCATTCCGCCTTGGCCGCGCCGCCGGCCGAACCGATGACGGTCATCCCCTTGGCCTTGGCGATCTGCACCACCGTCGATCCCACCGCGCCGGCGGCGGCGGAAACGAACACGACCTCGCCTTCCTTTGCCTGCGCGACATCGAGCAGGCCGAAATAGGCGGTCATGCCCGGCATGCCGAGCTGCCCCAGGAACGCTTCCTCCGGCACGTCGATCGGCGGCAGCTTCTGCACCTGCGCAGCCGGCAGCACGGCTTCCTCGCGCCAGCCCAGCATGTGCTGCACCTTGGTGCCGACGGGAAGGTCGGCGGCGCGGCTCTCCACCACCTCGCCGATCGCCCCGCCCTGCATGGGCTCACCCAAGGCAAACGGCGGGACGTAGCTTTTCACGTCGTTCATCCGGCCGCGCATATAGGGATCAACCGACAGCCAGCGGTTGGCGATCCGCACTTCATTCTCGCCCAGCGGGGCGGAGGGCTGTTCGATCAGTTCAAAGTCGCTGTGTTGCGGCATGCCCGACGGGCGCGCTCGCAAGGTCCAGGCGCGTGGCATCATCATCTCCCAGTTTTGGTTCTTGCGCCCGGGTTATGCATGAGCCCCGGCTTCCAGGCAAAAAGCCCACGCGGCACGGCGCCCAGACGCAAAGAGCCCGGGCACGATGCCCGGGCTCCCTAGTGCCGACCGCAGAGGGGGAACGGCCGGTAGCTAGCTCAATCAATACGTGCCCGAAAAGCTCCGATCGAGCGACGTGCGTCCCTCGTCCTTGCCATCGGTCCGCGTCTTGTCTCGGTTCTGGTCGCCGGTGCGATCGCCATAGCCGAACAGCGCCGAGCTGTTTTCCTCGTCACGCCAGTGCTTCTTGGCTTCGTCGGCGGTCTTGGTCAGCGTGACCTTGGTATCGACGGTCGCCAGCCAGCTCGACGGGATCGAATGGTGGCGCCCTTCGGCATCGGCGTCGTTCTTGGTCAGCAGGATGCGGTCACCGCGCACCTTGTCGACCGTGCCGACATGGCTGCCGTCCATGCCGACGACCTCCATATGCTCGGTCACCTTGTTCAGCGAATCGCGCTGCGTCTGGCGGTTGGTGCGCCAGCTGGAGAATTCATTCTCGAACTTGCTCCGGTTCTCGCGGCGATATTCGTCATAATCGCGGTCGAGCGACGCGATCTGCGAGCGGCGCCAGGAGCCATAATCGCTGTCGCGGTGGTTGCCGTAGCGATCACCATAGTCCCGCTCGTCGAGGCGCATGTCTTCTTCGCGACGGCGCTCCGCCTCCTCGTCGCCGAACCAGGAACGCACCTCGTCCCCGGCGCGGGCGAAGAAGCCGCGCTCGTCATAATCATAGCCCTGCGGCATTCCGGCGTAGCCACCGCCGTGACGATGGCGCCCGCGGCCCTGATGCTCGTGCCGGCGATGCTCGTCATGGTCGCGGCCCCAACCGCGTCCCTGTCCGCCGCCACGATAGTCGTCGCGGCCCTGCCACGATCCATAACCTGATCCGGCGCCATAGCCCTGTTGCCCACGGTCCCAGCGGCTGTCGCGCGACTGGCCATACGTCGACCGGCCATATCGCTCGCCAGCACCATAATAGTCGCCGTCGCGGCTCATGCGGCGGCCATCGCCCCAGTCGCGGGTGCTGTTGTCATCGTCGTAGCTGGCGTAGCGCCGGTCGCGCTGGCCATAGCCCTCATGGCCATAGTCGCGCTCACCATAAGGCACGAAATCGCGCACATAGTCGCGGCTGTCATCGTCGCGGTCGCGGCGCGTGCTGCCACCGCCGCCGCGCCCAAGGCGCCCCGCGGCCGCGTAGTCGCGCGCGCTGGAATATGTATAGTCACGGCCTGAGCCATAATCGCGGCCATAGTCCTGTTCACGGCCGGCTGGATCACCGCGCCCGTTTCGATCGTAAACCATGCCAGAAACTCCTTGCCTGTCGGACGGCGCCGGGGGTTCTGCGGCCCGGTCGCGCTACAAAACCAAGCAACGACACCGGGATATGTTCCTGTCGTTACGCAGGCGCATCAAGGTACCCGTCGTGGCGGCGGCTCTGGTCACCGATGGCGACGTTTCAGGACGGGGCGAGAAGCCGTTGCATCGCCCCGGATTGCGAGCTAAGGGCGTCGCTCCCGGCTGTGCCGGGACCGGGCGGGGCCGTAGCTCAGATGGGAGAGCGCTGCAATCGCACTGCAGAGGTCAGGGGTTCGATTCCCCTCGGCTCCACCACCCGCCCTAAAAATCATCACATTTACAGGCACTTGCTGGGCAGCCGCAGAGATGCCCCACCGGCTTCCCCACTCTCGGAAGTTGTTGCCAACCCTTGCGGCAGCGGTATCGATGCGTCTCCTGCCGGAGGGGCCGCAATGCGAAGAAACTTTTTCCTAATCTCGATCAGCAGTGGTGCACTAGCGGCCTGCAGCCTCATCCCGGGGACTGAGCAACACGCCGCGGAACGCGCGCGCGCGTTGCTCTCGCCTACGCTCTTTGATGCTGACAGCGCCAAGTTCACCGACGTTCGGCGCGTGCACATCAACCAGCCGCCCGAGGACATAATCTGCGGCAAGATCAACGCGAAGAACCAGCTTGGGGCTTACACGGGTTTCCGGCGCTTCTTTGCGTCGGAGGGCGACGGCTTTGCTGTGGTGGAGCGAGACGGAGACAGTCAGGAAGTGAGGAACCACAACGCCGGGTTTGCCGCCGTCTGGGAGAAGTGCGAGCCTTAAAGGGGCTGACGATCGGGCGGCGCCGATTGCTCCCCCAAATCGGGGAGTAAAGGGTTGGTCGATCCTTGCCCTTCACAGCGTTCCCAGCTTTCCAAAGCGCTCTTGCGCGCCAGGCAGGCTTTTAAGGATTGCCTGATTGTTGGCCCCGACTAACTGGCGCGCGCCCTGATCGGCTCGGGCAAGGATCAGCGTAGCGAACTGATCGTTCATCACTGCGCCGCGGGCGTCCACCTTGATGGTCTGGAGGATGGTAGTATCCCCCCCCGTTCGTTGAACCTGCCCGCTCAAAGCATGGTTGGGGATCACAGTGCCAGATTGAGCGCCCATGCGAAGGAGCTCGGGGCCTCGCTCCCCAACCCAATGCAAGCTTCCTGCTGCCGCATGACCGCCATTGGCGAGTCCAGGGATAGCGCGGCCTAGCAGCCCCCCGAATAGGCCGCCAACGCCTCCGCCAAGTGGGCCGCCGCCGCCGCCAAGTATTCCGCCGATACCGGCAAAGATGCTGCCCTTGCCGCCAATCACATTGGCGGTCATCTGAGCGAGGATCACCGCCAACGTTTCAAGCCCCTGTTGCTTGAAACGTTGCCAGACCCGGTCGGTGCCGCCTTCGAAGAGATCCAAGTACATACCTGCCAACTCGCGCACGTTGCTCTCGCGGATAGCCTGCATCTGGTCTTCGGCCGCACGACGGGTGTCAATCTCGTCCCTTCGTTCACGCTCGTAGGCACCGACGATCCCGGCGAGCGGGTCTCCTTCGCCAACAAGACTTTGAACCGTGTCGACCATTTGACGCTTCAGCACCGCGGCGCGCTCTGTCGCGACCAACAAGTCATTCGCGGCAATGAGCTGCCGCTTTTGCTGCTCAGTGTAGCGCTTGTCGCTGTTGGTCTCGCTGGTGAACCGCGCCTGCCCCGCCTCCAGGCGCTGGATCTCCAAGCGGGCCGCCTCGTCAGCGCGGTCGGCGTTCTGCGCTCGGTTGGCCAAGATGCGATCTTCGAGTCCGGCCAGCTGGCGGTCAAACGCGGCACCATCGAGCGGCGACTTCACAGGCTTCGACTTGGCTCTGGTCCCGCCCTTCCCAGCGGCCGCCGGACTTGTCGCGCGGGGTGCGGCGCCGGCGACCGCACGAACTCCGCCTGTTGAGCGGTCGAGCGGAAAGCGTGCATCGAAGCGCTGTAGGATCGCTTCCGCCCGGCCAGTTCTGGTTACCTCGTCTGAGCCTCGAAGGAAGGTACCGCGGTTGTCGACATACTGCGGCAAATTCGCTTCGGTTGTGTCCTTGCCAAGGATCGCTCGCCCCGCTCGGGTATAGAAGCGGTCGAAACCGATGTCTGCGTTGCGGATAGTATCCACATAGCCGAGCAGGTTCGCGATGGTATCGCGTGCGTAATTGGCGCGGCTCTCGATCGTTCCAAAGGCTCCATCTGCTGCGGCGACGATGGGCGCAAAAACGTCCGCGAGCCCTGCGAAGGTTGCCCGTATTTCGATCCCTGCGCTTCGTGCCGCGCCTTCCACCCCGGCGAACGTCGTCTCGCCCTGAGCAAGAAACGCAACGAGCGATTGGGAGAACTTCCCGCCGGCGTCGAACTCACCAATCACCCTTATCGCGCTGTTCTCGATCTCCTGCATCGCGTCAGCGAAGGTAGTCGGCAGCTGCTTGAACTCGGCGTCAATGCCGGCCGTGAACTTGCGATCGGTCAGGGCGCGAAACAGAACGTCGGAGGTAATCTTACCCTCTTCCGCCATCCTGCGAAGTTGGCCAATCGGCACGCCCAACGCATCGGCAAGCAAGCGAGCGATCCGAGGCGAGGCCTCCATGATGCTGTTGAATTCATCGCCCCGTAGCACGCCCGACTGCAGCGCCTGATTGAACTGCAGCGTAGCAGATGCCGCGGCGTTCGTGTCAGCGCCACCGATCTTCAGCGCCTTGGAGAATGTCTCTGTCGCACGGGCGGCGTCCTCCTGTGACCTTCCTGTCTCCTGAGAGGCACGGATGAAGCCACCGTAAAGCTTGGTGGTCGCATCCAGTGAGCTTCGAGTTGAGGTTGCGAGGCGCCGCACGTCATCTTGAGCCTGTGCGAGGTTGCCGAAGGTGCCCGTTGCGAGCCTGAGCTGCGCATCCAAGCCCTTGGCCGCGTCAGCGATGGTCAGGAACTGGCGGGCAAGGGCCACAGCGCTTACGCCGGCCAGCGCTCCGGTGAAACGCGACGCGAACTGTCGCCCCCGTGCCTCCATGTTGCTCAGCTGCCCGTCCACGTTCCGGCCGGCCCGCTGCAGCGTCCGCTCCAGTTTGTCGGTTCGTGCGAGAAGGTCGACCACCACTTCTTCAGCAGACACAATGGGCATCAGCGGGACCTTCCAAAGTGGGCGCGAATGGCGCGTTTGGCAGACTGTCTAAGAATGCGGGTGACCTGAGCCTTTTCCGCGCGAGCGGCCGGTACCATGAAAGGCCTCGGCGCCATTTTGCTCGTCCCGTACTCAAGCGCCGCCGAGTACTTGGCCTGCGACGTGACGATCACCCGCAGTCGATCGACTTGCAGCGTCTCGATCTGGTTAGCCAGGTGATGAGTGTCTGCATTGGGCGGCGCGCCTGGCGCGCTGATCTTGTGCCCCTTCCCCGATACCGCGCCTTCAGTGATGGAGATTTGCGCAGCAACCTGGATCCGTTGGCCGGCAGCATACATGTGCTTTTCGACCTCCCGGACGATCGCAGGCTCTAGCCCATCAAGCATCCTGGCAAAGCGGCTCTTCTTAGCCATCACGGTGGGGCCGGCGGTGGTCAATCGTCATCGGCTCGGTGAGAAAGACCGGATTTCCAACGCCTGACGCGGAGCGTTCGGGGGACTGTGCGTCCGCCAGCGCCGGGTGGGGGTCGCGGTAGTTATGCGGAAGCGCGACCGCAGCGATCACCCCTAAGGACGCCCCGCCTGTGTTTGTCGGCCGCGGCATGGCATCCGGCAGAAAAATGACGACCCTGCCATGTTCCGGCGCCTTTCGGCGACGTTCGATAGCCGCGATGCGACGGCTGCGATCAACCATCATGAGGTTCCCCGAAATAGAGGTGGCGGTTCCATGATCCGGGCTGATCGTCCTGCGGATGCCGCCCGGTCTGCTCGTACGGCTGGATAACGGGCCCTGCTGGCGATGAGACAGCGAACGAGTACCGGATGTTAGGCCGGCCGCCGCTGGTTTGTGGAGCTATGTCCCAAGGCATCAAAATCGCCCCGGGCAGGAACGGCTTGGGGAAGCGTTCTTCAAGAGCCTCAAGCCGGCGGATGCGCTGAGCGGTCATAGCTGAAGGTCCGTTGCGGTCATGCCCGCAAACATCGCCCCGCCACCCGGGTAAGAACGGAGCATCTGCCGGGCAATCGTCCAACCCCAACGCGCCTCGATCAGTTCGGCAGGCGTCATCCGCGCGGCTAAAGCCTCGGTCTGGCGGTCAAAGTCTGCGGCATCGGCCTCGATCTGGCGCTGGTGGCGGCGCTCGCCCCCCTTCGGAGCCTCAAGCCGCGCTAGGCGATCAGCGAGCCGCATCCTGCTTCTCCTCTTCAAGCGCCCGGAGGCGCGCATCTATGTCAGCTGTCTCAAGGGCGCGCCGATGCTGCTCCAGCACTGCGGAGAGCGCTTGTCCTTCCTGCGGCGTGATCTCACCCGTTGCGACGCCGTGGAGGATCGCGGCCAAAGCGGGCGGATGGTCCTCTGCCTTCGCCACGGCCGGGAGCATAAACTCGATTGGGCGGTCTTTACGGGGCGGCAGAAGCCGCTCCAGGCAGAGGCGCAGCGCGCGTCCGTCTCCCGCCTTCGCCATCTCAATTGCCTTGCGGGTAAGCGCCTCGCCCTCGCCCTCAAGCAATTGCTCGGCAGCGCGCGTCACGGCGTTACGAGCACCGCGGGGGCGCCCGGGGTTCCCCGCTGCGAAGCGGCCCCTGCTCGTGCGATCACTCCGCGGCTTCGTCATCCGGCACCACAGCCGTTCGGCTGTCCCCACCCGCTGCGATTTCCTGCTTGGTTGCAGCGCGGCCGTTGATCCGGGCATCCAAGATCGCAAACGCGATGTTCCATGCTCGCTCTAGCGGACTGGGGCGCAGATACGTGTCGACCAGCGACGACGCTGTCTGAGCGGTGACGACGATCCGTTCGCCATTCACCAAGCCCACCGCTCCGCCGATCAGGCCGAGCCGCACAGTCTCGAAAATGTCCCGCGCGCTGGCTTGGCCCTCGTGCGGCATGTTTACCGGCTGATCGCCCAGACTGTAGCGTCCCGCCGTTAACCCGCCGTAGATTTGGAAGATGCCGCGCTCCCCACAGAGGCGTTCAAGCTCGTTCATCTGCGGCTGGGGGAGGTAGAACCGATACAGGCCGTCAAACTCGCGCAACCACAGGTCGACGCGAACTGCGTCGTCGTTTCGAGCGGGCGCGGTATTGATGGCATCCGCCTGCGCGGCGACACCCTCGGGGGAAGCGATGTTCATGGGATTACCTCAAGTTGAGGGGAAGGGGTGCGCCGACACCTAGCCGGAAGATCAAAAACGGCCCGGTGCCGGCGCTTCGCTGGGCGGAGAAGCAATCCACCAGCGATCTCTAAAGGGGTCCGCGCGCGCGAGGCAGGGGCGACCACACCCGCCAAGGCGCGCGGTTCTGCCGGGCGGATGGAGACCACACCCGGCAAGCTCGTAATCATGCTCGAAGGCGCCTGTCCGACGCGCTCCGTTCCTCGATCTTCTTTGCAAGATGGCCGATGTCGATGCTTACGCGCGGCTGAGGATCCGCTGACGCCACCAGCGCGTCTCGCTTCGCCTGCGCCTCATCAACCAGCGAGGCAACGAAACCGGGGTCGATGGCCGCACGATCGGCCACTTGGCGAGTTGGCGGCCATGCTCCAGCAAGAACCTCGGGTACCTCGCCTGCGAAGCGTGGGAGGCGCATTTCCGTCAGTCGCATGATCGGCCCGCCGGCCATATAGAAGTTGGAGGGCACGTTGCGCGCCATCGCCTCCGCACTCTCGTTCATACCCGCGAGACGCAAATCCATCTGCCGAATGCGCCACAGGTAGACCAGGATCTCGGCTTCGATACGTGGCCAGTCCCGCTGTAAGTCGGCAACCAACACGTCGCGATCAGCCAACGCGGCTTTGCGTGCCGCTTCGCGTTCGCGCTGACGTTCGGCCTCTTCCATCTCGGCACGGCGCGCATTGAGCTGGTCGAGTTGACCTGCCAGACGGACAATTCGGCGCTGCGCTTTCGCTTCGGCATCCGCAGCCGCGTCTGCCGTCACGTCATCGCTGGTTACGGAGACTGCGATCGCGTGCTGCTTAGCCTGCTCAGCCTTAGCGAGCCGGCTCTCTTCACGAACTTCCTCGATGAGGGCGGCCACATCCACGGCGCGCGCGGACGGTGCTAGAGCGGCTTGGATCCGCTCGAAAAGGGGCTTGGCCACCTCATCCTCCCCGATGCCGGTTGCGTAGCGCTTCGTCTCGGAGCCGGCGGGCTGTTTCCGCCGCAGCTGCGAGCGCGGGAGTCTGCGCCTGCATATCTGCAATCAATCGGGCATAGCTCGACTTGCGCTGGAGCTCGGCGCGAATGGTGTTGGCCGTCATCGCCCCAGACCACTGCTGTCGATCTTCGGGGCGCTTGTAGGCCTCCCCCATGTCAAACGTGTGCTTGGCCCGCGCGACGGCGTGGGCGCCCTCCGCGCTATCGGCGAACGCGCGCTCAGCATCGGTAAGGAAGGCCGGCGCTGCGCTGTCCATCATGAGGAGGTTGGCGTTAAGCCGCGCCCCGTCTCTGAGGATCGCGCGATAACCCGGGCGTGTCGATCCATCGGAAAAACATGCTTCGGTGGCGGCTGCTGGGGTGCCATCCGCAGTGCGGATGTAATCGAAACTCATCGCCTGTCTCCTCTACGGGGCCGGATCGGCGCCGATGAGACAAGGATACGGAGCTGGCAGACGCGGCTTACCGCCGTTGGCTTTCCCTCCCTTTCCAGGGAAAGTGGGTTCCCCAACCGGCGGGTGTCCTCAAATTTGAGGTCACCCCCTCAAAATGAGGAAGGCCCATGCCCTCAAATTGAGGACGTGCGCTAAGGGGTCGCGCTCTGATGCATGGTGGTGGGGTCTGCGTTTAATGCAGACCCTTTGACGCCTTGCGGTCGGCGGAGGCGGTGTCCGCGTTCGGGCAAGATGCCAGCTAATATGGCCTTAGGCTGCGCTCGCCTTCAACGTCCCAGCCTGTCCAAGCGCACGAAAAGCTTCTTCTAGGACGCGCAGCGCGTCCTGCCACTGAGGTGAGAAGGCGGAGCGCACAAAATGTTCGGGAACGCCCGCCAGCTTGCTAAGAGTGTCATAGCTCAGCGAGCCGTTCTCAATATGCGGTCGGAACTCGTCTATTGCTCCGGCCGGCATCAGCACCGCCAAAGCCAACAACATGCCGAGCTGATCGGATCGAGTCTGCAAAGCTGCCTTAATCTCGAACGGCTGCACAATCTCTTCTATCAACCGCGATACTTGCTCGGGCGCGGCGGCCTGCTCGTGTTTCGAGTCGAGCAAGTGCAGGATTTCCTTGCAGACCACCATACGGGTCATATCTGGCGCCAGCTTATCGCTGTACAACACCCAAGCGCGGCGATGATGGTTGATCGAGTTATGCGGCTTGTCAACGAACTGCCAGCACAGCCCAAGCAGCTTCTCTGTCGTGAACGGACACGGATAGGCTTCCACATCCACGAAGTGAGTGCGCTCAATAACAAAAGCTGCCACGTCATCGAGATTGACGGGCAGCTTGGTGTACGCGCTGAAGAAGTCGAAGACGTTCATCCGCCGGTATGTAATCGATCCGGCGGATGCGTCAAACGGAACGATCACCGCCCCGCTGTATTCACAGGGAGGCGATGATGTCCTTCACTTCGCGCTGATGATAATGAGCATCCAGCGCCTTGAACGAAACCGGCTTCACGAGGCCGAGCGCTACCTGCTCAATGCCGTTCGCCGCTTCGTGGCTGAGTTCTTCCACCGTCACATCGCTCGACGTGCCGCGGCAGAACTTGATGTTGATATGCTCTCTGCGTCCTGCGTGACCAAAGAGAGCATTTAGCAACCGGTCTTTCTCGGTCATATGGCTCTCCATTCCCTTCCTGCCCAACGAGGTGCTTGCCGGATGGTTGCACACGCGACGGCCCTAGCGCAATACGCTTTGGCCGGTTAAGCGGCGGTGAATGCGGCTGCTCCTCGCGGCGAGCGCCTACATTGAATGCAACGACCGTGCAACACCCGTAATGGTACGGATCATACTCCGTATCGGTAGTGTATATAAAGCGGCAGCATGCTCCTTCAAGGTAATGCAGTCACTACCACCAACCGATTCGCTCATGTCTCGCGCGCGGTACAAATAGCGTCTGTACCGGCCCCCAGGTGCTCGGCGAACCGGCGTACAAACTCATCGTAGACTTGCGGGTGCGCCTTCGTCAGCACCCGCACGATCTCGTTAAATCCTGCGATCACCTGCTCGCCGTTCAACGGCAGCTCGAGGCGACGCTGTTTTGCCGACACCGTCGCGCCCGCCTTCGCAGCCTCAACAAGCCGCTTCGCTTCCTCCCACGGCAGGCCGATGAGGGCGTTAATCTCCCCTGTTTTCTGAAGGGATGTTCCCCGCAAATCCTGATGCGTAAAGCCGAGCTGCTGCAAACCGCGGGCCTGGTCGACAAATCGGTACAAGGTCGATCTAGAGCCAGGGAAGCTTTCGCGGAAAGCTCTCTGCTGAGGCGTCAACTTGCGCGGCACAATTCACCTGCTTTTGGTCCGATAGGGACTTTGAACGCGGCCGGTCGCCGGCTGCACCTTCCGCGATATGTGTTCAAAGCGACGCGAACGCTCACCGCCGCCACCACAGTCCGACTTGGGCTGACATAGCTGCCGCCACATCCGGAGGCAGCTCGAAGCTGCCATTATCGGATTGTCGCGTGATGGGATGATGGTGGGGGTCTCCTCAAATTTGAGGGCACCTACCTAGACGAGTTCGGCGGACTGGCGGTCTGCCGCATCGCAGTCTCTTCGATTTTAGCGGCTGCGAAGCGCGTCCTCATCATGGCCATAAAATCCTCTGATGGGGGCTGTGAGCCGGGCTTGTGGTTCGGATTGCGTTGCTGCTGCACCGTCATGACTTCAGCATAAGCTGCCAGCGTGAGGGCTTCCCAATCAACCCCGATCGCCGCGCAGTTGGCGAGCACGTCGCCGCGCGACAGCGCCTGGTTCTTGCCGCCGCGCTTGCCACGCCGATCGCCGGGTATCCTCGCTGTAGTGAGAGATGCAATCAGAACCAGCCGAGCCAGCCCGGCAGCTTCGATCAGCGGACGAGTGGCCGCCAGGTCTGCCACGATCTGTGCAGCTCGGGATGGCGTGATGCTGCCGCGGTGGTCGCTATGCAGCCCTGCACGAACGGCAGCGAGTAGGTGCGACGCGCGGGCCCGCCCCGTATCGACTTCATTGGCCAGATCCCCGAGCGGGTGATCTTGCCACTTTCCGTCTGAGCCGAGCTTCGCGCAGTCGCGCTCAAGGTCAATCGCTGCAGGGAGCATCAGGCGGCAGGCGTACATCGTTCCGCCGATCACGACTTCGACAGTGTCTCTCACCGTAAAGCCTCCGTATTATCGGGCATCAGTGAACCCCGGCGGGCCGCTGCTGAGCGCCCACGATTGTCTTGAGTGCTCGGCTGGCAAGCGTCAGCGCCCGGTCGGTGCCGAACTCCCGCTCCCAGACCTTGAGTGCAGCACCGATCAGCAATGCCGCGGCATCGTCCGGAGACAGGCCGGCGGCGAGGTCGGCAAGAAACTCGCAATGCTCCAACGCCTCGGCTTCGGCATCGAACTGCTCTTTTGCGGCGGACATCAGCGTCATTCGCCCTCCCCTCCCCAACCTGTCGAATATTCCCCGCTCTCGGGAAAAACGACGCGTGTAAGATCAGAGGATGGCGCGGCGGCCTGATGGCCCGCGCCTTCCCCTACGTAGTAGGGTAGTATGTTCGGGGGGATGTTCGGGGTGAGGGGTTCGGGGGCGTTCGGGATGGGTTCGGGAACGCGTTCGGGAGCGGTTCGGGCGAGCGTTCGGGGAGCGCTCGGGGCCGCTCGGCGGAGCGCCTTTATTGTCACTCCCTTGCCCTTCTTTTCGCAGTCGAAAACCTCGATCTCCCCGATGGCGAGCAACCGTTCCATGGCCTTTTTCAGCCGCGCCTTCCCGATCCCCTTGGCTGCCGGCATGGCCTCGAATTGAGTTGGGGCGTAGTTCGGGGAAGCGTTCGGGGATACGACCAGCCCATCCTTCGTGCGCGCATCCAGGCATGCGAGGAACGCAGAATTATCACTGCTGTTCGCAATGACCGCTGACAGTTCGGCCCGCTTGTCCTCGGGAAGTTCATCCTCCCGGATCAGCGCAAAGTCATGCCACCGGAACGCCAGAGCCTCACCCATCCGGGCGTAGTTTGCCTTGCCAAGACGGATCTCACGAACGTCTGGGTCGATCGCGCCTTCCGGCTTCTCCAGTACGATCTGCGACCTCACTGCATTTAGCCAGGCGGTCGAGCCTGAATAGCTGTCCCCAGACTTGTTCGGGTGGCCGATCAATATGACGGTCGCCCCCTGCTCGACGCAGAGCGAATACAGGAGGTTCACGAATGCGGTGACCTGTCCGCGATCGTTTTCGTTGCCGGTGAACAGGTGCGCTACGTTGTCGAGCACTACCAACCCGCCGCCAACTGCACGCACTGTTGACCTGAGGAGCTCGAACGACGGCGCGGGGCGCAGTTTGCCCTCGTTGTCGAACGTGGCGAGCTCGTTGCCTAGTCGTCCGCGCAGACTGGCCAGATGCAGTTTGCCGGCGAGGCTGGCCATCGGCACGCGGAGCGCTCGGCAGATATGGTCCTGCATCCAGTGCAAGCGCTCCTCATCATCTTCTGCGGTGATGTAGAGCGCCGGCCCGGGCTGGACTTCGATGCCTAGCATAGGGATGCCCGCTGCCGCGCACGTCGCGAGCTGTTGCCCGAATGTCGACTTGTTGGCCCCGCCAGCGCCGGTCAGAAGCGTCACCTCGTGAGCCGGGATGAAACCCGCCATCGCGAACGACTTGGGCGTGGGTGCCGTCGCAGACCAATGGATCAGATCAGCGATCGGGAACGTCGCCACAGGCTTTTCCTCGAGCGGAGTGAAAGCCTCTTCTGCGAGGGCCACTAGCTCTTCGGGCAAACCACCCATTTCAAGCCAGTCCGAGACATCACCTTTAGGCGGAAGATCGTCCAGCAGGAGCGTTGCTGCCTCCGCCGCGACAGACCGCAAGCACTCGACGACCGCAGCAACGTGCTTGGCTCCCGCATCGTCGTTGTCCTGAAGCACGATGACGCGACGGCCGCCGAGCGGCTCGGCCATATTGCGCGTGATCTTGCCGGCCCCGCCTGGGTTCGTCGTCGCTATGAGTCCCAGCGAGGCGAGGCGGTCGGCGTCCTTCTCCCCTTCACAGAAGAATACGAGCGCCTTGGCAGGTGCCCGAACGACCTCATCGAGCCGGTAAAGAACCCGGCGGACGCCCTGCATACAGCCGGCCTTGGAGTGGAAACCCCCGCGCCCGTCCGGAGCGTGCTGTAGAAACGGCGGGCTCGCGTCCTTGCCACGTCGCTCCACTCGAAACAGCACGGTGCCCTGTTCGTCGCGATAATCGTAGAACCGACGAGAGGGCGCGTTCTCCACGGCTGACGCGGAGCGATCCTTGAGCCCCTTTTCCTCAAGCCACCGAAAAGCGCCCGCCGTGTCGCAGCCCTCTTTGTGCTGGATTAGCTGCAGCACTCCGCCGCGCACGTTGGCCTCGTGATCGTCAAACCAACCTTCGTCGGTATCGACTTCCATTGACCCCTTGGATCCGAAGCGAAGCCGCGGCCCTTTCGAAAGACCGGGGTTCGGCTCGCCGAGAAGGGCGCGCGATACCTTCGGCATGAGGCCGGCGAAGTCGATCGATCGGCCAACACCGTGATGCGAGGCGCCTACCATCCGGCAGCTTCCAGTACGGAGGGGTGCAAGCTCACCTCACACTCGCCGCCGTATGCTTCCTTGTTGAGCGCGTAAGCCGCAAAAATCGCTGCCTCAGCGCAGGGGAATTGTTGAAAGCCGTCCCAGCTGTTCCCCGAACCGCTTTCGTGGGCGATTTCGAACCTACCGTTCTCACAAGGGGAAACGTGAATGATCCCGTGGCGCGGTCGGACGGCCCGCGGGAAGGGAAGAACCTTACCCAAGGTGCGCCTCCTGCGTCAGCGGCGGCAAGCCGTGTCGGTCGAGAAGAATGGCAAGCCAATTGCGCTGCCGATCGCTGATCGGGCCCTCGCTGAACAGCAGGCCGCCCAGGAACTGGCCTTCCTTTGGTTTGAGCTTGGCAATGCTGATCAGCTCACGCGCCGCGTGCTGGTAGCGGGTGAAGCCAGTCATGCCAGCTCTCCGCCGCAATGATCCACCACTCTCCAGCCGTGCACGGTGCTCAGCATCGCTGCCGCGGCGAAGCCAGCGGCATAGGTCGGATGGTTGCAGCTCAACGCCGATATCGGCGCAATAACATCAATGCCGCAGCCGAACGGCTCGGCGACAATGAAGATTGTATGCTCGTCGGTCGCAGGGTAGTGAGCCTTAGACCGATTGCTTCGCGGCACAGGTCGAGCGCCGCCCCTGGCCGGGCGGCGTTTTTCGTAACGGCGCTTCATCACTCCGCACCAATGCGCTTCTTGAGCGATGCCAAGATCAGCAAGCGTCGGCCATTGACCTTCCGGCTCTCGATCTCATCCCGTCCTAGCATCCGGTAGATGGTTGCGGGGCTTAGACCTGTCAGCGTCGTAGCATCAGCCACAGACACGGTGATGGGTTGCATTCTAGAAACCTCGTGGTTTGCACTGCAGCCCAGCCTATCACCGCGTTTCACTTCCTCTCACGGACTGGAATTGAACAAACCCGCTCCCACAGTGTGCTGTCGGTCCGCTCGCGCCGACCGTTCAGGTCTATGAAGCCCTCGCCCCGGCCTACTCGTACCAGGCGGGTTTCAGCATTCGCGATCAGCCCCACCTTGGTAACGATTTGCCGCCGCTCTTCCGCAATCTGGAGCGCCAGATCTAACCATTTCCCATCGAGGACATGAAATTTGTACCAAAAGTCATTCGTCCATTTAGGGCCTACCGACACACCATAAGTGGCCAGCGCGATACGCATCCCCGCTGCGAGGTGTACGAAGGGAATATATCGCTCCCAACGCGTCTTTCTCGTGTCGCCGATTGAGCCGGTCGCCGGGGTCAGCGCCTTGATCGCTTCGCTGATTGGCCGCGCAACTGCCCCGTTGGGGGCAAGCTCGCCGATATAGATTAACTCACCATCGAGAAGCGCTCCGGCATGCAGTGCGCGCGCCAAGCTTTGGTGCGCCGTTATCGACTGCGATGTAAGCACCTGGCGGCTTCTGTTTCGGCGTGGGAACCATGGGTTTTCGGAGGCGCCTTGGGAAAACCAAGTCCACGAGCCATACTCTCCAAAAAACCTAAGCGTCTTACCGCCTGGCTTACGGTCGCAAAGCATCGCGGTAAGACGTGCCGCCCCCCAAGGGGCGGAGTCCTCAATATAAACATCAACCTCTTCAGGCTGATTTGGTCGTGCGCCCACATGTGGTTCAGCGCCTGCAGACAGCGCACTTCGAGGGACGGGCCGAACCCTCTTCCGGGGGCGAGTGTTTCTCATCTGTTCGCTTCCTAACACCGTCGATCCAACATCGCACGCGCAGCGGCCTGGGGGTTGAGAGTGGGGGCGCGGAGCCGGCACAAAGCCGACCCCGCAGTTTTCCGGCGTTTCAGCGCGACGAGCGGCGGACATGATCTCCGCCATCCTCACTCTTCCCCCACATGCTGATCAGAACCCCAGACGATCCGCCCCCGCAGATTTATCGGGCCGCAGCCGTCGTCACGAGCATCGCACTCACCGGGATCGTCGTCCTCAAGGTCTGGATCGCCGTCGATCTCGTCCAAGCGATCGATCATCCTGGCCGTGAGGCGCGCAAGAATGGGACGCGGTAGACTTGGGATAGCCGAAAGCATCGCCTCGAGCGGCAGTGCTCCCGTTGGCATCGTTCCCCCGAGTGGGAATGGGATGATGTGCGCGCTCATTGCGCAGCCTCCCGCATGAAGGCCCAGATCCGCGCCTCCCTGCTTTGGCTGATCCGCCGGCCGCTCTTCAGATCAGTGACTAATCGGGGATCGCGGACTGATCTGCGACCGAAAGTGGAGGGTGCAACCTTCTGCTCGGCGCAATATTCGTCAATTGCGCGAATTAGCCGGGCGCTCATCGGTTCGCCCTCCCTTTCATGGAGGGGCCGTAAAGGCCCACCACCTTGCCGATCAGCTTGCTGGAGAGGTAGCCCTCGTCTCGGTACGGCCCGTCGCAGCAGAAGATGGTCCGCCCCACTTGCCCGCGGCGAAGGGCTCCGATGTGCCAGTCGCCGCGAGAGTTAAGGAAGGTCTGGCCTATTTCCCGCGATCGGATCGGGTGCAGATAACCGTGGCAAGGCGGCGTTTCATATTCGACCAAAAACAACTGGCCATCGATCGGATACCAACCCGCTCGGTCGCCGCCCTCGATAATGAGTATTTCGCCGGCTTGGATCAGCGGGGCGTTACGATCGTCCCGTGCAGCGTGGACGGTCGAGCACCACGCTGGCAGTTGGGGAAAGATTTCCAGTTGGGGGGTCGCTTGAAGTGGACACCCCTGGTGGGCGGCAGCGGCCGCGGGGACAAGCGCGCTCATGCCCGAGCCTCCCGCATAGTGGCGGACCAACCGAGCGCTCGGTCCGCGGCAACAAGCGCCTTTACCGTATCAGCACCCCCGGGAACGGCTTTCAGCAGAGCCAGCAGCCCTCGCATTTTCCCGTGGTAGGAGGATTGGCCCGACACATATGCGCGGCCCATCTGTTCGTCGGACCAGTCCGGATTGGCACGCGCGATGTCGCTCCAGATCTCCGTGCTATCAAATTCGGGCCATCCGAACAGGAATGTATTGCCGGGGGCGCGGTCCCGCATGACGGCGCCCCCCGCTTCCGTCCATTCCGACAGCCATGCCCGTGCGAATGGTTCCAGCGGCATCGCAGCAGGCCGCATCGCGCTCTTCACCTCGCCCACGCCGAACAGCCCTGCGCCTGCTGAGCATGAGGCGACGGCAGTTAGCCCAACGACGCCGAGGATGGCCCGGCGTGAGCGTCCCGATGTAAGTCGATTGTTAACTTCTCTGCGTGTATTCGCGCAGGGCAGAGTCTGCCCTATGGTGGTATCAGTCATCTGCGGCTCCCAAATAGCCGTTGGTGATCAGACCCGGCGTTGCGTTGGCGCGCAGCGTCGGGTCGCTCTCGCCCTTATGGCGAAGAGTTCGTGCAATTCTTGTTCACGCGACTTCCTTCAGCGGCACCACGTTCGCGGGCCGGCGGACGAGGAAGTTCGCCCAAGCCTCCATAAGCTGACGGCGTTTCTCAAGGAGATCGCCGCGGCGGTAAGCTCGCTCAACCGCGCTCGGGATCTGGTGGGCGAGGGCCTTCTCCAGTACCTCGCTTGCAAAGCTGGTTTCCTCAGCTCCCCAGTCACGGAAGGTTGAGCGCCACCCGTGAACGGTGATGCCCTCCGCCACCGCCTTAGCCGCCTTGGTTAGCGACTTGTCCGACAATGGCGATTGCGATGTCTTGCGCGAGCGAGAGTTACTGATGCCTGGGAAGATCAAGTCTCCCGACGCAACTGCAGCCCTTTCCTTCAGAAGGTCCACGGCCAGACTGTTGAGGGGTACCGTATGCTCCACACCCATCTTGATGCGGTCAGCTGGCACGGTCCATACCCTCGCATCTAGATCGACTTCGCACCAGCGCGCGCCCCGCACTTCGCCACTACGGGCAGCGGTCAAGATCAGAAACAATAGAGCCGCACGTGCGACGCTGGTCGGCTCCTCTTGGAGCTTCCGAACAACCTCGGGAGCTGCGCTGTACGCAAGCGCCGGGTGATGGACGACCCGGTCAGTCTGCGGAGGCAAACCCATTCGGATCGCCTGCATTGACGCTTCATGCTCGCGATAGCCGTGAGCGACTGACCAGGCGATTACGGTACCGATCCGCTGAAGCACCCGCCGCGCTGTTTCTGGCTTCTCGTTCCAGATCGGCTTGAGGGCGCGCACCACGATAGGCACGGTGACTTGGTCGACCGGCAAGCTGCCGAAGTGCGGGAAGACATATGCCTTGAGCGTGTTCAGCCACTGCCATGAGTGCTTCTCGTTCCGAAAGCCGGCCTTGCGCTCGGCATATGCGCGTTCCGCTGCCTCCTTGAAGGTCGGCGTGACATTCTTGGCGCGCCTCTTTTCCGCCACCGGGTCGAGGCCATCGCGAGCGGTTTTACGATGGTCCGCAGCACGCTCGCGCGCCTCCTTCAGGCTTACTTCGGGGTAGCGACCAAGCCCAATGTCGCGCCGCTTCCCGCTAGGGTCACGTACGCGGGCCAACCACGAACGCGATCCGCTAGCGTTCACCACTAGTAACAGGCCATCGCCAACAGAATACCGACCGGGCTCCCGGTAAGAGTTGATCTCCGTGACGGTGGCGGGCGCTTTCCGCCGGCGGGGCTTATTCGTCTCCATCCCCACCACAGTGCCCACAGCCCCACTGCGCTGTCAAGACAAGCGATGAGAGAACATGATAGAAACGGGTGCCCGAATACGCTGGATTTCCGCCGCTCTCTGCGATGCCGTGAGCGACCCAGATTGAAGGGTTCGGCGGACCTCGGCTCCACCACCACCCGATCATGTCGCTTCGTGGCATCGCGCCGACCGTCGGCACCCTCTCCCACTCGCCCGCGCGCGATCATCGCAGCACCGTCCGAGTCAATTCGTGCACCCGCGCGCGTGACTTTCTGGCGCAAGCATCGTTAAGTCGGTCGTATGAGTGACGATCTGCCTGAAGCGATTCCCGCCGCAACCCTGATCATCTTCCGCGATGCCGCCGACGGCCCGCCCGAATTGCTGATGGTGGAACGGGCGAAGGCGATGGTCTTCGCCGGCGGCGCGATGGTGTTTCCCGGCGGTCGGATCGACCCGGGCGACCATGCGATGGCGGCGCTTCACGGCGGCGGCGAGGAAGCGGCGGCGCGGATCGCCGCCATTCGCGAAACGATCGAGGAAGCCGGATTGCCGATCGGCCTGTCCGCGCTGCCGACCGCAGAGCAACTGGTGCGGATGCGCGCCGCGCTGCACGCTGGCGATTCCTTTGCCGAGGCGCTCGCCGCTGCCGGCATGACGCTCGACCTCGATCAGCTGGTGCCCTGGGCGCGCTGGCGCCCCGCGCACCGCAACATGCGCATCTTCGACACGCGTTTCTATCTGGCGCAGCTGCCGGAGAATGCACCGCGGGCGACCGTCGACCACACCGAAAACGTCCGGCTGGTCTGGGCAACCGCGCAGCAGGTGCTCGACGATGCCGATGCGGGCAAGCTGGAGGTGATCTTCCCCACCCGCCGCAACCTGGAACGGCTGGCGCAATTCACCAGCTTCGCCGATGCGGCCGCGCACGCCAACGATACGCCGATCCGTACGGTCACGCCCTGGTCCGAAACGCGCGACGGGGAAGAGCATCTGTGCATCCCCGACGACGCCGGCTACCCCATCACGTCCGAGGTGATCGCGAGCGCGATGCGCGGTTGATGCGCAAGCGGGATCGTGCCGCACGGCGCGTGCGGCGCACGCTGCGCGTCATCGTTGCGCTGGCCGTCGTCGGCCTGCTGGCGCTGCTGGCCTATGGTTGGGCGCAGCGGCATCCGCAGGATACACCCTGGGCGCCGCTCGACCTGGCGCAGCCGCCCGGGCTGTTCACCGGGCGCAAGCTGGTCGCGCTGGGGGAGGATTTTCCGCGCTGCCAGTCGCTGCTCGACCGTGCGGGCGTCACCTATACGGTGCTGGCGCCGCTGCGCGAGGGCGACAATTGCGGCTATGACAATGCCCTGCGCTTCGCTGCGGACGAGCCGCGCATCACCCCCTTCACACCCGCCGGGCTGGGCATCTCCTGCCCGGTCGCCGCCGCGCTGGCGCTATGGCAATGGGAGGTGGTGCAGCCCGCCGCCGAACGGCACCTGCGGATGCGCGTGACGCGGATCGACCATCTCGGCAGCTACAATTGCCGCCGCCTCTACGGCCGCAGCAGCGGCGATTACAGCCAGCACGCCACCGCCAACGCGGTCGACATCGCCGGCTTCCGCCTCGCCGATGGCAGTCGGATCAGCGTGCTCGACGACTGGAAGGATGGCGGCGCCAAGGCCGCGTTCCTGCGCGACGTGCGCGATGGCGCGTGCAAGCTCTTCGCCACCGTCCTGTCGCCCGACTATAACGTGGCCCACCGCGATCACTTCCACCTCGATCAGGCGAACCGCGGATCGATGAGCTGGCGCTCCTGCCGCTGACACCGGCGCGCGCCGGCGCAGCAAGCCTCAATACGGAATCGCGGGGCTCTCCACCTTCTCCACCCAATAGGGGAAGAACGCCGGCGGCCGCGCCGACCAGCCCGATGCCGTGGCCGCCGCCTCGCTGATCGATTGCAGCAGGTCACGGCGCAGCGCAGGATGGAGGTGCGGCAGGGCCGCGGCGGAACAGAAGGCGCCTGGCAGCCATGGCCGCGCCGACGCGCCGATCAGCCGCTCGTACAGGAACCGATAGGCGGAAAAGCTGGTGATCCGCCCCTGCCCCAGGTCAAAGGCGCTGACCGCGATCAGCGGCGCCAGGAACGGCTCGATCGCATCGATGCCGCTGTCCTGCGGGATCATCGCGCGAATCTCCGGCAGGCGGCGATAATAGCGTGCCTGCGCCCGGATGCTCGCCGCCTCGACCACGTCTCGCGACCAGCGGGCCAGCGCATCCTCACGGTCAAGGCCGATGTCGAGGCTGCGGCGGATGTAGCGCTGGGTCGACGCGCCGAAGCCCGCAAACTCCTTCATCTCCGCCAGCGTCATTGCGCCTTCCGCCGGCCTCATCATCGCGCCCATCGCTAGCCACCCCGCACATGTTGTTGCGATCGGCGGGGTGGGAGGATCCGCCCCGCGCAACCACAAAGCGATACGATCATGGCCGATGACGCACTGCAACAAGCGATGCGACGAACTGAGTCACTCTTGTTACGGAATGACGATCAGTGCGGCTTTGACGCAACAATCAGGCGTCGCGCCGCCGCTCGGCTTCCTCATCATGTCCCGATGACTTGGCGGGGTCTCCGCTGCCCGGCTGCGTCGAAGAAGGCGGGTCGGAGGCGTCCATCGATTCATCGAGGCCCGCGTCAAGCTGCGCGTCCTTGTTCTTGGGATCCTTGTCCAAACGCTCGGCAATCGATTCGTCGCGACCGGCATCCTGTGACGGTGGCTGCTGCGTGGGCATCGAACTCTCCTTCGTTACCCATCATCAACGAACAATTTGTCTAGGCTGTTCCCGCGGCATCATCGCCAGGCGACATCGTCGATCCGGCGCACGCAGACCGTCTGCCGCTGCAGCGTCGCCACGCCAAAAATGGTCATGAAGGCGATCTCGGTCGCATCCAGCCCCACGGCGACACGCGCCAGATCGTCGCAACTCGCCATGCCCGTCGGGTCGACCAGCCGCCACGCCCCGTCGAGCCACAGTTCGGCGACCGCATGAAAATCGGGCGGGTCGACGCCAGGCGCATAGGCGCCGACGCAGCGCGCCGGGATCTCGGCTGCACGCGCCAGTGCCACCAGCAGATGCGCATAATCGCGGCACACGCCGCGCCGCTCGGCAAAGGTGGTCAGCGCACTGCTGTGCCCGTCGCTCACCGCCCCGCTGTACGTGAGATTCTCGCGCACCCAGTCGGTCAGGGCGGCGGCCAGCGCGCCGCCGCGCAGGCCGGCGAATTGCCCCCGCACGAAATGCTCGAACCGGTCGGACTCGACGTAGCGGCTGGGCAGCAGGTAGCGAACGGTTTCGGCCGGCAGCGCACGAACCATCGTTTCCGGCAGCGCCGCCAGTTCGAGGCTCGGCCGGTCGATCGCGACGGTGGCGTGATAGTCCGCCACCAGCCGGCCCTCACCCCTCGCCCAGCAGCGTTGGCCGATCCCCGCCTCGCCCGGCACCGCACGGATCGGGTGGTCGGACCGAATGACCAGAGATTCCGTCTCGATCCACTGATCCGGCATCGCCGCCGCCTCGATCTGCAGCAGCACGTCTGCCGGCTCGGCAAAGCCATAATCCAGGTGGACATCGATCGACAGGCGCATCAGGCCATTCCCCCTCATGTCCCGTCGGGCCGGCCGGGAAGCGGACAAAAGAAAAGGGCCCGGCAGGTTTCCCCGCCGGGCCCCGGTTGATCCGGATGCTGCTCGCTTATTCGCGGTTGCCCAGGAACGAGAGCAAGAACTGGAACATGTTGATGAAGTCGAGGTAGAGCGACAGCGCGCCCATGATCACGGCCTTGCCCATCATGTCGGTGCCGGCGACGTGAGCGTACATCTCCTTGATGCGCTGCGTGTCATAGGCGGTCAGGCCAGCGAACAGCAGCACGCCGATCGCGCTGATGCCCATCTGAAGCGCCGAGCTCTGCATCCACAGGTTCAGCAGCGAGGCGACGATCAGGCCGACGACGCCCATGATCAGGAACGTGCCGAACGCCTGCAGGTTACGCTTCGTCGTATAGCCGTAGATGCTCAGCGACAGGAAGGCGACCGCGGTCGCGAAGAACGTCGTGGCGATCGAGGAGCCGGTGTAGACGAGGAAGATCGTCGACATCGACAGGCCCATGATGCCTGCGAACGCCCAGAACAGCAGCTGGGCGGTGCCGGTCGACAGGCGGTTGATGCCGAAGCTCAGCACCATCACGAACGCCAGCGGCGAGAACATGATGATATATTTCAGCGGCCCCGGGGTCAGGAACACCTGCGCCGCCAGGCTTTCGCGACCGCCGCTGGCGAACAGCAGCGCGACGATGCCCGTCAGCAGGACGCCCGAAGCCATGTAATTGTAGACCGACAGCATGTACTTGCGGAGACCCGCATCATACGTCGTTCCACGGGTGCCCGGTACGCTCGCGCCGAACGCGCTCGCGGTCGGACGGGGGTCGGACCAGTTGGCCATTTCGTATATGCTCCTTCGTCCGGCAAAAGGGCCGGATACCCACGGAATATTGCGTGCGGGGACGCAAAGTTCAAGTTTGGCCGCCCCTAGCAACAGTTCGTCACATTCGCCCGCTCCCCACCCGTCGCCACATCGTCGCTTGAGCCCTTCAGATTACAGGGAAACGATCCATGCACCGCCTGTTCGTGGCGCTCCGCCCGCCCCCCGCCATCCGCGACACGCTGACCGATGTGATGGACGGCGTGGCGCCCGCGCGCTGGCAGGATGACGAGCAACTGCACCTCACCGTGCGCTTCATCGGATCGGTTGATCGCCCGGTGGCGGAGGACGTGGCGCTCGCCTTGTCCTCGCTCAGCGCGCCCGCGCCCACCGTCGCCCTGTCGGGGGTTGGCCGGTTCGATCAGCGCGGGCAGACCGGCGCACTCTGGGCCGGCGTCACGCCGCACGACGCGCTCGCCGCGCTCCACCGCAAAGTCGACCAGGCGATGATCCGCGTCGGGCTGGAGCCGGAACATCGCGCGTTTCTGCCACACATCACGCTCGCCAGGCTCAGCCGTGGCGCCGGGGCGGAGGCGGAGGTCGCCGCCTGGCTCGCGCGGCACGCGGCGCTGTCCAGTCAACCCTTCGCGCTCACGCACCTCTTCCTGTACGAAAGCCACCTCGGCCGTGCCGGCGCCGCCTATGAACCAATCGCGCGCTGGCCCCTCCAGTGAACGTCTGTTAGGCCTCTCGCAACGATCCAAGAACATCACACGGGGGCAGGATGCAAACCGAGACGGATGGTGAATATCGCGCCACTGGCTATGCCTGGTACGTCCTGGCCATTCTGTTCGTTGTCTACATCCTGAACTTCATCGACCGGCAGGTGATCTCGATCCTGGCGGAGGATATCAAGCGCGACCTGAACCTGCGCGACGAGGATCTCGGCTTCCTCTACGGCACCGCCTTCGGCGTCTTCTACGCGCTGTTCGGCATCCCGCTGGGGCGGCTGGCGGACAGCTGGCACCGCGTCCGGCTGATCAGCGTCGGCCTCGCGCTCTGGTCGACGATGACGGCGCTGTCGGGCCTGTCGAAGAACGGGACGCAGCTCGCCGTCGCGCGCATCGGCGTCGGCATCGGCGAGGCGACGGCCAGCCCGTCGGCCTATTCGCTGATCTCCGACTATTTCCCCAAGAAGCTGCGCGGCACCGCGCTGTCGATCTATTCCGCGGGCATCTATGTCGGCGCGGGCATCTCGCTCTTCATCGGCGGGCTGATCGTGCAGAACTGGAACGCCGCTTATCCCGATGGCGGCCCGTTCGGCCTTGCCGGGTGGCAGGCCGCCTTCCTCGCTGTTGGCCTGCCCGGCATCATCTTCGCCATCTGGATCGCCACCTTGCGCGAACCGGTGCGCGGCCTGTCGGAAGGGCTGGCGCAGCCGCCGCATCCCGCGCCGTTCCGCGAATTCTTCAACGAACTCATGTCGATACTGCCGCCCTTCACCCTGATCGGTGCGGCGCGGCTGGGCACCCGCGCGCTCGTCACCAACCTGATCGGCCTTGCGGTGGTCGCGGCGGCAATCCTTGCGCTGATCAGCATCGGTGAGCCGCTGCCGCAATGGCTGGCGGTGGGGATCGGCTGCTATGCCGTCTTCTCCTGGGCGACGGCGCTGCGCCACCGTGATCCGCCGGCATTTGCGCTGATCATCGGCACGCCGGCGTTCCTGTGCACCGTCGTCGCTTATGGCCTGAACGCCTTCCTCAGCTACGCCGCAGGCTTCTGGGCCGCGCCTTATGCGATGCGCGATCTCGGCATCTCGCCGGCAGAGGCGGGGCTGATCCTGGGCGGCCTTGGCGCCGTGTCGGGCTTCCTCGGCGTCACCGCCGGCGGCATCCTGGGTGACAGGCTGCGCGCCAAACATCCCGGCGGGCGGCTCATCATGGTCGCGCTGGGCGCAGTCGTCCCCGCGCCGTTCCTCGCCATCGCCTTCACCACCGACACGCCGATCGTGCTCTACGCCTGCCTGTTCCTCGGCCAGTTCACCGCCAGCTGGGGCCTGGGCAATTCCGCCGCGACGACGCAGGATCTCGTCCTGCCGCGGATGCGCGGCGCGGCGACGGCGACCTATTTCATCGGCACGACCCTGCTCGGCCTCGCGATGGGTCCGTATCTCGCCGGGCGTATTTCCTCGCTGACCGACAGCCTGTCGACCGGCATGCTCTCGCTCCTCGTTACCGTGCCGATCACGCTCGCCGCCGCGATCGCGGCCTTCCGCCTGGTGCCGGAGGCGGAGCGTACCCGCGAGGCGCGCGCCCGCGCCGCTGGCGAGCCCGACCTCGTTTGATCCGAGTCGCGGCACGGCTGGCAGGGATCGTCGCAGCGCTGCTGATCGCGCTGCCGATCCACCTCCTGTGGCGGTTGCTTCGCCTCCCCTCCCCCTGGCCGCGCTGGTATCTTGCCACGCTTGGCCGGATCATCGGCGCGCGCCGCCGCACGGTCGGCACGCCGCTCCGGCGCAACGTCGTCTTCGTCGCCAATCACCTCAGCTGGATGGACATCCCCATCCTCGCCGGCCGCACCGGCAGCGCGTTCGTCGCCAAGGCGGAGCTTCGCGCCGTCCCGCTGGTCGGCTGGCTGTGCACGCTCAACCGCACCATCTTCGTCCGGCGCGAGGATCGCATGGCAGTGACCGAGCAGATCGCCACGCTGCGTGCCGCGCTGGCAGAGGCTTGGGCGATCACCATCTTCCCCGAAGGAACCACCGGCGACGGCACGCAGCTGCTGCCGTTCAAGGCGCCCTTGCTCGCCGTGCTTGATCCGCCCCCGACCGGCGTCCTCGTCCAGCCGGTGCGCATCGATTATGGCGCGGCGACCCGCGAACTCGCCTGGGTCGGCGATGAACCCGGCACCGCCCATGCGCTGCGCGTCCTGCGCCGCCGTGGCAGCTTCACCGTAACGCTGACCTTCTGCGCCCCGTTCGACCCGGCGGCGCATGGCGGACGAAAGGCGATCGCCGCCGAAGCGCGCGCGCGGATCGCGGCTGCTGGGGGCATGGAGGCCGCCAGGGTGGATTCCCCCACGGTCGAGCCCGCCAATTTGGACTCCGGTGGCGTGGAGGCCGCAGCTTCGCTATAGGCCCGGCGCCATGAAGCCCGCGCCCAAGACCTTCGCCGTCAAATCCTTCGGCTGCCAGATGAACGTCTATGATGGCGAGCGGATGGCCGAGCTGATGGCCGGCCAGGGCATGACCGCGGTCGATGCCGCCGACGCCGATCTGGTCGTGCTCAACACCTGCCACATCCGTGAAAAGGCGACGGAAAAGGTGTTTTCGGACATCGGCCGCCTGCGCAAGGATCGCCGCCTGCAGGGCGCCGAGGCGCCGATGATCGCCGTCGCCGGCTGCGTCGCCCAGGCCGAGGGTGAGGAGATCGTCCGCCGCGCCAAGGTCGATGTGGTGGTCGGCCCGCAGGCCTATCACAACCTGCCCCGCCTGGTCGCCGATGCCGCCGCCGGCACCCCCAGCGTCGATACCGACATGCCGGTCGAATCGAAGTTCGGCGTGCTGCCCGCGCGCCGCAAGGTTGGCCCCGCCGCCTTCCTGACCGTGCAGGAAGGGTGCGACAAATTCTGCACCTATTGCGTCGTCCCCTACACCCGCGGCGCGGAGGTCAGCCGGCCGTTCGCAGCCATCGTCGACGAGGCGAAGGCGCTGGTCGATGCCGGCGCGCGGGAAGTCACGCTGCTGGGGCAGAACGTCAACGCCTGGACCGACGCCGACGGGCGCGGCCTGCATGACCTGATCCGCACGCTGGACCGGATTCCCGGCCTCGCGCGGATCCGCTACACCACCAGCCACCCCAACGACATGGCGCAGGGGCTGATCGACGCGCATCGCGACGTCGAAAGCCTGATGCCCTTCCTCCATTTGCCGGTGCAGGCGGGCAATGATCGCGTGCTGAAGGCGATGAACCGCAGCCACACGCGCGATTCCTACCTTCGCCTGCTCGACCGCATCCGCGCCGCGCGGCCCGATATCGCGCTGTCGGGCGACTTCATCGTCGGTTTCCCCGGTGAGACCGATGCCGAGTTCGCCGACACGCTCAGCCTGGTCGATGCGGTCGGCTATGCCCAGGCGTTCAGCTTCAAATACAGCCCGCGCCCCGGCACCCCGGCAGCCGATCTGTCGGGCCAGGTGCCCGAAGAGGTGATGGCCGATCGCCTCCAGCAGCTCCAGGCCGCGCTCAACCGCGATCAGCACGCCTTCAACACCGCCAGCGTCGGTCGCACCTGCGACGTGCTGATCGAACGGCGGGGCAAGTTCCCCGGCCAGATGCTCGGCAAGTCGCCCTGGCTCCAGTCGGTGCTGCTGGCCGGCGATCATGCGATCGGCGATCTCGTCACCGTCACGCTGACTCAGGCCGGTCCCAATTCGCTGATCGCAGTCCCCCGGCTCGACCGCGCCGCCTAACTCCTTCGGCGCTGGCGGGAGCGGCGGGCGGGAGCGACGGGCGGGAGCAACAGGGCGCTTGCGCGAAATCAGCACGAGGGGGGCTTACACTCGCCGATCCGCGCTGCCACATTGCAGTGACATGATCCGCTTCCAAGGAGCCCGATGAGCCGCAAGCCAGTAGCCGCCCAGCCGGGCGAGCGTAGCCGCGTCGAATTGACGTTCGATCGTCCCCAGCTGCTCAGCGCCCTGTTCGGTCAATATGATCGCAACCTGGTGATGCTGGAAAACCGGCTTGGCGTTTACATCACCGCGCGCGGCAACCGCGTCGGGCTGGAGGGGTCGGCCGAACAGGTGGCGCTCGCCCGCGACGTGCTGAACGATCTCTACCACCGCATCCAGCGCGGCGAGGAGGTCGACGGCGGCCTCGTCGACGCGGCGATCGCGATGGCGGCCGAACCGACGCTCGACGGCATCTTCGCCGCCGACCGGGGCAGCGCCGGCGGCACCAGCGGCGGCGCGCCGCCCATCATGATCCGCACGCGCAAGAAGACGATCGTGCCGCGCACCCCGGCGCAGGCGCATTACATGCGCGAACTGGTCAACAACGACATGATCTTCGCGCTCGGCCCCGCCGGCACCGGCAAGACCTATCTCGCCGTGGCGCAGGCGGTGGCGCAGCTCATCACCGGCAGCGTGCAGCGGCTGATCCTGTCGCGCCCGGCGGTGGAGGCGGGCGAGCGGCTCGGCTTCCTCCCCGGCGATATGAAGGAGAAGGTCGATCCCTATCTGCGCCCGCTCTACGACGCGCTCTACGATTGTCTGCCGGCCGAGCAGGTCGAACGGCGCATCGCGAGCGGCGAGATCGAGATCGCACCGATCGCCTTCATGCGCGGCCGCACGCTGGCCGACGCCTTCGTGATCCTCGACGAGGCGCAGAACACCACGCCCGCGCAGATGAAGATGTTCCTCACCCGCTTCGGCCAGAACAGCCGGATGGTGATCTGCGGCGATCCCAACCAGACCGACCTTCCCGGCGGCGTCGCGGCGAGCGGGCTGGCCGACGCCACCATTCGGCTGGAGGGCGTGGAAGGGATCGCGATGGCGCGGTTCAGCGCGGCGGACGTGGTGCGCCACCCGATCGTCGGCCGCATCGTCGAGGCCTATGAAGGGCCCGATGCCTGACACATTGGGATTTTTGGGCCTGATCAAACGCGCCGCTTTGCTCTACGGACAGGTTCGATGATCGAGATTGCCCTTTCGCAGGAAGTCCCCTGGACTCAGGACCGGTGGGAAGCGCTGGCGCTGGCGGCGGTGCGTGCCGCCGTCGGCGCGACGCCTTACGGCACCCTGCTTGCCGCCCCCGCGACGGTGGAGGTCAGCATCCGCCTGACCTCCGACGTGGAGGTGCAGGCGCTCAATCATCAATATCGCGGCAAGGACAAGCCGACCAACGTCCTGTCCTTCCCGATGGTGCAATCCGATCTCATCGACACCGTCAGCCAGAATTCGGACGACGGCGAGGTGCTGTTGGGCGACATCGTGCTCGCGCACGGCGTCTGCACCGCCGAAGCCGCCGAACGGGGGATCAGCGTCGCCGACCATGCGACCCATCTGATCGTGCATGGCACCTTGCATCTGCTCGGCTATGATCACATCAACGACGATGAAGGGGACGCGATGGAAGCGATCGAGCGTGATGCGCTCGCCTCGCTCGGTATCGCCGATCCCTACATTATACGAGAGGACTAAGTGTCCGAGGACCGAAGTAGCGCCGGAAACGGCGAGCCTGGCGAAGGCAGTATCTGGCGCGGCCTGCGCACCTTGATCTTTGGTGATTCCGAAGAGGCCACGCTCCGCGAAGTGCTCGAGGCGGCGATCGACCGCCACGAGGAGGAGGATCGTCCCGAGACGAAGGGCGATCTGACCCCGCTCGAACGGCAGATGGTGCGCAACCTGCTGCATTTCAGCGAGCGTGATGCCGGCGACGTCGGCGTGCCGCGCGCGGACATTATCGCGATCGAGGAACGCACGCCGTTCGACGAGCTGGTCCACGTTTTCGCCGATGCCGGCGTCAGCCGCGTGCCGGTTTATCGCGAGCGGCTCGATACGATCATCGGCATGGTCCATGTGAAGGACGTGTTCGCGATCCTCGCCGGGGATGGCCCGCGGCCGGATGACATCACTGGCCTCATTCGCCAGCCGCTCTACGTCCCGATGAGCCGCGGCGCGCTCGATCTGCTTGCCGACATGCGCCAGACGCGCGTCCACCTCGCCGTGGTTCTAGACGAATATTCCGGCACCGAGGGGCTGGTGACGATCGAGGATCTGATTGAGGAGATCGTCGGCGAGATCGAGGACGAGCATGACGAGGCACCCGCCGCGCTGCTGGTGCCGACCGATGGCGGCGCGTGGGACGCCGACGCACGCGCGGAGCTTGAGGATATCGCCGAGCTGGTCGACGCCCGCTTCGACAAGGCCGGTTATGACGTCGACACGATCGGCGGCCTCACCGCCGCACTGGCCGGCCATGTGCCCGAGCCGGGCGATTGCATCGACCACCCCAGCGGCTGGCGGATCGAGGTGCTCGACGCCGACGAACGACGCGTCAATCGCGTGCGGCTGCACCCGCCGCAGCCGGAGCCGGAAGAGGATTGATCCGGCGGCGCTGCGCCGATCGCCCCTGACGGGCCGGTCGGCGCGCGCCGCTCAGCTCAGCGGCGCCGCGGATCAGCGGCGCCGCGGATCAGCGGAAATTATCGGCGTAGCTCTGCAGCTTCAGCGTCTTCTTCGGCGCCGGGATGACCGTATAGGCCAGCCCTTCGCGCTCGGCATAGGCGATCGCCGCCTCCACCGTCGGGAAGAACAGGTTCACCTGCTCGCGCGTGTCCGCGCCCCCGGCCCAGCCGGTCAGCGGATCGGGGCGCTTGGGATCGTCGGACGGGATCTCGAGCTGCCACAGGTCGGTGCGGTGCTTGCCCGATTGCATGGCGTTCTTCGGGCGCTGAAAGATACGGGCGGTCGACATGGCCGTGCCCTTACCGCGATCCGCGCGCTCTTGCATCGGCATTTTTCGTCCGCAGCGTCGCCGCCGCCGCGGCCGGGTCATCGGGCCAGGGATGGCGCGGATACCGCCCACGCATTTCCTTGGCCACCGCGGCCCAGCTTCCCGCCCAGAAACCGGGCAAGTCGCGCGTCGTCTGGATCGGGCGGCCGGCAGGCGAGGTGAGCGACAGGACCAAAGGCACGCGCGCCGTCCCGACCGTCGGATGCTCGGCCAGCCCGAACAGCGCCTGGACGCGAAGCTCCACTCTTGGCCCCCCTTCCGCGCCATAATCGATCGCATGGCTGCTGCCGGCCGGGCTGGTGAAGTGCGACGGCGCGACGCGCTCGACGCGCTGCTGCTCGTCCCAGTTCAACAGGCCGCGCAGCGCATCGCCCAGCGCGCCCGGCGGGATCGCGTCCAGTCGCCGGCGCCCCGCCACCAGCGGTGGCAACCACTCGTCCAGCCGCGACAGCAGCGATTCGTCGTCGAACGGCAGCCCGGCATAGATCGCCCGCTGGCGATAGGCCTCGGCCCCCGCCTGCCACGGCAGCAACGCCAGCCCATGCGTCCGCACCCCCTCGACCAGCGCCGCCTCGATCGTCGCGGGATCGGCGCTGCTGTCGGGCCCGCTGCTCAGCCGGATCGCACCCAGCCGCCGCTCGCGCAGCGGCCGCACGCCCCCCGTCGCGGGATCGAACTCGGCGATATGCCGCGTCTCGATCCGCTCGCCGAACAAGGCCGCGACGCTTTCCTCGTCGATCGCCGCCGCCGACAGGATCCGCGCCCCCGCCGCCATGCCCTGCGTTTCGGCCACCGCCAGCCATTGCTCGCGCGCCAGCGTCGACGCCGGGTCCAGCTTGAACCCGCGCCCACCGACCGAGGCCCAGCGTTCGCCACTCGCATCACGCCGCCGCGCTACGCGGTCCGGAAAGGCCAGCGCCACCGCCACCGCGACATCATGCCCGCCCGCCGGCGGCGCGCTGACGGCCGCCGGCATTGAGCGCGCCCAGCGCTCCGCCAGCTTGCGCGCCGCCTGCGCCTTGGGCGACCGATCGCCGCGCCAGCGCCGCAGCCGAAGCTCGAGATCCGGGTCATTGCCCCCCAGCCCGCGCTCGCCAAGCAGCACCGCGACCTCCGCCGCCACGCCGCCCAGCCCCATCTCGCCCGCGCGCACCAGCATGTGTGCCAGCCGCGGCGGCATCGGCAGCGCGGCGATGGCGCGGCCATGCGCGGTCGGCCGCCCGTCCGCATCGATCGCGTCCAGCGCGCCGAGCCGCGCCCGCGCCTCGCTGACCGCTGCCTCGGGCGGCGGATCGATCCACGACAGGTCGCGCGGGTCAGCCACGCCCCAGATCGCGCTGGCCAGCACCAGCGCCGACAGGTCCGCCTCCGCTATCTCGGGCGGGTCGAACCGCGGCAGGCCGGCGGTCGCCGCTTCCTCCCACAGGCGATAGGCAACGCCCGGCCCCTGCCGCGCCGCACGGCCGGCGCGCTGAGTCGCCGACGCCTGGCTCGCGCGCTCGGTGACCAGCCGGGTCATCCCCGCCGCCCGATCATAGCGCGGCCGCCGCGCCAGCCCCGAATCGACCACGATGCGAATGCCATCAAGCGTCAGGCTGGTCTCCGCGATCGAGGTTGCCAGCACCAGCTTGCGCCGCCCGTCGGGCTCGGCGCGGATCGCCGCGCGCTGGGCGGCGGGATCAAGGCTGCCGTGCAACCGGTGCAGCGCCACGCCCGGCAGCCCCTCCAGGCGCTCCGCCGTCCGCTCGATCTCGGCCACGCCGGGCAGGAACGCGAGCACTCCGCCCTCCGCCTCGCCAAGCGCCAGCCGCACCGCCGCCGCCACCGCATCCTCGATTCGGTCGTGCGTCCGCCCGATGTGACGCAGCGTCAGCGGCCAGCTTCGCCCCTCGCTCTCGATCACCGGCGCGCCGCCCATCAACGTGGCAAAGCGCGCCCCGTCGAGCGTCGCCGACATCGCCACCAGCCGGATGTCCTCGCGCAGCCCGGCCTGTGCATCGAGCGCCAGCGCCAGCCCGAAATCGCCATCCAGGCTGCGCTCATGCACTTCGTCGAACAGCACCGCGGATACGCCCGCCAGTTCGGGGTCACGCTGGATCCGCGCGGTGAAGATCCCCTCCGTCACCACCGTCACCCGCGTCTTTGCCGAGCGTTTGGTGTCGAGCCGCGTCGCATAGCCGAACGTCTGCCCCACCGGCTCGCCCGCCAGCGCCGCCATCCGCTCCGCCGCCGCACGCGCCGCCAGCCGCCGCGGCGACAGCAGCAGCACCTCGCCGGTGCACCATTCCTCGCCCAGCAGCGCGGGCGCGACCGCCGTCGTCTTGCCCGCCCCCGGCGGCGCGACCAGCACCGCATTGGCGCGGGTGCGCAGCGCCCCGAGCAGATCGGGGAGGACGGCGTGGATCGGCAGGTCGTCGACCATCACGGCAGCGCCATCACCTCGGGCGACCGGAGCGCCGCGTCGATCAGCGCCTCGTCGGGCTGGCGCGCGGGCGGCGTGTAGGCCGGCACCTCCACCGGCGCGCCGACCGTCACCGCGGCGAAACGCGCAGGATCGCCGCCGGTCTGCCGCAGGATCGCCTCCAGCATCCGCACCGGTGTCTCGCGCCCCTCATAGCTCAGGCGGAACGTCCCCCAGTGGATCGGGATGGCATGTGCCGCGCCCAGCCGGTTGAACACCCGCACCGCATCGGCCGGGCCGATATGGCTGCCCGTTCCCATCTGCCCGGGCACGAAGCGGAACGCGCCGACCGGGATCAGCGCCAGCCGCACCGGGCCATGCGCCGCCGCCTCGCGCGGCCAGTTGCCGTCGCCCATCCCCGTGTCGCCGGCGAAGAACAGATTGCCCCCCGGCAGCGTCACGGTGAAGGCGGACCAGAGCGCGCGGTTGCGATCGCTGAACCAGCGGCTGCCCCAATGGTGGTTGCGCGACACCGCCACGGCGACGCCCGGCTTCACCGTCACCGACTGCCCCCAGTCGAGCGCCGTTGACGGCACCCCCGCCTGCCCGATCACGCTGTCATTGCCGAGGCTGGTGACGATCAGCGGCCGGTCACGCTCCCACAGCCGTTTCAGCGTCGCCTTGTCCAGATGATCGTAATGATTGTGGCTGACCAGCACGAGGTCGATCCGGGGCAGGTCCTCCAGCCGCACGCCCGGCGCGGTGACCCGGCCGGGGCCAAAGCCGAACGGCCCGGCGCGATTCGACCAGATCGGGTCGGTCAGGATGTTCAGCCCCTGAGTCTGCACCAGCACGCTGGCATGGCCGATCCAGGTGGCGCGCATCCGCTCGCCCTCGACTTGCGGCAGCGGCCGGGTCTGGGTCACCGGCACCGCCGCCGGCCATTCGGGCCGGCCGTCGCCACCCGTCAGGTACCGCCAGAAAAAGCCGCCACGGCTGCCCCCCGTCGGTGGCCGCACGGTATCGGCGTCGCCATCGGGGTTGAAGAATCGCGCGCCATTGAAATGGTCGCCCGCCGGCCCCTCATAATAGATCCGGTCCAGGAACCGCGGCACGATCGTGATCGCCAGCAGCCCGCCGATCACCAGGAACAGCAACCCTGTCCCCGCCGCCTTCAAAATCGTCTTCAACCCGGTGGCTCCTCAGCGCAGCAATTCGTCAGGCACCCGGATCGCGCGGATGGACATGTGAACTTCGACCATGAACAGAACGAGGCTGGCGATCAGAAGGACCATCGCCAGGATGAAACAGACCGCCAGATACTGGCCGATATGAAGCCCCGCCAGCACCGCGACGAACAGCAGCGCGACGACCAGGCAGGTCATCACCGCGGATGATACCGCCAGGAACAGCGCATGGTTGATGTTGTTCATCCGCCGCGCCAGCAGCCGCAATTCCATGACGTGCCGGTCATGCTCGGGCCCGGTGGTGCGCGGATGCAGCGCCTGCAGGCTGCGCGACCGATCCACCACCCGCGACAGTCGCCCCGCCAGCACGTTCAGCAAGGCGCCGATGCCGGCCAGCATGAACACCGGGCTTACCGACAATTGGATGGTCTGCGCGATGGTGAGGACTTCGGGCGAATAGGGCATCGTCATGGAGTCTGGCCTGTTCGGGGCGGCGCAACAAGCAGCAATGGCTTGGTAACCTGGATCAGGATAGGCAACGAAGCATGACCAGCCATGCCGCGCGTGCCCGAATCAACCGTGCGCCGGGGCCGTGGCATGTCCGTCTGGCGGAGGGCCTGCCCTCGGCAATCGATCACGTCGCCGCCGCCGCGCCTGCCAGTCATGGCTTTCTGCGCCGCGCCTGGTTCGCCGCCGCCATGCAGACCTATGGCGGATCGGTACGCACCATGATCGTTGAGGCGGGCGACACGCCCGTCATCGCGCTGCCGCTGCGCACCGTCGGCCCGAGGCTGGCGCGCCTTGCTGCCGTGCCGGGCAGCTTCTGGCCGTTCCGCAGCTTTCCGGTGGCGGAGGACACCCCGCCCGCCGCTTTCGACACGCTGCTCTCAACACTAGCGCGCACCGTCCGCGTGCTGCGTATCGGCCCGGTCTATGATGGCGATCCTGCCGCAACGCCGCTGATCGATGCGGCGCGCGCCAGTGGCTGGCGCGTGATCGACCGCACCATCGCCACCAGCTTCCTGCTCGACATGGCGGCCGCACGGGACGATGGGGTCTGGCCACGCAATTCGACGCTGCGCAAGAACCGCTTCCACGAAAAGCATCTCGCCGAACATGGCACGCTCGGCTGGTCGTTCCTGACCGGTGCTGACTGGCCCGCCGCCTTCGACGATCTCGCCGCGATCGAATGGTCCAGCTGGATCGCCAGCCGCACCGATGGGCGCGACGCGAAGTTCACCCGCGCGGGCCACGGTGCCTTCTGGCGTGCCGCCGCCGCCGATCCGGTGCTGGCGGGCATGTTCCGCGCCGCGCTGCTGACGGTCAACGGCCGCCCCGCCGCCTTCTCCTTCGATATTGACGCCGGCAACCTGAAATATGCCGTCGCCAACAGCTATGACCCGACGTTCGGCAAACATTCGCCGGGCAAGCTGCTTTATTACCGCAACCTCGTCGACGCGCTCGACCGCGGCATCACCCGGGTCGATTGGGGCGCCGGCGACAGCGGCTACAAACGGACGATCGGCGCCGCGCCCGGCCCGGCGATCCGCGATTATCTGCTGGTCCGCCCGGGCGCGTCCGCCGCGCTCGCGCCGCTCCTCAGGCTGGCGTGGCGGAAACACTAGCGCCGGCGGGGCGCGATGCCTCCCCGGCTGGCGGTGGCCCCATCAATATTGCCTCCACCGCATCGATCATCCCGTCCAGCGCCACCGGCTCGCCCCAATAGGGATGATCCGGCCCCGCCCCCGCATCACGCGCCGCCTCGCGCCCCGCCAGCAAGGTGCGCAGCGACAGGCCGGCGAACAGCAGCCGCTGGTTGACCAGCGCATGCGGCAGATGCGCCAGCAGCCGGTGGAAATGCGCCAGGCAGCGGACATAGCCTTCGGAATGTTCCCCGCCCGCCCATTCGTCGAACATCTGCCGCCGCTCGGTCTGCATGCTGGTCATGAACCGGAAATAGGTCTCGCCCTCCCCCGTCTCGCCCTGCAGCTCGGCATTGGGCACGACCAGCGCACGCACCACGTCACGCAAGGACATCTCGCCCTTCGCCTCCGCCTCGTCCAGCATGGTCATGCGCGACGCGTCGATCAGGTCCGCGCCCTCGACCACCAGCTCGCGCAGCAGGTCGTCCTTGCTGCCGAAATAATAATGCACCGCCGCCGCGTTGCGCTGCCCTGCGGCTTCCACGATCTCGCGCATGCCCACCGCCGCGATGCCGCGTTCGGCGAACAGGCGGCGCGCGGCGCGCTTCAGCTCGTTGCGGGTGGAGCCGCCACGGCCGGCGGAGGGGGGACGCACCATGTTCATGCGGCAGGACCATCGGCCATGCGCGCCCGCGGTTCAAGTCACATGGCTTAGATTGACGCATCCCGGCCCCGCCGCCATGCTAAGGCGACCGACTTAGAAGCGGCGACCTGACAACGGCGGAGCGGGAGAGAGATGGCGGCATTGGCGCATGATCGTGAGGCATGGGCGGAACTCATCGATCTCGACGTGCTCGCGCGCTGGATGGATCGCCAGGGGCTTGGCGACGGGCCGATCACCGGCGCGCAGACGCTGGGCGGCGGCACGCAGAACATCCTGCTGCGCTTCGACCGGGCCGGCCGCACCTATGTCCTGCGCCGCCCGCCGCGCCGCCCGCGCCCCGAAAGCGACGAGGTGATGCGCCGCGAGATGAAGGTGCTCGCCGCGCTCGCCGGATCGGCCGTGCCCCACCCCGGCTTCATCGCCGGCGAGGGTGATCCGGCCGTGCTGGGCACCGCTTTCTACCTGATGGAGCCGATCGACGGCTTCAACGCCACCGTCGGCCTGCCCCCGCTCCATGCCGAAAGCGCCGATGTGCGCCGCCAGATGGGCGAGGCGATCGTCGACGGCGCGGTCGCACTGTCGCGGGTCGACCCGCATGAGGCGGGGCTGGACGATCTGGGGAAGCTCGACGGCTGGCTCGAACGGCAGGTGCCGCGCTGGCGCGCGCAACTGGATGGCTATGCCAAGTTCGACGGCTGGACCGGGCTCGACGCGCTGCCCGATGTCGATGCGATCTGCGCCTGGCTGGAGGCGAACCGCCCGACGACGATGCGCCCCGGGCTGATCCACGGCGACTATCACCTCTCCAACGTCATGTACCGGCCGGATTCGCCCGCGCTCGCCGCGATCGTCGACTGGGAACTCGCCAGCCGCGGCGATCCGCTGCTCGACCTCGGCTGGCTGACGGCCACCTGGCGCGACCCCGATGAGGCCAGTCCGCGGCTGTCGGTCACGCCGTGGGACGGCTTCCCCACGCTGGCCGAGATCGCCGATCGCTATCTCGCCGCCACCGGCCGCACCGCGGCGGAGGCGCGCTGGTACACCGTCCTCGCCCCGTTCAAGCTCGGTGCGATCCTGGAGGGAAGCCACGCCCGCGCCTGCGCCGGCCTGACGCCAAAACCGATCGGCGACGCGCTCCACGCGCACACCATCTCGCTGTTCGACCGCGCGTTGCGCCGCATCGACAAGCCTTTGCTCTAGGCCCTCACTCGCCCCGCGCCAGCCGCTCCTCGGTCAGCGTCAGCGCCGATCGCGCGCCCGGCTCAGGCGTCACATTGGTCGCGAAATAGGCGATTCCGGTGCCGGCCGCGCGATCGACCCACAGGCCCGACCGCAGGCCATAGGCCTCGCCCGCATGGCCGATCCGTGGCCGCCGGTCGCCCACCGGATCATCGCGGCAGGCCGGCAGCGGCGTCGCGGTAAAGCTGACCGCCAGGCCATAGCGGCAGTTGAAGCCGCCCGCGCGCACCCCGCTCTCCGCCTCCTCATTCTGCACGCCATTACTACCGTCGAACGTCCATTCGGGCGTCGTCAGCACCCGCATCGACGCCGGCGACAACAATCGCACGCCATCCACCGAGCCATCGCTCAGCAGCAGTCGCCCGATCTTGGCCAGCCCGCGCATCGAGATGCGAAGCCCACCCTGCGGCGAGAACAGCGCGCCGTTGCGCCCCGCCTGCCAGGTCGTGAGGTCGCAGCTGCCATCCTTTGCGGGCGTCACCGGACAGCCGGCGATGAACGCCTGTTCGTCGCGCACCGGCTTTCCTTCGTCATACAGCACCACCGCGCGCGCCTTCGCCTCCGCACTGCACCCGGCCCAGTTGAAACAGGCGTCGAGCTTCAGCGGCGCCAGCACCAGCCGCTCCATCAGCCGGTCGAACCGCTCACCCGTCGCCCGCTCCATCACGCTCGCCACCACGGGAAAGTTGAGGTTGGTGTAGCGAAAGAACCGCCCCGGCGGGTTCGCGTCATCCCACGCCTTCGGCTCCGCCACCGCGCCCTCAATGCCCTCGCCCAGCGCGATCAGATAGCCGCCCTGATCGGTCAGACCCGAACGGTGCGACAGCAGCAGGCGTAACGTGATCGGCACGTTGGGATAATTCGGATGGCGAAGCCGCCAGCCGAGCCGCTCGGACACATCGGCATCAAGGTCGAGCACCCCCTGCTCCACCAGCCGCATGACCCCGATCGCCACCACCAGCTTGGAGATGGAGGCGATTCGCACCGGATCATCCGCCGTCACCGCCCGGCCGCTTGCGGCGTCTGCCAACCCGCGGCTGTCGACCGTCGTCACGCCGTCGCGATCGAATGCCACCCGGACGGTCGCCATCGGCGCACTCGCAGCAGCCAGCATCATCAGCAGCATCGGCATTCCCCCTCACCCTCCTCGATCGCCCGCCCGAAAGAAAACGATCGACTTAATTGTGCACAACGGTAATCCTCCCGCTCATGCTGCCGCCCACGAGCAGCAACCGGAAGAGGACCGCCATGACCATCCTGCTGCACCAGTATGACAGCTCGCCCTTTTCCGAAAAGGTCCGCGTGTGCCTCGGCATCAAGCAACTCGCCTGGGCCGCGATCGACCAGCCGGTGATCATGCCCAAGCCTGATCTGCTGGCGCTCACCGGCGCCTATCGCCGGATCCCGGTGATGCAGATCGGCGCCGACATCTATTGCGACAGTGTGCTGATCGTGCGCGAGCTGGAACGCCGCTTCCCGAGCCCCTCGCTCTTCCCCACCGGCAGCACCGGGCTCGATCAGGCGTTGGCACAATGGACCGACCGCTCGTTCTTCCAGGCGGCGGTCGGCGTCATCTTCGGCGGCTTGGGTGACAAGGTCGATCCCGCCTTCCGCGCCGATCGCGAGAAATTGAGCGGCGCGCCCTTCAACCCGGAGGCGATGGCCGCCGCCGTCCCCTATATGGCCGCGCAGCTGCGCAGCCACGCCGCGCTGGTCAGCGATCAACTTGCCGACGGCCGCGCCTTCCTCACCGGCGACCGCCCCGGCCTCGCCGATGCCAACGCCTTCTACAATCTGTGGTTCGTGCGTTCCTTCCACGCCCCGTCGGCAGACGCCTTCCTCGATCTGCCCGGCCTCGCCGCCTGGTATGACCGGGTGGTGGCGATCGGCCATGGTGATCGCAGCGCGGCCACGCGGGAGGATGCGATCGCGGCGGCGCGCGACGCCACGCCCGCCCCCGCCAGCGTCGACCCCGCCGATCAGGCGCTCGCCGGCCGCACCGTCACCGTCGCCGCTACCGATTACGGTCGTGATCCGGTCGCGGGCCGACTCGTCGGATCATCGCCGCACCATTGGTCGATCGCGCGTGATGACGACCGCGCGGGATCGGTGGTCGTCCACCTGCCCCGGCTCGGCTTCGCGCTGACACCCGCCCACTGATTGTTGCGCCATTTCCCCGGTACACAGCGGAAAGGATGCGCGCATCACGGCGATGGAAACGATAAATAAACCCTGATCGTGTCATCCGGGTGTCGTGAAACTGCCGTTCAGCCCTGGTCCGGTCCCCGTGCCTTTATGGCAGCTGCTGGGTATCCGGAATGGTGACGACCCGGAATTGTGGGGGCGGTTGCGCGCGACTCAGCTGTTTGTCGGCCGCCGACTCGCGCTGTTCCTGCTCGCCGCCAATCTGTCGGGCGCGGTTGCGGTATCGATTCTGTTCAACGGGCGCGTACCGCATTGGTGGCTCGCGACCTGGTTCGTCGGGCTGGTCGCGGTATCGACCCTCATCACGCTTCGCCGCCTCAACACGCGGCATCTGGCGGAGGGGCAGGCCTCGCTGCAGGAGATGCGGGACACCGCGCTCGAAGGGCTCGCGCTTGCCGCGATCTGGAGCTTCCCGCCGCTCGTCTTCGCCGCCACCGCGCCGGCGGCGACCTTCGACCTGTGGATGATCCTGTCGGTGCTGATGACCGCGGCGGCCTTCGCCATGGCGCCGCTGGTTCTTGCCGCGCTCAGCTTCATCGGCGGCGTCGCGGCCTCTGCGATCCTCCTGCTGCTGCTCCAGCAAGCGATCATCCCGGCGCTCGCCACCTTGATCTTCGCCGCGCTGCTGGTCGCCGCCTGCATCACGCGCGCCCGGTTCCATGTCATGCTGCGCGCGATCGAGCTGAACCTCTCCGACAGCAATGAAACCGTCAGCCTGCTGCTCGGCGAGTTCGAGGATTCGCGCGCCGACTGGCTGTGGGAAACCGATGCGCAGCGCCGGCTCTGCCGCGTCAGCACTCGGGTTGCCAGTGCGCTCGGCTACACCCCCGATCAGCTGGAGGGCATGTCGCTGCTCCAGGCGCTGGCCGGCCCCAGCTGGGACACCGGCGATTTCAGCCCCGGGCTCCGCCTGCTCGCCGACAAGCTGAAAAGGCGCGAGCCATTCCGCGACCTCGTGCTGCCGGTGATCGTCGGCGGCAAGCAGCATTGGTGGGAAATCACCGCCAGCCCGCGCCACGACGAAAGCGGCCGTTTCGTCGGCTTCCGCGGCGTCGGCTCCGACGTCACCGAACAGCGCACGTCGGCCGACAAGATCAACCGGCTGGCCCGCTTCGACGCGCTCACCGGCCTCCCCAACCGGCTCTACGTCAACGAGGCGCTGGCCCGCGCGCTGGCGGAGGCGGAACGCTGGGGCAGCCGCGCCGCGTTCATGATGATCGACCTTGATCGCTTCAAGGCGGTCAACGACACGCTCGGCCATCCGATCGGCGATCGCCTGCTGGGCCGCGTTGCGGAGCGGCTCGGCCAGCTCATCACCGAGAACGAGCTGATCGGCCGGCTCGGCGGCGACGAGTTCGCCGTCGTCGTCAACGATGCGACCGATCCGGCGCGGGTCGAGTCGCTCGCCCGCACAATCATCGACACGCTGTCGCAACCCTATGAGGTCGATCAGCACACGCTCTACATCGGCGCCTCGGTCGGCGTCGCCACCTCGCCGCGTGACGGCCGCGCCGCGGAAACGCTGATCCGCTCGGCCGATCTTGCGCTCTATCGCTCGAAGGACGCCGGCGGCGGCGTCTTCCACGCCTATGAGCCGCAGCTTCATGTGGATGCGGAGGAGCGGCGCGTGCTCGAAATGGCGCTGCGCAAGGCGCTCGATCGCGGCGAGCTGCAGCTCGACTATCAGCCCGTCGTCGATGCGACGAGCGAGCGCCTGTCCGGCTTCGAGGCGCTGCTGCGCTGGCACAATCCCGAATTCGGCACGATCTCGCCGGCGAAATTCATCCCGCTGGCGGAGGAGACCCGGCTGATCGGGCCGATCGGCGAATGGGTCGTGCGCACCGCCTGCGAGGAGGCGACCCGCTGGCCCGACGACGTGCGCGTCGCGATCAACGTCTCGCCCGAACAGCTGCATAATCCCAATTTCGTCGCCGTCGTCGCCCGCACGCTCGCCAGCACGAAGCTCGCGCCGCACCGGCTGGAGCTGGAGGTCACCGAAAGCGTGTTCATGCGCGAGGGGACCGGCGCGGTGAAGGTGCTGGACCGCATCCTCGAACTGGGCGTCCGGCTCAGCCTCGACGATTTCGGCACCGGCTATTCCTCGCTCGGCTATCTGTCGCGCACGCGCTTTTCCTCGATCAAGATCGACCGCAGCTTCGTGACCGCCGCGGCCAAGGGCGTGCCGGAGGCGCTGGCGATCATCCGCGCGGTCGTCGCGCTCGCCGGCAGCCTCGGCATGGCGACGACGGCGGAGGGGGTGGAAACCTCCGACGAACTGACGCTCGTTCGCGCGCTCGGCGTCTCCAAGATCCAGGGTTTCTACTTCGGCCGCCCGCTGCCGGTGAGCGAGGCACGTGCCCTGGCCGGCCGTACAGGCCCGGCGTTTCGTGCCGCTTGAACCTTTGCGCCAGGGCCGCTAAGGGCCGTGTCGCTGCAGGGGTGTAGCTCAGCTGGTTAGAGCGTCGGTCTCCAAAACCGAAGGCCCTCGGTTCGAATCCGAGCTCCCCTGCCAAGCATCCGGTGCGGCCAGGCCGCACGATCCGGCGGACATATCCGGCGCCACGATCTCCCGCGCGCCCTGCCGCCCCTCACGACCCGTCCCTTTTGCGCGGCATGCCGTGCGCCCTTGCTCTTGACGGCGCGCATCGCTATTTCGCTGGACGCATCCGACAGCGCGGACGGCTTTTTCATCGTTTCCCCCCGGGGACGCGGTAGAAGGCACATGCCCCGCTCGCGGTATCGAACGATTAAAAGGCTAACGCACGTGGCGAAGACGTCCCCGATCGAGTTCATCAACCAGGTTCGTGCCGAGACCAGGAAGGTCGTGTGGCCGAGCCGGCGCGAAACGATCATGACCGGCGTCATGGTGATGATCATGACGACCATCCTGGCGCTCTTCTTCCTTGGCGTCGACACGGTCTTCAACGCGATCGTCAACGCCCTGCTCAGCCTGGCCAAGTAAGAAAAAGGACGCGCCCGCAACATGCCACGCTGGTACATTATCCACGCTTATTCGGGCTTCGAGGGCAAGGTTCGCGACGCGATCATGGCCGAGGCCAGCCGCATGGGCCTCGAACAGCTGGTCGAGCGGATCGAAGTGCCCACCGAGACGGTGCAGGAAGCGCGTCGCGGCAAGAAGGTCCAGGTCGAGCGCAAGTTCATGCCGGGCTATGTGCTCGCCAAGCTCGAGATGACCGACCAGGTCTATCACCTCGTCAAGAACACGCCCAAGGTCACCGGCTTCCTCGGTTCGTCCGGCAAGCCGCAGGCGGTGAGCGAGGCGGAAGCCGCGCGCATGCTCAACAGCAAGGAAGAGGCCGCCGCCGCGCCGAAGACCAAGATCAAGGTCGATTTCGAGATCGGCGATTCGGTCAAGGTGCTCGACGGCCCGTTCGCGAGCTTCAACGGCACCGTCGAGGAACTCGATTTCGACAAGGCGAAGGTCAAGGTGTCGGTGTCGATCTTCGGCCGCGCCACCCCGGTCGAACTCGACTTCGAACAGGTCGAACGCAGCAAGTAATCGCACGGCTCCGCTCTCCTTCCCGCCATCCGGCCGGGAGGGAGAGCGCCGTCACGCAGCGGCGATCATTGCCCTGCCGCCACCGCCGTCATCGGCCGCGGCCAAAGCGCCGCTCCAGCCACGGCCTGACGATCAGCGCATTCACGTCGACCACAGCATGCAGCAGCATCGCGGCCCATAACAAGCCGGTCGACAGATACAGCCACCCCAGCCCGGCGCCGACCAGGCTCACCGCGATCATCCCGCCGCGCCCCTGGTAGCGATGCGCCAGCGTGAACAGCGCCCAGCCCAGGACGCAGCCGATCGCCGCGCTCCCCGTCACGATCGCCGCCAGCAGCGGCACCGTCAGGCGGAAGAACAATTCCTCCGCCACCCCAGCGCTTGCCGCCAGCAGCAGCGCCGCGCCCGTCTCCCGGGGTGATCGCGCGATCGCGGGCGAGCGGTAGGTCGGCCCTATCACCCGCCACCGCCGCCACAGCGACACCGCGACCAGCCCGGCGCCCAGCAGGAAGCCGCCGCCGATCGCCAGCGCCGTCTCGCGCAGTGCCACGCCATCAAGGGGAAGGATACCAAAGGCGCCGTACAGCTCGGGCGGCAACACCGCCACAGCCTCGACTCGCCCGATCAGCGCCAGCGCGATCAGCGATGTGGCGCCATACATGCCGGCGATCCCCGCCCCCCAGCCAAGCGAGGCGCGCGGCCGCGAGGGGGAAGCGCCGCGCACCGCGTCGGCGATCCGCGCGGCGATGCTGCGTCGGCTGCGCAGCGCATGGGCGATCAGCGCGATCGCCCCGATCAGCAGCGCCAGGGCCGGCAGCACCCCTACCGACGTCCCCGCCAGCATCAGCGCGGCCGGTTCACCGCGGCCCGGTCACGCTCGCCGCATCAGCGGTTCAGGCGGTGCTCGCCGCGCACCCAGCGCACCGTGCCCGACGAGGCGCGCATGACGACGCTCTCGGTGGTCATGATCTTGCCCTTGCGCTTCACGCCTTCCAGCAGCGACCCGTCGGTCACGCCGGTCGCGGCAAAGATGCAGTCGCCCTTCGCCAGCTCGGTCAGGTCATATTGCTTGTCGAGGTCGGTGATGCCCCATTTGCGCGCCCGGGCCCGCTCGTCCTCGTTGCGGAACAAGAGCCGGCCCTTGAACTGGCCACCGACGCAGCGCAGCGCCGCGCAGGCCAGCACGCCTTCCGGCGCGCCCCCCGACCCCATGTACATGTCGATCGTCGTGTCGGGATCGGTCGTCGCGATCACGCCCGCGACGTCGCCGTCGCCGATCAGCACCACGCCGCACCCGATCGAACGCAGCTCGGCGATCATCTTCTCGTGGCGCGGGCGATCCAGCACGCACACGATGATCTCGTTGGGCTCGACGCCCTTCGCCGAGGCCACTGCCTTGACGTTCTCGGTCGGCGACTTGTCGAGGTCGATCACGCCCTCGGGCAGCCCCGGGCCGACCGCCAGCTTTTCCATGTACACGTCGGGCGCGTTCAGCAGGCAGCCTTCCTCGCCGATCGCCAGCACGGCCAGGCTGTTGGGGCCAGCCTTGGCGCAGATGGTGGTGCCTTCCAGCGGATCGAGCGCGATGTCGATCTTCGGCCCGGTGCCCTGCGCCGCGCCGACCTTCTCGCCGATGTACAGCATCGGCGCCTCGTCGCGCTCGCCCTCGCCGATCACGACCGTGCCGTCGATGTCGAGCGTGTTGAGCGCCTCGCGCATCTTCTCGACCGCGGCCGCGTCGGCCGCCTTTTCGTCGCCGCGCCCGATCAGGGTGGAGGCGCCGATCGCCGCCGCTTCCGTGACGCGAACCATTTCAAGCACCAGAACGCGATCAAGCACCTTGCTGGGTGTCGGCATTCAATCCCCCAAAGAAAAATCGTTGTTTCGCCGATGCGATAGGCATCAACCGCGACCGTGTCGAGACGCCGCTTGCCCGCCCGCCGTCGCCGAGCGACAAGTGGCCGCATGGCGAAGCTGAAGGTCTATCGCACCCCCGCTGGCTTTCACGACGCCTATGTCGCGGCGACCAGCCAGAAGGCGGCGCTCGCGGCATGGGGCAGTGATGCCAATCTCTTCGCGCGCGGCATCGCGGAGGAAGTGACCGACCCCGCGCTGATGGCCGCCCCGCTCGATCGCCCGGGTGAGGTGATCCGCGTCGCCCGCACGATGGACGACGCCGACGAGCCCCCACCCCGCCGATCGACGCGCGCCCCGTCGAAAGCGAGCGCGCCGGAAACCCCCGCCGCAAGGGCCAAGGGCCGGCCGCAGCCCAAGGCAGCACCCAAGCCCAAGCCCAAGCCGGAGCCTAAGCCAAAACCGAAACCCAAGCCAAAGCGCACCAGACTCGACCAGGCCGACGCCGCCCTCGCCGCGGCCGAGGCGCGTCACAAGGCAGAACGCGAGGCGCTGCGCCGCGAGGAACAGGCGCTCGCCGCCAAACGCCGCGCGCTCGACAAGGCGCAGGCCGCCGAGCGCACCCGGCTCGATCGCCGCCGCATCGACGCACGGGAGGCGTATGAGGCCGCGCTCGATCAATGGCGCGAGCCATGATGACCAATGATGCCGGGCCGCCCGCGACGTCGCCGCTCACCCGCACCCCCGCCCTCTGCTAGCACCGGCGCGATCATGGAAAGCGACACGATCCTTCCTGCCTTCGCCGCCTGGTTCGACCTGGCAGGGCTCGCCGTCTTCGCCGCCTCGGGTGCGTTGGCCGCGGCGCGGCGGGCGCAGACGCTGGTGACGTTGCTCTTCTTTGCTCTCATCACCGGGGTTGGCGGGGGCACGATGCGCGATCTCCTGATCGGCGCGCCGGTGTTCTGGATCGTCGACAGCCGCGCGTCGACCGTGTGCCTTGGCGTCGGCCTGCTGATCTGGGTCACGCCCGAACGCTGGTGGCGCGGCCAGGCGCTCGACTGGTTCGATGCGGTGGGGCTGGCGGCCTATGCCGTCTACGGCGCGGCCAAGGCGATCGGCTATGGCGTGCCGCCCGTTCCGGCCTTTGTGATGGGAGTGGTCACCGGCTGCGTCGGCGGCATCATCCGCGACGTGCTGGCCAACGAACCCTCGATCCTGATGCGGCCGGAGCTCTATGTGACGGCTGCCGCGCTCGCCGCCGCGCTCTACGTCGGCCTCACCTATGTCGCGCTCCCCGGCTGGGCCGCGGCGATGATCGCCGCCTCTGCCGGCTTCGCGCTGCGCGCCGCGGCGATCCACTGGCAGATCCACCTTCCCGCCTATCGCGGCCGGCGCTGATCCTCAGTTGCCGCCCCCCGGCAACCGCACCCCGACCTCGGTGAACGGCAATATGTCGGCGGCAGGCGCATCGCGCTCGCCCAGCGCGCATTGCCACAGACCGACGTCGATCCAGCGGCCATATTTGTGGCCCACCGCCTCCAGCACGCCGACGGGGCGAAATCCGACCGCCTCGTGCAACCGCACCGATCGGTCGTTGGGCAGCGTGATGACCCCCATCGCCTGGGTGAAATGCTGCACGCGCAGCGTCTCCAGCAGCGCCTGGTACAGCCGCCGCCCGATGCCGCGCCCGCGCGCCTCGGGCGACAGGTAGATCGACGTTTCCACCACATGGCGATAGGCCGCACGCTCGCGGAACCGGCCGGCATAGGCATAGCCGGCGATCGTCTCGCCCGCCGGCCCGGCCACCGTCGCCACCAGCCAGGGATACAGCCCGTCCGTGCCCGTCATGCGCAGCGCCATCTGCGCTTCGTCGGGCGCCTCGGTCTCGAACGACACGACGTCACTGGTGACGAAGGGGGCGTAGATGGCGGCGACCGCAGCGGCGTCTCCCGGCCGCGCCGCGCGGATCGCCAGCGTCACCGCTGGACCGCGACCGTCAGCGCGCTGATCCGCCCACCCTCCAGGATGCCGCGCAGCCGCGCGCGTCGCGGTCCGGCACCGGCCACGCCTTGCGTGCCATAGATGCTGAGCTCGCCGGTGCCGTCGCTGCGGCAGCGGACGTCCAGCGATTGCGCATCGGCCAGCCGCGCCGCCATCCTCCGCACCTCCGCCAGAACGCCGGCATCGACCGGCTTGCCGCCCGCCGCCAGCCGGTCGAGCATCACCGGATTGCCCGTCGCCGGCGCGGCGGTCAGCTGCAACTCATAGGTCACGGCACCGCAGGTGAACCGTCCCGACAGGCTGCGCGGCGAGGCCGCCTGCACCGTCACTGCCGCGGCCGGCTCCGGCGCGCCGCCGGCGGGCGCCGCCGCCTGCACCAGCAACAGCGCCGCACCCATCATGGTTACAGGGCCGACGATCACAGACCCAGCCGCGCCAGCAGCAGGTCCATCAGCCGTGCGTCGCTCGCCGTCGCCTGCTGCGGCCCCAGCCCGCCGCACTCCAGGCAGCGTGCCTGCACGCCGCCGCCCGCGGCCAGCCGCCGCAGGTCGCCCGCCGCCTGCGCCATCGCCTGGCGCTGGACCCAGCCGATCCGCGCAAAGGCGTCGGCCGGCGCTGCGCCGCTGTCCTCCTCGCGGCTACCGATCTGCTGCACGATCTGGCTCGCCCAGGTCGGCTTCTTCTCCAGGTAGTTGGGCTTGGCTGTGTCGGGGTCCAGCTTCGCGCGGCGCGCCGCTTCCTTGATCGCGTCGTTCAGCGAACCGAAGCGATCGACCAGCCCGATCTGCCGCGCCGTGCCGCCATCCCACACGCGGCCCTGCGCGATCTCGTCGACCCGCGCGACGGGCAGCTTGCGCGATTGCGACACCAGCCGCACGAACTCGCGATAGCCATGCTCGATGGTCGATTGCAGCACCATGTCGGTCTGCTCGTTCAACCCACCCAGAAGGTCCGGCTGCCCGGCCAGCGGCGTCAGCTTCACGCCATCGGTGGTGATGCCGATCTTGGCCAGCGTTTGCTCGAACGTCGGGACGAGGCCGAAAATGCCGATCGATCCGGTGATCGTCTGCGGCTCGGCAAAGATCACGTCGGCCGGGGTCGACACCCAATAGCCGCCCGATGCGGCCAGCCCGCCCATCGAAACGACGATCGGCAGCCCCTGCCGCTTGGCCTGCAGCACCGCGGCGCGGATCTGCTCGGACGCCATCACCGACCCGCCCGGCGAATCGACCCGGACCACCAGCGCCTTCAGCTTGTTCTGCGCCAGCCCGTCGAGGATGTACTTGGAAATCGTCTCGCCGCCGGCGGTGCCCGGCGCGGCCTTGCCGTCGACGATCTCGCCCGCCACCGTCACGACGCCGATCTCGCCGCCATTGGGCGCCGGATTGGCGCTGACATAGGCGGCATATTTGATCTGGTTGAACCAGCCGGCGGGCTTGCCGCTCTCGGTACCCGCCAGCTCGGCGACGCGGCGGCCGAACGCCAGGCGATCACCGATCTTGTCGACCATGCCGGTCGCCAGCGCCACCTTGCTGATGTCGCCCTGTGCCGCCCGGGCGAGCTCGGCCGGCTGCTCCAGCCAGCGGGCGATCTGCGCCTTTGGCCGGGCGCGGGCGACGCCGTCCTTCCACTGGTCCAGCAGCGATCCGTACAGCGCCTCCGACGCCGCGCGCGATTCCGCGCTCTCGTCGGTACGGGTATAGGGCTCGACCGCCGACTTGAACTTGCCGACGCGGAACACGTGGACGTCGACGCCCAGCTTGTCGATCAGCCCCTTGTAGTACAGCCGGCTGCCGCCCGGACCGGACAGCGCGATCCCGCCCAGCGGCGCGGTCCAGATCTCGCTCGCCGCCGCCGCCAGGCGATAGCCGCCATCGGTATAGGCAGTGGCAAATGCCAGCACCGGCTTCCCCGCCTGCCGCGCGCGCAGCAGCGCATCGGCAACTTCGGCCAGCGTCGCGGGATAGCCGCCACCGAACCGGTCGAGGTCAAGGACGATCGCCTTGACCTGCGCGTCGTCCTTCGCCGCGTCGATCGCGCGCACCACGTCGCGCAGCCGATATTGCTGGCCGATCTGCTGCCCCGACACCAATGCCAGCGGGTCCACTTCCTGGGGCTGCTCGACGATCGGGCCGTTCAGCGCCAGCACCAGCGCGCCGTCCTTGATCGACGGCGCGCTCGGCCGCGAATTCAGCGCCGCGAACAGCAGCGCAAAGAACAGCAGCATCGCGACGAGCACGAGCGCGTCCTTGATGCCGACCAGCAATTTCCACGCGCCGCGAACCAGCTTCATCATGTTTTCCCGGGATAATCGTCGATCGATCTAGCCCATGGTGTATGGCATCAGCAATACGCGCCCTCACTTAGCGCGCGCGCCGCGCGTCCCGGCCCGGAACGTCCCCGGTCACAGCATCAGGGTCACAGCGCCTGCGCCGCCGCCCAGCCGCTCGCCCAGGCCCATTGGAAATTATACCCGCCCAGCCATCCGGTGACGTCAACCGCCTCGCCGATCACATACAGCCCCGGCACCTTGCGCGATTCCAGCGTCTGCGACGAAAGGTCCGCGGTCGATACCCCGCCGACGGTCACTTCCGCCTTGGCGAATCCTTCGCTGCCGTTGGGCACGAAACGCCACCCCGCCAGCGCCTGCTCCGCCGCCGCCAGCTTCGCATCGGGCAGGTTGGCCAGTTCCCCGCGCAGCCCAAGCATCTCCGCAAGCGCATCCGCCAGCCGCTGCGGCAACGCCCCGGCGAGCAGCTTGCCGACACCCGCCCGCGGCGTCGCCCGCTTCGCCTCGCGCAGCCACCCCTCCCCGCGATCGGGGACGAGGTCGACGATGATCGGGTCGCCATGCCGCCAATAGGATGACACCTGAAGGATCGCCGGCCCCGACAGCCCCCGATGCGTGAACAGCATCGCCTCGCGGAACGCCGCCTTCCCCGCCCGCGCCACGACCGGGGTCGCGACACCCGCCAGCGCGCGAAACGGATCGTCCCCGCCCAGCGTCAGCGGCACCAGCGCCGGGCGTGGCTCCACCACCTTCATCCCGAACTGCCGCGCCAGGTCATAGGCGAAACCGGTCGCGCCCATCTTGGGGATCGACGGCCCGCCCGTCGCCACCACCAGCGCGCGCGCCGTGAACGGAACGTCCCGTCCCCCGCCGATCGCCACGCGAAACCCGTCCGCCCCATGCTCGACCCCGGCGACCGGCCGGCCGAGCGCGAAATCGACCCCGCCCCTGGCGCATTCCTCCAGCAGCATCGCCACGATCTGCCGCGCGGAACCGTCGCAGAACAATTGCCCCAGCGTCTTTTCGTGCCAGGCAATCCCGTATCGCTCGACCAGCGCCAGGAAGTCGGCGGGCGTGTAGCGCGCCAGCGCCGATCGCGCGAAATGCGGGTTGGCCGACAGGAAACGGTCGGGCGCGGTGCCGATGTTGGTGAAATTGCACCGCCCGCCGCCGGAGATCAGGATCTTCTTCCCGGCCTTCTCGGCATGATCGATCACCAGCACGCGCCGCCCGCGCTGCCCGGCGACCGCGGCACACATCAGCCCCGCCGCGCCGGCCCCCAGCACGATGGCGTCATAATCCTGCGCGGTCACGTCCGGTCAGTGCAGCTTGGCGATCGACAATCCGTCGCGCTTCGCCTGCTCCTTCACCGATTCCTCGCTACGGGTCAGCGCCTTGGCGATCGCCTTCAGCGCCATGCCCTTCTTGGCCAGCGTGTGCAGCTTCTGGATTTCGTCCGGCTTCCACGGCTGGCGATGTCGTTCAAAGCGTTCGGCCATGGCCATATCCTACTCTATCCAGCGTCCACCGTCATCCCGCGCGGGATGAGCGGCGCCTGTCACCGCTCGCGCGTCGCCGCGAAGGTGACCTTGGAATAACGATCGGCGATATAGCCGACTTCCCACGCGCTCTTCGCCAGGAACACCGGATTGCCGTCGCGATCCTTGGCCAGCGCGCCGCGGTTCAGATCGGTGAATTCCTTCAGCGCGGCGGGATCGTCCGAGGATATCCAGCGCGCGGTGTCGAACGGCGATGGCTCCAGATTGGCGGCGACCTTATATTCCGCCTCCAGCCGCGACAGCAGCACTTCCAGCTGAAGCTGCCCGACGACGCCGATGATCCAGTTCGATCCGATCTCGGGATAGAACACCTGGATCACGCCTTCTTCGCTGAGGTCATCCAATGCCTTGCGCAACTGCTTGGTCTTGGTCGGATCCTTCAGCGCGACGCGGCGCAGGATTTCCGGCGCGAAGTTCGGCAGGCCGGTGATCCGCACCCCCGGCTTCTCGCTCAGCGTATCGCCGACGCGCAACGTGCCGTGGTTGGGAATACCGATGATGTCGCCCGGAAACGCCTCGTCGGTGATCTCGCGATCCTGGGCGAAGAACAGGATCGGCGAATGGACCGCGATCGGCTTGCCATGCCCGGTCGGGGTCAGCTTCATGCCGCGCTTGAACGTGCCCGAGCACAGCCGCATGAACGCGATCCGGTCGCGGTGCTGCGGGTCCATGTTCGCCTGCACCTTGAAGACGAAGCCGGTGACGTCCTTCTCGTCGGGCTGCACCGGCGCGGGCTCCGCCGGCTGCGGGCGCGGCGGGGGCGCGTATTCGGCCAGCGCGGCGATCAGCTCGGCCGGGCCGAAATCCTTCAGCGCCGACCCGAAATAGACCGGCGTCAGGTCGCCCGCGCGATACGCCTCGGCGTCGAACGCGGCATAGCCCGCCTGCGCCAGCTCGATCTCCTCGGCGATCTCGGGCGGCAGTTCGGGCGCATCCTCGACCCGCCCCTGGAACGTGCGGCTGTCGCCATCCGGGCGGCTGATGCGGTTGGTCTTCAGGTCAAGCACGCCCTGGAACGTGCCGCCCATGCCGACCGGCCAGCTCATCGGGCACACGTCCAGCGCCAGCATGTCGGCAATCTCGTCGAGCAGCTCGAACACCGGCCGCCCCTCGCGATCGACCTTGTTGACGAAGGTGATGATCGGCACATTGCGCAGGCGGCACACCTCGAACAGCTTGCGCGTCTGCGCCTCGATGCCGCGCGCCGCGTCGATCACCATCACCGCCGAATCGACCGCGGTCAGCGTGCGGTACGTGTCCTCGCTGAAATCCTCGTGCCCCGGCGTATCGAGCAGGTTGAAGAACACGCCGTCCTTCTCGAACGTCATGACGGAGGACGTGACGGAGATGCCGCGCTGCTGCTCGATCTTCATCCAGTCCGATCGCGCGCGCCGGTTCTGCCCCCGCGCCTTCACCTCGCCCGCCAGGTGGATCGCGCCGCCGACATACAGAAGCTTTTCGGTCAGCGTCGTCTTGCCGGCGTCAGGGTGCGAGATGATCGCGAAGGTACGGCGGGGGGATGGCATCGATGAATCCTGCGAACGTAAGGGCGCGCTTCGACTTTGCGGTTCGGGCAGACCCCACGTGGCACGCAGCCGATCGGAGCGTGGCTGGCACGCCCCTTCAACATGCGAACGGCAGAAGGGTCAGGAACGCGGAGTCGCGCGCTCGGCTATATAGGCACTCACCGCGTCAAAGGTAGCGTCCAGCGTCACGAACGCTTCCTCGCGCTCGAACAGGTCGCCGACCCGCGCCGGCAATGCGGGGCTGAGGCCCGTCGCCCGCTCCACCGCCTCGGGGAATTTGGCCGGGTGAGCCGTCGCCAGCGTCACCGTCGGGCAATCGAACGCGGCGCTGCGCGCGGCCGACAGCGCGATCGCGGTATGCGGGTCGATCAGCTCGCCGGCATGCTCATGCGCCCAGCGCATGGCCAGCGCCATGCCGTCGGCATTGACGCTCGCGCTCGCCAGATGCGCCGCCGCGCCGCCATGCTGCGCATTGGTCAGCCGCATTGCCCTGGACGCCTCGAACCCCTGCATCTGCGCCGCCAGGGCCGCGCCGTCGCGATCGCCCAGGTCGAACAGCAGCCGCTCGAAATTGGACGACACCTGGATATCCATCGACGGCGTGGCGGTCGGCACCACCGTGGCGGAGGAATAATCCCCGGCGGACAGCGCGCGGTGGAGGATGTCGTTGACGTTGGTGGCGACGATCAGCCGCTCGATGGGCAGGCCCATGCGCGCCGCGACATAGCCGGCAAAGACATCGCCGAAATTTCCGGTCGGCACGCTGAACGCGATCGGCCGCCCCGGCGCGCCCAGCCGAACGGCGGCGTAGAAATAATAGACCACCTGCGCCATCAGCCGCGCCCAGTTGATCGAATTGACCGCGCTCAGCCGGAACCGCCCGGAAAAGGCGGGGTCGTTGAACATCGCCTTCACCAGCGCCTGCGCCGTGTCGAAATCGCCGCGGATCGCGATATTGTGGACGTTGGGCGCGCGCACCGTCGTCATCTGCCGGCGCTGAACGTCGCTCACGCGGCCGGCGGGGTGGAGCATGAAGATGTCGATCTTCTCGCGCCCGGCAACGGCATCGATCGCCGCCGACCCGGTATCGCCGCTGGTCGCGCCGACGATCGTCAGCGGCGCGCCATCGTCATCCTTCAGGAACCGCTCGAACAACAGACCCAGCAGCTGCAGCGCCACGTCCTTGAACGCCAGCGTCGGGCCGTGAAACAGCTCCAGCACCCATTGGTCGTGGTCCAGCTGGCGCAGCGGCGTGACCGCGGCGTGCGAAAAGCGGCCATAGGCCTGCTCACACAGCGCGCGCAGCTCGTCCCGGCTCAGCGAGTCGCCAATGAACGGCGCCATCACCGCCACCGCGGTATCGACATAGGACAGGCCGGCCAGCCCCGCGATCTCGTCGGCGCTCAGCGTCGGCCAGTGATCGGGCACGTACAGGCCGCCGTCCGACGCGAGCCCCGCCAGCGTCGCGCCGCGAAAGTCGAGCGTAGGGGCTGCCCCGCGAGTGCTGATGTACCGCATGGACGTGCGCGTTAGCCCGGCGACCGCCCCCTCGCAACCGCGCCCTCCTTGCCGGCCGCCTAGCTCAGCTTCGCGCTGTCGGTCAGCGGCGTGGCCGGGTCAGGCGCGGCTCGCCAGCCGCCGGCGCAGCGCGACGAGGTAGATCAACGCGGCGACCGCGGCGAAGAAGAACCATTGCCCGGCATAGGCCAGGTGATTGTTGGGGACGAGGCCGATGTCCGGCCGGCTGTTGGCGGTCAGCCCCGCGGCGGGCTCGGCCGCCACCAGCAGCATCTCCTTGGGCGCTGCGCGGAACAGCGTGGCGATCAGCGGCGTCTGGTCGGGCGCATGGCTGATCCAGCCGCGCACCACGCCCCCGCCCCACTCGACCATCTTCGTCGGGTCGCGAGTCGTGCCCAGCTGCACCTTGATCGGCGCGCCCCCGCCCGGCGTCAGGCAGGTCGCGATCAGGCGATAGCCCGCATTGCCCGCGCCTGCGCGGGTGATCCCGGTCACCTGCGCGCATTCGGCGACGCTGGCGCGGAACAGCAGCGAATCGTCCGGGCTGCGCGGAAACGGCACCGCCGGCCGCGACGGGTTGGCGGCGAGCTGCGCCAGCTGCGCCTCCTTCTGCGGCAGGCGCACGCGCAACTGCCACAGGCCAAGGCCTATCATCGTGGCAACCGCCAGCGCGACGATGATGGTGGGAAGGATCGGCAGCCGCCTCATGCCGCCCGCCCTGCCCTGCCGCCGCCCCCGCTGGCAAGGTCACATCGCATGGCGGGGCTGGTGGCATCCCCAAACGCGAACGGGCGCGGCTCCGGTGGAGCCACGCCCGCTTGCTTGTCGATCCAGTGAATCGGGTCGTCGGTCAGCCGTGGACCGGTGCGCCCCAGCCGCCCCAGATGTAGATCGAGACGAACAGGAACAGCCACACCACGTCGACGAAGTGCCAGTACCAGGCGGCGGCTTCGAACCCGAAATGCGCCTTGGGCGTGAAGTCGCCCTTATAGGCGCGCATCAGGCAGACGATCAGGAAGATCGTGCCGACGATGACGTGGAAACCGTGGAAACCGGTCGCCATGAAGAACGCCGCGCCATAGTTCAGTCCCTTGAACGGGAACGGGGCGTGCATGTACTCATAAGCCTGGATCATGCTGAAGATCAGGCCCAGGACGACCGTGACCCACAGGCCCTTCAGCACGCCGTCGCGGTTACCGACGCCGATCATGCCCCACAGGCCGGTCTTCTCGCCGCCACGCTGGTTGTGGATCAGCGCATGGTGCGCCCAGGTGATGGTGGTGCCCGACAAAAGCAGGATCAGCGTGTTGAGCAGCGGCAGTTCGAAGGCGTTGATCACCTCCATGCCCTTGGGCGGCCACTGCGCGGCCAGCGCCGCGCCCTCGGTCACGCGCTCCACCGCGCCGTCGACGAAGACGATCGCATCGGGGAACAGCGCGAAATCGAAATAGGCCCAGAACCAGCCGACGAAGAACATCACCTCGGAGGCGATGAACAGGATCATGCCATAGCGGAAATGCAGCTGCACGACCGGCGTGTGGTCGCCCGCGCGGCCTTCGCGGATGACGTTGCGCCACCAGCAGAACATCGAGAACAGCACGGCCGCCAGGCCGGCGAAGAACAGCCAGCCGCCGCCGTTCGGCTTGTCGACATGGCCTCCGTGCATCCACATGATGCCGCCAGCCGCCATCGCCAGCGCCGAGAAGGAGCTGATGATCGGCCAGGGATCGGGTGGGAGAATGTGGTAATCGTGGTTCTTGGCGCCGGCCATCGGGCTCTTCCCCTGTTGGTACCCTGTGTTTTGCGTTCGCTTAGCTGGACGGCTTGCCCGAATCTACCGGGTAAAACGTATAGCTGAGCGTGATGGTCTCGATATCCCGCGTATCGGGATCCTCAAGGATTTTCGGATCGACGAAATAGATGACGGGCATCCGCATCGTCTCGCCGGGCTTCAACGTCTGTTCGGTGAAGCAGAAACATTCGATCTTGGTGAAATATTGCCCCGCCTGCCCCGGCGTCACGTTGAACGTGGCGGTGCCGGTGGTCGGCACGGCGGCGCGGTTGGTCGCGGTGAAGAACGCCATGTTGCGCGCGCCGATCACCACCCGCTGGTTGGGCTGTTCGGGCGTGAAGCGCCACGGCAGCTTGCCGTTGGTGTTGGCGTCGAAGTCGATCTTCATCTCGCCAGCGACGGCGCCCGGCGCCTCCAGTCCGCGCTGCGTGGTGCCGTTGAACCCGGTCACCTGGCAGAACAGGCGGTACAGCGGCACGCTGGCAAAGGCGAGACCGGTCATGAACAGGAGGCCAAGCACGGCAAAGGCAGCGGTCCGCCCCTTGCCCGAAATACGTGCCAACATCAGTGCGCGAGACCCTCTCTGATCTTCACGATGGAAATGGCGAACACCAGCACCACGAACGCGCCCAGCAACACCGCCATCACGACCGCACGGCTTTTCTGCCGGCGCCGGATCAGATCCCGATCATCAATCATGCAATCCACCGATCGGCGACAAGCGCGCCAAACACCACAAACAGGTACAATACGGAAAATTTGAACAGCGCCTTTTCGGGCAGCATCTTGTCGTCCGCGGCCGTGGTGCGCCGCGCGACGCGCCACGCCAGCACGCCGAACCACGCCGTCATCACGCTCGACACCACGCCATAGATCGCACCGGTCAGCCCCAGCGGCCACGGCGCCACCGCCACGATCGCCATCGGGATGGTGTAGAGGCCGATCTGGTGCCGCGTCACCTTCTCGCCCGCCACGACGGGCAGCATCGGCACGCCGGCATTGGCGTAATCGGTCTTCACGAACAGCGCGAGCGCCCAGAAATGCGGCGGCGTCCACAGGAACACGAACATGAACAACAGCAGCGGCAGCAGCGCGACATCGCCCGTCGCCGCGGCCCAGCCGATCAGCGGCGGAAACGCGCCCGCCGCCCCGCCGATGACGATGTTCTGCGGCGTCCGGCGCTTCAGCCAGACGGTATAGATGAGGACATAGAACAGGATGGAGATGGTCAGGATCGCCGCCGCCGCGACGTTCAGCGCCAGCCCCATCAGGATCACCGAGAACGCGCCCAGCCCGACCCCGAAATGAAGCGCCGACTGGCGATTCATCCGCCCCGCGGGCAGCGGCCGGCCCATCGTGCGCTTCATCACCGCGTCGATGTCCGCTTCATACCATTGGTTGAGCGCCCCCGCCGCGCCCGCGCCCAGCGCGATGCACAGGATCGCGGTGAAGCCGAGCACCGGGTGGATCGTCACTGGCGCCGCCAGCATGCCGCACAGCCCGGTGAACACCACCAGGGTCAGCACGCGCGGCTTGGTCAGCGCGAGGAAGTCCCGCCAGTCGGCAGGCGGCAAAAGGGGGCTTGCTGGAGTCATGGAACTGGGGGCGGGCATAGTCTCTTGTCGCGCCTGGGGAAAGTGCGGATGCGCGCACGCGCCGGCGATCACGTCTGGCGGATCACCCGTGCGGCGCGCGTTGCTGCCGGCGATCAGCCGTGCAGCACGTGATCCTTGTCGCGCACGGTACGCGCGCTGTTCGCCGGATGCGCCGGATCCTCATAGCCAAAGGCGATGCCGAACAGGAGCTTGTGGTCATCGCCGACCCCCAGTTCGCGGTGCACGATCTCGGCATGGTGGCTCAGCGCCCCTTGCGCGCACGACGCCAGGCCATTGGCGGTCAGCGCCAGCATGAACGACTGCGCATACATGCCGCAATCGGCCGCCTCGCGCATTCCCGCCCAGGCCGGGATGAACAGGAACATGGCGTGCGGCGCGTCGAAGAAGCGGAAATTGCGCAGGAACGATTCGGTCCGCGCCGCGACATCCTCGCGCGCCACATTGGTCGCCGCGAACAGCGATTTGGCCGCATCGATCTGCCGCCCGCGATAATGGCCCGGATAGGCGCCGGTCAGCGGAAAATCAGGCGTCATCTTGGTGCCGCTCTTGGCCGCATCGTGCAGCACCGTGCGCATCCGCTCCGCCGACGCCCCCGACACGACATGCGCGGTCCACGGCTGGACGTTGCAGTTGGACGGCGCCAGCTGCGCCATCTCCATCACCCGCTCCAGCAGTTCGGCGGGCACCGGATCGGGCTTGAACCCGCGCACCGAACGCCGCTCGCGCAGCAGCCGCTCCAGCGTCGCACTGTCGCCGGACGGGGCATTTGCCTGCGCGCCCGCCTGCTCGTTTCTTGCCGCCGCTGCTGTCGTCGCCATCACCCACTCCTAAGTCACTCGTTCGAATCTCCTTGCCTCACCGCCGCCGCGAAGTCACCATCGCCGGCAAAAGACGTAAAAATGGAGAGGCACGATGTACGACCTGATCATTCGGGGCGGCACGATCGTCGATGGATCGGGCGCGGCCCCCACCCGCGGCGATGTGGCGATTTCCGGCGATCGCATCGTCGCGATCGGAACCGTTAGCGGCCCGGCCCGCCGCGAAATCGACGCCACGGGAAAGCTCGTCACCCCCGGCTGGGTCGATATCCACACCCATTATGACGGCCAGATCACCTGGGCCTCGCGGATGGACCCGTCCTCGACGCTCGGCGCCACCACCGTCGTCGTCGGGAATTGCGGCGTCGGCTTCGCCCCCGTCCGCCCGCAGGATCACGACACGCTGATTCGCCTGATGGAGGGCGTGGAGGACATTCCCGGCGCCGCGCTGCACGAAGGGCTGTCGTGGCAGTGGGAAAGCTTCGGCGAATATATGGATGCGGTCGACAAGCTGCCGCACGACATCGACGTCGCCGTCCAGGTGCCGCACGGCGCGCTTCGCGTGTACGTGATGGGCGAACGCGGCGCTAACCGCGATCCGGCGACCCCGGAGGAGAATGAGGAAATGCGCCGCCTCACCGCGGAGGCGATCCGCGCCGGCGCGCTTGGCTTCTCCACCACCCGCACGATGGTCCACCGCACTGCCGACGGCGATCTCACCCCCACCGTGCGCGCCGCGCGCGAGGAGATGGAGGCGATCGCCCGCGGCATCGCCGACGCTGGCTCGGGCGTCCTCCAATGGGTCTCCGATTTCCAGGAAATGGACGAGGAGTTCAGCCTCGTCCGCGACCTCACGAAGATCGCCGGCCAGCCGCTGAGCTTCTCGATGGTCCAGGCCGATGTCGTGCCCAACCAGTGGCGCGAACTGACCCAGCGCCTCGATGCCGCCGTCGCGGAAGGCTATCCGCTGAAGGCGCAGATCGCCGGCCGCCCGGTCGGGCTGATGCTCGGCCTGCAAGGCTCGGTCCACCCCTTCATCAGCCGGCCCAGCTACCGCGAGATCGCCGACCTGCCGCTGGCGGAGAAGGTCGCCCGGATGCGCGATCCCGAGTTCCGCGCCCGCCTCATCGCCGAGGCACCGATGAAGGATCATCCCTTCGTCAATTCGGTCGCCGGCGCGCAGCACAAGATGTTCCGCATCACCGACCGCGTGGACTATGAACCCGATCCCTCGACCAGCCTCGCGGCGGAGGCAGAGCGGCTCGGCGTCCACCCCGATGAACTCGTCTATGATGCTTTGCTCGAGGACGAGGGCCGCGCCTTCCTGTTCTTCCCGATGCACAATTACGTCGAGGGCAATCTCGACAACGTCCACGCGATGATCACCAATCCCAACACGCTCTCGGGCCTGTCGGACGGCGGCGCGCATGTCGGCGCGATCTGCGACGTCAGCCTGCCCACCTTCATGCTGACCCACTGGTGCCGCGATCGCACGCGCGGGCCTCTGCTGGACCTTGCCGACACGGTGAAGCAGCAGACCCGCGACACCGCGCTCGCCGTCGGGCTTGCCGACCGCGGGCTGCTCGCGCCCGGCTATCTCGCCGACGTCAATGTCATCGATTTCGACCAGCTCGAACTCGGCAAGCCGTACATGATCTACGACCTGCCCACCGGCGCCCGCCGCCTGATGCAGAAGGCAAAAGGCTATGTCGCCACGATCAAGTCGGGTCAGGTCATCTATCAGCACGGCAAGCCGACCGACGCCCTCCCCGGCAAGCTGATCCGCGGCCGCCAGCCGGCGCCTGCCCCCTTGCAAGAGGCGGTCGCCGCCTGACATGCCACCGCTCATCATCGAGGCCGCGCTGAACGGCGCGACGCCGAAATCGCGCAATCCCAACGTGCCGATCACGCCGGACGAACTCGCCAGCGAGGCGCTGGCCGCGATGGAGGCCGGCGCCGCGATCGTCCACACGCATATCGAGCGGATGGACATGACCGGCGACGCCGCGGTCGATCGCTATATGGCGGCCTATGCCCCCGTGCTGGCCGCGCGCCCCGACGCGATCCTCTGGGGCACCGTCGCCACCGGCCCCGATGTGGAGGCGCGCTTCGGTCATTACCGCGGCCTCGCCCGCGCCGGCGTTCGCATGGGCGCGTTCGATCCCGGCTCGGTCAACCTCGGCACGCACGGCCCCGACGGCCTGCCCGGTGCCTCGGTCCTTTACGCCACCACCTATCGCGACATCGCCTGGCTCGCCGACCTGCACGAACAGGAAAAACTCGGCCCCGCGATCGCCATCTACGAACCCGGCTGGCTACGCACCACGCTCGCCTATGAGCAGGCCGGCCACCTCCCCGCCGGCACCTTCGTGAAGCTCTATTTCGGCGGCCGCTACAATTTCCTCGACGGCAAGCGCAGCAACGTCACCTTTGGCCTTCCGCCAACGGAGAAGGCGCTCGACGCCTATCTCGAACTGCTCGACGGCTCCTCGCTCCCCTGGGCGGTCGCCGCGATCGGCGATTGCGTGGTGGACACCGGCCTTGCCAAGCTCGCGATCGACCGCGGCGGCCACGTCCGCGTCGGGCTGGAGGATTTCGGCGGCGAGCGTCATCCAAGCAACCTGGAGTTGATTGCGGAGATCGTTGCGCTGGCGAAACAGGCCGGCCGTCCGATCGCCACGCCCGAACAGGCAGCCAAGATTCTCGGTCTGCCGCGATGAGGCCGGCCCCGTGTCAGACGTGGCCAATCGTCTCCGCAGACAGGCCAATGTTCTCCGGCAACAGGCCGGACTGACCCCATTACAATTCCAGGAGAGGCCATATGTTCGATCTGTTGGTGAAGAACGGCACGGTCGTCGACGGCACCGGCGCCCCCCGCTTCCGCGGCGATGTCGCGGTGCAGGGCGACCGGATCGTCGCGGTCGGCCTAGTATCTGGAACAGCACGCGAAACCATCGACGCCGACGGCTGCATCGTCACCCCCGGCTTCGTCGATATCCACACCCACTATGACGGCCAGGTCTCCTGGGACCAGATTCTTGCCCCTTCCTCGATCAACGGCGTCACCTCCGCCGCGATGGGAAATTGCGGCGTCGGATTCGCCCCCGCCCGCGCCGACAAGCACGACTGGCTGATCCAGCTTCTGGAGGGGGTGGAGGACATTCCCGGCACCGCTCTGGCGGAGGGGCTGACGTGGAATTGGGAGAGTTTTCCCGATTATCTCAATGCCTTGAGCGAGCGTGAATATACCATCGATCTCGGCGCCCACATGCCCCATGCCGCGCTACGCGCCTATGTCATGGGCGACCGCGGCGGCGACCATCTGGCCCGTCCGACGCAAGGTGAGGTGGATCGCATGGCCACCCTCACCGCCGAGGCGATGGAGGCCGGCGCGCTCGGTTTCTCCACCTCGCGCACCCATGCGCACCGCAGCCGCGATGGCCTCAACATCGGCACGCTGACGGCGGAGGATCCCGAACTGCTCGGCATCGCCGCCGCGCTGCGGCAGACGGGGAAGGGCGTCATCCAGTTGATTTCCGACGCTTATCTCACCGCCGACGATGATTTCGCCGCCGCCGAACTCCAGCTGATCCGCCGCCTCGCCACCACCAGCGGCCGCCGAGTCTCCTTCACCGTGCAGCAGACCGACGACGCGCCCGACCGGTGGAAAAGCATCTATCGCGAGATCGATCAGATGGTGGCCGACGGCCTCCCCGTCAGCGCGCAGGTCGCCCCTCGCCCGATCGGCGCGATCCTCTCCTTCGCCTCCACTACCAACCCCTTCGTCGTCGCCCCCACCTACCGCCGCATCGCCGCGCAAAGCGCCAGCGTCGACGCGCGGCTGGAGGCGATGGCCGATCCGGCCGTGCGCTCGGCGATCCTCGCGGAACATGCCGGCTTCCACGCCAGCGAAGGCTTTATCGCGCTGATCACACGCGGTTTTTCGCGCATGTTCCGGATGACCGACCCGGTCGATTACGAACCGCACGAAAGCCAGTCGATCGCCGCCGAGGCCGCCCGCGCCGGCGTCGATCCCGCCGCCTATGTCTATGACGCGCTGATGGAGGAAGGCGGCCGCCGCCTCCTCTACATGCCGCTGATCAACTATGCCCGCGGCAACCTCGACGACGTACACGGCATGATGACCGGCAATCATGTGCTCTACGGCCTGTCCGACGGCGGCGCGCATTGCGGCACGATCTGCGACGGCAGCTTCCCCACCACCACGCTCGCGCTCTGGTCACGTGGCAACAAGGCCGGCCTCAGCACGCCGATCGAATCGCTGGTCCACGGCTACACGCAGAAGAACGCCGCGCACGTCGGCTGGCACGATCGCGGGGTTCTGGCACCCGGCTATCTCGCCGATCTGAACGTCATCGCGCTCGACGACCTCGCGCTCGCCCCGCCCGAGATCGTGCAGGATCTGCCCGCCGGCGGCACCCGCCTCCTGCAACAGCCGCGCGGCTACAAATGGACGGTGAAGTCCGGCGTGCCGACCTTCGCCCGCGGCGAATGGACCGGCCGCACACCCGGCCGGCTGGTACGCGGCGCCCGCAGCCTGAGCTGAGCCGCCCCTTGCCTTCTGGCCGATGGCCGGCATAGGCGGGCGGCGAAGCTGCTGCCGGCCATGCCGCGCCGGCGTGCGGCTCGTCAGGCGGCCATGATCGCCGCCACCCGCCATGTTGGACAGCGCCGCCAGATATGAACGTCGACCTTTTTGATTTCGATCTTCCACCGGAACGCATCGCGCTTCGGCCCGCGGCACCCCGCGATTCCGCGCGCCTGCTGGTGCTCGACGGCGCCGCCACCCGCGACCGGATCGTGGCGGATCTGCCCAGCGAATTGCGCGCCAACGACATCCTGGTCTTCAACGATACGCGCGTGATCCCGGCCCAGCTCGAAGGAACGCGCGGCGAGGCGCGGATCGGCGCAACGCTGCACAAGCGCGAAGGGCCGCGTCGCTGGCGCGCCTTCATCCGCAACGCCAAGCGGCTTCGCCCCGGCGACACGATCGACTTCGGCGCAGGCGTCTCCGCCACCGCAAGCGATCGCGCGCAGGACGGAAGCTTCGCGCTCGACTTCGCCGGCGACGAGCCCGTCGAACTGCTGCTGGAACGTGCCGGCCGCATGCCGCTGCCACCATATATCGCCGCGAAGCGCCCGACCGATGCGCGCGATGCCGATGATTACCAGACGATGTTTGCGCGCGAAGCCGGCGCCGTCGCCGCGCCCACCGCCGCGCTGCATTTCACGCCTGACCTGATCGCGGCGCTGGACGCAGCAAAGATCGCCCACACCACGCTCACGCTGCATGTCGGCGCGGGCACCTTCCTTCCGGTGAAGGCGCAGGACACCGCCGACCATCAGATGCATGCAGAATGGGGCCGGATCGACGCGCCGACCGCCGATCGGTTGAACGCGGTCCGCGCGTCCGGCGGGCGAGTAATCGCCGTAGGCACCACGTCGCTTCGCCTGATTGAAAGCGCCACCGATGCGGACGGCACGATCCGGCCATTCGAAGGTGACACCTCGATCTTCATCACGCCCGGCTACCGCTTCCGCGGGATCGACGGCCTCCTGACCAACTTCCACCTCCCGCGCTCGACCCTGTTCATGCTGGTATCGGCACTGATGGGCCTCGATCGGATGCAGGCGGCCTATGCGCACGCGATCGCAAACGATTACCGCTTCTATTCCTACGGTGACGCCTCGCTGCTCCTGCCCTGACCGCAGTGCGGATCAGCTCGCCGCGATCAACGCGGTCGATTCCGCATCGGCCCAGTCACGCGCCCCGCTGACCCGCCACAGTTCGCGCCCGTTGGCGTCGAGCATGATCGTCATCGGCAGGTTCGCCTTATAGGCCAGGCTCAGGCCGAGCTCGGGGTCGACATAGGGCACCAGCCGGGTCAGCCGCTGCTCGGCGAAGAAGGGGGCGACCTTCTCGCGCTGCATGTCCTGGCTGACCGCGAGCACATGCACCTTGTCTCCGGCGATCGCGGCGGCGGCGTTCAGACTCGGCATCTCCTTGATGCACGGCGCACACCACGTCGCCCACAGGTTCAGCAGCACCGGCTTGCCGCGGAAATCGGCGAGGCTTGTCTTCTTGCCCGCGGCATCGAAGAAGGTCACCGACGGGGCTGCTTCGCCCTGATGCGTGCGGTCGATCTTACCGGCGACGCTGGCGGCTGACTTGCTGCCGACCGCTCCGTCCGGGGAAACTTCGTCGGGACTGGCGTTGCTCGCCCCTGCGACGTTCGCTTGCTCACCGGCGGGCGTTTGCTTATCGCAAGCCGAGGCTGCGAGCGCAGCCGCAAGGAGAAAGACAGTTCCCGAGCGCGATGACATGAGCGGTTCCAACCAAATGTGGGGCGGACGATTTGCCGAAGGGCCGGCCGCGGTCATGCGCGAGATAAATGCCTCCATACCCTTCGACAAGCGAATGTGGCGGCAGGACATCCGCGGCAGCCAGGCGCATGTCGCGATGCTCGCCAAACAGGGCATCATCGGCGCCGATGACGCCGCGGCGATCGCGCGCGGGCTCGAGACGGTCGAGGCACATTACGAGCAGGCCGGCGTCGCCGAGGATCTCGCGCTCGAAGACATCCACATGCAGACCGAGGCGCGGCTGGCCGACGCGATCGGCCCCACCGCCGGCCGGCTGCACACCGCGCGCAGCCGTAACGATCAGGTGGCGACCGATTTCCGCCTGTGGGTGCGCGACGCGATCGATCAGACGCTCGCCGCGCTCACTGCCTTCCAGCGCGCCTTGCTCGACCGCGCCGAGGAACATGCCGCCAGCGTGATGCCCGGCTTCACGCACCTTCAGTCGGCGCAGCCGGTGACGTTGGGCCATCATCTGATGGCCTATGTCGAAATGGCGCGCCGCGACGTCAGCCGCTTTGCAGACGCGCGGGTGCGGATGAACCTGTCGCCGCTCGGCTCGGCCGCGCTTGCCGGCACCGGCTTCCCGGTGGATCGTCATGCCACCGCGGCGGTGCTCGGCTTCGATGGGCCGACGCGCAACTCGCTCGACGCCGTCTCGGATCGCGATTTTGCAATCGAGTACCTGACCTGCGCGGCGCAATGCGCGCTTCACCTGTCGCGGCTGGCGGAGGAGTTCGTCCTCTGGGCCTCGCAGCCGTTCGGCTTCGTCGCGCTCAGCGACCAATGGTCGACCGGCAGCTCCATCATGCCGCAGAAGCGCAATCCCGACGCGGCCGAGCTGGTGCGCGGCCATGCTGGGCGGATCACCGGCTGCCTCGTCAGCCTGATGGTGACGATGAAGGGGCTCCCGCTGGCCTATTCAAAGGACATGCAGGACGACAAGCCGCCGGTGTTCGAATGCCACGACCTGCTCGGCCTCTGCCTCGCGGCGATGACCGGCATGGTCGAAAGCGCGACCTTCCGCACCGATCGCATGCGCGCGCTGGCGGAAAGCGGCTTTGCCACCGCCACCGATCTTGCCGACTGGCTGGTGCGCGAGGCGGGTATTCCCTTCCGCGAGGCGCACCACATCACCGGCCGCGCGGTCGCCCGGGCGGAAGCGACGGGCGTCCGGCTCGACCAGCTGCCAATCGAGGATCTCACCGCCATCGATCCGCGGATCGACGCGCGCGTCTATGACGTGCTGTCGGTCGATGCGTCGGTGGCCAGCCGAACCAGTTTCGGCGGCACCGCACCCGACAATGTGCGCGCCGCGATCCGTGAAGCACGCGAGGCATTGGCATGAAGGCAGTCGTTCTCCTCGCCGGCACACTCCTGCTGGCGGCCTGTGGCTCGTCGCGCGGGTTGCGGCCGGCGGAGGGAGAACATCTGCCCGTCGCTCCTTATGGCGCGACCGCCACGCCAACCCCGGCCGACCTTCTCACCCCCTCGCCGCAAGCCCGTCCCGGCCGCAGCGACGAAGTGCTGCGCAATTCAGAACAGCGCCGCAGCGACGAATTCGACCTCCCGCCAAGGTAAGCAATGGATCATTTCGCACTCGTCAACGGCGAGCTTCACTGTGAAGCCGTCCCGCTCTCGCGCATTGCTGCAGAGGTGGGCACGCCGGTCTATGTCTATTCCGCCAACACCCTGCGCACCCAGGCCCGCCGCTTCCGTGATGGCCTGAAAGACGTGGCGAGGGTCCATCTCGCCTACGCCATCAAGGCGAACCCGAACATCGCCGTGCTGAAGGTGCTGGCGAGTGAAGGCTATGGCGCCGACGTGGTGTCCGGCGGTGAAATGGCGCGCGCGCTCGCCGCGGGGATGCCGGCAAAGGACATCGTCTTCTCCGGCGTCGGCAAGACACGTGCGGAGCTGGTCAAGGGGATCGAGGCCGGCATCGGCCAGTTCAATATCGAGCTGGAAGAGGAAGGCGTCGTCCTGGCAGAGTTGGCGGCAGCGCGCGGCAAGACGGCCAGCGCGGTGCTGCGCGTCAATCCAGACGTCGACGCTGGCACCCACGCCAAGATCTCGACCGGCAAGCGCGAGAACAAGTTCGGCGTCGCGATCGACGAGGCCGCGGGCATCTTCGGCCGGCTGTCGCAGCTCGACGGGCTGAACCTGCGCGGCGTCGCGATCCACATCGGCTCGCAGCTGCTGAACCTCGCACCGCTCGAGGCGGCCTTTGAGCGGATCGGCGCCTTCGTCGCCGAGCTGCGCGCCGCCGGGCACACGATCACTCATGTCGATCTCGGTGGTGGCCTGGGCGTCACCTACAAGGACGGCGACGTGCCGCCCGACCCGGCCGATTTCGGCGCGATGGTCGCACGCATCACGCGCGACTGGGACGTGACGCTGATGTTCGAGCCTGGCCGTGTCATCGCGGGCAGTGCCGGCGTGCTGTTGACCGAAGTCATCTGGGTGAAGCCGGGTGTCACCAACCCTTATGTCATCGTCGATGCGGCGATGAACGATCTGGCCCGCCCTGCCCTCTACGATGCATGGCACGACTTTGCGGCGGTGCATCCGACCGGTCAGCGGATGGTCGCCAATATCGCGGGCCCCGTATGCGAGACGGGTGACACGTTCGCGCGCGACCGCGAGATCGACGTGGTGAAGTCCGGCGATCTGGCCGTTTTCCGCACGGCGGGCGCCTATGGCGCGACCATGGCGTCGACCTACAATTCGCGCCCGCTGGTGCCCGAGGTGCTGGTCGACGGCGACCGGTACGCCGTCGTGGCGGACCGGATTTCGGCCGAGACGATCCTCGCTGCCGAGCGCGTGCCGGACTGGCTGTGACGCTCCACAGCCTGCCGATCTTCGTCCGGCTGAGCGGCCGGGCGGTGATATTGGTGGGCGAGGGAGAGGCGGCGGCCGCCAAACGGCGGCTGCTGGAACGCGCCGGCGCCGTCATTCTGACCGAGAGCGAGCGCCCGGCATCGCCTGGCGACGATCCGCGACTGGCCATCGTCGTGGATGATGAGCCGGCCGTCGCGCGGCTGAAGGCGCGCGGCATCCTGGTCAACGCGGTGGATCGCCCCGAGCTGTGCGACTTCACCCTGCCGGCGATCGTCGATCGCAACCCGGTCCTGGTGGCGATCGGGACGGGCGGCGCATCGGCCGGGCTGGCGGCGGCGCTGCGCCAGCGGCTGGAGGCGCTGCTACCGATGAACCTCGGCCGGCTGGCCGACGCCCTTTACGCCGCGCGGGGCGCGTGGCGCGGGCGCTTTCCGGACGCCACCGCCCGGCGCCGGTCCATCGCCGCGGCACTCGCGCCCGGCGGAGCGCTCGATGTGCTGCGCGACTTCGCCAATGGTCAGGCACTACCGCCCACGCGGGAACCTTCCGATGGCGGGGAACGTCGTGTCGAGCGCATGGTCCTCACCTCCCCCGAACCCGACGATCTGACGCTGCGCCAGGCGCGGCTGCTGGCCAATGCCGACCGGGTGACTCACGGCGCGAACGTGCCGTCGGCGATTCTCGATCGTGCCCGCGCCGATGCCGACCGGCTGCCATGCGCCGTCCCCCCGGTCGATCTGCCCGGCCTCACCGTCGATGTGAGAATGGCGTGAGCGGCTTTGGCTATCGCGTCGGTGCTGACGAGGCGGAGAAGGTTTCGGTCCGCGACGCGTTGGCCAGCGATGCCACGATGGTGTGGGTGCACCTGACTGATACTGCGGAACATGCGCAGGCGTGGCTGCGTGATGAGGCAAGGCTGCCCGACTATATCGTCGATCCGCTGACGGCGCAGGAAACGCGTCCGCGGTGCGATGCGATCGACGAGGGCGCCTTCCTGAACCTGCGCGGCCGCACCGACGAGGAGCTCGATTCCTCCGACATGCTGGCCTCGGTCCGGATCTGGGTCACCAGGGGCCGTGTGATCTCTGTCACGCGAAAGCATCTCTTGGCGACCGACGTGGTCGAACGCGACGTGGCGGGCGGCCGGGTGCGCGACCCCGGTGACCTGATCGCAGCCTTCGCAACGGCCATCACTGGCGATCTCGACCCGGTAGTCGCCGATCTCGGCGACGATCTCGACGATTGCGAGCAGCAGCTGGACGCCAAGAAGGTGTTCGCCCTCCGCCGCAACGTCACGCGGGTCCGGGTGGAAGCGATCAATTACCGGCGCTTCCTCAACCCGCAGCGCGCCGCGCTGGAGCAGATGGCGAAGATGGACGGCGACTGGTTGCAACCCGACGACCGCGCCCACCTGCTCGCTGCCGCCGATCGTGCCGCGCGGATGGCGGAGGAGGTGGAGGCGATCCGCGAACGGTCAAGCCTGATGCACGAGGCATTGACCGATCTGCGCGCCGAGCAGCTCGATCAGCGCAGCCTGATGATCTCGATCGCAGCAATGGTGTTCCTGCCGCTCACGTTCATCACCGGTCTATACGGCATGAACGTGGAGGGTCTGTGGCTCGCCAAGGAGCCCTGGGCCTTCAACGCCATCGTCGCGTTGTGCGCGGCAATCTCGATCGCGGTCGTCGCTTGGTTCGCCGGACGGCACTGGCTGCGCTAGGCCCTACCCCTGCCGGTCAGGCCGCGCGTGCCGCCCGCCACGCTTCTGCGATCTCCGACAGGGTATCCGCCACGTCGCGAAACGGCTTGCCATCCTGGCCAAGGCTCGCCTCGATCACCTGCTTGCGCGCGCCGCTGTAAAGGCGGGCGAGCGTCACGGACACCTCGCCCCCACGCTCGAAATCCAGGTTCGCCTCCAGCGCGAACAGGATCGCGGTGGCACGCGTCACCCGCTCGCTCTTGACCGCGAACTTGCGGTTCTCCGCCGCCCAAGCCGCCACGCGAAGCGCCTGGCACAATTCGTCGTAGAGCAGCTGCACCAGCGCGGGGCCATCCGCGTTGGCGGTACGGCCGGCCAGGTCGATGCGACGGTACGTCTGCGCCGGATCGCGCAACAGGGCGGACGCATAGGCCATCAATTATCGCTCTTGGTCCACGCCTTGATCTGGTTTTCCATGAACGTCTGCGTCGATTTGTAAGCGGCGACGCGCGCGTTCATCGACGCGAATTGCTGGGTCAGCCGCGTCGTCATCTTTTCCTGCTGCAGCGTCAGCTTGTCCTGCTGATCGACCAGGTCGCTCTTCGCCTGATTGTAGCGCGTCGTCGACGCACCCAGGCCGTAGAGGGTGCTGGTGGCATTGAGCTTGATCGAGTTCATCGCCGCAAGCGCGCCGGTACCATCGGACGAGTTGGAGAACATCGCCTCCAGCGCGCCGGGAAACTGGTTGATCGCCTGCGTCAGCCGGTCGGTGCTGACCGACAGGGTTCCGTCGCGGTTAGTCCCGACTCCGATCTCGGCGAGCGTGCGCGGCGTACCCGGCGCGGCGTTCGGCAGGAGGTCACGCAGCGACAGCGACTTCAGGCTGTTCAGCATGTTCTTGGCACCGGTGTCGCTGCGCAGTTCGCCCGTGATCGGGTCCGTCTGCTTCTTCAACTCGGCGAACACCTGATTGTAGGTGAAGACAAAGTCCTCGACGGCGTTGGTCAGCGCTGCGGTGGGCGTGGACGAGGTGAGCGACACCGGCGCGGTCGAGGTCGACAGCAGGTCCAGCTTCACGCCCTCGACCAGGTCCGTGATGGTGTTGGACGCGCGCTCCACCCGAATGCCATCAACCGTCAGCACGGCGTTGCCGGCCGTGCTGGTGATCTGCATGCCGCTGCCGGTCGGGCCGACCGCGAACTGCGACAGCTTGGTCGACGGGTCGATCGACGTTTCCAGCGTGAACGCCTTGGCGCTGCCCGTGTCCCCCTTCAGCGATAGATAGGCGCGGCCATCGGCATCCGTGACGACGGACGCAGTGACGCCCGCCTTGCGCGCGTTGATCGCGGCGGCGATGGTGGTGATCGACGCGTCCTTCACCTCGATCTCGATCGGATCGCCCACCGCGTCCACACTCGTCATCTCGCCGGTGACAGGATCGAGCACCGCACTGCCGACCTTCAGCACGAAGGTGCCCGATCCCAGGACCTCGGCCTTGCTGGCCACGCTCGCCTTGGACACCGCCGCCTGGCCGGTCGCCAGCCGCTCCACCCCGATGCTGGCGCTGAACCCCGTCAGCTTCGCACCGGTGATCGGTGTGGCGGTCAACACGCCCGGGCTGGAGCTGACCGGCTGCGACTGGAGCGTCCCGCTCTTCACCAGCGTCTCGAGCGCCGTCGTGAAATCGGTGATCATGTTCTTCAGCGTCGACACGCCGGACAATTGCGCGGTCAGTTTATCGGACCGGGCGGTAATCGCCGCATTCTTGGCGGCGAACTGCGCCTGAACCAGACTGGTGACCAGCGTGTCGGTATCGACGCCAGATCCGGTGTTGAGCGAGGTCAGCAGCGCGCTCGCCGCCGACTTGGTCACGCTCGTCGTGCTGGGCGTCGGGGTCGGGGTCGGCGTGGCGCCGCTGCTGGAGACGGTGGTCATGACGTCGGATTAAACGGCCGCGCAACGCAAAGATTTAGCGCTTTGCGCCGGACCGGCGGCTGTCCCCTGCTCTAGTGCAACGCGACGCCATTCTCGTCGAAGCGCGCGCCGGCCGGAACGTCGATCGGCGGCAGCGGCGCACCGCCAGCGGCCGCGTTCAGATTGAAGACGAACGCCAGCACCGTCGCGATCGCCATATAAAGGTCATCGCGCACCTCCTGATTCTCGCGGCTGGTGTAATACACCGCACGCGCGAGCATGGGATATTCGAGGATCGGCACCGCCATCTCGCCCGCCAGCTCGCGAATCGCCAGCGCGGTCGCGCCGCGGCCCTTGGCGACCACCACCGGCACCTGGTCGCGTCCGCGATCGTAACGCAGCGCGACCGCAAAATGCGTCGGGTTGGTCAGCACGACATGCGCCTCGGCAACCGCACCGCGGGTGGAGCGGGACAGCATCGCGTGCTGGCGCGAGCGGATCTGCGCCTTCACCTCGGGATTGCCCTCGCTCTCCTTGTGCTCGTCCTTCTGTTCCTGCTTCGACATGCGCAGCTTCTTCATGCGCTGGAACATCTGCAGCGGTATGTCGAGCAGCGCGATCGCGACCAGCCCCATGGACATGACGATCATCAAGGTGGTGAGCGTACCGCCCAGCGCATCAACCGCAGCGCCAAGGTCCGATCGGGCAAGCCCCAGCGTCGTGCGCGCACTGCTCATCAGCAGCCACACGCCGATCGATCCCAGCAGCGCCACCTTGAGCAGCGACTTGCTCAGCTCGATCCAGCCATTCATGCCGAAAATGCGCTTCAACCCGGAGGCGGGATTAATGCGATTGCCCTTGGGCGCCAGCAGTCCGGCGTTGAACTGGAGCGAGCCGAGTGCCGCGGAACTGGCAACGCCAGCCGCCATCACGATCGCGAAGAGCGTCCCGAACGCAGGCAGCAGCTTCCACCCGGCCGCGGCAAGCGGGCGAAACGGCTGGAAATCCTCCACGTCGCCGCGCGTGAACTGGAAGCTTTCCGCCATCACGCCCTTGCACGCGGTGATCAGCATCGGCCCGAAGAAGACGAGCCACGCCACCCCCGCCAGCGCGACGAGCGCCGTTGCAAACTCACGTGATTTGAGGACGTCACCCTTTTTCCGCGCGTCCTTCAGACGCTTGGGTGTCGGGGCTTCTGTCTTTTCGCCGAACTCGTCAGCCAAGTACCAGGCTCCGTGCCGCTTCCAGGCCCTCGCGCACGACGACCAGCATGTAGTCCCCCATCGCCGGGAAGGCCGCCGCCATCGCGATGACGCCAACAGCGAGGCTCGCCGGCAGACCGATCGAGAACAGGTTCAGCGCCGGGGCCGACCGCGAGATCATACCGACCACCAGATTAAGGCAGAGTAAAAGGAAGCCGACCGGCAGCGCGAGGAGCAGGCCGGCAAAGAACGCATAACCGCCAAACAGCGCAATATCGCGCAGCTGGCCGGGCGCGAGCCAGGCAGCACCGGGCGGCAGCGCGGTATAGCTGCGCGCCACCGTATCGACGAGGACAAGGTGCCCGTCGACCGACAGGAACAGCAGCGTCAGCAGGATCGACAGGAACTGGCCGATCGCGGGCGAGGAGCGGCCCGTATTGGGGTCGACCATGTTGGCAAAGCCGATGCCCATCGACCCGCCAATGACTTCGCCGGCAATCAGCGGCGCCGCAAAGGCGATCTGGAGGATGAAGCCGAGCGCCAGCCCGACCAGCGCCTCGGCCGCAATCGCCAGAAAGGTCGCGACGGCGAACACCTGCGGCGGCGGTGTCACGTCATGCATCCCCAGCACCAGCACGCCGACGGCGCCGGCAAGGACGACGCGTACCTGTACCGGGACCGAGACATTGCCGAACACCGGCGCCGCAACAAAGGCCGCGCCGACGCGCACCATGACGAAGATCAGCGCCCACAATTGCGGCTCGATCGACAGGCCCAGCCCTAGCATCGCCGCGCCGCCCCGCCGGCCATTGCCGCCGCGTGCAGGTCGAGAACCCTCGTCACCGGCCTATCGAACCAGGTCGGGAATGCGTTCGAAGATCGAGACGGTGAAATCGCTGAGCAGCCCCAGGATCATCGCGCCGAAAATGACCAAGGACAGGCCGACCACGATCAGCTTGGGCACGAAGCTCAACGTCTGTTCCTGGATCGAGGTCGCGGCCTGGATCATGCCCAGGATAAGGCCGGAAACCAGCGCAGGGATCAGGATCGGCGCCGCGGCGAGCGCCAGCACCCAGAGCGTCTGGTTCGCGACGGTGAGGAAATAATCTGCGTCTACCATGCTGAATGTCCGACTTCTCACCTGCACCATGCGCTCGGTCGGCGCGGCTTGCGTGATCGCGCTACGTGGCGAAGCTGTTGGCCAGACTACCCATCGTCAGCGCCCAGCCATCGACCAGCACGAACAACAGCAGCTTGAACGGCAATGAGATGATCGTCGGGCTGAGCATCGCCATGCCCAGCGCCATCAGCACGGTGGCAACCACCAGATCGATTACCAGGAACGGCAGGAAGATCAGGAAGCCGATCTGGAACGCGGTCTTCAACTCGCTGGTCACGAACGCGGGCAGCAGCACCGAATAGGGAATGTCGTTGGGTGTCGCATAGGGCCCCGACTTTGCCATTTCGGCAAACATCGTCACATCCTTCACCCGCGTCTGCTTCACCATGAAGGCATGGAGCGGTGCACCGGCGGTCTTGATCAGGTCGGTACCTCCCATCTGCCCTGCGGCATAAGGCTGGATCGCGGTGGTGTTGATCTGGCTGATGACGGGCGCCATCACGAACAGCGACAGGAACAGGCTGAGGCCGATCAGCACCTGGTTGGGCGGCGTCTGCTGCAGGCCCATCGCCTGGCGCAGGATCGACAGCACGATGATGATCCGGGTGAAGCTGGTCATCATCAGCAGGATGCCCGGCAGAATGCTGAGCAGGCCCATGATGATAAGGACCTGCAACGACAGCGACATGGATCCCGAGCCGTTCGGCCCGCCGCCAAGCTGCCCCAGCGCGCGATCCACCGCATCCCCTGCTCCCGGTGCGGCAGGTGCCGGCGCGACCGGCGCGACCGGCGCGCCCTGTGCCAGCGCAGGCATGGCGACCAGCACCGCAACCAGGAAGGCAAAGGCGATCAACAGCACCTTGCCCCACGGGAACGGCACCGGGCGGCGGTGCTCGACATCGCGGAACAGGGCCGGGCCGTTGCCGACGCGGGTCACGCTCACGAAAAGGTCCTCGGCGCGTCGGCACGATCGACCAGCGTCACCCCGCCGCGGCCGACCGACACCAGCAGCCGCTTGCCCTCGAACTCCACCACCGCGAGCCGCAGCCCCGGCGAGATCATCATCGTCTCCTTGACGTTGATGAGGCGTGTATCGGTACGTCCCGGCATTCGACTTTCCAGCCGCCGCCACAGGTACAGGCAGCCGATCATCAGGCCGCAGACGAGCGGCAGCAACACGATCAGCTTCAGGATATAGGACCACATCATCGCAGTTGATCAGCCGCGCTTGTCGGGATTGACGAGCTCGGTCATGCGCACGCCGAAGCGGTCGCCCACCGTCACCACTTCGCCGCGGCCGATCAGCGTTCCGTTGACGAACACGTCCAGCAGCTCGTTGGCCTGACGGTCCAGCTCAATGACGCTCGACTCGCCCAGCGCCAGCAGCTCGCGCAGCGTCAACTGGGTGGAACCGATTTCGACCGTCAGCTTGACGTCGACGTCCTGCAGCAGGCGAAAATTCGCGGCGAGGGCGCCATCGCCCATGTCCTTTGGCGGGAAGCCGCCGCTCATGTCGTTCACTGGGTCAATCCTTCGAGAGAAGCGAGCGAGGTCAGTTTGATCGCGGCATGGCCGTTCGACGTCCCCACCGTGCCGGTGCCGAGGCGATCGTTGCCGACCATCACCGGCACGTCCTGGCCGAAGCTGATCGGGATCACGTCACCGGGCTGAAGCGACATCAGCTTGGACAGGCGGATCGTCGGTTCCGCGAGGACGGAGCGTACCGGGAAGCGGATGTTCATTGCCGCGCGGGTCAGCGCCGTCTGCCACAGGGCATCCTCGGCCGCCGCCTTCGCCACGACCTTGCCGGTCAGTGCGGTGCCGTGCGGCTTCAGAGCACTGACGGGGTAGACGATGTCGACAAAGGCCGGCTTGTCCTGTCCCGGCGCAATACCGAACCGGGTGACGATCATCGCGTCATCGCCGTCGAAATCGGCGAGCATCGAGGCATTGGCCTCGCACCGCCCGATCGAAAATGACACGCGGGCCAGCGGCTCCCAGGCGGCGGTCAGCGGGCGCGCGATCATGTCGCCCAGCCGCGCGACCATCGCCTCCGCCGCGGGTGAGAATTCGCGCGGCATGTCGGCCGGCGCGGCGCCCGTGCCACCGAAGAACAGGTCGAGCAGCTCCAGCACGAACTCGCCGTCCAGCACCAGCAGCGCGGTGCGATCGTCCATCCCCATCGGCAGCCACGCAGTCAGCCGGTCAGGGCGCTCCGCGCGATAATCGGCGAACCGCTGCACCGCGAGCGGCTCCGCCCAGGCCCGCACCTCTTCGCGCAGCAACGGCTCGAACACGCCGCGAATCCCCCGGGCGAGACGCGCCGAGAGATGCTGCAGCGTGTGCAGGTCGCCGAACGGATTGAGCTTTGCTTGCCCGAGCACGCCGGCCTGAACCGGCCGTGCGCGGGATCGCTCGCGCCGTTCGCGCGGAGGAGAGGACGTGGCGTTAACCATGCACGTTCACTGAACAACGAAATTGGTAAAGTAGACGTTACCAACGCCGCCAAAGCCTTCCTTTTGCTTCAGCGTCGTGTTGATTGCGCCCTCCAGCCGCTTGGCCAGCGCCATCTTCCCGGCGGACGAAAAGACCTGGTCCTCGGTGGTGTCGCCCAGCGTCATCAGGATCGCGGAGCGGATCGCGATATCGTTCGCCTTCAGGTTCTGGATGACCTTCTCATCATACGGCGTCGAGATGGCGATGCCGACCTGGATGAAATGCACCGAATCCTGGAGATAGGCGGTAAACTCCTTTTCCAACGCGTAATAATTGGACGCGTAGGGGCCCGCCGCGCCTTCCGGCGTCGGCTTTTCCTCGCCACCGCCATGCCCGCCTTCGTCGCCCTCTGGCGCGGGCTGCGCACCCTTGGGCACCAGCTTGGGCTTGTTCGGATCTTCCGCATGTGCAGCGCCGACGAGGCCGGATCCGGCCGCATAGAGGCCGGCACCGACCCCCCCGCCGACCAGCACGAGGCCGCCGACTGCCATCACAATGATCTTGCCCAGCTTGCCCTTCTTCTTGGGCGCGCCCTCGGCCTGTTCCTTGTCACTCATTGGTCAAACGTCCCTGGTGTTCACGCGATTCGGTCGTCGTCCCCGCCACCGGCATCGCTGGTGGCGAGATGGGTCGAACGGTTGGATGTGGCTGGCGCGCCGGTCGGCGTGCGCTGCGCCTGTGGCTGCTGCTGATGCTGCTGCCCGGTGCTGCTGCCATCGCCGAGATGCGCCGACAGCTTCAGCCCGCGCGCCTCCGCAAGCTCGACGAGCCGCGGCTGTGCCTCGGCTAGGATCTGCCGGGTTTCGGGGCTCTGTGCGATCATCTGCACCGCGACCGCATCACCCTCGCGGCGCAGCGACACGTCGATCGCGCCGAGCTTGTCGGGCACCAGCCGGATGCTGGTATCCACAGCGTCCAGCGCGTCGCGGATCATCTCGATCCGGCCAATCATCTTCATTGGCCAGTCGTTGCTGGTCATGACGATCGGCGCAGCCGCCATAAGGTCGCTTCCGGCTGCGGCCGACGAAGCAATGCCCACCGATGCGATCAGTCCTTCCGCAGGATCAAGGTGGCGTTCGTCGCGCACTGCCTGGTGAATGGCAGCGGCGAACACCTGCGCCGCCGGCGCGATCGCCGGCACGGCTGCAGGTTGCGGCACGGCCTGAGGCGCGAGCGATGGCACCTGAACCACCGGAGCCGTCGGGGTCACAGCTGAACCGCGCCCCGCCTGGCCCGCGCGGTCCGAGATGATGGTGACTGGCGACAGAAACGGCGCGTCGCTCTCGAGGGCCACCTTCTCCGGAGATTGAACACCGACAGTGACCGGCGGCTCGCCCGCTGCGCCCAAACTGGCGCGAGGAACGGCGGCCGCAGCGATTGGCGCCGTTGAACGCGTGACAGACGCATCGCCCGAAGCCGGACTTGCCTCGACCGTGGCCGCCCGCGGGGTCACGACCGCGTCAACAATCGCCGGCCTGCCAACCAGTGGTTCGACGTTCTCGGTGTCTGCTGCCCCGACCATCAGAGCGCCGCGGACGGCTGGCGTCGCGTTCGCGGCAATCACCGGACGATCAGCTAGCAACGGCGCCATCACCGGATCTGCGTCCGACGCGGCATGCCCCTCGCTGACCTGAGGTGCAGCGACCATGTGGTCCGTCGATTTCAAGGGATCGTCGCGGCCCATCTCATGCAACGCCGCATCTTGAGGCGTCGAGGCCGCGGCGGGCGCAACCAGCGGCGGCAGCTCCACGGCGGGAAGAGCGACCGACACCATGAGCGACGCCCTGCCACTGGTAAGCGTGGGCGCAGCCATCTGACCGCCGTCACCTGCAATCGCGGCCAGGTCGGGCGTGGGAGCCGCCTCTCTCGCCACCGACACTGCGCGTTGCGACAACGCGGCGACGCCGGCGGCGGCGACGGCCGCAGTATCGACATCTCCTGCACCCGGAATCGCACCCGGCAGCTCAATCGGATCAACCTCGTCAGGCTCACACATCAGGAACGGCAGCGGCGCTGCAATCGCGGCCGTCGCAGCAGCGCCACGGGTAACCGGCGGCCCAACCCCTGCCGCATCGAACGACGGCGGCACCAGGTCACACATCGGCATCGCGAGCCACAGCGCAAGCAATTCGCCGTGCGGCAGCTCCTCGCTGCCGGGGCTTGCCGGCAAGGTCTTGCCGCCTGCCGCCTCGGCTTGCCGCGTGCCGCCGGTACCCAGTTCGATCATCGGCGCCATCTGCAACAACGACGCGAACAGCGCCGCCTCAGCCGGCATCGCCACGCCTGGTCCCGCCATCGGCACCGACAGCGCGCCAGCCACTGGGGCCTGAGAATGGAAGGAGATCAACGTCATCGCGGCAGTCGGTCACTCGTCGTGAAGAACCGACCTAATGATCAGCAAGGATCGTGCCGAACCTTGCGCGTCGGAGGCGCATCTTGCAGCGCCCGGATGGCGCGCAGCGCCGCCTCTGCCTCGCCACGCGCGATCAATTTTTCCACCGCACTCTGATCGCGCTTCGCCGATCGCGTGGCTTCGCTCGCGCGGTCCGCTTCCGCCGCCGCCGTCCGCACGCGGTTCTCGATCACCTCGGCATTGCGGTGCAGCTTTTCGCGGTAATGCGCCATCGCCGCAAAGGAGACGGCAGCGCCCGGCCCTTCTCCCGGTGCCACGGCGGAGGCGAGCTGTGCGATCCGCTGCGACAGCGCGGTCTCGCTCGCGACCTGCTCATGCGCACGGCTTTCCGCCGCCCGCGCCATGCCCAATTGCAGCGTGCGGACGCGGTGGAGGCGCTGGAGCTTCTTGTTATCCATCGCCGAAGACGCCGGTCAGCTCGGTCACCGCATCGTCCAGCGAGACGCTGGCGTCAGAATCCTGCCGGATGAACTCCATCACTGCCGGGTGATAGGCGATCGCCGCATCGATTGCGGGATCGGCGCCCGCGCGATAGGCTCCCATCAGCACCAGATCGCGGTTTTCCTCATATGTCGCCAAGTGCCGGCGCAGCACGCGCGCGGCCTGAACATGCGCCTTTGCCGCAATGTCGGTCATCACGCGGCTGACCGACTTCGACACGTCGATCGCGGGATAGACGGCATGTTCGGCCAGCGCGCGGCTCAACACGATATGGCCGTCGAGGATCGAACGGGCGGAATCGACCACCGGATCATTGCCGTCATCGCCATCGGCCAGCACCGTGTAGATCGCGGTGATCGCGCCGCCGGTGTTCACATCCGTCCCGGCGCGCTCGATCAGGTTCGGCAGCATCGCGATTGCCGACGGCGGATAGCCGCGCGCCGACGCCGGCTCGCCCAGCGCGAGCCCGATCTCACGCCCGGCATGCGCCACGCGGGTCAGCGAATCCATGATGAGGAGCACGTTCTTGCCCTCGTCACGAAACGCCTCCGCAATCGCAGTCGCGCGAAGGGCGCCGCGGATGCGCAGCACCGGGGAATGATTGGCCGGCACCGCGACGACCACCGAACGCTGGCGCGCCTCGCCCGCCACCTTGGTCTCCAGGAAGTCGGCAACTTCGCGGCTGCGTTCGCCGATCAGGCCGATGACGATCACGTCCGCCTTGGCCGCGCGCACCATCATGCCCAGCAGCACCGACTTGCCGACGCCCGAACCCGCCATGATGCCGACGCGCTGGCCCTTGCCGATGGTGAGAAGCCCGTTGATCGCGCGCACGCCGACATCCAGCGGCTCGAGCACGCGGCCACGATCGAGCGGCGACTGGAGCTTGCCGGCCAGCGGCCAGCGGCCGGCGCCGCGGATAGGACCCAGCCCGTCGATCGGATTGCCCGCGCCGTCGACCACCCGGCCGAGCAGCGCCTCGCCCACTTCCGCCTCGCCCGGCGCGCCGGTCGGGCGCACCGGCATCTGCGGCAGCAGCGCGGCGGGGCCGCCAAGGTTCATCAGAAGGGTGCGGCCATTGCGAAAGCCGATTACCTCCGCCTCCACACCGACACCCGCATCACCGATGCGGCAGACCGTGCCGACCGGCAGCGTCAGCCCGACCGCCTCCATCAAAAGGCCGTCATAGGACGCCAGCCGCCCCGCGACCTTCGGCGCAGGCCGGAAATCGGCATTGCCCAGCGATTCCAGATAATCGGCAGTGAAGCGGTGGAGCATCTACTATCCTGGAAAAAAGCGGCCCGTCCAAATGGTCGCTGCCAGCGAGCGGACGGGTCAGAGCGCGGGAACGGCAACCTTCTCGAGCGTGCTGGTCAACTGTTCGAGCCACAGGTCAGGGCCATCCTCGACAATGGTGGAAGCCGCCTCGAGCACGAAAGACCCGCGCCCAAGCGACGCGTCACCGACGGAAAAGATCGTGTCGGGAAGGCGTCCGTCCAGCAGCGCGACATCGTCCGGGTGCACGCGCAGGATGGCGCTTTCCGACTGGTCGGCCAGCAGATCCGACGCCGCGTCCACCCGCCCGGCGAGCAGATCGCCCGAAATGCCGACCTGGTCGATCAGCCCGCTGACAAGGTGCAGCACCGTCTGGCGCAGCTGCGCGGCGGTCCGCTCGCGATCGACGCGCTGGTCAGAGCGAAGCGCCGCAAGGATCCCCTGCACCAACGCCGAGTCACGCTCGACCGACGCGGCATATTCGGCCCGGGCAGCAGCATAGCCGGCATCAAAACCGGCCTGATGCGCCTCCGCCAGCCGATCGATCATCGGCACGTCCGCCATCGCGGCGACGACCGGATCGATGTGCGCCGTTTCGTCCAGCGCCTCAGCAGCCGCTGCCTCGGCGTGATCCTCTGCCCCATCCGCCATGCCATGCGGTTGCGACGAGGCGCAGAACGCCTCCTCGATCCGCGCGATCATGTCACCGGGCGAGAAGCCCGGCGCGCGTTCGGCAAACACCCTCTGCAGGCGAAGCGCGGCATCATCCTGGCGCGGCGCGAAGCCGGCGACGAACACATTGGCCCCTGTCCCCGACGTGGCTGTCCCCGATGTGGTTGTCCCCGACGTGGCCGTCCCCGACCTGGCTGCCTCAGACATAATCGTCCTCGCCCCCACCCATCATGATCGTGCCATCCTTGGCGAGCGTACGGGCAATGGCGATGATCGCCTTCTGCGCATCGAGCACTTCCGACAGGCGCATCGGGCCACGCGCTTCCATCTCGTCGCGGATGCCGTCGGCCGCACGGGCAGACATGCAGCCGAGGAAGCGGTTGCGCGCCGCCTCATCCACGCCCTTCAACGCGCGGGTCAGGATGTCGCTGTCGATGTTGCGGATCAGCGTGCCCAAATTCTTGTCGTCCATGTCGAGCAGATTGTCGAAGACGAACATTGCCTCCTCGATCGCCCGTGCGGTTTCCTTGTCCAGCTTGAACAGCTTGGGCATGACGCGCTGCTCGGTCGCCTTGCGTGCGCCCTGCAGGATCTTCGCCGCCTCGCGCGTACCGCCCAGCTTCACCTGCGTGCCCTGCGCAGCGCTCACCGCGCGGCTGCCGATCATCGTCTTCAGCGTCTCGACCGCTTCCGGCGTGATCGGGCCAAGCTTGGCGATCCGGTGCAGGATCTCGGGTTGCGCCGCGTCGGGCAGCAATTCCAGCACCTGCGCCCCGACCGCCGGGTCAAGGTTGGCGATCAGCAAGGCGCAGACCTGCGGGTGCTCCTTTTCGATCATCGCCGCGATGTCCGTCGCGTCCAGCCAGTCGAGCAGCTCGATCTCGCATGCCGCTTCCGGCGGGGTAATGCGCGCCAGCACGCTTTCCGCCTTCTCCTGACCCAGCGCGCGGTGCATCACCGCCTCGATCTTGGGCTTGGGGTCGAAGGTGATGCCGGTCCGCTCACGCGCGCGCCCGACGAAATCGTCCAGCACGCCCTCGACGTCCGCCTCGCTGACATCGGCGACGGTGTACATCGCACGGCCCAGCTCGCGCACCTCGTCGGGCTCGAGCTTCTGGAGGATCGCCGCGGCCTCCTCCTCGCCCACCAGCATCATCAGCACCGCGGCACGTTCGGTACCGGTAAAGGTGCGCAGCGCGATCTCGCTCACTGCGCGGTCGCCTTCATCATGTCACGCACCGCGAGCGCAGCGCGCGCCGGATTGTCGCGGGTGAAGCCGCGAACCTTGCCGATCCGCTCGTCGTAATTGCGGCTCGCCTCGATCTCGTCCAGGGTCACCGGCGGTGCCACGGCGATCTCGGCGGCGCCAATCGTGCCCTCCATGCCGTCACCGCTGCCCTCGCCGCCCGCGGCAAGCATCGCGCGCGCCGGTGCCTCCGCCTCTTCCTTCTTCTTCATCAGCGCCTTGGCGAGCGGGCGCACGCCCAGCAGCAGGACCAGCAGCGCGATCAGGATCGCGGTCACGTTGCGCGCAATCACCGGCATCCAGCTATTGTCATACCAGGCGGGACCATCGCTGGCGCCCTCGCCTTCACCGGCGAACTTGCGGCTGATCACCGTCACCTGATCATTGCGCCCCTGATCATAGCCAACCGCGGAGCGGACCAGCTGGGTGATCTGGTTGATCTCCATCGCGGTGCGCTTGCCCTGTTCAGGCTCGCGCAGCAGCACCGCTACCGACAGGCGCTTGACCCCGCCCGGCGCCGCCCGCGTCACCGACACTTCGCGGCCGAGATCGTAGGAGCGGGCGAACTGATCGGACTGCTTGTTCGGATTGGGCGCCGGGCCGCCAGCGACCGGCTGGCCCGGGGCGACGGGCTGACCGTTCGCGCCCGTCGCGGCCTGCGGCTGCTGCAATGCTGCGGCGGGCGGCGGCGTGTTGCTCAGCGCGCCGGGGATGCCGCCGGGTGCCTGGCTGTCGGGCGCCTGGTTGCCGGTCCAATTGCCGGTTTCGGCGCGCAGCGCGCCTTCCTTCTCGTAGCTTTCGCGCGTCGCGGACGTCTCGTCCATGTTGACGTCGGCCTGCACCTCGGCGGTGAAGTTGCCCGCGCCTACCAGCGGCGTCAGCAGCTGGATCAACTGCGTGCGGTACTTTTCCTCCACCTGCCGCTGCAGCGCAATCCGCTGCTCGGTGCCGCTCTGCCCCATGCCGCCCGGCTTGGAGAGCAGGCCGCCCATCTGGTCGACGATCGTCACCGCCTCAGGCTTCATGCCCGGCACCGATGAGGCGACGAGGTTGATGATCGACTGCACCTGCGCCTCGCTCAACGCACGGCCACCCTGCAGCTTCACCACCACGGAGGCCGAAGGCTGGGCATTATCGCGCACGAACACGCTGGATTCCGGCATCGCCAGATGAACGCGCGCCTCGGTCACGACATCGATCTCCTGGATCGATCGCGCCAGCTCCGTTTCGCGCGCCTGGCGCAGCCGCTCGCCCTCGACGGCGCGGCTGACGCCCATCGGCAACTGATCGAGGATAGCGTAGCCGCCCGGCGCTGCCTTGGGCAGGCCCTGGCCCGCCAGCAGCAGGCGCGCGCGGGAATAATCCTCCTCGTTCACCGTCACCGCATCGGTCGCTTCGTCGATGTGGCTGGTAATGCTCGCCGCGGACAGCGCCTGGGTGACGGCCGCCTTGTCGGCGTCCGGCAGCCCCGAATAGAGCATCTTCTGCGGCGGCGTGGACAGCGCCGACCATGCCAGCGCCGAGGCACCGATCAGGCTGACCATCAGCGCCATCGGGCCGGCACGGCGCACCGCGGGCTGTGCGAACACGCCCTGGATCTGCTTCAGCGGGTTCGCGAAGCGCTCCGGGATCACAGAGTTCGGCTGGCCGGGGTTCGTAGGGGCAAGTGCGTTAGCCATATCAGACCGGCATGCTCATGATGTCCTTGTACGCGGACAGGATCTTGTTGCGGACTTGCAGCGTCGCCTCGAAGCCGACCGAGGCCTCCTGCCGGGCGAGCATCACCTTCGCGATGTCGACCGTCTCGCCACGCTCATAGGCTTCGGTCAGCGCGGAGGATTTCTGCGACTGCGCATTCACCGATTGAAGCGCGCTTTCCATTGTCGCGGCAAAACTTCCCGCCTGTTGCGCGCCGGAGGCGGGCGCACTCTCCGCCACCGCGACGGTCGCATTCGCCCGGCTCAGCGCCGCGTTGCGCTCCAGGATCTGGGCACGCAGCGCCATCACCCGGTCGACCCCGCCTACACCACCAACACCGCTCATGCCGTCAGTCTCCGATCATGCGGCGCGGCGATCTCTTCACCCTGCTCGCGCGCCTTCGCGAGACGGTAACGCAAGGTTCGTTCCGAAATGCCGAGGCGGCGGGCAGTTTCGATACGATTTCCGCCGCACGCCTTCAAAGTCTCGCGGATCGCGGCAAATTCCGACAGCTGGACGACCGACCCGAGCGTCGTGGCCCCCGGTGCCGCAGGCTCATCGGCAAAGACGAACGGGCGCGGCGCGCTGGCGCGATCGAACAGGATGTGATCGGCCTCGATCGTCTCGCCACCGCAGAACAGCAAAGCGCGCTGGATGACATTCTCGAGCTCGCGAACATTTCCGGGCCAGTCATGCGCGACCAGCTTGGCGATCGCCTCGTGCGAGGGCCAGGGAACCACGGCGCGAACGCCGGCATGACGCAGGATCATCGTCGCGGCGAGCGCCGGCACGTCCTGCGCACGATCCGCCAGCGCCCGCGTGGTGAGCGGAAACACCGACAGGCGATAGTACAGGTCGGCGCGGAAGCGGCCGGCGGCCACCTCTTCCTGAAGGTCGCGGTTGGCGCAGGCGACGACGCGTACGTCGATCGGCACCGGATGCGTCGCGCCGATCGGAACGACTTCGCGCTCCTGCAGGACACGCAGCAGCTTGGCCTGCAGCGGCAGCGGCATCTCGGCGATTTCGTCGAGCACGATGGTGCCGCCATTGGCCGCGCGGAAGAAGCCCTCACCCCCCGACGACGCGCCCGTGTAGCTGCCCTTCACATGGCCGAACAGCATCGCTTCCAGCATGGTTTCGGGCAGCGCGGCGCAATTGATCGCAATGAACGGGCCGTCCGCGCGCCCCGAATTGCGATGGATCGCACGCGCCAGCACTTCCTTGCCGGTGCCGGTCGGCCCGTTGATCAGGACGGTGATGTCGGCAGCGGCAACGCGCTCGGCCAGCGCGAACAGCGCCAGCGTCTCGGGATCGGCGGCGGTGGGAAGCTCGGGGCCGCCCGCCAGTGCGCGGGCAAAGGCATTGCCGACCACCGAATCGGCATGATCGAACCGCAGCCGCGCCGGCGCACCATCGCGAAACGGCGTCACCTGCGGCGCGCCGCGCGACAGGATGACGGTGCGCGCCGGCACGGGAGAGGCCTCGCCCTCGGCCACCAGCCACGCAGTATCCGGCTGCGGGCGCCCGGACGGCGCGGCAACGACAAAGCCCTGCGCGCGAAGCGAGGAAACCAGCGTGACATGCGTATCGGCAACAGCAGCGGACGGAACGATCGAGCGCAAAACTTTTCCCCCACGGAATGATCCTGTCTCTAGGCGTTAGTTGGTTAACGACCTCTTGAGCCGGCAGCCGGCCGGCAGAATTTTTCCGGGTGCGCATCGCGCGCGCGCCAGTGCGCTCGAACGGGCCCGCGCACGCGAACGGGCGCACCCCTGCCCGAACCCGCGCGCGAGGAAGCCCGGCTCAGGCCGCCGCTTGCCGCCTTGCCGGAATGCCGGCCAACTCTTGCCGGCTGCCGGCAATCGCCCCCTATCGTCAGAGCACGCGGTCCCCATTTCCGGCCGTCCGGACGGCCTGCAAAAAAGTTCTAAAAGCTTCCGCGCCTTGGCCGTTTCGTATGGCGACGGCTCGGCCCTCCGCTCTGGGGGCGGCGGGGCGGTCGTAGACACAAAGGAACGAACGATGACCGTTATCAACAGCAACATCTCGTCGCTGCGCGCCAGCAATGCTTCCGCGAAGGCTCAGTCGGCGCTCTCGACCGCCATGGAGCGCCTGTCGACCGGCAAGCGCATCAACTCGGCCAAGGACGACGCCGCCGGCCTGGCGATCGCAAGCTCGATGACCGCGCAGATCCGCGGCATGAACCAGGGCATCCGCAACGCGAACGACGGCATCTCGATGGCGCAGACCGCTGAAGGTGCGCTGGACGAGGTGAGCAACATGCTCCAGCGCATGCGCGAGCTGACGGTGCAGGCGAAGAGCGGCACCTACTCGGCAGGCGCGACTGGCGACGCCGGGAACATCAAGCTGGAGATGGACGCACTGAAGACGCAGATCACCAGCGTGCTCTCCAACACTGAATTTAACGGCACCAAGCTGTTCGCAAGCACTGCGGACGACGTGAAGATCCAGGCAGGTGCCAACAAGGAAGACGTCGTCACCTTGGAATTTGAGCAACTCAATGCCACCGGAGACGAAATTGCAACCGCTCTCGCCATCGACGTGACTGTGGCCGAGGCTGCCGATGGCGATTATCTCAGCGCATTTGATGATGCACTTGGGCAAGTCGCTACCGCGCGCGCCAAGCTCGGTGCGTCGCAAAATCAGCTCGAGTCTGCGGTTAACAACATGACCGCAAACGTCACCAACCTGTCGGACGCACGCAGCCGTATCGAGGACGCGGACTTCTCGGCGGAATCGACCAATCTCGCCAAGGCGCAGATCCTGTCGCAGGCGTCTACCGCGATGCTGGCGCAGGCCAATCAGTCGCAGCAGGGCGTGATGAAGCTGCTCGGCTAATCCGTCGGCGGCACCGGCATCGCCCCCAATTGGGTGTCGGTGCCGCTCCGCTCACTGTAGCAGCGACGGACGAGGAAACCCGGTGGCCATGTGCCGCCGGGTTTTCGCGTTTGGGGTAGGCGCAATACTTGCGCCCGTTCGTGTCGAGCGAAGTCGAGACACCAAGCGTAGCGACTTGGGGCATGTCCCTCGACGTTGCTCGGGACGAACGCGGTGGGGTTCGCGTCTCGATGACGAACGGCTGAGGGTGGCTAGACGGTGATCCGATAGTCGATCGGTTTGAAGCTGCCGCCGTTCGATGAATAGGCCGAACAGGCCGTGAGGCCGATGACGAGGTCCATCGCGGCGCGGAAGGTGATCTTGTCGCCCGCCTTGCTAATCGGGGGGAGGACTTCGAGCTTTCCGGTTTCGCCGTTCACCGGCACGTTCATGAAGCAGTTGAACGCGCAGGGGATCATGTCTTCGGTGACGCCATAGGGCGCGAGCGCCTCGGCGAGGTTGCCGAAGCAGCCGCGGTGGAGCGGCTTGTCCGGGTAGAAGTGCCGGAACGTATCATAGCTGCACGGGGTGAGCAGGAAATCGTGGCGGCCGACGTCGTCGGCGACGATCTCCAGCATGGGGCGTGAGCGGTTGGAATAAAGCGTGTGGCCGGTGGTGAGATAGATCGTCTCGGCATAGTCGAGGGTGCGGCCGGAGGAGATCGCTTCGCCCACATCATCGGCGTTGAAGGCGAGCAGGTCCGACACCTGGACGCCCTTGGGATCGATCACTTCGAGCAGCGCGCCGGTGGGAAGCTTGAAGGCGGTGCCGCTGCGTTCGGGGATGCGGGTCGCGTCAGTCATTCTGGCCCTGGTAATGGAAGGGGCAGCGCCAGCTCTCCTCGACCACGCGGCCGCTATATTGCCGCGCCTCGCTCGACTCGCCGTGACGGGCGAGCATGGGGTTGCGCGAGCCGGCGAGCGCCTCGTCGCGGACGAGGATCTTCTCGCGCATCCCCTCGTACCGGCCCTCGGCGCGCAGGATCTCGAACTGGTCGTGCAGGTTGAACACCAGCGCCGGCTTGGCAAAGCGGCGCGCCGGGCGGCTGGCATGGGGGTGAAGCCCGACGACGAAGAACGCCTCCCCGCCGAAGCTTAGCGAGAAATGCGGGTCCTCCGGATCATGGCTGACGCGATGGTCATATTCCTGGCCGCGCCACACGTCCTTGTCAGACAAGGATTGCACGCGATCCCACAGCGCCTGCTCGAACGCCGGCTCGTCGAGATCCTCGGGGCCGTTGAACACCACCGCAAAGCTGCGGAACAGTGCCGGCTCCTCGCGATAGGCGGAGGCAAAGCGCAGCAGGCCATCGTGGATGCGCAGGTCGTCCCACCCGCTGTCGATGCGGTTGCAGGCCAGGACGTTCAGCGTCCCCTTGGCGAGCGCCGCCTTGGCGCCGACGCAGGGGAACAAGCGGTCCTCAACATGGTGCTGAAGCAGGCGCTCGAATCGATCCTGATCCTCGTGGCGCCAGGGAAACAACGGTGTAGCGGGCTGAGGCATGGGCCCGAGATACGCTCAGCCCGGCGGGAGTGTTCCCGGCGAACCGCTTGATATCGATCAAGATCCGCCTCGTGGCGGCTCCTTCCCTCAGCCGCGCAGCAGCGTCTTCTTCAGCCGCGCGTGTGCCGCGCTCTTGATCTGGCACACGCGCGCCGCACCGACGCCCAGCACTTCGCCGATCTCGTCGAGGTTCAATTCCTCGACATGATAAAGCTGGATCACCAGCTGTTCGCGTTCCGGCAACGCCGCGATCGCCGCGATCAGCCGGTCACGCTGCTGCCCCTCGGCGAGCTGGTCGAACGCGTTGGGCTCGTCGCTGGCAAACCAGGGCTGGTCGTCGACATAAACGTCGTCGATCGATTCGAACTTCACCGCCTCCGCGGCGGCGTAATCCAGCCGAAGCTTCTCCACCGTCACCCCCAGCCGCTTTGCCGTCTCGTCATCCTTGGGTGGGCGGCCAAGCTCGCCGGTCAGCGTCTGCACCGTACGGGCATAGTCGCGCCGCCGCTTGATCGCCCCGCGCGTCATCGCGGCGTGGCGGCGAAGCTCGTCGATCATTGCCCCGCGCAGCCGGGTGGTGAGATATTGCTTGAAGGTCACCTGCCCGCGATCCTCGAACGATCCCGCCGCCTCGACCAGCGCGACCAGCCCGGTCTGCACCAGATCCTCCACCTCGATCGCGGTCGAAACGCTGCCATGGACATGCCACGCCAGCCGGCGGACGAGCGGGAGGTGTTCGCGCACCAATGCCCCTTCATCGCGCGCGCGCTGCCGCGGCGAATAGGTCAGCGGCATCGCCTCGGCGAAGGCTGCGGCCATCGGCATCGCGCTCACGCCGCCACCGCCATCTGGGGCTGGCCCGCACCAATTGCAGGATGCGTGTCATTCGCGCCGATCACGGCGACGACCTCGACGGCCTTGTCCTCGGGGACTTCGAAGAAGCTCATGACGGGGGTATCCGGCAGACAGGTTTTGACCAACTTGCGGATCGCGACGCGGATCGCGGGCTGCACGACGAGTGCGAAGGGCTTGGCCTCGGCGATCATCGGCTGGGCGGCGCGCTGCAGCGCATCGACGATGCGGCGGCCGAGTTCCGGCTCGACGACATGGCGGCGCGACGGGTCTGACCGCATCGCCTGGCCAAGCAGGCCCTCGAGGCCACCCTCCAGCGTCATCACGCGCAGCGGCTCGCGCACGCCGCACAATTTCTGGATGATCAGCGGGCCCAGCTCCGGGCGGATCAGCTCGACGATTTCCTCGGCATCCTGCGTGCGCTGCGCGACGACCGCGATGGCCGACGCGATGCGGCGGAATTCCTTCAGCGTGATACCTTCGTTGAGCAGCGCCTTCAGCACGCTGGTCAGCGTGGTGAGCGACAGCGGCTGCGGCACCATCGAGGCGACGAGCTGCGGGTTTCGCTCCTTCAGCCCGTCGAGCAGCGCCTGAACCTCGTCCGCGCCCAGCAGGTCGGCGGCATTGGCGCCCAGCGCATGGTTGAGGTGGGTGGCGATCACGGTGCCGCTATCGACCACCAGGTAACCCGCGCCGGTCGCGGCATCGGCATCACCCGGCGCGATCCATGTCGCCTCGAGCCCGAACGTCGGGTCCTTCGCCTTCTTGCCCTGCAGCTCGCCAAAGCCGGTGCCGGTGTCGAGCGCCAGCATCTCGTCCGGCGACACCTGATCCTCGCCGACGACCACGCCGCCCACGAGGAGGCGATAGGTGTAGGGCGCGAGGTTGATGTCGTCGCGCACCTTCACCTGCGGCACGACGAAGCCGAGTTCCTTCGACAGCTGCCGGCGCACGCCAGTGATCCGGCCCATCAGCGGCGCGCCCTTGCGCTCATCGACCAGCGGCACGAGGCCATAGCCAATGTCGAGATTGACCATCATGCCGTCGGTCACTTCCTCCCAGCCGATGCGCGACTGGTCGACCGGCTCGGGCGCGGCGACTTCCTCGATGGGCGCCGGGCGCTGCGCGATCTTGTGCAGCTTCCACGCGGTGAAGCCGGCGATCGCGGCGGCGGGCAGCAGAATGAGGTGCGGCATGCCCGGCATGACGCCCAACAGGCCAAGGATGCCGGCCACCGGCGTCCAGGTGCGCGGGCTACCGAATTGGCTGCCGATCTGGCCGGCAAGATCCTTCTCGCTCGACACGCGGGTCACGATCGCGGCGGCAGCGATCGACAGCATCAGCGCCGGCAGCTGCGCGACCAGCGCGTCGCCGATCGCGAGCAGCGTATAGGTCTTGGCCGCTTCGGCGATCGACAGCCCGTGACTGACCGGGCCCAGGATCAGCCCGCCGATGATGTTCGCCGCAAGGATCAGGATTGCGGCGATCGCATCGCCCTTCACAAACTTCGACGAACCATCCATCGAGCCGTAGAAATCCGCCTCCGTGGACACCTCGATACGGCGCTTCTTGGCTTCGTCGGGCGTCATCAGTCCGGCGTTGAGATCGGCGTCGATCGCCATCTGCTTGCCGGGCAACGCGTCGAGCGTGAAGCGCGCCGACACTTCGGACACGCGGCCCGCGCCCTTCGTCACCACGATCAGGTTGATGATCATCAGGATCGCGAAGACGAAGATGCCGACGATATAGTCGCCGCCGATCAGGAAGCTGCCGAACGCCTCGATCACATGGCCCGCCGCCGCCTCGCCCTCATGGCCGTGCACCAGCACGACGCGCGTCGACGCGACGTTGAGGCCCAGGCGAAACAGCGTCGCGAACAGCAGCACCGTCGGGAAGGACGAGAAGTCGAGCGGCTTCTGCGCATTCAGCGCGACCATCAGCACGGCCAAGCTGATCGCGATATTGGCGACGAAGAAGATGTCGAGGAGGAAGGCCGGGATCGGCACGACCATCACGAGCACCAGCAGCAGGATCGCGGCGGGCAGCGCCACCTGGCGCGAATTGGCGAGCAGCTTCACTTAGGTCAGCCCCCCATGCTCGCGAGCATCATGTACGCCAGCCGGGCATTATCCGGCGACGGGCGCAGCAGGTTGGCTGCCTGCGCCGATGCCTGATTGGCGGTCCGGCCCATGGCGGCATTGGCCCAGGTCATCGCGTCGGATGCGGACTGGTTCGCGCCGGTGATCACCGTCGCCCCCTCCATGTCGAGCATCTGGGCGGCAAATTGCAGACGCGGCAACGAATTGCCGGCATTGCCGGTGCTGCCGGCAGGCCCCGCCCCATCGCCCAGCTTCGCGCCGAACCGCTCGTACACTTCGCTCAGCGAGCGGGCGGAGCCGTCGCGGTTGAAGAATACGTTGCGGTTCGCGCCGGCCGCGGCGGGGAACATGCTCGCAGCGTTGCGATCGGGCGATACCTGCATTGCCTTCAGGAACTGCTTGGCCCCGCCCAGCCCCAGGAAATGCGCCATGTAGAGATCAGTGCCGGTCGCCTCGCGGCCAAGGCTCGCCTCCAGCGCATCCTTGTTGTCGGACGCATGTTCGGCCGCCATCAGCGACGCGGCTTCGGGGTTGTTGCGCAGGTCGAGGATCGCGCGGCGCAGGCCGGGATCGCTCACCGTCAGGCGTCCGGCGCCATTGCGCTGGATGCCGTCCGCGGCCCAGCCGATGCCATGCTCCGCGCCATGGTTCTTCACCACGGCCAGCCAGCTCTGCTCGATGAACTGATACAGGCCGCTCGCCGAGGACGTGCGGGCACGCGCCGATGCGTTGAAGCCGCTTTCCACCTTGGCCTGGCCAAGCAGGTAATCGAAATCGATCCCGGTCTTGGCAGCGGCGCGCTGGATCGCGGTCTGCACCCGCCCAGCGGCGGCATTGAGAGCGTTGACGGTCATCGGTGCTGAAACATTCCCTGTTCACAGGAACGATCAGCAAGGAGTGTGCCAGAAGGCGTGTGCGTCAGCGAGGGATCAGGGGCACGCCAGGTCGAACGGCAAACAGGTGCTGCGCGGCCCGAACGCCGCCCGCACCACAGAACGATGACAGGTCAGGCGTAGGCCGGTGCCCGACGATAGGAATTGCTGTCCTCACCGGTGAGGAGTTGCAGGCGACGGCGCACATTGGCCGCCATCAGGTTCACGTAAATCCGGCAGGTGTCGTTGAGCCGGTTGGCCTCGTCGGCCAGATCGCGAAGCTCCGGCCCCGCGGGCCCCTCGCCCAGACTCCGCAGCGTCTCGATCGCGGTCAGCTTTGCCGAGGTCGCCTTTTCCAGCTCGGCGACATTGTTCGCCTTCAGCGCGGCGATCTCGCCGTGCAGCGTGTCGATCACGCGGATAAGGGCATCACGCCTTGTCATTCGACATCCATTCGTAGCGGGCGGCGATCAGCGTGTCGGCGATGGTGGAGGGGGAAAGCGGAAAGGTGCCCTTGGCGATCGCTTCCTTGATCTTGGCGACGCGCTCCACATCGACCGGCGCGCTGGCCGACAGCTGCGCCGCCACGGTCGGCGTCGGCGCGGCCTGCGGCTGTTTCGTCACGCCGGCGGCGGCCGCCGGCGTCGTAACGCGCGACACGCCGGCGATGCGGTCGCGCGGTCTTGTCCCGATCGGTTCGACCATAAAAATCCCCGTTGCACCTCGATCCCACCGGCATAAACGGCCGGCGGCGAGGCACCTTTAGGAATTTTTTCACTCCACCCATCCGGGCAGGGTCGCGCGACCAGCGGCAACGGCCACTGCCTGCACCGGCATCTTGCCGCCATCGATTCGCACCATCAGGCGCTGGCCCTCTGCCGCGTCGGCCATGGCGATGCCCTCGCGCGTGATCGAAAAGCCGTCGGATCCCGCCTCGATCACCAAAGGATCGCCGCGCTTGATGACCTTTTCCGCCATCGCGGCCGGCGCCGCGGCGGCGCCCCCCGGCCGGGTCACTACCGTCGCGCCGGCGGGCATGCGGATCGGCACGAACAGCCGCCATTCCGGCGCGGCGCACGACACCACCACGGCATCATGCGCATCGGTGCGCCAGGACAGCGCCACGGTGGAACATTGCTTCAGCCGCAGACGCGGGTCGATCGCGGCACGCGGGCCGCCATCCTCGCCGATCGACTTGCCGGCAAAGGCGGCGACCGCCTTGTCGAGTGCGGTCGTATCCTGATGGGCAGTGGCGGTGGCAGGCGCGGCGAGCGCCAGGACGAGCGCGATCACATGGTTTCTCCGGTAAGGGACAAGGTAACGACGACCTGCCGGCGCGATGGCCGGTCGGCGGTCAGGATGATGATGCGGCCATTCGCCACCGGGGCAAGCGCGGCCGCGACGGCGCGCGCGCGATCGGCGGCAAGCACCGCGGCACTGCCGGTCGCGCGATCGACATCGGCGGGTGACCCGTCGACCGCGCCCGTGATGCGCAGCGTCACACGCGGGTCGCGCGCCGCTTCTTCAGCCCAGGCGACAAGGCTGCCCGGCGCGGCCGGCAGGCGCGCAGAGCCGGGTGCGAAGTTGAACATGCCGGCGGCCGCCAGCGGCAATGGATCCGGTCTTGGCGCCGGGGCCGGCTCGCCAAAGGCGGCCCGCACCCCCTGCATCAGCGCGGCGCGGTCGAGATTCTGATTGGCGTGGAGCAGCACGAAGAAGCCGACCAGCAGCAGCGCGAGGTCTGCCAGCGTGATCAGCCACAATGGCCGATGCGCCGCCGCAACGGGAAAGTCGTCGGCTGTCGTCATGCCGCCTCGCTCCGCCGCGCGGGCGAGAAGCTGACCGGCTGCGGCTCCTCGCGCGCGGCCAGCGCGACGAGCGGCGCCTCCAGCCGCTGGCGCTCGAACGCCTCGATCCGCGCCGCCGTCCGCAGCCGCGCGGCAATCGGCAGCGCGACGAGATTGCCCAGCAACGCGCCATAGAGCGTCGCCAGCAGCGCCACCGCCATCGCCCCACCGATCGCTTGCGGATCGGTCATCTGCACGAACATCGCGACCAGCCCGACCAACGTTCCGACCATCCCCATCGACGGCGCGGCTTCCGCCATGCCGGCCCAGATGTCGGCAACCGACACGTGACGCTCGATCCGCGCGCGACGCAGATAGTGCAGCCGTGCGGCGACCTGCGCCGGGCCGTGCCCGTCAACGATATCGGCGATCGCCGCCGCAACATCGGGGTCGGCAATGACCGATCGGTCCAGCGCGAGGACCCCGTGCCGCTTCGCGATCCGGCTGAACGCTCCGATCTGCTCGATCAGCGGATCGGCGCTGAACGGGCGACGCGGCAAAGCGCGCAGCGCGACGATCGCGCGGCCCACATCGCGCAGCGGGCTGCGCAGGATGGCCGACGCCACCGTGCCGCCGCCCACGATGGCAAGCGCTGTTGAATCGAGGAAGGCACCAAAGTTCATCCCCGCGCCTACGCAAGCGCCGGGCCAGTTCCGTCGCCCACGGGCCAAGTCCTTGTTGATACGGCAATCGCGCCGGCTCACCGCCGCCACCCGGCAACCTTGCCGGCCGCCCGGCAACATCTTGCCGCCCGCGCCTTGCTGGCGGGTGGCGCTCTGCCGGCAAGGCGAAGTGGCACACACCTTGCTGGGACACTGCGCGCACAGGCACGTGCAGGAGATTTCAGGCCAATGGCCAACGGCAGTCTTTTCGGGGTTCATGGCGCGGCGCTCGAGGTGCGGGCGCAGCGCATGAACGTGCTCGCCTCCAACATCGCCAACGCCTCCACGCCGAACTTCAAGGCGAAGGACATCGATTTCACCAAGGCGCTCGCCTCGGTGGAGCGGCAGGGCGGCGTCGAGCAGGCGACACTGTACCGCACGCCCGACTCGCCCTCGATGGACGGCAACACGGTCGAGCTCAGCAAGGAGCAGACCGCCTTCGCCGAAAACGCCGTCCAGTATCAGACCACGCTGTCGTTCCTGAACGGCCGCATCAACCAGCTCACCCGCGCGCTGAAGGGAGAATAACCCATGGCGAACCAGCCTCTATCGATCTTCCAGGTCGCCGGCCGCGCAATGTCCGCGCAGCTCGTGCGGATGAACACGACCGCCTCGAACCTCGCCAATGCCGGCGCGGTGACCGGCTCGTCGGAAACCGCCTATCGCAGCATGAAGCCGGTGTTCCGGACACAGTTCGATCAGGCGAGCGGCATGGCTACCGTCAACGTGGAACGCGTCGTCACCGCCGGTGAGGACCCGATCAAGATCCGCGATCCCAACAACCCGATGGCTGATGCCGACGGCTTTGTTTACCAGTCGGCGGTCGATGAAACGCGCGAGCTGGTCGACATGATGGAGACCGCGCGCAGCTACCAGAACAACGTCGAGGTGATGAACACCGCCAAGTCGTTGATCGTCGACACGCTGAAGCTGGGGCGCTGATAGATGGCGACCTCCTTCGACACGACGATCGGCAGCCTCGGCCTCAGCACCGCGAACACGGCGGCGAAGAACGCGGCCAAGTCCCCGACCATGGGCCAGGCCGATTTCCTGAAGCTGATGACCGCGCAGATGAAGAACCAGGATCCGTTCGATCCGGTCGACAATACGCAGATGGTTGCGCAGATGGCGCAATTCTCCTCGCTCGCCGGCATCACCGAAATGGGTTCCACGCTGAAGGCGATCGCCGACAAGCTGGGCGCGACCAGCATGCAGGATGCGGTCAGCTATGTCGGGCGCACCGTGCTGACGCCGGGCAATGTCGCTTACGGCCGCGCCTCGGGCGGTATCGCGGGCGCGATCGAGCTTGGCGCCGATGCCAGCAACGTTACCGTCGCGATCTCGGATGCCAACGGCCAGCTGCTGCACAGCGCCGATCTCGGCGCGCAAAAGGCAGGCACCGTCAGCTACGACTGGGACGGCAAGACTGCCGCCGGCGCCGATGCCGGCGCCGGCCCGTTCACGGTCAGCATCAGCGCCAATGACGGCAGCCGCTCGGTCGCCGCCAACAGCCTTGTCTGGGCGCCCGTCACCTCCGTTTCGACCACCAGCGGCGCTGCCGTCCTCACCTTGCCGGGGATCGGTGAGGTTCCCGCCACCGCCGTTCGCCAGATCGGCTGACCTCTCCCCTCACCTATCCCACGTTCCAGGAGCTTCCCTCATGTCCTTCTACACTTCGCTTTCCGGCCTCCAGGCTGCGCAGACCGACATGTCGACCATCTCGCACAACCTCGCCAACGTCTCGACCAACGGCTTCAAGAAGAGCCGCAGCGAATTCACCGACATCATGGCATCGAACTTCACCAGCGATCCGCGCCGCCTGACCGGCTCGGGCGCCGCGCTGGCGCAGAACAAGCAGATGTTCGGCGCGGGCAGCCTGGTGACGACCGGCTCGTCGCTCGACCTCGCGATCGCCGGTGACGGCTTCTTCCCGGTGAAGACCACTGCACCCGGTGGCACCACCATCGCCTACACCCGCAACGGCAGCTTCAGCGTCGATCCGAACCGCTTCATCACCGATGCGCAGGGCAGCCGGCTGCAGGCCTATGCGGTCGAGACCGACGGCACCGTGCCGGGCGCGGGCACCCTCATCGACGTGCGCGTGCCCGACACCAGCGGCGCGGCCACTGCGACCAGCAAGCTGTCGCTGAAGGCCAATCTGAACGCCGGCGCCGCCGCGTCGGACGTCGAGTTCAACCGTACCAATCCGGCCAGCTACGGCAGCGCGACCACCACCACCATCTATGACGCGGCCGGCAATCCGCAGACGCTGACCAACTATTTCGTCCGCAAGGCGCCGGCCGATGCGACCAGCACCGCCAGCGAATGGACCGTCCACAGCTTCGTCGGCGACGTCCAGCTGAACGAGGGCGGCACTGACATCGCCTTCGATTCCAGCGGCAATTTGCTGGGCGGCGGCACCTTCACGCTCGCCTTCCCGGATGCTGGCGAGGCGACCCGCGCGCCGATCAGCTTTGACATGACCGGTACGACCGCGACGAAGCAGCCGTTCAGCGTCGCCTCGCGGTCGCAGGATGGCGCCGCGCCCGGCGAGTTCGCCGGCATCACCGTCGACAGCAGCGGCATCATCACCGCCAGCTATTCGAACGGCGACGCGGTGAAGTTGGGCAAGGTGGCGCTGGCGAACTTCGTCAACCCGACCGGCCTGCGCCAGAACGGCGGGCAATATTGGAGCGCGAGCGGCCTGTCGGGCACGGCGACCATGGGTGCCGCGAACGAGAACGGCTTCGGCAAGCTGATGTCGGGCACGATCGAGGGATCGAACGTCGACATCACCGAGGAACTGGTCGAGCTGATCGCCGCGCAGCGCAACTTCCAGGCGAACGCCAAGGCGCTCGATACCTCGAGCCAGATCTCGCAGACAATCTTCAACATCCGCGCATAATTCTGGCCTGACTCTTGCTGTGTTCCGTTTGCGCTTCGGCGTGAACGGAACACCTTTGGATCGATCGAACGATGGACAAGCTGGTCTATACGGCGGCGACGGGCCTCAAGGCGCACATGGCGGCGCAGGCCGCCATCGCCAACAACATGGCAAACGCCTCCACGACCGGCTTTCGCGCCGACCGCGTCGTGTTCGACCGGATCGAGCTGAAGGGCGGCGGCGCACGCTTCGATGCGCGCGCGCCGGCCGCGCAGGAAGTTACCGATGCCGACCGCAGCGTCGGCGCGATGATCCAGACGGGTCGTAATCTCGACGTGGCGCTGACCGATGCCGACACCTGGCTGACGGTACAGGCGCCCGACGGCACCGAAGCCTATACGCGCCGCGGCGACTTGACCGTCACTGCATCGGGCACGTTGCAGACGGGCGACGGTTACCTGGTGATGGGGTCGGGGGGCCCCATCACCATCCCGCCGTACAATTCGCTCTCGATCGGGTCGGACGGCTCGATTTCGATCGTGCCGCAGGGCGGCGCTGCCACCGACGTCACGGTGATCGACAAGCTGAAGCTGGTATCGGACCGCGGCTCGTCGACGGTGAAGGGCCTCGACAATCTGATGCACGTGCGCGGCGGCGGCGTGCTGCCGGAGAATATGGACGCCAAGATCGCGTCCGGCACGCTCGAACAAAGCAACGTCAACATGACCCAGGTACTCGTCGACATGATCGAGAACCAGCGCAGCTACGAGGTCCAGGCGAACCTGCTGAAGGAAGCCAAGACCATGGACGAAGGCGCCGCCTCCGTCATGCGGATGCCCGGCTAAGCCCCGCGCGCGATTAGAAGGAACTAGACCATGACCACCGCCGCCATGCACATCGCGCGCACCGGGCTCGACGCTCAGGATACGCGCATGCGGGTGATCTCGAACAACCTCGCGAACGTGAACACCACCGGGTACAAGCGTGATCGCGCGGCGTTCGAAACGCTGAGCTATCAGGTGATCACCGCGCCCGGTGCGCAGTCGACGCAGGAAACGCGCTACGCCACCGGCCTCAACCTCGGCACCGGCGTTCGCGTGCAGAGCACCGCCCGCATCGATACGCAGGGCTCGCTCGCCACTACCGGCAACAGCCTCGACATGGCGCTCGACGGCGATGGCTATTTCCAGGTGCAGCTGCCCGGCGGACAGCTTGGCTACACTCGCGCCGGCAATTTCTCGCGCTCGCCCGAAGGCCTGCTGGTCACGTCGGAGGGGTATCAGGTGATGCCGGGCATCAACGTGCCCGAAAATGCCACCGCGATCACCATCGGCATGGACGGCACGGTGTCGGCGACGATCCCGGGCCAGGCGGAGGCATCGAACCTCGGGCAGATCCAGGTCGCCAGCTTCCCCAACACCGCCGGACTCCAGTCGATCGGCGACAATTACCTCGTCGAAACCGCCGCATCGGGCACCGCCAACATGGGCGTTCCGGGGGAGGACGGCCGCGGGAAGATCCGCCAGGGCATGCTGGAGGCAAGCAACGTCAACGTCGTCGAGGAGCTGGTCGACATGATCGAGACTCAGCGCGCCTATGAGGTCAATTCCAAGATGATCTCGGCCACCGATGAAATGCTCAAATACGTCAATCAGAACATCTGAGGACTGACCGGCCATGACGTCGCGCACGCTCCCGCTCGCCACCGCATTCGGCACTTTGGCGCTTCTCGCCGCGCCTGCCCACGCCGGCCTGTTCGGCAAGAAGGCACCGGCAGAGGATTTCACCGCCGTCCACCCCCTGCCCGTCGCTTCGGCGCCGGCCCCGGCGACAGGCGCGATCTTCCAGGCGGCGGATGGCTATGCCGCGCTGCATGAGGGCTGGCGCGCACGCCGCGTCGGCGATCCGCTGACGATCGTCCTGGTGGAGCGGACCGCGGCGTCCAAGTCCTCGACCTCGAAGCTCGATTCGGGCGGCGGCTTCGGCATCACCCCGCCGACCACTGGCCCGCTGAACCTGTTCAACACGACCGACGCCAGCGCCAGCGGCAACCGCAATTTCGCCGGCACCGGCACGGCCGGTCAGGCCAATTCGCTCTCGGGCGAAATCTCGGTCACCGTGGCGCAGGTCTATCCCAACGGCACGATGCTGGTTCAGGGGCAGAAGCGCGTCACGCTCAACCGCGGCGACGAATTCATCCAGATCAAGGGGCTGGTGCGCACCGCCGACGTCGATCGCGACAATCGCGTGGCGTCGACCCGCGTCGCCGACGCCCAGATCGCCTACACCGGCAAGGGCGATGTCGCGCGTGCCGGGCGGCAGGGCTGGCTCAGCCGCTTCTTCCAGGTCGTGAGCCCCTTCTGATGATCATGTTCCGCACCCTCCTCGCCCTTCCTGCGCTGCTGATCGCGGCGCTGTGCGTCGCGGCGCCCGCTACCGCCGACCGGATCAAGGATCTCGGCGGCTTCCAGGGCATCCGCTCGAACCAGCTCACCGGCTATGGCGTCGTCGTCGGCCTGCCCGGCACGGGCGACGACAATCTCGAATATACCGTGCAGTCAATGAAGGCGGTCGCATCGCGCTTCGGCCTGCAACTGCCGCCCAATGCGAACCAGGGGCTGAAGAATGCCGCAGTGGTGATGATCACTGCCGAGCTGCCCGCCTTTGCCAAGCCCGGCCAGCGGATCGACATTACCGTCTCCTCGATGGGCAAGGCGAAGAGCTTGCGCGGCGGCAGCCTCATCATGGCACCGCTGCTTGGTGCCGATGGTCAGATCTACGCCATGGCGCAGGGCAATCTCGCGGTCGGCGGGCTCGGCGCAGAGGGCAAGGACGGCTCGCAGATCGTCGTCAACACGCCCTCCACCGGCCGTATCCCGGAGGGCGCCACCGTGGAGCGCGCGGTCGCCACCGGCTTTGCCGACTCGCCCAGTCTCACCTTCAATCTCCAGCGCGCCGATTTCACCACCGCGCAGAATGTCGCCGCGGCGATCAACCAGCGGCTGGGCTTCGGCGTGGCGCAGGCGGTCGATGCGGTGTCGGTCGCGGTGCGCGCGCCGGTCGGCGCCGACGTGCGCGCGACGCTCATGTCGACGATCGAGAATCTCGACGTCGTGTCGGCAGAGCCGCCGGCCAAGGTCATCGTCAACGCCCGCTCGGGCACCGTCGTCATCAACTCCGCGGTCCGCGTCGGCCCCGCCGCCGTCACCCACGGCAAGCTCACCGTGCGGATCGACGAGAACCAGCGCATCAGCCAGCCCGCGCCCTTCAGCCAGGGCCAGACCGCGCGCGAACAGAAATCGGGTGTCGCGGTGGATGAGGAGCATCGCCCGATGTTCCTCCTCGCCCCGGGCCCCAAGCTCGCCGACATCGTCAAGGCAGTGAACGCGATCGGCGCCTCGCCGGCCGATCTTGTCGCCATTCTCGAGGCGCTGAAGGAAGCCGGCGCGCTCAAGGCCGAGTTGATCGTCCTGTGACCGGGCCCGTTCAGATCGGCCGCATCTCCGGCACCACGGGCATCGACTCGGGCCTGAAGCGCGAGGCGTCCAGCGAAAACCTGAAGGCCGCCGGCCAGCAGTTCGAGGCGGTGTTCACCGGCATGATGCTGAAATCGATGCGCGCGGCGAAGCTTGCCGAGCCATTGTTCGACAGCCAGGCGATCGACACCTTCCGCGACATGCAGGACCAGAAAATGGTGCAGCAGATGGCGCAGCACACGCCGCTCGGCATCGGCAAGGCGATGACCGAATTCCTGTCGCGTGGCCTTTCGGCAACAAACGCCGAAAATCAGAACGTCGGCCAAAAAGACGCGGAACCGGCGCCCCCGCCTCAACCGCCCCTTAACCACGACTGATCCACAAGGCCCGCGTGAGCGACCTTCTTTCCATCGGCGCATCGGGCGTCCGCGCGAATCAGACCGCCCTTGGCGCGGTGTCGGAGAACATCGCCAACGCCGGGGTCACGGGCTATTCGCGCCGGACAATCACGACGACGGAGATCAGCAGCGCGTCGGGAACGACGGGCCGCGCGACCGGCCACGGCGTCTTCGTCACTGGCGTCACCCGCGCCGCCGACCAGTTCAAGGCCGCCGCCGTGCGCACCGCCGGCGCCGATCTTGCCCGGACCGAGGCTGGCGGCGTGTGGATGGACCGGATCCAGTCGTCGCTGACCGGCGCCGGCCTGGAGGGCCGCCTCACCGCCTTCTTCAATGCCGCCAAGGGCGTCGCCGCCGATCCGACCGCCACCGCGCCGCGCGCGGTGATGCTGGAACAGGCCAGCGCTCTCGCCGCCTCCTTCACCGCCACTGGCGTCGCGCTCGCCAATGCCACGGCGGAACTGGACGCGACCGCCGATGGCGCCGTCGCCAATCTCAACAGCCTGGCGGCCGCGCTCGCCAAGGTGAATGACGGGCTGAGCCGGGTCACGCCCAACACCAACGCCGCGGTAAATCTCGCCGACCAGCGCGACGCCATCCTCGAACAGATGAGCGGCCTCGTCGACGTCACCGCCACCTATGACGCGGCCGGCCGCGCCACCGTGCGCGCCGGGGGCGGCGCGGGCACGACGCTGGTGAGCGGCAATCAGGTCGCGACCGTCAGCTACGCGCGCAACGCGCAAGGCACCGTCGCCTTTGCCGTCACCAATGGCGACACCGTGTCGGTGCTGGCCCCGCAAGGCGGTGCGCTCGGCGGGATCGCCGACGGGGCGCAGCGGATCGCAGGCGCGCGGATCGAGCTTTCCGAGCTCGCCACCCAGTTTGTCGCCGGCGTCAACGCGGTGCAGGCGGGCGGCCGCACGCTCGACAATGCCGCCGGTGCGCCGCTGTTCACCGTCGGCGACTCGCCCACCGACATCGCCATGACGATGACCGACCCGCGCGGGATCGCCGCGGCGGCACCGGATGAGGGGACGCGCGGCAACGCCAATCTCGCCGCGCTGGAGAATTTGCGCACCAGCGCGCGCTTCGAAGGCACGATCGGCAACATGGTCTCGACCAATGCCGCGGCGATCCAGGCAAGGGGTGTCGTCGCGGAGGCGCAGGGCGCGATCCACGACGGCGCGATCGCCGCGCGCGACGCGATCTCGGGTGTCGATCTTGATCGTGAGGCGGTCGACCTCCTGCGCTTCCAGCAGGCGTATCAGGCGTCCAGCCGAGTCATCTCGATCGCCCGCGACACCTTCCAGACCTTGCTGGATATCCGCTGATGAGCGTCAATCTTTCCACCAACCTGTTCTACAACCGCTCGACCGCGTCGATGCAGAAATTGCAGGCGGAGTTCGACCGGCTCAACGAACAGGTGGCGACCGGCAAGAAACTGCTCGCGCCCTCGGACGACAGCGTCGGCTACCAGCGGTTGCAGGTGATCAACCGCGCCAACGCCGATGGCACGCAGGACGCCGCCAATGTGAAGCTCGCCCAGGCGACGCTGCAACAGGCCGGCACCAACCTGTCCTCGATGACCGAGCGGCTGCAACGTGCCTCCGAACTGGTGATCCAGGGCCGCAATGGCACCAATTCGCCCGCCGCCAAGCAAGTGATCGCGACCGAGCTCGACAGCATCATGGAATCGATCGTCGCGCTGGCGAACGGCAAGGATGCCCGCGGCCTCCCGCTGTTCGGCGGCAAGGATGACGGCACCGCCGTCACGCCGGGCGCCGCCGGCGCGCTGACCTTTGCCGATGGCAAGGCGGCAGCGATCCCGATCGGCGACGGCCAGAGCGTCGAGGTGACGGTCAACGCACGCGAATTCCTTAGCGTGAAGGACGGCGACGACCTCGGCACCGCGATGGCGGCGATCATCGCCGCGCTGCGCGCCGACGAACCGATCCCCGACGGCGCGGTCGATACGCTCGCCGCGATCGGCGATCAGGTGACGGCGATGCAGACGTCGCTCGGCGCGCGCGAGGTGCGCATCGACCTGCAGCTCGCGCAGCTGAAGACCAGCGCCGATGACCGCGAACTGGTGCGCGCCGATATCGAGGATGCCGATCCGACCGAAACGATCGTCCAGCTGCAAAAGACGATGACGATCCTGCAGGCGACCCAGGCGAGCTTCTCCAAGCTCTCCAGCCTGTCGCTCTTCGACTATCTGCGCTGACCCGCCCGCCCCTCACGGGGCAATTTTTGCGGTAAAGAAATCGCCCGGCCGGTCGTTTGACAGATAGCACCTTATGTAGCGTCCGGGGATAAAGATGTTCGCCGCCATCGGCCTTGTAGTTCTTATCGCCATGGTCTTCGGCGGCTTTGCCTTCACGGGCGGTTCGCTGGGTCCGGTGCTCCACGCCCTGCCGCACGAAATGCTGATCATCGGCGGCGCCGCTGCCGGCGCGCTGATCATCGGCAATTCGGGCAAGGAGCTGAAGGCGATGGGCGGCGGCCTCGCCAAGGTGTTCAAGGGGCCCAAGTACAAGAAGCAGGATTATCTCGACGTCATCTTCCTCGTGTCGAAGCTGATGAAGATGCTGCGCATGGAAGGCCCGATCGCGCTGGAGCCGCATGTCGAGGATCCGAAGTCCTCCGCCATCTTCGCCGAATATCCCCGCCTGCTGGCCGATCACACGCTGGTCAATCTGGTCGCCGACACGCTGCGGCTGGTAGTCGTTTCGTCCGGCACGCTCGATGTCCATGCCGTCGAGGAAGTGATGGATAACGCCATCAAGACCCACCACCACGAGGTGGAGGGGCCGCACACCACGCTGACCTCGCTCGCCGACGCCCTGCCCGCGCTCGGCATCGTCGCCGCCGTGCTGGGCGTGGTGAAGACGATGGGCTCGATCGATCAGCCGCCGACCGTGCTCGGCGGCATGATCGGCTCCGCGCTGGTCGGCACGTTCCTCGGCGTGCTGCTCGCTTATGGCATCGTCAGCCCGCTCGCCTCGCGGCTGAAGCAGGTGATCGATGCCGATGCCGCGATCTATCACGTGGTGAAGCAGATCATCATCGCCTCGCTCCACGGCCACCCGCAGCCGCTGGTGATCGAGGCCGCCCGCTCGGGCATCGCGCACAGCAACCAGCCCGGCTTTGCCGAGGTGTTCGACGGCCTCCGGGGCAAGTAAGCCATGGCCGCGCGCGCACCCCATGGCAGCAACCAGCCACCCAAGATCATCGTCAAGAAGATCTATATCGAGGGTCACGGCGGCCATCACGGCGGCGCGTGGAAGGTCGCCTATGCCGATTTCGTGACCGCGATGATGGCGTTCTTCCTCCTGATGTGGCTGCTCGGCGCCACCACGGAAAAACAGCGCAAGGGCATCGCCGACTATTTCGCGCCGACCATCCTCAACACCAAATCGCTTGGCGTCGGTGGCGGTGGGCTCTTGGGCGGCAACTCGGTCACCACCGACGAGAAGACGGGACCACTCGACGGCAATTCGCGCATGCCGATGATCGTTGCGCGCGCTGACGGCGCTGGCGGGCCGCAGATCGGCACCGGGGCCAAGGGCTCGCTGCGCAGCCGCCAGGCGATCGCGGAGGAGGACCGCCGGAATTTCTCCAAGCTGAAGCAGCAGGTGGAAAAGCAGCTGCGCGAGCGGCAGAATCTGGCGAAGCTCGCCAAGCACATCCGCTTCACCATGACGCCCAACGGCATGCGCATCGATCTGGTCGACGACGCCAATTATTCGATGTTCGCGCTCGGCACGACCGCGCTCGAAAGCGATGCGTCAGCGCTGATCGGCATGGTGGCGGAGGGGATCCGGGAAACGCAGAACCCGATCATGATCCGCGGCCATACCGATAGCCTGCCCTATGGCGATCCACGCGCGATGAACAACTGGATGCTCGCCACCGGCCGCGCCGAGGCGACCCGCCGGCGGCTGGCACTCGGCGGGCTGCCGGAAAGCCGCTTCCACCGGATCGAGGGCGTCGCCGATCGCGAACCGATGATCACCGACAATCCGATGGACCCGCGCAATCGCAGGGTGGCGATCACCCTGCTCTACCGCGCCGGCTCGTTCGGCCAATAAGGTCGGCGGCCGCCCGCAGGCAGCCGCCGCTCCTCCTCGTGTCAGGGTTCGTCGCGGTAGATCGCGGCGTCAAGGCTCGTCGCGGTAGATCGCGACGGCTGGCGCGCTGCCCGCGCTCACCCGGCCGCGATACATGCCCGGCGTGTTGTAGCTCCAGGCGATCTCGCCCGACGGCGTGTTGACGATGACGCCGCCGTCGCCGCCCAGCGCCTGCACCTCGGCCATCACCGCATCGGCCGCCGCCTTGGGGCTGTCGCCCTTGAAGCGGATGCGCGCGCAGATCTCATGCGCCACGCCCTCACGGATGAAATATTCGCCGGCACCCGTCGCGGAAACGGCGCAGGCGCGATCGTCGGCATAGGTGCCCGCCCCGATCACCGGCGCGTCGCCGATCCGGCCCCACCGCTTGCCCGTCACGCCGCCGGTGGAGGTCGCCGCCGCGACATGGCCGTTGGCATCGCGCGCCACCGCGCCGACCGTGCCGTACTTGCGGTCGACGTCGATCGCCGACAGCTTCTTGGCCTTCAGCGTCTCCAGCTGCCGCCGCCGCTCGGGCGTCGCGAGCCAGGCGGGATCGGCCTGTTCCAGCTTCTGCGCGCGCGAAAAGGCATCCGCCCCCGCGCCCGCCAGGAACACATGGTCGCTCTTTTCCATCACCGCGCGCGCCAGGCTCACCGGATGGCGCGTGGCGGTCACACCGGCCACCGCGCCGGCGGCACGGGTGCGCCCGTCCATCACCGCCGCGTCCAGCTCGTTGCGGCCCTCCCAGGTGAACACCGCGCCGCGCCCGGCGTTGAAATGCGGATCATCCTCCAGCACGTGGATCGCCGCCTCGACCGCGTCCAGCGCGCTGCCGCCCTTGTCGAGCACTGCCGATCCGGCGGCCAGCGCCTGCTTCAGCGCGGCGCGGATCGCCTTGTCCTGCTCGGGCGACAGCTTGTCACGCTCGATCACCCCGGCACCGCCATGGATCGCCAGCGACCAGCGCGGCGCCTCCTTCGCCATGGCAGGGGTGGCGAGCAGAGCGGCAAGAACGGGCAGCAACAGGCGCATGATGTTCCTTTTCGTCAGACAATTGGCGTGTTCAGACAATGGCAGGTCGGGGATCGGGAATGTCCGCGCGCGGGCGATGCAGGCGAAGGCCGATCAGCGGGCGAAGCCACGGTACGCGCCGCCCGCCGAGGTAAAAGGCCCAGCATCCCGCCACCGTCGCCGCCACCAGAATGACGAAGTCGAGCGTGAGCGGCAGGCCGGCGAGCAGCAGCCAATAAGCGACGACGACAATGATCGTCTGGTGGATGATGTAGAAGGGAAACACCGCCTCGGTCAGCATCGGGCGCCAGCGATGGTCGCGGTTCCAATAGGTCTCCGCCACGCCGATCAGCGCGGCGATCGTCATCCAGCCCTGCACCCCGCGCGCCAGGCTGAAGATCGTGCCGAACGGCCGCGGCGTCACCCGATAACCGGCAAAGACGATCTGGATCGTCGCCACGGTCATGAACGCCAGCAGCGCCGCCAGTGCCGTCACCTTCCACCAGCGCGCAAAGGTGGCCAGCATCCGCTCGCTGCCCGCCATGGCGTATCCCAGCGCGAACATCGGGAAATAGGTCGCATGCGCCACCCAGTCGCCGACCATCTCATGCGTCTCGCGCGCACCGGGGAACAGCACCCCGCTCACCAGCATCAGCCATGCCATCGGCAGGATCAGCGCGCCGACGCCGCCGAACAGTCGCTCGAACGCCCGCTGCGCCGCCGCCCGAACACCGCCCGGCGTGATCGCCAGCACGGCGGTGAAGGCCAGCGTATAGACCCACAGATAGGCAACGAACCAAAGGTGGTTCCACGTCGGCAGCGCGATGCCGTCGACCCGGCGAAACGCGAAATAATCGCCCGTCCAGAATGCCAGGAAGCCGCCCGACCAGCCATGCTGCGTCACCAGCTCGACCCACGGCTGCGGCGGCACGATCACCGCCATGCCGAAGGCGAGCGGGATCAGCAGCCGCGCGGTGCGGTTGCGCACGAACGGCCACGGCCCCGGATGCCGCACGAACAGCGCCCGGCTGGCATAGCCCGACACCAGGAACAGCAGCGACAGTCGCCACGGGTTGGACAGCATCATCGGCACCGTCACCCATTGCTCGGCGCCAAGCTTCGCGTGAAAGCCCCACGGCACGAACACCATGCCGATGTGATACAGGATCAGGATCGCGAACGCCCCGATCCGAAGCCAGTCGAGGCCGTAATGCCGCTGCATCGCCGGGGAACTAGCAGGGCGGATACCGCTAGGCCAGCCGCCGCGCTGGCCGGGGTGTCGCTGGCGCCAGGCCGATCAGCGGGCGCAGCCAGGGAATGTCGCGGCCGATCACGTAACAGGCGACGCAGGCGGCGGCGGTCGCGCTCAGCAGGAAGACAAAGCCGTCGCCCGCGCTCATTCCCCAAGACGGGATCACCCACGCCAAGACGACCAGCACCGGATGATGGATCAGATACGCCGGGAACACCGCTTCCGCGAGCGGCCGGCGCAGCGGGTGATCGCGGTTGAGCATCCCGTCCGCCAGCCGCAGCAACGCGATGATCACGCCCCACGCCATCGCCCGCCGCGCCGCGCGGTTCGCCGCCATCAGCGCATGGCCCGGCACGTCCGACCCCTGGTAATGCAGCTCGACCCCGACGACGACCAGCGAGCAGAGCCCGGCAAGGACCAGCGCGCCCACCCAATGCTGCCTGATCGCGCGCCACAAGGCTAGCGATCCGCCCAGCGCGAAGCCGAACAGGAACAATGGCAGATAGCCCACATGGCCCGACCAGTCGGTGGTCAGTCCCTGCGTTTCCGGCACGACGAACATCAACGCGACCTTCGCGCCGGCCAGTGCCAGCATCGGCGCCCAGATGATCCGCCGTCCCGCCGCCAGCCACTCGAACCACGCCTGGATCCGCCCCGCGCCGCCCCGCGCCAGCAGCAACGCGAGGACCATGGTATAGGCCCACAGATAGACGACGAACCACATATGCTCCCACTGCGGGAAGCCGCGGCCGTTCTGCGCCCACGGGCGCCAGTAATCGTTCAGCCAGAACGTCGCGAGGCTGGCGGCATCCCCCGCCAGCCGCGCCCGCACCCACAATTCGGGCGGGAACAAGACCAGCATCGCGAAGGCCAGCGGCACCAGCAGGCGAAGGCTGCGCTGATGCGCGAACGCACCGATGCTGGGCATGCGCGCGATCAGCCGCCGTGTCGCAAAGCCAGCGACCACGAACAGCAACGGGATCCGCCACGGCGTCAGCAGCGCCATCGGCACGATCAGCGAAGGGAACGTCTCGGGCCATTTCACCACCCACGGCCAGGGCGCGAACACCATCGCCACATGATAGATGATCAGCAGCCCGAACGCGCCGATGCGCAACCAGTCGATTCCATAATGGCGCGCAACCGGCGCAACGTCGTCCATGGCGCGGCGCTATAGCGCCCGCGGATTGTTTCGAAACGTTGCTGGAGATCAGTCCCGCGCGCTGGCCGCACGCTTCACCGCTTGATGCGCAGCGCCCCCAGGAAATCGCGCTTGCCGATCTTCATCCCCTGCGCGCGCAAGATCCCGTAGGCCGTCGTCGCGTGGAAATAGAAATTGGGCTGCGCGAAGGACAGCAGGAACTGCGCGCCGGTGAACGGCATGCGCAGCTCACCCATGGAAAATTGCGTGTCGCGGTCCGCCAGCGCGTCGAACTCGGCCCGGTCGACCGCCTCCAGCGCGGCGATCGCGCCCTGGATCCGCTCGTGCAGGCCGGCGAAGTCGGTCGGCCACGGCGCCATGCTGGGCGAGAAATTGCCCCCGCGCACGCCCTCGATCCCGCCGATCGAATGTTCCGCGACCGATTTCACCTGATAGCCGAACGGCAGCATGTCGGGCGCGAGGCGCGCGTCGATCAGCTCGGCGGCGGTCATCCCCTTCTCGGCCGCGAACGCTTCCGCCTTGTCCAGCAGGCGGTCGATCGCGCCCAGGATCTGGATGTTCGACGGGATCACCGCGTCGTACAGCGAAAGTGTCATCGTCCTGCCCCACGTTTCGTTTATGTGTTGGAGGCGCTATATCGATGCCAAAGCCGATAGGAAGCCCTTCGATGTCCCTACGCCCCTGGCGCGATATTCACCGCCGCGCGAGCCGCCAGATCATGGTCGGCAACGTGCCCGTCGGCGGCGACGCGCCCGTCACCGTGCAGACGATGACCAACACGCCGACCGACGATGCGCGCGCGACGATCGATCAGATCCGCCGCTGCGAGGATGCCGGCGTCGACATCATCCGCGTCAGCTGCCCGGACGTCGAATCCACCGCCGCGCTGAAGCAGATCGTGCGCGCCGCGCGCGTGCCGATCGTCGCCGACATCCATTTCCACTATAAGCGCGCGCTCGAGGCGGCCGACGCCGGCGCCGCGTGCCTGCGCATCAACCCGGGCAACATCGGCTCCGCCGATCGCGTCAACGAAGTGGTCAATGCCGCCAAGGCGAACGGCTGCGCGATCCGCATCGGCGTCAACGCCGGCAGCCTGGAAAAGGACCTGCTCGAAAAATACGGCGAGCCCTGCCCCGAGGCGCTGGTCGAAAGCGCGCTCGACCATATCAAGCTGCTGCAGGACCGCGATTTCCACGACTTCAAGGTCGCGGTGAAGGCGTCCGACGTGTTCCTCGCCGTCGCTGCGTATCAGCAGCTCGCCGAGGCGGTCGATTGCCCGCTTCACCTCGGCATCACCGAGGCGGGCGGCTTCGTCGGGGGCACGGTGAAGAGCGCGATCGGCATCGGCTCGCTCCTTTGGTACGGCATCGGCGACACGATCCGCGTCTCGCTCTCGGCCGAACCCGAAGAGGAAGTGCGCGTCGGGTTCGAGATCCTGAAATCGCTCGGCATCCGCAACCGCGGCGTCCGCGTCGTCAGCTGCCCCAGCTGCGCACGGCAGGGCTTTGACGTGATCCGCACCGTGCAGACGCTGGAGGAACGCCTCCAGCACATCCGCACCCCCATGTCGCTCTCCGTGCTTGGCTGCGTCGTCAACGGCCCGGGCGAGGCGCGCGAAACTGACATCGGCCTCACCGGCGGCGGCAATGGCAAGCACATGGTGTACCTCTCGGGCGTCACCGACCATGTCGTCCAGGACGAGGGCATGATCGACCACATCGTCCGCCTGGTCGAGGCGAAGGCCGCCGAGCTGGAGGCCGCCAGCGACGCCGCCAAGGTGGCGGCAGAGTAGAACTCTCGCAATCCAGCCGTCACGTCATGCCGGGCCTGTCCCGGCACGACGTGTCAGGCCTCAATGCGGCACGGCGCCTAGCTCGACGCCGGTCTTGTCGTGCAACGCGAAGCGGTCGATCAGATCGGCGCTCGCGCGATTATAGCCGACCACCTCGACCACCGACCCGTCGCGCCGCAGCCGCGCGACGATCTTGTCCAGCGCGCCCACCCCCGAAATGTCCCAGAAATGTGCCGCCGACACATCGATCGTCACCGCGCGTCCCGCCTCGGGCGCAAAGGCGCGGGTGAAGCGATCGACCGAGGCGAAGAATATCTCGCCGCTCACCCGGTACAGCACCCGCTCGCCCTCCGTCTCGCGCACAACGGCGAACATCCGCCGCACCTTGCCCGCGAAGAAGATGCCCGACAGCAGCACGCCGGCCAGCACGCCCTGCGCCAGGTCATGCGTGGCCACCACCACTGCCACCGTCACCAGCATCACCGCCGATGACGTAGGCGGATGGCGGCGCAGGTTCGGGATCGAATTCCAGCTGAACGTGCCGATCGACACCATGATCATCACCGCGACCAGCGCCGGCATCGGGATCTGCCCCACGATCGGGCCGAGCATTGTCAGCAGGAACAGCAGGAACGCGCCGGCGATAAAGGTCGACAGCCGCTTGCGCCCGCCCGACGTCACGTTGATCACCGACTGGCCGATCATCGCGCAGCCACCCATGCCGCCGACCAGCGCCGCGACCATGTTGGCGCCGCCCTGCCCCATGCACTCGCGCCGCTTGTCGCTGTCGGTATCGGTCATGTCGTCGACAATCTGTGCGGTCAGCAAGGATTCCAGCAGCCCCACCGCCGCCATGGTCAGCGAGAACGGCAGGATGATGCGCAAAGTCTCGAGCGTCAGCGGCACGTCGGGCAGCGCAAGGCTCGGCAGCCCCTGGGGCAGCCGCCCCATCTCGCCCACCGTACGCACCGGCAGGCTCATCGCGATGCTGACGATCGCCAGCATGATGATCGCCACCAAGGGCGACGGCACCGCCTTCGTCACCCGCGGCAGCAGGTAGATGATCGCCAGCCCCGCGGCGATCATCGCATAGGTGTGCCAGCTGACGCCGATCAGCTGTGGCACCTGCGCCATGAAGATCAGGATCGCCAGCGCATTGACGAACCCGGTGATGACCGATCGCGAGACGAACTGCATCAACAGGTCGAGCCGCAGCAGCCCCGCGGCGATCTGGATCACCCCCATCAGGATGGTCGCGGCAAAAAGGTAGTTCACGCCATGGTCACGCACCAGCGGCGTCACTACCACGGCAACCGCGGCGGTGGCGGCGGAGATCATGCCGGGACGCCCGCCCAGCAGCGATATGATGATCGCGATCGCAACCGAGGCATACAGGCCCACGCTGGGATCGACCCCGGCGATGATCGAAAAGCCGATCGCCTCGGGGATCAGCGCCAGCGCGACGACGATGCCGGCCAGCGCCTCGCGCCGCACATCGCCGGCGCCAGCGAACCATTCAGTCCGGAAACGGGAAAGCATGAAAAGGGGAAACCTGTTCGTTGAACGCAACACAGAACACCGCGTGCAGCATCGGGCAGGCGGCAAAAGGATGATGTCTGTGCAGGTTGCCCGGCGGATCAGCGGCCGGGATAGCCACCCGGGCTTGCACCGGGTCCTTGCGAATGCGCGCGTCATAGCGTTGCCGGTGCACCCGGCGCAAGATGCCCCTTTTCCGCTCCCTGCCGCGGCATTCAACCGGCTGAAAAGCGGTCCATGTGGTTGAAACCGGACCGGCCATCCGATAGGCGCAGACACAGTAAGGAGAGCGCCCGGACACCTGCCGTCGCATCTCCGTTTTGACAGGAGTTGCCCCATGTCCGCCAGCACCGGCCTGCGCCGCGCCGCCATCGTCGCCCCGATCCGCACCGCCGTCGGCAAGTTCGGCGGCAGCCTCTCCTCGCTCACCGCGGGCCAGCTTGGCGCGACGATCCTGAAGGCGCTGATGGAGCGCACGAAGATCGATCCGAGCCGCGTCGACGACGTCGTCTTCGCGCAAGGCTATGGCAATGGCGAGGCGCCGGCGATCGGCCACTGGGCATGGCTCGCCGCCGGCCTCCCGATCGAGGTGCCGGGCTATCAGCTCGATCGCCGCTGCGGCTCGGGTCTTCAGGCAGTGATCGACGCCGCGATGATGGTCCAGACCGGCGTCAGCGACGTGGTCGTCGCCGGCGGCTGCGAAAGCATGTCCAACGTCGAACATTACACCACCGACATCCGCAAGGGCGTGCGCTCGGGCAATCTCACCATCCACGATCGCCTCACCCGCGGCCGCCTCATGTCGCAGCCGGTCGAGCGGTTCGGCGTCATCAGCGGCATGATCGAGACGGCTGAAAATCTCGCCAAGGATTACGGCATCTCCCGCGAGGAGGCTGACGCCTATGCCGTCCGCTCGCACCAGCGCGCCACCGCCGCCTGGGAAAAGGGCCTGTTCGCCGACGAGCTCGTCCCCGTCTCGGTGCCGCAGAAGAAGGGCGAGCCCGTGGTGTTCGACCACGACGAGGGCTATCGCCCCGACGCCACGCTGGAGACGCTCGGGCGTCTGCGCCCGATCGAGGGCGGCGTCGTCACCGCCGGCAACGCGAGTCAGCAGAATGACGCCGCAGCCGCCTGCCTCGTCGTCGCCGAGGACAAGCTGGAAGAACTGGGGCTTGAGCCGATCGCCTGGTTCCACAGCTGGGCCGCGGCCGGCTGCGACCCCTCGCGGATGGGCATCGGCCCGGTCCCGGCGGTTGAGCGTCTGTTCGCCCGCAACGGCCTCTCCTGGTCCGACATCGACCTCGTCGAGCTGAACGAGGCGTTTGCGCCGCAGGTGCTCGCCGTGCTCAAGGGCTGGGGCTGGAGCCAGGACGACAGCCGCAACGAAATCCTCAACGTCAACGGCTCGGGCATTTCGCTGGGCCACCCGATCGGCGCCACCGGCGGCCGCATCCTCGCCAACCTGACCCGGGAGCTTGTCCGCCGCGACGGCCGCTACGGCCTTGAGACGATGTGCATCGGCGGCGGCCAGGGCATCGCCGCGGTCTTCGAGCGCGCATGATGCTTGGGCTCTCGGTGGAGACGCGCGCATGAGCGCGCTGGGGCAGGCACTGGCGGCGGCGCAACGCTATCGCGACGACGCCCGTGCCGCCCTCGCGGCCCGGCTGGACGCCGCGCCGATCGACACCGAGCAGCGCGCGGCGCACGGCTTCGCCTGGGTCGCCACCACCGTCGCCGCGCTGGAGGCGGTGGCCGACTGGGCGGACCGCAACTCAGGGGACGTCAACGCCCTCGTCGCCCGCCTCGCCGTTCAGGAGAGCATCGCTCAGCTCGTCGGTGGCCTGCCGATGGGCCAGAACGAACTGTTCCGCCCCGCCGACCTCGGCCTCGCCGCCCCGGCGCGCACGCTCGCAACCGCCTGCGCCGACCTCCTCGATCATGACGCCGCCGCCGATCGCCGCGCCTTGGTCGATCGCCTCGCCGCCGGCGAATGGCCCAGCGAGACGCTCCACGATGCCGAGCTGGACGCGATCCGCGACCAGTTCCGCCGCTTCACCGATGCCGAGATCCTGCCCCACGCCCACGGCTGGCACCTCGCCAACGATCTGATCCCCGACGCCACCGTCGCCAAGATGGCGCAGCTCGGCACGTTCGGCGTCTGCATCCCCGAGACTTACGGCGGCCTCGGCCTGTCGAAGCTCGTCATGTGCATCGTCACCGAGGAATTGTCGCGCGGCTGGATCGGCGCCGGCTCGCTCGGCACCCGCTCCGAAATCGCCGGCGAACTCATCGCCGGCTCCGGCACCGAAGCGCAAAAGGCCGAATGGCTCCCGCGCATCGCCAGCGGCGAGGTGCTCCCCACCGCCGTCTTCACCGAGCCCGACGTCGGCAGCGATCTCGGCTCGCTGCAAACCCGCGCGCGACGCGATGGCGATAGCTGGCGGATCGACGGCGCCAAGACGTGGATCACCCACGCCAGCCGCTCCGACCTCATGACCCTCCTGGCCCGCACGCTGCCGGATGCGAAGGGCTATGCCGGCCTCTCAATGCTGCTCGTCCCCAAGCCGCGCGGCACCGAAAGCGATCCCTTCCCTGCGCCGGGCATGTCGGGCAGCGAAATCGAGGTGCTCGGCTATCGCGGGATGCGCGAATATGCGCTCTCCTTCGACGGCATGTCCGCCCCCGCCGACGCCCTGCTCGGCGGCGAGGAAGGCCAGGGCTTCAAGCAGCTGATGCGCACCTTCGAGGGCGCCCGGATTCAGACCGCCGCGCGCGCCGTCGGCGTCGCCCGCCGCGCGCTCGAACTCGGCCTGTCCTACGCGGTCGATCGCCAGCAGTTCGGCCGCGCGATCATCCACTTCCCGCGCGTCGCCGACAAACTGGCGATGAGCCTCGTCGATCTCATCGCCGCGCGCGAGCTCACCTATGCCGCCGCCCGCGCGAAGGATTCGGGCAAGCGCTGCGATATCGAGGCCGGCATGGCGAAGCTGCTCGCCGCCCGCGCCGCGTGGAGCAATGCCGATGCCGCGCTCCAGATTCACGGCGGCAACGGCTATGCGCTCGAATTCGAGATCAGCCGCATCCTGTGCGACGCGCGCATCCTCAACATCTTCGAGGGCGCGGCGGAAATCCAGGCGCAGGTGATCGCGCGCGGGCTGATCGCACAGCGCAACTGACGCCCCCTTGCGCAACGCCCGCTGATCGCGCCAAGACTGCGCGACTGTGCAGATCAAGCGGCTGCGCCTTTCCGGCTTCAAAAGCTTCGTCGATCCGGCCGATCTCAGGATCGAGCCGGGGCTGACCGGCGTCGTCGGCCCCAACGGCTGCGGCAAGTCCAATTTGCTCGAAGCGCTGCGCTGGACGATGGGCGAGAATAGCGCAAAGTCGATGCGCGGCGCCGGCATGGAAGACGTGATCTTCGCCGGCACCGCCACCCGCCCCCCGCGCGACTTCGCCGAAGTCTCCCTCCTCGCCGAGGTGAACGGCGCCGAGACCGAAATCGTCCGCCGCATCGAACGCGGCGCCGGCAGCGCCTATCGCATCGACGGCAAGGACGTGCGCGCCAAGGACGTGTCGCTGCTCTTCGCCGATGCCGCGACCGGCGCCCACTCCCCCGCACTCGTCAGCCAGGGGCGGATCAGCGCGGTCATCGCCGCCAAGCCCACCGACCGCCGCGCCATGCTGGAGGAAGCCGCCGGCATCGCCGGCCTCCACGTCCGCCGCCGGGACGCCGAACAGAAATTGCGCGCGACCGAGGCCAATCTGTTGCGCCTCGACGAAGTCATCGCCGATCAGGAAGCACGCGCCGCCGCGCTCCGTCGCCAGGCACGCCAAGCGGAAAGATACCGCCTCCTCTCCACCCAGATTCGCGTCGCCGAGGCCCGCATGATCTTCGCCCGCTGGCGCGAAGCGGCGACCGCCGCCGATCTGGCCAAGGCAGAGGCGATAGCGGCCGATGCGCGCGTGACGCAGGCCAATATTCTCCAGCAGCAGGCCGCCACCGCACAGGCGCAGGCCACCGAAACGCTCGCCGCCGCCCGCACCGCCGCGCTCGACGCCCGCGACCGCAGCGGAGAAATCGCGCATCAACTCGCCGCCCTTCGCGCCGAGGAACAAGCTGTAAGCCGCCACCTCGCCGACCTTGCACAAGCCGCCGCGCGCATCGCCGACGATCGCAGCCGCGAAGGCGCGCTTGCCCATGACGCCGCCGAGGCGCTCGCCCGGCTCGATACCGAGCGAAAGGCGCTGGAAACCGCCATCGCCGCTGCCGCAACCGACCTCCCCGTCCGCGAGGCCGCACTGGCGGACGCCGAACGCCGCGCCCGCGATGCCGAGGTCGCGCTCGCCCAGGCACTCGCCCGCCAGGCCGCCGAAGCCGCCGACGCGCGCGTCGCCCATGCCGCCGCCGCCGCCGCACGCACCCGCCTCGACCGCGCCGAGCGGGAAGTGGCACAAATCGCGCAGCAGCTCGCCGCGCTCGGTGACGCCGCCCCGCTGGAGCGCGATCGCGATACCGCCGCCGCGACGCTCGCAGCCGCCCTTCACCAAGCCGAAGCAGCCCGCACCGCGCAGGCCGACGCCGAGGTCGCCGAACGCGCAGCCCTGAGCGCGCGCGACGCAGCACAGGCCACCCGCGCCGCCGCCCGCGCCGATCTCGCCGCGCTCGACAGCGAGGCCGCCGCGCTCCGCCGCGCGACCGAGCGCAAGGGCCGCGACCGCCTGCTCGATCACGTCCGCGCCGCCCCCGGCTACGAACGCGCCCTTGCCGCAGCATTGGGCGACGACCTCGAAATCGGCCTCGACCAGCAAGCCGATACTTATTGGTCAGATGCGGCGGCCGACCCCACGACGCCCCCGGCGGCCGCTGCCGACCGCCTGATCCACCACGTCACCGCCCCCGCGCGCCTCAGCCCCCGCCTCGCGCACATCATCGTCCTCGACACGGACGATCAGCGCCCGCTCGCCCCCGGCGAACGCCTCGTCACCCGCACCGGCCAGCTCCGCCGCTGGGACGGCTATGTCGCCCGGCAAAGCGGCGCCGCCGCGGCCGAGCGGCTCGAACGCCTGAACCGCCTTGCCGCGATCGACGCAGCGCTCCCCGCCGCCCGCGATCGCGTGCAGGCCGCCGAGGCCGATCTCGCCCGTGAGGAAGCGACGATCACCGCCGCCCGCACCGCGGCGCGCACCGCGCGCGAGCAGCTCGCCCGCGCCGATGCCACCGCCCGAGACGCTCGCACCCGGCAGGATCGCGCCACCGCGCAGATCGAACGGCTCGCTGGCCTGCGCGCCGATCTCGACGCCCGCGCGGCGCGAACGGCCGCCGAGCGCGACGAAGCCGCGCGCGACCACGCAACCGCCGCCGCGGCGCTCACGGCGCTTCCCGATACCAGCGCCACCGCGGCCACCGTCGCCACGCTCCAGCACGAGGCCGAGCACCGCCGCACCGCCGTCGCCGAAGCACGCGCCGCCCGCGCCGCCACCGAGCGCGCTGGGGAGGACGCCCGCACCCGCCTCGCCGCCGCTCAGGCCGATGTGAAAAGCTGGCGCGCCCGTGCCGGCGACGCTGCGCGACGGATCGCCGACATGGGCAAGCGCGAGGCGGAGATCGCCGCTGAAACCGCCACCATCGCCGCGCGCCCGGACGAACTCGCCGCCGCCATCGCCGACACCGCCGCCGCGCATGACGCCGCGCGTCGAACAGCCGAGGAACTGGCCGCTGCCGAACGCAACGCCGAGAGCGAGCTTCGCCAGAGCGAGGAGACCGCCCGCCGCGCCGGCGAAACGCTATCGGAGGCACGCGAGGCCCGCGCCGGCGCCGCCGCGCGCGCCGAAAGCCAGGAGCTTCGCCGCGTCGAGCTCGGCCGCGTTGCTGGCGAACGCTTCGAATGTCCCGCCCCCGTCCTTCCCGAAAAGGTCGGCTTCGACAGCGCCGAGGTCCGCTCGCCACAGGACGAGGCCGCCGCACACGACAAGCTCGTCCGCGATCGCGAGCGGATCGGCCCGGTCAATCTCGTCGCCGAGCAGGAACTGGCAGAGCTTGAGGCGGGCGCCAGCGGCAATGCCGCGGAGCGCGAGGAGCTTGGTCAGGCCGTGAACCGCCTGCGCGGCTCGATCGGCACGCTCAATCGCGAAGGCCGCCAGCGCCTGCTCGCCGCGTTCGAGGCAGTGAACGGCCATTTCCGCCGCCTCTTCACGACGCTGTTCAACGGCGGCCAGGCACATCTCGAGCTGGTCGATTCGGACGATCCGCTCGAGGCCGGGCTGGAAATCATGGCCCAGCCGCCCGGTAAGCGGCTCCAGTCGCTGACGCTTCTGTCCGGCGGCGAACAGGCGCTGACCGCGGTCGCGCTCATCTTCGGCCTGTTCCTCACCAATCCCGCGCCGATCTGCGTCCTCGACGAAGTCGACGCCCCGCTCGACGACGCCAATATCGAACGCTTCTGCGACCTGCTCGATCGGATGAGCCGCGAGACGCAGACGCGCTACCTCATCGTCACCCACAATGCCGTCACGATGAGCCGAATGCACCGCCTGTTCGGCGTCACCATGATCGAGCGCGGCGTCAGCCGATTGGTGTCGGTCGACCTTCAGGCTGCGGAGACGTTGCTGGCGGCAGAATAAGCAGCCACGCCGGCGCCGGGCTGCGCACCGCATCCACGATGATCCACAGCATCGCCGCCGCACGAAACGCCGCCGCAACGGCAATATGCCCCTGCGTCACCCCCATGCCGGCCCCGCCGGGCGAGGCGAAGAACCAGAACTCCGCCCAATACGCCGCCAGATCGCCGAGCACGAACCAGGCGACCGGCCACAGCTTGCGCGAAGTGATAAGCAGGAAGGGATAGAGCCACAGGTCGAACTGCGGCGAATAGACCTTGTTGGTCAGCAGGAACCAGGCAAGCACCGGGGTGAACAGCGCCCAGAGCGCGTCACTATGCCGCCGCCATCCGAGCAGCACGATCGCCGCTGCGCCGCCGGCAAAGGCAATGAACGACCACAGGTTGCGCGTCTCGGTATCGCTCACCCACCAGCCCTGCGCGCCCATGATCTCCCACACCGCCGCCGCGGTCCCGCCACGCTCGCGGCTGAAGGTGTAGAATTCGCTCCAATGGTCGAACGCCCGCCAGGCGACCGGCGCGTTGAACATCGCCCAGAACATGATGGCCACGACCGTCAATATCGCGGCCGATCTGATCCGCTCCCGCCATGCTTTGCCTCCGGGCAACAGCGCCTGGAGGCCGATCAGTGGCAGCAGCAGAACGGGGAAAAGCTTCGCCGCCGTCCCGATCGCCGCCAGCGCCGCCGCGCTCAGCGCCTCCCCCCGCCGCGCAGCCAGGAACGCCGCCACCGCCAGCGCAACGGCCAGCATGTCCCAATTATGCCCCAGGTACAGCACCAGCGGCGGCGCCCCCGCCCACCACCAGCGCCGCACCGCCGGCACCCCCGCGCGCTCCATCATCCGCAGCACGGCAAAGGCCAGCACAGCGTTGACCAAGGCCACCACAAGCAGGAAATCGGCCGCATCTGCCCGCGCCCCACCGATCACGCGCGCAATCAAGCCTTCCAGCCAGATCAGCGCCCCCGTCAGCACCGGATATTCGATCCGCGCCTCGACATAGGGGACCTGCCCCGCCGCTACGCCGCGCAGCCCCCAGAAGGGCACCGCATCCGAATAGCAGCCGGTGATGTACTGCTCGTCGCCAATCCACGACGCGCCGCAATGCGCCTTGAACCACCAGCCCGCGACGCAGGTCGCAAGCAGCAGCAGATAAGGGCCGAAGCTGTTCAGGCGACGCGAATGCATGATCCCGCGGTAGCCGGCGATTGCGCCAGCGTCGATCGCTGGTCGACAAGCGATCTAGCGGAACTTATATAGAACAAATGGCGCAGCTCGATGTCAGGCAGAAGCTGGAAATCCTTGCGGATGCAGCGAAATACGACGCTTCCTGCGCATCGTCGGGGACGATCAAACGCAACTCGCGCGACGGCAAGGGCATCGGCTCGACCGAGGGCATGGGCATTTGCCACGCTTATGCGCCGGACGGCCGCTGCATCAGCCTGCTGAAGATCCTGCTCACCAACAGCTGCATCTTCGACTGCCATTATTGCATCAACCGCAAGAGCTCGAACGTCCGCCGCGCCCGCTTCACCGCGAAGGAGGTCGTGAACCTCACCCTCTCCTTCTACCGGCGCAATTATATCGAGGGGCTGTTCCTCTCCTCCGGCATCATCGGTTCGTCCAACTACACGATGGAGCAACTGGTCGAGGTCGCCCGCTCGCTGCGCGAGGATCACCATTTCCGCGGCTATATTCACCTCAAGACCATTCCCGATGCCGATCCGGAGCTGATCCATCAGGCCGGCCTCTACGCCGATCGCATGTCGATCAACGTCGAGCTTCCCACCGTCAGCGGGCTGAAGCGACTCGCCCCGGAAAAGGACAATGGCCGGATCGAGGGCGCGATGAAGGGCCTGAAATCCTCGATCCTCGACACACGCGACGCGAAAAAGCGCTACAAGTCAGCGCCTACCTTCGCGCCCGCCGGGCAATCGACCCAGATGATCGTCGGCGCCGATGCGGCGACCGACGGGGACATCGTCACCAAGGCCGCGACGCTCTACGACCGCTACGATCTGCGCCGCGTCTATTATTCCGCGTTCAGCCCGATCCCGGACGCCTCCGCCGTCCTCCCGCTCCAGCGCCCGCCGCTGATGCGTGAGCATCGCCTCTACCAGTCAGACTGGCTGATGCGCTTCTACGGCTTCCAGCCAAAGGAGGTGGTCGCAGCGGCGGATGATGCCACCGGCATGCTCCCGCTCGATATCGATCCCAAGCTCGCCTGGGCATTGAAGTTCCGCGACAGCTTCCCGGTCGACGTGAACCGCGCGCCGCGCGAACTGCTGCTGCGCGTGCCGGGGCTCGGCACCAAGGCAGTAGCGAACATCCTCACCAGCCGCCGCTGGCGCCGCCTTCGGCTCGCCGACGTGGCACGACTGACGGTATCGATCGCAAAGATCCGCCCCTTCATCGTGGCCGATGATTGGCGGCCCATTGCGCTTACGGACAAGGCCGAACTGAAGCCGATCGTCGCCCCCAGGAAGCAACAGCTGGAACTGTTCGCCGCCTGAGGGCGCGCGCGGCTGACGCGCTGGCGTTCAGTCGCCGGATCAGTCGTTCGTGCGTGACATCACCGCCGCGGTTCGTGCCGAATGGCGATCGCTCAACAGCATGGCGCAGGTGCGCTCGGCAGTGGAACGGACCCGCTCGAGCTGCTCGGCGGCGTAATCGGCATCCATATCCGGCACGACCGAATCGATCCGGATATGCTCCGCCCGGGTCATCCCCAGCCCCTGCCACAGATAAGCGTCGAAGATCTCGCGCAGCGACCCGACCTGCCCCTTTTCGTGCAGCCAGGCCAGCGACGTGCCCGACGTGCTGAACGACAGCAGCGGCTTGCCCTTCACCGCCGGATGCCCGGCCTGCGCCTGCACGTCGCGGAAGCTGTAGTTGGAGCCCAGCACGCGATCGACATAACCCTTCAGGATCGCGGGCGGCAACGCGAACCAGATCGGATAGACCAGCACCAGGATGTCGGACGCGCCGAGCAGCTCCAGCTCGGCCGCGACATCGTCGGAAAGCTGCCCGTCGCCTTCGATCGGACGCTCCTCGTTGCGCAGCACCGGGTCAAAGCCCATCGCATAAAGATCGCGCACCACGACCTGCTGCCCCAGCCGCTCTACCGTCTCGACATAGGTGTCGACGATCTGGCCATCGAAGCTGGTGCGGCTGGGGTTGGCGAGCACCAGATGGTGGCGGATCGCCGTCGAATCCGGGCTGTTCATGTCCTTCCCTCCATTATGCGTGCTGGAGGCCTGTCGTTAGCACGGGTGCCGCCGGGCGCGAACCTTCGCGTCGCGCGCAATGATCAGGGTGCGGCGGTCGCCCCCAATGCCTCACGCGCCGTCCGCCGCGCCGTGCGGCTGGCGCGAACGCTGTCCCACGCAAAGATCGCGCAGCCGATCCAGATCAGCCCGAACACCACCAGGTGCAGCGGCCGCAGCGGCTCGCCGAAAATCGCCACGGCGACGAAGAACTGGAGCGTCGGCGCGACATATTGCAGCAGCGCCAGCACTGAATAGGGCAACCGGCGCGCGGCGGCCGCGAACATCAGCAGCGGCAGCGCCGTGACCACGCCGAGCACCACCAGCAGCACGTCGATCGACAGGTCACGCCCCATCGCGCCCGTTCCATCGCTCGCGGCAACCAGCAGGAAGATAAGCGACGGCGGCGCCAGCAGCAGCGTCTCGATCAGCAACCCGCCAAGGGAGTCGATCGCCACCACCTTGCGCACCAGGCCATAGATGCCGAACGAGGCGGCAAGCGTCAGCGAGATCCACAGCGTATCAATCGCAAACAGCGCCATGATGATGACGCCCACCGCCGCGATCGCGATCGCGACACCCTGCCACTTGCGCAGCCGCTCCCCGAGGATGGCGACACCCAGCGCGACGTTGACCAGCGGGTTGATGAAATAGCCAAGGCTGCCAGCCAGCGTCTGGCCGTTGTTCACCGCCCAGATGTAGATCAACCAGTTGATCGCGATCAGCACCGCGCTCGCCACCAGCATCGCGATCGTGCGCGCGTTCACCGCCGCCCGGATGGCGCTCCAGCGCCGCATTACGCTGACCACCAGGATCAGCAGGACCGCCGACCAGACCACCCGATGCGCCAGCACCTCCAGCGCGGGCACCGACGCGAGCAGGCGAAAGTAGAGCGGCAGCACGCCCCACATCGTGTACGCGCCCAGCCCCAGCAGCAGGCCGCCGCGCGTACCATTGTCAGTCATGCTAATTGGCCTTTGCGTCGGGCCTCAGCGTTCGCTGAGGTAATAGCGGTCAAGCGCGCGCAGATCGTCGTCCAGGTCATAGACGATCGGCTGGCCGGTCGGGATCTCCAGGCTGGTGATCTCGTCGTCCGGGATGTTCGACAGATGCTTCACCAGCGCGCGCAGCGAGTTGCCGTGCGCGGAGATCAGCACACGCTGTCCATCCTTCAGCGCCGGCGCGATCCGCTCCTCCCAATACGGCAGGACGCGGGCGATCGTGTCCTTCAGGCTCTCCGTCGCGGGAATGTCGATCCCGGCATAGCGGCGATCCTTGCTGAGGTCGTACGGCCCGCCGGCGTCGGCCACGGGCGGCGGAATGTCGAAGCTTCGGCGCCAGATATGCACCTGCTCCTCGCCATGCTTTGCCGCGGTCTCCGCCTTGTTGAGGCCGGTCAGCCCGCCATAATGGCGCTCGTTCAGCCGCCAGTGCTTCTCGGTCGGCAGCCACAGCCGACCCATCGCCTCCAGCGCCAGGTTCAGCGTTTTGATCGCGCGGGTCTGCAGCGAGGTGAAGGTCAGGTCGAAATCGAGGCCCTTCGCCGCCATCAGCTCGCCCGCCGCCTTGGCTTCGGCCGCGCCCTTTTCCGTCACGTCGACGTCCCACCAGCCGGTGAAGCGGTTCTCGAGGTTCCACGCCGACTGGCCGTGGCGGATCAGGACGAGCTTGGGCATCGATATCTCCCGTTGGCAATGACGCCTGTGATGGCCGCGCTGTTAGAGAGTGGAGGCGCCCTTCGACAAGCGCGCAGGGAAAGGTTTAAGTTCGCGCCGAAGGAGAATTGCGATGGCGATCGTGCGGCAGACCCTGGTGTATGATGGCCCCGGCGGCCCGTTCGAGGGCGTGATCACCTGGGAGGATGAGGTCGAGACGCAGCGCCCGGGCGTGCTCGTCTGCCCCAACATCCTGGGGCAAAAGGAAGCTGACAACCAGAAGGCGGAGGATCTCGCCAAACTCGGCTATGTCGCGCTGGCCTGCGACGTGTTCGGCCAGGGCCGGCGCAAGACGCGCGAAAGCAGCAACGTGTCCGAATATATGGACGAACTCGATGCCGACCGAGGCCTGCTGCGCGATCGGCTTGCCGCCTCGCTCGCAGCGTTGCGCGGCTTCGCCTCAGTCGATCCCGCCCGCGTGGCGGCGATCGGCTTCTGCTTTGGTGGCAAATGCGTGCTCGACATGGCGCGCGCCGGGCTGCCGATCCTGGGCGGAGTCAGCTTCCATGGCGTCTACGATCGGCCGGATTACGCCAATGTCGATCCGATTACGGCGAAGCTGCTGATCTGCCACGGCTGGGAAGATCCGCTCTGCCCGCCGGACACGATGGTGGCGCTAGGTCAGGAGCTAACCGCGGGCAAGGCCGATTGGCAGATCCACGCTTATGGCCATGCAGGCCACGCCTTCACCGACACCTCAGTCCCGGCCGGCCGCACCCCCGGCTTCGGCTATGACGAGAATGCCGACCGTCGCAGCTGGAAGGCGATGAGCGACTTTCTGGCCGAACTGTTTCTCTAGGGACGCGGCACCGGGCACCGGGCACGACGCCCCCGCCTGGCCCGCTTACTCAGCGGCGTTGCGCTCCGGCGCGTCGAGGTCGCCGGGCAGCGCCCAGTGCATGTCACCCTTCCCCAGCGGACGGCCGTCGTGGCTCAGCACCGCCACCTGCTGGATCGGCCGGTTGTCGCGCGCATCGACCAGGATCGGGAAGGCCGGGCAACCGGTCTCCCACTTCTCCCCCCATTGCCGCAGCGCGACCATCGTGGGCAGCAGCGCATAACCCTTGTCGGTGAGGTGATAGGCGATCTTGCGCCGGTCCTCGACCAGTGAGCGGCGCTCCATGATTCCGTGATCGACGAAGCGGGACAGGCGGTTGGCCAGGATGTTGCGCGCGATGCCGAGCTCGGACTGGAATTCCTCGAAATGCTTCAGCCCGTTGAAGGCCGCGCGCAGGATCAGGAACGCCCAGCGCTCACCCATCGATTCCAGCGCGGCGGGAAGACTGCATTCCCCTAGCGGCTCGCGCAACTCACCCATCGATACTCCTTCTCACGCAACAAGGTAGCGCATCGGGCTCCATGCGCCGAGTACCAAATAAAAGTTGTCGATTGCAACTCGCACATGCGAGTTGCCTATTGAAACTCGCATGTGCGACATTTACGTCGCGCTTATTAGGTTTTGGGAGAGCCCACATGATTCGCATGCTTGCCAAGTCGGTACTCGCTTCCGCCGCGCTGCTGGCGTCCTTCGCGGCCCATGCGCAGACCAATGGCGCCTATGTCGCCACGCCGGCCGAAACGCCCACCAAGACCGTTCTGATGACCCGTGACACGCCGTGGATGCTGCGCAACGGTGCCTATGTCGCCACCAATGCGCCGATGCGTGACATGGCCGCCTGCCAGCTGGTCGCGCGCAGCACTGGCGCGCTCACCGCTTTCACTGCCAATGGCCAGGCGTTCGACGCCGTCGCACTCGATACCTGCAATGCCAAGGCGAAGGGCGGCAAGGCCGTCGCTGCCAAGGCGAGCGCGAACGCTGCGCCCGCCAACTGATCGGCGCTCCCGCCGATAAACGGAGAAGGGCCTGCCCCCGACGGGGCGGGCCCTTTTCGTTTATCCTGTGTTTTCTGTTGCAAAGCGCGGGGCGGCTGCTCAAGTCGATGCCGTGTTGCGGCAATATGAACTTGTGGATCGGGTCCTTGAGTATGACCCGGAGGCGGACGAGGCGCTGCTCAATCGCGCCTATGTGTTTTCGGTCAACGCGCATGGCACGCAGAAAAGGGCCAGCGGCGATCCCTATTTCAGCCACCCGATCGAAGTCGCCGGCATCCTGACCGAGCTTCACCTCGACGACGAGACGATCGCCACCGCGATCCTTCACGATACCGTCGAGGACACGGTCGCCACCAGCGACCAGATCCGCCAGATCTTCGGCGACAATGTCGCGCGGCTGGTCGACGGCGTGACCAAGCTGTCCAAGATCGAGGCGCAGACCGAAAGCGAGCGCGCGGCGGAAAACCTGCGCAAGTTCCTGCTCGCCATGTCGGGCGACATCCGCGTGCTGCTGGTGAAGCTGGCCGACCGGCTGCACAACATGCGCACGCTCCACCACATCAAGAATCCGGACAAGCGCAAGCGCATCGCGCGCGAAACGATGGATATCTACGCCCCGCTCGCCGAGCGGATCGGCATGTACGAGTTCATGAAGGAGATGCAGACGCTCGCCTTCCAGCAGCTCGAGCCGGAAGCGTATGAGTCGATCACCCGGCGACTGCAGCAACTTCAGGCCGGCGGCGGCGACCGGATCGAGAAGATCAAGCAGGGGCTGAAGGATCTGCTCGCCCGCCACGGTATCGAGGCGGAAGTCTCGGGTCGAGAGAAGCACCCGTACAGCATCTGGCGCAAGATGCAGGAACGGCACATCAACTTCGAGCAATTGTCCGACATCATGGCCTTCCGCGCCATCGTGAAGGATGAGGACCAATGTTACGCCGCGCTCGGGCATATCCACCGCCGCTGGCCGATGGTGCCGGGCCGGTTCAAGGACTATATTTCGACGCCAAAGCGCAACGGCTACCGTTCGCTGCACACCACCGTCATCCATGACGAGAATCAGCGCGTCGAAATCCAGATCCGCAGCGAGGAAATGCACGCGGAGGCGGAATTCGGCCTCGCCGCCCACTGGGCGTACAAGCAGGGTGAGAAGATCAGCCCGCAGACGCAGCAGGGCTGGATCGCCGACCTGGTGGAGATCCTCGATACCGCGGGCAGCCCCGAGGAGCTGCTCGAACATACCCGAATGGCGATGTATCAGGATCGCATCTTCGCCTTCACGCCGAAGGGCGAGCTGATCCAGCTGCCCAAGGGCGCGACACCGATCGACTTCGCGTACGCGGTCCATACCGACCTCGGCGATCAGGCGGTCGGCGCGAAGATCAATGGTCGCGTGGTGCCGCTGCGCACCGCGATCGAAAATGGCGACCAGGTCCAGGTATTGCGGTCTAAGGCACAGACGCCGCAGCCCAACTGGCTGAACTTCGCGATCACCGGCAAGGCGTTGGCCGCGATCCGACGGCATCTGCGGCAGGTGGAGCGCGAACAGACGATCGCGCTCGGCCGCAAGCTCTACGAGGATATCGTCACTCGCCTGCCCGCCCCGCTCGGCGCCGACGCCATGGCCCATGCGCTGACCCGGCTGAAGCTGCCCGACGAGGCAGCGCTGATGCAGGCGATCGCCCGCCGCACGCTGACCGATGCGCAGGTGATGGAAGCACTGATGCCCGGCTCGGCCGGGGCGGATGTCGCTCATTCGCCACCGCAATCCTCCGCGATCTCGATCGAGGGGCTCGCGCCCGGCGTCGCCTATGAGCTGGGCGAATGCTGCCACCCCGTCCCCGGCGACCGGATCGTCGGCCTGCGCCGCCCCGACGCCTCGATCGAGGTACATCGGATAGACTGCCCGACGCTGGCCGAACTCGCCGAACGATCGGACGAGGAAACCGACTGGATCGACGTCAAATGGGGCAACAAGACCGAGGGCGCCACGGCGCGCGTGTCGGTCGAGGTGAAGAACGAGCCCGGCGCCCTGGGCGTGCTCGCCACGATCATCGGCCAGCACAAGGCGAACATCATCAACCTGCGCCTCGACACCCGCGACACGCAATTCCACACCAATGTCATCGACGTGGAAGTGCATGATGCGCACCAATTGATGCGGCTGATCGCGGCGCTGCGCGCGGCGGACGCGGTGAACGCGGCCGAGCGCGTCTGATCCTGTCTGCGGTGGCCCGGCGCCTGACGGTGCGCGTGGCCACTTGCGGCAACATCACTGCCTTGCCTAGGATCGGCCAGCTCTCCTACCGAAAGGCCTAAGCACTTGGATCGTCGTTCCTTCCTTGCCTCGGCAAGCGCTGCCTCCGTCTTTGCCCTGATCCCCGACGCGCTCCGCGCGCAGACCGGCGGGGCCGGCGCTGGCGCGAACACCGCCACCAACCCGGCTGACGCCCAGCTCAACAGCCTGTTCGACAAGGTTTTCGCGCAGACGCTGCAGCGGTCGCCCGAACTGGCGACCTCGCTCGGCATGGACAAGGGCGCCAACGCCGCGCTCAAGCATCGCCTGACCGACCAGTCGGCCGCCGGCAAGGCCAGCGCCCGCGCCGAGCTGAAGCAGGCAATCGCCGCGATCCGCGCCGTCGATCCCGCGCCTCTCTCGACCCGCTCGAAGCTCGATCGCGAAGTGATCCTCTATTCGCTGGAAAGCCGCGCGACCCCCTATGATCGCTTCAAGCTGGACGGCGTGCAGCGCCCCTTCACCATCTTCCAGCAGGGCGGCAGCTATTTCTCGACGCCCGACTTTCTGAATTCCTCGCACACGATCAACAATGCGGCCGATTGCGAGGCCTACCTCGATCGCCTCGGCGCCTTTGCCAAGCGGCTCGATCAGGACACGGCAAACCAGAAGGAAGAGGCCTCGCGCGGCTATCTCGCGCCCGACTTCTCGCTCGACCTGACGCTTGGCCAGATGGCGAAGCTTCGCGGTCAGCCCGCGGCCGACAGCGGCCTTGCGCAATCGGTGGCAAAGCGCGCCGCGGCGAAGAACATCGGCGGCGACTGGCAGGCTCGCGCGGCAAAGATCGTGGAGGGTGAGATCTACCCTGCGCTCGACCGTCAGATCGCGCTGATCAAGGCGCTCCGTCCCAAGGCGCGTAGCTCCGCCGGCATCTGGGACGTGCCGCAGGGCGACGCCATCTATGCCGCCGCGCTGGAGCAGGCGACCACTACCAAATACTCGCCGGCGGAGGTCCACCAGATGGGCCTCGACCAGGTGGCGGAAATCACCGCGCAGCTCGACACCATCCTGCGCAAGCAGGGCCTGACGCGCGGCAATGTCGGCGCGCGGCTGAACGAGCTCAATGTGCGGCCGGAACAGGTCTATCCCGACACCGCAGAAGGCCGCGCGGCGCTGATCAAGGGCCTGAACGAGGGCAATGCGGCCATGACCGCGAAGCTGGGTCAGGCGATCCTCAACCCGCCCAGCGAGCCGCTCGACATTCGCGCGGTGCCGGTGGACATTCAGGACGGCGCCTCCAACGGCTATTACAGCCGCGCCGCGCTCGATGGCTCGCGCCCGGCGATCTACTGGATCAACCTGAAGAACGTCGGCGACTGGCCGAAATATTCGCTGCCCAGCCTCACCTATCACGAAGGCGTGCCGGGCCATCACCTGCAGATCTCGATCGCGCAAAAGGCGCCGCAGCCGCTGTTGCGCAACCTCAGCTTCTTCAGCGGCTATAGCGAGGGCTGGGCGCTCTACGCCGAAAGCCTCGCCGACGAACTGGGCGGCTATGCCGACGATCTGGAGCGTGCGGGCTTCCTGCAGAGCTACCTGTTCCGCGCCGCCCGCCTCGTCATCGACACCGGCATCCATACCAAGCGTTGGACGCGCGATCAGGCGACCGATTACATGGTCGAAACGGTCGGCTTCGCCCGCCCGCGCTCGCAGCGCGAGATCGAGCGTTACTGCACCCAGCCGGGTCAGGCGTGCAGCTACAAGGTGGGTCACGCCGCTTGGGTCCGGGCGCGAGAGACGGCGCAGAAGCTGCGCGGTGACAAGTTCGACCTGCGCCAGTTCCACGAGGTGCTGCAATATGGCGCGGTGCCGCTGACCATCCTGCAGCGGCTCGTCGAGGAGCAGGCGCGCGCCGCCTGAGCCACGACCGCTCTCGGCAGGGCGGGGTGCGATGGAACCGTTCAGGGATCATGGCGTAGGACAGGACCGAAAGGATCCTGCCCCGCATGACTCGCCTGCTTTCCGTCGCCCTCGCCCTCCCCGCCGCCACCATGGCGGTCACCGTCCCCGCCACCGCCATTGCGCAGGCGCGGTCGATCTCCGCCAGTGAGAAGGCGCAGGGCGCCGAGGCCAACCCGCAATTGCTGGCCGAGTTCGGCGGCAAATATGACGGGCCGCAGGCGGCCTATGTCGAGCAGGTCGGCAAAAGGGTGGCGGTGCAATCGGGCCTGTCCAACGCGCAGGGCGATTTCACCGTCGCGCTGCTCAATTCGCCGGTCGAGAACGCCTTCGCCATCCCCGGCGGCTATGTGTACGTCACCCGCCAGCTGCTCGCGCTGATGAACAGCGAGGCGGAGCTCGCCAGTGTGATGGGGCATGAGGTGGGCCACGTCGCCGCGCGCCACTCCGCCGGGCGTCAACGTACCGCCGGCATCGGATCACTCCTCGCCGGGGTGGTCGGTGCGGTCGCTGGCAACAGCGCGATCGGTCAGCTTGCCGGTGCGGGCGCACGCAACGCGGCGCAGCTTTACACGCTGAAATACGGCCGCGATCAGGAATATGCCGCCGATGCGCTGGGCGTGCGCTACATCGCCGGCGCCGGCTACAATCCCTATGCCGCCGCCGACATGCTGGAACAGCTTGGCGCGTCGACCAGCCTTAATGCACGGCTGGCGGGCCAACAGACCGGGACACCCACCTGGGCATCGACTCACCCCAACAGCCGCGAGCGTGTGCAGCGCGCACGGCAATTGGCGCAGCAGACCGGTCGCGCCGCCGCGCCGGTGCAGCAGCAGGACGTCGCCTTCCTTCGCCGGCTGGACGGCATGGTCTATGACGATGATCCCCGGCAGGGCGTGGTCAACGGCCAGACCTTCGTCCATCCCGTGATGCGCCTCCGCTTTTCCGCGCCGACCGGCTATCGCATCGCCAACGGCAGCGATGCGGTGACGGTCGCCGGCAGCGGCGGCCAGGCACAGTTCAAGGCGGCGGCCGCGACCAGCGACCTTCCCACCTTCGTCGCGCAGCAGTTCCGCGCGCTGGGCGCCAGTGCCGCGCCGGCGGCGCAGGCGGGCCGCGCCAACGGGCTGGACTATGCCTATTCGACGGTGCGGGCGAGCGCGAACGGCCAGTCGGTCGATGCCACGGTCCTTGCCTATCGCTTCCCCGCAGCCACCTATTATTGGACCATCGTGACGCCGGCCGGCCGCGGTATCGGGCCGTTCACCTCCCTTGTCGACAGCGTCGCGCCGATCACTGCGCAGGATGCCGCCAAGGTGCGCGGCAAGAAGCTGCGCATCGTCACGGTCAAGGCCGGCGACACAATCGATAGCCTGTCGCGCCAGATGGCCTATACCGATGCGCAGCGCGACCGGTTCATGACGCTGAACGGCCTGTCTGATCGCGACACGCTTCGTCCCGGTATGCTCGTCAAGGTCGTGACGGAGGCCTGAGCATCCTGTAACGCCGCGCGGATGCACCGCCCTGCCCTTTCGATCGTCATTCCTTGCTATAACGAAGCCGACACGCTGCCGCTGTTGCACCAACGCGTGTCGGCGGCGGCGCGCGCCGCCGTGGGCGACGATCACGAGATCGTGCTGATCAACGATGGTTCGCGCGACGACAGCTGGGCGATCATGCAATATCTCGCCACCACCGATCCCCGGCTGGTGGCGATCAACCTGTCGCGCAATCACGGCCACCAGCTGGCGCTGACCGCCGGCCTTGACCTGTGCTCGGGCGAACAGATCCTGATCATCGACGCCGATCTTCAGGATCCGCCCGAATTGCTCGGCGAATTGCGCGCGACGATGGCACGCGAGAATGCCGATGTCGTCTACGCCGTCCGTCGCAAGCGCGCCGGCGAAACCTTGTTCAAGAAGGCGACCGCCGCCGCTTTTTACCGCCTGCTCGACCGGCTGACCGACACGCCGATCCCGCTCGACACCGGCGACTTCCGGCTCATGAGCCGCCGGGCGCTTGATGCGCTTTTGTCGCTCCCCGAACAGGCGCGCTTCATCCGCGGCATGGTGGCCTGGATCGGCTTTCGCCAGGTGCCCTTCCCCTATGATCGTGCGGAGCGGCACGCGGGCGAAACCAATTATCCGCTGTCGAAGATGCTTCGGCTCGCGTTTGACGCGGTCACCGGCTTCTCCACTGCGCCGCTGCGCTTCGCCAGCCATGCGTCGGTCGCGCTCGCCGGCCTTGCGCTGTTGCTGCTGTTCTACATCGCGTGGGGGTATTTCGAGGGCAATCCGGTCCAGGGCTGGACCTCGACGATGCTGGTGGTGACGGTGCTCAGCGCGGTGCAGATGTTCGTGCTCGGCATGATCGGCGAATATCTCGGCCGATTGTACATCGAATCGAAGCGCCGCCCGCTGTACCTCGTCGCCGATATCGCCGGCACGGTGCATCGCCGCGCCACGCTCGGCTTCCAGGCCGAAGGCACCCGCATTCCCGCGCATGAGATCGCCCGCGAGGAAAGCGCCTGACGGCAAGGCTCGCGGTTGATCATGGCGGATCGACGCTTACGCGATTGAAGATATGACAACGGTATCCTATCGGTCGAACTGGTAAGAGGGGAACAGGCCTGTGACGACGACAATCGCCGATCGGCGCCGCTGGATCGTGCTCGGGCTGGTGTTCGTCGCCATCGTGCTAAACTATGTCGATCGCCAGATACTGGCGCTGCTGAAGCCCACGCTGCAGGCGGAATTCGACTGGTCTGATCGCGACTACAGCCACATGGCCTCCGCCTTCCAGTTCGCGGCAGCGGTGGCATTCCTCGGCACTGGCTGGTTCATCGACAAGATCGGCCTGCGCTGGGGCTTCGCCATCGGTGTCGGCGTGTGGAGCCTCGCCGGCATGGCGCACGCCTTCGCCACCACCGTGTCCGGCTTCGTTGCCTCGCGCGCGGTACTCGGCGCCGCCGAATCGATCGGCACGCCCGCCGCGGTGAAGACCGCCGCGACCTATTTCGGTGGCAAGGATCGCTCGGTCGCGCTCGGGCTGGTCGGCATCGCGCCCAACATCGGCGCGATCCTTACGCCGCTGCTGATCCCTGTAATGGCGCTCATGTTCGGCTGGAAGGCGACCTTCCTCATCGCCGGCGGGCTCGGACTGGTGTGGGTCGTCGCCTGGCTGATGATGCGCATCCCGCCACAGCCCAATGCCGCGCGCGATGCCGCCGCGCCCAAGATCGCTTGGAGCAGCCTGCTGAAGGATCGCCGGCAATGGGCAGTGATCCTGGGCAAGGCGCTGACCGATCAGGTCTGGTGGTTCCTGTTGTTCTTCATGCCCGACATGTTCCACCGCACCTTCGGCCTGTCGCAGGGCACGCTGGGGCTGCCGGTCGCCTTCGTCTATTTCATGGCGGCGCTGGGCGGCCTCAGCGGCGGCTTCCTGCCGGCGCGGCTGCTGCGCCGCGGCTGGAGCGTCAATGCCGCGCGGAAGACGTCGATGCTGATCTATGCACTGCTGATCGTCCCTATCCCCGTGCTGGTCGGTGTCGACAGCGCCTGGGTGGCCGCCGCGATCCTCGGGCTCGGCCTGTTCGCTCATCAGGGTTTCTCGACCAACCTTTTCGGCCTGACGACGGATATCTTCCCCGCGCGCATCGTCGGCTCGGCGATCGGTATTGGTGCCTTTGCCGGGAATCTCTCGGGCATGGCGATGATCGAATTTGCCGGTTGGTCACTCGACAACGGTCACGGATATCTGCCGATGTTCCTGATCTGCTCGCTGACCTATCTCGCGGCGCTCGCCGCGATCCAGCTGATCCTGCCGCGCGTGGTGGCGATCGACGAGGACGCGGACGACGGCACGGCGGTACCGGTCATCGCGCACTAAGGCGGAAACGGCCGGCCGATCCGCCCGATCAGCCGGCCCACACCTCGGCATAAAGCTGCGCCATCTCCTCCGCATCGGGCACGCGCGGGTTGTTGGCCGGCGATCCCGACGCCGCCGCCTGCGCGCACATCACCGGCACCAGCGCATGCCAGCGCGCGCCGTCGATCCCCCATGCCGCCGGCCCGGGAACCGCGAGATCGCGGTTCAGCGTGGCAAGCTCCTCCAGCAGCCGAGCGACGGCCAGCTGGTCGCCATCAGCATCGTCCGCGACCCCCATCGTGCGTGCGCAGGTCGCATAGCGGGCAAGCGCGGCGGGCGCTGACCAGCGGGTTACGGCCGGCAGCAGCATCGCGTTAGACAGGCCATGCGGCACATGGAAATGCGCGCCGATCGGCCGGCTCATGCCATGCACCAGCGCGACCGAGCTGTTGGAAAAGGCGATGCCCGCCTGCGTCGCGCCCAGCATCATCGCCTCGCGCGCGGCGGCATCGTCGGGATCGGCATAAACCCGCCGCAGGTTGGGCGCGATCGCGCGCATTGCCAGCAACGCCATGCCGTCGCTGAACGGATTGGCGCGGCGCGAGACATAGGCCTCGATCGCATGGGTCAGCGAATCGATTCCCGTGTCGGCAGTCAGCCGCGCCGGCATGCTGAACGTCAGTTCGTAATCGACCAGCGCCGCGACCGGCAGATAGGCGAGGCCGGCGCACAGCATCTTCTCGTCGGTGGTCTCGTCGGTGATGATGGTGAAGCGGGTCGCTTCCGACCCCGTCCCCGCCGTCGTCGGAATGGCAATGATCGGCAGCCCCGCCGCATCCTGCACGTGCGGCGCCTTATAGTCGGCCATCGTGCCGCCATGTGCGGCGAGCAGCGCGATCGCCTTTGCCGTGTCGATCGGACTGCCACCGCCAAACCCGACGACGCAATCATGATCGCCCGCACTGAGGCAGGCGAGCCCCGCCTTGACTGATGCGACCGTGGGATCGGGCACAGTGTCGGCAAACAGGCGATAATTGATCCCGGCCGCGTCCAGCCCCGCACACAGGCCCGCGACCTGCCCCGCTTCCAGCAGCCATGGGTCAGTGACGATCAATGGCCGGGCAAGGCCCAGCGTCGCCAGCACCTCCGCCAGTCGGCGCGACGCGCCGCCGCCGATGTGCAGCAGGCGGGGCAAAGCAATGGCCGCGATTGTCACGCTATGTCTCTCCTGTCCCGCCCCGGTGATCGCACAAGGGATCACATCATCTCGCCGCCCTGGTGACCGTCGTTCGCGGCCTTGGTGCCATGATCCAACGTCATAAACACATATGGATCAAGACCATTTACCTTGGCCGGGCGGGAACGACGCCCGCCACGCTGCCGTTGAAGGGCGATCTACAAGGAGAGGCAAGATGCGTTACTTCGCACTATTCGGCGCAGCCGCACTGTTGCTGCCCGCCGTGGCGACCGCACAGACCGCCAGCCCGCAGGGCGGATCGGCGGGCGGCACCGCCGGCCAGACCGGCGCACCCGGCGGTACGATGACCAGCCAGCCGGGACAGGCCGACAGCAGCACTGGCGGCACCACGGGCGGCCAAATGGATCAGCACGGCCAGCATGGCGGTGTGATTGGCCCGCAAGGCAGCGCACCGGGCCGCGTACCCAACAGCCCGACGGCGAACACACCCGACAGGGTGACCGGCACGCCGCCGGTGCGCACCGGCACCAGCACGTCGACCACTGATCCGCGCGGCACCACACCGACGTCCGATCCGCAGGATGCAACGCCGCCGCGTTGACGACCGACCAACACGCTCACCCCGGCGCTCGCGTCGGGGTGCGTTGTGGCTCAGGCCTGTTCGGCCAGCGTGATGATCGAAACGCCCGGCGGCATCGGCAGCCGGCCGACCATATGCCGTTCCAAGCGGAAGATCTTCTCGAACAGCGTGTTCAGCGGCGCGGCGGGTGGCGTATCGTCGCTGTCCTCGCGACCGGTGATCCGGCCCATGATCCGCGCCCCCGCGGCGAGCGGGAACAGCAGCGAGTTGAAATAGCCCAGCTTGCGCGGGCGCAGGCCCGCGGCATCGATCGCCTTAACCAGCGTCGTCTTGGAATAGCGCCGGTGGTGGTGGTTCACCACGTCATGCGCGCTCCACATCCATTGATGCGCCGGCACGGTGATCAGGATCTTGCCACCGGGTGCCAGCCGCGCACGCATCGCCTGCAGCGCGGCGACATCGTCCTCGATATGCTCGACCACATCCAGCACCGCGATCAGGTCGTAATGCGCGTCCGGCACGCCGGGTAGCGCCGGCAGCGGCGCATCGCCCACCGCCTTGCCCAGCCGCTGGCTCGCCACGTCACGCGCCGCCGGATCAATCTCGATCGCATCGACGCGGCCGAATTGCGCCAGCATCGGCAGGTTATGCCCCGTCCCGCACCCGATCTCCAGGATACGCGCCTCTTTCGGCAGCCGCCCCTCGCGCGTCAGATAATCGGCCAGGATGTCGCGGCGCGCGCGATACCACCAATGGGTGGAATCATGTTCGGCCATACGGTCGTAAACGCGGCGATCCATATCAGGAAAATACCCACAGACGGTTGAGCGAGAAGGTGACCAGCGGCGTCACCACCACGATCGGGATCAGCGGCCACCACCAGGGTCCCGCCAGCATCGCATCATCGGTCAGCAGCCACACCCAGAAAGTGTTGACCGCATAGCTGACCAGCGACACCGCGAAAAACTTGGATGCCGACGTCTTCGCCGAGACACCATGCCCGCGAAAGCTCCACTTGCTGTGCAGCACATAGCCGGACAGCATCGCCACCAGATAGCCGGCGATATTGGCGACCTGCTCAGACGTGATCTTGAACGCGGCGAGCGGCGAATAGACCAGCGCATACAGCCCGGTCGCCAGCCCCCCGGCCACGCCAAACCGGACCAACTGCCAGAATGTTTCGCGCATTTCTGCCGAGCCGAACTTGTTGCGAACAGCGTCCACGCCTTGCCCTTTGTGCCGCCTCGGGTAGAGGCGGGCGCCACCGATAGCCCGCCCGGGCCGAACCGGAAGAATGTCGTGGGCGTCTAATGGCCTGCGGTCGGCGAGGAAAGCCCCGTGAACAAGTTGCCCTCATCCTTGTCCGCCGAACTGGACCGGCACTGGATCAAGCTGACCACGATCGCCTGGGTGGTGATCGTGATCTTCTACGTGTGGAAACGGTGGGCGGCGATCCACTGGCTGTCGCTGGCGGACACCGACGACAACATGCGGCTGATGCAGGTGCGGGCGCTGCTTGACGGGCAGGGCTGGTACGACCTGCGCAACTATCGGCTCAACCCGCCGGTCGGCTTCGACATTCACTGGTCGCGCATCGTCGACCTCCCCATCGCCGGGCTGATCCTGCTGCTGCGCCCGTTCGTCGGCGTGGTGGAGGCGGAAAAGCTGGCCTGTGGCATCGCCCCCTTGCTGCCGCTCGGCGTCACGCTGATCGGCCTGGGCGCAACGGTCCGTCGCCTGGTCTCCCCGGTCGCCTGGCCGCTCGCGATCGTCTTCCTGATGGGCTCGACCGTCGCGCTGATGATGTTCATGCCCGACCGCATCGACCATCATGGCTGGCAGCTGGCGATGCTGAGCCTGACGGTCGCCGGGCTGTGCGATCCCGACGGCCCGCGCGGCGGCATCACCGTCGGGCTGGCCAGCGCGCTGTCGCTTACCATCGGGCTGGAGATGCTGCCCTATTGCGCGATGGCGGGCGCGATCATCACGCTGCGCTGGGTGTGGGACGCGGGCGAGCGCCGCCGCCTACTGAGCTATGCCATCTCGCTGGGCGGCGGATGCGCCGCGGGCTATGTGATCTTTGCGTCTGAAGCCAACCGCGTGATGCGCTGCGATGCCCTCACCCCGATCTGGCTCAGCGTCTTTGTCGCCGCCGGCGCATTGCTGACGCTGCTCGCACTCCTGTCGCCCGAAAAGCGCGCGGTGCGCTTTGCGCTCGCCGCGGTCGCCGGCGCAGTGATCGCGGGCGGCTTTGCCACCCTCTTCCCGCAATGCCTGCAGCGCCCGGAGCAGGTATCGGACGAGCTCTACGCCAATTGGCTCAGCAACGTGCGCGAGGCAAAGCCGATCTATCGCCACGCCTTCCGCACCGGCTTCCCGCTCGCCGCCTTGCCGGTGATGGGTCTGATCGGCGCCGGGATCGCGATCTGGCGCGCGCGGCGCAGCCCGACCCTGATCGGATGGGCCTGCGTCGGCCTGTTCGCCCTGTTCTCCGCCCTGATGCTGCTGTGGCAGGTGCGCAGCGGTCCCGCGGCTCAGGTGATGGCGATCCCCGGCGTCACCGCGCTGGCCTGGATGGTGCTGCCCTGGCTCCTCGGTCAGCGATCGATCTTCGTGAAGGTACTGGCGACCGGCGCCGTCTTCGTCCTCATCTCGGGCATGTTCGCCGGCATGCTGCTGCGCGCGTTGCCGATCGACGTGCCCAAGCCCTATGTGAAGCGCGTCAATCGTGCGACGGGCCTGTGCCTGACCATGCCCGCGATGACTCCGTTGAACCGGATCCCCGCGACGACGATCTTCACCTTCACCGATCTCGGCCCGCGGCTGATCGCGCTGACGCATCACAATGCGATCGCCGGTCCCTATCACCGCAATGGCGACGCGATCCTCGACGTCCAGCACGCCTTCAAGGGCACTCCGGAAGAGGCGCGCGCAATCATGAAGCGGCACGGCGCGACGATGATGCTGGTCTGCCCGAACATGGCGGAATCGACGGTGTATCGCGATCGCGCGCCCGGCGGCTTCTACGACCGGCTGGCGCATGGCGAGACCTTCGACTGGCTGACTCCGGTGCCGCTGCCCAAGGGGTCACCGCTGCGGCTGTTCCGAATCAACTGAGCCGTCGCCACGCCTTCAGGCGGCGGGCAGGCTCAGCACGAACCGCGCGCCCTCGCCCGGCGCGCTGTCGACCGTCAGATCGCCGCCCATCACTCGCGCCAATCGGCGGGCGATGTAGAGGCCAAGGCCGCTGCCGCCCGGCTCGCTGGTGTCGACGCGCTCGAACTTGGCGAAGACCCGCTCGTGATCCTCGGGCGCAATGCCCTTGCCTTGGTCGGCAACGATCGCGAACACGCGGTCGCCATCGCGCTGCAGCCGGAGCCACACGGTCGAACCGCGCGGTGAATAGCGCACCGCATTGCCGATCAGATTGACCATGATCTGCAGGATGCGGCGGAACTCCCCGCGCACCGGCTGCGGCTCGTCCGTGCCGCCGCGATCGATCGTCACGCCCGCATCGGCGGCGCGCACGGCAAGCAGCCCCGCGCCCCGGCGGACAACATCGGCCATGTCCACGATCTCCGCCTCCGCGGCGAAATCCTCGCGCTCGATCGCCTCGATATCGGCAAGGTCGTCGATCAACCCCATCAAATGCCGTCCGGCGCTGGCGATATCGGCCGCGTAATCGGCATATTGCGGATCGATCAGTCCGTCCGCGCCCGCATTGATGCTATCGGCATTGGCGACGATGCGGCCCAGCGGCGCGCGCAGGATACGATCCAGCCGGTGGTTGAACGCGCCGTCCAGCCCGGTGCGCGGCCGGTGATCGGGCCGGCTCTCCACCGGATGCACGAACGCGGCACCGGCAAACCCGGCGAAGGCCCCGCCCCGGTCGCGCCGCACATGCCCCGCCAGCATGAAGCGGTCGACGCTACCCGCCAGCACGGCCGGCTGCTCCGCAAAATCGTCGACTGACGCGACCGCCTCCAGCAGCGGCAAGGCGCCATGCGGGTCGCTTTGCAGCGTGAACAGCCGCGTCAGCGGCTGGCCCAGCACGCTCGCCGCATCAATCCCGTGCCGCTCTGCCGCCTCGATCGACAGGCGCTGCAGCCGCAATGCCGCGTCCACGTCCCAGGTCCAGTCCGCGCCGGCCGGATACGGCACCGCCAGCGCGGGCTGCACCGGCCGCCACGCAGCACGCTCGCGCAATGGGGAAATCGTCAGCGTCGTTGCGCGCGGGCCGGGCTCGACCCGTACCCAGCAATCGATATCCACATCCATGTCGGCGATGGTGACCGCGCGTGAAAGCGGGATCTGCAAGCGTCGCGACAACCGCACCATCGCGGCGATCTGCGGATTGGCGAGCGGCTGCCCCATCGCACCGCCGGCCCGCTCGTTCAGCGTCAGGAACTCGGGGCTGGCCGCGACCAGCCGGTCCGCCGGGTCGACCTCAGCGTGAAGGGTCATGCCTTCGATCACGGCCGTGGGCTACCCTCGACGGCGGCAATCGCGGCGCGGTACGCCGGCGGCAGCGCCAGATCGGCCAGCGCGTCACGCGCGGCCGCGGCGGGAACCGCAGCGATCGTGTCGAGCAGCGCGCCAAACGCTTCCAGGTCGCGCCGCGGATCAACCTCGGCAAGCAGATAGCCAATGCGCGCGATCGCGGCCCGTCCGATGTCGAGCGATCGCAGTGCCAGCCACAAGCGGTGCCCCCCGGGCTCCAGCGTCAGCGCCCGCACGATGCGCGGTGCCACCGCCATCCGCCGCGCCAGCATGGCAACGAACAACGCGACCGACCCATCGTCCAGCGCATCCACCAGCATGATCGCTGGGTCTGACGGCTCGCGGTCGATCAGCCGCGCCAGTTCTGCCGCGCATCGCTCCAGACTGGCGGTCTCGTCGCGGGCAATCAGATGCTGCTCGACCGCCGCGACGATCAGCCGGTCGGCGTCCTTGCCCTCCCCCTGAAACGTCGGCCGCAGCGCCGCGGCGACCAGCCACGCCGCGCGCAGGCCCATTGCGGGGGTCAGCAACTCTCCCGGTCCGGCGTCGCCCGCGGCCGATCGACTTTCCGCCAGGCGATAGTTGCGCGCCGCTGCGGCGACAGCCTGGTCCCGGCCCTCCACCAACCGCGACAGCAGCGGCATCTGCGCCCCGGGCGGCCGATTGGCGCGCAGCGCCTCGCCCAGCAGGTCCTGCCGTGTACGGTCCAGCAACTCCCCGATCAGCTCGGGATCGCGCAGCGCGTCACTCGCCGCCAGCCGAGCGATAAGCGGCGCGGCATCGAAGGATTTGTCGGGCGCTGCCCCGCGCTGCGCCCAGCAACGCGCATGAAGATCCGCGCCAATCGCGACGATCGTCGACCGCAGCAGCAGCCCCAGCCGCGCGCGGGTGCGATCATCAAGCCGATACTCATCCGGCAGGAACAGGTCGTCGATCGTCGCGGCAAGATACCGTTCGGCACCCCGCCCAGCCGCGTCCGCACGCGCCAGCAGCGCGGCAACGTCCGACGGCAGGCCTGGGGGAGAATCGACCGACATGCGCCTGCCCTAGCGCGGTCGACGTTAAGGCGCTGCTAAGCGCGCGCGTAAAGTTTCGATGGCGAGCGCAAGCGTCACCGTGGCGTAGATCGCCGCTCCGGTCAGCCCCACCATGGGCCAGCCGATCAGCGCGCCGAGCGCCAGCACCAGCAGATAGGCCGAGGGATCACCCCAGAACATCGGGCGATCCGCCGCCGCAGCGCGGAGCCCCAGCGCCCCGGCCACGACCAGCGCCAGCGCCACGATCAGCGCAGTGAGCTCGCCCGTTTCGGCGTCGATCGCCCGGCCCAGCACCATCGCTGCGATCGCCGGTACGCCATATGTCAGCGCATCGGTCATCCGCCCCAGCAGCTCCTCGTCGCGCAGCCAAGCAAAGCTGGAGGCGATGGTCGCTGCGATCACGCCCAGCAGCGCAAGAAGAAGCCCCACGGCCGCCTGTCCGGCCAATAACGTGGCGAGCCCGCCCAGCGATACGATCGCCGCACCGGCGGCCATGGCGGCGGTCGGCACGTGGCGCCGCATCAGCGCGGGCAGGCACAGCTTGGCAACCGGCCGCACGATCCACCGCTGGAACCAGCCCGACCGGCTCGCCACCGCTGCGCTCACCACCGCGCGGCTGCGTGTTTCCAGCGTGTCGCGCCGCCGTTCGATCCCGTGCCCCGCGCCGCGTTCGTCGTCGGGCATCTGCAATCGCAGCGCGCCCGATTGCGCCGCCACATGGAGCAGCGCCGATTGCACGTCATAGTCGCGCGGCATGGCGGCGACATCGCCCAGATGGCGGCCATCGAGGCGCGCGATCCCGGCCCACGCATCGCCCCCACCGATCAGCTCATAGGCGGCGTCCGCTTCATCCTCCGCGGCGACCAGCAGGACATCGCCCCCTTCCCGCGCAATCGGATGCAGGATCGCGTCGGTCGTCACCAGCCCGTCAGCCAGCACCAGCAGGTGCGACAGAGGGTGCAGCCGCGCGGCGGCCTCCGCGGCGCTGCGCACGGTATCGACGGTCACGCCGCGCCGGCCGATGCGGGCTACGGCGCCCAGCAATTCGGGGGTGACGCGCGCGACGACGACGACGATCTGCGCCGCGCCCCCGGCGATCAGCAGGCGCGCCTGATATTCCACCACCGTCATCCCCGCGAAGGGCAAGGTGGCGGCCAGCGTCCCGGGCCGGTCGTCGGCTTCCTGTACGGCAAAGATCAGCCCTGCGAGCATCGGGCGCTGTTACGGTCAGTCCCGGACCGGAGCAATCGCGAACCGCGGCCGGATGGGCTTGCTAGCTTACAATCGTGCGATCATCTGCCGCAACTGCTTCACCATCAACGCATCGCCCGCAGGCTTGCGCGCCGCTTCCGTCGCGAGCGCCGCGAGGCGGACGGCACCGGAGCTCGCCGCCAGCCCCTTCAGCCGCCACGCCGCCGCCTGCCACGCCGCGTCATCCTGCGCGCTTTCGATCGCCGCCAGCCCGCGTCGGGCACTGTCGCGAAAGGCAGCGCGCAGCTCCGCGATCAACGCCGGGTCGTCGCCCACCGCCGCGCTCAGCGCCGCATCAATCGCACCGGGATCAACCGCCATGCACATGCCGCTAGCATGCAACGCTTAATCGCAGGTTGCCGCTATTTGCTTTGAGCGACATGATTTCGTGTTACACCTGCGACATGACCGGGGGCCCGACGATCATCGACATGCGCACGCGCAAACCCAGCGACGCAGCAATGCACAACATGGAGGAATCTCCAGCCGTGATCGCCGAGCAGGTAACCGTGGAAAACCAGGAAGCTATATACCTGCCTGAGGGCGTGGAGCCGGTATCGCCGTGGCGGACCATCGGACCGGTCGCGCTGGTCGGGGTATCGCTTATCTGGGTCGCGGCGCTCGTCTGGCTGGCGCGCGGTGACCTGGCCGCCATGTCCGCATTGGATCTGGCGCAGTTCGGCGCCGCGCTGGTGGCCGTTCCCGCGCTGGCAGGGATCATCTGGCTGGTCGCGCTGCGCACCAGCCGTGCGGAGGCCGAGCGGTTCGGCGCCACGGCCGCCGCCATGCGTGAGGAGGCCGCCGCGCTCGAACGCACCGTCGCCTCGCTCGCCGCCGCGCTCGATGCGAACCGGGACAAGCTGGCCGAGCAGGCCAGGCAGCTGAGCGCGCTGGGCGACAGCGCGACGGCGCGGCTGTCCTCGATCGGCCGCGGCCTGTCGGAGGAGATCGACCAGGCCGATGTCCACGCCCGTTCGCTGGCGGAGGCCGCGACCACGGCGCAGAACAGCCTGTCGGTGCTGCTCGCCACCATGCCCAAGGCGCAGAGCGAGGCTGAGGGGCTGACCACCCGCATCGAGAATGCCGGGCTGGCCGCCGGGCAGCAGGCGGCGGCGCTCGACGCGCAGATCGTCGCGCTGGCGGAGCGTGGCCGCGAGGCGGAAGCGGTCGCTGGCGGCGCGGCGCAGAAGCTCGCCGCGCACATCGGCCGGATGGAAGCGACCAGCGAGACTGCCGGGGCGAGGCTCGAGGCGGTCACCGGCGAAATGTCCGCCGCGGTCGACGCACTGCTTGATCGCACCGCACAGGCGATCGATGAATCGCGCAAGGGGATCGCGGCGCAGGCCGACGCGATGCTGGCGATGGTCGGCACCAACCAGGCCGCGCTTGACACCGCGGCGCGCGAAAGCGCGGAGTCGCTCGCTGAGCGGATCGCGGTGATCGAGGTAGTGATCGATCGCATCACCGAACGGCTGGATCAGCAGCGCCATGCCAGCGACGGGCTGATCGGCGATCTCCAGGGCGCGCTCGGCGGGATCGAGGATCGCCTCGCCCGCCTGCACCAGCAGGGTGTCGAACGCTCGCAGATGCTCGCCGCGTCGATTTCGGCGCTCGGTGGCTCGGCCGACGCGATGACCCAGGCGCTGGCCGCTGGCGACGCCATGGCGGGTCGCGCGATTGAAACCACCGAAGCGCTGCTGCTCGCGCTCGATTCTGCCACGCGCGAGATCGACGAGACGCTGCCGGCCGCGGTCGATCGGCTCGACGACCGCGTTGTCGCCGCCAAGGCGGTCGTGGTCGCCGCCAAGCCGGAACTCCTCGCGCTCGTCACCGCTGCGGAAAGCACCCATGAAGCGATCGAGGCGATTGCCCAGGTCATCGCCGAACAGCGCGGCAACGTCGACTCGCTGACCGGCACATTGCTTGAAACGCTGGCGACCGGCCGCGCGAAGGCGGACGCCATGGGCCAGATGGTCGACGAGGCCGCGGACCGCGCCAACCGCTTCGCCGAAGAGGCCGCCCCCCGCCTCATCGAAATGCTGCTTCGGGTGCGGGACACCGCCACCCAGGCGGCGGAGCACGCCCGCGAGGTGCTGGCGCGCGTCGTGCCGGAGGCCGCCGACGCGCTCGAAAAGTCCGGTGCTGCCGCGCTCCGCCGCGCCGTCGATGCCGGCCTCGACCAGCAGATTGCGCAGATCGCCAGCACCGCCGATGCGGCGGTGGGTGCCGCCACCCAGGCCGCGGCGCGTCTCGATCAGCAGCTACAGGCGATCCACGCGCTGACCGTGGCGGTTGACGAGCGCATCGACACCGCGCGCACCGAGCGTGAGCAGCACGAGCAGGAAAGCTTCGCCCGACGCGCCGCGCTGCTGATCGACTCGCTAAACTCTTCCGCGATCGACATCACGCGCAACTTCGCCACCGATGTCGCCGACAGTGCCTGGGCGGCCTATCTGAAGGGCGATCGCGGCGTCTTCACCCGTCGTGCCGTCCGCCTGCTGGGCGATGTCGAGCATCGCGAGATCGCGGCGCTGTATGACGAGGATGAGGCGTTCCGCGATCAGGTGAACCGCTACATTCATGATTTTGAGGCGATGCTGCGCACAATCCTGGCGCAGCGCGACGGCTCGCCGCTTGGCGTGACGTTGCTGTCGTCGGATATGGGCAAGCTCTACGTCGCGCTCGCCCAGGCGATCGAGCGGCTGCGCTGACCCGCGGCACCCCGCCGCATCGGCACACAAGAAAGAGCGCAGGGGCGGTCGCCGCTCCTGCGCTTTTTCGTATCAATCGACGGTCGAGGTCCCGATCCCGTATTTGGTCATGTCGACCATGTCAGGCGTGATCCAGCCGTAGAGGTAATTGGCGAAGAACAGCGCGAACAGCACCGTTGCGACGATCGTGACGCGCAGGGCAGTGCGCCCGGCGGCAAATTGATGCGGCGCGCTGTCTGCCTGGCCGGGCACATGTTCCTCGCCCGCTTCCGCGCTGGTGCGCACCCCGAACGGCAGCACCAGAAACACGGAGAACGCCCAGAACAGGATGTAGATCGCCAGCGCCGACGTCCAGTTCATCGCTCGTCAGACCTCCAGCAGCAGAACATCGACCACGGGCTTCTTGCCCGTCCAGCGGGTGGCACAGCGCCGAACCGCGAGGCGAATGTCCTCCCGCAGGCGATCCATGTCACGCGCGCCGCCCGAAACCGCCTCGGCTGCGGCGTCCTCGGCATCGGCGATGAAGGCGTCGCGCTCTTCCTCGACCGGAATGCCCTGCAAGCGGACCTGCGGCGATCCGGCGACGCGCCGGTTCTTGCCCACCGCCACCGCGACGGAGATCTGGCCATGCAGGCTGATCCGGCGACGTTCGTTGATCGTGCCGCCATCCGCCGGCAGGATCACGTCACCGTCCAGCACCAGTCGCCCGACCGGCGCATGGCCGATCTTGGCAGGGGCGCCCGGGGCCAGCCGCACCAGGTCGCCATCGTTCTGCACCAACGTCTCGGGAATCCCCTTCGACAGGCCGAACCGCGCATGCTCCATCAGGTGGCGCATCTCGCCATGCACCGGCACCAGGATGCGCGGCCGCAGCCAGCCGTACAGCGCCTCCAGCTCGGGCTGTCCGGGGTGGCCGGACACGTGAACATGCGCCTGCTTCTCCGTCACCATCTTCACGCCGCGTCCCGCCAGCGTGTTCTGGATCCGGCCGATCGCGACCTCATTGCCGGGGATCTGCTTGGACGAGAAGATGACCGTGTCACCCGACTCCAGCTTGATCGGGTGGTTGCCCGTCGCAATCCGCGCCAGCGCAGCGCGATCCTCGCCTTGGCCGCCCGTCGCCACCACCAGCACCTTGTTGCGCGGCATCCGCATCGCCTCCTCGGGCGACACGGTATCGGGGAAGTCCTTCAGATAGCCGCAGGCGCGCGCGACCTTGATGATCCGGTCAAGCGAGCGCCCCGCAACGCACAGCGCCCGCCCAGTCTCGACGGCAACCTGCCCCAGCGTGTGGAGGCGCGCTGCGTTGGAAGCAAAGGTCGTCACCACCACGCGGCCCCGTGCGGCGGAAATCGCCTCCAGCAGGCCGGTCTGGACCGTGCCCTCCGATCCCGACGCCTCGGCATTGAAGACATTGGTCGAATCGCACACGAGGACGTCGATGCCGCGGTCGCCGATCGCCGTCAGCTGCTCGGGCGAGGCGGGCGTCCCGATCACCGGCGCCGCATCCAGCTTCCAGTCGCCGGTGTGGAACACCCGGCCCGCGGGCGTCTCGATCACCAGCGCATTGGCCTCTGGGATGGAGTGCGACATCGGCACGAACTCGAACCCGAACGGTCCGACGCGGAACGCCTCGCCCGGCTGGATCACGCGGATCTTCACCCGGTCGGCGATCCGCTCCTCCTCCAGCTTGTGCCGGATCAGGCCCGCGGTGAACGGCGTCGCATAGATCGGCACGCCCAGGTCATCAGCCAGATACGGCAGCGCGCCGATATGGTCCTCATGGCCGTGCGTGATGACGATGCCGTCCAGCGTGTCGAGCTGATCCTCGATGAAGCTCAGGTCCGGCAGGACCAGGTCGATCCCCGGATATTGATGGTCGGCAAAGGTAACGCCGCAATCCACCATCACCCACCGGCCATCATGGCCGTACAGGTTCACGTTCATCCCGATTTCACCTGAGCCGCCGAGGGCGCAGAAGAGCAGTTCGTTCTTCTTCTTGGAAATGATCTCAATCCTTCACTGCCCGCGAAGCAACGCCCGGCGGGTAGGCGCACGCTCCGGCGCGCCGTTTCACGCGACCTCCAATATGGGGGAGGCCTTCCCCAATCCCGTCCCCCGCTTTGTCCAGCGGGCGCCTAATGCTGCTGCCGATAGGGCCGTCGTCTCGACGCCGGTATCGTAGCCGGCGGGCAACCTTGCCCTTCAGCGGCAGAGAAACTCACGCAGCAATATGGGCGCGCTCCCACATGATCGCCAGCCCCTGGATCGTCAGGTCGGGCTCGATCGCGTCGAACACGTCGGTATGCTGCTCGAACAATGTCGCGAGGCCACCGGTGGCGATCACCTTGGCGGGCCGGCCGATCTCCGCCTTCATGCGGCTGACCAGCCCCTCGATCATGGCGATATAGCCCCAGTAGATGCCGATGTTCATCTGATCTACCGTGTTGCGGCCGATCACGCCGACATTGCCCTTGGGCGCCTCGATGGCGATCCGCGGCAGCTTCGCCGCGGCATTGACCAATGCGTCGAGCGACAGGTTAATTCCCGGCGCGATGATCCCGCCCTTATAGGCGCCGTTGAAGTCGGACACGTCCAGCGTCGTCGCGGTGCCGAAATCGATCACGATCAGGTCACCCGCGTGCAGCGCATGCGCCGCAATCGTATTCACCGCGCGGTCCGCACCCAGGCTTTGCGGCTCGTCAACGTCCAGCGCGACGCCCCATTCCACCGGCGGCCGTCCGGCGATCAGCGCATCGGTGCCGAAATATTTGCTCGAAAGCACTTCCAGGTTGTGCAGCGCGCGCGGCACCACCGTGGAGATGATCACCCCGTCGACATCGCTGCGCTGATAGCCTTCCAGCGCCAGCAGCTGGCTCAGCCAGACGGCATATTCGTCGGCGGTACGGCGCGGGTCGGTGGCAATCCGCCACCGGGCGCGGATCTCACGGCCGCCCTCTGGCCGCAAGGCGATCAGCGCGAACACCACATTGGTATTTCCCGCATCAACCGCGAGCAGCATCATCCCCTCCCCTACACCAGGAACACGTCGGCCGCGTGAATGACACGCGTGGTTCCATCCGCCAAGCGCAGCCGTAGCGCGCCGTCGCTGGCCAGACCATCATATTTGCCGGCAACCGACGTCCCGTCGGACAGGTTGGCAATCAGCGGCGTACCCGGCGCATGCGCCTGCCGCTCCCACCGCGCGATGACCGGCGGCAGCCCGTCACGGTGCCACGTCTCCAGCCATGTCGCGAAATCTGCCACCAGATGCTCGAACAGCTCGGCAGCGGAGTGGACCCACAGCCGGCCGGCAAGGCTGGCGGTCTGGCGCCCCTCGATCGACGGATGGCTCGACAGATTGACGCCAAAACCAGCGACGATCGCATCGCCGTGCCGCTCCAGCAGGATGCCGGCAAGCTTGGCGTTATCGAGCAGCAGGTCGTTGGGCCATTTGATCGTGACGGTCGGGCAGCCGAGCGTCCCGATCGTGTCCGCCAGCGCGACCGCGCACACCAGCGCCAGCGACGCGGCGGGCGGGTCATCGGCCCGCACCCGCACCAGCGTGCTGGCATAGACATTCCCGATCGGGGAGCTCCAGGCCTTCCCCTGCCGCCCGCGCCCGGCGGTCTGCCGCTCGGCACGCAGCCAGCTCCCTTCCGGGGCGCCGGCCGCGGCGAGGGCCAGCATGTCGGCGTTGGTGGAGCCGGTTTCCGCGACCGTGCGGATGCGGTCGCCCGCCGTGCCCTCCACCGCGACACCGTCACGCCGCTGAACCGTCAGAACAGCGCCTGCGCAGCGTTGATCGACCAGGCACTGAGCAGCGGGATGGCCAAATAGCCGAGCGGCGACACGGCCACTGCCGCGACAGCGATCATCCCGCCCTCCAGCTTGTCACCCTCGCCAAACGGCACCGTCGGCTCGTCGAAGTACATCGTCTTGACGACGCGCAGGTAATAATAGGCACCGATCGTGCTCGCCGCGATGCCGATGACGGCCAGCGGGAACAGCCCGGCGCGCACCGCCGCATCGAACACCGCGAACTTCGCCCAGAAGCCGAACAGCGGCGGAATGCCAGCCAGGCTGAACATGAAGATCGCGAGCCCGGCCGCCAGCCACGGCCGCGTGCGCGACAGGCCCGACAGCGACGCCAGCGTCTCCACCGGCTGTCCTTCGGGCGTGCGCATCTGCAGCACGACCAGGAACGAGCCCAGCGTCATGATGACGTAGATCGTCATATAGGTCAGCACGGAGGCGACGCCCTCGGGCGTGCCCGCGGCAAGACCGATCAGCGCGAAGCCAACGTTGTTGATCGACGAATAGGCAAGCAGTCGCTTGATGTTGCTCTGGCCGATCGCGGCAACCGCACCGAAGATGATCGAGGCGAGCGCCGCGAAGATCACGATCTGGCGCCACTGGTCCTCGGCCGGGCCCATCGCCTCGATCGCGACACGAACGGCGAGGCCGACGGCGGCAACCTTCGGCGCCGAGGCGAAGAAGGCAGTGACCGGCGTCGGTGCGCCTTCGTACACGTCCGGGGTCCACATGTGGAACGGCACGGCGCTGATCTTGAACGCGATGCCGGCGAACACGAAGACCAGGCCGAACATCAGGCCGATCGACCGCCCGTCACCGCTCAGCGGCGATGCGGCATAGGCCCCGGCAATTTCGTCGAACATGGTCGAGCCGGTGAAGCCGTACACCAGGCTGATGCCATAGAGGAGGATGCCGCTCGCCAGCGCGCCGAGCACGAAATACTTCAGGCCCGCCTCGGCCGACCGTTGGTCCTGCCGCATGAAGCTGGCGAGGACATAGGCGGCAAGGCTCTGCAGCTCGAGGCCGATGTACAGCGTCAGCAGATCGCCCGCCGATACCATCACGCCCATGCCGATTGCCGACAGAAGGATTAGCACCGGATATTCCGGGCGCAGATTCTCGCCTGCCGTCCGCTCGAAGAAGCGCGGCGCGAGCAGGATCGCGACCGCCGCGGCGAAATAGATCAGCACCTTGGCGAAACCGGCAAAGGCATCCGCGCGGTACATGCCGTCGAACGCAGCGCCGCCGTTGGTGGCCGGGCCGATCAGCGCCAGGCACGCGCCGCCAAGGATCGCCACCGCGGTCCAGGACACGGCGCGCGTCGACGCGGAGCCGCCCCACGCAGCCACCAGCATCAGTGCCAGCGCACCCAGCGCCAGCACGATCTCGGGAAGGGTCATCGCGACCTGCGATGCGTAGTCCATCAATGCGCCTCCCCATGGGCGTCAGATACAGCAGCAGAAGAACCGGCGGCCGAATGGCCCGCACCATGCGCGGCAGGCGCCACGCCAGTGCCCGGCGTGGGCAGTGAATCGCCCGCCGGACGATCACGATCGATCCGGGCAAGCAGGCGCTCGGTGTCGGCACGCATCGGGGCGATGAAGCTTTCCGGATACACGCCCATCCACAGGACGACCGCGGCGATCGGTGCCAGCAGCCACATCTCGCGCGCCGACAGGTCGGGCATCGCGCGCACTTCCTCCGACTTGATCTCACCCCACACGACGCGGCGGTACAGGTACAGCATATACGCCGCGCCCAGGATGATGCCGGTCGTGCACAGCAGCGCGATCGTGGTCGACACCTGATAGGTGCCCATCAGTGCCAGCAGTTCGCCCGGGAAGTTGCTGGTGCCCGGCAGGCCGATCGAGGCCATGGTGAACAACAGGAACAGGATCGCGTAGCGCGGCATGTTGTTGGCGAGGCCACCGTAACGCGAAATCTCGCGGGTATGCAGCCGGTCGTAGATGACGCCGACGCACAGGAACAGCGCGCCCGACACCAGGCCGTGGCCCAGCATCACCAGCATCGCACCCTCGATGCCCTGCGCGTTGAACGCGAACAGGCCGATCGTCACGATCGCCATGTGCGCGACCGACGAATAAGCGATCAGCTTCTTCATGTCGGACTGCACCAGCGCGACAAGGCTGGTGTAAATCACCGCGACTGCGCTCAGGCCGAACACCAGCCACACCAGCGACGCGGACGCCTCCGGGAACATCGGCAGGCTGAAGCGCAGGAAGCCATAGCCGCCCAGCTTCAGCAGCACGCCCGCCAGGATCACCGACCCCGCGGTCGGCGCCTGCACGTGCGCGTCGGGCAGCCAGGTGTGCACCGGCCACATCGGCATCTTCACCGCGAAGGAGGCAAAGAAGGCGAGCCACAGCCACGTCTGGACGTCCGGCGGGAAGTCATAGTTCATCAGCACCGGGATCGACGTCGTGTCGGCGGTGATGCTCATGTAGAGCATGGCGATGAACATCAGCAGCGAGCCGAGCAGCGTGTACAGGAAGAACTTGTACGACGCGTAGATGCGGTTCGCCCCGCCCCAGATGCCGATGATCAGGAACATCGGGATCAGGCCGGCTTCAAAGAAGATGTAGAACAGGAAGATATCCTGCGCCGCGAAGGTGCCGATCATCAGCACCTCGGTCAGCAGGAACATCGCCATATACTCCGGCACGCGCTTCTCGATCGCCTGCCACGATGCCCCGATGCAGATCGGCATCAGGAACACGCTCAGCATGATCAGCAGCAAGGCATAGCCGTCGATGCCCAGCGCCCAGGCGAACCGCCCGAACACCGGCGCATATTCGACGAACTGCCACTGCGCCCCGCCGATGTCGAAGCTGAGCCACAGGATGACGCCCAGCGCGAGATCGGCCAGCGTCGCCGCCAGGGCGAGCCAGCGCGCGCTCTGGGCGGACAGGAAGAAGCAGGCGATCGCGGCAATGGCCGGGATCGCGAGCATCACGGAAAGGATCGGGAAACCGGTCACTTCGCCCCCAACAGACCGTTCAGGCGGAACGTCACGACGCCCAGCCCTGCCCCTTCGAACGGGGTGAAGAAGTACAGCGCCTTGCCAGGCTCGGCGCGAACGAAAGAAGCGGCGTGGGTCATCCTGCGATCACCCAAGTTACCGCGGCGGTGAGGCCGATCAGCATCACGAACGCATAGGTATAGACGTAGCCCGTCTGGATCCGCCCGGCGACGCGGCTCGACTGAGCCACGATCCAGGCCGATCCGTTCGGCCCGAAGCGGTCGATCGTGCCTTCATCACCCTTGTGCCACAGGAAGCGGCCGATGGCGAAGGACGGGCGCACGAACAACAGGTCGTACAGTTCGTCGAAATACCATTTGTGGGCGATGAAATTGTACAGGACGTCGAACGTCGAGGTGAACCGCTTCGGTATGTCGGTCCGCCAGATGTAGGCGATCCATGCCAGCGCCAGGCCGATGATCATCACGATCGTCGCGGCCAGTTTCACCAGCAGCGGCACCTCGTGCATCTCGTGCGCCAGATGCTCGTTGAACGCCAGCGAACCACGCCAGAACGCCTCGCCCGCCTCCGGCTCGATGAACCAGTAATGGAACACATAACCGGCGAACACCGCGCCGATCGACAGGACGATCAGCGGGATCAGCATGACCAGCGGGCTCTCATGCGGATGATAGCCAGCGGTGCCGGTCGGCACCTCATCGGTGTCCGCGCCATGTGCGTGCGGCGAGTGACCGGCATCCTCATGCGCGACGCCGCCACCATGCGCCTCGGCGGCATGATCGTCCGCGTCATGGACGGGATGATCATGGTGATGGTCGTGCACCGCGTGCTGGATATGCTCCGACCCGGCCCAGCGCGGCTTGCCCCAAAAGGTCAGGAACATCAGGCGCCACGAGTAGAAGCTCGTCAGCAGCGCAGCGAAGGTACCAACCCAGAAGGCGCCCTGACCGCGGCCCGATGCCCAGGCCACTTCAAGGATCGCGTCCTTCGAGTGGAAGCCGGCAAAGCCGCCGATGCCGTAGATGCCCACGCCCGTGATCGCCAGCGTGCCCAGCATCATCGCCCAGAAGGTGATCGGGATATGCTTACGCAGCCCACCGTAGAAGCGCATGTCCTGCTCATGGTGCATCGCATGGATGACCGAGCCGGCACCCAGGAACAGCAGCGCCTTGAAGAAGGCGTGCGTGAACAGGTGGAACATCGCCGCGCCATAGGCACCAACGCCCGCGGCGAAGAACATGTAGCCGAGCTGCGAACAGGTCGAATAAGCGATCACGCGCTTGATGTCGGTCTGCGTCGTGCCGACGGTCGCGGCGAACAGGCAGGTCGCGGCGCCAACGCCGGTGACGACCATCAGCGCGGTCGGCGACGCTTCGAACATCGGCGACAGGCGGCAGACCATGAAGACGCCCGCGGTGACCATCGTCGCCGCGTGGATCAGCGCCGACACCGGGGTCGGACCTTCCATCGCGTCCGGCAACCAAGTGTGGAGGCCCAGCTGCGCCGACTTGCCCATCGCGCCGACGAACAGCAGCAGACAGATCACCGTCATCGTGTCGAAGCGATAGCCAAGGAAGCCGATCGTCGAACCGGCCATGCCCGGTGCCATCTCAAGGATGGCGGGGATCGAAACCGTATCGAACACCAGATAGGTGGCAAAGATGCCCAGCATGAAGCCAAGGTCGCCAACACGGTTGACGACGAATGCCTTGATCGCCGCCGCCTGCGCGCTCGGCTTCTTGAACCAGAAACCGATCAGCAGATAGCTGGCGAGGCCGACGCCTTCCCAGCCGAAGAACATCTGGATCAGGTTGTCGGCCGTCACCAGCATCAGCATCGCGAAGGTGAACAGCGACAGATAGGCGAAGAACCGCGGCTGATCCGGGTCCTCGCTCATATAGCCCCAGCTATAGAGGTGAACGAGCGCCGAGACGCTGGTGATCACCACCAGCATCACGCTGGTCAGCGCGTCGACCCGCAGCGTCCAGGACGCGTCAAACGTGCCGGAGGTGAGGAAGTGCAGCACCGGCGTCACGCTGGCGCTCATCCCGCCCGACATGAAGCCGAGGAAGATCGGCCACGACAGCGCGCAGGAGATGAACAGCGCGCCCGTCGTCACGCCCTTGGCAACAACGCCGGGGATCGACTTGTTGCCGAAGCCAGCGATGATCGCCGCGAGCAGCGGCAGGAATACGATGAAGAGGATCGAGGTCACGGGTCGTTCAGCCCTTCATCCGGCTGGGATCATCAACCGAGATCGAGCCCCGGCCACGGAAGAAGATGACGAGGATCGCCAGACCGATCGCCGCCTCGCCGGCAGCCACGGTCAGCACGAACATCGCGAAGACCTGCCCCACCAGATCGCCCAGCGCCGAGGAGAAGGCGACGAGGTTGATGTTCACCGCCAGCAGGATCAGCTCGATCGCCATCAGGATGACGATGATGTTCTTCCGGTTGAGGAAGATGCCCAGCACCCCGGTCGTGAACAGCAATGCCGCCACGACGAGGTAATGGACCAGACCGATTCCGCCACTCACAGCTTCACCCCCTGCCCGATTTCCGGCCGCACGTTGCGCGTCGCATCCTGCGGGCGCCGCGCGATCTGCTGCGCGATGTTCTGCCTGATGACCCCGCCACGCTGGCGATGCGTCAACACGATCGCACCGATCATCGCGACCAGCAGCACGAGGCCCGCCGCTTCGAAGACGAAGAGGTAGCGGGTGTACAGCAGGTTGCCGATCGCCTGGACGTTCGGGATGGTCGGATCGATCGGCGCACCGCGGCGTGCCAGGTCAACCCCGCCCTCGCTCCATGCACCGACGCCGATGATGATCTCGCACACCAGCGCCACCGCCAGGACCAGGCCGATCCCGAAATAGCGCACGAAACCAGCGCGCAGCTCGGCGAAGTCGATGTCGAGCATCATGACCACGAACAGGAACAGCACGGCGACCGCGCCGACGTAGACGATGACGAGCAGCATCGCGATGAACTCGGCGCCGACCAGCACCATCAGGCCCGCGGCGTTGAAGAACGCCAGGATCAGCCACAGCACGCTGTGCACCGGATTGCGCGAGGCAATCGTCATGACGCCCGAAACGAGCACCACGATCGCGAAAAGGTAGAAGGCGAGGGCCTGGATCATGCCGACACCTGGAAAAGCCGTTGAATCATCGCGCGCCGCCTATCGATATGCCGCGTCCGCGGCAATGTTTGCCGCAATCGCGCTTTCCCAGCGATCCCCGTTATCGAGCAGCTTGGCCTTGTCGTAGATCAGCTCCTCGCGGGTCTCGGTCGAGAATTCGTAGTTCGGTCCCTCGACGATTGCGTCCACCGGGCAGGCCTCCTGGCACAGCCCGCAATAGATGCACTTGGTCATGTCGATGTCGTAGCGCGTCGTGCGGCGGCTGCCGTCGTCGCGCGGCTCGGCCTCGATCGTGATCGCCTGCGCCGGGCACACGGCCTCGCACAGCTTGCATGCGATGCAGCGTTCCTCGCCGTTGGGATAGCGGCGCAGCGCATGCTCCCCGCGGAACCGCGGCGATAGCGGGTTGCGCTCGAACGGATAGTTGATCGTCGCCTTGGGCTTGAAGAAATACCTCAAGGTCAAAGCGTGCGCCTTCACGAACTCCCAGAGCGTGAAGGCCTTGATCGTCGAAGCGATACCCATCGTCAGATCCCAACCCGGTAGAGCATCAGCACGCCCGACACGAGAAATACCCAGAACAGTGACAGCGGAAGGAACACCTTCCAGCCCAGCCGCATCAGCTGGTCATAACGATACCTCGGCACCGTCGCCTTCACCCAGCTGAAGCAGAAGAAGAAGAACAGCGTCTTGGCAAACAGCCAGATGATGCCCGGCACGTAATAAAGCGGCGCCCAGTCGAACGGCGGCAGATAGCCACCCCAGAACAGCGTCGCGTTCAGCACGCACATCAGGATCACATTGGCATATTCGCCGAGCCAGTAGAGCGCGAAGCTCATCGACGAATATTCGGTCTGGTAACCCGCGACGAGCTCCGATTCCGCCTCGGTCAGGTCGAACGGCGCGCGCGCCGTTTCGGCCAGGGCCGAGATGAAGAACACGATCGCCATCGGGAACAGCAGCGGGTTGAGGAAGAAGCCGTTGATTGGCGTCCCCAGCACGCCGCGCTGCGCCTCGACGATCCCGGTCAGGTTGAACGTCCCCGCCCACAGGATGACCGAGATCAGCACGAAGCCGATCGCGACTTCATAGCTCACCATCTGCGCCGCGGCGCGGATCGCGGAGAAGAACGGGTATTTGGAGTTGGACGACCAGCCCGCCAGGATGATGCCGTACACGCCCAGCGACGATGCCGCGAGAACGTACAGCAGCCCGACGTTGATGTCCGCCAGCACGACGCCAAGGTCGAACGGCACCACCGCCCAGACGATCAGCGCCACCGTGAAGGTGATGATCGGCGCGAGCAGGAACAGCCCGCGGTTGGCGGCCGTGGGGACGATCGTCTCCTGCAGGAACACCTTCAGGCCGTCGGCGAAGGACTGCAGCAGGCCGAGCGGGCCGACCACGTTCGGGCCGCGGCGCAGCGCCATCGCCGCCCAGATCTTGCGATCGGCATAGATGATCATCGCCACCGCCAGCATCAGCGGCAGCGCGATGACCAGGATGCCGACCAGCGTCGCCAGGAACCAGGCCCAGTTATAGGGCAGGCCGAGGGTCGTGTTGAAGAAGGCGGTCATTCCGCGGCCTCCGCGAAGGTTTCGCCATGGACCAGTTCAGCCGAGCAGCGCTGCATCGTCGGCGACGCGCGGCAGATCGCGTTGGTGAGATAGAAATCCTTGATGGGATATCCCTCCAGCGCGCCCTGCGCCGCGGTGTCGAGCGACGGGGGCGCCCAGGGGAAGGTCACCAGCCCCTCGTTGGCAAGCTCCGGACAATCCAGCGCCATCGCGGCGCGCAGCTCGTCCAGCGTGTCGAACGGCAGGACCGCGCCCAGCTTTTCCGACAGCGCGCGGAAGATCGTCCAGTCCTCGCGCGCATCGCCCGGCGCGAACACCGCGCGGTTGCCGCGCTGAACACGCCCTTCGAGGTTCACATAGGTACCCGACTTCTCGGCATAGCTCGCACCGGGCAGCACCACGTCCGCCGCGGCCGCGCCCTTGTCGCCATGATGGCCGACATAGACCTTGAAGCCGGTGAAGCGCGTGAAATCGCACTCGTCGGCCCCCAGGAAGAAGGTGAGCTTCGCGTCGTAAAGCGCGGAAATGCCGGCCTTTTGCGCATAGCCGAGCATCAGCCCGCCCATGCGTGCGGCCGAGAAATGCACGACATTATAGCCGTTCCAACCATCGCGAACGAGGTTCAGCGACTTGGCGAGCTCCAGCGTCGCGCCATGCGCATGCTTCAGCGCGCCGCCACCGACAACCACTGCCGGCCGCTCGGCCTTGCCGAACGCCTCGGTCACCGCCCCTGGCAGGTTGGAAAGGATCGAGAGATCCTGGCCGAGCCACTCGACCTTGTACGACAGGTCCGTCTCCGGGCCGATCGCAAACACCTTGGCGCCGCGCTTGATCGCCTTGCGCACGCGCGTGTTGACCAGGCTCGCTTCCCAGCGAAGGTTGGTGCCGACCAACAGGATCGCGTCGGCGCGCTCCATGCCGGCAATGGTGGTGTTGAAATTCACCGCCGCCAGGCTCGACACGTCATAGTCCATGCCGGTCTGACGACCCTCGAGCAGCGACGAGCCCATCGACGCCAGCAGCGCCTTGGCCGCGAACATCGTCTCGCAATCGACGATATCGCCGGCCACCGCCGCGACGCTGTTGCCCGCAGCCTTGGCCGCATCGGCGATCGCAGCGAACGCCTCGTCCCAGCTGGCCGCAACCAGCTTGCCGTCACGCCGCACATAAGGGCGGTCGAGCCGGCGACGCACCAGGCCGTCGACGGCGTGGCGGGTCTTGTCGGTCGCCCACTCCTCGTTGACGTCGTCATTCACCCGCGGCAGCGCGCGCAGCACCTGACGGCCACGGCTGTCGAGGCGGATGTTGGTGCCGACCGCGTCCATGACGTCGATCGTCAGCGTCTTCTTCAGCTCCCACGGGCGCGCTTCGAACGCATAGGGCTTGGACGTCAGCGCACCGACCGGGCACAGGTCGACGACATTGCCGCTGAGCTCGCTCGTCACCGCCTTCTCGAGATAGGAGGTAATCTGCATGTTCTCGCCGCGATACAGCGCGCCGATTTCCTCCACGCCCGACACTTCCTCGGCGAAGCGGACGCAGCGCGTGCACTGGATGCACCGGGTCATGACCGTCTTGACGATCGGACCCATGTACTTCTCGGTGACGGCGCGCTTGTTCTCCTGGAAGCGGCTGTGGCCACGACCATAAGCAACCGCCTGGTCCTGCAGATCGCACTCGCCGCCCTGATCGCAGATCGGGCAGTCCAGCGGGTGGTTGATCAGCAGGAATTCCATCACGCCCTCGCGGGCATGCTTCACCATCGGCGTGTTGGTGAACACTTCCTGGTTTTCCGCCGCCGGCAGCGCGCACGACGCCTGCGGCTTGGGCGGCCCGGGCTTCACCTCGACCAGGCACATGCGGCAATTGCCCGCGATGCTCAGCCGCTCGTGATAACAGAAACGGGGGATTTCCTTGCCAGCCGCTTCGCACGCCTGGAGCACGGTGGCTCCCTGCGGCACTTCGACCTCGATCCCGTCTACCTTCAGCTTTGGCATTATTCTGCAGCTTCCTGCATGGGGGCGAGCCCGCCGCCCTGACGTTCGGTGATGCGGCGCTCCAGCTCGGGGCGGAAGTGGCGGATGAGGCCCTGGATCGGCCAGGCAGCCGCGTCGCCCAGCGCGCAGATCGTGTGACCCTCGACCTGCTTGGTGACCTGCTGCAGCATGTCGATCTCGCCGATCTCGGCGTCACCGGTGCGCAGCCGCTCCATCACGCGCCACATCCAGCCGGTGCCCTCGCGGCACGGGGTGCACTGGCCGCAGCTCTCATGCTTGTAGAAGTAGGAGATACGGCTGATCGCGCGGACGATGTCGGTCGACTTGTCCATGACGATGATCGCGGCGGTGCCGAGGCCGGAGCCCACCGCTTTCAGGCCGTCAAAGTCCATCGGCGCATCCATGATGTCCTTCGCTGGCACCAACGGCACCGACGAACCACCCGGAATAACCGCGAGCAGATTGTCCCACCCGCCGCGAATGCCGCCGCAATGCTTCTCGATCAGCTCGCGGAACGGAATGCTCATCGATTCCTCGACGACGCACGGCTTTTCCACATGGCCGCTGATCTGGAACAGCTTGGTGCCGCGGTTGTTCTCCGCGCCGAAGCTGGCGAACCATTCCGCGCCACGCCGCAGGATCGTCGGCGCAACCGCGATGCTCTCGACGTTGTTGACCGTCGTCGGGCAGCCATACAGGCCCGCGCCGGCCGGGAACGGCGGCTTCAGGCGCGGCTGGCCCTTCTTGCCTTCCAGGCTCTCGATCATCGCGGTCTCTTCGCCGCAGATGTACGCGCCGGCGCCACGGTGGACGAAGACGTCGAAGTCATAGCCGGAGCCGCAGGCGTTCTTGCCGACCAGGCCGGCGTCATATGCCTCCTGCACGGCGGCAAACAGCGTCTCCGCCTCGCGAATATACTCGCCGCGGATGTAGATGTAGGCCGCCCGCGCGCGCATCGCGAAGCCCGCGACTAGCGCGCCCTCGATCAGCTTGTGCGGATCGTGGCGGATGATCTCGCGATCCTTGCACGAACCCGGTTCGGATTCGTCGGCGTTGATGACCAGGAAGCTCGGCCGCTCGGGGCTCGGCGTCTTAGGCATGAACGACCATTTGGTGCCGGTCGGGAAGCCCGCACCGCCGCGACCGCGCAGGCCCGAGGCCTTGATCACGTCGATGATCTTGTCCTGGCCAAGCTCCAGCAGCGCCTTGGTATTGTCCCAGTCGCCGCGCTGGCGGGCCGCCTGCAACGTCCACGGCTGATATCCGTAGAGGTTGGTGAAGATGCGGTCCTTGTCCGTCAGGGACGTGATGACGCTCATGCGCTCGCTCCCACGGCAGGGGTGTTCCATTCGTTGCGATAATCGTGGTTCTCGTCGACCATCGCCTTCAGCGTCGTCGGCCCGCCCAGCGGCTCCACCGTGTGGCGGCCCGGCTCCTGCGTGCCCGCCTTGGGCTGCTCGCCCCGCGCCAGCGCGTCGAGGATCGCGACCGTGCGATCGTAATCGAGGTCCTCGTAATTGTCGTCGTTGATCTGGACCATCGGCGCCGAGGCGCAATTGCCCATGCACTCGACCTCGGTCAGCGTGAACAGGCCATCGGGCGTCGTCTTGCCCTTGATCAGCCCCTTGTTCTTGCACGCCGCCAGCACGTCGTCCGACCCGCGCAGCATGCACGGCGTCGTGCCGCAGACCTGCACGTGGAACCGGCCGACCGGCGCCAGGTTGAACATGGTGTAGAAGGTCGCAACCTCCAACACGCGGATGTACGGCACGCCAATCTCCCGCGCGACGAACTCGATCACCGGGATCGGCAGCCACCCTTGCGTGTTCGTCTCCGCCCCAACCTGGCGCTGTGCCAGGTCGAGCAGCGGGATCGACGCCGATTGCTCACGACCCGCCGGATAGCGCGCGAGGATCGCGTTGCGCTTCTCACGGCTTTCGTCAGTCCACTGGAAATTGCCCCAGCGGGCGCGGACCTCTGCCTCGTCGGGGATCTGGGGTGCGTCAGCCATCAGCGGTCACATTCACCAAAAACGATATCCATCGCGCCGAGAATGGCGGTGGTGTCCGCGAGCATGTGGCCGCGGCTCATGAAATCCATTGCCTGCAGGTGGCTGAAGGCGGTCGGACGGATCTTGCAGCGGTACGGCTTGTTGGTGCCGTCGGACACCAGATAGACGCCGAACTCACCCTTCGGACTTTCCGTCGCGACATACACTTCGCCAGCCGGCACGTGATAGCCTTCGGAATACAGCTTGAAGTGATGAATCAGCGCTTCCATCGACTGCTTCATCTCGCCCCGCTTGGGCGGCACGACTTTGCGATCGAGGCTGGCGATCGGCCCTTCGGGCATTTCCGCCAGACACTGCTTCATGATCCGCGCCGACTGGCGGACCTCCTCCACGCGCACCATGAACCGGTCGTAGCAATCGCCCTTGGTGCCGACGGGGATCTCGAAATCCATCCGGTCGTACACGTCATACGGCTGCTGCTTGCGCAGGTCCCACGGAATGCCCGCGGCGCGGATCATCGGGCCGGAGAAGCCCCAGCGGATCGCATCGTCACGGCTCACCACTGCGATGTCGACGTTGCGCTGCTTGAAGATGCGGTTGTCGGCAACGAGGCTGATCGCATCCTCGAACAGGCGCGGCAGGCGCGTGTCGAGCCATTCGGCGATGTCGGTCAGCAGCTTCAGCGGCACGTCCTGGTGGACGCCGCCGGGCCGGAAGTAATTGTGGTGCATGCGCGCACCGGTCGCGCGCTCGAGGAAGCCGTAGCAATCCTCGCGAATCTCGAACAGCCACAGGTTCGGCGTCATCGCGCCGACGTCCATGACGTGCGACCCGAGGTTGAGCATGTGGTTCGAGATGCGCGTCAGCTCGGCGAAGAACACGCGCAGGTACTGCGCGCGCAGCGGCACCTCGAGGTCGAGCAACTTCTCGATCGCCAGCACGAACGTGTGCTCCATGCACGCCGGCGAGCAATAATCGAGGCGATCGAAATACGGGATCGCCTGCGCGTACGTCTTGTATTCGATCAGCTTCTCGGTGCCGCGGTGAAGCAGGCCGACGTGCGGATCGATCCGCTCGACGATCTCGCCGTCCAGCTCCATGACGAGCCGGAGCACGCCGTGCGCCGCCGGGTGCTGCGGGCCGAAGTTGATCGTGTAGTTCTGGATCGCCACCTCATCCTGGACATGTCCGTCCTGGAAGGCGTCGGCCAACCGCTCAACCGCGGGGTCGATGGAATCGTTGCGCAGCGTATCGGTCATTGGTTCTGCCCTCCCTTGCCGGGAACGACATCAGGGTCGGATGGCTTTGGCGTCGCGTTCGGATGCGGGTTGCCCGCGCCGGTCTGGGCGGTGCTGGTCGCCGGCTCCTTGGCATAGGGCTGGCTCGGCGCATCGGCCGGCTTGGTCGCGCTCTGGCTGTCGCCCGCCTTGCGGATCACATCGGCGTTGAGCGGCGTCGGCGCACCCTTCGCCTCGGGCAGCGCCGCGCCCTTCTCGTCGCCCGGCAGCACGTATTCCGCGCCTTCCCAGGGACTCGTGAAGTCAAACGTGCGGAAATCCTGCGCCAGCTTCACCGGCTCATAGACGACGCGCTTCACCTCTTCCGAATAGCGCATCTCGACGAACCCGGTCAGCGGGAAGTCCTTGCGCTGGGGGTGCCCTCGAAAGCCATAGTCGGTCAGGATGCGGCGCAGGTCGCGGTTGCCAGCGAACAGCACGCCGTACATGTCGTACACTTCGCGCTCATACCAGCCGGCGACCGGCCACAACTCGGTTACGGTCGGCACCGGCGTATCCTCGCTGGCGGTGACATGGACGTGCAGGCGATGATTGCGGGTCAGCGACAGGAGGCAATAGACCACCTCGAACCGCTCCTCGCCGCGGTCGGGATAATCGACCCCGGCAATGTCCATCAGCTGCTGGTATTCAAGGCCCGGCGTATCACGCAGCGCCGTCAGCGCGGCGATCAGGTGATCGCGGTGGACGTGCAGCTGGATCTCACCGACATGCGCGAACGCATCGACCAGCCCGTTCGGAATGGCGGCGCGCGCCGCCTCCAGCGTCGCGTCGTTGAGCTCAGCGGCCCAGCGGGGTGCAGGCGCCCTCACCGTTCGATGCTCCCCGAACGGCGGATCTTCCGCTGCAGCTGCATGATCCCGTACAGCAGCGCCTCGGCGGTCGGCGGGCAGCCCGGGACATAGATGTCGACCGGCACCACACGGTCGCAACCGCGCACGACGCTGTAGCTATAATGGTAATAGCCGCCGCCGTTCGCGCACGACCCCATCGAGATCACGTACTTGGGCTCCGACATCTGGTCGTACACGCGGCGCAGCGCGGGAGCCATCTTGTTGCAGAGCGTACCCGCGACGATCATCACGTCCGACTGGCGCGGGGACGCGCGCGGCGCGGCACCGAAGCGCTCCAGGTCGTAGCGCGGCATGTTGACGTGGATCATCTCCACCGCGCAGCAGGCGAGGCCGAACGTCATCCACCACAGCGAGCCCGTGCGGGCCCACTGGAACAATTCCTCGGTCGACGTGACGAGGAAACCCTTGTCGGTCAGCTCGCCGTTCAGATCGTTGAAGAAACCGGGATCGGGCTGAACGAGGCCCGTTCCACTGGAGATCGCGCGGGCATCGCGCGGCAATTCAACGGGGCCGGAGTGCATGGTCATTCCCAATCCAGTGCGCCTGTCTTCCAGGCGTAGACGAGCCCGAGCGCGAGCTCGCCGATGAAGATCATCATGCTGACCCAGGCGGTCCAGCCCAGGTCGAACACGCTTACCGCCCAGGGAAATAGGAACGCGGCTTCGAGATCAAAGATAATAAAAAGGATCGCAACCAGATAGAAACGCACGTCAAATTGCGCGCGGCTATCCTCGAACGCGGGGAAACCGCATTCATATTCGCTCAGCTTCTCGGGCGTGGGCTTGTACGAACCGGTGACTCGCGAAATCGCCATCGGCAGGAAAACGAACGCCGTCGACAGCACCAGCGCAACCGCGAGGAACATCAGAATCGGCAGATATTGCGACAGGTCGACCATGGCGCTTTCTCGGGCTGCTCTCGCATGTGCGATTGAAAAATTCGCGGTCGCTTTAGGCCTCGCGGCCCCTCGGGGCAAGGCATGGGGCCCTTGAGAATCACTCGCAGAACCGCGGGGTGGTCGATGCTCGCCGCATCGGCTAGCAGCCGCCATTGATGGCAAGGCTGAACCCGACCGAGGAACGAGCGGTGGCGCACGCGGCGCAATCCCCCATGCTCGCCCGCACACGCGCCTGGTCGGCGGTGAACAGCGGCACCGCAAACCTCGCCGGCCTCGCGACCGTCGCGGACATGCTGGCCGAGGCCCTGTCTGCGCTCCCGGGCAAGGTGACGTTGGTTGCGCCTGCCGCGGCGGAGCGGGTGACCCCCGACGGCGCCGTCCGCGCGATCGACCATGGCCGGCACCTTCATCTCGCGGTGCGTCCCGATGCGCCGCGCCGGCTGCTGCTGACCGGGCATATGGACACCGTCTATCCGGCCGACCACCCCTTCCAGACGCTCGTCGATCGTCCTGACGGCACGATCAACGGCCCCGGCGTTGCCGACATGAAGGGCGGGCTGGCGGTGATGATCGCCGCACTGGAGGGGATCGAGGCGGTCGGCTGCCCGATCGGCTATGACGTGGTCATCAATTCGGACGAGGAAACCGGCTCCTTCTCCTCCGCTGCGCTGATCGAAGCGGCCGCACGGGGCAAGCTCGCCGCGCTCACCTATGAACCCGCCCTCCCCGACGGCACACTTGCCGGCGCGCGCGGCGGCACGGGCAATTTCTCGATCGTCGTGCGCGGCCGCGCGGCCCATGCGGGGCGCAATCCGGAGGAGGGCCGCAACGCGGTCGTCGCCGCCGCCGCCATCGCGCTTCGCCTCGACGCGGCAAAAAGCCCGCGCCTCTCGGTCAATCCCGCGCGCATCGATGGCGGCGGCCCCAACAATGTCGTGCCCGACCTTGCCGTCCTGCGCGTCAATTTCCGACCCAAGGATGCCGACGAGATCGCCCGTGCGCGACAGGCGATCGACGAGGCGGTCGCTGCCGTCACCACCGCGCACGACGTGGCCGTAGAGGTGCACGGCAGCTTCAATCGCCCGCCCAAGCCGATCGACGCGCAGGCGGCGCGCCTGTTCGATCTGGTGCGCCGCACCGGCGCCGATCTCGACCTGTCGATCGCCTGGCGCGACACCGGCGGGGTGTGCGACGGCAACAATATCGCCGCGGTCGGCACGCCGGTCATCGACACGATGGGGGTGCGCGGCGGCGGGATCCATTCACCTGAGGAATTCCTGATCGTCGATAGCCTGGCCGAACGCGCCGCGCTGTCGGCGGTCACCATCTTGCGACTGGCTGAGGAGGGTTTGTGACATTTGTTGTCCGGGCGGCACGTGATGAAGATCTTGCGCATCTCTATGAGATGGCAAAGCTGACCGGCGGCGGATTCACCAATCTCCCCCCCGACCGCCGCGCGCTGAAGGCGAAGCTCGATCGCAGCCACGCCGCCTTTGCCCGTGATGAGCCGACGGTGGAGGATGAACTGTTCGTCCTCATCCTCGAAAACACCGCCACCGGCGACGTGCGCGGTACCTGCCAGATCTTCACCCAGGTTGGCCAGAAACACCCCTTCTACAGCTACCGCATCAGCACGCTGACCCAGCACAGCCGCGAACTCGACCGCACCTTCCGCGCGGAGATGCTGTCGCTGACTACCGATCTGGAGGGGTCGAGCGAGGTCGGCGGCCTGTTCCTCCACCCGGGGGAGCGCGCCGGCGGGCTCGGCCTGCTGCTCGCGCGCAGCCGCTACCTCTTTATCCGGGCGCATCGCGCGCGCTTCGGCGATCGCGTGCTGGCGGAGCTTCGCGGCGTGATCGACGAAGCGGGCGGCTCGCCCTTCTGGGACGGCCTCGCCGGGCGCTTCTTCGGCATGAACTTCCAGGAGGCGGACGCCTTCAATGCCATCAACGGCCACCAGTTCATCGCCGATCTGATGCCCAAGCACCCGATCTACACCGCGATGCTCTCCGAAAGCGCGCGCGCCGCGATCGGCATGCCCCATCCCTCGGGCCGCGCCGCGATGCGGATGCTGGAAAACGAAGGGTTCGCCTTCGAAAAATATATCGACATCTTTGATGGCGGCCCGACCATGACCGCGCGGATCGATGCCGTGCGCTCGGTCCGTGAGGCAAAGGAAGCGGCCGTCATTGCCGCCAACGCCGATGCCGGCATCGAATCGCTGGTGGCGCATGGCCGCCTGTCCGATTTCCGCTGCGCCTTCGGCACGGTGGCGCCGCAGGACGCGGGCGTTGCCCTCGATCCGGCCTGCGCCGCCGCGATCCACGCGCAGGACGGCGACAAGGTCCTGCACGTCGAACGGATCTGAACCCATCTGGCGAGAGGAACGCGGCGCATGATTCAGGAGATCAACTTCGACGGCATCGTCGGTCCCAGCCACAATTATGCCGGGCTCAGCCCCGGCAACCTCGCCGCCGCGCGCAATGCCGGCGCGACCTCGCATCCCCGTGCCGCCGCGCTGCAGGGGATCGAGAAGATGCGCCGCAACCTGGCGCTCGGGCTGATGCAGGGCGTCCTTCTCCCCCATCCCCGCCCCGACCACCGCTGGCTCGCCGCGCTGAACAGCGATTATGCCACCGCGCGCCCGCATCTTCAGGCGCGGGCCTTTTCCGCCTCGCCGATGTGGGCGGCCAACGCCGCCACCGTCTCCCCCGCCGCCGATTGCGCCGATCGCCGCTGCCACCTCACCGTCGCCAACCTCGTCACCATGCCGCATCGCAGCCACGAATGGCCGGTGACGCTGGCGCAGCTTCGCCTCGCCTTCGCCGACAGCGCCTTTGTCGTTCATCCGCCGATCCCCGCCCCATTTGGTGACGAGGGCGCGGCCAATCACATGCGGCTATGCGCCGCGCATGACGCGCCGGGCGTGGAGGTCTTCGTCTATGGCGAAAGCAGCGGCCCCTTCCCCGCCCGCCAGAATCGTGAGGCGAGCGAGGCGATCGCGCGCGGCCACCGCCTCGATCCCGCGCGCACGCTGTTCGTGCAGCAGTCTGAGGCCGCGATCGCTGCCGGTGCGTTCCACAATGACGTGGTCGCCGTCGCCAACGAACGCACGCTCTTCACCCACGAACATGCCTTCGCTGACCCCGCGGCCTTCTACGCGGACCTGCGCCGCCTCCTGCCGGAGGTGGAGATCGTCGAGGTGCCGGCGGCACAGGTCAGCCTCGCCGAGGCGATCAGATCCTACCTCTTCAACGCCCAGCTCGTCACCGTGCCCGGCGGCGGGCAGACGCTGATCGTCCCCGGAGAGGCGCGCGACAGCGCCCCTGTCTGGTCGTGGCTGCAGGATCATCTCGCCAGCAACGGCCCGATCCGCGCGGCGGAGGTGGTCGACGTGCGCGAGTCCATGGCGAATGGCGGCGGCCCCGCCTGCTTGCGGCTACGCGTGGTGTGCGATCCCGCGACGGTCGATCTGCGCTTCCTGGTCGATGCGGCAAAGCTCGATTCCATCGCCGATGTGATCGCCGCGCACTGGCCGGAGGAAATCGCCTTCGACCGGATCGGCGATCCGGCGTTGCTTGCTCAGGTGGAAACGGCCCACCGCGCGCTGCACGAGGCACTCGATCTTGTAAGGTTAATTGACAGTTAACTCTTGGCCGACGTGCATAAATGGCGGATTTGCGCCGCTGGTCCGAAACTTGCTGATGTTTCAGCATGTTCGCTCGTCTCGCTCGCCTCTTCACGATCAAGACCAAGTTCGAAGCTTTCGTCGTCATCTACGGCCTCGGCCTTGGCGCAACCGAACGCGGCGTTCACTATCTTCAGGATTATCCCGGCCCCGCCGGCTGGCTGCTCTTCTCGGTCTGCCCGATCGCCGTCTTCATGGCCGGCGCGCGCATCCTCGATTCGGTTGAACGCAGCGCCGAGTGAGCCGCGACCCGTCCCGCCCTCAGGGATGAAGCAGCGGCAGGATCGACGCATAATCGTCGGTCCAGCCCGCGCCCGCCCCGGCCTGATCGATCGCCACCCACCCAGTGCCATAGCCCTTCAGCGCGTCGATCACGCCGGGATCACGCGACAGCGCGATCCAATGCGACAGCGATGCGCCATCCTCGTTCAGCGGCGGCCGGTCCATCAACTCGATCGCCTGCCATCCGCCCGCCCGCGCCGCCGCCGCGACGATCGGCGTCAGGTCCATGTAGCGGTTGGAGATATGCACCAGCAGCAACCCCTTGGGCTGCAGCGCGCGGCCGTAATCGGCAAAGGCTTCGCGCGTCAGCAGGTGGATCGGCACCGCATCCGACGAAAAGGCGTCGAGCGCGAGGAGGTCGAACGATTGCGGCCTCGCCGCCGCGATCGACACGCGTGCATCCCCGATCACCGTCTGCGCGTCGGGCGTACAGGTGCGCAGGAACGAGAAACGCGTCCGGGCCAGCTCCGCCACCACCGGATCGATTTCGAAGAACGTCCAATATTGCGTCGGCAGCGCATAGCAGGCGAGCGTCCCCGTCCCCAGCCCGACGACGCCGATCCGCCCCTCCGGTCCGTACAGCGCCGGCGCAATGGTCAGCGCGCGGCCGACGCCCGAGGATGGCGTATAATAGGTCGTCGGCTGCTGCTCGCGCTCGGGTGATCCCAGCAGCTGGACGCCGTGCAGCGTCGTGCCATGCGCCAGCGTGCGCTCATCGGCCCGCTCGGACAAAGTATAAACACCGAAATAGCTGCGCGTGCGGGTGTCGCCCGCCGCCGTGATGCGCAGCGCGTTGATCCCGCCGAACAGCAGCAGCGATACCGCCAGCACCGTGACATAGGCCGCGCGCACGCCGATCGACGCCAGCCCCACCACCGCGATCACCGCAAAGATCAGCCCAGGGCTGTCCTCGCCAAACCACGCCGGCGGCCCCCATTCGCGCAGCATCAGCAGCAGCGCGCAGATCGCGCCCACCACGGCCAGCGCCGGAATGCCCCGGCCGCGCCGCCACAGCGCCTGCAGCGGCGGCAGCAGGATCGATTGCGGCACCAGCGCGCCCGCCGCCAGGATCAGCAGCGGATATTCCCATGTCCAGTCGAACAGCCCCGGCGCGATCAGCCCGGCGAACAGCCCGCCCAGCGCCCCGCCGACCGACATGGCCAGGTAGAAACCCGTCAGCCGCTGCGGCGCGGGGCGCAACCGGTACATCGCGGTATGCAGCGCCACCGCGACCATGAACAGCAGCGCCAGCGCCAGCAGCAGCCCCAGCGCGGGCTCCAGCGTGAACCCGCCGATCATCACCCCGCCGAACAGGATGATGGTGATCGGCGCCACGCTCGTGATGAAATCGGCCGGCGCGCGCCGGTCGGCAAAGGCGATGCTGAAGCTGAGGAGGTACAGCCCCAGCGGCAGCACCCACAGCAGCGGCATGGCGACGATGTCGGTGGTGATATAGGTCGACGTCGCCAGCATCAGCCCCGACGGGACCAGCGCCAGTGCGATCCACATCGCGATCCGCCGCCAGCCCGGCGGCGTATCTTCGGCGACGGGCTCTGCACGCTGCACCGCCGCGTTGGGTAGCCGCCACGCAATCGCGGCGACCAGCGCGATCAGCAGCAAATACCCGCCCGTCCACAGCCACCTTTGCCCGGCCACCGACACCAGCGGCTCGACCAGCAACGGATAGGCAAGCAGCCCGGCAAAGCTGCCAAGGTTCGACGCGGCATACAGCCGATAGGGGTCCTGCCCCGGCCGCGCCGCGGCGAACCAGCGCTGGATCAGCGGCGCCTGCGCCGACACCGCGACAAACAATGGCCCGATGGACGCGGCGAGCAGCCAAGGCACCCACAATTCGGGCGCCGTCCCGCTCGGCAGCGTCCAGCCGAGCACCCCGATCGGCAGCCACAGGCTGGCGATCGCCAGCAGCCCCAGGTGCACCGCCGCCTGCCGCCGCACCGGCAACCGGTCCAGCGCATGGGCATAGCCATAGCCGGCGAGCAGCAGCGCCTGGTACACCAGCATCGCCGAGTTCCACACCGCCGGCGCGCCGCCCAGCCGCGGCAGCGCGATCCGCGCCACCATCGGCTGGACCAGGAACAACAGGAACGATCCCGCCAGGATCGTCAGGACGTAAAGCGCACGGCCTGCGCGCTGCGGCTCAGCCATGCGCCGGGCGCCCGGTCGCGATCACGGGCGCACGATCTGGTAGGTCACCGTGTCGCGCCGCGGGTCTTCAGCGTCGAACAGCGGGTGATCGAAATCGAGCGCTGGGTCGTGCGCCATGCCCAGCCGCTCCATCAGCGCCCGGCTCCGCCCGTTCTGCCGCGCGGTGATCGCGACGATCGCATCCTCGTGCCGCGCTTGCCAGCCCCAGGCGATGATCGCGCCCGCCGCCTCGCGCGCATAGCCCGCGCCCCACCAGGGGGTCGCCAGCATCCAGCCGATCTCCAGCATCCCCGCGATCGGCGTATCGGGCGCGCCGGGCTTCAGCCCGCAAAATCCGATCGTCTCACCACTCCCGCGCTCCACAACCGCGCGAAAGCCGAGCGGCGCGTAGCTCGCGTGCCGCTGCAACGCCATATCGCTCGCCGCCGCGTCCTTCACCGGGCCGAGATCCGCCATCACCGCCGGGTCCGCCCACATCGCATGCAACGGCGCGCGGTCGCGCGCCTCCGGCACGCGCAGGATCAGGCGGTCGGTCTCGATCACGCGGTCAGCAGCCTCGCGGCATGGACGGCGTGATAGGTCAGCACGCCCGAACAGCCGGCGCGCTTGAACGCGGTCAGCGTCTCGATCACCATCGCGTCGCGATCCGCCGCGCCGGCCGCGACCGCCGCCTCGATCATCGCATATTCGCCCGACACCTGATATGCGAACACCGGCACCTCGAACCGCTCCTTCACGCGGCGCGCAATGTCAAGATACGGCAGCCCCGGCTTCACCATCACGCTGTCCGCGCCCTCCGCGAGGTCCAACGCCACCTCGCGCAGCGCTTCCTCCGCGTTGCCATAATCCATCTGATACGTCTTCTTGTCGCCCTTCAGCAGCCCGCGGCTGCCCACCGCATCGCGGAACGGGCCGTAGAAGGCGCTGGCATATTTAGCGGCATAGGCCATGATCTGGACGTTGGCATGCCCGGTCGCCTCCAGCGCGGTGCGGATCGTGCCGATGCGGCCGTCCATCATGTCCGACGGTGCGATGATATCCGCCCCCGCCGCCGCCTGGTTCAGCGACTGGCCGACGAGCAGTTCGACCGTCGCATCGTTCAGCACATAGCCCGCCTCATCGACCAGCCCGTCATGCCCGTGCGCGGTATAGGGATCGAGCGCGACGTCGGTCAGGATGCCGATATCGGGCACCGCATCCTTCACCGCACGGATCGCGCGGCACATGAGGTTGTCGGGATTGAGCGCCTCGCGCCCGTCCTCGCTGCGCAGATGGCCCGGCGTGTTGGGGAACAGGGCAAGGCAGGGAATGCCCAGCGCCTGTGCCTCGCGCGCGCGCTCGACGATCCGGTCGACCGACCAGCGCGACACGCCCGGCAGGCTCGCGATCGGCTCCTCCACGCCTTCCCCGTCAGCGATGAACAGCGGCCAGATCAGGTCGGCCGGGGTCAGCATCGTCTCGCGATGCAGCCGGCGGCTCCAGTCCGCGGCGCGGGTACGGCGAAGGCGAATGGCGGGAAAGGATGCACTCATGGCCATGGCATGTGCGCCGCGTCGCGCGGCCACGCAAGCGTTACGGGGGCGAAACCGCGCCTCGTGCGTTGCGGCGTCATGAGCGAAATCCGGTCCGCGGCCCTGATCGTCAACGCCAAGTCGCGCAAGGGGCAGAAGCTGTTCCGCCGCGCCTGCAAACGACTGGAGGTGCTGCCCTTCCCGGTCGATGCCCATGCCGTGGAGGATCCCGACAAACTCGAACAGACGATCGATGCCGCGCTCGCCAAGAAGCCTGATCTCGTCATCCTGGGCGGCGGCGACGGCACCGTCAGCGGGCTAGTCGACCGGCTGGTGGGGGAGGACGTGATCCTCGGTGTGCTGCCGCTCGGCACCGCGAACAGTTTCGCGCGCACGCTTGGCCTGCCGCTCGACGTCGACGGGGCAATCGACGTGCTGGCGAACGGCGTGCCGCGGCGCATCGACCTCGGCATGATCGACAATGATTATTTCGCCAATTGCGCCGCCATGGGCCTGTCGCCGCAAATCGCGGAGACGGTGCCGCACAATCTGAAGAAGTTCATGGGCCGCATCGGCTATCTCGGCTGGGCGGGGCTGCAATATCTGAAATTCCGCCCCTTCATCCTCACCGTCGACGATGGCGTTGAGGAAAAACGGATGCGCGTGGTCGAGGTGCGCATATCCAACGGCCCCTATCATGGCGGCACCTGGCTGGTGGACGAGGCGCATGTCGATTCGGGCCAGATCGTCGTTCAGGCGGTCACTGGCCGTTATCGCCGGACGCTGGTGAAGAACTGGTTCGCCAGCTTCTTCGGCCTCGATGCGCGGCATCAGGACACGATCACCTTCACCGGCAAGGACCTGAAGATCTCGACCCGGCCCAGCCTGCCGATCTCGATCGATGGAGAGGTGCTGGCGCATACGCCGGTCCGCGCGCGGATCGCCGCCGGGGCGATCCGTGTCATGGCCCCGCGCGATCCCGATACACCGCACGGGTAGGGCCCGTCAGGGCACCGGCTTCAGGCTTCCCGCCGGCTCGATATCGGCATGGCTGCGCTCATCGGAATGGCTTTCCGGCACCAGCAGCCCGCCCTCGCGCCACCCGCCATAACGGTAATAGAGCGCCGCCAGCAGCAGGTTGGCACCCGAGCCCACGGGAAAACTCCACCACAAGGCGTCCGGGCCGATGATCGGCAGCAAGGCAAAGGCAACGCCCAGCCGCACCGGGAACATCGCGATCGTCATGATCGCCAGCGGGCCCCAGACGGCGCCATTGGCGCGGATCACCCCGAACAGCACCATCGTCCCGCCGAACATGATGAAGCCCCAGGTGGCCAGCAGGTTGATATGCTGCGCGATCGGCAGCACCGGGCTGGCCCCGGGAATGAACAGGCCGATGATGACGGTGTCGAGCACCAGCACCAGCACGACGGTCGCCGCGGTGATCGCGACATTGTAGATGATGCCCGCCCGCGTGATCTGCGCGACCCGGTCCCACCGCCCGGCACCGATATTCTGCGCCGCCATCGCCGATACCGCCGCGCCGATCGCCATCGCCGGCATCTGCACATAGCCCCACAGTTGCTGGACGATGCCGTACGCCGCCACCGTGTCGATCCCGTTGCGGTTGACCAGCCCGACCATCGCGAGCGCCGACACCGATAGCACCAGCATCTGCGCCCCGATCGGCACGCCCTTGCCAACGATCGTGCGCACCAGTGTCGGTTCGGGCAGGATGTAGCGTATCTCCTCGCCCTTCAGCCGCAGCGGCAGGTCGCGCCACGCGATCCACGCCACCAGGGCGCCCAGCGCGACGATATTGGCGATCAGCGTCGCGGTGGCCGACCCGGCGATGCCCATGCGCGGAAACGGCCCGATTCCGGCGATCAGCAGCGGGTTCATCACCGCATCGATCAGCACCGCCAGCCCCATGAACCACAAGGGCGTTACTGAATCCCCGGTGCCGCGCAGCCCCATGAACATCAGCACCAGCAGCATCGACGGCGGCAGCGCGAGGAAGATGACGCGCAAGTAATCCAGCGCCGGCTCGAAGGCATCGGGCGGGGTGGCAAGCGCGGTCAGGATCTGCGGCGCATAGACCCAGCCGAGCGCGCCGACGGTAATCGACCCCATCAGCACCAAGCCGATCGCCGATCCGAACGCGCGCCGCGCCGCGTCGACGTCACGCCGGCCCCAGCTTTGCCCGACGATGATCGTCGCCGCCATGCCGAAGCCGAAGACCGCGCCGAACATCAGGAACATGATGATATTGGCGTTGGACGTCGCCGCCAGTGCCCCTTCGCCCAGGAAACGCCCGACCCAGATCGCGTTGATCGATCCGTTCAGCGACTGGAGCACGTTGGAGGCCAGCGTCGGCAGTGCGAACATCAGCAGCGCCGATCCGATCGGCCCCGTCGTCAGATCGCGCTGACCGGGGCGGCCGTGCACATGGGCGACCGGTTCATCCATCTCGCCCCGCTCCCTCAACGCTGGCGCCGGCTTGTCGCCGGTCATGTCCTGTTTCTTGCGGCATCCCGCGCGCCGCGACAAGCCAGCGGCGACGCGCCAATGGTGAAATCATGAGCGGGCGGGGTTGCCCGCTGCCGGCGGGTCAGTCCGCGCTTACCGGCGCCACGCCCAGCCGCGGGATGTCGATCGCCGGGCAACGGTCCATCACCACCTTGAGCCCGGCCTGTTCGGCGCGCGCCGCGGCCTCGTTGTTGACCACGCCCAATTGCATCCACACCGCCTTGGCGCCCGCGGCAATCGCCTCGTCCACCGCTTCGCCTGCGGCCTCGGGACGGCGGAAGATATCGACCATGTCGATCGGCTCGCCGATCTGCGACAGCTCGCGAAAGACATATTCGCCGTGGACATGTTCGCCGGTGATCTGCGGGTTCACCGGGATCACGCGATAGCCATGATCCTGCAGCTTCTTCATCACGCCATAGCTTGGCCGGTCGGGACGGTCGGAGGCGCCGATCAGCGCGATGGTGCGGGTTTCCTCGAGCAGCGCCTTGATATCAGCATCGGCGGTCAGCGGCATGAAACGGCCTTTCGTCGGGTGGTCCGCCCGTGCCGCCGCCTGGTGCATGCGGCACGACCGGTGCTTTCCTAACGCCCGCCGCCGCCGCTGGTTTCCAGCCACCGCGCCACCGCTTCGCCCAGCGGGCGGAACACGGTGTCGTCGGGCCGCGCCGCCGGCGGCTCGCCGGCGTCCGACGCGGTGCGGATATCGATCGTCAGCGGCACCCGGCCCAGGAACGGCACGCCCAGCTCCGCCGCCGCCGCCTCAGCGCCGCCACAGCCGAACGGGTCCGACACTTCGCCGCAATGCGGACAGACATAGCCGGCCATGTTCTCAATGAGGCCGATGATCGGGATCCCCGCCTTGCCGAACAGGTCGATCGCGCGGCGCGCATCGATCAGCGCCAGGTCCTGCGGCGTCGACACGATCACCGCGCCCGCCGGGCGATATTTCTGGATCATCGTCAGCTGCACATCGCCCGTGCCCGGCGGCAGGTCGAGCACCAGCGTGTCGGTCGCGCCCCAGTCCGCCTCGACCAGCTGCCCCAGCGCGCCCGCCGCCATCGGCCCGCGCCACGCGATCGCCTTGCCCGGCTCGATCAGCTGCCCCATCGACAGCATCGGCACGCCATAGGGCGTCGGCACCGGCAGCAGCACCTTGTCCTTCGCCTGCGGCCGTTCGCCCTCCGCCGCCATCAGTCGCGGCTGCGACGGGCCGTAGATATCGGCATCGACCAGCCCGACGCGCCGCCCGGCATGGCGAAGCGCAATGGCAAGGTTCGCCGACACGGTCGACTTGCCCACCCCGCCCTTGCCGCTCGCCACCGCGATCAGCCGGCGGGTCGCACGCTCCGCCGTCACCACGACCCGGCCGTTCGGCCCGATCGCCATCCGCACCGCCGCTTCCATCGCATCACGCGCCTTGGCGTCGAGCCCGGTCGCGTCCAGCACCACGCCGATCCGGTCGCCTTCCACCCGCACGCTCGCACGCTCGCCGGCGACCGCGGCCACCGCCTGTTTTGCCTCTTTCTCGTCCATGCCGCGGCCCGATACGCCCTTCGGACGCGCGGGGCACTGTTTTTCGCGCGTCGTGTACCTATAAAGACCCTATGACCATGATGCCGCAGTGGCTGCGCCGACCGCCTATCCTGATGAACGATTCCTCCAATGGCCCGTGGGGCAACGGCGGCAGCGACGATACCAACGCCGGCCCGCGCAATCCTTGGGCGGTGCCGCCCGGCGGACGCAAGGGCGCGCCAAAGGCGACCGCGCTCGACGAATTCCTGAAACGCGCTCGTGGCGGCGGTTCGGGTGGCGGCGGCGGCGGTGGGCCGCAGATGCCGCTCGGCGCCAATTCGCGTAACCTGTGGCTGATCGGCGCCGCGCTGATCGTCGCGGCCTGGATCCTGTTCACCTCGGTCCATCAGATCGGCCCGCAGCAGCGCGGCGTGGTGACGTTCCTCGGCCGCTATTCGGGCATGCTCGATCCGGGCATCCGCCTCACCCTGCCCGCCCCGCTCGTGTCGGTGCAAAAGGTCGACGTGGAGGCGGTGCGCGTCGACGAATTCCCCCGCGACGGCAGCGAAAACGTGCTGACGGGCGATCAGAACATCCTCGACCTCGCCTACACCGTGCGCTGGCGTGTCGATAACCCGCGCGACTTCGTGTTCGAAATCAAGGACCCGGTCGAAACCGTCCGCGCCACCGCCGAAAGCGCGATGCGCGCGGTGCTCGCGACGACGACGCTCAACGAGGCGATCGGCGCCGGCCGTACCAACATCGAGGCGCGCGTCGCCCAGATGATGCAGCAGATCCTGAACGAATATCACGCCGGCGTGCGCGTCCAGGGCGTCTCGATCCGCCAGGCCGCGGCCCCCGCCAGCCTGATCGACGATTTCAACGCCGTCACCGCCGCCCAGCAGGAAGCGGTCGGCAATCTCAACAATGCGCGCAGCTATTCGGAGCAGGTGATCGCCCGCGCCCAGGGTGAGGCCGCGGCCTTCGACAAGGTCTACGAACAATATCGCCTTGCGCCGGAGGTGACCCGCCGCCGCATGTATTATGAAACCATGGAGGCCGTGCTGGCCAAGACTGACAAGACGATTGTTGAAACCCCCGGCGTCTCGCCGCTGCTGCCGCTCGACCGTGCACGCAAGCTGACCGAGCCGCAGACCGGTGCGGCCGGGGCGGCAACGCCCGCCCCGGCGGCGGAGGCCGGTCGATGAGCGCGCTGTTCCGCAATCCCGTCGCGGTCGGCTTCGCCGCGCTCGGCGCGGTGATCGTCGGCGCGGCCAGCTTCGCGATCGTGCCGGAGACGAAGCAGGCGGTGATCCTGCGCCTCAACAATCCGATCCGCCTGGTGAACCAGTGGCAGAACGATCAGGTAATCGGGCGCACCGGCGCCGGCCTGATCGCGCGCGTCCCGTTCATCGACAAGATCGTTTGGATCGACAAGCGCGTGCTCGACGCCGATCTCGACAATACGCTGGTGCTCTCGACCGATCAGCTGCGACTGAACGTGGACGCCTTCGCGCGCTTCCGCATCGTGGATCCGCTGCGCGCGGTCACCTCGACCGGCAGCACGTCGAACACCGAGGAACGCGTGGCGGATCAGCTTCGCCCGCTGCTCGGCACGGCGCTTCGCAACGAACTGGGCAAGGTGCCCTTCGCCGTCCTGCTCAGCCCCGAACGCGGCAAGGTGATGGACGCGATCCAGGCCTCGTTGCAACGCGACGCGCGCCAATATGGCGCGGCGATCGTCGACGTCCGGATCAAGCATGCCGACCTCCCCGATGGCAGCCCGCTCGACAGCGCGCTGCAGCGGATGCGCACCGCGCGCCAGCAGGAGGCGAATACGATCCGGGCGCAGGGTCAGAAGCAGGCGCAGATCGTGCGCGCGGAGGCGGATGCCCGCGCCGCGAGCATCTATGCCGACGCCTTCAGCAAGGATCCCAAGTTCTACGATTTCTATCGGGCGATGCAGTCCTACCGCCACACCTTCGGTGCTGACGGAAATGCGCGGCCGGAAGGATCGACGAATATTATAATGAGCCGGGACAATGCCTATCTGAAGGAATTCAACGGGCGCTGACCTGATTTCGCGCAAGCGCAACGGGAAAGCGGCCGGTTCGTTCACATTCAAACGCCGTTCATCGACCCGGCGGCATTGGAAACTTGGTCCGGTCCTGCCGGACAAACGAGAGGAACATGACGATCGTGCGTTACGCCTATGCGCTTACTGGCGCTCTTCTCCTCGGCGGCACTGCCGCTTCGCTTGCCTTGCAGCACCCTGCCTCTGCGCAGAGCGCGCAGAACGAGCCGGGGACGATGCAGGCATCGGCGCCGCGCGCCGGCGCGCCGATGAGCTTTGCCGATCTGGTCGCAAAGCTTCAGCCGGCGGTTGTCAACATTTCCACCGATCAGAAGGTGACGGTGGCGCAGCCCGCCAATCCGTTCGCCGGCACGCCCTTCGCCGAATTGTTCGGCCAGTTCGGCGGTCGCGGCGGGCAGAATGGCGCGCCGATCACGCGGGAGGCGCAGTCGCTCGGCTCGGGCTTCATCATCTCGCCGGACGGCTATGTCGTCACCAACAACCACGTCGTCGCGCCGGGCAACCGCCAGGCGACGGTGGAGGCGATCCGCGTCACGCTGCCCGATCGCAAGGAATATGTGGCGAAGCTCGTCGGCCGCGACACCGCGTCCGACCTCGCACTGCTGAAGATCGATGCTCCGGGCCCGCTGCCCTATGTGCGCTTCGGCGATTCGGCGCGCGCGCGTGTCGGTGACTGGGTGGTCGCGATCGGCAACCCGTTCGGCCTTGGCGGCACCGTCACCGCCGGCATCGTCTCGGCGGTTCACCGCGTGACGGGCCAGGGCGGCGCCAACGATCGCTTCATTCAGACCGACGCCTCGATCAACCAGGGCAATTCGGGCGGCCCGATGTTCAACCTGAACGGCGAAGTGATCGGCATCAACAGCCAGATCTTCTCGCAGTCGGGCGGCAATATCGGCATCGGCTTCGCCATTCCGGCGGAGGACGCAAAGCCGATCATCGACACGCTGATGAAGGGCAAGCCGGTTCAGCGCGGCTATATCGGCGTGCAGATCCAGCCGCTGAACGACGACATCGCCGCGGCGCTCGGCCTGCCGAAGAATTCGGGTGAGATCATCGCCCGCGCCGAGCCGGGTGGCCCGGCGGCGAAGGGCGGCCTGCGCGCCGGTGACGTCGTCACCCGCGTCAACGGCGAGCAGGTCACGCCGGAAACGACCTTGTCCTACCTCGTCGCCAATGTCGCGCCGGGCCAGCAGGCAAAGCTCGACGTGATCCGTGACGGCAAGCCGACCACGGTCACCGTGACCACCACGGTGCGTCCGGCCGAGGAGCAGCTCGCCCAGCAGCTCGGCGGCGGCGACGACAGCTTCGGCGAGGATAGTGAGGGACCCGCCGTTCCGGCCTCGAACAGCATCGGCGTGACGGTGCAGCCGCTCACTCCGACGATCGCCCGTCAGGTCGGTGTCGATTCCACCGTGCAGGGCGCGGTGATTTCGGCCGTCGATCCGGCCAGCGACGCCGGCCGCAAGCTGCGCCGCGGCGACGTGATCGTCTCGATCAACTCCACGCCGGTGCGCACCGCGGCCGATATCGCCCGCGGCGTTCAGGCGGCCAAGGCGGCCAACCGTCCGCAGGTGCTGCTGTCGGTCGTGCGCGGGCGCAACCCCCCGGCCTTCATCGCGGTGAAGATCAAGTAATCACCACCGCGTGCTGAACTGAAAAAGGGGCCTCGCACCGATGGTGCGGGGCCTTTTTTTGGTTGAACGATGCTCGCCGCGCTCGCGCCACATGCGCTAGGCGGGAACGATACGGACGGGAGGTCAGCATGGGCGACGGCATCTTCATCGGCGCGGCTTCGGGCGGCACGTCGCCGCAATATCTCAGCCTTCGTCTCGCCAACCGCCACGGGCTGATCGCCGGCGCCACCGGTACCGGCAAGACGGTGACCGTGCAGGGCATCATCGAAGGCTTCTCGGCCGCCGGCGTCCCCTGCTTCGTCGCCGACGTGAAGGGCGATCTCGCCGGCCTCGCCATGCCCGGCGCGCCGCAGTCGAAAGCCCACGCCGCCTTTGCCGCGCGCGCCGCCGCGATCGGCGACAGTGGCTGGGCCTATGCCGATCGCCCGGTGCAATTCTGGGATCTCTACGGGGAACAGGGCCATCCTGTCCGCACCACCATGTCCGAAATGGGCCCGCTCATGCTCTCGCGGCTGCTGGGGCTGAACGAGATTCAGGAAGGCGTGATGACGATCGCCTTCCACCTCGCCGACGAGGATGGCCTGCTGCTCCTCGACCTCGACGATCTCCAGGCCATGCTGGTGCATTGCGCGGAGCGTGCGGCGGAACTCACCACCCGCTATGGCAATGTCTCCAAGCAGTCGATCGGCGCGATCCAGCGCTCGCTGATGCAATTGCGCAGCCAAGGCGGCGACCGCTTCTTCGGCGAACCCGCGCTCGACCTCACGGACTTCATGCATGCCGACGATCGCGGCCGCGGCGTGGTCAACATCCTCGCCGCCGACCGGCTGATGGCCGCGCCGAAGCTCTATGCGACCTTCCTCCTGTGGCTCTTGTCGGAGCTGTTCGAAACGCTGCCCGAGATCGGCGACCCTGACCGCCCGGCGCTGTGCTTCTTCTTCGACGAGGCGCATCTCCTGTTCGATGATGCGCCTGCCTCGCTGGTCGACAAGATCGAGCAGGTCGTCCGCCTGATCCGCTCCAAGGGCGTCGGCGTCTATTTCATCACCCAGAACCCGATCGACATTCCCGACAGCATCGCGGGACAGCTCAACAACCGCATCCAGCACAAGCTGAACGCCTTCACCCCGCGCGACCAGAAGGCAGTGCGCAGCGCCGCCGAGACGTTCCGCGCCAACCCCGGCGTCGACGTCGCCGCCGCGATCACCCAATTGCAGATCGGCGAGGCGCTCGTCTCGCTGCTCCAGCCCGATGGCGCCCCCTCGCCCGTCACCCGCACGCTGATCCGCGCACCACAAAGCCGGGTCGGGCCACTGACCGCCGATGAGCGGCGGATGATCATCACCACCGATGCGATCGGCGATCGCTACGACACGCCAGTTGACCGTGAATCGGCCGAGGAACTGCTCGCGGCGAAGAGCGCGGAGGCACTGGCCGCGGCTGCGCAGACCAAGGCCGAAAATGACATGAAACGGGCCGAAGCGAGCCAGGCACAGGCCACCGCCCGCGCGGCGAAGGCCGCCGAACGGGCCCGTATCGCGGAAGAACGGGCAGCCGCCTCATCTCCCTGGGGCCGCGCGATGGACTCCGCCACCCGCGCCGCCGGCTCCTCGATCGGGCGCCAGGTCGCCAATGAAATCGGCCGCCAGGTCTTCGGTGGCGGCCGCCGGAAATCATCCTCCGGCAAGCTTGCTGGCTCGATCCTGCGCGGCGTCCTCGGCGGCCTGTTCCGCGGCTGAATGCCCGGACAATGCGCATGAAAAAAAGGGGCGCCCGCACCGGCGGACGCCCCCTTTCTTCGTCACATCTCAGGCGCTTAGGCGCTGTAATACATGTCGTATTCGACCGGGCTCGGCGTCATTTCCCAGCGTGCGACTTCGCTCCACTTCAGCTCGACATAAGCCTCGATCTGATCCTTGGTGAACACGTCACCCTTCAACAGGAAGTCGTGATCGGCCAGCAGGCTGTCGAGCGCCTCGCGCAGCGAGGCGGCGACCGTCGGAACCTCGGCCAGCTCTGCCGGCGGCAGGTCATAGAGGTTCTTGTCCATCGCCTCGCCCGGATGGATCTTGTTCTGGATCCCATCCAGGCCAGCCATCAGCAGCGCGGCATAAGCAAGGTACGGGTTCGCCATCGCATCCGGGAAGCGCACCTCGACACGCTTCGACTTGGCGCCCGTGCCGTACGGAATACGGCAGGAGGCCGACCGGTTGCGGCTCGAATAGGCCAGCAGCACCGGCGCCTCATAACCCGGCACCAGCCGCTTGTAGCTGTTAGTGGTCGGGTTGGTGAAGGCGTTGATCGCCTTGGCGTGCTTGATGATGCCGCCAATGAAATACAGGCAGGTGTCGCTCAGCCCGGCATAGCCGTTGCCGGCGAACAGCGGGTTGCCCTTCTCCCAAATCGAGAAGTGCGTGTGCATGCCCGAACCGTTATCTTCCTTGATCGGCTTGGGCATGAAGGTCGCCGACTTGCCATAGGCATGCGCCACCTGATGCACGACGTACTTGTAGATCTGCATCCGGTCGGCGGTCGTGGTCAGCGTGCCGAAGGTGAGGCCCAGCTCATGCTGCGCGGCCGCCACCTCATGGTGATGCTTGTCGCACGGCAGGCCCATTTCGAGCATGGTCGACACCATCTCGCCGCGGATATCGACGGCGCTGTCGACCGGCGCGACCGGGAAATAGCCGCCCTTGGCACGCGGGCGATGCGCAAGGTTGCCACCCTCGTACTCGCGGCCGGTGTTGGTCGGCAGCTCGATATCGTCGATCTTGAAGTAGGATTCGGCGTAATTCGTGTCGAACTGCACGTTGTCGAACATGAAGAATTCGGCTTCGGGGCCGACATAGACGGTGTCGCCAACGCCGGTCGAGGCGACATAAGCCTCGGCGCGCTTCGCCGTGGTGCGCGGATCACGGGTATAGCCCTCGCCGGTCGACGGCTCGAGGATGTCGCAGAACACGATCAGCATTGGCGTCGCGGAGAAGGGATCGTTATAGATCGCGTCCAGATCCGGCTTCAGGATCATGTCGCTCTCGTTGATCGCCTTCCAGCCTTCGATCGACGAGCCGTCGAACATCAGGCCGTCGGTCCACTCATCCTCGCCCATCACGCTGGCGACCATGGTCAGGTGCTGCCACTTGCCCTTGGGATCGGTGAAGCGGAGATCGATCCACTCGATCTCTTCGTCCTTGATACGCTTGATGACGTCTGCGGCGGTCGTTGCCATTGCTCTGATCTTCCTCTGCGGGTTCCTGGCGCGGCCAGGACTTTCTCGTTGCCGGGGCGGCCCGATTCTATGCCGGACCGTTTGTTAAGGGTTCAGATCGCGTCGTCGTTTCGCTCACCCGTGCGGATGCGCATTGCCGTTTCGACCGGGATGACGAAGATCTTGCCGTCGCCGATCCGCCCGGTCTGCGCGGCCTGGGCAATCGCCTCGACCACGCGTTCGACCAGGCCGTCCTCGACGACCACCTCGAGCTTCACCTTGGGCAGGAAGTCGACGACATATTCGGCACCGCGATATAATTCGGTATGGCCCTTCTGCCGCCCGAACCCCTTCGCCTCGGTCACCGTGATTCCGGACACGCCCACCTCATGGAGCGCCTCCTTCACCTCATCGAGCTTGAACGGTTTGATGATCGCTTCGATCTTCTTCACGCGGAAACGCCCACCCCTGGTTAGAACCCTCGCCCCGGTGTCTGGTGCTTGCATCGAACGTGCCAGCCGGGGCCGCGAAGGGCAAGGTGGCGACTCGCCTTCTTCCCTTGAGAAAGCGCCGCCCAAAAATCAGGCAGCTGGCGGGCGATGCCACTTTCTAGGGCAGCGCCCACCATGCATGCGCCGATCACCAGGTCGCCGTCACCGAACCCCCGTCGGTACGGGAGAGGCGGCGGCGCCCGGCCGGGGCGTTACCACCTTGGTGGCACCGGCGAGGTTCTTCTGCGCCCAATGCGCCTCATCGATGACATAGAGGCGGATCAGCTGCGCCTGTTGGGGCGTCAGCACCTTGGCGAAGCTGACCATGCCGCGGTCCTTCAGCATCCCGTCGATCAGGATCGCCTTCCACGTGTCAGGGTCGCTCAGCGTTGCGGATCGCTGCAGGTTCGGCAGCACGCCGCCGCCGCCAGCGCTGGCGCCGTGGCAGACCTGGCAATAGCGGCCGAACAATGCCTGCCCTTGCGCCACCTGCTGCGGCGTCGCCTTGTTCTCGGGCAGGTTCACCGGGGTCGAATCCTGCGGCGTGGTACCGGGTAGCTTGGCCGTGCCGCCGAGCTTGAACACCAAGAGGCGCGGCACGTTGGGCACGTCGCGCGCCTTGCCGATGGCATAGCCGATCGACAGCGGCAGCGCGCCGCCGCGCCCGGCGAGCACCGCGACATATTGGTCGTTGCCGATCATGAAGGTCGCGGCGCCGGCCATGATCCCCGTGCCCACCGGATAGGTGAAGAGCTGCTTGCCGGTATCCGCGGCATAGGCGCGGAACTCGCCCAGCGCCGTCCCCTGGAAGACGAGATTGCCCGCCGTGGTCATCGTGCCGCCGTTCCACGGTGTCGGATAATCCACCGTCCAGCGCGCCTTGTTGGCGACCGGATCCCAGGCGACGAGCCGCCCGGTGGCGCCCGCAATCGCCTGCTTCACCGCCGCGGGATCGCGCGGATACATGGCATTGCCGAGATCCTGGCCGACGTTGAAGCCAAGCGGCTTCGCCTGATCCAGATCCGACGACGGGTTGAGATAGGCCGAGCCGACGATCTGTGCCGGAATATAGGCAAGGCCTGCCTGCGGGTTGAAGCTCATCGGCTGCCAATTGTGCGCGGCGATGGCGCTCGGCACCGCAACGAACGGCTTGCCCGTCTTGTAATAGCGCGCTTCCGGGTTCTCGATCGGGCGCCCCGTCTTCAGGTCATAGCCGCTCGCCCAGTTGACGCCGGGGATGAACTGGCCGGCGTTGATCAGCTTCCCGTTCGTGCGATCGACCACGTAGAAAAAGCCGTTCTTGGGCGCCTGCATCAACACGCGGCGCTGCTTGCCGCCAATGTTGAGCGTGGCGAGGTTGATCGGCTGGGTGGCGGTGAAGTCCCACGTCTCGCCCGGCGTCTCCTGATAATGCCAGACATATTCGCCGGTATCGGGCTTCAGCGCGACAATCGAGGAAAGGAACAGGTTGTCGCCCTTGCCCTCGCTCCGCAGACCATGGTTCCAGGGCGAACCGTTGCCGACGCCGAGGTACAGCTGGTCTAGCTCCGCGTCATAGACGATCGAATCCCACACCGTGCCGCCGCCGCCGGACTGCTTCCACTGACCGTTCTCCGACCAGGTCGGCGCGACCTTCGCCATCGCCGCGTCGCTTGCCTCGCCGTCCGGCGCACCGGTCGGGTTGGGGACGGTGTAGAAGCGCCACTTCTTCGCGCCGGTGCCGGCATCATAAGCGGTGACATAGCCGCGCACGCCGAACTCCGCGCCGCCATTGCCGATGACGACCATCCCCTTCACCACGCGCGGCGCGCCGGTGATGGTGTAGGGCTTTGAATTGTCGGTGGTCTGGACCGACCAGTCCTGCTTGCCGGTCGCCGCGTCGAGCGCGATCAGGCGGCCGTCGATCGTGCCGACGTACAGCCGCCCTTTCCACGCCGCGACACCGCGGTTGACCACATCGCAGCAGGCCTCGACACCCTTCGCCTTGTCGACGCCGGGGTCGAACTCCCACAATTTCTGCCCGGTTCCCGCGTCGTAAGCGAACACCTTGGACCAGGGACCCGTGACGAAGAGCTTGCCGTCGATGACGACCGGGGTCGCCTCCTGACCGCGCGCGTCGGGCATGTCCGCATACCAGGCGAGGCCCAGTTGACCGACATTGCCGGCGTTGATCTGGGTCAGCGGGGAGAAACGCTGTTCCTGATAGTTGAAGCCGGCCATTGCCCAATCGCGGCCGTCGCCGCCGGTGGTCAGAAGCGCGCCATCGACCTTGCCAACGCCGGTGGCGGCGCTGCGATCGGCTGCATTTTCGGTGGTTGTCGCCGCCTTGCACGCCGTCAGCGCGAGCGCCGCGACCAGCGCATATCCAAGCCGCATGTTCCTCTCCCCCGCCCCTTGCTGAGGCTTTGGCGCGGGAGACTGACGCAGGTTGGTTCGGAAGGGAAGTGGCGATCACCTGTCACAATGGACAGGTGATCTTAGTCAGCGCGCCGCCCTGAACGGCGCGGCGACGGTCCGGTCAAAGATACGGCGGCTTGTGCAGACCGGCGGGCGAGAGCGTGAAGATTTCGCATCCGTCCTCGGTGATGCCGATCGAATGCTCGAACTGCGCCGACAGCGACCGGTCGCGCGTCACCGCCGTCCAGCCATCGTCGAGCAGCTTCACATCGGGCCGCCCGATGTTGATCATCGGCTCGATGGTGAAGATCATCCCCGGCTTCAGCTCCGGCCCCGTTCCCGGCCGCCCGACATGAACCACTTCCGGCGCGTCGTGGAACAGGCGTCCCAGGCCATGGCCGCAGAAATCGCGCACCACGCCATAGCGGTGCGACTCTGCATGGCGCTGAATGACATGCGCCACATCGCCCATCGTGTTGCCCGGCTTCGCCTGCTCGATGCCGAGCATCAGGCATTCATAGGTCACGTCGACCAGGCGCCGCGCCTTCAGCGGCACGTCACCAATCAGGTACATCCGCGACGAATCGCCGTGCCAGCCATCGACGATCGGGGTCACGTCGACATTGACGATGTCGCCCGACTTCAGCGTCTTGTCGCTGGGAATACCGTGGCAGACGACATGGTTGATCGAGATGCAGCAACTGTGCGTGTATCCGCGATAGCCCAGCGTCGCCGGCACCGCCCCACGGCTGGTGATGAAATCGTACACCAGCCGATCGATCTCGGCCGTGGTCACGCCAGGCACCATGTGCGGCACGATCATGTCGAGCGTTTCGGCCGCCAGCCGGCCGGCGGCGTGCATCCCGGCGAAGGCCTCTGGTCCATGAAGCTTGATCGCTCCATTGCGTCCCAGCGGCGCGTCGCTGGTCACGGTCACATATTCGGTCATGCCCGCGGATATAGCGTGACGGGCGCACTTTTGCGAGGCTATGCCAGTGCCGCATGGAAAGCGAACGCATCTGGACCGCCGCTCTCGTGGTGATCGGGGACGAGATTCTCTCCGGACGCACGCAGGACAAGAACGTCGCGCAGATCGCGCAATGGCTGAACGTCCAGGGCATCCGCCTGGTCGAGGTTCGCGTGGTGCCCGACCGGCAGGAGGCGATCGTCGAGGCGGTCAACATCCTGCGCGCGCGCAACGATTACCTGTTCACCACCGGCGGCATCGGGCCGACGCATGACGACATCACGGTGGACGCGATCGCCACGGCGCTTGGCGTCGGCGTCGTTCATCACCCCAAGGCGGTGGCGGTGCTGGAACGTTATTATGGATCGCGCGGCGGGATCACCGATGCGCGGCTTCGCATGGCGCGCGTGCCCGAGGGTGCGAGCCTGATCGAAAACCGCATGTCGGGTGCACCGGGCATCCACATCGGCAACATCTTCATCATGGCGGGCGTGCCCAACATCACGGCCGGAATGCTCGATTCGCTCACCGGCACGCTGGAGGGCGGCCGCCCCGTCGTCAGCCGGCAGATCGGCTGCTGGGTGGCGGAAAGCGAGATCGCGGAGCTACTCAGCCACGCGGAACGCACCCATGCCGGCGTCGCGATCGGCAGCTACCCGTTCTTTCGCGAGGGGCGCACCGGCGCGAACTTCGTCGTGCGCTCGTCGGATCCTGCCGCCGTCGACGCCTGTATCACCGATCTGACCGCCGCGCTGGAAGCGGCCGGCCACACGGTCTTTCCCGACGGCATCTGACTGCCGCTGCGCTGGTCAGATGCGCAGCTCCGCACTGCTCAGAATGCGGGCGCGCCCGCGATGTTTTGCCTCGTACAGCGCTGCGTCTGCCCGTCGCGTCGCCTCGTCGAAGGTCCCGCGCGATGCAGCGGTGGTGCCGGCGGAGAAGCTGAGCGGCCGGTCCCCGACATGCGCCAGCGGATCGGCGCGCAGCCGCTCCGCGATCCGCATCAGCACTGCCTGGGCCACCGCCTCGGTCGCACCGGGGAAATAGATCAGGAATTCCTCGCCACCCCAGCGCGCCACCATGTCCGTGCGGCGCACGGCGGCAACCAGCCTGTGCGCGAAATCGTGCAGCACCCGGTCGCCCGTCTCATGGCCAAGCAGGTCGTTGACCAGCTTGAAATGGTCGAGGTCGACCAAAGCCAGGGCGCCGGCGGTATGATGTTCGGGCATGGCGTCGAGCTGCGCCAGCAGGCCGCGGCGATTGAGCACGCTGGTCAGCGGATCCTGCACAGCGTCGCGCTGAAGCGACCGCATCCGTTCGGCGGTCGATTGCGCCGCGCGGTTGATCCCGGCGAGCAGGCGCGCGACCAGATCATTGCCCGATACCAACGGCACGCTCGGCACCTGGCCCTCCTCCGCCTCGTTCAGCGCCTTGGCCGCAAGATGGATCGGTGCGAGCAGCGCGAAGATACCCGCCAGCGCCAGCGCCAGACCCAGCACCGTCGCGCCGACGACCACCAACACCCCCGTCGGATCCAGCCGATGCGTCGCCGCCGCCCAGATGATGAAGCCCAGCAGCGGAAGATGAGTCGCAACGAAGCAGACGGCAAAGATCCGCAGCTGCAAGCTTCGCGGGAAAATGAATGAGCTTGCCCGGTACAAGCGCATACGAACCAGATCCTCCGTGCACACGCCAGTCTCAGCGTTGCCTGGCCGGCATGGCGACGCGAACCTTACTCAAAGATTGACGGTCAGCCGAGGATGCGGCCGAATGCGACCAATCGTTTCAGCTTTCGACCAGTCCCATCATCCGCTCCATCGCCTCGGCGAACTCCAGCTTGAAATCCTGCACCACTTGCCCCGCTGGCCGGACCTGATCGACAAGGCCGACGCCCTGCCCCACGAAGTATGTCACCATGTCGCGCGCGGCCGGGTCCCCTTTCTGCGCCGCGATATCGCACGCGCGGATCGCAGGTTCGCTGATCAGGCTCTGGTACGGCATCGGCAGCGGTCCGGGCGAGTTCGGCCCTTCCCACGCATCGGTCCACGCCGAGCGCAGCTGGCGGGAAGGCTTGCCGGTGCGGCTCTTCGACCGCACCGTGTCGCGTGACGTCGCCTCGACCATCTTCTCGCGGAACACGTCCGAACATTCGCTCTCCGGCGTCGCGAGCCAGACCGATCCGGTCCACACGCCGTCGGCCCCCATCGCCATCGCGCCCGCCATCTGGCTGCCGGTCATGATCCCACCCGCGGCAAGGATCGGTACGCGCTTCCCCTGCGCCTCCAGCGCGCGGATCACCTCGGGCACCAGCACCATGGTAGAAACCTCGCCACAATGGCCGCCGGCCTCGCCGCCCTGCACCACCAGAATGTCGACGCCTGCGTCCACCTGCCGCAAGGCATGTTCCTTCGCCCCGACCAGCGCCGCGACCGGCACGCCGCGCTCGCGCCCCATGTCGATCATCGCCTGCGGCGGCACGCCCAGCGCATTGGCGATCAGCTTGATCGGGTGGCGGAACGCCACGTCGAGCATCGCCAGCGCCAGATTGGGATCGAACGGCGCCGGTGCGTCGCTGTCAGGGCGCTCGGGCGGCAGCGAGAAGTGATGCTTTTCCGCCAGTTCGCCGACGAAGGCGCGGTGCTGCGGCGGCACCTTGTCCATGATCGACGCGCGGGTCAGCCCCTTCGCACCGCCGGTCGCCAGATTTTCGGGGATCAGCACGTCGAGGCCATAAGGCTTGCCGTCGACATGCGCGTCGATCCACGCCAGCTCGGTCTCCAGGCTTTCCAGCGTGTGCCCGGTCGCGCCCAGCACGCCAAACCCGCCAGCGCGGCTGACCGCGGCGACCACGTCGCGGCAGTGGCTGAAGGCGAGCAGCGGGAAATCGATTCCCAGCATCGCGCAGATTGGCGACTTCATACATCTTCTCCCACGGTGTTTTGCAGCTTTGTTGCCGTTTCAGCGGGGGAAGAAAAGAGACCTCGTCATGAAATTTTGCGCCGGGGTGCATCCCGTTTCAGCGGGCTGAATTCCCGGCGCCTGTTGTCAGAAGCTGATCGCCAGCCGTGCCGACACCTTGTCGCCGGTGTGCCGCGGATTGGCGAAGGGGGAGGCGAGCACGCGATCATCGATGTCGGTGCCGGTGTACAGCACGCCGATGCTGAATGGCCCGGTGATATGATCGACGCCCAGCGACCAGTCGGTGTAATCTCCGCCGGGGCGAAGCCGCGCCGCGCGCTGCCAGTCGTTCACGCTGCCGGACGAATGCCCAACGGAGGCGTTCACGGTAAATGGCGTCGCGGGCACCCCTACACGCGCGCGCGCGCCGATCCACAGATTGTCGCCGCCGATCGCTGACTGGCTGGGTGCGTAGCGCGCGTCCACGCCAAGCTCTGCCGGGCCCAGCGCATAGCTCGCGCCAAGGCCGCCCTCGACATAGTCCATGCCGCCCCTCGCCCCGGCAAACAGGTGCCCGGCGACGAAACCGTCCAGCCGCAGCCCGCCGCCGATGTCACGCGTGAAGCCGCCCGTCACGTCGAACACGGCGTCAGCGCCGCCATGTCGTGGGTCGCCCCGCGTGCCGGTGGCCCGCACGCCCAGGTCCAGCCCAAACGGCACACTGGCCCGCACACTCGCCGCGGGCGCCACCTTTCCGTCGCTCCAACTGATGCCACGACGACGCTCATCCGTCGCGATCTCGACACTGCCGCCAACCGCAACCTGCGCGATCGCGGGCGAGGCCAGGGCACACAGGCCCGCGGCCGCCATCATCCCGACTGCGCGCACTTAGCTGCGCCCCGCGGCATGGGCGGTATCAAGCTCTAGCGCCAGAACCTCACGGTCCCGCTCAGCCACCGCGAGAAGATGCGCGCGCGTATCTGCACTGCGGGCCGCAATGTCCTGCGCGATCGCGCCGCGCTGCGCCGAGCACCAGCCCGCGCGGCTGCCCGCCACCGGCGCATCGCCAGCGATCGTGCGGGCGAGAACATGGCCCGCCGTGCTGCGCGCCTCGCGTGCGACGCTGATGTTGGCACGCCAGACGCAACGCAGCGTGCTGCCGCGCCCGGCGGCGCTCACTGCGCCGACCTGCTTATGGGTGACGTCAGTCGCGCTCTGGTACGTCACGTCGACTCGCTGGCCCTGATGATCAATCTCGACACGGTGCGCCTCCGGCTGAGGCGCGCCGAGCAACAGCCCGGCAAGGATGGCAACATTCATGTTCGGTCTCCTGCGGTGCGTCCGGCTTGGTGCCCGATCGCCACTGCCGCACCGACCCGTGCAGCAATCCTCCCATGGCGCAGCGTCGCCGGGGGTTCAATCTGCGCCCCGTAACGCAACGATTTGATACACCCACCCTGTTCACGGACCGGCTGCTTTGTTAGCCCGCCGTGCATGATCCTGCGCACCGCCCTTGCCGCCCTCGCCCTGCTCACCACCGCCGCCACCAGCGCGCCGGAAAAGCGGATGGGGGAGGTGGTCGCGAGCGAAGCGCCGCGCCACGAGGCCTTGCTGGAAAAGCTGGTGCTGCAGAATTCGGGCAGCCTCAACCTTGCCGGGGTGAAGGCCGTCGGCGAGATGATGCGCGCCGAACTGGCGCCACTTGGCTTCACCGTTGACTGGGTCGACATGACGGCGACGGGCCGCGCAGGCCACATCGTCGCGACCCACAAGGGTAACGGCCGTGGCAAGCGCATCCTGCTGATCGGCCACCTCGACACCGTGTTCGAACCCGACAGTCCCTTCACCGGCTGGAAGCGGGAGGGCGACCGCGTGACCGGCCCCGGCGTTGGCGATGACAAGGGCGGGCTGGTCGTGATCGTCGCCGCCTTGCGTGCGATGCAGGCCGCCGGAACCCTGCGCAACGCCGATATCAAGATCGTCCTGACCGGCGACGAGGAAAAGACCGGCGCGCCGCTGGAGGTCGCCCGCCGCGATCTCGTCGACGCCGGCAAATGGGCCGACATCGCACTGGAATATGAGAATGTCGCGCGCGATGGCGACCAGGAATATGCCACCACCGCGCGGCGAAGCTCGACCAACTGGGAACTCGTCACGACCGGCAAGACGGGCCATTCCAGCGGCATCTTCAATGCGGCGATGGGCTATGGCGCGGTGTACGAGATGGCGCGCATCCTCGACGAATTTCGCCGCACCCTTGCGGAGCCGAACCTCACCTACAATGCCAGCGTCGCCGTCGGCGGCACGCCCGCCGCGCTCGACGATGCCGGCGTGAAGGGCACCGCGGAGGGCAAGACCAACGTGATCCCCGCCCGGGCGGTCGTGCGCGGCGATCTGCGCAGCCTGACGCCGGAACAGGATTCCAAGGCAAAGGCGGCGATGACGGCAATCGTTGCCCGCCACCTGCCCGGCACCCAGGCGTCGATCCGCTTCTTCGAAGGCTATCCCTCGATGCCGCCGACCGGGGCCAACCGCGCGCTGATGAACGAGCTGAACGCCGTCAATCGCGACCTCGGCCTGCCCGAGATGCTGGAAATGGACCCCGCCAAGCGCGGCGCGGCGGATTCCAGCTTCGTCGCCGCGGACGCGGTAACGTTGGGCGGGATGGGCGTGGCCGGCGGCGGCGCGCATGCGGTGGGCGAGTGGGTCGATCTCACCAGCCTGCCGCGCCAGGCGCTGCGCAGCGCGGTTCTCATCTCGCGCCTCGCCGCGCAGCCGCGCGGGAAATAAGCGCCGCACACAGCGTTTGCGATCGGCCAGCCCCCTCGGACATCTCGACCACCTTTAAGGACCACTTCATGCGCGACACCGTGATCTTTGACTTCGGCGGGGTAATCACCTCTTCGCCTTTCGAGGCCTTCAACCGGCTGGAGCGCGAACGTGGGCTGCCGGAGGATCTGATCCGGCAGATCAACGCCACCAACCCGGACGACAACGCCTGGGCCTTGTTCGAGCGGGCGGAAATCGATGCTGCCGGTTTCGACGCGCAGTTCGCCGAAGAAGCGCGCGCCCTGGGCCATGAACTGCGCGGCGAGGATGTCCTGCTCCTGCTCTCCGGCGACATCCGTCCCCGCATGGTGCACGCGCTCGATTGGCTGAAGCGCAGCGGCTATCGCCTTGGCTGCATCACCAACAATGTGCCCGCTGGCGAAGGCGCCGGCATGTCGCGCAGCGCCGAAAAGGCAGCCAAGGTCGCCGAGATCATGGCGCGGTTCGATCATGTGATCGAATCGAGCAAGGTGGGCATCCGCAAGCCCGATCCGCGCATCTACGAGATGATGTTGGAAACGCTGGGCAAGTCAGCCGACAAGTGCGTGTACCTCGATGACCTCGGCATCAACTGCAAGCCGGCTGCGCAGCTCGGCATTCACGCGATCAAGGTAAGCGACGAGACGCAGGCGCTGGCCGATCTTGCCGACGCCCTTGGGGTCGATCGCGCGGTTTTCTGATCGAGGGGCGGCACTACGCCAATGGCCCGGCGGGGCGCCTCGCCGGGAGGTTGGCTCTTGCCGCCGCTCGCCCCCGCATTCCCGCCGAGCCCGCCGCCTTGAACCCCTTTCGCCCAGCCGCTAACCGGCGCAAACCAGCGAAAAGAGGCGGCGTTTCATGAACAAGCTCTATCCCGATGCCGCGGCGGCGCTCGATGGTCTGCTGCATGACGGGATGTTGATCTGCGCCGGCGGCTTTGGCCTGTGCGGCATTCCCGAACGCCTGATCGACGCGGTGCAGGCGTCCGGCGTGAGGGACCTCACCGTCGCCAGCAACAACGCCGGCATCGATGGCGAGGGCCTCGGCAAGCTGCTGCGCACACGCCAGATCAAGAAGATGATCTCCAGCTATGTCGGCGAGAACAAGGAGTTCGAGCGCCAGTATCTGTCGGGCGAGCTGGAGGTGGAATTCTGCCCGCAGGGGACGCTGGCCGAGCGGTGCCGCGCTGGCGGTGCGGGCATCCCGGGCTTCTACACCAAGACCGGCGTCGGCACGCTGGTCGCCGAGGGCAAGGAAGTGAAGGTGTTCGACGGCGAGGAATATATCCTCGAACGGGGCATCCGCGCTGACCTCAGCATCATCAAGGGCTGGAAGGCGGACGAGAGCGGCAACCTCATCTTCCGCAAGACGGCGCGCAACTTCAACCAGCCGATGGCGACCGCCGGCCGCATCTGCGTCGCCGAGGTGGAGGACATCGTTTCCGTCGGCAGCCTTGATCCCGACGCGATCCACCTCCCCGGCATCTACGTCAACCGGCTGGTCGTCGGCGCACCCTACGACAAGAAGATCGAATTCCGCATGACCCGTCCTCGCCCCACCGGCACTGCCGCGTGAGGAAGGTTCTGGCGCTTGCCGCTGCCGCATCGTTGGCGGGCTGCGCGACCATGCCGGCGCCGTCGCGTAGCGCCCGACCGGCGGTCGTGCCCGGCGCCATGCAATTTCTCTACGGTTCGGCTGAGGCGGCAGCGCTGAGCGAACAGGCCTATAATGCGCTGGTCGACAATGTCCGGCTGCGCATTGCCGGGCGGCGGCCCTCGGAATCGGCGATCGTGCTGCCAGCCGACGGTGCGCCGGTTGCGGTGCCGTGCGGCGACAAGCCCTTTGCCGCCGTGTTCGACATGGATGAGACCGCGATCCTCAATCTCGGCTACGAATATAACGATGCCGTGAGCGGCGCGGCATTCGACGCCGGTCGCTGGGCGCGGTGGGAAGCGGGTGGAGCCGACAAGGTGGTCGCAGTCCCGGGCGCCACGGCCGCCTTCGCCGCGCTGCGCACGATGGGCGTGACGCCGATCATCAACACCAACCGCAATGTCGCCGCCGCAACGGAGACCGCTGACGCTCTGGCGCGCGCCGGTCTCGGCAGCTTCGTGCATGGCGAAACATTGTTCCTGAAGGGCGACGCAGACGGCAAGTCCGCAAAGGACGGCCGTCGTCGCGCGATCGCCGCGCGCTGGTGCGTGCTGGCGCTGGGCGGTGACCAGATCGGGGATTTCACCGATGCGCTGGAGGGAACACCGGCAGCACGGCGCGTGGCCGTCTCGTCGCCCCCTTATGCGGCGCGCTGGGGCAGAAGCTGGTTCATCCTCCCCAACCCCGTTTACGGCACCGGCCTCGGCAGCGGCTGGGACGATACCTTCCCGGCGGAGAAGCGCTGGACCGACATGCAAGGAGCGAAGTGATGGCGTGGGATCGCAACCAGATGGCAGCGCGCGCCGCCAAGGAATTGCGCGACGGCTATTATGTGAACCTGGGCATCGGCATCCCGACGCTGGTCGCCAACAACATCCCGGACGGTATGACGGTGACGCTGCAGAGCGAGAACGGCATGCTCGGCATCGGGCCGTTCCCCTATGAGGGCGAAGAGGATCCGGACCTCATCAACGCCGGCAAGCAGACGATCAGCGAGCTGCCCAGCAGCGTCTATTTCGGCTCCGACCAGAGCTTCGCGATGATCCGCGGCGGGCATATCGACCTGACCGTGCTCGGCGCGATGGAAGTCGCGGAAAACGGCGACATCGCCAACTGGATGATCCCCGGCAAGATGATCAAGGGCATGGGCGGTGCGATGGATCTCGTCGCTGGCGTGAAGAAGATCATCGTCGTGATGGAGCATGTCGCGAAGGACGGCAGTCCGAAGTTCATCCCGGCATGCACGCTGCCGCTGACGGGCAGGAATGTGGTCGACATGATCGTCACCGACCTCGCCGTTTTCCAGCGCCCGGATCACCAGAGCCGCTTCCGGCTGGTCGAACTGGCGCCCGGTGTGACCGTAGAGGAGATCGCCGGGAAGACGACGGCCGCCTACGACGTCGCGCTCTGATCACCGACAGAAGGGCGGAAGGCGAACAGCTCGGCGCAATCTTTGTGCAGCGCAACGCCTAACGCTCTTCCATTTGTTGCGCATCTGCGGCTAAAGCGCGCGCGTCATGGCCAGTCGTCCGCTTACCCTCTACGAAAAGGTCTGGGCCGCGCATGTCGTCGAACGACGTGACGACGGCACGTGCCTGATCTACATCGATCGCCACCTCGTTCATGAGGTTACCAGCCCGCAGGCGTTCGAGGGGCTGCGCGTCGCCGGCCGCCGGGTGCGTCGTCCTGACCTGACGCTCGCCGTTCCCGATCACAACCTGCCCACGACGGCGCGGGTCGACATTGAGGGCCGCGAACTGCCGATCGCCGACGCCGAAAGCGCGACGCAATTGTCGGCGCTGCGGCAGAATGTCGCTGACTTCGGCGTGCCGTACATCGATGCACTCGCTGCTGAACAGGGCATCGTCCATGTCGTCGGACCCGAACAGGGGTTCACCCTGCCCGGCACCACCGTCGTGTGCGGCGACAGCCACACCTCGGCGCACGGGGCACTCGGCGCGCTCGCCTTCGGTATCGGCACCAGCGAGGTGGAGCATGTGCTCGCCACGCAGACGCTGCTGCTCAGCCCGTCGAAGACGATGGAAGTGCGGGTGGAGGGGTCGCTGGGCTTCGGCGTGACCCCCAAGGACGTTATCCTGGCGATCATCGGCCGCATCGGCGCGGCGGGCGGCACCGGCTATGTCATCGAATATACCGGCAACGTCATCCGTGAGATGTCGGTCGAGGGACGGTTGACCGTCGCGAACATGTCGATCGAGGCAGGCGCGCGCGCCGGCATGATTGCGCCCGACGAAACCACCTTCGCCTATATCAAGGGGCGGCCGATGGCGCCCAAGGGCGCGGATTGGGACAAGGCCGTGGCCTGGTGGCGAACCCTGGCGACGGATCCGGGCGCGCGCTACGATCGCACCGTGGTGATCGACGCGTCGGAAATCGCGCCGGCGCTCACCTGGGGCACCAGCCCGGAGGACGTGGTGTCGATCACCGGCACCGTGCCGGAACCCGACAGCTTTGCCGATGCGTCGAAGCGCGAGGCAGCCAGGAAATCGCTCGACTATATGGGCCTGACGCCCGGCACCCGGCTTCAGGACGTCCCCGTCCAGCATGTCTTCATCGGATCGTGCACTAACAGCCGGATCGAGGACCTGCGCGCCGCCGCCGCCGTCGCGGATGGCCGGCGCGTCGCCGATGGCGTGCGCGCCATGGTGGTCCCTGGCTCTGGTCTGGTGAAGCGCCAGGCAGAGGCGGAGGGGCTCGATCGCATCTTCACCGCCGCCGGCTTCGAATGGCGGGAGCCGGGTTGCTCCATGTGCCTCGCGATGAACCCGGACAAGGTGCCGCCGGGCGAGCGCTGCGCCTCCACCTCCAACCGAAATTTCGTTGGCCGTCAGGGTCCTGGTGCGCGTACGCATCTGCTATCGCCCGCGATGGCCGCCGCCGCGGCTGTCATGGGGCACCTCGTCGACGTTCGCGAGTTGATGGCTTAAACAGGGGCTTGGCCACATGAAGAAAGTATTCGTCCTGCTGATCGCAGGCTCACTGCTCAGCGGCGTCGCGGCCTATAGCGCGATCGCCACCCCCAGCACGCTGGCCACGGTCCAGCAACGCTGATGGAGGCCGTTCGTACCGTTTCGGGCAAGGCCTATCCGTGGGGCGCGAAGAACATCGACACCGATGTGATCATTCCCGCCCACTGGCTGAAGACCATTACGCGCGCCGGCCTTGGCCGCGGCGCGTTCGAGACGGTGCGCGCGCAGCCCGGCAACATCTTCGACGATCCCGCCTATGCCGGCAGCCCGATCCTGATCGCTGGCGACAATTTCGGCTGCGGATCCAGCCGAGAACATGCCGCTTGGGCGCTGGGCGACATGGGCATTAAGGCGGTGATCGCGCCGAGCTTCTCCGACATCTTCTCCGGCAACGCGTTCAAGAACGGGATCGTACCCGTTGTTCTGCCGCAGGAAGCGGTGGACCGCCTGATCGAAGTCGCGAAGACCGATGAGATCACCATCGACCTGGAAACGATGACCGTCACCACACCCTTCCAGGATCGCTTCACCTTTGAACTGGACCCGTTCCGTCGCCAGTGCCTGATGGAGGGGCTGGACGAGGTCGGTCTGACGCTGGCAAGGGATACCGCGATTTCGAAATACGAGACGATGCTTGATGAGCATCGTCCGTGGATTGCGGGAGAGACGAATGCGAGCATTGCTGTCGAGGGCGCCGGGCGGACCTGAAACGCTGGAGATTGGGGAGCTTCCCGATCCCGTTGCCAAACCCGGTGAAGTGATCGTCGCCGTGAAGGCATGCGCGATCAATTATCCCGACGTGCTGATCATCCAGGACAAATATCAGTTCAAGCCGCCGCGCCCCTTCGCGCCGGGCGGTGAGGTGTCGGGCGTCGTCGAAAGCGTCGGCGAAGGCGTGACGGCGTGGAAGCCGGGCGACCGGGTGATGGGCAACACCGGCAACGGTGGCCTCGTCGAGAAGATCGCGATGAAGGCAGACAACATCTACGCCATCCCCGACGAGCGTTCGTTCGAGGAAGGGGCGGCGATGCTGCTCACCTATGGCACGACCATCCACGCGCTGGTCGATCGCGGTAACATCAAGGCGGGCGACAATCTGCTGGTCCTGGGCGCAGCGGGTGGCGTCGGCCTGGCCGCGGTCGAACTTGGCAAGGCGTTCGGCGCACGCGTTGTCGGCGCGGTGTCGAGCGAGGAAAAGGCACAGGCGGTGCGTGATGCAGGCGCCGATGACGTCATCATCTATGGCCGCGCGCCCTTCTCCAAGGACGAGAGCAAGGCACTGGCCGATACCTTCAAGGAAAAGGCCGGAAAGAACGGGTTCGACATCGTCTATGACGCGGTCGGCGGCGACTATGCCGAGCCTGCGCTCCGCTCGATCGCCTGGGAAGGCCGCTATCTCGTGATCGGCTTCCCCGCCGGCATTCCCAAGATCGCGCTGAACCTGACGCTGCTGAAGAGCTGCGACATCCGCGGCGTGTTCTGGGGCGCTTACGCGGCACGCGAGCCGGTGAAGAACCGCGCCAGCATCAAACAGCTGTTTGATCTGTGGGCAGAGGGCAAGATTGCGCCCAAGGTGACCGAGATCTTCCCGTTCGACCGGGGCGGCGATGCAATCGCGAAGATGGAAAGCCGCGCGGCAATCGGCAAGCTGGTGGTGCGCGTCGCCGATTGATCGGCTCGCGCCCTCGCGGCGCGGCTGAGCAAACAAGGAAGAGCCCCTTCTCACCACGAGGAGGGGCTCTTTTTCTGGTCTAGCGGCCGAGCAACACCCGCGCTTGGCTGGCTACCTGCGCCAGCATCGCGGCGCTCGGTGCGGCAGCGCCGCGTGCGCGGCTCACCACGGCGGTGAAGCGGGCCACGGCCGCCTCGTTCTCCGCCAGCCACGCATCCACCGCATCGATGTCGGCGCGATTGTCGCGGGCGAGGAAATCCAGCCGCATCTGCTCGAAGTCACGGGCGAGCCCCGCTACCAGCAGCCGCTCCCACGGGTCGGCCGGCACCAGCCGCGCCGCCATCGTCTGGGCCCAGTCGATGCCCAGCGCTGCGCCCAGTCGCGTATAGGCGCGGGTGAGCTTGGTTTCGTCGGTGTGGTTCTTGCCGCTCAGATCGACGAGGCCGATCGCGCCGTCCATTTCATGCAGCCGGACGACCCGCGCCACCAGCGACGCGGGCGCGCCGGTAGCGGTCAGCGATTCCGCCATCCGCGCGCTGGCGGCACGTGCCTCCTGCAGCAGCAGCTCGCTCGCCTGCCCCTCCAGCTTGGCAACGCCGCCGCCAATCCGCTTCAGCACCTCGCCCGGCATCGTGCCGGGATCGATCACCCGCAACAGGTCCGCCACCTGCCCGCGCACGGCGCGCGCCACGCCTTCGAACAGCGCGAGGCGGCCGTCCTCCGACATGGCGGTCGTCTCGATGTCGCGCCACAGCGCGCCGAGGTCGAACAGCCGCTCCACCACGACGAACATCGACGCCACATCGCCGAGTGCCGCGCCTTCTTCTTCCGCCAGTTCGAACGGATTGAGTAGGCCGATGCGATTGACAATGCGGTTGGCGAGCTTCGTCGCGACGATCTCGCCGCGCAGCTGGTGCTCGTCGATCGCCTTGCCGAACTTCTCCTGCATCGCCGTCGGGAAGGCTGCGCGCAGGTCCGGCTCCAGCAAGGCGTCGGCACCAAGGCCCGCCTGCTCGATCGCATCCTGAAGCGCGAGCTTGGCGGTCGACAGCAGCACCGCCAGTTCGGGCCGGGTCAGCCCCTCACCCTCCGCCGCGCGGCGCGACAGGTCGGCGTTGGACGCCAGCCCCTCGACGCGTCGATCCAGCCGGCCCGCCGCCTCGAAGATCTCGATCGCGCGGATGTAGCTGGGCACGGCGCGCACGCCGCCACGCTCGGCGATCGACAGCGCCAGCGTCTGGAGCCGGTTATCCTCCAGCACCAGATGGGCGACATCGTCGGTCATCGCCTCGAGCAGCGTGTTGCGATCGTCGAACGCGAGCCGCCCTTCGGCCATCTCGCGATTCAGCGCGATCTTGATGTTCACCTCATTGTCCGAACAATCGACGCCGGCCGAATTGTCGATGAAGTCGGTATTGATCCGGCCACCTTTGGCCGCGAACGCGATACGCGCGGCCTGGGTGACGCCCAGATTGGCCCCTTCGCCAACCGCGATCGCGCGAAGATCCTCCGCGTCAACGCGCAGCCGGTCATTGGCGGGATCGCCGACGGTCGCATTGTTCTCCGACGCCGCCTTCACATAGGTGCCGATGCCGCCGAACCAGATGAGGTCGACCGGCGCCTTCAGGATCGCCGAGATCAACGCCGTGGGCTCGATCTCGTCCACCGCGATGTCGAGCGCCGCCTTCACCTCCGGGGTCAGGCGGATGGTCTTGGCAGTGCGCGAGAAGACGCCGCCGCCAGCCGAGATCAGCCCCTTGTCATAATCCTCCCAGCTCGACCGTGGCAGCGCGAACAGCCGCGCCCGTTCGGTCCAGCTTGCCGCCGGATCGGGATCGGGATCGAGGAAGATGTGACGGTGGTCGAACGCCGCGACGATCTTGAGCGTCTTGGACAGCAGCATGCCGTTGCCGAACACGTCGCCCGACATGTCGCCGCAGCCAACCACGCGGATCGGCTCGCGCTGCACGTCGACGCCGCGCTCCGCAAAGTGGCGCTGTACCGATACCCAGGCGCCCCGCGCGGTGATGCCCATCGCCTTGTGGTCATAGCCGTGGCTGCCACCGCTGGCGAAGGCGTCGCCGAGCCAGAACCCACGCTCCAGCGCAATCGCATTGGCAACGTCACTGAACGTCGCCGTGCCCTTGTCCGCCGCGACCACGAAATAGGGATCCTCGCCGTCGTGGACCCGCACGCCGTCCGGATGCACCACCTCGCCCGCGACCACATTGTCGGTGATCGACAACAAGGTGCGGATGAAGATGCGGTAGCTCTCGGTACCCTCCGCCAGCCATGCATCGCGATCGACCGCCGGACTGGGCAATTGCTTCGGATAGAAGCCGCCCTTCGCGCCGCTCGGCACGATGACCGCGTTCTTGACCCGCTGCGCCTTCATCAGGCCGAGGATCTCGGTGCGGAAATCGTCGCGCCGGTCGGACCAGCGCAGGCCGCCGCGCGCGACCGGGCCGGAGCGCAGGTGGATGCCCTCCACGCGCGGGGAATAGACCCACACCTCGCGCCACGGCAGCGGTGCCGGCAGCCCGGGGATGCGGCTGCTGTCGAGCTTGAACGCCAGCGCCTCTGCCGCCGCCGGCGCGAAGGCGTTGGTGCGCAGCGTCGCGGCGATCACCGCCTTGAACGCGCGCAGGATGCGGTCGTCGTCGATCGCCACGATCGTGTCGAGCCCGGCCGCGATTTCCGCATCGATCGCCTCGACATCCCCGGTCGCGGCAGGATCATGCGCCAGCGTGAAGCGGTCGATCAGCGCCTTGGCCAGCACCGGTGCACGGCCGAGCGCATCGGCCACCGTCGACAGGCCGTAGGTCATCCCCGCCTGACGCAGATAGCGGAACCAGGCGCGGTACAGCAGCACCGCGGACGGGGTAAGGCCAGCCACCAGCATCAAGCGGTTGAAGGCATCATTCTCCGCCACGCCCTTCAGCACCGCGGTGATCGCCTCTTCCAGGACGACGCGGTCGATGTTGGCGACATCGCCCTGCGGCTGAACCATGAAATCGTGGACGAAGCTGTCGCTGTCATCGCGCAGCCGCGTCGGCAGTTCGCCGATCACGCGGTAGCCGAAATTCTCCAGCACCGGCACCGCTTCGGACAGCGCCAGCGCGCCATGCGACTTGTAGATCTTCAGCCGGTGATCATCGCCCGCCACCGTCGGGTAGATGTGCACCGCCCGATCATTCTCGTCCGCCAGGTCGGAGACGCGCAGCACGTCCTCCGCCGCTTCCTCCGCGGTCGACAGGTTGCGATAGTTGGGCGGGAAAGCCCCGGCCCAGCGGATCGCCAGCCGGGCCGCGCGCGAAGGCGTGATACGCTCGGCCAGCGCGGCCTCCACGTCGCGCTCCCAGCCGCGCACCATCTTTTCGAGCCGCGCATCGAGCGGCGCGACATCGGGAACGACGCCGGACTGGCGCAGGTCGATGGTGTAGCGGATCAGCGCGACACGGCCGTCCTCCAGCGCGATCGACCAGTTGAGGATCGACCCGTTGGCCGCTTCCGCCAGCATGTCGCCGATCGCCACGCGCCGCGCGGTCGACAGATCGTCGCGCGGAACCCAGGCGAAGGCGAACAGGTGCCGGCCCAGTGCGGAGCGGACCAGCACCAGCTTGGGCCGCGGGCGATCGGCAAGGCTCATTGCCGCGAGCGCCAGTTCCTCGACCGATTCGGCGGACACGGCGGTGACCAGATCGTGCGGCAGGGTGGCCAGCGCGTGGGTCAGCGCCTTGCCGGTATGGCCAAGCGGATCAAACCCGAGCTTTGCCTCCAGGTCGGCCAGCCGCTGGCGCAGCACCGGCACGCTGCGCGGCGGGGCGTTGAGCGCGGCAGAGGTCCACAGGCCCGCGTGGATCGACAGCCCGGCGACCGTCGCGCCGCGGCAGATCGGCACGACCACCAGGTCAAGCGGTACGCGCCGGTGCACCGGCGACAACAGGCTGGACTTGAGCAGCAATGGCGCGGACTTGCCGCTGTTGAAGTACTCCATCGCCAGCCGGCGCGACCGTTCGGCGAGCAGCGGCGGCTCATGCTCATGACGGCTGATGCCCAGCGGCTCGCCATCGCTGCTGCCGTCGGCGAGCCAACGCTCGTGACCCAGCAGGGTGAAATGCCGATCGAGGAACCAGCGAATCAGCGCGGCGCCTTCCGCATCGCCGCCAACATCCTCGATGCTGGCGGCATCGGCCGCGAGCGTTGCCTGCATCCGGCGCCAATCGGCCACCGCCACGCGCACATCGGCCAGAGCGGCCGTCAGATCGTCAACCAGTTCACGTCGTTCACGCGCATCGGCGCGCTCGGTTTCGATATAGATCATCGATTCGCGGTTGCCCGCTTCGTCCACGCTCTCCAGCGCGCCGTCGGCATCGCGGTGCACCGGCACCACGGGATGAAGGATCCGGTCGATCGCCAGGCCGTGCGCCCCGATCATGCCGGCAATCGAATCGACCAGGAAGGGCATGTCGTCATTGACGATCGCCAGCCGCATCCGGCGCTGGGGGCCGTCGCCCGGCAGCTGCTCCAGCGTTACCGCCGCAGTCCCCGCCGCGCGGGTCTGCGCGGTCGCGGCAAGGAAGGCGGCCGCCTCCATCCGCTCGTCCGGACCGAAGCCGTCCAGTTCCCCCGGGAGAGCGCCCTTTGTGAGCCGCTCGGCTAGCGCTTGCGTCAGCGCCTTCATCGAAGCTTTCGACATGGCCGCGGCCTATGCGCCGCCCTGTCGCGGGGCTCAACCCCAGTTAGGTGGCGCGGGGTCTTATCAACGGCTTCGGAAGCAAAGTTCAGCCGATCGTCGTCGATACCCGCCGGATCAGGTCCTGGTCCTCACTGACGCTGCCGATCACATCGAACATGCCATCGCCGCGCGCCTTCGCCAGCAGCACGACCATCTGGTCGGCTGCCGAGGGCAGGTCGAGCGCCAATGTCGCCAGCGGGGTGCGCGCAGGGGGCGCCTCTGCCTCGCTGCCGCGCGACGCGCCGGGGCCATCTGCCCAGACGGCGCCGACGACCTCATGGCGCGGTGCGCTGCGCACCGCCGCGTCGAGCTCCGCGGCAAGCATCGCCTGCTCCTCGGCGCCGACGATCTCCTTCCAGTTAATCACGCCATAGACGAAGTCGATCGTTTCGCCGTTGGACGTGAACGGCATCAGGATGCCGCGATACAGCGTGTTGTGGCCACGCGTGCCGACGAACTCGGCCTCGAAGCCGATCGGCGCACGGTTCGCGATGATCTTCAGATAATGATCGGTCAGCCGCGACAGCAGCGAGCGTGCGGGCACCTGCCCGATGCGCGAGATCGCACGATCGACACCGCATTCCTCGCGCAGCGCGTCGCCCAGGAAGGTGATGACCGGATCGTCGAGCCCGTCGGTGAAATCGAGCAGGACGCCGTGCGCGCCGAAATCCATGTTGCCGGCGGGATCAAGGTCACTGATCCGCGGATAGGCACCGCCCTTCAGCAGCGACACCCAATGGTTGTACGCGCGCACGTGCATGCGCCGCTCATCGGCGCCGATCGCAAACGTCGCCTCGCCGATACCCCCATCGGTGGGATCACTGCCCCGGTCCGCGCCGGGCCGATCGAAGCCGCGGTTATCCATGCCATCATCCCTCTGGACGTGTTGTCCGTCCCGCCTTGTGCCACGACCATGGTAAAAAGCGCGTAAATTCTCGGCCGTGCCCATGTGAGCGACAGCCACTTGCGCGCCACGCAAACCCCTGCTAGGCGCCCGCTTCCAGCGCGCTCGCCAGAGCGCCCGTGCCGCTTTAGCTCAGCTGGTAGAGCATCGCATTCGTAATGCGGGGGTCACAGGTTCGAGTCCTGTAAGCGGCACCACCTTCTTTATGGCACTTCTGCGAACGCGCACGGCGACCGGGTGATTGAAGCATAAGTTGCTTTGGCGCCGTCGCCTAAAGCAGTCCTGGGCGCACAAGAGCTTCCTGCCGCTGGTCGCGCCTAGCCGCTATCAGGCCGCGTCCGCCTTGTCGGCAAGAAAACACCGCCACCACGCTGCAATGCAGGTACTGCCGTCATTGATGTCACAGCCGCAGACCCAGTTCAATCGCCAGCATGATCCAAGTCGACCACCTGATGTCTTAACAAGCATAAGGAAACGCCCGCCTTATTTTCACCAATAACGACCGCTCATCATGGTGCGCTTCCAAGACGGAACCGCATTAATGATGACGGGGGTCAGTGAAACAAGATCGTCCCAGCCGCAGGCTATCCTCCACGGTGACGTGGCATCTTCGAACCGCTTTCCTCACCAATTGTCTGCTTGTTGCGAATGTCGCCCCCGCTCAGGAGGTGGAGATCGGGCACAGCGCCACGCCAGCGGACGCATCGGCGGAACAAGGCACAGAACCGGACCGCGACATCGTTATCCTTGGCCGACGCGTCGCCGGAACTGCGATCGCCGACGTTGCGCCGATTGCGGTACTTGACCAGGACGCCATCCGCTCGATCGGCGCGACCAGCCTGAAGGAACTGATCGAGCGGCTGAAGCCATTGACGTCGTCGGTGGATGGTAGCGAGCCGGTCTATTTGTTGAATGGCCGCCGCATCTCCGGCCTTGCCGAGCTGGACACGCTGCCGCCGGAGGCGATCGAGCGTACCGAGGTGCTTCCGGAAAGCGAGGCGGCAAGGTTCGGTTTCCCGCCGACCGTGCGCGTCTCCAACTTCATCACCAAGAAGCACTTCCGCGGACTGCTGATCCAGCAGCTTGCCGGCTCTACGACGGACGGTGGCGGGGAGACCAATTATGTCGAGGCGAACGCAACGCGGATCGACGGCCCGCGCAGGCTGTCGCTCAGCGCGGCGATGTTCCGTCACAATCCGGTGCTTCAGTCGGAGCGGGACATCGCCCCCGATCCCGATGCGCCGTTCGCGATCGGCGGCATCGTCACCGGCGTGGACGGGGGAAGCGTCGATCCCGCGCTCGACGCCCGCGCGCGAACGCCGGTCATGCGGGCACCGGTCCCATTCGATGCCGACGCCCGACAGCGGTTGAGCGGCTACCTTCCCGGCGAACATACGTTGCCCGGCACCGATATCGGCACATTTCGAACGCTCGCGCAGCGTCAGGACATGGTCAACGCCAGCGCCACCCTCGCGTCTCCCATCGGCAAGGCGATCGACGGGTCGCTTAACCTGTCGATCGAGGCGCAGATACATCGCGGGCTCAACGGCCTCGCGCCCGCAATCGTGCCGGTGCCGGGTGACAGCGGCTTCCTGCCCTTCACGCAGGATGTGTTGCTCTATCGCTACCTGCCCGGCATCCCGCTGCGACAGCGCAACAGGAACCTCAACCTGCATGCTGGCGGCACGGTGCAGGGCGGGATCAGCCGGTGGAGCTGGAACGTCACCGGCAGCTATGATCGCTTCCGCAGCAAGGCGCGCTCCGACCAGGGAATTGTCCTTGATCCATTCATTGCTGCCGTGGCGGCCGGCGCAGATCCGCTCGCTCCGATCCCCGTGGACGGCAGCAATCACGTGCTGGTCGATCGCCGCGACACCGTAACCGACACGTTGGTCACCAAGGCCGTGGCGAACGGCCCATTGCTGCGCCTGCCCGCCGGGGATGCTCAACTAACGGTGTCGGCGGACCTCGCCCGCTCCAGCAGCAGCGGCGACCGGTTCGTCACCCCGGGCCAACGCGTCGGTTTCGCCAGAACCGTCAAGACCGGCAGCCTGAGCGCCGCCCTGCCGATCGCGTCGCCCGACCGTGACGTGCTGCCATTCCTCGGGCGGTTTGCGCTCAGCGGCATGATCGGCATCACGGACGTCTCGCGTTTCGGACAGCTGGTAAATTACAGCTACGGCGCGACATGGTCGCCGGAGCGGCGGGTCCAGCTTAGCGCGACGATCAGCGATGCGCTGACACCCCCGGCGATCGCGCTGTTGACCAACCCGCTGGTGACCAGCCCGAACACCCCCTTCTTCGATTTCACCAATGGCAGCAGCACGTTCGTGACCACGCTGACCGGTGGGCGCGCCGAGCTGTTGCCAGAACGGCGGCGCAGGTCACAGTTCGGCATCGCGCTGTCGCCGATCAGGAACAAGGAACTGCGGCTCAGCCTCGATTATATCGACACGAGCTTCTCCAACCAGACCGCCAGCCTCGGCAGCGCGACGCCGGCGTTCCAGGCCGCCTTCCCGGACGCGTTCATCCGCGATCCCGCCGGCCGCCTAGTCAGCGTCGACCTGCGCCCGGTGAACCTCGCCAGTGAGCGGGACCGTCAGCTGCGGCTCGCGTTCAACCTGTCGACCCCGATCGGCAAGGCCCCGCCACCGCCGCCTGCGACCGACGATGCTCCTGCCGGGTCGCCGCCACCGCCGCCGCCCAAGCCGCGGCCGACCATCAGCGCCTTCGTGACGACGACGCTGCGGCTGGAGAATCACCTGGTCCTGCGGCCGGGCGCCGCCCCGCTCGATCTGCTCGACGGCGCGACCCGGGACGGCACCGGTGGGCGCCCCAGATGGGAGACCGAGATCGACCTGCGCGGAACGGCCGGGCCGCTGAGCCTTGGCCTCTACGGCCGCCTCAGGGGCGCGACGCGCATCCGCAGCGAGCTTGCCTCCGCGGACCTGTTCTTCTCGGGCCGGACGTGGCTTGTCGCCTATGGCTCGCTCGACGCAAGCAAGGTCGTCAGCGAGCCCTGGGCCAGGAACGTGTCGCTGATGTTCACGATCGAGAACCTGCTCAACGACCGGATCAACGTCACCGACCGAACCGGCGCCACCCCCAACCGCTTCCAACCCGCCTATATCGATCCGCTCGGCCGCTCGATCCGGCTGGGTGTCAGGAAGAAATTCTAGGCGTCGACGGTCACGGCACCGGGTGTGTCTCGCGCTGGCCCGCCCCGGCCGGGACGCCGCGGCGCATCGTGGGACAAACACGTAACGCTCGTTCCATGTCCTGCGGGTTACACTCGCCCGCAGCACCCTCTTGTTGCCGTCCACCTGGCTCGATCGGCGCCGCCGCGCCCAACATGAAGTCGCCCGTGATGACACGCATTCAACGGCTCCGACTGCGGATCCTGGAAGTCGATCCCTCGCTCCTTGCCCTGCGCATGTCGGGGTGCGTCGTCGTGTCGATGATCGTCGTTGCCGGCGTCATGACGCTGATCGGCAAGGCCTATCCCCTGCCCCGCCCCGCCTATGTGCTGGCGTTGATCGCGACCATGCAGGGGACGCTGCAGGTCAACGACCGGACCGAATCTGCGCGTGCGAAGACCCGCATCTATGCCGTCATCGCCTCGTTCGTGGCCATCGCAGCGATCGCGGCGGCGCACGATTCGCTGCGGATCATCAACATCCTGCTGGTGATCATCGTCTTTGCCGCCAGCTATGCTGCACGCTTCGGCACGCGCTGGCGCGCGGTCGGCGTGTTCGCCTTCATGTGCGCGACGGTCGCGGCCTTCCTGCAAGAGGATGAGCGGGACCTGTGGTCGGCGGCAGCGGCCTTGGTGATCTCCGCCGCGGTGGTCCATGTCCTGCGCCATTTCATCATGCCGGATGATCCGGCGTGCGAGTTCAGGCGCCTTGTCGCAGCGGCCCTGTCCGTGTCGAAGCAGCTGCGCCGGGTCGCCGGCAGCGCCATGCCGCCCAAGGCGGCGAGCATACGCGCCGGCAAGAGGCAGATGGCGGACCTTCACCTCGTCACGCGCACGCTCGGTGCGGACATCAGGGCGTGCCAGGCGTCGCTCCCGCTGGAGGTCCCCGACCAGCATTCCGCCGTGACCGCGATCACCCTGCGGCTGCTCGACCTGCATTTCGCGGCCGAAACGCTGGTCGCGCGGATCACTCGACGAGAACGACAGGCCGCGGACTACCACGAGGGCAGCATCGCAAAGGCGCTGCAGGACGTGCAGGATGCGGAGGGCGCGCTGAACGCTGCCGTCGCCACGCTGCCGCCGACATTTACCGCGGCCGGTGGCGCCAAGGCGCCGCCCGCCCCCAACGGCATCCTGCCGCGACGCGGGGAATGGCTGCGCGACCAGACGCTGCGGCAATCGCTGCAAGTGACGCTCGCCTGCGCGCTCGCCGCGGTGGTGGGGGAGGCGGTTTCCGGCCAGCGCTGGTTCTGGGCCGTGATCGCCGCGTTCATGATCTTCAACAACACAAAATCGGGCACGGCGGTGGCGATCAAAGGGCTGGACCGCGCCTGGGGCACCGCGATCGGCATCGTCATCGGCATCGCGCTCGCGACACTGACCCACAATCACCTGTTCTGGCTCAGCGCCGCGCTGGCGATCTCGATCTTCGCCACCTTCTTCATCGCGCGCGTCTCCTATGTCGCGATGAGCCTGTTCCTCACCATCGCTCTGTCACTGATCTACGGCCTGATCGGCATCTTCACCCCGGAACTGCTGGTCCTGCGGCTGGAGGAAACCGCGGTCGGCGTGGCGTCGGGAATGCTCGCCGCGCTGCTGCTGCTGCCGATCAGCATCCAGCAGCAGGCAACCACGGCGATGAATGCGCTTCTCTCCGCGCTTGGCGACCTGCTGCTCTCCGCTGCCGAGACGCCGGAAGGGAGCGAGGGTCACCCGCTGGCGCTGAAGGCAACCGCGGTCGATCATGCGCTGGAGGGCGTACTGACCGCCTTCGCGCCGCTACGCACCGCATGGTCGTTCGGCACGATGCTCACCTCCGGCCGCGACGTGCTGAGGCAGGCGCAACTCATGACCTACACCGCGCGTCGGCTGGAACGCAGCATCCGTCATCATCCACCAACCCCGGACGAGATCCAGGCAATGCGCGCGCTGGGGGAGCGCCTGAAGGCGGCGGCCGGTGCCCCTGCGAGTGCCGAAGCGCGCGGGACGTCAGCACCCACCGGTGCGGCGGCCAACATGTCGGGACCGGATGACATGACCGCATCGTCGCTCGCCATCCTGACGCGAACCCTCGATAAGATCGAGACCGAGCGCCACGCCGCTCCCTGAGCGCCGCCCCCTTCTCGGTGCCCCCTGCACGGCGCCCCGCGCTCAGATCCACAGCCAGAGGCCGGCGATCACCATCGTCGCCAGCGTCACCAGGCAGCCCGCCTTGGAAAACTCGCCGCCCGATATCCGCACCCCGCGATCCTTCGCCTGCTCGACGATGATGATCCCCGCAAGGCTGCCGAACACGACCAGGTTGCTGGAGAAATGCGTTCCCAGCGACAGCGCCGCGCCCAGAGCATTGGGATCGGCATCGGCATGAAGATACGGCACCAGCATCATCACCGCGGGATTGTTGCCGACCAGGTCGCTGATGACGCTGCTGATCAGGAAGAGGACCGGCGGGTCGGCAAGGTTGATGCCCTGCGACGCAAGGTCGGTCACCAGTTTCTGCGGCAGTCCGGTGGCGGAAAGCCCGGCGTTGACCACGAACAGTCCCATCACCAGCAGCAGGAGATCGCCGTCCACCTCATGCAGCAGCGACCGGGAGGACACCTTGCGGCTGAGCAGCAGGAAGCCCGCCGCGGTCAGCGCGATGGTCTCGCGCGGCCAGTCACTGAAAATGAAGGCCAGGATCACCGCGACCGCCGTGACCGCCGCCTTCAGCGTCTCGCCAAGCGAGAAGGGCGGCGGCTCGGACGTCTCCACCGTCTTGGCCGACGCCGCTTCCGCCCCGGCGCCCCGACCTGCGCCCGCCTCCTGATTTGCCGCCGGCAGGGCCCAGCGATTGCGGTAGAGCATCGAAATGACGCCCCAGATCACCGGCAGCGACAGCAGGGCGGGCCCGACGGTGATCTCGGACAGGCCGGCGAAGGACAAATGCAGCTTCTGCGCGGCGATGATGTTCTGCGGGCTGCCGATGATCGTGCCCGCCGCGCCCGTGTTGACGGCAAAGCAGAAGCCGAGGAGGAACGGCACCGGGTTCAACCCGCGCGCCATGGTGATCGACAGCAGCAGCGGGCACATCGATACCGCGACGACATCGTTGGTCAGGAATGCCGCCATCACGCCGCCGACCACGATCAGCAGCGCGAGCAGGCCACGTTCCGACATCTTCGAGCCCGCGGCCTTGCGCGCGAGCCAACCGTAGAAACCCGACACGACAAAGGCCGAGGACACCACCATCAGCCCGAACAACATGCCCATCGTCGAATAATCGATCGCGCTCCACGCCTGCCGAGGCGTGATGCTGCCGACCGTCATCATCGCCATGCCGCCGATCAGCGCCGCGCCGGTACGCCCCACCCGGAAGAACGGCAGCGCACCCAGCCCCATCACCAGATACACGAGGAAGAAGATGACGAGCGTCAGGTCCATGGCATCACCGATTGCACCTCAGGCGGCAGGCGGATCATGGGGCGGCGCGTGCAACCGGCGCCCGGCCGCCAGATGACGAACCGCGATCATTCAGGCTTGCCGGATTTCATGCCCCACAAGGCGAAGGCGCTCTCCCCGTAGAATGGCTCGTCCAGCCCCTCGCGCTGCACCTCCACCGGCACGCGCAGCTTGCTCAGCTTGTCGAGCAGGAACAGGATGATGGTGGTGATGATGACGGCGTAGATGACGACGATCGCCACCGCGATCGCCTGGACCGACAACTGCCGGCCCCCTGCCGCCACGGCGTTGATCGCCGGGCTTGCCAGCACGCCGATCAACAGCGATCCGGTGATGCCGCCGATGCCGTGCGCGCGGAACACCTCCAGCGTATCCTCCGCCTTCAGCCACGACTGGATGTACTTGGCGAAATAGCAGCAGGTCGCACCGATCGCGCCGATCAGCAGCGCCGACATCGGCTCCACATATCCCGATGCGGGGGTGATCGTGGCCAGACCCGTCACTGATCCGACCAGCACACCCGAGAATGTCGGATGCCCCGCATCGCGCCATTCCCAGAACATCCACACCAGCATCGCCATCGATCCGGCGAGCATGGTGTTGGTGAAGGCATAAGCCGCAAGGCCATCGGCAGCATAAGCGCCGCCTGCGTTGAAGCCGAACCATCCGAACCATAACAGGCCGGCACCAAGAGCAACCAACGGCAGGCTCGCCGGAATCGGCCCGCTATCTCCCGTTGGCCGCCGCCCAAGATAGATGGCGGTCACCAGCGCCGATGCGCCGGCTGAGGCATGGATCACGATCCCACCAGCAAAATCGACGACGCCCAGCTGCGAGAGGAACCCGCCACCCCAGATCCAGTGGGCCACCGGCAGATAGACGAAGATCGTCCACAGCGCGACGAACCAGAGGAACGGGCCGAACCGCATGCGCCCGACGAAGGCGCCGGTCATCAGCGCCGGCGTGATGATCGCGAACATCATCTGGTAACCGAACACCAGGATGAACGGCACGTTGGCGGCATAGGTGGGATCGGCCGCAACACCGATGCCATGCATCCCGAAATAAGTACGGACGTCACCGATAAAACCGCCGATCGATGGGCCAAACGCCAGGCTGAAGCCGCCGAACACCCAGATGATGCCGACCACGCCGATACAGACGAAGTTCTGGATCATCACCGACAGAACGTTCCGTTCCCGAACCAGCCCCCCGTAGAACAGCGCCAGCGCCGGCGTCATCATGAGGACGAGCGCCGTACAGGCGAGCAGAAAGGCGGTATCGCCCGGTTCAATTCCTCTCATCAGCGCTTCCTTTCAGGATTTGGCTCTCAGGATGGATTGGTTGCGGCAGTGGCTCTCGTCTCGGGAGTGGGATCGGCAGGCGCGTGAGCGGCCGGGTTCAGCGCATGATCGACAACCGGCTTGTGCGGATGCGGCGGTGCGAATTTGCGCGGCGCGATGAACAGGTACATCGTCAGCACATAGGCCGCGGTGAAGGATGGCAGCCCGATTGGCGCGAGGATCAGGTCGAACGCGGCCTGCAGGAACACCGTCACGATCACGCCCAGCGCGGCATAGCCGATCACGACCGGCGACGGCTGAACGAACACGACGCTCAGCGCCATCGCGGCCAGCACTGGGCTGAACCCGTACAGCCCCTGCGACACCAGGCTCGGATCGGCGCGCATTACGAACGCCGTCCCCATCGCCAGCAGCGATCCGCCCACCGCCGCCAACCCGGCCGCACGCGACGCGATGAAGATGCCAAGCAGGATGATCGCCCCGGAGATCCAGCTGCCCAGCAAATAGACCTGCCCGATGTTGCGGAAGAAAATCTCGACCGCCTCCACCAACCCCGGCAGCGACGCCGCACCCAGCTGGTAATCGCTCGCCAGCTTCTGCGTCTCGCTCAGCACGCGCAGCGATCCGAAGGAGTAAGCGCCCGCGAGCATCAACCAGGCGATCAGCACGAACGGCCCGGTTGATCCCGGCACGCTCCAGCTCTTGGTCAGCGTCGCGGCAAAGGCAGCGGTGACGATCGTGGTGAGCGCCGCACCGACGATGATGTACAGCCACAGCTCGGGCGATGGCGCGACGAAGGTTGGCAGCGCGACGCCGATCAGGATGCCGTTGAACCCGAACAGGCCCGATGCGCGCGAACTGGCAGCGAAATCGAGCATATAGGCAACCGCGGTGGCCACGATCACGCCGACGATCGCGCCGATCGACGTCGCCCACGACTGGCTGACGAACGAGGCATAGAAGATCGCGACCAGGAACAGCGCGCCCGTGATCACATTCTCCATGAAGAAGACCTGTGAGGCCCCCTTCAGGCAGACCGTGATGAAATTGCCGTTCTCGCCACGCATGATCATTCCCTCAGAATGTCATTGCCACAGGAAATCGTCGGGCAGCGTTCGCCCCCGCGCCTCTTCGCGCACCACGGTCCAGAAGCGCTTCACCTCCGCTCGCACGTCATAGCTTTCGACGCCGACCGCCCGGAACATCAGCCCTGCACCATTGGGCAGTCGCGACACGCCCGACATGGCGCGCGGATGGCCCGGCGCGGCGTTGATCGTCATCCGTTCGTCGATCCGCGCCGCCGTCTCGGGCGGCGTCAGGCACAGGACATTGGCAAAGGCGTCATAGCCCCGCGCCACCGCCGGCAGGTCGAGCGTGTCATTGCCCTGTTCGATCAGCAGCTTCTCGGCGAACAGCAATCGCCCATCGGGCCGCCGTGCGCGCACCCGCATCGACAGAAGGTCAAAGCCGAACCGCTCCAGCGCATGGTGATGCTTGCGCCCGGTCATCGCCATCTCGGCATAGAGCACGGTCGCGGTCTCGTCGGCGGTGATCTCAGTCTCGCTGACGAAACGCGAGGTACGATAGGGAATGGTGAAGTGGGGCAGAAACTCCAGATAGGATCCCGCCGCCGCGCGTATCTCCTGATGCTGCGAGGCGTAATTGGCATCCATCTGATGGATACGGTTCGCGCCCTGCGAGGTGACATGCGCTGATGCCCCCTCCGCCACGTCGATCGCGATATGGTAGCGGTCGCCCTGCAGGATGCCGCCGCCGACCGAGATTACCGAGACGATCGGCAACTCCGGCATCGCCTCGTCCCAATAGAGCGCCTGCTGCACGAGCAGCGGCGCCACCCGGTACAAGTCGTGCAGCACGGAACGGCCGTCGCGTAGCGAGAAGCCCAGCCGCAATTCGCCAATCTTTCCCGGCCCGGCCGCGCGCATCTGCGCCGGCTCGGTCTGGAACCCGGCGAGTTCCCGGTAGCGGTCGATCCGCGCCAGTTGCTCGTGGAGCGCCATCGCCTACCCTTGCGCCCCCGCCATCGCCGGCGCCGTCGTTGGGGTCGTCGCCGGCGGGCTCACGTCGAACAGCGCCATGTCCATGATCATGTCCATCAGCGTCTCGACGCCCTCACCGGTCTTGCAGTTGGTGAACACGAACGGCTTGGTGCCGCGCATCAGGCGTGAATCGCGGTCCATCACCTCAAGGCTGGCGTCGACGTAGGGCGCCAGGTCGATCTTGTTGATCACCAGGATGTCGGACTGGCAGACGCCGGCGCCGTTCTTGCGCGGGATCTTGTCGCCCGCCGCGACATCAATGACGTAGATGTAGAAATCAGCGAGCGCGGGGCTGAACGTCAGCGTCAGATTGTCGCCGCCGGATTCGATCAGCACGACGTCGCTGTCGGGATAGCGCCCTTCCAGTTCCTCGACCGCGGCGATGTTCATCGACGGATCCTCGCGCACGGCGGTGTGCGGGCAGGCGCCGGTTTCGACGCCGACGATCTTTTCCTCGACCAGGATGCCGTTCAGCGTGCGCCGGACCTGCTTGGCGTCCTCCGTGGTCACCACGTCATTGGTGATGATCAGCGGCCGGACACCGCGCGCGATGAGCCGCGGGGTGATCGTCTCGATCACCGCGGTCTTGCCGGAACCGACCGGTCCCCCGATGCCAATGCGCGTGATCTTCTTCATCGAATGCTCCTGATTGGACAGGTCAGTTCATGAACAGGCGCAGGTGCGTCCTGGTGTGATGGGCAACGACGACTTCGAACACGGGGGCGAAGCTCGACATTTCCTCAAGCTCCAGCGCCCGCGCGCCGCGGTACTGGTCGTGGGTGGCGGCTTGCGCCTCGAACAACAGCCGCTGCGTCGCGACATGATCGATCCGCATCAGCCGAAGCGCGGCGTTCAGGATCATCGACGCCAGCCCATATTGGTGGACGGCGAACGCCTCCGCCTCATGCGCGCCAAGGCCCGTAAGCACGACCCCCTGCGCGACAGGCAGGCATCCGGGCGTCGCATTGCTGCGTATATCGTCCAGCCAGCGCGTCAGCAGCGGCGACGGCGCGATGGCGGACGCGAGCTCGGCGAACTTCTTGCCCATCCGCGCCAGCATCATCTGCTGCTCCTCGCCGGCACGGCGGACCCACAGTGCGCTGTCGGCCGCCAGCAACGCGTCGTAATCGCCGCACGCCGCCGCGCGGCAGGCATGGAGCAGCGCGACGCCATCCATATAGGCGGCCTGCCGAAGGATGAGCGTCAAATAGTCCCGCAGGCTGTCGGCGTCGGTGACAATGTGCAGCTGAACCGCGGATTCCAGGCCCTGGGAAAAGGAGAAGGCGCCGACCGGCAAGGTGGAATCGGCAAATTGCAGTAAGCGTGCGAGGCGAACCACGTCGGGGCCGATCGCCTGCGCCTCGACGTTCATAGGGCCATGCCCTCCCGCTGTCCCTGCGCGCTGCCATGATGATGGTGCGGGGTGGCGTCGGCGCCGCCGAACAGAAGCCTAATCTCGCTCGGCTCCAGGCGCTGCGCCACCGCCTCGCCCGGTTCGAAGCGGATCGACGCATGCTGAAACGCATGGGTCTTCATCACTGACAGCATAACCTTCCGGTCGACCGACAGGGGCACGTAGATCGTCTGCCCCTTGATGACTGCCGGCCAATGCTGATTGCCGAGCCCGTGGCCCAGTTCGAATACCAGCCGCAGCATCTCCGACTGCGGCATCAGCGTCGGCAGGTCGAGGTCGATGACCATCACTTCTTTCAGCGGGATGCGTGCAACCACGATCCGGCGATTGTCGGGATCATGGTAGAGGACGTCGCCGTCGTGCAGATGCTCGGACCGCGGCAGCGAGATGGCGAGCTCGATCCCGCTCGGCGTATTCTTGCGCAGCCGGCTCTTCGGCGCTTCCCATTGTTCGAGAACGAGATCCTCGACACTCGCACCCTCCCACCCCTGATCCCTGACATTGCCGAGCGTCTTTTCCACCAGGATCATCATTCTCTCCGATTGGCGTCGATCTCTGTTCTCGCGGTCAGCTGAAGAAGTGCAGTTGCGTCAAAGGCAGCGATTGCGCCGGCTCGATCGTCGCGTGCGTGCCATCCACCGTCACGGCGAACGTCTCCGGGTTCACCTCGATCACGGGCAGCGCATTGTTGCGTACCATGCTCGACTTGCCGATCGTGCGGGTCGCGTACACCGGCATCACCTGTGACTGCAGGTCGTACCGGTCGACGATCCCGTCCTCGAACGCCGCGCGCGAGGTGAAGGTGACGCGCGTCTGCGCCAGCGCCGACCCCATCTGGCCGAACATTGGGCGATAGGTCACCGGCTGGGGCGTCGGCAGCGATGCGTTCGGATCGCCCATCAACGCCCAGGAAATGAACCCGCCCTTGATCACCATCTTGGGCTTGGCGCCGAAGAAGGCGGGCGACCACAGCACCAGATCCGCCATCTTGCCGACCTCGACCGATCCGATGACCTGGCTCACCCCCTGCGCGATCGCGGGGTTGATCGTCACCTTGGCAACGAAACGGAGCACGCGTTGATTGTCGTTGTTCGACGTGTCGCCCGCATAGGCCCCGCGCCGCGCCTTCATCAGATGCGCCATCTGGACGGCGCGCAGCCAGGATTCCCCGACCCGCCCCATCGCCTGGCTGTCGCTGGAGATGATCGAGATCGCGCCCAGATCATGCAGCACGTTCTCCGCCGCGATCGTCTCCGGCCGCACGCGGCTTTCGGCGAAGGACACGTCGGTCGGGATCTTGGGGCTCAGATTGTGGCAGATCATCGTCATGTCGAAGAGTTCGGCCTGCGAATTGACGCCATAAGGCAGCGTCGGGTTGGTCGAACTCGGCAGCACATTGGGCTGTCCCGCCACGCGGATGATGTCGGGCGCGTGCCCGCCGCCGGCACCCTCGGTGTGATAGGTGTGGATGGTGCGCCCTTCGAAAGCGGCGATCGTATTCTCGACGAAGCCCGCCTCGTTGAGCGTGTCGGTGTGGATGCAGACCTGCACGTCGAACCGGTCGGCAACCCCCAGTGCGGAGCGGATCGCCGCGGGGGTGGATCCCCAATCCTCGTGGATCTTCAGCCCCATCGCGCCCGCGATCAGTTGCTCCTCGATCGGTCCTGCGGTCGAACAATTGCCCTTGCCCAGCACGCCGGCATTGACCGGCCAGCCATCGAACGATCGCAGCATCGCCTCGATGTTCCAGGTGCCCGGCGTGATCGTCGTGCCGTTGGTACCATCGGTCGGGCCGATGCCGCCGCCGAACAACGTGGTAATGCCGTTGCTGAGCGCCGCCTGCGCCTGCTGCGGCGAGATGAAGTGGACGTGCGCGTCGATGCCGCCCGCGGTCAGGATCAGATGCTCGCCCGAGATCGCGTCCGTCCCCGGCCCCAGTGCCAGCGAGGGCGTCACATTCGGCATAATCGACGGATTGCCGGCCTTGCCGATGCCGCAGATCAGGCCGTTCTTGATCCCGACATCGGCCTTGATGATCCCCTGGATCGCATCGACGATGGTGACGTTCGTGATGACAAGGTCGGGCGCACCGCCGACGCTGGTCAGTTCATTGTCGAACCCCATGCCGTCGCGCAGCGTCTTGCCGCCGCCATAGATGACCTCTTCGCCATAAACCCGCAGGTCCTGCTCGATCTCGATATACAGGTTCGTATCGCCCAGCCGGATCTTGTCGCCGGTGGTGGGGCCATACAGGTCGGCATATTGCCGCCGGGAGATGTTCGCCATGGTTCAGCTGCCTGTCCTGGAGGGGGCGGAAGGATCGGCGATGCTCACGCCTTGTCCTTGAACCCATAGCGCGCGACCCGCTCCTTCGCGTCGGCAAGCCGCGGGCGGAAGGCATCGTAGCTCTCGTTCCCGACCCAGCCGTTGACGAGGCCGTTGAACCCCACCGCGCGCTGACGGCCCTGCAACGGGATCAGCACCACTTCCTTCTCGTCGCCCGGTTCGAACCGGACGGCGGTGGTCGCCGGGATGTTCATCCGCTGCCCGAACGCCTGCTCGCGCGGAAACTCCAGCGCCGCGTTCACCTCGAAGAAGTGGAAATGCGATCCCACCTGGATCGGCCGGTCACCGGTGTTGCGCACCTTGATCGTGGTGGTCGGGCAGCCGGCGTTGATCTCGATTTCGCCCGCGGCGAGGATAAGCCCGCCGACGGGCGCGGTCTGCGTCTTGGGGTCTGTCTTCGCCGCCATCGCGCATGTCCTTCGTGCTGGAGGGGGGCCTATTGGATCGGATTGTGGACGGTCACGAGCCGGCTGCCATCGGTGAACACCGCCTCGACCTGGACATAGGGGATCATGTCGACGACCCCCTCCATCACGTCGCTGGTGGTGATGGTCTTGCGGGCAAGCTCCATCACCTCCTCCACCGTCTTGCCCGCGCGTGCATTGTCGAGCGCAGCTGCGGCGATCAGCGAGACCGCCTCGGGATGGTTGAGCTTGACCCCGGCGTCCTTGCGGCGCTGCGCTACCATCGACATCATGTAGATGAGCAGCTTGTCGCTTTCTCGTGGCGTCAGATGCATGTCCAACCTCAAGAGCCTGGGCGCGCCTCTTCGTCGCTTTGTTTGGCGACGAATGGAGCAACCTTCGAAACAGCTGATGGTCCCTGCCCCAATACTGTATGCGCCCGCCAACGCCGTCTGTGTTTACTACGTACCCCCTGTCACAAGTCCGTGAGCGGCGGCAGAAAACCGGCTGCGATTCAGCGCTACGCCTTCCGCGCGCCAATCACGTCGCCCACCCTCAGGCCAGCGAGCACCAGCACGAATCCGACCACCAGATTGGCCCCGACATAGGCAAGGCCCACCCCTGCACTCAGCGCCGATCCGGCGAGCAGGACGTAGGTGGCATAGACCAGGCTGGAAAAGGTCGACATGCCGCCGCACAGCCCGGTGCCTAGCAGCAGGTTCGCCTTCGCGCCCAGCGCCTGGCGCGCGTGCAGGCCGGTTATCAGCCCGAGGATTAACGAGGCGACCACGTTGGCGACGAAGATCGACCAGACGAAGCCGTCCCGCGCCGTCGGCACGCCCAGCATCAGCAATTCGCGGATCACCGCCCCGGCCGCGCCGCCGACGAAGACCAATATGATCGCCTGCGCCATGTCAGCGTCCTCCCGTCCGGCGCGCGCCCGAGCGAGTCGCTCCCGCCTCAGCCCGCCGCATGTGCCAGCCCCGCGCCAAGCCCGGCGACCGCAATCCCCAGCACCGTCTGGCCCAGGATATAGCCGGTTGCCGTGCCGGCACCCGCACCAGCCCCGGTGGCCCCGGCCATCTTCGCGGTATCGAGCTCCATCGTGCTGAACGTCGTGAACCCACCCAGCACGCCGGTCAGGATCGCAGCCTTCAGGAAGCTGCCGTACCGGTCGTGCCATTCGATCGAGAACAGCACCGACAGATAGCCGATCACGAACGCTCCGATCAGGTTGACCGCTACGGTCGACCACGGAATGCCGCCCCTGGCCGGGCTCGTGAGCAATTTGCCGACCAGCCAGCGCAGCAACGAACCGGTGCCACCGCCCAGCGCGACCAGCGCGATATCGCTCAGCACCATAAGGCGTCTGCCGTGGAAACTGCGATGACCATCAGCATCGGCTCCCTGTCCCGTGTCGTTGACGCACTCCCCCGTCCACGACGGCGCGCCGCGCAGCGCGTCCGGCTACGCATCAGCGTGACGGCTGGCTGCGGCCCGGCGGCGTGCGGGGCAGATTAGCGGCGCGCGCGCTCCCCCACAGCATCGGTTTTCCCTGATCCCGTTCGCCGAGGCGGTGCGTCATATCTTTGCGCGGAATCTGCATATCGATGGAGCGATAGGATGACTCGTAATTCCTCCCGGGCGCTGAACAATGCGATCCGTCTTGTCGGCTCCGGCCTGCTCGTGCTGCCCGGCGCGGCTTTCGCCCATCCAGGGCATGAGGCGGCCGGCGGGGGCGGCGTCCAGGGCCTCATGCATCCGTTCACCGGGCTCGACCACGCGCTGGCAATGATCCTCGTGGGCCTGTTCGCCTATCGGCTCGGCGGCCGGGCGCTGTGGATGCTGCCGCTCGCCTTCCTGGCGGCGATGGCGGCGGGCGGCATCCTCGGTTTTGCCGCTCCGGCGACTACCCTGGTGGAGGTCGCGATCGCCCTGTCCGTCATCCTGCTCGGAATTGCCGTGGCGTTCAACATCAAGGCGCCGGTCGCGGTCGCCGCGGGGGTCGTCGGGCTGTTCGCCATCTTCCACGGGTTCGCGCATGGCGCGGAGATGCCGGCCGGTGCCGGCGCGCTGCCCTATGCCGGCGGCTTCCTGCTCGGGACGGCGACGCTGCTTGCGATCGGCCTTGGTGCGGGCGCTGCGCTGACCAACACGGTCGTCGCGCGTGGCGGCCATGCGATGCGTTCTGCCGGAACGATCGCCGCCGTGGTGGGAGTCGGGCTGCTGAGCGGCATCAGCGGCTGATCAAGAAGACGTGCCGGGCGCCGCGCCGCCAGCGTTATGGCGTGGCGGCGTCCCCGGTAACGCCGTGGGTCAGCGCATGGACGCGCAGCCGCGGGAATACCTCTTCCAGCGGCTTGCTGTCGGGCAGCACATAGACATAGCCGCCACCCTTCTGGAACAACGGGCGCAGCTTGCTGCCGTAAAAGGCGCGCGGCACGTTGATGCAGCCAAAGGTGATGCGGTTGTCATCCGGCATCTCGGACAGCATGCGCTCGCGCCGCTTCTCCTTCTTCGCCGCGTCGGCCGGGATCGGGTGAATGGCGACGCTGTTGGTGTAATCCACCCACAACACCTGCTGCTTGCCAAAGGCATAGCCGAACTTGGCGAGAAAACGCCCCGCCGGCGTGGTCTTCTCGGCCGGGCCCAGATCGCCCAGCTTCTTGCTGCCGACGCCCGGGCTGGCCTCGTCACCGAGCGCGATACCGATCAGCGTCGGCTCCTGGGCAAGCGGCTTACCCTTGGCATCATACAGGATGAGCGATGCCGCCTTCTTGTCGAGGACGACATAGGGGAGCTTGCGATTGTCGCCGGAGGCGAGAACCCAGGACGCGACCAGCCGCGCCTCGGCGGACGGATTGATCTCGACCGGCGCGGCAGGGGCAGCCGCCGGCTTCGCCGCGGCGCGCGCCTTCTTGGCCTTGCCGGCGGACGCCTTCTTCGGTGCGGCGTGCGCCCCCGTCGTCGTCCCGATCATTGTGCCAGTAATCGTCAGCGCCGCAGCGGCACCCATCAAAAACGTCTTGATCATCCGTTCCCAGGTGAAGGGTGGCCGCCCGCCATCGGGCAGCCACCATGTCAGTCATTGCGCAAGATGCGGCGGCTGACGCCCACGGCCTCAGTGGCGCGGGCGCTTGCCCCGGCTTTCCTGCTGCATCATCCGCTGCTCGACACCGTCGACCCGGCCGTTCAGCTGGTCGAGCCGCTGCCCGTTCTGCTGCGCCATGCCCGATGCGGCCTGCGCTTCGGCCAGCGCCTGCTTGGCGGTGCTGTCGGTCGCCTGGAGCTGGGTCTCGATCGCGTCGACGCGCTGCGCCACTGGGGCCACCTGTTCGCGCACATAGGATTTGGTCGCACATCCGCCGAGGACGGTGGCTGCCGCCATAATCGCAATTGCGGGGGCTACTTTGGTCATCGCTGGGAGCATTGCTCTTCTTCCATTATTATTAGCCAAGTGACGGAGCCCAAGCTGACACATTCCTGCAATAGAGCAGGCGGCGAATTGGGGCGATCACACGATGAAATGATCTCTTCCCGATCCTACCACTCCTCGTTAACTTAGTCATCGTTAGTATTATTTCTTAGATTAACTGCACGCCTGAACCAAGGCTGAACCATCTAGGGGCGCGATACTACCTTTTCGAATCGCGCCGCTGCTTCGCGGCAAACGGATCCAAGGGGATCCGCCCGTCGTCCTTGGCCGCCTTCGTCGCCTTGGCCGGCGTCGCGCGATACACGTCGACGCACTTGCGCAGTTCCGCGATCGCCGCACCGCTGCCGTCCAGCGTCAGCTCCTCCACCGGCACGTCGCCGCGCCGCACATGAAGAAAGGCGGAGGTGGCCAGCGTGCGTGGAAAGGCGTCGCCGAAACTGGTCACGAACCCCTTGCGGCCGCTGGCGGCAATCCCGATCGCCGCGCGGTTCGGAAAGGCGGCGCCCGAAAAGCGATAGGTCAGCCGCAGCTCCTCCTTCTCGCGGATCGACGACCAGTTCGGGTTGAGCAGCGTCAGCCGGTTGCTCCCGTCGGTGTCGAGCCCGAACAGCAAGGTCGTCTGCCGCGGACCGCGATAGGTGCGCGTCAGGAAGCACCCGCTGCGGTCGCTGCTCGGGGCCACCGTCCAGTCGCCGACATCGCGCGTCGCATATTCCTGCGCCGATGCCGCGCTGCCAGCCGACAGGCCGATCGCCATCGCCGGCAGCAACAGCCACGCCCACTGGCGCCGGCCGCCGGTCGCGGGGCGCCTTGATACGGGCGCCGGGCAGGCACCATCGCGGCGGGCGTGCGGGATGATCGGAACGGCAGGCAACGGGAACTCCTTCAGCTGCAGATGATGCGCGGGCATGTTGATGCACACCAACGCACCGGCCGCCATATCATTCCCGTTGATGAACCGCGGCTGGGCGACGCCCCGTGCGCACGGCTCGACCGCCAGCCCCGGCGGGGACCAGCGGTCGTACATCCTTCCTCATCCGGTCAGCGGCAGATCACCTGGTCCTGGTCGATCGCCGTGCCCAGCGCCGCACCAGCCCCGGCGCCGATCAGCGCGCCGAGCGGACTGGAATCGCCGTTGCTGAGCAACCCGCCCAGGATCCCGCCGCTGATGCCGCCGATGATCAGCCCCGTCGTGCCGTCGCTGCGGCGGCAATAATAGCGGCCGTTGTATCCGCGATAGATGCGGTCATACGGCCCCAGCCGGCGGGGCCGGTAATAGCGGCCGTCGCGATAGAAATGGTCGGCATAATACCATGGCTGCCCGGGCGGCGGGCGATCGAAGTCATAGCGCCGCCACTGGTTCCGGTTGCGCCCCCAACCGGGCGGCAACGGCGCGGGCGGGCGCGGACGGGCACCGGGCGGCTGCATTCCTGGCGGACGGGCACCCGGCGGCTGCATCCCCGGCGGACGGGCGCCTGGCCCGCCACCTGGTCGCCACGGATTGCCCGGCGGCGGTCCTGGTGGCGGGCCGCCCTGCGGCGGACGGATGCCCGGTCCGCCCGGGCGTCCGGGCGGGGGTCCTGGGGGCCCCTGCGCCTGGGATGGCAGCGCAAGGACGGTGGTCGCGATCAGGGCTCCGGCGACGATCAGACGCATCTTACTCTCCCAGCGTAATGGCCGGGAGCATCGACCCGACGGGCCGGCTTGCCGATGCGATAATCTACGTACCGGCACACCGGGCAACCACCGCCGCCCGGCGCAGCGCCGGCATCAGCGCGCGGGCTGCTGCTCGAACAGGCGGCGCAGGAACACCGTTTCCACCTCGCGGCGAAGATCGTTGTTCGGCTTCTTCAGGAAACCATGGCCTTCGTCGGCGAACAGCACGTACCAGGTCTCGTTGCCGTTCGCGCGCAGCTTCTCGACCACCTGGTCGGACTCAAGCTGCGGCACGCGCGGGTCGTTGGCGCCCTGCATCACCAGCATCGGCTTCTTGATGCGATCGACGTTGGTGATCGGCGACACGCGCTGCAGCACGGCGCGCATCTTGGGATCACGCTCGTCGCCATATTCGGCGCGGCGATTGTCGCGGCGATAGGCCTCGGTATTCTCGAGGAAGGTGATCCAGTTGCTGATGCCATAACGCTCGACGCCGCCGACCAGGCGATCGGAATAATGCGTCATCACGGCAAGGCTCATATAGCCGCCATAGGATTGGCCATAGACGGCGACGCGGCTGGCATCGAGGTTCGGCTGCTGGCCGATCCAGTTGAGCAGCGCGCCGATGTCCTTCACCGAATCCTCGCGCTTTTCGGCATTGTCGAGGTTGAGGTAGCGCTTGCCATAGCCGTCGCTGCCGCGAACGTTGGGCAGGATCACCGTCGCCTTCAGCACGTCGGCGAAATATTGCGCGCCATAATTCCAGATCGGTCGCGTCTGTGCCTCCGGCCCGCCGTGGATGTCGATGATCACCGGCGTGCGCGTGCCCGCCGGCACGCCCTTGGGACGATAGACGAATGCAGGCACGGACAGGCCGTCGAACGACTTGAAGCGGATGAGCTCCGGCTCGGCGAGCTGCGCAGGATCGAGATCGCCCAACTCCGACGTCGTCCAGCGCGTCAGTTCGCCGCCATCGACGTCCCAGCTCCACACGTCCCCGGCCGACGTGGCGGAGGTGAGGCCGATCGCGAGCTGCTTGCCATCGGGCGAGAATTTCAGCGCCGTCAGCACGCCCTTGGGCAGCGTCGGCTGCGGCAGCGCGCGCCGCGTGATCCGATCCTGCACGACGACGCGCGAGAAACCGTCCTCGTTCACCGCATAGGCCAGCACGCGGCCATCGTCGGTCAGGTCATAGCTTTCGACGTCCCACGTCAGCCCCGGCGTCAGCACCACCTGCGCGCCGGTGGCGAGGTCGATCTCGACCAGCTGGCGCGTGTCGTTGCCGCGGTCGGAGATGGCGATGATCTTCTTGCCGCCCGGCAGATAGCGCGGCGATTCATACACCGCCGCTTCCGCCTTGGGCGCGATACGCCGCGCCTTGCCGGTGGCGAGATCGAGCTCGAACAGCTGGTCCTCGCGGTTGGACAGGCTGCGCACGAAGATCAGCCGCGACTTGTCCGGCGCGATATCCGCCGGGGCCACTGCGCCATCCGCCTGATACAGCGTGCGCGGCGTGCCGCCCGCCTTGGGATCGACGCCGAGGATCGTATAGGCGGCGCTGCCCTTGGTCGCGCGCGCCCAGGCGAGGAGGCTGCCGTCCTTGCTGAACACCGGCGATCCGTTGCGCGTGCCCGCCTGCGTCAGCTGCTGCGCCGTGCCGGTCAGGCCGCGGGTGTACAGCTGGAACCATTCGTCACCGCCGGTGTCGCGCGTCATCACGAAGCGGTCGGTGCCGGGGATGACGGTGGCGCTGGCGATCGGCTCCGCGCCGAAGGTGACCTGCGTGCGCGTCGCGCCGGGCTTCGCCACATGATGCAGCTGCTGCGTCGCGCCGAACCGCGTCGCGATCAGCATCGAGCCATCCGGCAGCCAATCCTCGAACTGCGCCGCGCGGCTGTTCTGGTAGCGCTGCACCGCCTCGCGCACATCGGCCGGGATTTCGGGCACGCCCGACAGCGTGGCGCTGCCCACCTGCCGCTGGGCGACTGGCTGGGCGCCGGCGGTCTGCTGGCCGATGGTCTGGGCGGACGCGCCGGCGGCGAGCGCGGCGAGCGTGAGCGAGGCAGCGAAGTGCTTGAACATGCGCCCCTGATCGAACAGCAAGTGTCCCAGCGTCAAGCCGTCGTGGCGGTCCGGGACGCAGCGGCGCTGGCCCCTGCCGCCACCCGCTCCCCACCGATCCAGGTGCCGCGCGGCCGGAAGTTCGCGCCCAGCCAGGCAAGGTCGGCGCGCATCCCCGGCCGCAACGCGCCGCGATCGCCCAGCCCCAGGAAGGCGGCCGGCGCGCCCGACGCCATCATCGACGCATCCGCCACATCCAGCCCCAGCAGCCGCACCGCATTGCCGACCGCCGTCGCCATGTCGAGCGCCGATCCCGCCAGCGTGCCATCCTCCTCGACGCACACGCCCTGCTCGATGCGGATCGTCTTGCCCTGCAGCACGAAATGATCGGCATCGGTCCCGACCGGCGGCATGGCATCGGTGACCAGCATGAACCGGTCATGCGGCCGTGCGGCAAGCGCGATGCGAAGCGCGGCCGGCGCGACATGCCGCCCGTCGACGATCAGCCCGGCATAGGCCGTCTGGTTCTCGATCGCGGCACCCACCACGCCGGGCTTGCGATGATGCAGCGGGGACATGGCGTTGAACAGATGCGTGACGCCCGTCACCCCGGCATCGAACGCGCCGCGCATCGTTGCATAATCGGCGTCGGTATGCCCCGCCGCGACGATCACCCCCGCCGCCACCAGTTCGCGAATATGCGCCGTCGTGGTCATTTCCGGCGCCAGCGTCACCAGCGTGCGCCCATGCGTCAGGCTGGACAGAAGCGCGATCTTCTCCGCGTCCAGCCGGGTGAAATGCGCCGCATCATGCGTGCCGCGCCGGCGCGGGTTCAGGAACGGCCCCTCGATATGTATCCCCAGCACGCCGGGCACGCCCGCGGCGATCGCCTGCTCCGTCGCGCGCATCGCGCGGTCGATCTTGTCGATCGTGTCGGAAATCAGCGTCGGCAGGAAACCGGTCGTACCGAACCGCGCATGCGCCGCGCCGATGGTGGCGATCGTCGCCACGCTGGGATCGTCGTTGAACAGGACGCCGCCGCCGCCATTCACCTGCGTGTCGATGAACCCGGGCAGCAGCCACCCGCCCCCCAGGTCGACCCGCTCCGCGCCTGCGGCATCGGTGCCGGCATCCGCGACGCGGCCGCCCTCGATCAGCAGCTGGTCGGCGACACGGCCCTCGCCGAGCACGACCGTGCCGTTCTCGAACAGGATCTTGCTCATCGCGTCTCGGTCACTTTCCTCAAATGCGGCGGCGCGTCGGGATCGTTCCCGCGCGCGATCGCCAGCGCATTCACCATCCGGTAAAAGCTCTGGATCTGCAGGATCGGCTCCAGCACCGGGTCGCAGGCAAGGGCCGGCAACACGCCCTTCCCCCCGGCATCCGCCAGCAATGTGACCGCGCCGCGCTCAGCGAACAAGGCCGCCGCGTCGCGCACATCGTCGCCGCTCGCATCCGAACTGGCAAAGCCCAGTACCGGAAAGCCGCGCCGGACGATCGCCATCGGCCCGTGCCGCACCTCGGCTGCGGAAAACGCCTCGGCATGCAGCCCGCAGGTTTCCTTGAACTTCAGCGCCGCCTCTAGCGCCACGGCATAGCCATAGCCGCGCCCCAGCACGAACAGGTCACGCGCGCCGACCAGCGGCGGGATCGCCGCGCCCCAGCGTAGCGCAAAGGCGCGCGACAGCGCATCGGGTAGCGCCGCCAGCCGCTCCTGCAACGCTGCGTCGCTCGCCCATGCTGCTGCCAGCGCAGCCTGCGCGACCAGCGTCGTGATATAGGATTTGGTCGCCGCGATCGATCGCTCCGGCCCGGCGCACAGCGGCAGCACCTCGTCGGCGCACGCCGCCAGTGGCGATTCCTCGTCATTGACCATCGCGACGACCAAGGCGCCACCGGCCTTGTAGGCCGCCGCCGTCGCCAGCAGGTCGGGGCTGCGGCCCGATTGCGAAATCGCCAGGCACAAGGCGCCCTTGGCCTCCAGCGGCGCGCGATATAGCGACGCGATCGACGGCGCGGCGGAGGCGACGGTGATCCCCGTCTTGGTCTCGAACAGATATTTGCCGTACGTCGCCGCATGATCGGATGATCCGCGCGCGCAGGTGACGATGAACGGCGGCGGGTCGCGCCGCAATCGCGCCGCCAGCCGCGCGATCGTTGCGCTGTTGCGCGCCAGGAAGCGGGCGGCGGCTTCGGGCGCCTCACCCGCCTCGTTGTGCATCAACGTGCCCGCCGGATCGGGCTTGGCCGGCGGGGCGGCGATCGGCACCGGGCGCATGGTGGCAGGTCGGCGCAGCGCGGCGCGCAGCCGCGCCACTTCCTCCCAGTCGGTGGTGCGGGCAAGCTCGCTTTCAAACCCCAGCCGCAGCGCCGGGGCCCAGGCGACACGCGGGCGGGATGCGGCGGCATGAACCGCGCGAACGCCGGTCTCCTCGACCAGCGCGGCGACGTCTGTCGCCCGGATCGTACCGCCCGCCATGATCTCCACCCGGTCGCCCGCCTGCGCGCGCATCCGGCCAATGGTGGCCGCCCCTGCCGCCGCGGTGCGGGCGCCACCGGACGTCAGGATGGTGGCGATGCCAAGCTCGGCGGCGATCTCCACCGCAGCCACCGGGTCGGGCAGCAGGTCGACCGCGCGATGCAGCGTCACGTCCATGCCGACCGCCCGGGCGACCATCTCCTCCAGCAACGCCACGTCCAGCTCGCCGTCGGGGGTCAGCGCGCCGATTACCACGCCGCTCAGGCCCTCGGCACGCGCGACATCGATATCGTGCAGCATCGCGGCACGCTCCGCCGCATCATAGGAAAAATTGCCCTCGCGCGGCCGGATCATCGCGCGCACCGGGACCGGCGATTGTGCGGCTTGCCGCAGCAGGCCTGGCGTCGGCGTCAGCCCGCCCAGCGCCAGCGACGAACATAGCGCGATGCGGTCGGCGCCGCCGGCGATGGCCGCGGCCAGCCCTGACGCATCGTCGACGCGGATTTCGATCAGGACGTTACTCATGCCCTCAGCCTTCCGTCCGCTGCGCCGGAACGCCGCGCAGCGTATGGCGGCGCCACCTGCCCGATAAGCGTCCCCGCCGTAATAGCGGATATGCGCATCCGCAGCGCTGCTTAGGCTTCGGGCGTTCATGCCGCCGAGTTATGACTCCAGGCACCCTCCTCCTGCGCCGCTCCTGCGCTGCTCCTGTGCCGCCTGCGGGTTGCCTTCCGCGCGAACGCCCGCCTAATCAGTGGCCATGATCGCGCGCGACACCGGACCATGCCGCCATGCGCCGTGATGCACGCGCCCGGCGGGAAGCGCTGCTGGAGGCCGCCGCGGCGTGTTTCGACGCCGACGGCTTCGGTGTCCCGCTGGAGGATATCGCTGCGCGCGCCGGCGTCGGGCGCGGCACCCTGTATCGCAATTTCAAGGATCGGCTCGACCTCGCCTTCGCCATCTTCGAACGGCAGGTGTCCGCGTTCGAGGAACGGTTCGATCCCACCATGCCGATCGCGCAGCTGTTGCCGCTGCTGGTGCGCGACGGGCTGTTCTCCTGGCAGCTGTTCACCCGCCTCCGGCTCGACATGCAGCTGTCGCGCGACAATCTCGCCGCCTTTGCCGCGCTCGGCGACCGGCTGGAACGGCTGTTCGCCACGGCGGTGGAACGTGCCATCGCGGCGGGGGAGCTCAGGCCCGACGTCACCGCGCGCCACCTCGTCACCGCGATGCGGATGATGTCGGGCTTCATCGTCGACAAGCAGGTGAATGACGCGGTGGAGGCGGAAATTGCCGAGGCGCTCGATCTCCTGCTGCGCGGGCTCGCCCCGCGCTAGCGGGGGATCAGCTACCCGCCGGGCTGCTCCCCGCCTGCCACCGGCGCCCATCCCAGCCCCAGCGCCTTGTTCACCGCGACGAAGCTGTTGGTCAGCTGTGCCTTGGCCTGCGCCACCGCCATCGCTGCGGACAGTCGCTGCCGCTCGACATCGAGCTGGTCGATCAGCGTGCTGGTGCCCGCCTCCACCCGCTGCCGGTTCAGCGCGGCGGCGCGCGATGCCGATTGCTCGGCGCTCGCCAGCCGGGCGAGCTGCCGCCGGGTGGCGGCGAAACGCGACAGGCTCGTCTCCGCATCCTGCAAGGCGGCCAGAACGGTCTGGCGGTAATTGGCCTCTGCCTCGTCGCGCTGTGCTTCGGACTGGCGGACGGCGGCGGCGGTGCGCCCGAGATCGAGGAACGACCAGCTGATCTGCGGCGCCAGCAGCGTCGTCAGATTGCCCGGGTCCAGCACATCGCCGGGCGACGTACCACCCATGCCCAGGATCCCCATGAACCGGATCGCGGGATAGCGTTTCGCCTCGTTCACCCCGATTGCGGCGTTGCTGGCGGCAAGTGCTCGTTCGGCGGCACGGATGTCGGGCCGACTGGCGATCAGCGCGGCGGGATCGCCCACCGCCACCTTGGCCGGGGGCAGCGGCACCGGCACCGGCGCGGCGAGCGTCGCATCCAGCGCGCCGGGCGTACGGCCGGTCAGCAACGCCAGCACGTCGCGATATTCGTCCGCCTGCGCGGTGAGCGGGATCGCCTGCGCCTCCGTGCTTTCCAGGTCGGTCTTCAGCCGTTCGACCTGCAGCGCCGACACCGTGCCCGCCGCCAGCCTTTGCTCCATCAGCGCCAGCGACTGGCGCTGGAGCTCGGACGAGCGGGCGTTCAGCGCGATACGCTCCTGCGCATCGCGATAATTGACGTACGCCTGCGCCACCTGCGCGGTCAGGCTCACCTGTGCATCCGCCAGATCGGCGTAACGCTGCCCGACCGCGGCGCGCGATTGTTCGATCCCCCGCCGCACCCCGCCGACCAGATCGGGCTCCCACGAGGCATTCAGGCCAAGGTTGTAGAAATCGAGGCCATTTGACTCCGATCCTGACCCGCCACCGGCCGATCCCCCGCTATTGTCGGCCAGATCGATGCCGGGCAATTGGGCGCGCAGATAGGTGCCATTGGCGCTGATGCTCGGCGCCTGGTTGGCGCGTTGCTGCCGCGCCTGCGCCTGCGCCTGCCGGATCCGCGCCTCTGCCGCAGCGATGCTCGGGCTGTACGCTAGCGCGTCATCGACCAGCCGGTCGAGCGTCGCATCGCCCAGCGTCTCCCACCACCGCGCCACGCCCGGCGACGGCGCCGCCGCCTCGTTTCCGCGGACGAACTGCCCCCGCGCCGCGGCATCGGTGCCGACCGCCGGCGGCCCCTTATAATCCGGCCCGACCGTGCAGGCGCCGAGCAGCAGGAGGCAGAGCAAAGCAGATGAGCGCATCAGTGCATCGCCGCTGGCGCGGCGTCCTTGGGCAGGGGACGAAGGAACAGGACCAGCGGCAGCACGATCAACGTACCCACCGCCATGATCCAGAAGATATCGTTATAGGCGATGACCAGCGCCTGCGCCTGAACCTGCTGCGCGATCATGCCGAGTGCTGCGGGGGTGCTGCCGAGCGACTGGCTGAGCCCGCCGACATAATCCTGCACCATCGGCGAATTGGCGTTCAGCGTTTCTTCCATCCGGCGCGAGTGCAGCCACAGCCGCTGCTCCTGCAGGATCGAGATGCCGGCCAGCGCGAAACTGCCGCCCAGGTTGCGCACCGCGTTGAACAATCCCGATGCATCGCCGGCGTCGGCCGCGGGCACGGATCGCACCACTGCCTGGCTCAGGAACAACATGCCCAGTATCTGCCCCACGCCGCGCATCAGCTGCGACACGGTGAAGTCGCCGCCGCTCGTCTCGGTGGTGAGGCCGGAGTCGAGAAAGGCAGATCCCGCCATGATCAGCAGTCCCGCGCCCACCGCCAGCCGGATATCGACGCTGCGCAGCAGGAACGGCACGATCGCCATCATGACCAGGCTGGGCAGCCCCGACAGCAGCACGACCTTCCCCGATTGCAGGGCATTGTAATCTGCCAGTGCAGCGAGGAACTGCGGGATGACGTAGGATGTGCCGTACAGCACCATGCCGAGCACCAGTCCCATCAACGCGACCGAGCCGAACTGACGGTCGAGCAGCAGGCTGAGCTTGATGATCGGCCGGGTTGCCGTGCGCTGCCCGATGAACAGCAGCACGAAGCCGACCAATGATATCAAAGCCATCAGCCGGATCAGGCCGGAATCGAACCATTGTTCGCGCTGCCCGTCTTCCAGGAAGACGGTGAGGCCGCCCAGCCCGAGGGTGAGGCCCGCAATGCCCAGCCAGTCGGCATTGCCCAGCTCGGTCATGTCTGCCTTTTCATGCTTCAGCCCGACGAGCAGCATGGTCACCAGCACGGCGCAGATCGGCACGTTGATGAAGAAGGCATAGTGCCAGCTGATATTCTCGGTCAGCCACCCGCCGACCAGCGGACCCACCACCGGGCCGAGGATCGCGGTCACCCCGAACAAGGCGATGCCGATCGGCTGCTGGCGCGGCGGCAGGCGCTGCGCGATGATCGTCTGCGCCGTCGGGATCATCGCGCCGCCAGTGAAGCCCTGCCCCACCCGCCCGATGATCATCATCGTCAGCGTCGTGGCAGTACCGCATACGACCGAAAACAGCGTGAACAGCCCCGCCGCGGTCAACAGGAACGTGCGAAGCCCCAGCAGCCGCTGTAGCCATGCTGCCATCGGGATGACGACGATCTCCGCCACCAGATAGGCGGTGGCGACCCATGTCCCTTCGGTGCCGCTGGCGCCGATCTCGCCCTGGATGACGGGCAGCGCGGAATTGACGATGGAGATATCGAGTGTCGCCATCAGCGCGCCCAACGTGCCGGCCGCGACCGCCACCCACGCCGACACATCGGCGCGTTCGGGTGGCGCCGCCGCTGGCGAGATCGCCGCGCTCGCCATGCTCAGCGGCTCCGTTCCGACAGCCGCTTCTGCTCCGACCGGATCTGATCCAACTGCCCCTTGGCGCTGCGCGTGTCGACCGTCACCGTCACCGACAGGCCCGGCACCAGCAGGCGACGCGCGGCGGGGCTCGCCTCAAGCGCGATCCGCACCGGCACCCGCTGCACGATCTTGGTGAAATTGCCAGTCGCATTTTGCGGCGGCAACAGGGAGAATTGCGCGCCCGTTCCTGGCGACAGGCTGGCGACGCGTCCGCGCAGCTCAGTACCGTCAAGGGCGTCAACCTTGATCGTCGCCGGCTGGCCGGGACGCATCAGGGCGAGCTGCGTTTCCTTGAAATTGGCGGTCACATAAATCTGGCGCAGCGGCACCACCGACATCAATCGCGTCCCGGCCGTGGCGAACTGGCCGACCGTCGCGGTCTTGTCGCCGATGCGACCTGCCACGGGCGACCGGATGACCGTCGACGACACGTCCACGTTCGCCGCCGCCAATTGTGCCGCGGCACCCTGCCGCTGGGCGCGGGACTGGCCGATCTGCGCCTCCAGTGTCGCGACCTGGCGCTGCTGCGCGGCAAGCGCCGCGGCCTGCGCGCGTGCATTCGCCGCCGACTGATCGGCCGCAGCGCGCAGCTGGGCGAGTTGCTGCCGGCTCTCGGCGCCCGACTCGGCGAGCGGCGTATAGCGGCGCACCTCGTCCGCATCGTAGCGTGCCTTGGCCTGCGCCGCGGCGAACTGGGCCTGCGCCTGCTCAATCACCGCGCGCTGCTGCGCAATCTGGGCACGGCTGGCGTTGGCACTCGCCTCCGCCTGCGCGATCTGCGCTTCGGCTTGCGCCGCCTGCGCGCGGTAGGGTCGCGGATCGATCCGGACGAGCGGCTGCCCCGCAGTCACGTCCTGATTGTCGACAACGAGCACCTCAGCGACATAGCCGCTCACCTTGGGCGCGATGGTGACCAGATCGGCCCGGATGTAGGCGTCGTTGGTCTCCTGCATGAATTTGCCGCTGGTCTGATACCGCACCAGCCACAGCGCGCCGCCGAGTATCGCTGCCAACAGCACTAGAAGAAGAATCAGGCGGGCGCGTCCGCTGAGGCGACGGCGCGGCGTTGTCTCACCCTGTGCCTCCGGCGTCTCGATGATCGACGTGTCGCCGGCGGTCTGATGTGGTTGGTCGCTCATGAGGCCTTTTCATGCTGCCGATGCCGCGGCGCTATAAGCGGACATTCTGTCCGCTATCAACCCGCCACGCGGCAACATCACCCAACATGGTTTGCTCGCCACGGTCAGTTGTTCCCCAGTCGCCATGACCCGTGCGACCGTAAGCGCGATAGACGCGTTCTTTGGGCAGCTCCCTCGATCAAGCAGGTTTTCGTGGTTCGCACCTTCCGGCAAATTCTTCTGCTGCTGCTGATTGTCGCGGGGGCCCCGGCCGTCGCACCCGCGCAGGAAACCGCCCCATCGAACAGCACCGCGCCTGCAGTACCGGCCGATCCTTTCGGTCGTGAAACACCGCGCGCCGCGGTCACTGGCCTGATCGAGGCGCTGGCCAAACGCGATTACGCGCGGGCGGCCAATTATTTCGACCTGCCGGTGCAGCAGGATCCGCGCGTTCTGGACGGCGCGTCGGAGCTTGCGCGTCGTCTGCAGCGGCTGCTCGATAGCGGCGGGTCGCTGACGCCCTTTGCCGGCCTGTCCAACGAACCCGGCGGCAGGATCGACGACAATCTGCCGGTCGACCGTGAACTGGTCGGCGACCTGCGGATCGGTGAGGGCGAGGCGCCGATCTTCCTGGTCCAGCGCGAGGCCGACGGGCGGCGCGTCTGGCAAATTTCACACGACACGATCCGCCGGTTGATGACGGTCCCAGCCGCGCAGGTCGTGCCGCTTCAGCCGACCGCCGTGCCAAGCGTCACCGTGGCGGGTGCGCCGGCGGAGGATTGGGGGCTGCTCGTCGGCATCGCGGCGCTCAGCTTTGTTGTTCTTCGGTTGCTCGCCACGCTGGCGCTGACGCTGATGCGGCGCGGCATCACCGATCCTGATTCCAGCGGCGTGTACCGTTTCTTCCACGCCGCGCTGCCGCCCTTGAGCCTGTTCATCGCGGTCATCGCCTTTTACGGCTGGGCGGAGCGGCTGGAGGTGGCGATCGTCGCCCGGCAGACGCTGCTTCGTTACGCCGGCGGTGTCGCGGCGATTGCCTTGGTATGGTTCGGGCTGCGACTGGTTGACGCAATCGCCGACGTCACGATCGCGCGCATGACACGGCGCGCACGACGCCAGGCGGTGTCGGTCGTCACCCTGCTGCGCCGCGCGGCCAAGATCCTGCTGCTGGTGTTCAGCATCGTCGCGGTGCTCGACACGTTCGGGATCGATGTGACCACCGGCATTGCTGCTTTGGGTATCGGCGGTATCGCGCTTGCGCTCGGCGCGCAGAAGACGGTCGAAAATCTTGTGGGCAGCGTCACGGTCATTGCGGATCGTCCGGTGCAGGTCGGTGATTTCTGCCGCGTCGGCGATGTCGTCGGGACCGTTGAAGACGTGGGGATCCGTTCCACCCGCATCCGCACCAACGATCGCACGATCGTCACCATCCCCAACGGCGATTTCTCGTCCCGCCAGATCGAGAACTTTGCCAAGCGCGACCGCTTCCTGTTCAATCCGGTGATCCGGCTCGATTACGACACTCCGCCCGACAAGATTCGCGCAGCCGTCGACCTGATCGAGGGGGCGCTGAAAGGCCACGACAAGGTGCTGCAGGACGGCCCGCGCGCCAGGTTCACCAATTTCGGCGAGAACGCGCTGGACGTGGAGATCTTCGCGTATATCGCGGTCAGCGACTTTGGCGAAAGCACCGTCATCCGGCAGGACCTTTTGCTGTCGATCTATGAGGGGCTGAACGATGCCTCCATCCGGCTGGCGGTACCCGCGCGGCGGCTGTTTTTCGCCAATGATGATCGCGCAGAGGCCAGCGATGATGCCGGCGAGGCACCATCAGGCGATCTCGACCGTTCTTCATCATCTTCTACTCGGAATGGGGTGACCTGATGAAAGCAGCGGACGTCTTCACCACGCTGGATATCGAGCTGAAACCCGATCCCTCCCGCACCGTGATCCGCCCGTTCAGCTTCGACTATCCCGACGACATGGCGGACGGGCGCCCCGCCCGCATGAAACAGGTTGCGCAGCGGCTGCTGTCGCTGCCGCCAGCACTGCGCGCCCGGATGCGCATGCTGCTGGCCGTGCCGATGCACGAACGCCATCGCAACGCCGACGAAACCTTCCTGCGCCGCTATGACGAGGTTGCCGCCTCCCTTGACCTCAACGGTACCATCGACAGCACGGACCGACTTCTGATCGGAGCATATTTCAGCCAGGAATATGCCTTCGAATCCGCCGCATTGTTCAATCCCAGCATCATCCGAGTCCCCGACGCCAGCCCCGATGATGAGGCGATGCCCTTCCTCCTGTCGCTGCGCGGGATCGGCGAAGGTCATATCTCCTCCGTGACGTTCCGAACCGGCACCTGGGACGGCAGCGACCGCATCGAGGTCAATCCGGCCAGCCAACACGGCATCCCGCCCCGCATCGATCATGAGCATGATGGCTGGACGCGTCTGTTGTGCAGCGACAGCGACGACGTGTCCGAGACCGTGCTGTTCCCGGTGCTGCCGAGCCAGCGTTCCGGGATCGAGGATCTCCGAATGGTGAACTTCACCGATGATGATGGTGCCCGAAGCGTCATCGGCACCTATACCGCTTATGACGGCATGCACGCCCGCGCCGAGTTGCTGCGCGGGGTTGACCTGCGCACGGTGGAGATGCGCGCGCTGACCGGCCGCTTGGCCCCATACAAGGGAATGGCGCTGTTCCCGCGGCGGATCGATGGCCAGTTCGTCATGCTCGGGCGCCAGGACAATGAGAATATCTGGCTGCTGCGCTCTGACCGGCTCGACCATTGGGACAAGGGGCAGCAGATCATGGGACCGAAATACCCGTGGGAGTTCGTTCAGATGGGGAATTGCGGCTCCCCGATCGAGATTGACGAGGGCTGGCTGGTATTCACCCATGGCGTCGGGCTGGTGCGCGGCTACAGCATCGGCGCGTGCCTGCTGGACAAGGCGGATCCATCGCGGGTGCTGCTGCGCACGGCATCGCCGCTGCTGTTCCCGAGCGCGGAGCAGCGCGGTGGCTATGTGCCCAACATCACCTATAGCTGCGGCGCGCTGCTCCACAAGCGGCGCATCCTGCTGCCCTACGCGATCGGTGACGAATATAGCGCCTTCGCCATCGGCAACGTCGACGACCTGCTTTCGGTTATGGTCAAGGCCTGACGCGCGATCAGCGGTTGGACGGCACCGCTGCGGTGGACTCGCGCACCACAAGCCGCGCCGGCACCTCCACCGGCGCACGGTCGCGGGCGTCCGCGGCGGTGGTGATCAGCAATTCGGCGGCACGCGCCGTCACCTCGGCGATCGGCTGCGCGATGGCGGTGAGCGGCGGATGATGGAAGCGGACGACGGGCGTGTCGTCGAAGCTGACCACGGACAGGTCGCGCGGTACGTCCATGCCGCAATCACGCGCCTCGGCAATCGCGGCGAGCGCCATCTGATCGTTACTCGCGACGATGGCCGTGGCACCGGCCTCAATCAGTTGCTTCGCCGCCGCAATGCCCGAGGCATAGCTGAAATCGCCGTTCGCCAGCAGGCCATCGGAGGAAAGCCCCGCCGTCTCCATCGTCCAGCGCCAGCCCTCGACCCGCCAATGGCTTAGCTCATAGTCGGTGGGTCCTGCGATGAAACCGATACGCCGGTGCCCCAACCCGGCGAGGTGCATCGTCGCATCGCGCGCCGCCACCTCGTCACCCATCGTCAGCCGGAACCCGCCCCCGTCACGCAGCGACCCGATACGCGCAAAGGCGATCCCCGCCTTTTCCAGCAGGTCTGTGATCATGGGGTTGTGCGAATGCGGCGGCGTCAGGATCACGCCATCGGGTTGCAGCGCGGCGAGCGCGGCCGACAACTCCCGCTCGATATGGTCACTGTGCGTGTCGACCAGCTCAAAGATCATGCGATAGCCATGCTGCGCGCAGGTCAGCATCCCACCGAGCAGCATCTGGTCGATCCAGTCGGACCCCTCGCGCTTGCGCCAGTCCGCAATCGTGCGGTCGCGATCGTTCAGAGCCAGCAGAAGATAGGATCGCGAACCGCCCATCCGCTGCGCCGCGATTGACGGCACATAACCAAGCGCCGCGATCGATTCCTGCACGCGTTGCATCATCTCGGGCCGCACATTGGGCTCCTTGTTGATGACACGGCTGACCGTCTGCAACGACACCCCCGCATGGGCGGCGACATGCTTGATGGTGACCGACTGCCGGCGACGCCCCATGACGATCCTCAGGCAGCGGTCTGGCGCGCGCCGGCGCAATAGCGGGCGACATAATCGGCATGGGCCGGCAAGCCATTGACCGTGCGCGTCACCTGGGCACGCAGCGTCTGAAGCAGCCGCGCCAGTTCCTCGTCGGTCAGCTTGTCGGTGATCGGATGCCAGGCATGCGGCTCGATCCCCTGCCCCAGCAGCACCTGCAGCCAGCTATGCTCCGCGAACAATTCCTCGTTGCGGCGGAACACACGCGCCGTGTCGCGGAACAACTCGATCTTCTGTTCGAGACTGTCGGGGATCGGCATTGCGGCGCATTGCCGCCAGAACGCGCTGTCGCGCCGGTCGGTGGCCTTGTAATGCAGGATCAGGAAGTCGCGGACCTGCACCATGTCGGCGTGCTGCTGATCATTGAACTCGGCGATGTCGCGCGGGCTGATCGGTCCGGCTGCCGGCATCATCCGGATCAGCCGCAGGACGGCGCGCTGGATCAGGTGGATGCTGGTGGATTCCAGCGGCTCCATGAACCCGCCGGACAGGCCAACGGCAACGCAATTGCGATGCCATTGGCGACGCCGCACCCCGGTGGTGAAGCGCAGGTGATTGGGCTGCGTCAGCACCTCACCCTCGACGTTGCCGAGCAGTCGTTCCAGCGCGTCTTCGCGCGACAAATAGCGACTGCACCACACGATGCCGTTCCCAACCCGGTGCTGCAGCGGGATGCGCCACTGCCATCCGGCATCATGGGCCATGGCGCGGGTGTAGGGCGCCGCCGGCCCCACGCTCGCCGTTTGCACCGCGATCGCGGAATCGCACGGCAGCCAATGGGTCCAGTCATCAAAGCCGGCGTGCAGCGCGCCCTCGATCAGCAGGGCGCGAAATCCTGTGCAGTCCAGAAACAGGTCGCCGGCGATCGCGGTGCCATCTTCCAGCACCAGCGCCGCGATGTCTCCGCTGTCGCCATTCAGCTGTACCGTGGCGATCTTGCCCTCGATCCGCGCCGCCCCGTCGCGCTCCGCCATCCCCCGCAGGAACTTCGCATAGAGGCCAGAATCGAGCTGGTAGGCATAGTTCAGGCGATCGTCAGGCAGATGCGCGAACTTCCCCGCAAGCGCCGCCTGGAGCTCAACCGAATAATCGCCAAATGGCGCCTGATGCCCCTTGGCGCGCCCAGCGAGCCAGAAATGCTGAAATCCCGCTGCCCAATGATCCTTGCCGGTCAGCCCAAAGGCGTGAACGTAGCGATCGGTGCCGTTGCGCCAGCCATCGAACACGATGCCCAGTTTGAAGGTGGCATTGGTCGCCGCCATGAACTCGGCTTCGTTGATGCCGAGCAAGCGATTGAAGCCGACGATCGGCGGGATCGTGCTTTCGCCGACGCCGATCGTTCCGATCGCCTCGGATTCGACCAACGTCACTTGCGCCGCGCGGCCCATGGTGCGCGCGATCGCCGCGGCGGCCATCCAGCCGGCGGTGCCACCGCCCCCGATGACGATCCGGCGCGGCGTCACTTGCTGAGCTGCCGCAACAGGAAGCCGCGGATCCGCCCGGCCGTTTCAGGATCAAGCGGGCCGAGCACGCTTTGTGCCTGCGCCGGAATGTGCGCCCGCGGAAGATCGGGGTCACCGAAAACGTAATAGTCGAACATGTCGCGCCAATAGGCCCGTTCGTCCGCGGGCAACTCACGAATGGACATGATCGCGTGGTTCAGCGCGTCCTGCGGTTGCCCCAACCAACGCGGCGTTTCCCGCCACCAATAATTTACCAGCACATTGAAGGGGTCGAGGCCCTCCACGTGATGCCACCAGAGCGACGGTATGTAGAGCGCGTCGCCCGGCTCCAGCACCACGGTCTGCGCCACTTCCACCGCCTCCGCGAAACGGGGATGCCCGGCGAGGTCGGGATTGTGGAAATCGACCATGCTGACCGCGCGGCCGGCCGGCGTGTTGTCGATCGGTCCCAGATACAAATTGCGGAACTGCTCACGCGGAAACAGCGTGAAGCGCCGCCGTCCCACTGCCACGCACGCCAGATTGTGCGGAAAATCGTTATGCGCAGCGATTCGCGTTCTGGTGCCGATCCAGATGCTCTTCAGCAGATCGCGATCACCGAGCGCGATCGGATTGTCGCTGGTCAGGCCAGAGAAGAACGCCTCCATGTCGATCGCCGCAAGGTAGATCGGCGGGGCGTCCCGCTGGTCCTCGACGCTGGCGATGTGGCGGAAGATGTCGCGCAGCTTGCCGCGTCCGACGCGGAAGTTCATCGCCATCGTGTCGTCGTAGAACAGCCGCCCTCCGCTGCCCGACTGACCAACCGAAACGGTGAACGCGACATCCTTCGCACGCGCCGCGATATAGTCGCGCGCGGCCTGTGCGGATTGCTGCCCCGCCTGCACGAGCGGCCAGTCACGTACGAGGCCGCGCACGACGAAGGGGGCGGTGGCATCGCGCAATGCCGCGTCTAGCGCGGTCGGATCAGCAACCGAGCGTTCGGGCACCGCCGCCATGCGCGCAAAGATGCCGGGCGATGCGGCCGGATCAGCCATGGCCGTCGCGCTTGTTCTTGCGCGCGACGAGCGCCCGCAGGTTGCCGAGCGAGGCGAGGGCCATGAAGATCGGCATCAGATGGCCCTCTCCATGAAGCTCGCCCAGCGCCACGCCGTCAAGCGCGCGCAGCCGTCCCTCGTCGATCACGTGAAAGCCGACCAGCCGGTGCGTCGAACCATCGTTCAGCGTCACTTCAAGGGTCAGCGGCTCGAGAAGATCATGCCGGCGAAGCGCGGCGAAAAATGCCGCCGACTCCTCAAAACCGGCATGCAGCGCGCCCAGCCGGTCGGCGATCGTTTCGAGAAATGGCGTTGGCGTACCTTCCGGCTCGAACACGCGCACGCCCTCTTCGCCAGCAATGCGCGGGCTGCCGAGGTCGATATGGACCTGTCGCGCTCCTGACGCGTCGGGGCCGCCGATCAGGAATGGCTGCACATCCAGCGCGAGCGGCACGTAATCGGCGTCCCAGCGCGCCCCCTCCAGGAACAGATTCTCTCCGGTCTCAAAGCCGAAGATTGCGTGCGCGGTGAAATCGTCACGGTCCGCATTCAGCCGGAAGAGAATTGGGTAATGCTGCTGCGCATTGCGGAACTCCGCCGGCATGACGACGCTGGTCATCACGCCATCACCCAGTGCTACGTCGCGATCGATACGGATGCGCAGGTCGCGATGGGCCTCAGGGGTCAGAATGGCGTGATGGGCGTTCATGCGATGATCTCGTTCTGCCGATCTGCGCGCAGGGCGTCGAGATAGGCACGATTGGTGGGAAGGCTGGCCGCTAGCGCGCGCGCGCGCTGCGCCGCCTGCCGGAGTGCAGCGCTCGCGGGGGGCACGCCCTCGATCCGCATGGGACCGGGCGGGGGCGGCGCCGTGCCCATGCCGTACAGCACATATTGGTAACTGGCCGCGGGAAACACCTCGTCCACCATGCCAAGGTCGTGCCCGCTGGGTGGTTGCTCACGCCAGATCGCCAGCAGACCGGAAAGGCTAGGCGGGATCGAAGCGCGATCGCGATTGTCGCGCCAATAGGGCTGGTCGCGGTCGCTGAGCACGTAGTGAAGTTTCAGGAAGTCGACGATGCGGTCCCAGCGATAGCGGAACAGTGCGTTAAACCGGTCGGCATGCGCATCCATGCTCGCGCGGGTTGCGGGAAAGTTCGCCACAAGCGCGTCCAGCGCCAGTTCGATCGTCACGATCGCCGACGCCTCCAGCGGTTCCAGAAAGCCGCTCGACAGGCCGACGGCGAGACAATTGCGCTCCCAGAAGCGCGTGCGATGTCCCGAACGGAAGGTCAGCGTTCGCGGGGCAAGTGCGTCCAGATCGGCGGCGGGCGCCGTCCGCGCGAGATACGCGTGCAAGATTCCCTCTGCCGCGTCATCGGTGAGGTGCGCCGACGAATAGACGCATCCGACGCCACGCCGCGTCGGCAGGCCGATGTCCCAGATCCAGCCTGCCTCATGCGCGGTGGCATTGGTGGTTGACGCAATGGCACTTCCCGCCGCCACCGGCACCTGCACGGCCAAGGCGCGGTCGTTGAATAGTTCGTGGCCACGGTCGATGAAGGGCACGCCGAGCGCGCCGCCAATCAACAGCGCAGCATGACCGGTGCAATCGATAAACAGATCGCCCTCCATCGCGCCATGATCGCGGCAGCGAACGGCGGCGATGTCCCCGTCGTGGCGGCGGTCGACCGACAGTACATGATCGCGGACATGGCGCACGCCAAGCCGCTGGGTCGCATGGCGACGAAGCAGCGCAGCCAGCTTCACCGCGTCGAGATGATAGGCGTAGTTCAGCGCACCGGCATAGTCCGGCATTGCCCGCTGCCTTGGTGCGAGATCCAGTGCGCAGGCCCGCGCCTGCGGCGTGACGGCCGCCGCAAAGCCTGGCTCTCCGCCAGCCTGCCACGCGGCAACGAGCGCGCGCGGATCGGCCTCGACCGGGGCTGAAAAGGGGTGAAGGTAGGAATCATCCGGCGCCCCATTGCGCCAGCTGTCAAAGCGCGAGCCTTGCTTGAACGAAGCGTCGCAGGCGAGCAGAAATTCCGCCTCGCTGATCCCGATGCGGGCGAGCGTACGGCGGATTGTCGGCCAGGTCCCCTCCCCGACACCGATCGTCGGCACGTCAGGGGATTCGATCAGCGTGACCTGCACGGGAGGTTGCGCAGTAGGATCGGCGCACGCCGCGATCGTGGCGGCCGCGAGCCATCCGGCGGTGCCCCCGCCGACGATCACGATGTTGGCGACCTGCCGTTCCACGCCCACGCTCACCTCTGTCGGCGCACCAACGCGCCGTTTCACCCATAAGAGCCGCCCGTCCATCGCGGAAGGGCGGCTCTCAGGGCGTCCGATCAGAAGTTGAAGCGGACGCCTGCGCTGTAGCGGGCAAAGCCCGGCTGCGAGAAGGTGACCATCCGGTCCGATCGACGATGCCCACGGCGCGCTTCGCCGGTCAGGTTGATCGCCTCCCCGAACACGGTGAGTCCAGGGATGAACTCATAGGCGACGCTCGCGTCCAGCTGGCCGTAGGATTCGACATAGGTCGGATCGAAGCCGTTGCTGCTGTTCAGGAACGACGCGCGCCAATTGTACGCAGCACGTGCCTGCAGCCCGAACTTGTCAAAGAACAGCACGGCGTTCGCACTGTCGCTCAGGCCCACGAGCGCGAACTGGCTGGTGTTCGGATTCAGCGCGTTGTTGAACTTCGCGTCGCCGTTCACGATCGTGTAGTTCAGGATCGTGCCGAAACCCGTGTCCCAGAACCGGTGCTGGATCGCGAATTCCCAGCCGTTGATATTGGCGGTCTGGTCGCTGTTGAACGGCTGGTTGATCTGGAAGTTGAACAGATTGTCCTCGGGCAGGCCAAAGATGTTGCCGTTCAGATAGGTCACGCCGCCTGCTTCAACCTGGCCCGTGACCTGCGAGGATCCCGGGAAGTTGCGCAGAATGTAGTCGCGGATCTGGATCGCGTCGGTCGTGCCGCCCAGAGCCGCCTGTGCGGCGCGGTACCGCGGGCCGTCAGCAGGGTTGCGCAGGCCGAACGCCGACTGGTCGATCTGCGTGGTCCCGATGAAGTTCTGCACGTCCTTGTTGAAGAAGCCGACCGAGATGTAGCTTTCGCGGTTGTAATACCACTCGGCCGACACATCGATATTCTTCGACTTGAACGGGATCAGGTTCGGGTTGCCATTGGTGCCGGTGCCGCCGCCGATGCGCGGGTTCGACGCCAGTTCAAGCCCGCCCTGCAGCACGCCATAGTCGGGGCGCGTGATGGTGTGGCTGTACGACGCACGCAGCTTCACGTTGCGGATCGGCTCCATGTCGAAGTCGATCGCTGGCAACCAGTTCTGGTAGCTGCCCTTGGACGTGATGAACGAGCGCTCCGGCGCATAGACCAGCGCGAATTCGTTCGCTGCCGTCCAGCGGGTTCCCGTCGGCACCTGTACCAGCGCGTTGGAGGTAACGGTGGTCTGGTCGTAGCGGACACCAGCGATGATGTGCGCCGCGCCGGCCAGCAGGTCGAAGCTCGAGTTCACTTGGACATAAGGCGAAATCGTCTTTTCGCGCAGGCGACGGTCGGTGGTGAAGTCGGCAAGGCAGGTACCCGGCTGGGCCGTACCAACCTGCGGCGCACCACAGATGTTGTACTGGCCACGCAGCAGCTCTGCCATGCGTTCGAAGTTGAAGCCCAGGATTTGCTGCGGCAGCGCCGCGTCGCCGGCGCCCGGCACGCCGCGGAACTTGTCCGGCAGGCTGATCAGGCTGAACAGATCGTCCGGCGTCGCTGCCGCACCGAAGCTGGCGCCGCGCGGGTCGATGCCGCCCCAGGTGTCGTTCTGGATGAAGCCATAGGCCGACCGCACTTCGTTATCGATGTACGAGAAGCCGAAGTCGATCGAGTCGAGGAACGCGCCCTCATGCTCGTACCGGCCCTTCAGCTGGAACTGGTTGATCTCGTCACGGAAATACGCGTTGCGGAACGAATTGCCGGTCGGCGTGACCAAAGATGCGTTCAGCGGGTCGATGCCGGGCTGCATCGAATAGGAAATGATCGGCAGCGCGTTGCGGAAATCGATCGTCTGGCGCGTCACACCGAACACGGCGCTGCCAATGTTGGTGCTGGTGCCATAATCGTTCGTCGGGCGCGATTCCGCGGTCGAGTGATGCGCGTCGAACGACACGGTGACGCCACCCGGCGCTTCCCAGTTCAGGTTGAAGCCGAGCGACTTGTTCTCGCTGACATTGGCGCTCAGCGCGCCGCTGTACGACAGGTCCTTACCCGGGCCGAAAGCCTCGCTGTAGAACACCGGACCGGCGACCGGGCCGTCGGTCCACTCGCTCGACACGTCGCCGAAGTTGAACCACACGCCAACGCTGTTGGAGCGCACTTCAACCTTGTTGCGCGAATAGGTGAAGTCAGCCGTCGCGGTCAGCGTGTCGGTCGGCTTGATCTGCAAGACGGCCTGGCCGTTGATACGCTCACGGTCGATGTCGCGGACGTTGTACGATGCTTCCTGGGGAATCTCGTAGACGTCATTGCCGGAGGGGCGGTTCACCTGCGCCGGATTACGCGGCAGCGAGCCCCAGTCGTCCTGCGAGCCGAGGAAGCCGTCGCGGAAGCCGACGAACGCCTCGTTCGCGCTCGCCTTGCGGCGCTGGTACACGCCGTTGACCATGATGCCGATGCGATCGTCAGCGAAGGTGGTGGAGAAGATGCCGGAAACTTCCGGCAGGATCTGGTTCTTGCCGTTCTGCGAGGAGTCTAGAACGCCGCGCGCGGCAATGCTGCCACGCATGCCCGGCTTGTCGAGTGGGCGCGGGGTGCGGATGTTGATCGACGAACCGATGCCGCCCGACGGAACAGCCGCGCGGCCGGTCTTGTACACCTCGACGCCAGCGATGCCCTCGGAGGCGAGGTTCGCAAAGTCGAACGAACGCGAGGCCGGCGCGCTGGCACCATCGCCCAGCGTCGACGTCGGCATCTGACGGCCGTTCAGCGTGACGAGATTATATTCCGGGCCGAAGCCACGGACGGTGACGAACGAACCTTCACCGTTCGACCGATCGATCGACACGCCGGTGATGCGCTGAAGCGACTCGGCGAGGTTGGTGTCCGGGAACTTGCCGATGTCCTCGGCCGAGATCGCATCAACGACGCCCTGTGCGTCGCGCTTGATGTCGATCGCCTGGCGCAGCGAGGCACGGATGCCGGTGACGACGATATCGTCCTCGCCCTGCGTCGGCTCGGAAGCCGTGGCGGGCGTTTCGGCAGGGCCGGTGCTGCCGACCGTTGCTGCCGCGTCCTGCGCCCAGGCCATGCCTGGGGCGGTCGCCAGTGCCGCAACCGATGCGCCAATCACCAGGCGCGAAAGCGAGCGAGCCGCAAAGCTCCCCATCAGAAAGTCCTCCCCTGTACCCTGCGTACGTCGAACGGTCCGCAAAATGCGGACTGTGAACGTTCACTTCTACCGCGCTCCATGCGGTGTCAAGAAGTCGCGGCCGAAACTTGTGAACGTTCCCAAATTGTGTTGTTGGCGTGCCACAATGGGCCTTTCCGGACAGCATCAGGGGGATATCGACATGTTCAGGAACAAGCGTACTTGGCTCGGCGCCTCCGCTATCGCGATGCTGGCTCTTCAGCCGCTTGCCGCGCAGAGCGGAACGCCCAGGGCGGGCAGTGCGCGATCCACGAGCACTGCCGATGCGCGGCAGCGAGCGCAGTCGATCGTTGATCGCATGACGCTCGATGAAAAGATCCAGCTGCTGCACAGCCTGTTCCCGCCGATGGCCGCGGGCAAGACCACCAACGAACTGATCCCGTCAGCCGGCCATATCGATGGCATTCCGCGCCTCGGCGTGCCGCTGGTTCGTGAAAGCGATGCGTCGCTCGGCGTCGCCAATCAGGTCGAACAGCGCAAGGGCGATGTCGCCACCGCCCTTCCCTCCGCACTCGCCACCGCCGCCAGCTTTTCAACCGATATTGCGCGGGCGGGCGGCGCGATGATCGGCGCCGAGGCGCGGGCGAAGCGGTTCAACGTCCTTCTCGCCGGTGGCGTCAATTTGACGCGCGATCCGTGGAACGGCCGGAACTTCGAATATCTCGGTGAGGACCCCCTCGTGTCGGGCCTGCTGGGCGGCGCGCATATTGCTGGCGTCCAGTCGAACAAGATCGTGTCGACGGTGAAGCATTTCGCGCTCAACTCGCAGGAAACCGGGCGCATGATCCTCGACGCGCGGATCGCGGAGGCCCCGCTGCGCATGAGCGACCTCCTCGCCTTCCAGATCGCCATCGAACAGGGCAAGCCGGGCTCCGTCATGTGCGCCTATAACAAGGTCAATGGCGACTGGGCGTGCGAGAACGACTTCCTGCTCAACAAGGTGCTGAAGCAGGACTGGGGCTATCGTGGCTGGGTGATGAGCGACTGGGGCGGCGTACACTCGACCGTGAAGGCGGCCAACGCCGGCCTCGACCAGCAATCGGGCCAGGAACTCGACAAGGCGATCTTCTTCGGGGAGCCGCTGAAGGAAGCGGTGCAGGAGAACGCCGTGTCGCAGGCGCGCGTCGACGACATGGTCGTCCGGTACCTGACCGGCCTGATCGAAACCGGCACCTATGATGCACCGATGCCTGCGACCGCACAGACGCCGCCGTACAGCCGCAACGCGGACGTGGCGCAGCGCACTGCCGAGGCGGGGATCGTCCTGCTGAAGAACGACCGCGACGTCCTGCCGATTGCCCGGACTGCGAAGAAAATCGTCGTCATCGGCGGGGCGGCTGATCTCGGCGTCCTGTCGGGCGGGGGGTCCAGTCAGGTGCGCTCCGTCGGCGGTGCACCGATCGAAATCCCGCTATCCGAAGGACCTGCTTCGTCGTTCGTCCGCATCACCTACCATGCGTCCTCACCGCTGGCGGCACTGCGCAAGGCGCTGCCGGGGGCGCAGATCTCGTTCCTCGACGGCCGTAACCACAATGCCAACATTGCTGCGGCAAAGCAGGCCGACCTCGCCATCGTGTTCGCCACCCAATGGACAACCGAGGCGGAGGACGTGCCCAACATCAAGCTGCCCGACAATCAGGACGCGCTGATCGCCACCGTTGCCGACGCGAACCCGAACACGGTGGTGGTGCTCGAAACAGGCGGCCCGGTGCTGATGCCGTGGATCGACAAGGTGCCCGCCGTCGTCGAGGCCTGGTACCCGGGCCAGCGCGGCGGCGAGGCGATTGCTGCCATCCTGACGGGAGCCGTTAACCCGTCCGGGCGCCTGCCCATCACCTTCCCGGCCTCGATCGGCCAGCCGCCGCGGCCCGCGCCGGTGGGCCTCGACATGTTCAATGCGGCGGAGCTTGCCGCCGCGGCCAATTCAGCAGCGACGCCGGTGCCGGCGCCAAAGAGCTTCCCGGTCGATTATCAGGAAGGCGCAGACGTCGGCTACCGCTGGTACGAGAAGAAGGGATTGAAGCCGCTCTTCCCGTTCGGACACGGGCTCAGCTACACCAGCTTTGCCTATCGCAACCCGGTGGTCAGCGGTGGTGACACGTTGCGCGTGACCGTCGACGTCGTGAACACCGGCAAGCGCGCCGGCGCCGACGTGCCGCAACTGTACGTCGCGCGCGAAGGTGCGGGGCCGATGCGCCTCGCCGCGTTCCAGCGGGTCGAGCTGAAGCCTGGTGAGATGCGTCGAGTTACCCTGACGGCGGAGCCGCGCGTGGTGGCCGATTATGACACCAAGTTGCCGGGCTGGCGCATCGCTGCCGGCACCTATCGCGTGGCGATCGCACGCGACGCGACCGATCGCACGCTGGTCCGCACCACCACGCTGAACGCCCGTACGATGCGGCCCTGATCAGCTGCCCTCCCTCTCCCCGCGGCGCGGGGAGAGGGAAGTAGCGATTATCCCGCCATGCGGTGCATCGCACACAGCTTGTTGCCGTCCGGATCGCGCAGATAGGCAAGGTAGAGGTTGGCAAAGCCACCCTCGCGAACGCCGGGTGCGTCCTCGATCGCGGTGCCACCATTTTCGACACCCGCCTGGTGCCATGCGTTCGCCTGCTCCGGCGATTCCATCGCGAACCCGATCGTGCCGCCATTGGCGTGCGTCGCGGGCTGCCCATCGATCGGCTTGGTGACCAGGAACAGGCCGCCATTGTGCATGTAGATCAGGCGGCCCTTGTCGTCCTGCATCGCCGGCTTGCCGCCGACCGCGCCGAACAGCGCGTCATAGAATTTTTTCGACCGATCAATGTCGTTCGATCCCACCATCATGTGGCTGTACATTCACCCTCTCCCCTAGAACGCCGGTCATGCGCCGGCACGAACCCCATAGTCCGCGCCGGCGCCAGCGTCATCCCGGCTCAGTAAACCACGACGCTGCGGATGCTCTCGCCCGCATGCATCAGGTCGAAGCCCTTGTTGATCTCGTCCAGCGTCAGGCGGTGCGTGATCATCGGATCGATCTCGATCAGGCCATTCATATACCAGTCGACGATCTTCGGCACGTCGGTACGGCCGCGTGCGCCGCCGAATGCCGTGCCCTTCCAGACGCGTCCAGTAACAAGCTGGAACGGCCGCGTCGCGATCTCCTTACCGGCCTCGGCGACGCCGATGATGATCGATTCGCCCCAGCCGCGGTGCGCCGCCTCCAGCGCCTGGCGCATCACCACCGTGTTGCCGGTGCAGTCGAACGTATAGTCGCCGCCACCATCGGTCATGGCGATCAGGTGCTGGACGATATCGCCGACGTCCTTCGGGTTCACGAAGTCGGTCATGCCGAACTTGCGGCCCCATTCCTCACGATCGGGGTTGATGTCGACGCCGACGATACGCGCGGCGCCAGCGAATTTCGCACCCTGGATCACGTTGAGGCCGATGCCGCCCAGGCCGAATACGATCACCGTCGCGCCCGGCTCCACCTTCGCGGTGTTCACCACCGCGCCAACGCCGGTAGTGACGCCGCAACCGATGTAGCAGCTGGTGTCGAACGGCGCGTCGGGACGGATCTTGGCGACCGCAATTTCCGGCAGGACGGTGAAGTTCGAGAAGGTCGAGCACCCCATGTAATGGAAGATCTGCTGGCCCTTGTAGCTGAAGCGGCTGGTACCGTCGGGCATCAGCCCCTTGCCCTGCGTTGCGCGGATCGCGGTGCACAGGTTGGTCTTCTGGCTGAGGCACGACTTACACTGGCGGCATTCCGGCGTGTACAGCGGGATGACGTGATCGTCGGGCGCGACGCTGGTGACGCCGGGGCCGACCTCGCGCACGATGCCGCAGCCCTCGTGGCCGAGGATCGAGGGGAAGATGCCCTCACTGTCCAGGCCGTCCAGTGTATAGGCGTCGGTATGGCAGATGCCGGTCGCCATGATCTCGACCAGGACTTCGCCGGCCTTGGGCCCTTCGAGATCGAGCTCGACGATCTCCAGCGGTTTCTTCGCCTCGAACGCGACGGCGGCACGGGTCTTCATGGAGCGCTCCTTTGCTGATGCGCCGCCCTTTAGAGAAAAGCCCTAGCCCCCGTCACCCCGCGACAGCCGCAATCCAATGTACGATCAGGCGAGCGCCGCGCGAAGGACGGCGCGGGTGCCGCGATGGGCGACGTCATATTCCACCGTCGTCTGCAGGCTCTGCGCCATCGCGCGGATCAGCTTGGTGCCAACGCCCGTGCCGCCCGGCGAAATCCCGCCCGACATGCCGACGCCGTCATCCTCCACCGCCAGCAGAAATACGTCGTCGCCGTCACGATGGAGCGCCACGCGCACCTCGCCGCTGCCGCTGGGATAGGCATATTTGCAGGCGTTGCTGACCAATTCGGTCACGATCACACCGAGCGATACCGCGCGATCGGTGGGCAGCTGGATCGGATCAGCGACGAGGCGCAGCGCGCGCGGCTGTTCCGCGGTTGACCAGGTCTGGCCCAGTTCGTCGACCAGCGCGCCGAGATATTCGCGCATGTCGACATGCTCGACATCGCCGCCGGTATAGAGGCGTCGGTGGACCTGGGCGATCGCGCTGATTCGCCGCTGCGTGTCTTCGAGGGCCGCGCGGGCGGCCGGATCGGAGAGCGCGCCGGCCTGCAACCGGACCATGGCGGAGACCAGCTGGAGAGAATTGGCCACGCGGTGATTGACCTCGGCCAGCAACGCCTCGAGCCGGCGATTGGACAGGCGCAGCTCTTCTTCGGCCGCCGCCTTCTGCCGTTCGAGCTGCGCGCGGGCGACCACCGCCTTGAACGAAGCGTCCAACAAATCGAAGAAATCGTCGCCGACGGACTTCACGACATATTCTGACGCGCCGGCGCGCAGCGCGGCGACGGCAACGCGCTGTTCCTCCGAGCCCGTCACATAGACGACGCTGGGCGGATCGGGCAGCTCGCGCAGACGAGCGAGCGTTTCCAGCCCGTCGATGCCGGGCATGTAGTGATCGACGGCGACGAGATTGAACTTCTGCTCGGCCGCCAGGCGGACGCCGAGCTCGCCGCCATCGGCGGTCGTCACGTCCCATCCACGACGCGCCAGGGCACGCGACGCCAGCCGCCGAATGCCCTCGTCATCGTCGATGTAGAGAATCCGGTTCATCAGTCGGCGACGTCGGGAACCTGGATCACCGACAGGAACAGGCCGAGCTGACGGATCGCCTGGGCGAAGCTCTCATAGTTCACCGGCTTAGTGATATAGACGTTGGCGCCCAGATCGTAGCAGCGCTGGATCTCGCGGCTGTCGTCCGTGGTGGTCAGCACCACCACCGGCGTGCGCTTCACCGGGCCGTCGGAGCCCTTGATCTTCGCCAGGATGTCCGTCCCGCTCATGTCGGGCAGGTTGAGATCGAGCAGCACCAGCGCCGGGCCGTTCAGCATCGGCCCCTCGGGCGAGTTGAACAAATAGTCGAGCGCCGACGTGCCATCGAGGAAATGCTTGATGTCATTGAGGATGCCGGCACGACGGATGTTCTTTTCGATCAGCCGGGCGTGACCCTCATCGTCCTCGATCATCACGATGCTGACGGATTGATGTGCGTTCATGGTTTTTCCTGCAGGGTCAGCGTCTTTGGAAGCGATACGCGGAAGGTGGCCCCTTCGCCAAGCGCGGACCGCAAGGTGATCGTGCCGCCCAGGCGATAGGCCAGGGCGCGGACATGTGCCAGACCAATGCCCTCGCCGGGCTGATCCTGGGTGCCGGAGCGCCGGAAGAGATCGAACACCCGTTCATGGTCGCGCGGGTCGATGCCGCGGCCATTGTCCGCGACCTCAATCCAGATCCGGTCGCCAACCGTCCCGCCGCTGACGTCGACCTCAACGGGTCGATCGGGGCGGCGGTACTTCACGGCGTTTTCGATCAGGTTGGACAGGATCTGCTCCACCGCCACCCGGTCGCAGACGATGCTGGGCAAGGTGCCGCGGATCGTCAGCGTCGCACCGGTTTCATCCAGCTTGTGCGCCATCGAATCGCGGATGCTGTCCACCAGCCGCGTCAGATCGAGCGGCTCGGGCGCGAGAACGCGGCGCCCCTGACGAGACAGCGCCAGGATCGCATTGATCAGGCGATCCATCTTCTGCGTCGAGGTGCGGATGAAGTTGATCGACTCCGGCAGATCCTCGCGCGCGGCGAGCCTTGCGTCCTCGGTCAGAAGCTCGGGCGCTTCGGCCTCCACGCTGTCGACCAACGCGCCCAGCGCAGTGGTGGCCGCCTCCAGCTCCGAGGTGAAGCCCATGACGTTGACCAACGGCGAGCGCAGGTCGTGGCTGACGATATAGGCGAACCGCTGAATCTCGTCGTTCGCGCGCGAAAGGTCCGCCGTGCGATCGACCACGATCGCCTCCAGGCTTTCGTTCAGCTGCTGAAGCTGTTCGCGCGACTGCGTCAGATCACTGGTATAGCGGACGACGACCAGCAGCGAGGCGATCGCAACGGCCAGCAACAGCAACCCGGCGACGGTGAGCACCGAGTAGAACAGGTTGATGCCGCGTTCCTGCTGGCGATCACGCTCAATCAGCAGGACGCGTTCCTCCTTCGACATGGTGTCGAAGATGTCGCGTATTTCGCGCAGCCGTGCCGCGCTCATCTCCTCGCGGAATTCCGCGTTCGCCTGCGCGACCTCGCCATTGGCGACCAGATCGACCGAGCGCGCGCGCAGATCGAGCAGCTGCGACAACTCGCCTTCCAGGCGCGTGATGTTCGCCTGCTGCTTGGGATTGTCATAGGTCAGCTGGCGCAGCCGCTTCGCGGACCTCGGCAGCGCATTGGCAGCCTCGCGATAGGCCTGCAGGAAGCCGGGGGTCTCGGGCGCCAGGATATAGCCGCGACGGGTGGTTTCCCCCTGCTCGATCAGCCGCCGCATGTCTGCGATTGCCAGTTCCACCTCATAGGTGTGCGACACGGCCGCGCTGTGCCGGGAGAATTCGCGCGTCATCCAGGCGGCGGCAATGCCCGCGGCGATCAGCGCAACGAAGCCCACCGCCATGAAGGCGATGAGCACGCGTCCGATCCGCCCTTCGCCAACGGCGAAGCCTTGCCCCTTTTCCGCTACCATCGCTGATGCGTCTAGGGACGTGCCGCCAGGAACACCAGAGCCGCTGCCCTATGATGGATCAAAGAAGGAGGTCCTGCGCGCTCATCCGACCGACCATCCCGCCGCCCCGGCGCCGCGCCAGTTCGGTTTCCGCGGTGAAGCGGACATCGGGATCGCGATCGGTGAGGAACTTCACGAGGCTTTCCTCCTCGATCTCGTTCCACGGCTTGCCGCGATCGGCACCGAAGCGAACGCGCGGCAGGAGCGCGGGGATGCTCGACCATTCGATCAGCTGGGCAACGCTCGCCTCGTTCAACTGATCGCGCAGATGATGGGCGGTGACATAGGCGTCGGGAAAGGCACGGTGCGCCGGCAGCCCGCGTTCATGCTCCAGCCCGTCGGGCTTGCGCCAATAGCGCAGCACCTGGTTGGAGAAACTGGGGCTGTCGGGCCACAGCCGCAGCGCGCATTTCCAGGTGCAGATCCATTGTGCGCCGTGAGTCATCGCCGGGGTGCAGAATTGCTGTTCGAAATCCGCCCGGTGCGCCGCCAGCGCCACGCGCCGGGGATAGGGATCAAGCACCGCGCGCGCGACATCGTGCCACCAGGGCGCGTCGGCGACATCCTCGTCACGGATATGGTGGATCGCCTGGGTAATCGGCGGCATCGAGCGACCCGGATTGACCAGCCGGCTGCCGCCCTCCCGGTACAATTCCCAGCGACCGTCGGCGCCCAGCGCGACATCCTGCCAGCCGATCTCGCACACGCCATGGGTGGGCGGGGCGTTACCGGTGGTCTCCAGGTCGATGACGCGAATGATGCTGGGTTGCTGACGCATGGACCCCATGTGGAGATTGCGAGGGTTCCTGTCATCACCTGCGTGTCAGCCGCGCCGACGCCGGGCCGGGCGGCGCGCCCTGCGGCGTCACGCTGTGAGGCGGTGCGGGGCTGAACTCAGGCGCGCGACACGCCGCTTTGCGCCAGTTGCGCGTCGATCGCCGCGATCAGTCGGCCGAGCGCCTCCTCGTCGCGTGCCTCGGCCCGCGCGGTCAGCATCGCCTGGGTGTTGGAGGCACGCAGCAGCCACCATCCGTCCGGCGTCGTCACGCGTGCGCCATCGGTGCGGTCGACCTGCGCGCCTGCGGCGGCGAGCCGGGCAAGTACCTCCTCGACGACCGCCTCGCGGCGATCCTCCGCCACCGGGAAGCGCAGTTCCGGGGTGGAGACAAGATCGGGCAAGGCATCGCGCATCGCACTGAGCGACACGCCGCTTTCGGCGACGGCGCCGATCAGCGCGACTGCCGCGTAGAGCGCATCGTCATGCCCGCCCAGTTCGGCGAAGAAGATATGCCCGCTCATCTCCCCGGCGAGCGGGGCGCCGACCTCATGCATCATGGTCTTGATGTTGCTGTGGCCGCTTTTCCACATCACCGGCCGGCCACCGAGTTCGGCAATCCGGTCGAACACCGTCGCACTGGCCTTTACATCGGCGACGATCGGCGCGCCGGGCGCGGTGCGCAGTACCGATTCCGCCAGGATCGACAGCAATTGGTCGCCCGCGATCACCCGCCCGTGCCCGTCCACCACGCCGATGCGATCACCGTCGCCATCAAAGGCGAGGCCGACGTCGAGGCCCTTATCCGCCACCAGCGCGCGCAGGGCGGCGAGGTTTTCCTCCTCCGTCGGGTCGGGATGATGATGGGGGAAGCGGCCATCGACGGCGGTGAACAGCAGATGATGCTCGCCCGGCAGTGCCGCCGTCAGCCGCTCGATCGCCGGCCCGGCCGCGCCATTGCCCGCGTCCCAGCCGATGCGGAACGACGGCAGGTCGCGGCCGCGGGCCAGCAGGATCGCGACATAATCGTCCAGCACGTCGGCCTCATCGACCGTGCCGCTGCCGCTCGCCAAGTCACCCTCCGCCGACAGAAGCGCCAGCGCCTCGATATCGCGGCCGAAAAAGGGGCGATGGCCGAGGACCATCTTGAAACCATTGTCGTCGCCGGGATTGTGGCTGCCCGTCACCTGAATGCCGCCGTCGACCGCGGCGTGGCGCTCTGCATGATAGAGCATCGGTGACGGGCCGATGCCGATGCGCAGCACATGGATGCCGCTTTGCGTCAGGCCACGGACCAGGGCCTCCTCGAGCATGGGGGAGGACAATCGGCCGTCGCGCCCGACCGCGATGCGGGTGCCGCCGCGCTGGGCGACGATCGTTCCGAACGCCCGGCCGATCGCGGCTGCATCGTCGGCGCCGAGATTGCGGCCGACCGTGCCCCGGATGTCATATTCCCGCAGGATGGAGGGGCACAGGCGATGGTTCATCGCGCCAGCCTAGAGAGGGGCGACCCGGACCGCCATGGCCCGTCGCCACGGACGGTCCCGAGATTGGGCACGTTCCGGCGCGCCGGCGTCAAGGCGCGCCACATGGGGGCCGGGCGGGCGGGCATTTCGCTATGCCGCCCGGCGGGGGTGTCCGGCGCGACCTGCACGCCGGCCCTTCCCTTATCGGCCGGTCTGCTTCTGCGCAGCCGGATCGACCGACGGCGCGCCGCTTGCCGGCGTCGCGGCATTGGCGATGTCACCGGTTTCGCCGCGCACGTCGGTGGCGACCGCGTCGACCGCATTGGCCGCTTCCGGCGCAGCGCCGCCAGCGCCCTCGACCGCATTGCCGCCGTCGGTGGCCGGTGCCTCGCCCGCCGCCGGTGCTGCCGGCAGCGGCAGGTTCGAGCCCTGCTGGTTCATGTACAGGATCAGATTGGCGCGATCCTGCGGGTTCGACAGGCCGGCAAAGGTCATCTTGGTGCCCGGCGCGAACTTACGCGGGCTGGTGAGCCACGCGTTCATCTTGTCGAAGTCCCAGTTGCCGCCGACCTTCTTCAGCGCATCGGTGAAGGCAAAGCCGCCGCGGCCATGCGCGACCGGATCGCCCATGATGGCGTACAGGTTCGGCCCGATGCCGTTGGCGCCACCCTGGTTGATGGTGTGGCAGGCAGCGCACTTCTTGAAAACGTCGGCGCCCTTGGCGGCATCCGCGCTCGCCAGCAGGGTCGCGATCGGAACCTCGGCCGCGCCGCCGCCGCCAGCCTCCTCGGCTGCTTCGATCGGGTAGCCCTGCTTCTCCACTTCGCCCGAATGGAAGATCATGCCACCGGCGATCGACAGCCCCAGCGCGGCGCCACAGGCAGCAAGAACCCAGCCTGCAATCGTGTTGGTGCGATCATCCATTGTCTAAGGTCACCCCTCCAAAGTCGTGCGTCCATAGAAAAGCCCTTGGCGAACGGCAAGCGCTTGAGACGAACAAGATCGTCGCTTAGCGGTCAGAACGATGGAAAACTTCGCAGCGCCAGCCCGTCCGATCGTCGCCAGCATGATCGCGGCCGCCGAAAACGCGCCCGAACGAACGGTGGCTTTTCAGGGAGCTCCGGGCGCAAACAGCCATGTCGCGGTGCGCGAAGCCTTTCCCGACGCGCTGCCGCTGCCGTGCTTTTCGTTCGAGGATGCGATCGACGCGGTGAAGCGCGGGATCGCCGATCGCGCGATGATCCCGATCGAGAATTCGCTGCACGGGCGCGTCGCGGACATCCACTTCCTGCTGCCCGAATCCGGGCTGGTCATCACGGGCGAGCATTTCCTGCCGATTCGCCACGCGCTGATGGGGGTGGGCGAGCGGGCCGATGTGCGCGAGGCGATGAGCCATCCGCAGGCGCTGGGGCAATGCCGCCACTGGCTGAAGGCGCATGATATCCGCCCCGTGGCCTATCCGGATACGGCGGGCGCCGCCGCCGAGGTGGCGGAGCGCAACGTGCCGTCGATCGCCGCGCTCGCCCCGCCCGCGGCCGCCGACATCTACGGGCTGAACCTCCTCGCCACCGACATTGCCGACGCGGATCACAACATGACCCGTTTCGTGGTGCTGGCGCGTGGCGGCAAGCCGCCGGTCGGCGACGGGCCGTGGATGACGACGTTCATCTTCGAGGTGAAGAACGTGCCTGCCGCGCTCTACAAGGCGCTGGGCGGCTTTGCCACCAACGGCGTCAACATGACCAAGCTGGAAAGCTACCAGCGCGGCGGGACCTTTGCCGCGTCGGATTTCTACGCCGATGTGGAAGGGAAGCCCGGTGACCTGAACTTCGACCGCGCGATGGAGGAACTGGGCTTCCACACCAAATGGGTGCGCGTGCTGGGCACCTATCGGCAGGCGCGCAAGCGCGGCTGAGCCGGGCGGCTTGCGTCCTGCCGCGCCTGTCGTATCACAAGCAACGACATGGCGTGGGGGTTGATGATGCGGACGATATTGCTTGCTGGCGTAGCCTTCACTGTGGCGGCCAGCGCCGCTGCGCAGATGCCGGCCCCGCCGCGGCCGGCGAAGAAGCCGCATCAGGTCACCTCGCCCAATGGCACGCGGACCGACGAATATTACTGGCTGCGCGACGACACCCGGAAGAACCCGGAAATGCTCGCCTATCTGAACGCGGAAAACGGCTACACCGATGCCGCGCTCGCCTCGCTGAAGCCGCTGCAGGACCGGTTGTACCAGGAGACGGTCAGCCACATCAAACAGGACGACAGCAGCGTCCCCTACCGCAAGAACGGCTATTGGTATCAGACGCGGTTCGAGACCGGTGCCAATTACCCGATCATCGAGCGCCGCAAGGGCGAGAAGACGGCGCCGGCCGAGATCCTGTTCGACCAGCCGGCGATGGCGAAGGACCGCAGCTTCTTCGCGCTGAGCGACTGGCAGGTCAGCCCGGACAATCGCCTGGTCGCCTATGCCGAAGATACCGTCGGCCGCCGTCAGTACACGCTGAAGGTGAAGGACCTCGCCACCGGGCAATTGCTCAGCGACACGATCACCAACGCGGAGCCCAACATCGTCTGGGCCGGTGACAATCGCACGATCCTGTATGTCGCCAAGGATCCGACCACGCTGCGCGGCTACAAGGTGATGGCGCACGTCCTGGGCACGCCGGTGGCGCAGGACAGGCTGCTCTACGAGGAGAAGGACGACACGTTCCAGATGGGCATCGGCCGCACCACGGACGATCGCTTCATCTGCGTCTTCGTCCAGTCGACCGTCAGCAACGAGCAGCGTTGCGCGGCCGCTGCGACCGCGCCGGCCAGTTTCCAGACGATCGCGCCGCGCAAGCGCGATCTGCGCTATTCGGCCGATCACATGGACGGCCGCTGGATCATCCGCACCAACCTCAATCACAAAAATTATACGCTGATGACGGTGGCGGACGATGCGGTCGCCGGTGGGCCGGCTGCGTGGAAGGCGCTGACGCCGGCCAGCGACACCGTCTTCATCGAGGATTTCAAGCCGTTCGCCGGCTTCATCGCGATCGACCAGCGCGAGGGCGGCAACCGAATGATCCGCCTGCTCGATGCCGCGGGCACCTCGATCCCGGTCAAGGCGGACGAACCCGCCTATCGCATGACGCTGGACGTCAATGAGGAGCCGGACACGCCGTGGGTGCGCTACACCTACGGATCGCTCGTCACACCGACGACCACCTATGAGGTGAATGCGAAGACGGGCGAGCGCCGCGTGCTGAAGGTAGCGCCCGTTCCCGGCTATGATCCGGCCAATTATGTCACCGAGCGGGTCTGGGCGACGGCGCGGGACGGCACCAAGATCCCGGTCAGCCTGGTGTACAAGAAGGGCGTGAAGCGCGACGGCACCGCCCCGCTCTTCCAATATGCCTATGGCAGCTACGGATCCTCGACCGATCCGTCGGTCGATCCGGGCCGCATCGGCCTGCTCGATCGCGGTGTCGTCTATGCCATCGCGCACATCCGCGGCGGGCAGGAAATGGGCCGCCAATGGTATGACGACGGCCATCTGCTGAAGAAAAAGAACAGCTTCACCGACTTCATCGACGTGACGCGCCATCTCGTCGCGCAGAAATATGCCGCCAAGGACCGTGTCGCGGCGATGGGTGGTTCGGCCGGCGGCCTGCTGATGGGCGCGGTCGCGAACATGGCGCCCGAGGATTACAAGGTGATCGTCGCTCAGGTGCCGTTCGTCGACGTGGTCACGACGATGCTCGACGCCTCGATCCCGCTCACCACCTTCGAATATGACGAATGGGGCAATCCGGCGCAGAAGCAATATTACGATTATATGCTGAGCTATTCGCCCTATGATCAGGTGGCGGCGAAGAATTACCCGTCGATGTACGTCGGCACCGGGCTGTGGGACAGCCAGGTGCAATATTACGAGCCGGCCAAATGGGTCGCCCGCCTGCGCGAGAAGAAGACCGACAGCAATCCGTTGCTGTTCCGCGTCAACATGGAGGCGGGCCACGGCGGCAAGTCGGGCCGCTTCGAACGCTATCGCCAGAACGCCGAATGGGGCGCGTTCGTGCTGCAGCAGCTGGGCGCCGCGGAATAACGACGCCGTCTCCGCCATCACCCCGGGCCAGCCCCGGGGTGATGGCCGGGCATCATCCCTCCGCTGCCCAGCGGGTCAGCAGCGTATGGGCAATGGCGTAGTTCGGCGGCGCCACGAACGGCCCGTCGCCGGCGAGCGCGGCGCGCACCTCGTCACGGGTGAACCATCCCGCCGTTTCCAGCTCATTGTCGTCCAGCGTGATCGCGTCATCGTCGGCGATCCCGATGCAGGCGATCATCAGCTGTGAGGGGAAGGGCCAGGGCTGGCTGGCGACATAGCGCACGCCGGAGACGCTGACGCCTGCCTCTTCCTGGATCTCGCGCGCCACCGCTTCCTCGATCGATTCGCCCGGTTCCAGGAAGCCCGCCAGCGCCGAGTAACGCCCCGCCGGCCAGCTCGGCTGGCGGCCCAGCAATGCGCGGCCGTCATGTTCGGCGATCATGATCACCACCGGGTCGACGCGCGGGAAATGCTCGGTCGCGCAATTGCCGCACTTGCGCCCCCAGCCGGCGCGGAAGGATTCGGTCAGTGTGCCGCAGTTCGCGCAGAAGCGATGCCGCGCGTTCCAGTCGAGCACCGAACGCGCCATGGCATAGGTCGCCGCCTCACCCGCCTCCAGCTGGTCCAGCGCGCGGAACAGCGCGGGCGAGCGGAGCGGTGGCGCTGGCACCCCTTCGGGCGCGGCGGCGAAGCGCGGCCGTCCCTCGTCGAAGCCGAGAAGCACGATATGGGCGTCGTCGGGCGCCTCGGTCACCATCGTCCAGCCGAGGCGGCCATCCTCGGTGATCTCCGGGTCGTAACCATCGAGCTTCAGCAGCCGCGCGCGCCAGTCGCCCATCGCGGCGGCGAATGCCTCGGCGTCGTTGCGATGGTCGGCGACTCGGCTCAGCGTGCCGCCGGTAAAGCCCGGCATTGCCTGTGCCCCGCTCACTTCGCGCGCATCCGCATCGTGTCGCGGGCAAGCGCCGCAGGGATGCTCTGCCGCAGGCCCCATTTCTCGGCCGGAAAATATTGCACCATCACCGTGCCGCGCATCTTTCGCGCCGGATCGACCCAGGCGATCGTGCCCGCCGCGCCGCCCCAGCCGTAGGTGCCCTTCGACGGACCACCGTTGGGTGCGTCCTCCAGATAGACCGATCCGCCAGCGCCAAAGCCCATCTTGGCCGACATGGCGCCGCCGGTGCCGCCGCCGATGCCACCAAAGGCAACGCCCGCCGGCAACAGGTTGGACATCGCCAGCGCCGCCGTCTCCTGCTTCATCACCTGCTTGCCGTCCAGCGTGCCGCCGTTGCTGAGCATGTGGAGGAAGCGGTCATAATCGCGCGCGCTCGATACCAGGCCCGCGCCGCCATAGGGAAAGCTCGGCGGCTGGAGGTAGACCGAGGTCGCACCCGGATCGATCGGGGTGCGATTGTCGCCAACGAACACGTAATTGGTCGACAACCGCCCCATCTCGCTCGCCGGCACGCTCCAATAGGTGGAGGTCATGCCGAGCGGATCGAGCAGCCGCGTCTGGACGAAGCGGTCGAACGGCATGCCGCTCGCCTTCTCGATCACCGCGCCCATCACGTCGAGGCCGATCGAATAGACCCATTTGGTGCCCGGCTCCGCGATCAGTGGCACGCTGGCGACGCGGTTCGCGAACTCCGCCAGCGTGGCGGGTCGCGTGGTGCGTGCCTTCGCCTCCAGCTGCGTGTTCACCTGCGCCGGCAGGATGCCCAGCCGCTCATATTCCTTCAGCAGCGGGCCCTTGGCCGAGATATTGTAGCCGAGGCCCGCCGTGTGGGTGAGGAGGTTGCGGATCAGGATCGGGTTCTTTGCCGGCACGCTGTCCAGCGACGTGTCGGGGCTGGTCAGCACCCGCATGTTGGCAAAGCCGGGAATGTATTTGCTGACCGGATCGTCTAGGCTGATCTTGCCGTCCTCCACCAGCAGCGTCGCGGCGATGCCGGTGATCGGCTTCGTCATCGAATAGATGCGCCACAGGCTGTCCGGGCCGGCGGCGGGCCCATTGGCGCCGTCCGCGATCTTCCCGGCTGAGACGAACTGCGTGGGGAAATCACCAATGCCGAACGCGCCGACGATGCCGGGCATCTTGTTCGATTGGACCAGGCCATCGAACAGCGCCTGCGTTTCGGTCAGCAGCGGATTGCCGCGCTGTGCGCCGGTTGCGGGTGCGGGTTGCGGGCTGGGCTGCGGGGCAGGCTGGGCTTGCCGGGCGGAGCCGACTCCCGCCGCCAGCGCCACTGCCGCCACTGTTCCGACCAGCCACTTGCCCCTCATCATTCCCTCCCTATCGCCGCCGCCGCTTTGGCGAACACCGTCGGCAATCCAGCGCCGGCGAGTTCATCCACCGGCCACCATTCGCCATCGGCCGACGCTGAATGCGCGTCCAGCCGCGCGACGGCAAGCGCGAGTTCCAACGTGAAGTGGGTGAATCCATGGGCGACACTTTGGTTCAGCATCAGCCAGTCGGCCGCTACGGGCGCACCGCTGAGCCCGGGCTGGCTGTCCTCCCACGGCCCGGTCGGCAGCGCGCGCATGCCGCCGAGCAGGCCCTTGGCCGGGCGGCGGACCAGCAGTACCTCGCGTGCGCCGTCGGCCTGCTCGCGCTCCAGCCAGAAGATCGTGCCGAACCGCGCCGGTCGCGGCTTCTTCGCCGGCTTCACCGGGTACGCTTCTTCTTCGCCCGCGGCATGCGCGGCGCAATCCCTCGCCAGCGGGCAGAGCAGGCACTTCGGGCGCGTGGGGGTGCAGATTGCCGAGCCGAGGTCCATCATGGCCTGCGCGAAATCGCCCGCGCGCCTGTCAGGCGTCACCGTATCCGCCGCGGCGCGCACGGCGGGCTTCCCGGCTGCCCGGAACAGCCGCGCCACCACCCGTTCGACATTGGCGTCCACCACGACCGCGCGGCGGCCAAAGGCGATCGCCGCCACCGCCGCCGCGGTATAATCGCCCAGCCCCGGCAGCGCGCGCAGCGCCTCCTCGGTATCGGGCAGCGCGCCGCCATGATCGGTCGCGATCGCGCGGGCCGCACGTACCAGGTTGCGGGCGCGGGCATAATAGCCGAGCCCTGCCCAGGCGGCCATCACCTCCGCCTCGTCGGCCGCGGCCAAGCTCGCCGCGTCGGGCCAGCGCGCCACCCACGCCTCGAATCGCGGACGCACCGTCGCCACCGTCGTCTGCTGCAGCATCACTTCGGACAGCCACACGCGATAAGGGTCGGGCCGCTCGCCCGGCGCCGCGCGCCACGGCAGCGTGCGGCGATGACGATCGTACCAATCGAGCAACTTGTCGGCGATCGAGCGCTTGGCGTCCACGTACCGGCTATGGCATGGGACGCGGGATGAGCAAGCGGGTCCGCGCCTCCGAAGCCGAACCGGCACGATCCAACCGTTCGCGCCAGGTTTCCGAACTGCTGCCCGCCGTCGGCGGCGCGGCGTTCCGTCGCTTCGGCTTCGTCCAGTCGTCGATCGTCACGCGGTGGCCGGAAATCGTCGGCGAGAAGCTGGCCGCGGCAAGCGCCCCCGAATCGATCAAATTCCCCGTCGGCAAGAAGCAGGACGGCACACTGACGCTGGTGGCGCGCAGCGCCCATGCGGTGATGATCCAGCACGTGACCCCCGAGATCATGGAGCGGGTGAACCTATTCTTCGGCTATCCCGCCGTTGCCAAGGTCGCGATCCGCCAGGGCGACGTGGCCGCCCGGCCGAAGCCGCGCGCGGTGCCCGAACCGCGGCCGGTGCCGGCGGAACTGGGCAACAGCCTGAAGACGATCGAAGATCCTGAATTGAAGGCCGTACTGGAGGCGCTTGCCGCCGGGATCGGCGCCACCAGTGGATTGCCCAGCATCAGATGAAGAAGCTTGCCCTGCTCGCCGCCATCGCCGTCACGGCGCCCCTGTCTGCCGCTACGCAGCGCCCCTGGGCCGATGTCGCCACCCCTGCACCGCAGGGAAGCTATGTCATCGGCAATCCCGCCGCGAAGGTGAAGCTGGTCGAATATGTCAGCTACACCTGCCCGCATTGCGGCCATTTCACCCGCGATTCGGCCAAGGTGCTGAAGGGGCAGATGATCGCATCCGGCTCCACCAGCGTGGAGATCCGCAGTTCGGTGCATGATCGCTACGATCTGGTCGCCGCGACGCTGGCGCGCTGTTCCGGCCCCCGGCTGTTCCCCAAGATGCACGAGATGCTGTTCGACCGGCAGGAGGAATGGCTGAACAAGGCGGTCGCCTTCGATCCGGTCGGCGGGCAGAATCCGGCTGGCAACAACCAGGGCGAAAAGATGCGCACGCTGGCCAAGGGCGCCGGGCTGATCGACATCGCCAAGGTCGCCGGCATGACCGATCCTGCGATCAACGCCTGTTTCAGCAACGAGGCGAACGTCAATGCGACGCTGAAGGTGGCGCAGGCGATGCAGGGCAAGATCAAGGGCACGCCGACCTTTGAACTGAACGGCAAGCTGATCGAGAACGCCGATTGGGCGGCGCTCGAACCGATGCTGCGCAAAGCGGGCGCCAAGTAACGCCCGACACCCGAACTATCTGTTCAACGGAGTAAAAGCATGAACCTGCGTCTTGCCGCCGCCGCCCCGATCATGGGTGCCGCGCTGGCGCTGCTCGCTGCCTGTGGCGACGGCAACACCACCAACACCGCCGCGCCCAATTCGATCGCCGCCGCCCCGGCGCCGGCGGGGCAGGACTGGACCCAGACGGTGTCGAAGACGGCGGACGGCGGCTATGTGATGGGCAATCCCAACGCGCCGCTGAAGCTGGTCGAATATGGTTCGCGCACCTGCCCGACCTGCGGCAATTTCGGCCGGACCGCGACGCGGCCGCTGGAAGACAATTACATCAAGAGCGGCAAGGTTTCGTACGAGTTCCGCGACTTCCTGGTCCATGCGCCGGACCTTGGCGTCGCGCTGCTCGGCCAGTGCGCCGGCCCGGCACCGTTCTTCGGCATGCTGGAGCAGATGTTCGTCGACCAGGACCAGTTCCTGTCCAAGCTGGAAAGCGTGCCGCAGGACTTCCAGCAGCGCCTGCAGAGCATGACGCCGGCGCAGCAGGCAGCGGCCTGGGTCGAGCATCTCGGCTATCTCGATTTCGTGAAGCAGCGCGGGCTGACCGAGGCGCAGGCGCGCCAGTGTCTGGCCGACACGAAGGGGATCGAAGATCTGGCCAAGGTTTCCGAAGTCGCCATGCGTGACAAGCAGGTCACCGGCACGCCGACCTTCTTCCTGAACGGCGAGAAGATCGACGGCGCGTCCTGGCCGCAGGTCGAGCAGGCGCTGAAGGCCGCCGGCGCTTAACCCATCATTCGCTCCCGCTGCCGCCCGCGGGGCGGCGGCGGGATCAGATGCGCGCCCAGGCGTCGATCTCGTCCGCCCGGCGCTCCGTGACGATCAGGTCGCGTGCGCGGCCGTCCTCTACCGTCACCGACCCCGACCATTCGAAGGTCGCATTGCCGCTGAGCGTGACCATGCCGTCCGCCGAGGCGGAGGCGCGGACCAGCCCGCCGCGGTTGCGCACGGTGATCGGCTGGTCGAACGGCAGACGACCGGTGAGCCCCGCGACAAAGGTCGACGCGCCCATCGCGCTGCCGCAGGCGTTGGTGAGGCCGACGCCGCGTTCGAAGGTGCGGACGTAAACTTCTCGATCATTGCGCATGTGAACGAATGACACGTTCGCGCGGTTGGGGAGCCAGTCGGGCGCGGCCTCGCAGATCGCGCCGATACGGACCAGCTCCGCCTCGTCCACCTCGTCGACGAAGGCGATGAGGTGCGGATTGGGGATGGCGACCGCGGTGAACGCGAGCGTCGGGGACAGGCGCGCGATCGGGCGGTCGATGATCTGTTCCCCCTCGCCATGAAGCGGCCAATCCGCCACGGCGAGCGTCGCGGGGCCGGCGGTTTCGCGCACGGTATAGACGCCGGGCGCCAGATCGGCGTCGCGCGCGACCTCGGCCTCGCTGGTCTTCAGACGGACGGTCGCCGTATCCAGCCCAAGCGCTTCCAGCCCCGCACGCGCGACGCAGCGCAGGCCGTTGAGGCAGGTTTCGGGCTCCGACCCGTCAGCGTTGAAGATCCGCATGCCGAAGGCAGCCGCGCCGGCGCCGTCGGTCAGCAGGAGGATACCGTCGCCGCCGACCGGCCCCGCGCGATCGGCGAGCGCACGGGCGACATCCGCCCAGGCGGTGTCGGGGAGGTCCAGGCCACGCGCGTCGATCAACGCGAAATCGTTACCCGAGCCGTGGCATTTGATGATGTCGAAGCGCATGGCGGCGGCATATCGGCCGCCTGCTTCCGGTACGCAAGCAGCGGCGGGGGACACACCGCAGGTGCCGGGCGCTGCGACTATGGCAGCCGATAATGATCGGCGAGGCGATCGAGCGCCATGGTGAGCACCAGCCGGCCCGAGCGCGCCGGCCAGCCGAGCGCCTTTTCGGCGACCGGCAGCCCCTCGCCTGCGCACACCACCCGCCACAGCACGTCGGAGAGGCCGCGTCCGACGCCGGCCATCGCCGCATCGAACCGCCCGCGCGCGGCGAGATGCGCGCTGGTCGGATCGAGCCCCGTCCCTGCCCCGCCATCGACGCGCGCGGACCAGCGCATGGTGACCGATGGCGCGATCGCAGCCCGCTCATAATCAGTGCGCAACCGCTCCCCCGCCTCCACCTGCCGCGCATCGACGAGGCCGCGCGCGCTGAGCCAGGACAGCGGCGATTCGGCGACATTGACGGTGACGCTTCGCCCGCCGCGGCGCCGCGCCAACAGCCGCCCGTCCGGCGCGATCCCGCGCTCCTCCAGCATCCGCATCGGCAATGTTCTCCTTGTGTTCCGCACAAGCTCCTGCCACGGGGCGGCGCCTGTAGGACAGCGGAGACGATCGGCGCACGCGCTATACGCCGGGAACGGCGTCAGGCGTGGCGGCGCAGCCGCAGCCAGGAACCCAGCGCCCACCAGGCGAGCGCCCACAGCGCGCCCGCGCTCCATCCGGCCAGCACGTCGCTGGGCCAGTGCACCCCCAGATAGACGCGGCTGAACCCGATCAGGCCGATCAGCGCGAGTGCCGCACCGAAGATGTACCGGCGCGCGGCGGCGCGCGGCACGATCTGCATCACCATCAGGGCAATGGTGAAATAGATGATCGCACTGTTCCCGGCATGACCGCTGGGGAAACTGGCGGAGGCGACCTCCACCAGATGATCGACCAGCGCGGGGCGATCGCGCCCGACGAGTTGCTTCCCCAGCGAAATCGCGAGCGACCCCGATATGGTGCCCCCCAGGACCAGCGCGGCGGTGAGATAATGGCGGCAGGTGAGAAGAAAGCCGACTGTCAGGATGACGATCAGCGTCAGCACGGTGCCGCCGCCCAGCGCGGTGATGTCGATCATCGCCGATTGCAGCCATGACGGGCCGATCGGGGTGGAAAGATCGCCCGATGTGCGCAGCGCCAGCATGATCGCATGGTCGAAATCGAACTGCGTGCCGCGCGCGATCGTCCCGCCGAGCAGCGCGACGATCAGCACCGCCCCCGCCAGCGCCGCAAGCGCGATAAAGGCATAGGGTGGATGGGTGATCCCCTGCGGCGCGGTCTGATCCGGCGTGGCGGGCGTGTCGGCAAGATGCGCGAGCGGGGATTCGGGAGCCATGCCGGGGGGTGTAGCAGGGAAAGGCGGGTGCGCAGTCCCCTTGTTAGGGGGGCGGGCGGCGGCGGGTCGTTGAGCCTTGGGCGGCGTGTTGCTATATTGGTATAGCAGGAGGCTCAGATGCTGGCAGTACGATTGCCCGACGAAACTGAACGGCGGCTCGAAGCGCTGGCGCGGCGGACTGGCCGAACCAAGACCTTCTATGCGCGCGAGGCGATCGAGGCGCACCTGGATGACCTCGAGGATTTCTACCTCGCAGAGGAGCGGATGAAGGATTTCCGTTCTGCCGACGCGATTCCGCTCGCTGCGCTGAAGGCCGAGCTTGGCCTGGACGATTGAGTTCGTTCCGGCCGCGGCAAAGGAACTCAAGGCGCTCGACCGGCAGGCCGCCCGGCGGATTGTCAAAACGCTGGAAGAGCGGATCGCGGCCGCCGACGATCCCCGCACGATCGGCAGCGCATTGGTTGGGGAGCACGCGGGCTACTGGCGGTGGCGGGTCGGTGACTATCGCGTGATCGCGCAGATCGAGGATGAGCGGGTGACGATCCTCGTCGTGCGGGTGGCGCATCGCCGGGAGGTTTATCGGTGAGGCAAGTGACCCCGCCTGCGACGGTCGAGCCATTCTGCGAGATTTGATGTATCTGCTGAAACGGCGACGATCGGCGGGGGCTGGGACGCGTCAATGTGCTGATCAAGGAATGCCAGCGTGACGTGTTTCGCGGCACCGGGAAGCCCGAGCCGCTCGGCGGGAACCTGACCGGCTGGTGGTCCCGCCGGATCAATCGCGAACATCGGCTGGTGTACCGGGTGAGCGGCAGTGGCGACGCGCAGACGCTGGAGATCGCGCAGTGCCGGTATCATTATTGAGGATGGCGCGGGGCCGCGGCGCGGGCAGCGGCCCTTCTGCACCTCCGATCGGCAGACAGCTGGCGTCTTATTCGACGTAGATGCCGGCGACCTTCCAGGTCCCGCCTTCGCGATTGAGCGCAACCGTTTCGATGGCGCCTTTCCTGTTGGCGAAATCGGTGCGGAACTGGACGGTGCGATTGCCATTGGGCGGCGCGGGCGTGTCGATATCGCTGATCAAGGTGCGGGACACGACCTTGCCGAGCGGCAGGCGCACCTTCTGCGCGGCGGATTGCCAGTTTTCGAGTGTGTTGGCGGTGCGGAAGGACTGGGCGGTGGCGGCATAGCTGTCCCGCCAGTTGGCAGCGTCACCAAGCTCCAGCCATTCCCGTGCGGCCTTCGCGCCCTCGCTTTCGGTCAGGGGCACGGTGGCGGCTGACGGGGATTGGTCGGCGGGCTGGGTGATGGGACTGGTCAAGGCCAGCAGGGCAGCGGCGATGGTGATCATGGCAACTCCTCCGATCGCCCAGCCAGTCGCTCGCGACGATCGCGGCGTTGGTGGGGATAGAGGCTCATGGTGTTGATCGTGGCCGGGCTGCGCACCCCGTAATCCGGTGTCCCCGAGGATTTCGGGGGTCGTGCCTTCCGCCTCGCGGAGCAGCCGTGCGGCTTCCTTGCTGCTGGAGACGGCGAGCTTTCGGCGTGCGTCGCGCAACCGCTCGTTGATCGTATGGACCGACAGATCGAAGTGCCGCGCCATCGACTTGGCGTCGTGCCCGACGAGGAGCAGGCGAAGCGTCTCCTTCTCCTTTTCCGTCAGCGCCTCAACTCCGGGAGCCATCAAACCTCACGCTGTCCCACCTGATCCTGACACTGAGGCTAGCGGAGCGACCGGCAAGCGTGACCCCCAAAACGATTGTACCCGCGGCTGGTGGGCCGCGGGTACGGGAGAAACAATCGCGCGTGCGGCGTCAGTCGTGTTCGCGGTCACCGGCGCCCATGTAGAGCTCGCGGCCGGTTTCCTCGTAGACGCCGCTCATCTTGACCATGCCGGCTTCCGCCTCTTCGGTGGCGATGAAGCCTTCGCTGCCCTGGTTCTGCAGCCGGGCGAAATCGCGCACTTCCTGCGTGATCTTCATCGAGCAGAACTTGGGCCCGCACATCGAGCAGAAATGCGCGGTCTTGGCGCCTTCGGCCGGCAGCGTCTGATCGTGATACTTTTCCGCGGTGTCGGGATCGAGGCTCAAGTTGAACTGATCGCGCCAGCGGAATTCGAAGCGCGCGCGCGACAGGGCATCGTCGCGCATCTTGGCCGCGGGATGCCCCTTGGCGAGATCGGCGGCGTGGGCGGCGAGCTTGTAGGTGACGACGCCGACCTTCACGTCGTCGCGATCCGGCAGGCCGAGATGCTCCTTGGGCGTGACGTAGCAGAGCATCGCCGTGCCGTACCAACCGATCATCGCCGCGCCGATGCCGCTGGTGATATGGTCGTAGCCCGGCGCGATGTCGGTGGTGAGCGGCCCGAGCGTGTAGAAGGGTGCCTCACCGCACGCCTCCAGCTGCTTGTCCATATTCTCCTTGATCTTGTGCATCGGCACGTGGCCGGGCCCCTCGATCATCACCTGAACGTCCTGCGCCCAGGCGCGCTTGGTCAGTTCGCCCAGCGTGTAGAGTTCGGCGAACTGCGCCTCGTCATTGGCGTCGGCGATCGAGCCGGGGCGCAGGCCATCGCCCAGCGAATAGGCGATGTCATAGGCCTTCATGATCTCGGTGATCTCGTCGAAGCGCTCGTAGAGGAAGCTCTCCTTGTGGTGCGCGAGGCACCATTTCGCCATGATCGAGCCGCCGCGGCTGACGATGCCGGTGACGCGCTTGGCGGTGAGCGGCACGTAGGGCAGGCGGACGCCGGCGTGGATGGTGAAATAGTCGACCCCCTGCTCGGCCTGCTCGATCAGCGTGTCGCGGAAGATCTCCCATGTCAGATCCTCGGCGATGCCGCCGACCTTCTCCAGCGCCTGGTAGATCGGCACGGTGCCGATCGGCACGGGCGAGTTGCGGATGATCCATTCGCGCGTGTCGTGGATGTTGCGCCCAGTGCTGAGGTCCATCACCGTGTCCGCGCCCCAGCGGATCGCCCAGACGAGCTTGTCGACCTCGGTCGCCACGTTGCTGGCGACGGCGCTGTTGCCGATGTTGGCGTTGATCTTGACCAGGAAGTTGCGGCCGATCGCCATCGGCTCGGATTCGGGATGGTTGATGTTGTTGGGAATGATCGCGCGGCCGCGGGCGACCTCGTCACGGACGAACTCGGGCGTCACGTAATCGGGGATCGCGGCGCCGAAGCTCTCGCCGTCGCGGTGGTACTCACGCAGCATCTCGCGGCCGAGATTCTCGCGGGTGGCGACATATTCCATCTCGGGCGTGATGATGCCGCGGCGGGCGTAGTGCATCTGGCTGACGTTCTGGCCGGGCTTTGCGCGCAGCGGGCGCTTCACGACGTTGGGGAAGGGCTGGACCCCGCCCGAGCGGTCGGGCCCGAGCTGGCCGTTATCCTCCGGGCGGATCTCGCGCGCCTCATAGGCCTCGACGTCGCCGCGGGCCATGATCCACTCGCGGCGCAGCGGCGCGAGGCCGGCGTTGATGTCGATGCGGACGGTCGGGTCGGTGTAGGGGCCCGACGTGTCATAGACGTTGAGCGGGGGTTCCCCGCAGCCCGGCTCCAGATCGATCGCGCGCATCGCGACCTGCACCTTCGGGTTTCCGGGGACCGCAACGTGGATCTTGCGGCTGCCGCGGATCGGGCCGGTGGTGACGCCGATGGCGCCGCGTGCTGCTTCGATGGGGGAATCTACGTTGGCCATGTCTCACTCTCCAATAGCCGAAGAGCGAAAGACGGATTGCCGGTGGTGGCGCGCCGCTCCCTCCCTCCGCCGGTGTCAACCGGATCAGGTTCAGCGGGTCGGGGGCTCGTGCCCCCCTCTCAACCGCCGTCAGCGGTCCCCCGGGGATATGGCCGTTCTACGCGCCTGCGCCGGCGCGGTAAAGCCGGGCGCGATCGGTGCCGCGCCCGGGAGCAGGTCAATTGGCCGCGCTGGTCTTCACGTCGCCGTTCAGCCCGGCGGGGAAGAAGCCGCCCGACGAGACCGCGGCCTTGTTGAGGTAGAGCACGTTCAGCACCTGCGGCGCCGAGCGGCTGAAGGTGATGCCGTTGCCGTCCGCCGGCGTGATGTTCGCCGCGCCGTTCGCGCCGACCACGCCCTGGTCGAGATCGGCCCCGCCATCGAGCGAGTCGCGATAGTTGCTGAGCGTCACGGTCTGCGCGCGGATCGCGGGCCGTTCGTAGATCGCGGTGCGGATGAAGCCGGCGTGATAGGCCTGCGCACCGGCGATTCCCGTGAACGCCTCACGCGTGGCGTTGAGGTTGGCGAGCGCGACCAGCCCCTTGTAGGCGGTGACGATCACGTCCTGCAGGAAGAAGGCGCCGAGGAGGAAATTGTCCTCATTGGCATAAGGGTTGAACAGCTCCCCTGCGCCGACCGTGGTGGCATTGCGCGCCGCGGTGGTGAAGGCGCCGTCGGCAGCGCCGGAAATGTTGATCGCCGGCTGAGCAACCCCCTCCGCCGCGATCAGGGTGCGCAGCGCCACGACGCGGGCGCGGGCATCCTGGGCGATCTCGCGCGCGCAGGCGGCGATCACGGCATCGGTGAAGGGCACGGTCGACCCGCCGGTGACGGCGCCCGGCGTGCCGGTGCCGGTCAGCAGCGCCGCATCAAGGCCCGCCCCGGTGGTCGCATAGGAGAAATATTGCGCCTGGAGATATTCGAGCTGCAGCGCGAAGTTTAGCGCGGCGCGATCGGCGTTGCTGGTCGACGTCGGGGTCGGCGTCGGGCTGGGCGACGGATTGGGCGCGGGGCCGTTGTCGTCGTCGTCATCGCCGCCGCAGGCCGACAGCAGCGCAAGCCCGCCTGCGGCGATCGACGCGCCCCCGGCAAGCTGGAGGAAACGGCGGCGTTCGGCGCGGCGCGCGGCGGCAGCGTCGAACAGCGGGGGAATGGTGTCCTGATCGGTCATGGCGATGGGATCCTGGAATCGAATACAGACGGGCGCGGCGCGCGCGGCCTCAGCCAGCGGTCGGCGAGGCCGAGGCCGAGGGCGTCGGGGTCGGAGTCGGGGTCGGCGCGGCCGTCGTCTTGATCGTGCCGTTCAGCCCGGCCGGGAAGAACCCGCCGGTGGAGATCGACGTGGCGGCGTTGAGATACAGGATGTTGAGCACCTGCGACGGGGTGCGCACAAACACCTGCCCCTTGCCGTTGAGCGGCGCCACATTGGCAACCGTCGCGCCGGAGGCGTTGGTGGTCGGACGGACTCCCTGGTCGAAATCGCTGGTCGTGCCGTCCAGCGTGTCGCGATAATTGGAGATCGCCTCCGTCGCGTCGATCAGCGACGGCAGCGTCAGCCCGCGACGATAAAGGGCGAGGCGCACGGTGGCGGCATGTTCCGCCTCCACCTGCAGGATGCCGGCCACTGCCTCCGCCGTGGTCGGGGTGCCGAGGAAGCCGAGCACGCCGGCATAAGCGGTGACGCTGACGTCCTTCAGCATGTAGAGGCCGAGCAGGAAATCATTGTCGGTGCCATAGGGATCGAAGCCTGCCCCGGCGCCGACGAGGCCGGCCGCGCGCGCGAGCGTGCTGAACGCGCTGGTCGCCCCGGTGCCAAGGTCGATCGCCGGCTGCGCGACGGCATAGACCGTGCTGGCCTGCGCGCGCAGGAATTTCACATGCGCCAGCGCATCGGCGGCCATTTCCTGCGCGATGGAGCCGAGCGCGGGATCGGCAAAGGTCTTCTGCCGGCCGCCGTTCGCGGCGCCCGCCGTGCCGGTGCCCGAGGTATCGGCCGCCACCAGCGTCTTGCCGGTGGTGGCGACGGAGAGGAAATTGGCCTGCAGATATTCGAGGTTCAGCGCAAAGTTGACCGGATCGACCTCTCCCAGCGACTGGGCGCTCGCCTTAGTGCCGAGCGCCAGCGCGCCCGCCCCGACCGCGGCGGCGCCGGCCACGGCAGTGAAGAAACCGCGGCGGTGCACCCCCGCAGCGCCGGACGCCTGCGGCGCCTCAATCAACGGATCGGTCTGCGACATCGCGGCTTCCTTCTTCCTGTGCGCGCGCACCGGCAGGCGCGTTACCGCCGGTGCGTAACTTCGTTCGCTGTCGGGTTCCTGAACGGATCGACAGCTTATCCTGTATCGCTAGCGGGAAACGCGGCGGAGGGGAATGACTTACGCATCGACCGGGCGCGTCCGCGCGCCCGCTACGGCTGGCCAGATGGCGCGATCAGGCGTCGGCCCAGCGGCGCAGCAGGTTGTGATAGACGCCGGTCAGCTGAATCACTGCCGGATCGCCCTGCCCCCGGTCGGCGCCGATCGTCTGCACCGCGCGGTCGAGATCGAACAGGATCCGCCGGTCGCCATCGTCGCGCACCATGGATTGCAGCCAGAAGAAGGACGCGACCCGCGTGCCGCGCGTGACCGGCGTCACGTGATGGAGGCTGGACGAGGGATAGACCACCGCATGGCCGGCGGGCAGCTTCACCCGCTGCACCCCGAACAGATCCTCGATCACCAGCTCGCCGCCGTCATAGTCGGCCGGATCCGCCAGGAAGAGGGTGCAGGAAATGTCGGCGCGGATGCGGAAATCGGTGCCGCGCTGGATACGGATCGCATTGTCGACATGCGTGCCGAACGTCTGGCCAATGCCGTAGCGGTTGAACAGCGGCGGAAATACCTTCAGCGGCAGCGTCGCCGCGAAGAACAAGGGCGAGCGGCCGAGCGCGTCGAGCACCATCTGCCCCGCCTCGCGCGCCGCCGCGCTGTCCTCGGGCAATTGCTCGTTGCGCTTGGCCAGCGCCGACTGATGGCCTGACGTCACATTGCCATCGACCCATTGCGCGGCGTCGATGATGCCGCGCAGCCGCGCGACCGCGGCGGCATCGAGCAGGTCGGGGATCGCGATCAGCATGGCGTGGCGTTCATCCTTGGCGGTCGGCGGGCGGAGGAAGGACGCGCCCTCCCCCCGCCCGCGCGATCAATAGCGGTAGGCGACGGTCAGCACCGCCGAGCGCGCGTCGCCCGGCGTCGCCCAGCCATTGTTGCGGATCCGCGTGAAATACAGTTCGTCACCAATGTTCTTCACGTTCAGCTGCGCGGTCAGCCTGGGCGAGATGTCATAGGCCAGATAGCCGTTGTGCACCCAATAATCGTCCGAGCGATAGATCGTCGGCGCGGTCGCGGTCGGCAGGTTGAACGCGAACGTCCCCTGATAGGTGACGCCATAGCCGATCGTCAGCCCGAACGGCAGGCGATAGGTGGTGAACAGGCTGCCCGAATGATCGGGCGTGTTCTGCAGCGGCGCACCGCGCGCAGGGTCGCGATTGGCGGGCGTGTTGCCGCATGCCGCGCCGGGATTGGCGAGGCAGTAATCGGACACCGACTGGAGCAGCTTGGGCTTCAGATAGGTGTAATTGGCGGTGATATCCCAGGCGGGCGCGATCTTGCCGGTCGCACCCAGCGCGATACCGTCGACGCGTGAACGGCCATCCAGCGCCTGATCGGGTACGGTCGGATCGTTGGAGGCGACACGATATTTGTCGCGTTCGTTGCGGAACGCCGCCGCGGTCAGCAGCAGCCGGCCGCCGAACAGCTCCGCCTTGGCGCCGATCTCGTAATTCTTGGCGGTTTCGGGATCGACGTTGCAGGTCGCGATGGTGCAGGCGCCGTTCACGGCGTTCTGCGACGGCGTCATCGCATTGCCATAAGCGGCGTAAAGGCTGACCGCCTCGACCGGCTTGTACACCAGCCCGACGCGATAGGAGAACAAGGTCGCATTGTTGGTGAGGCGCGGGCCGGGGATGATCGGCCCTTGCGGTGTCGTCGCCGTTGCGCCGGTGTTCGCGGCCAGCGCGTCGGTCCGGTAATTGCCGCGATTGTCCTCCAGCCGCAGCCCGCCGTTCAGCTCGACCTTGCCGAGCTTCATCGTGTCGAAGAGGTAGACCGCCCAGTTGCTGAGCTCACCCCGCTGGCGGCCCGATTCCAGCCGATTGATCGGACCGGTATAGACGTTGCTGCCGTATACGCGGCCGGCGGGACCGGGCACCACGACATTGGGATTGGTGTAGTTGATCAGCGGGAAGGAGGCATAGGCCGCGGTGCCGTTCGGATTGCGGTACACGTTGCCGGTCGACAGCGTGAACTCCTCCCAGCTGTACGATCCGCCGAGCACCAGCGTATGTTCGATCGCGCCGGTGCTGACCGTCGCGCGCAGATCGAGCTGGTCATACATCAACAGGTTGGTGACATCGCGGTAATTGCCGCGCGGGCCGCCGATCAGATAATAGCCGACGGGTGTCGTCGTCGGGCAGGCCGCGCCGGTCGGCTGAACGTTGCCCGGCAGGCAATAGGTGCCCTGCGGCGGGCCGACGATCGAGAGCTGCTGCACATTCTGCCAGCGCGCGAGATTGCGCAGCGAGACCCGGTCGCTGAACTCATGTTCGAAGATCAGCGTCGCACGGTCGATCGTGATGTCCTGCGTATCGACGTTGCGATAGCCGAAATAGTCGCTGCGATCGACGCCGGGCAAAGGCCCGTTGTTGAAGGCGTTCTTGTAATAAGGGACGCCATATTGCGGGATATTGTCGTCTTCCTCGTGGAAGTAATGCACCGTCAGCCGCGTCGGTCCGCCCAGGCCGAGCGTGGCGGACGGCGCGATGCCCCAGCGCTTGTTATATTCGACATCGCGGCCCGGCACGTCATTGCGATGTGCCATGGCGTTCAACCGCAACGCCAGCGTGTCGGTGGCGCGCACGTTCGCGTCGATCGTGGTGCGGTAATAATCGTCGGTGCCGATCCCTCCATCGACGCGGGTCGCGGTCTCCGCCTGCGGCAGCTTCGTGACGAGGTTGATCGAGCCGCCGACCGAACCGGCGCCCGAATAGACGGAATTGGCGCCGTTCACGACCTCCACCTGTTCGATCACGAACGGGTCGCCGCGGGTATATTGCCCGCTGTCGCGCACGTTATCGACGGTGATGTCGCTCGACGCCGAATAGCCGCGCAGCGTGATCTGGTCGGACGGCGCCACGCCGCCTTCCGCCGCGCCAAAGGTGATCCCCGGCACGGTCGACAGCACGTCGCGCAGCGTGAGCAGGTTCTGCTCCTCGATCGTCTTGTTGGTGAGGATGGTGACCGTCTGCGGCGTGTCGCGCACGGGGCGCGTCGCCTTGGCGCTGGCCTGTTCGGAGGTCACCTGCTGCCCGGTGACGATGATGTCGTCGCGGCGGCGATCCTCGGTCGTCACCTGCTGCGGCGCGGGCGTGCTTGCGGCCGGTGCCGCCGTGCCCGCTGCCGCCTGCGCCGGCGCGCTGGCAATGAAGCCGACCGCTGCCAGTGCGAGGAATGACGGCGCCCCCGCCGATCCCACCCGATCCGTCATCTCTCATGCCCCCTGAATGTATCAAATTGTGTCCGGGCAGCTATTGAGAGTCGTTCGCACTGTCAACGATAATGCGAGTGATTATTACTTATTATCCGCTTCTGACAGGATCCAGCTCCGCAGCGCGCTCGCCAGGTTGGGGGGGTCGTCGGCCGCGATGCGCAACGCATCGACCTGCGCCACGAGTGCCGACAAGGGCAACGCGCGGCGGACGGCGGCGCGCTCCAGCGCCTGCCAGAACATCGGTTCGAGGCTAATCGACGTGGCGTGGCCGGCGATGGTGATCGATCGCTTGACCGGGCCCGCGAAGCCCCCTGCCGGCGCGTTGATATTGGTCATGGCTGGATTGCATCGTGCGCGGGCAGGTGCTCGGGGCGGAGGGGCATCGCACGACCGTACAGCGAGGCGGCGGCGCAGCCTAGCCGCGCCGCCGCCGGGAACGCCGCGCTATTCGAGGTCCGCTTCGCTGACGACGATCGGGTTGGCGTCGGAATTGCGCGACAGCGCCGACAGCGCAGCGTCGCTCACCTGGTCGATGAAGCGATTGAGCATTTCCACCCCGTCGCCATCGGGCCGGTCGCCGCTCAGCGCCTCGAGCAGGTCATATTGCACGGCGAACTCGTAATCGTCGCCGTCGACCTCCGCGGTGAATTCCACCAGTTCGGCATCGATGTTGTCGAGAATGCTGTTGTTGGCGATTTCAATCTGGCCTTGCGCCATCCTAGTCCATCCTTCCGTGGGTCGATGTCCATGTCCGTTGCGGGCACGCGGTCAGGCCGGCAGCACCCGCACCAGATCGCCGATGCCATCCCCTTCGAACCTGTCCAGCGGCATTTCGGGGATCAGCCACACCGGACGCTCCAGCTTCAGCACCGCGTCGGCGCGCATTGCTGGGTCGAGATCCTGCCAGGCACGCACCGCCGTCTCGAGGCTGGTGACTTCGGGCACCGCCGCGTCGCCGCGCGGCACATTTTCCAGCGAGGCGCTCATCTTCCAGTCGATCGGCGGGGGTGTCGCCTCGCCCCAGGTTGCTTCGGCCATTCCAGTCTCCGGCTCGCTGCGGTTTCTTTCCAATTGCCTTATCGCCGGAGACGGCGGCACGGTTCCCGCGCGGTCGCACTGGAGATGGCAACGCGCATCGACTAGGGCGCGATCGAAACCGCCCGGCAGGCGTTGACGGTCAGGCGCGCAAGAGAGGATCGATCATGACGCGGCATCTTCCCTGGATTGCGCTGGCCATCGTCGGTGCCGTCAGCCTGGGCGTGGTCGCCACCGTCCGGGGCGAGCCGATCAACGCGCTGTGGATCGTCGCGGCGGCGATTTCCGTCTATCTCATCGCCTATCGTTATTATGCGCTGTTCATCGCGCGCGCAGTGGTCGGGATCGACCCGTCGCGCCCGACCCCGGCGGAGCGGCGCGCGGACGGGCTGGATTTCATCCCCACCGACCGGCGCGTCCTGTTCGGCCATCATTTCGCGGCCATCGCCGGCGCAGGGCCATTGGTCGGCCCGGTGCTGGCGGCGCAGATGGGCTATCTGCCCGGCACCTTGTGGATCCTCGCTGGCGTGGTGATTGCCGGGGCGGTGCAGGATTTCATGATCCTGTTCATCTCCATGCGGCGCGACGGCCGCTCGCTCGGCGAACTGGTGCGGATGGAGATGGGAGCGATTCCGGGCACGATCGCGCTGGTCGGCGCCTTCATGATCATGGTCATCATCCTTGCCGTGCTGGCATTGATCGTGGTGCGCGCGCTGGCCGAAAGTCCCTGGGGGCTGTTCACCGTGGTCGCCACCGTGCCGCTCGCGATGCTGATGGGCGCCTATACCCGCTGGATCCGCCCCGGCGCGATCGGCGAGGTATCGGTGATCGGCCTCCTTGGCCTCATCGCGGCGATTATCCTCGGCCAGTCGGTCGCGGAAAGCGCCGTCTGGGGCCCGATCTTCACGCTGACGCCGGTGCAATTGTGCTTCGGCCTCATCGCTTATGGCGCCATCGCCTCGTTGCTCCCGGTGTGGCTGCTGCTCGCGCCGCGCGACTACCTGTCGACCTTTTTGAAAATCGGCGCGATCGCCGCGCTGGCGATCGGCATCGTCGTGCTCGCCCCGCCGCTGCGCATGCCGGCGCTGACCGAGTTCGCCTTCTCCGGGACCGGCCCGGTCTGGGCCGGGCCGCTGTTCCCGTTCCTGTTCATCACCATCGCCTGCGGGGCCGTCTCCGGCTTCCACGCGCTGATTTCCAGCGGCACCACGCCCAAGCTGATCGCCAATGAGCGCGATGCGCCCTTCATCGGCTATGGTGCGATGCTGATGGAAAGCGCGGTCGCGATCATGGCGCTGATCGCGGCGTCGATCCTCGATCCCGGCATCTATTTCGCGATGAACGCGCCGACCGCGATCACCGGCGGCGACCCCGTCACCGCAGCCGCCGCGGTAACGGCGATGGGCTTCCCGGTGTCGGCGGAAACGCTGGCGAACACCGCGCGCGAGGTGGGCGAGACGACGATCGTCAGCCGGGCGGGCGGCGCGCCGACGCTGGCGGTCGCGATGGCGGAAATCTTCAGCGCGATCCTCGGCGGGCCGGGCATGAAGGCCTTCTGGTACCATTTCGCCATCCTGTTCGAGGCGCTGTTCATCCTGACCGCGGTCGATGCGGGGACGCGCGCCGGCCGCTTCATGCTTCAGGACCTGCTCGGCCTCGCCGCGCCGCGCTTCAAGGAAACCTCCAGCTTCCTGCCCGGGCTTATCGCCACCCTGCTGTGCGTCGGTGCCTGGGGCTTCTTCCTCTATCAGGGGGTCACCGACCCGCTGGGCGGGGTGAACACGCTGTGGCCGCTGTTCGGTATCTCCAACCAGATGCTGGCGGCCGTTGCGCTGATGCTGGCGACGGTGGTGCTGTTCCGTATGAAGCGCGATCGCTTCGCCTGGGTGACGATCGTTCCCGCCGGATGGCTGGTGCTGTGCACCGGCACGGCGGGGCTGATGAAGCTGTTCCACCCCGATCCCAAGATCGGCTTCCTCGCGCACGCTCAGGTCTTTTCGGACGCGATCGCGCGCGGCGAGGTGCTGAAGCCGGCGGCGTCGATGGCGGAGATGGGGCGGATCGTGTTCAACGACCGGATCGACGCGGCATTGTGCGCGCTGTTCCTCGTCGTGGTGGCGGCGATCCTGTTCTACACCGTGCGCACCTGCGTGGCGGCGCGGCGCATCGCCTCCCCAAGCGTGAGCGAAATCCCGCCCGCGCTGGAGATCGCACGATGAGCTTCCTCGGGCGCGTAGCCGAGACCGCACGGCTGATGGTCGGCCTGCCCGACTATGACACCTATTGCCGGCACATGGCCGATCGCCACCCGGAGCGCACACCGATGACCCGCGCGGAATTCTTCCGCGACCGGCAGCAGGCGCGGTACGGCAGCGGCGGCGGGCGCTGCTGCTGACCCGCCCGCCCGAACAGAACGTCTAGCTGAGGTTCGGCCGCAGCCAGCGTTCGACCTCATCCTTCGGCCGGCCACGACGCGCGGCATAATCGGCCACCTGGTCCTGCCCGATCTGCGCCACGCCAAAGTAAGCTGCGTCGGGATGGCCGAAGTAGAAGCCGGAGACTGCCGCGGTCGGCAGCATCGCCATGCTTTCGGTCAGCGTGATTCCCGCGACATCGCCCGACCCGTCAGCCAGCATTGCGAACAATTCCGGCTTCAGCGTGTGATCGGGGCAGGCGGGATAGCCCGGCGCCGGGCGGATGCCGCGATATTGCTCACGGATCAGCGCCTCGTTGGTCAGCTGCTCGTCGGGCGCATAACCCCATAGGGTGGTGCGGACATGCTGGTGCAGCCGCTCGGCAAAGGCCTCGGCAAAACGGTCGGCCAGCGCCTTCAGCAGGATGTCGTTGTAATCGTCGGTATCGGCCTTGAACCGCGCCAGATGCGGATCGATGCCGTGGATGGCGACCGCGAAGCCGCCCATCCAGTCGCCATGCGTATCGATGAAATCGGCGAGGCACATGTTGGCGCGCCCTTCCCGCTTCGCGACCTGCTGGCGAAGGAAGCACAGCCGGCGGCTGTCCTCGTTGCTGCGATTGAGGTCAGGCACGCGGATATATTCGGGCACGCTGCCGCCATCGGGGGTGCGATGGTCGTCCGAATGGCGATGCTGGACGAACACGTCGTCGCCATGGCGGTGACACGGCCACAGCCCGACGACGCCGCGCGCGGTGAGCCACTTCTCCGCGACGATCGTGTCGAGCATCGCCTGCGCATCGGCGTAAAGCGATCGCGCGCTTTCGCCAACGATCGCGTCATCGAGGATCGCGGGGAAATTGCCCGCCAGTTCCCACGAGCGGAAGAAGGGCGTCCAGTCGATCACCTCGCGCAGGTCGGCGAGATCCCAGTCGTCGAACCGGTGCACGCCGGGCTGGAGCGGCGCGGCAGGCCTTAGCGCCATGTCCGCCACGAACGCATTCTCGCGCGCCTTCTCCAGCGACACCAGGTTCGATCCGCTGGCGTTGGCGCGCTTGACGCGCACCTCGTCATATTCGGCCTTCGTCTTGGCGACGAACTCGGTCGATTGCGTGTCGGAGACCAATTGCGTGCACACGCCGACCGCACGGCTGGCGTCGAGCACATGGACCACCGCGCCCTTGTAGGCGGGGTCGATCTTCAGCGCGGTATGGACGCGGCTGGTCGTCGCGCCGCCGATCAGGAGCGGCATCGTCATGCCGGCGCGCTGCATCTCCTCCGCCACCGTCACCATCTCGTCGAGCGAGGGGGTGATGAGGCCGGACAGCCCGATCATGTCGGCATCATGCTCCACCGCCGCCTCGAGGATCCGGGTCCACGGCACCATCACGCCAAGGTCGACGATCTCGAAGCCGTTGCACTGGAGCACCACGCCGACGATGTTCTTGCCGATATCGTGGACGTCGCCCTTCACGGTCGCGAGCACAATCTTGCCCTTGCCCTTGGCCCCCGGCTCCTTCGACGCCTCGATATACGGCAACAGATGCGCCACCGCCTTCTTCATCACGCGGGCGGATTTCACCACCTGCGGCAGGAACATCTTGCCCGATCCGAACAGGTCGCCGACGACGTTCATGCCGTCCATCAGCGGGCCTTCGATCACCTCGATCGGCTTTGCCGCCTGCTGCCGCGCCTCCTCGGTATCCTCGACCACGAAGGCGTCGATGCCGCGCACCAGCGCATGTTCCAGCCGCTTGGCGACCGGCCACGTCCGCCATTCCAGCGCGGCGCTATCATCGGCGACGGCGCCCTTCTGCCCGCGGAACCGCTCTGCGATAGCGATCAGCCGCTCGGTCGGCGTCTCGTCCGCCGAGCGCGCCGGGCGGTTGAGGATCACATCCTCGCACGCCTCGCGCAATTCGGGGTCGATCTGGTCATAGACGTCGAGCTGGCCGGCGTTGACGATCGCCATGTCGAGGCCCGCGGGGATCGCGTGGTAGAGGAACACCGAGTGCATCGCGCGGCGCACCGGCTCGTTGCCGCGGAAGCTGAACGACAGGTTGGAGAGCCCGCCCGAGAAATGGACGTGCGGGCAGCTCGCCTTGATGCGCTTCACCGCATTGATGAAATCGACGCCGTAATTGTTGTGCTCCTCGATCCCGGTCGCCACCGCGAACACATTGGGGTCGAAGATGATGTCTTCCGGCGGGAAGCCGATGCCGGTCAGCAGCTTGTAGGCGCGCTGGCAAATCTCGACCTTGCGATCCTCGGTATCGGCCTGCCCCACCTCGTCAAACGCCATGACGACGACGGCCGCGCCATAGGCCATGCACTTCCTGGCCTCGGCGAGGAATTTCTCCTCGCCCTCCTTCATGCTGATCGAATTGACGATCGGCTTGCCCGACACGCATTTCAGCCCGGCCTCGATCACCTCCCATTTGGAGCTGTCGATCATCACCGGCACGCGCGCGATGTCGGGTTCGGCCGCGATCCGCTTCAGGAAGGTGGTCATCGCCTCGACCGCGTCGAGCAGGCCTTCGTCCATGTTGACGTCGATGATCTGCGCGCCGTTCTCGACCTGGTTGAGCGCGACGGTGACGGCCGCGTCATAGTCGCCGGCCATGATCAGCTTCTTGAACGCCGCCGATCCGGTGACGTTGGTCCGCTCACCGATGTTGACGAACTGGGTGGAGGAGGTGGGTTGGGAGGCCATGATATCCAGTAATTTCGTGCATGCCGGGCAAGCCCGCGACACGGCCGCGCGGGGGCGGCCGGCGACAGGGGAGCCGCGCCTAGGCGGCCATGGTGAACGGTTCGAGCCCGGCGAGCCGCGTGCGCACCGGCGGCACCGGGATCGTCCGCGGGGCCAGGCCGCGTACGGCGTCGGCAATCGCCCTGATATGCGCCGGCGTCGAACCGCAGCAGCCGCCCAGCACGTTGACCTGCCCCGCGTCGGCCCATTCCCGGACCAGCCCGGCGGTCGTCTCGGGCGCCTCGTCATAGGCGCCCAGCTCATTGGGCAGGCCAGCGTTGGGATAGACCATGATCAGCGTGTCGCAGATCTCGCTCAGCGTCTTCACATGCGGGCGAAGCTGCTGCGCGCCGAACGAGCAATTCAGCCCGATCGTCACTGGCTTTGCATGACGCACGGCGTGCCAGAACGCCTCTACCGTATGGCCCGACAGGTTGCGGCCCGACAGGTCGGTGAGCGTCATCGACAGCATGATCGGCACGTCGCGCCCGATCGCGGCGCCCGCCTCCTGCGCGGCCATCACGCCCGCCTTGGCGTTCAGCGTGTCGAACACCGTTTCAATGAGGATGAAGTCCGCCCCGCCCTCGATCAGCGCATCCGCCTGTTCGCGATACACCTGCTTCAGATAGTCGAAGTCGATCTCGCGAAAGCCGGGATCGTTGACGTCCGGCGACAGCGACAGCGTCTTGTTGGTCGGCCCGATCGCGCCGGCGACGAAGCGGCGGCGGCCGTCGCGCGCGGCATATTCGTCAGCGATACGACGCGCCATGGCGGCGCTTTCGACGTTGATCTCGCGCACCAGATTCTCGGCGCCATAATCGGCCTGGCTGATGCGATTGGCCGAGAAGGTGTTGGTTTCCGCGATATCGGCCCCCGCCTCGAAATAGGCGCGGTGGATCGATTCGGGCACCTCCGGCTTGGTCAGCGCGAGGATGTCGTTGTTGCCCTTCTGGTCATGGCCAAGGCCAAGCGTGCCGGCATAATCCGCCTCCGACAGCTTCCAGTTCTGGATCTCGGTGCCGAATGCCCCGTCGGTGACGAGGATACGCTCGCGCGCGGCATCGAGCAGGGCTTCGCGGGCGCCCTCGGGCGCAAGACTGGCGTGGCTGGGCATGAAACGCAGCATATAAAGATATCTTTATATGTTCAAGCCAGGTGGTCAGAGCCTTTCATCAGGCACGATCACGCGGCGGCCGTCGGCGCGTGCGAGCACCTCCACCCCAACCCCATAAGCCGCGGCGAGGTGCGCATGCGTCATCACCCTGTCGGTGGCGCCATGCGCGAGCACGCGGCCGTCCTTCAGCAGCAGCACCTCGTCGGCGATCGCGGCGGCCTGGGTCAGGTCGTGCAGCACGACGACGACGCCCATCCCGCGCGTCGCCGCATCCCGCAGCAGCGCCAGCGTCTCGAGTTGGTGCAGCGGATCGAGGCTGGCGAGCGGCTCATCGGCGAGCAGCCAGCGCGGCTCGCCGGCCAGCACCCGCGCGAGCAATACACGCGCGCGTTCCCCACCCGACAGGCTGCGCACCGCGCGCTCGGCCAGATCGATGGTGTGCGTGGCCGCAAGCGCCCGCTCCACGGCCGCCGCGTCGCCGTCGCCGTGCGGCAGGCGGCCGAGCGCGACCAGATCGCGCACACGCATGTTCCAATGCACCACCGAATCCTGCGGCAGGTAGCCGATCGCCTTGGCGCGCTCGCGCGGCGACAGCGCGGCGACATTGACGCCGTCGATGCTGACCGCGCCACCCTCCACCTGCACCAGCGCGGCGGCGGCGCGCAGCAGCGTGCTCTTGCCCGCGCCATTGGCGCCCAGCACCACCGTCACCCGGCCGAACGCGAAGGCAGCGTCGACGCCGTGAAGGATTCGTCGCCGCCCGAGCGTAACCGCCAGATCGCGGGCGATCAGCCCCATGACCGCCCCCGCTCGCCGAGCAGCAGGGCGAGGAAGAAGGGCGCGCCGATCAGCGCCATGGCGACACCCAGCCGCACCTCGCCCGCCCCGGGCACCAGCCGGCAGAGCGTGTCCGCGCCGAGCACCAGCGCCGCGCCGCCCAAGGCGCTCGGCACCAGCAGCGCAGAAGGCCGCGCCCCGACCAGCGGGCGCAACAGATGCGGCACGACCAGCCCGACAAAGCCGATCACCCCGGTCACCGCGACGCCCGCGCCGACCGCCAGCCCGGTTCCGGCGATCACCAGCGCCTGCAAGCGCCTGAGATCCACCCCCAGCGACCGCGCGGCATCGCTGCCCAGCGTGAGCGCGTCGAGGCTGCGCCCGGTCAGGAGCAGCAACACCGCGCCGGCCAGCATGAAGGGTGCGGCATGGGCCAGATCGGCGAAGCTGCGATCGGTCAGCGCGCCCATCAGCCAGTCGAGCACCTCGGCCACGACATAAGGATTGGGCGCGATCGAGATGAGAAAGGCGGTAAGCGCCGCAGCGAGGCTGGCCAGCACCGATCCCGCCAGCACGAAGGCGGCCGGGCTCTCGGCGCGCCAGGTGAGCGCGGCGAGCAACGCCATCGCCCCGATCGCCGCCGCCATTGCCGCAGCGAACACGCCCCATTGGCTCGCCACCCCCAGCACCAGCGCGGCGACCGCGCCCAGCGCCGCGGCGGAGGACACGCCCAGCACGCCGGGGTCGGCGAGCGGGTTGCGCAGCCATCCCTGAAGCACCGCGCCCGACAGGCCAAGCACCGCGCCAAGCACCGTCGCCAGCAACGCGCGCGGCAGCCGCAGTTCGGCGATGATCATCCAGCGCGGATCGCCCGACCACCAGGCGTCCAGCGGCACCCACGCCTTGCCCGCCATCAGCGAGCCGGCGAACAGCAAGAGGACGAGCAGCAGCAGCGCGGCGTTCAGCGGCACGCGGCTCATGCGCCAAGGCTCCGGCGGATCGCGGCCAGCCGCTCCAGCGCGGGCGGGATCGTCGGCCCGCCGCAATTGACGAGCGTGCGGGGGAAGGAAGCCTCGCGGGTCGCTGCGCCGCTCGCCGCGAGCAACCGGCGACGCATCGTCGCGGTGCGCCCGCCAGCGTCGGGGGACAGGATCGCCGCGGGTGGATCGGCGATGATCGTCTCCACCGGCAACCGCCCGGTCATCGCCAGGCCGTAATCGGCGGCGGCATCGCGCATCCCGACGTGGCGCATCATCTCATGCAGCAGCGTGCCGTCACCATTGGCAAGGTCGCCGCCGATGAACAGCAAGGCGGACGGGCCGGGCCCGTTCCCACGTGTCGCTGCCAGCGCGTCGGCGATCCGCGCGTCGAGCGCCCCGCCCCGCCCCGCTGCGCCGACAGCGGCGGCGACTTCGGCGATCTGCGCGCGGCTGGCGGCGATCGTCGTGGGGGAATTGAGGTACAGGGTCCGGAGCCCCGCGCGCTCGAACGCCGCGCGGGTCGCGGGCGGCGTGAAGCTGCTCGCGATCACCAGATCGGGCGCGAGCGCGATCACCTCCTCCGCCGTTCCTGCGGTGGCGCGAAACTGGCGCGCCACGTCGAGCGGGAGCGATGTGGCGCGGGGATCCTGCGAATAATGGCTGATCGCGGCGATCCGCTGCGGCGGCACGAGCGCGAGCAGCAACTGGTCCGCGCACGGGTTGAGCGAGACGATCCCGCCACCCCGCTCGCCGACGCGCGTCGGCGCCGCACCGGAACAGCCGGCGAGCAACAGCACAAGGAGCAGGATCAGCCGCATCGATCGTCAGCCTACCGCTCCCGTCCCCGCCCCGTCGCGATCAAAATGAGCGCGATGGGGCGGGGAACGGGCGCGGTGACGCCTCAGTCCAGCTTCACGCGCAGGCCGCCATAGGCCGCGCGCCCGATCGTGCCGTAATTGGCGACCACGCGGTAATCGGCGTCGAACACATTCTCGACCCGGCCATAGATCGACAGGCGGTCATTGAGCGGCAGCTCGACCCTCAGGTTCGCCAGCGTATAGCCGTCGAGCCGCACGCGGTTGGCCGCATCGTCGAAACTGTCGCCTAGGGTCAGCACGGTCGCGCCCAGCGCCAGCCCGAAGGGGAAGCGATAATCGGCCGAGACGCTGACGCTGTCCGCCGGCCGCCGCGCAAGATCGTTGCCGACCAGCCCGGCGCTGCGGTTCTCGCTGTCGACATGGGTATAGGCGGCGTTGACGGTGAAGCGATCGACCGGACGCATCAGCAGCGCGAACTCGGCGCCCTTGGCACGCGTGCGCGCGATGTTGCTGTAGGTGAAGGTCAGTGCGTCGAAATCGATCTGGTTGCGCGTGTGGCGGTTGAAATAGGTCGCGCTGGCGACCAGCCGGTCGTCGATCAGCCGCTGCTCGATCCCTGCGTCCCAGCTCTTCGCGGTTTCCGGGTCGAGCGTCGGCGTGCCGTAGAAGGGCGCGTACAGCTGATACAATGTCGGCGCCTTGAACCCCTCGGCATAGCTGGCGCGCAGCGTGGTGCCGGTCGGCAGCGTATAGGCGGCATTGGCGGCAAAGGTGGTGCGCCCGCCAAAGGCATCGTCATCGTCGTGTCGCACTCCGCCGGTGATGGCGAGACCGGCGACCGGCGTCAGGATCACTTCGCCCCACACGCTCGTCGTGCCGCGGCTGAACCGGTCGGTGCCGTCGGCAAGGCGGGTCGTCTCATGCTCCGCCCCCAGCACGACGCGGATCTGGTCGGTCGCCTGCAGATCGCCCTTGTAGGTGTAGCGTTCGCTGCGCCCGCGCGACAGGAACAATGGTGTCGCGCCGACGTCGGGATCGTAATTGTCGCGGTCGATATCGGCGATCTGGAACGCGAGCACGTTGCGGAACCGGCCGTCGAGGAAATCGGCGTTCAGCCCGGCATAGCCGTACAATTCCTGCGCGGTGGAATACTCGCGCGTATCGGCAAAGGCGAAGGCGGGCGCGGGAAAGCCGTCGAGGTCGGTACGGCTGTCCGCCCAATATCCACGCAGGTCGAGCCGGATGTTGGGCGCGAACGCCACTTCCACCCGGCCGCTGGCGCCATATTGGCGATAGCCGTCCCGTTCGGTGCCGCGATCATAAGCGGAAATGCCGTCAGTGCGCAGGTACCCGCCGGTGAGCGCACCGGTCACGATCCCGCTGCCGCCCGAAATGCCGCCGCTGGCGAACAGCGTATCCATCGCGCCATATTCGACATTGCCGCGCGCGCGCAGCTGCTGCGTCGGCGCCTGGGTGATCACGTTGACGACACCGCCGATCGCCTGGCTGCCCCAGGGCACCGAATTGGGACCGCGCACCACCTCGACCCGCTCGACCGAGGCGGTGAGCAGATTGGCGAAATCGAACGCACCGCCGGGCGAGGAGGGGTCGTTGACGCGTACGCCGTCGATCAGCGTCAGCGTCTGGTCGGCCTCCGCGCCGCGGATGCGCACGTAATTGACCGTGCCAACCCCGCCGTTGCGAGTCATCGTCACGCCCGGCGTCGTCTGCAACAGGTCGCTCAGCATCACTGTCTGCCGCTGTTCGATCGTCTCGCGGTCGATGATCGTCACCGCCTGGCCGGTGGTGTCGACATCCTGCGGCACGCCGCTGGCCGTCACCACGATATCGCCGCGCGGCGGCGCTTCCTGTGGCCCCTCCTGCGCCAACGCAGGTGCGGCGATCAGGGTGGCGGATGCCGCCAGCCATTGGATGGTCTTCATTGTTCTTGCCCCAACAAAAGGGCTGCGGCCGACACCATGCAGGCGCCGTCCGTCAGCCGATCCCTCTTGTCGTTCGCTCGAGGGTTTCGGCCTCGTCCGCCCGGCACACCCCGTCCGCGCGATGGATCGACGTGCGACCGGCAGGTCTCCTGGCTCTCGGTTCACCGTGCCGCCCGGCCTTCCCGGAAGCCTCAAGCCTCCAGTGGCGCGGATGGGCGACACTCGCCGATCACAGTTGCGGGGGCAGCGCGGGATCAGGTTGTTGGCCCTTCCCGACTTCCCTTTTCACCCCGTCTCCGGGAACCGTTCGCGGCCGCGCCCCTAGGATCAGCGGCGGGGGCGCGTCAATATTCGACGCCCTTTTGCGCGTTGAAGCCGGCGTTGAACGGATGCTTCACCTCGCCGAACTCGGTCACCAGATCGGCGATTTCGACCAGCTCTGCCCGCGCGCCGCGCCCGGTGATGCAGATATGCTTGGTCAGCGGCCGCTCCTTCAGGAACGCCAGGACCTCCGCCGACGGCAAGGTATCGTCGGCGAGCACGATGTTGAGTTCGTCGAGGATCACGAAGTCGATCTCGGGATCGAGGATCAGTTCCTTCGCCCGTTCCCAGCCGCGGCGCGCGGCGGCGATGTCACGCGCGCGATCCTGCGTGTCCCAGGTGAACCCCTCCCCCATGCTTTCGAAGCTGACGAGGTCGGACGGGTGATCGGTGAAGAAGTTGCGCTCGCCGGTTTCCCACGTGCCCTTCACGAACTGCAGGATCGCCACGCGCATCCCCCAGCCGACCGAGCGGATCGCCATGCCAAAGGCGGCGGAGGACTTCCCCTTGCCGTTGCCGGTGTGGACGATCAGCAGCCCGCGCTCCAGCGTGCGGCGCGCCTGCATCTTGTCGCGCGCCACCTTCATGCGGCGCATCCGTTCGTTGTGGCGGGCGTGATCGTCGGGTGCGTCGGTCATCCGCGCGCTATCGTCATGTGCCGCGCGGCTGGCAACCGGCGGCTCATTTCGGCGCGGCAGGCGCCTTCTTGTAGGGCACGAAATCGCCCAGCACGACGAAGCCGCGCGGGATGCGCGACGTGCGATCGAGCAGCTGGAGCGAATCGTTCCGGCACAATTGCGGGCCGGCCCAACGGTTCAGCAGCGCGTCGAAATCGTTGAGCTGGTCAGCGCCGGTCTCCGGCTCGTTCAGATACAGGGTGCTGCCGACGCGGTAGATGATCGCTTTCTTGTCGATGATCTGAGTCGAGGTGATCGCGGTGGTGCTGATGCAGCGCACCGGCTCCCCGGCGACGCGCCCGGCGAGCGCCTTTTGCAATTGCACGTCCGGCGTGTCGCGCGGGGCTGAGGTGGCGGGAGCGGCCAGCACGGCCGCGGCGAGAAGGGCGGGTGCAAACATATTCATGCGGGAAGGCTGCGCCCGGCTTGCTGAACGCACGCTGACCATCGACAGGCCGGCGGCGGCACGATCAGCAGCGTGCGCAGACCTGTTTCGCCATCGGCGGCACGCCCTCGCCGTCCAGCGTCACCAGCGCGGCGTTCAGGTGCAGGCTGGTGGCCGACAGCCCCAGCATGTCCGCCATGCGCAGCGCCTCGCGGATGACATCGATCAACGGCCGGCCGGCATCGGCATATAGGTCAGGGGAGCACAGGTCGGATTGCATGGCGCGCGCCCTAGCCGCGTCGGCACGGCGCGGGAACCCCGCGGGCGGTAAATACCGCCGGGCGGAACGTTCCACCGGCCAGGCTGCTCGATCGCCCGCACAGCAAAGCCCTCCCCTCACGGATGCGGATGACGGATAACCTGCATTGCACTCGCTCGGGCGCTGCCCCACATAGCCGGGTAACACACCAACGGGGCAACAATGGCTGATCCATATTCGACGCTCGGCGTAGCGCGTGGCGCCTCCGAGGCCGAGATCAAGAAAGCATATCGCAAGCTCGCAAAGGAGCTGCATCCCGACCGTAATCAGGACAATCCCAAGGCGGCGGAACGCTTCAGCCAGGTCACCAATGCCTATGACCTGCTGAGCGACAAGGACAAGCGCGCCCGGTTCGACCGCGGCGAGATCGATGCCGATGGCAATCCCACCTCGCCCTTCGGGGCGGGCTTTGGCGGCGGCGGCTTTGCCGGCGGGCGCTCCGCCGGCGGCGGTTTCCGCAGCGAGGATTTCGGCGGCGCCGAGGGCGTCGACATGTCCGACATCTTCGAAGGGCTGTTCGGCGGCCGCGCCGGCGGGGCTGGCGGCGGCTTTTCCAGCGGCTTCGGCCGGCGGCAGCGCGCCGCGCCGCGTGGCGAGAATGTCGCCTATCGGCTGCGCGTCCCCTTCGTCGATGCCGCCGCGCTGGAGCCGCAGCGGATCACGCTGGCCGATGGCAAGACGATCGACCTGAAACTGCCGCCCGGCGTCGAGACGGGGACGCAGATGCGCCTGTCCGGCAAGGGTGAGCAGGGTCCGGGCGGCGCCGGCGATGCGATCGTCACGATCGACATCCAGCCGCACCGCTTCTTCACCCGCGATGGCGACGACGTTCGCCTCGACCTGCCGATCACCTTGGCGGAGGCGGTGAACGGCGGCGCGGTCAAGGTGCCGACGGTGCAGAAGCCGGTGATGCTGACCGTGCCCAAGGGATCGTCCTCGGGCCGCACGCTGCGGCTGAAGGGCAAGGGCTTCCACCGCAAGGACGGGACGCGCGGCGATCAGCTCGTCACGCTGATGATCCAGATTACGGCCGACGATGCCGCGCTCGCGAGCTTCGTCGAGGGCTGGTCCGGCGGCGGGAACCCGCGCGCCGACATGGGCGTCTGACCTTTCCTACAGGATCGGGTCGTACAGCAACGGGGGCGATAGGTTGAGCGAGGAAGCGGGATCACTGACGCCGGAAGATCGCAAGCATCACGGCGCCGCCCGCACCAAGCTCGACCATCAGCTCGCCAAGGTCCGGCCCGGCAGCTACGCCTATGAAGTGGTGAAGCGCGCCTGCGTGGGCGTCTACAATGACGGGTTCATCCACGCTGGCAACCTTGCCTATCTGGCGCTGATGACGGTGTTCCCGTTCTTCATCGTCGCCGCCGCCGTGCTCGGCGCGCTGGGGCAGGATCAGGGCACGCGGCAGGCGGTGGAATCCTTCCTCCATGTCCTGCCGCCAGACGTCGCGAGCATCCTCCGCAAGCCGATAGCCGATGTGCTGGCGGCGCGCACCGGCGCCTTGCTGTGGCTGGGCGCGCTGATCGGCCTGTGGACGGTGGGCAGCTTCGTCGAGGCGATCCGCGAGATCTTCCGCCGCGCCTATGGCACGCGCAGTTCGCAGTCGCTGTGGCGGTCGCGCCTTGGCCTCACCTTCGGCATCGTCGTATCCGTACTGCTCGCGCTGATCTCCTTCCTGGTGCAGGGCATCCTGACCGCGACGGAACAGTTCATCTACAATCTGCTGCCCTTCGCGCAGGACATTGCCCGCTGGGTCGGGCTCAGCCGCGCGATCCCAGGGGTCGTGATGTTCGGCGCCTTGTGGATGCTGTTCTACTTCGTGACGCCATCCAAATATCGCTATTCGGGCAACCGTGTGTGGCCCGGCGCGCTGTTCACCACCGCCTGGTGGGTGGGCATGACGGCGGGCCTGCCCTTGGTCTTGTCCAACCTTGGCGGCTATGACCTGACCTACGGCAGCCTGGCGGGGGTGGTAGTCATGCTGCTGTTCTTCTATCTGATCGGTCTTGGTCTCGTCTTTGGCGCGCATCTCAACGCGGCGCTGGCGGAACCACCGGAGAACGGGCTAGAGGGGGTCCCCCCGGGTTCGGAAGCAAGGGCAACGACGTGAATGGATTGATGGCGGGCAAGCGTGGGCTCATCATGGGCCTGGCCAATGACAAGTCGCTTGCCTGGGGGATTGCGCAAAAGCTGGCGCAGGCAGGCGCGGACCTTGCCTTTTCCTACCAGGGGGAATCGCTGGCGAAGCGGGTGCGCCCGCTCGCAGAGCAGCTCGGCTCCAGCCGGCTGATCGATTGCGACGTGTCGGACATGGCGGCGCTCGACGCGGCGTTCGATGAACTGGCGCAGGACTGGCCGACGATCGATTTCGTCGTCCATGCGATCGGCTTTTCGGACAAGAACGAGCTGCGCGGCAAATATGTCGATACCAGCCTCGAAAACTTCCTGATGACCATGAACATCTCCGCCTACAGCTTCGTCGCCGTGGCGAAGCGTGCGCGCGCGATGATGCCGGAAGGCGGCAGCCTGCTGACGCTGAGCTATTATGGCGCGGAAAAGGTCGTCCCCCATTATAACGTGATGGGCGTGGCCAAGGCGGCGCTGGAAACGAGCGTGAAATATCTCGCCACCGATCTCGGGCCGGAGAACATCCGCGTCAACGCGATCAGCGCCGGCCCGATCAAGACGCTGGCGGCCAGCGGGATCGGCGATCTCCGCTACATCCTGAAGTGGAACGAGCTGAATTCCCCGATGCGTCGCAACGTGACGATCGACGATGTCGGTGGCGCCGGCCTCTACCTCCTGTCTGATCTGGCGAGCGGCGTGACGGGCGAGATCCACCATGTCGACGCCGGCTATAATGTGATCGGCATGAAGGCCGAGGACGCGCCCGACATCGCGCTGTCGTAACGCCGTGACCATCGCGATCCGCCCGGCCGCTGGCGGCGATGTCGCCGCGATCGATGCACTGCTGCGCACCAGCTTCCCCTATCCGGAGGAGGCCGACCTGGTGCGCGACCTGTGCATCGCGGGCGACATGGTGCTGACGCTGATCGCGCATGACGAGGATGCGGACGCGCTGGCCGGCGCGATCGTGTTCAGCCGGATGGACGTGACGGTCGCGGGCAAGCAGGTGCCGGCGGTGGCCCTCGCCCCGCTCGCCGTTGCGCCCGCCTACCGCCGGCAAGGGGTGGCGGAGGCGCTGGTCCAGGCAGCACACGAACAGCTGGAAAGCGCGGGCGTGGTGCTGAGCTTCGTGCTGGGCGATCCCGCCTTCTACAACCGCTTCGGCTATGACGCCGCGGTCGCGCGCAATTTCGATTCCCCTTACGCAGGGGACAATTTCATGGCGCTGCCGCTGCAGGGCGGGCTGACGCCGTGCGGCGTGCGCGAGGCGGCGCACCATGCCCCCGCCTTTGCGCGACTGGGGGCGCAATGAGCTTCAACACCTTTGGCCGGATGTTCCGCTTCACCACCTGGGGCGAATCGCACGGGCCGGCGCTGGGCGCGGTGGTCGACGGCTGCCCGCCGGGGATCGCGCTCAGTGAAAGCGATATCCAGCCGTGGCTCGACAAGCGGCGCCCCGGCACCTCGCGCTTCACCACCCAGCGGCGCGAGCCCGATCAGGTCCGTATCCTGTCGGGCGTGTTCGAGGGCCGCACCACCGGCACCCCGATCAGCCTGATGATCGAGAATGTCGACCAGCGGTCGAAGGATTATTCGGAGGTGGCGCTCGCCTATCGTCCGGGCCACGCCGATTACGCCTATGACGCCAAATACGGCTTTCGCGATTATCGCGGCGGTGGGCGGTCCTCGGCCCGCGAGACGGCGGCGCGGGTAGCGGCGGGCGCAGTGGCGCGCGCGGTGATCCCCGGCGTTCGGATCCGCGCCTGGGTCGAGGCGATCGGCGGCGATGCGATCGACCCCGCCGCATTCGATGATGCGCAGATCGATGCCAATCCGTTCTTCTGTCCCGATGCCGCCGCCGCGGCGCGCTGGGAGCAGAAGGTTGATGCCGCGCGCAAGGCTGGCTCCTCGCTGGGCGCGGTGGTGGCGTGCGAGGCAACGGGCGTTCCCGCCGGCTGGGGCGCGCCACTTTATGCCAAGCTCGACAGCGAGCTTGCCGCCGCGATCATGTCGATCAACGCGGTAAAGGGCGTGGAAATCGGTGACGGCTTCGCTGCCGCCGCGCTCTCGGGCGAGGAAAACGCCGATCCGATGCGTCCCGGCGAGGGCGCGCCTCTGTTCCTGGCCAATCATGCGGGCGGCATCGCCGGCGGGATCGCCACCGGCCAGCCGATCCGGGTGCGCGCCGCGTTCAAGCCGACCAGTTCGATCCTCACCCCGGTGGATACGATCAACCGCGAGGGTGAAGCGGCGCAGATCGCCACCCGCGGCCGCCATGATCCATGCGTCGGCATTCGCGGCGTACCGGTGGTGGAGGCGATGGTGGCACTGGTCCTCGCCGACCAGTTCCTGATGCATCGGGGACAAACAGGCGCCGACATCTGAGTTTAGTTTTCAGCACCGACAATGGTCGCCCAACGCCGTTATTCGGCGCCTCCGGGATGAATTGAGCCGAATCCTGCGACGACTCGAAGAACTTTCCGTGATCCCGTGCATTCTACTCTCAGCACTTAAGAACAGCAGGAGAGTATGACATGAAGTATTTTGGCCTCGTTGCCGCTGCTGCGCTTGTCGTCCCCACGGTCGCCGTGGCGCAGACCGCCCCCACCGCGCCGCAGTCGGCGCCGGGCAGCACGACCACGCAGGGTGACACCACCGGCACGACAATGACCGAAGACAGCACGACGACGCCGTCGACCCGAACGCCGACGTCGCCATCGACCACGCAGTCGACGATGGATCCGAATGATCCGACGGGCACGACGACCAGCCCGACCGTTGATCCGTCGACCACCCAACCCACGGTGCCGCCGCGCGGCTAATCGCCACCTGGCGCATTACGGACGGGGCCCGGCAGCAACCCTGCCGGGCCCCAGTCGTTTGGGGCTTCCGCCCTTTGTCTCCCCCTCCCCCGCGAGATCATCGTTCATGCGTCTTGCCGCGACCGTCAGTATCACGCTGATCGCCCTCTCCACCGCCGCTCTGGCCCAGATGATCGACCCGGCGCGCCAGCATGCTTCCAGCCCGGCAGTCACTGCGCCGCGCACGGCAGCGCTACCGGTCGCCGCGCCACTGCATGACCATGCCGCCGGAGAACGCCGCACCCAGCCGCGTTAACCGATAAGTGTTCGATCATCGGACACTGACCCCGACCGCGCGGTGAATCAGCAGGCGCGCGTGACCACCTGATCCGGTACAGCCCGCGCATGGCGTTCCCCCGTCGAAGCGGACAAGACTGATCATGACCGTCGCGCTGCACCCGAGCGAGCGCTCGGCGCTGCGCCGTCGGCGCGCCCCCGATCCATGGCGCCTGTGGCGCGAGGCGGCGGTGATCGCCGTGCCGATCACGCTGGTTCTGGCAGCACTGATCGCGGCGGCACTCGCCTGGTCGGGGGCGTTCGCGCTGGGGGGTGGCACACCGCCCCAGACACGCACCGCTGGCAGCCCCGCACAGTCCTCCCCCGGCAGCGGGACGACCGGCACGGCGCCGCTTCCCGCCGAACCCGCCGGCCGCCCGATGCCCGCCTCCGCGACGGCGACCGGGGTCACTCCCGCCGCGCCGTTCAGCCTGCGCAGCGCCAGCGCGCTCGACCGCGCGCGCGCCACCGAATGCCTCACCGCCGCGCTCTATTACGAGGCGGTGTCGGAGCCGGATGACGGGCTGCGCGCCGTCGCGCAGGTGGTGCTGAACCGGGTGCGTCACCCCGCCTTCCCGGCCAGCGTGTGCGGCGTCGTCTATCAGGGCGTCGAGCGGGGCCAGGGCGGCTGCCAGTTCAGCTTCGCCTGCGACGGCGCAACGACGCGCGTGCCGGTGCGGTCCGGCTGGGCGCGCGCGGCGCGGGTCGCGGCGGCGGCGCTCGGCGGCTATGTCTATGCGCCGGTTGGCCTGGCGACGCATTACCACACCTATGCCGTGACCCCGGCGTGGAACCGGACGCTGGTGATGACCGACGTGGTCGGCGCGCATTTCTTTCACCGCTGGAAGGGGTTCTGGGGCACCGCCGCGGCCTTTCACCAGCGTTATGCCGGGTCCGAGCCGGCGCTGGGCCCTGCCCCCAGGCTCGCGACGCCGGTGATCGCGCTCAACCATCCGGTGGCGGTGGCCCCGCTCACACCGGCGGCGATCCCGGCAACGCAGGTGCAGCCCGCCTTTCGCGACAGCGGCACGCCGCTGAAGCCTGAGGCGGCGCCGGCGCCCGCGCCCGAATCGCAGATCCTCGACCGGTGGAAGAACAGCGGCAAGCCGCTGCGCTGAGCGGCAGCCCGCTTATTCCATGCCGATGCGGATCGCCGCGGCCGCCACGAAGGGCGCACCGGCAACCAGCAGCAGGCTGACCGCGCCGAGCAGCTTCAGCCCGCCCGCGCCGCCGTCGATCGCCCCCGCGCCAAAGATCAGCAGCGGAATGGCGAGCGGCAGCAGCACCAGCCCGGCGATCGCCCCCGCGCCGCGCAGCCCCGCCGTCAGGGCACCCGTCGCCACGGCCAGCGCGGCCAGCCCCGGCGTGCCGATCACCAGCCCCGCCTCCACCAGCAACAACGTCTCACCGTCCACCCCCATCAGCCCGGCGACGATCAGCGCGGCGACCATCACCGTCGGCGCAAAGGCGAGCCAATGCCCCAGCATCTTCGCCGCCGCTGCCGCCGCCAGCGACTGACCGCGCACCGCGAGCTGATCGAATATGCCGGCCTCCAGATCGGGCGCGATCAGGCGGTCGACCGGCAGCAGCGCCGCCAGCAGCGCCGCCGCCCAGATCACCCCGCCGCCGATGCGCGACAGCAATGCAGCGTCCGGCCCGATGGCGAAGGGGAAAAGGATCGCGACCAGCAGGAAGAAACCCACCGTCATCGCCGCCCCCCCGCCGGCATAGCCCCGCCGCGCCTCGCGCAGCACCAGCGCGATCATGCCGCCATCTCGCAATGGGCGGCGAGGTCGAGCATGGCGGCATGGGCAAGGTCGAGCGGCTGGTGAGTCGCGACCACCACGATCCCGCCGCCCGCGCGATGGAGTGCCATCGCGGTTTCGAGCAGCGCGATCGATCTTGTGTCGAGGCCGGTAGCGGGCTCATCGAGCAGCCAGATCGGTGCCTGCGTGGCGATCACTCGCGCCAGCGCCGCGCGCCGTCGCTGGCCGGTCGACAGCATCCGCACCGGAATGTCCGCCAGGTCATCAAGTGCCACCATCGCCAGCGCCTGCGCGACCCGCTCGCCAGGCGCGGGCAAGGCATCGAGCCGCGCCCACAGCAACAGCGCCTCGCTCAGCCGGCGCTCGGGATCGAGCGCGCTCGCCTCGCCGAGCAGCGCGAGCCGACCCTCAGCCGCAACCGACCCGGCAAAGGGCGGGAGCAGGCCGGCGGCGAGCCGCAGCAGGCTGGATTTGCCACAGCCATTAGCCCCCGTCACCAGCGCCGCGCCGCCTGCCGCAAGGCTCAGCGATACGCCCGCGAACAACAGCCGCCCGCCGCGGCGACAGGCGACATCCTCCAGCGCCAGCGACGCGCTCAATCGCTCACCGCGTCCTCGAGCGCCTGCATGTCATCGTCGCTGAGGCCGAAATGATGTCCGATCTCATGGATGGTGACATGCGCCACCAGATCGTCGAGCCGCACGCCCGTCTCGCACCATTCGGCGAGGATCGCCTGGCGGTAGAGGTGGATGCGATCGGGCGCCGCGCCGCTGTCGAATGCCGATTTCTCGCCCACCGGCCGCCCATGGTACACACCGGTCAGCTCCAGCGGATGCTCCAGCCCGAGGCTGGCGAGCGTCTCCTCATCCGCCTCCTCCTCGACCAGCAACACCACATCGCCCAGATGCGCGCGAAAGGCAGGAGGCAGCCGATCGATCACGCCAAGGGCATGGTGTTCGATCGCTGCCAGCGAGGGCGGTTCGCCCGGAAGCTCTTGTCCGCTCATGCCGCCCGCCATAGGCGTTGCGCCTTGGACGCGACAAGCTTTTGGGAGCGCAGCGATGGTCGATCAATTGAGCGAAGCCGAACGCGCAGAGGCGCTCGATGCCCTGCCCGACTGGGATTATGACGAGGGTCGCGATGCGATCAGCCGGTCGATCGTGTTCACCGATTTTGCCGAGGCGTTCGGATTCATGACCCAGGTCGCGCTGATTGCGGAGCGCGCGGATCACCATCCCGAGTGGACCAACGTGTGGAACCGCGTCGAAATCACGCTGACCACGCATGATGCGGGCGGGCTGTCGGCGCGGGACGTCGACCTCGCCACCGCGATCGATTCGATCCTGGACGGCTGATCCATGATCCTTCTCGCCATCACGCTTCAGGCCGCCTCGCTCGGCGCCACCAACTATGCCGCCGACGCGCCGATGACGGTGCCGACCAGCCAGCCCAGCTTCGCCGACGAATTCGACGGCAAGACGGTCGATACCGCCAAATGGTCCTATGACACCTCGTACAATGCCAGGGGCTGGTTCAACAACGAGCTGCAATATTATGCCGCCGATCGCCCGAAAAACGCGCGGATCGAGGATGGCGCGTTGGTGATCGAGGCACATGCCGAAGTGGCGGACAAGGCGCGCTTCCCCGATACCGGCGGGCAGCGCTACACCTCGGCAAAGCTGATCGCGAAGAAGCGGCTCGGCTATGGCTTCTACGAGATCCGCGCAAAACTGCCGTGCGGGCGCGGGGCGTGGCCGGCGATCTGGATGCTGCCGATCGGCGACAAATGGCCCGATGGCGGTGAGATCGACATCATGGAGATGGTCGGCTGGGATCCCAATGTGATCCACGCCACGCTCCACACCGGCGCGTTCAATCACAACAAGGGCACGCAGCGCGGCGCGCAGCGGACCGTGCCCGACGCCTGCACCGCCTTTCACAATTACCAGCTCGATTGGCAGCCTGACACGATCACCATCGGCATCGACGGCCGCGCGGTGATGCAAGTGCGCAACGACCAGCCCGGCGGCGCGGCGGCATGGCCCTTCACCACGCCGTACGACCTGATCCTGAACCTCGCGGTCGGCGGCGACTGGGGCGGCAAGATGGGCGTCGACGACGCGGTCTTTCCGCAGCGGATGACCGTGGATTACGTCCGCCACTGGGCGCGCCAATAGGCGCCGCCGGCTGGGGCGAGCGCCAGCCTCGCCTCAGCGGCGGCTGCGCACGCCCAGCATCGCCAGCCCGCCGGCAAGCGTCAGCGCCGCCAGCACCAGCAGCACCGCGCTGAAATCGCGCGGGGTGGCGAGCATCCAGGCGAGCAGCGGCCCGAGCAGCGCGGGAAGCGTGTTGGTGAGGTTGAGCAGCCCCAGGTCACGCCCGCGATGCGCCGGGGTGGGCAGCAACTGCATGGCAAAGGCGGCGTGCAGCGCCAGGAACACCGCGGACCCGATCGCATAAGCGACAAAGGCGATCGCCGCCCAGCGCCAGTCGGGCGCCACCGCCATGCCGGCAAGCCCGATCGCTGCCAGCACTGCGCCGCCCACCAGCGCCGGCTTGCGCCGCGCCGACCGGTCCGACGCACGGCCCGCCAGCAACGCCACCGGCAGCGACAGGACGAAGCCCACCGTCAGCAATTGCCCGACGCCCGGCGCCAGCGCCGCGGCGGGGACCGTCGGCATGATGCTCTGGAAGTAGTAAAGGAGGTAAAGCGACAGCGCGTTGCCGGCGACCTGCACCAGCAGCCGCGCGGCAAAGGAAATGACGATGTCCTGTCGCCGCATCATGACCACGCCGACCGGCGGTGGCGGCTGCGCGGCGATCCGCGCCCGGGTCACCAGCAGCGGGGTGACCGCCGCGCCGGTGATCGCCGCGACGATCGCCAGCCGCATCCCCTCGCTCGCCCACGCCAGCCCGACCAGCATCGCCGACACGGCGGACGCGGTCGGCACCGCCGCCGCCAGCAGGCCGCCCGCAACTCCCTTTTGCGCGTCGGGCACCTCGTCCGCCATGATCGCCAGCAGCGGCCCGAGCAGCGCGTTGACCGCTGCCTGGAACAATCCCACCGCCAGCATGATCGCCCACGGCGTCTGGGCCAGCGCGATGCCGGCGAAGGATGCCGGCGTCGCGACCAGCCCGAACGCGATCCAGCGCCGGCGCCCGCCGCCGCGCGCGACGGAGCGGTCGCTCAGCCAGCCGAACAGGATGTTGGAGGCGCTGGCGACGATCGCGCCGACGATCACGATGGCACTGAACAGCCCGATCCGCGCCTCGCCCGCAATCGGTTCGATCTTCAGCGGCAGCAGCAGCGCGAGCAGCGGCTGATACGCGATGACGCCGCCCACATTGGCCAGCGCAAAAACCAGCAGGAAGCCGGCCGATCGCCGTTCTCCCGGCGTCAAGATGCGCGTTTGAACCATCAGATCCGCACGATTGTGCGCTTCTCCAAAAAACCGGGGCAATTGCGCCACAGGATCGCAACCCAAAAACAACGACGTGCACATTAAGCACGATCGCAGACAAACAAACCTTGCAGTGGGCGCGGAACGGACCATGTAGCGTCCAATCATGACATTTGACACACTTCCCGCGCCGCTCGCTGGCGCGCTCGCCGAGCGCGGCTATCAGGCGCCCACGCCGGTCCAGGCCGCCGTAATCGAACCGGAGGCCGCTGGCCGCGACCTCATCGTTTCCGCCCGGACGGGTTCCGGCAAGACCGTCGCCTTCGGCATGGCGATGGCATCCGAGCTGCTGGGCGAGGACGATCGCATCATTCCCTCGCGTGAGCCGCACGCGCTCGTCATCGCGCCGACTCGCGAACTCGCGCTTCAGGTCAGCCGCGAGCTGATCTGGCTCTACGGTCCGACCGGCGCGCGCATCGTCACCTGCGTCGGCGGCATGGACGCGTCCAAGGAGCGCCGGAACCTCAATCACGGCGCGCATATCGTCGTCGGCACGCCCGGCCGCCTGCGCGACCATCTCGAGCGCGGCGCGCTGGAGCTTTCCGCGCTCAAGGTCGCGGTGCTCGACGAGGCGGACGAGATGCTCGACATGGGCTTCCGCGAGGATCTCGAGGAAATCCTCGACGCGACGCCCGAGACGCGCCGCACGCTCCTGTTCTCGGCCACCATGCCCAAGCCGATCGTTCAGCTGGCCAAGCGCTACCAGAAGGACGCGCTGCGCATCTCCACGGTCGAGGAAGACCGCGGCCATGGCGACATCAGCTACCAGGCCGTCGCGGTCAGCCCGTCGGACATCGAACATGCGGTGATCAACCTGCTGCGCCTGTACGAGGCGGAAACGGCGATCCTGTTCTGCGCCACGCGCGACAATGTCCGCCACCTTCACGCCAGCCTTGTCGAGCGCGGCTTTGCCGCCGTGGCGCTGTCGGGCGAGCACAGCCAGAACGAGCGTAACGCCGCGCTTCAGGCGCTGCGCGATCGCCGCGCCCGCGTCTGCGTCGCGACCGACGTCGCCGCGCGCGGCATCGATCTGCCGAGCCTCAGCCTCGTCATTCACGTCGAGCTGCCGCGCGACGGCGAGACGCTGCAGCACCGCTCGGGGCGCACCGGGCGCGCGGGGAAAAAGGGCACCGCGGTGCTCATCGTCCCCTATCAGCGCCGCCGCTGGGCCGAATCGATGCTGCGCAACGCCAAGATCCCGGTCGAATGGGTGCCGGCGCCGACGCCAGAGGACGTGCGCGCCAAGGATCGCGAGCGGCTGCTCGAACAGCTGCTCGCCCCGGTCGAGGTGGAGGAAGAGGATCAGGCGCTCGCCGAGCGGCTGATGGCCGAGAAGACGCCGGAGGAAATCGCCGGTGCCCTCGTGCGCGCCTATCGCGCCGCCATGCCCGCGCCGGAGGAGATCGTCGCCGCGACGCCGGAGGCGCATCGCGCCGCCCAGCGCGAGAAGCACCGCCCCGGCTTTGACGATGTGGTCTGGTTCCGCATGAATCTCGGCCGCCGCCAGAACGCCGATCCGCGCTGGATCCTGCCGCTGATCTGCCGCCGCGGCAATCTGACGAAGAACGATGTCGGCGCAATCCGCATCGGGCCGAACGAAACCGCCTTCCAGATCCCGCGGGCGCTGGCCGCGAAGTTCCAGTCGGCCGTGGCAAAGACCGCGAGCCCCGAGGACGACGTGCTATTCGAGGTGTCGGACCAGGCACCCTCCTCGCGCGGGGCCTCCGGGCCGCGTACCGGCAGCGCGGATCGTGCCGAAGGTCGGGCGGGACCGGGCCGTGGCCCCGCGCGCGGTGGCCCGGATCGTGGTGGGCTGGGTCGTGGCAGCGCGGGCCAGGGCGGCCCGGCGCGTTATTCCGCGACGCGCACCAAGCCGTCGGGCGGCGGTCCGCGCCGCCCCTGACCGGCGCGCGCATCGCTGCACTTTAAGCGCATCGACTTAAATCTCGTTGCACCCGTCAGCGGTGCCCATTACCCCCGGCGCAACGGCCAGGAGCGCCGGGGGAGAGATTGATGCGCACCATAAAGTTACAGAAGCCCGGCGGGCTCGACCGCCTGCAGGTCGCCGATAGTGAGCGGGTGGCGCCCGGCTACGGCGAGATCGTCGTGCGCATCGGCGCCAGCTCGCTCAACTTCCACGATTATGCCGTCGTCACCGGGATGATCCCGACGCCGGACGGCCGCATCCCGATGTCGGACGGCGCGGGCGAAGTGGTCGAGGTGGGCGAAGGCGTCCGCGAGTTCGCGGTCGGCGACAAGGTCGTCTCCACCTTCTTCCCGCACTGGATGGATGGCGAACCTGCGCTCGAATTCATGCTCGACGTCCCCGGCGACGGCGCCGATGGCTTCGCGCGCGAATATGTGACGGCGCCCGCCACCTCCTTCACCCGCGCGCCGCAGGGCTATTCGGATGCGGAGGCGGCGACGCTGACCTGCGCCGGCCTCACCGCGTGGCGCGCATTGGTCGTCAACGGCCAGCTGAAGGCCGGTGATACCGTGCTGGTGCAGGGCACCGGCGGCGTGTCGATCTTCGCGCTGCAATTCGCCAAGGCGGCCGGCGCGCGCGTCATTGCCACCTCCTCCTCGGACGAGAAGCTCGAGCGGCTGCGCAGCATGGGCGCCGACCACCTCATCAATTACAAGAGCCAGGAGAATTGGGGCGAGGTCGCGCGGGGCCTGACCGGCGGGCGCGGCGTCGACCATGTCGTCGAGATCGGCGGGTCGGGCACCATGCCGCAATCGATCGCCGCGACGCGGATCGGCGGCCATATCGCGCTGATCGGCGTGCTCGCGGGCATCGCCGGCAACGTGCCGACGATGTACGTGATGCAGGGCAATCAGCGTATCATCGGGCTCACCGTCGGCGCCCGCCGCCACCAGCAGGACATGGTCCGCGCGATCGAGGCGAACGGCATCCGCCCGATCATCGACAAGCACTTCCCGCTGGAACAGATCGCCGACGCCTTCCGCCACCAGGAATCGGGCAAGCATTTCGGCAAGATCGTGCTCGACATCTGACCGGCATGGGTGCGCGCGGGGATTGCTCCTGCGCGCACCTAAGCCATTGCACCCGGACGCCTTCGCGCATTAGGTGCGGCAATCTTATTGTCGCAATCCGGGGACATCATGAAATTCACGGCGGCTTCGCTCGTCTCTCTCGTCGCGCTTGTTGCGCACAGCGCATCCGCCCAGGCTCCGGCCGCCAAGCCCAAGTGGGACGTGAACGCCCCCGCCGGCGCCACCATTCGCGAGGTGCCGATCCGCACCAGCGAGGGCAGCTGGATGGACGTGGACGTCAGCCCCGACGGCCGCACGCTCGCCTTCTCGCTGCTGGGCGACATCTACACCATGCCGATCGCCGGCGGCACGCCGACGCGCATTGCCGATGGCCTCGCCTATGAGGTGCAGCCGCGCTTCTCGCCCGATGGCCGGCGCATCGCCTTCACCTCCGATCGTGGCGGTGGCGACAACATTTGGGTGATGAACGTCGACGGCAGCGACAAGCGGCAGGTGACGAAGGAGGATTTCCGCCTCCTCAACCAGCCGAGCTGGAGCAAGAACGGCCGCTTCATCGTCGCCAAGAAGCATTTCACCACCGGGCGCTCGCTCGGCACCGGCGAAGTGTGGATGTACCACGTCTCCGGCGGCAGCGGGGTGCTGCTGGTCAAGCGCCCCAACGAAACCCACCAGAAGGAACTGGGCGAGCCGGTGTATGCGGCGGACGGCAAGTCGGTGTTCTACACCCGCAACGTCACGCCCGGCCCGATCTTCGAATATGCGCAGGATTCGAACACCAACCTGTTCGATATCGAGCGTTATGACCTCGACACCGGCGAGGTGACCAAGGCAGTGACCGGCGCCGGCGGCGCGGTGCGCCCGACGCCGTCCCCCGATGGCAAGAAGATCGCCTTTGTCCGGCGCGAGGCGACCCGCTCCAAATTGTACGTGAAGGATCTCGCTTCGGGCGAGGAGCGCAAGATCTACGACGATCTCGACCAGGATTCGCAGGAAACCTGGGCCGTCACCGGCGTCTATCCCAACATGGCGTGGCTCCCCGACAATTCGGGCCTCGTCTTCTGGGCCAAGGGCAAGATCCGCCGCATCAACGCCGACGGCAGCAACGCGCGCGAAATCCCGTTCACGATCAACGACACGCGCGGCATCCTCGATGCCCCGCACCCGGAAATCGCGGTCGCGCCTGATCGCTTCACCACCGCCATGCCGCGCTTCGCCAGCGTCTCGCCCGACGGGCGGCAGGTGGTGTTCGAAACGCTCGGCAAATTGTGGGTGAAGCCGGTTGCCGGCGGCGCCGCCCGCCGCCTGACGCGCGACAATGACGCCTTCGAACTGTTCCCCAGCTGGTCGCGCGACGGCAAGTCGCTGGTCTATGTCAGCTGGACCGACGACGGCCTCGGCCGGCTGCGCGTGATCGGCGCCAGCGGCGGCACGGGTCGCGACGTGACCGGCCAGCCGGGCCATTACGCGCGCCCGCGCTTCTCGCCCGACGGCAAGACGATCGTGTTCGAGCGCAGCGGCCATGGCGGGCTGACCAGCCCGAAATGGGCCGAGGATTCGGGCGTGTACCGTGTTGCGACCACCGGCGGCGCGGTCACCCGCGTGCTGCGCGGCGCCGCCTCGCCGCAATTCGGCGCGGCCAACGACCGCATCTTCATGCTGGAGGATGAGCGCAAGGACGGAAAGTCGGTGCGCCAGCTCGTCAGCACCGACCTGTCGGGGCAGGACAAGCGCGTTCACGCCAATGGCGAACTCGCGACCGATTACATCGTCTCGCCGACCGGCGAATATGTCGCCTTCCGCCAGAATTACGCCGCCTATGTCGTCCCCCTGATGCCGGGCGGGCAGACGGTGTCGCTCTCACCCGACAGCAAGACGCTGCCGGTGACGAAGGTCAGCGCGGGCGGCGCCGATTATATCAACTGGTCGACCGACGGCACGCAGCTGCACTGGAGCCTGGGCCCGACGCTCTACACCGCGTCGACCGCCAGCCTGTTCCCCGCCGCGCCGCGCGGCGAAGGAACGCCCGGCTTCACCCCGCCGACCAGCGGCATCAGCCTCGCCATGGAGCAGGCGGCGGCCAAGCCGACCGGCACCGTCGCGATCACCGGTGCGCGGCTCGTCACCATGGCGGGCGAGGATGGCGGCATCATCGACGATGGCGTGGTGGTGATCCGCGGCGATCGCATCGTCGCGGTCGGCCCGCGCGCCTCCACCGCCATCCCCGCCGGCGCGACCACCGTCGATGCCGCGGGCAAGACGATCATCCCCGGTCTCATCGATGCGCACGCGCACGGTCCGGCCGGCACGGATGAGCTGGTGCCGCAGCGCAACTGGTCGATGATGCAGAACCTGGCGCTTGGCACCACCACGCTGCACGATCCGTCCAACCGCTCGAGCGAGATCTTCGCCGCGGCGGAGATGCAGCGCGCCGGCCTGATCCTCGCGCCGCGCATCTTCTCCACCGGCGAGATCGTCTATGGCGCGAAGGCCGCCGATGTGTACGCGCAGATCGACAGCCTCGACGATGCGCTGGCGCACGTCCGCCGGCTGAAGGCGCAGGGCGGCCACAGCGTGAAGAACTACAACCAGCCGCGCCGTGACCAGCGGCAGCAGGTGGTGGAAGCATCGCGGCGTGAGAACATGCAGGTCGTGGCGGAGGGCGGCTCGCTCTTCGGCCTCGACATGACTCACATCGCCGACGGCAATTCGACGCTGGAACACAATATCCCGCTCGAAACCTTCTACGATGACGTGCTTCAGTTCTTCTCGGCGTCGAAGACCAATTACACGCCGACGCTGGTGGTCAGCTACGGCGGCCTCGCCGGCGATCCGTACTGGCGCCAGGCGACGGATGTGTTCGCGCATCCGCTGCTGAAGGCGCATACCCCGCCGACGCGGCTGCTCGCCGACAACGCCCGCCGCATCAAGGCGCCCGACAACAATTTCGTCGACGACGACAATGCGCGCGAGGCGCACAAGCTGGCCAAGCGCGGCGTGCTCGTGTCGATCGGCGCGCATGGCCAGCAGGCCGGCATCGGCGCGCATTGGGAATTGTGGTCGTTCGTGCGCGGCGGGATGACCCCGCTCGAGGCGCTTCGTGCCGGCACGATCGTCTCGGCCCAGTCGCTCGGCATGGCGAAGGACATCGGCTCGCTGGAGGTGGGGAAGCTCGCCGATCTGGTGGTGCTCGATGCTGATCCCACGGCCGACATCCGCAACAGCGACAAGGTCCGCCAGGTGATGCTCGGCGGGCGGCTGTACGATGCGGCGACGCTCAACGAGGTCGCCACCGGCACGGCAAAGCGCGGCCGCTATTTCTGGGAGAATGGCGCCGCCGAGTAACCCCGGCGCCCTCCTCCACCCCATCCGCAACCCCTTGCGTTCGCCGCCCACCGGCGGCGAACGTCCGTCCCCCAGGAGTATGATCATGGATCGTCGCACCTTCCTCGGCAGCACCGGCGCTGCCGCACTGGCGACTGCCGTTCCCGCCGCCGCGCAAAAGGCCGCCGCCCCCGCCGCCGCCGGCACCAACGACCAGCAGCTGCGCACCTTGCTCGACCGTATCTTCTACGAGCGGATCGACGAGAACCCGGAGGGCGCCACTGCGCTCGGCCTCGACACTGGTGAGCGTGCGGCGCTGAAGTCGCAGCTGAACGACGGCTCGGCCGCCGGCGCGCAGAAGGATCTGGCGCGCGCGAAGCGTGAACTGGCCGCGCTGCGCCAGATCAACCCCGCCTCGCTCTCCCCCGCCGCCCGGCTGGATTACGAGGTCGTCTCCTACCAGCTCCAGCGCGGCATCGCCGGTGCCGAGAAGTTCACCTACGGCGCCAGCATGGGCCGGTTCACGCCCTACGTCCTCACCCATCTGACCGGCGCCTATCGCGAGGTGCCCGATTTCCTCGATGCGCAGCACCGTATCAAGGATGCCGCCGACGCCGACGCCTATGTCGCGCGCGTCGCCGCCTTCGCCACGGCGATCGATCAGGATAGCGAGCGGCAGCGCGCCGACGCCGCGCGCGGTGTGTTCGCGCCCGATTATGTCCTCGACACCACGCTGAAGCTGATGGGCGGGCTGCGCGATCAGCCGGCCGCCTCGACCGTCCCGGTGACGGCGCTGGCGGGCAAGCTGAAGGCTGCGAACCTCCCCGACGCGCGCGTCGCCGAAGCGACGAAGATCATGAATGAGCAGGTGTTCCCGGCGCTCGATCGCCAGCGCGCCTTGATTACCCAACTGCGCGGTCGTGCGGTCCATGACGCGGGCGCATGGCGTCTGCCCGATGGCGAGGCCTATTACGCCGCCGCGGTCGAGGCCGCGACGACGGTCGCCATGTCGGGCGAGGAAGTGCATCGCCTCGGCCTTGCCCAGGTGGCCGAGATCAGCAACCGGATCGACGGCATCCTGAAGGCGCAGGGCATGACGCAGGGCAGCGTCGGCGAGCGGCTGGTCGCGCTCAACAAGCGCCCGGATCAAGTCTATCCCAATACCGACGCCGGCAAGGAGCAGCTGGTCGCGCAGCTCAGCGCGCAAGTCGCCGCGATGCAGAAGCGCCTGCCCGAGCAATTCTCCTTCATCCCGAAGGCGCCGGTCGAGGTTCGCCGCGTGCCCAAGTCGATCGAGGCGGGCGCACCTGGCGGCTATTACCAGAACGCCTCGCTCGATGGCTCGCGCCCGGGCATCTACTACATCAACCTGCGCGACAGCTTCGATCGCCCGAAGTTCGGCCTCGCCACCCTGTCCTATCACGAGGCGGTGCCGGGCCATCACCTGCAGGTGATGACCGCGCTCGAATCGCAGGACATTCCGCTCATCCGCCGCCGCGGCGGCTTCAGCGGCTATACCGAGGGCTGGGCGCTCTATTCGGAGCAGCTGGCAGACGAAATGGGCATGTACGAGGGCGATCCCCTCGGCCAGGTCGGCTATCTCCAGTCGCTGCTGTTCCGCGCGACCCGCCTCGTCGTCGACTCCGGCATGCATCACAAGCGCTGGAGCCGCGAGAAGGCGACCGATTACTTCATCGCCACCACCGGCGTCGCGCGCGGCCGCAGCCAGAATGAGATCGACCGCTACACCGTCTGGCCGGGCCAGGCGTGCAGCTACAAGATCGGCCACACCGTCTGGGCGCGCCTGCGCGACGCGGTGAAGCAGAAGCAGGGCGCCGCCTTTGATCCGCGCAAGTTCCACGCGGTGCTGCTCGACGGCGCGATGCCGCTGACCATCCTGGAACGCATGGTGACAGAGCGGATGCTGAAGGCGTAACGCCGCCCGGCCTTTCCGGGCCGCCATCTGCGCCGCCACCTACGCCACCCTCGCTAAGGAGGCAGGATCCCGTCGATCCTGCGCCTTTGCGGCGGTGGCGTTTGTGTTAGGGGTCGGGGCACATACGGGAGAGGCACCAATGCAGACCTATGACGACGTCGTGAACGGCCGCCGCAGCATCCGCGGGTTCAAGCCCGATCCCGTCCCCCGCGCGCTGATCGAGGAAGTGCTGGCGCTCGCCATGCGCTCCCCCTCCTCGCTCAACACGCAGCCGTGGAACTTCACCGTCGTCACCGGCGAACCGCTCGACCGCATCCGCCAGGGCAATACCGAGCGCAACCTCGCCGGCGTGCCCCATTCGCGCGAATTCCGGCTGGGCGAGGATTATGGCGGCGTCCACCGCGAGCGGCAGATCGAAATCGCCAAGCAATTGTTCGGCGCGATGGACATCGCGCGCGAGGACAAGGCGAAGCGGCACGATTGGGTGCTGCGCGGCTTCCGCCAGTTCGACGCCCCCGTCTCGATCGTCATCACCTATGATCGCGTGCTGCTGGGCAGTGACATCGCGCCGTTCGATTGCGGCGCGGTCACCACCGCATTGGTCAACGCCGCCTGGTCGCGCGGGCTGGGCTGCGTCATCAACAGCCAGGGGATCATGCAATCGCCGGTGGTCCGCGAACACGCCGGCATTCCCGACGATCAGGTGATCCAGACCTGCGTCGCCATGGGTTGGCCCGACGACAGCTTCCCCGCCAATGCGGTCGTGTCGCGCCGCAAGCCGGTGAGCGAGGCGGCCCGCTTCGTCGGTTTCGCCGACTGACGCTCAGACGCGCGGTCAGAACCGCGCGCAAAACAAGAAAGAGCCTGCCGGCGATCCGAACCGACGTGGAGTGCCGCGGTTCGGCGCCGACAGGCCCAGATGAACGGGCGGGAGCCCCTCCTCCCGCCGTCGTTCAGCGCGGAAAGCGCTTGTCCATCCAGCCCAGGATCGCGCGGTTCACCTCGTCGGGATATTCCTGCTGCGTCCAGTGGCCCGATTTCTCGACCAGCACCTTGTCCAGATCCGGCACGTAGCGTTCCATCCCCTCGGCCATCGCCGGGCTCAGCACCACGTCATTTTCCGCCATCACCATCAGCGACGGCACCTCGACCTTCTCGACGAGGTTCGCTGACGCCTGCCAGTTGCGGGTGAAATTGCGGTACCAGTTGATCCCGCCGGTGAAGCCGGTCGCGGCAAAGGTCTGCGCAAAGGCCGCAATCTCGTCATCGCTCAGGAATTGCTGCTGGTCGGTCGCCGGGTCGTACAGCTTCAGCCCTTCGCCCAGCGCCAGCGTGCGCTGCTCCGCCGGCAGCTTCTCATATTCCTTCAGCGTCAGCATCGGCTTGCGCATGAAATAGCGCATCGACCGTTCCGGGTCGGCGCCCAGCGCGGCATCCGCCTCGCCCGGCTTCTGGAACCAGACGATGTACATGTCCTCGCCATAGACGTGGCGCATCGCGGCGATCGGATCATTCTCGCCGCGCGGCAGGAACGGCGTGTTGACCCCGATCACCCCCGCGCACCGCTCCGGATAACGCAGCGCGAATTGCCATACGACCATCCCGCCCCAGTCATGGCCGCAGGGAATCGCTTTTTCGATGCCCAGCGCGTCCATCAACCCGGCGATGTCGGCGGTCAGGTGCTCGAGGTCATAATCCTCGACCTTCTCCGGCCGGCTGGTCAGCCCATAGCCGCGCTGGTCGGGCGCGATCGCCCAGCGCCCCGCCTTCTCGAACGCCGCCAGCTGGTGCCGCCACGAAAACGCCAGTTCGGGAAAGCCGTGGCAGAAGATGACGGGCACGCCCTCGCCCCGTGGCCCGACCTCATAATAGGCCATGCGGATGCCGTTGGTGTCGGCATATTGCACCGGCGGCATCGCCTCGGCGAGCGCGCGCGGCGCTTCCATCGCATCGTTCATCGGCGCGCTCATGCTCGCAACTCCGGCCGGACGACGACCTTGCACTGTTTCTCCGGGTCGGCCAGCGCGGCAAAGGCGGCGGCGACGTCATCCAGCCCGACCTCGTCGGTGATCGCCGGCAGCACGTCGATCTTGCCATCCGCGATATTGACCAGCGTCGCGGCAAATTCGCCCGCGGTGTAGCCAAGCACGAAACGGAAATCGATCTGCTTGTTGATGCACAGGAACGGCTCGATCTTGTCGGTTTCCATGCACACGCCGACCACGATCACCTGCGTGCCCACCGGCACCGATTCGATGATGTTCTGCAGCACGCCGGGCACGCCGACGCATTCGAACACGATCGCCTTCTTGCCGGCCTGACCGCTCATCATCGCCGCCATCCGCTCGGACGAGGTGCGCGGCACGCCCAGCTCGCTCCACTTGGTGTGCGGCGATTCCCTTGCCGGATCGACGATGATGTCGGCGCCCATCTTCTCCGCCACCGCGCGCCGCGCCGGCGAGAAGTCGGCCGCCACCACCGGGCCCAGCCCGCGCGATTTCAGCGCGGCGATCACCGCCAGGCCCACCGGCCCGCACCCGATGACGAGGTTCACCGTGTCCGCTCCCGCCGCCGACATAGCGACGGCATGTTCACCCACCGCGAACGGCTCGGTCATCGCGGCCTGCACGTCGCTGAGCCCGTTGGGCACCGCGATCAGCATCGCCTCGCTCAGCACCATCTGCTCGCTGTAGCCGCCGGGATAATTGTTCGAATAACCGATCGCCTCATAGCCCTGCGGCTTCATCGCGATCGGCATGGAAACGACGCGAGTCCCCGCCTTCAGTGTCTTTGCCGATCCCGGGCCATGATCGAGGATCTCGGCGGAGAATTCATGGCCGAAGATCATGTCCTTGGACGGGTCGGTGCGCGATTTCTCGCCGGTCCGCTCGCCCAGTTCCAGCATGTTCTCGAACGAATGGACGGCGTGAAGGTCGGAACCGCAGATGCCGCAGGCCAGCGTCTTGACCAGCACCTCGCCCTGGCCCGGCGTCGGATCGGGTACCTCGTCACACACCAATTGCTTGTTGCGTCTCACCACTGCGCGCATCGCGAGCCACCCTCTCCTGTCGTCCGGCCTGTTCCGGCGGATCATGCGTCGCATGGTGGCGCGCGCCCTCGTCCGGCGCAACCCTTATAATCATAACATGTTCGTATTTATTGCACGTGATCGGTATTTGGCGTATCCGGCCGTCAATCATGGTCGGAGGGACGAATGGTCGGCAACAGCGTGCCCGGCAGGCTGCAGGAACAGGTTATTGTGGTCGGCGCGGGGATTGCGGGGCTGTGCACTGCGCTGCGGCTGGGCGGCGGCACGCGCCGGCTGCTGCTGCTGGAACGTGACGACGCCCCGCCGGAGGGTGGCCCTGATGTGGCGTTCGACCAGTGGCAGCGCCGCGGCGTCGGCCAGCTGCGGCAGAGCCACGCCTTCCTCGCCCGGCTGCGCAACATCATCCGCGACGAACATCCCCAGCTGCTCGCCGATCTCTACGCCGCCGGGTGCCGCGACATCGCCTTCCCGGACATGCTGCCGCCCGCACTGCGCGCGCGCTACGTGCCCGCGCCGGGGGATGAGGATCTGACCATCATCACCAGCCGGCGCACGACGATCGAACTCGTCATCCGCCGCTATGTGGAGCAGCTTCCCGGCGTCACGATCCGCAGCGGGGTGAAGGTGCGCGAGCTGATCCAGGATCGCGACGCCTCGGGCCTGATCCACGTCACCGGGGTAATCGCCGATACCGTCAACGGGCGCGAGGAAATCCGCGCCGACGTGGTGGTCGACGCTGGCGGCAAGGCGGCCAATCTGATCGAGCAGTTGATCAAGGCCGGCGCACCGATCGGCGAGGCGGCGGAGACCGCCGGCGTGCTCTATTTCACCCGCCACTACCGCCTCCACGACGGGCAGGAGGAGCCGCCGCGCGGCGAGATCGCCGCCTCGGGGGACCTTGGCTATCTGAAGTTCGGCGTCTTTCCGGCCGACAACCATCGTTTCTCGATCACGCTGTGCGTGCCGGAGATCGAACACGGCCTGCGCCGCGCGGTGATGGACGGCGACATGTTCCAGCGCATCTGCATGGCGATGCCGGGCATGGCGCCCTGGGTCGATCCGGCAAAATCGGAACCGGTCGGCAAGGTCATCGGCATGGGCGACCTCCACAGCCGGTGGCGCAGCCTCGTCACGGACGGGCGACCGGCCGTGCTCGGCTATTTCGCGATTGGCGACGCCTTGGTACGCACCAACCCGCTCTATGGCCGCGGCTGTTCGCTCGCTGCGGTCAGCGCGGGCGTGCTGCGCCGCGCGCTCGATTCGGGCAGCGATCCGGCCGCGCGCCTGCTGGTCTATGACGGCGGCATCCGCGCAGAGGTGAAGCCCTATTACGACCTGATGCTGAAACAGGATCGCTCCGCCATTCGCCGCGCGCGCGCGACGCTGACGCCCGGCCACCGCCCGCGCGTCAAGGCGCGCCTCGCCAAGAGCTTCGTCGACGACGGCATCACCATCGCGGCGCGATCCGACATCAATCTGATGCGCGCGATGATGCGCGGCTTCCACATGCTCGAACATCCCGAGGCATGGCTGAAACGGCCCGCCAACCTCAGCAAGGTCCTGAGCTATTGGGCGCGCGGGCGACGGCGCAATGCCGCGGCCTATGCGCCCATCCCCGGCCCGGACCGCCCCGAACTGATGGCGCGGCTGGGGCTCGATCCACAGGCGGACATGCTCGCCGCCTGACCGCAGCACGGGCGCGCGGCGTGCCCGCGCGCCCCACGCCTCACCCGGCGGTGGCGCCGATCGGGATCGGCGTCGCGGCAGCAACCTCGGCGTCGATCGTCGCAAACAATTTGCCCGCCGCCATCTCGTCGCGCGTCCGCTCCGGCTCCAGCGTCGCCATATGGTCCAGCCGCACCAGCTCGCGCGGCACGTACCAGTGCAATGTGTCGCTGTGATACGCCTCCCACACCGTCTCGGCGACTTCCCGTGGCGGAATGGCGCGGAACACGCCGGCCTTGGGCGCGCTCGCCGCCGCGCCTTTCGGCAGGATCGGCGTATCGATCAGCGCCGGCAACACGTCGGCGACGCGCACGCCATAGGGCTTCAGCTCGATCGCCAGCGCCTCGGTCAGCCCCTTCACCGCATGCTTCGTCGCCGAATAGACCGCGATCATCGGCATGCCATAGGTCGCCGACGAGGAGGATGTGGTGAAACACAGCGACCCCGGCGTCGCCTTCAGCAGCGGGATCGCCAGATGGATGCCGGTCAGCACGCCAATGAAATTGACCTGTACCACCGCCAGCACATCGCCCCACGGCTGGTCGGCGAACGGCCCGCCCCGCCCGATCCCGGCATTGTTGTAGAGCAGGTCGAGCTTGCCGTCGGTGCACGCGGCAAAGGCGTCGAGCGCCGCGCGATACGCCTCGCGATCAGTGACATCGAGCCGCTGGACGAGGCAATTGTCCGCGCCCAGCTCTTCCTTCAGCCGCGTCAGCCCGGCCTCGTTGACGTCCACCCCGCCGACGAACCAGCCTTCGCCGGCGAACAGCCGCGCGGTCTCCAGCCCCATGCCCGATGCCGCCCCGGTGATGAAGATCGCCTTGCGCCCGTTGGCGCGCACGCTGCCGTCCACGCCGCTCATTCCGCTGCCTCCGATTTCTTGTCGAGGCCCATCGCGGCCAGGATTTCGGGGCGGATATTCTCCGTCCCCTTCTTCTGGATATGGTCGGCCAGCCGCGCGCCGACCGCCGCCTGCGCCTCGCCGATGAAGCGGGGGCGGTTCGCCGCCGCCCATTCGATCGACGCCTCGCGATTGGCATTCACCCCGTTCACCGCCGGCATGACGTAGCGCGCGATCAACTCATAGGACTTCTTCTTGTTATCCCATTCGGCCCAATTGTGGTCCATCATCAGGAACGCGCCGAACCCGCCCGATTGCTCGCGCAGCCGCTCGATCTGCTTCACCGCATCCTCGGGCGTGCCGATCACCGCCATGCCCGAATTGACCAAGGCGTCGACCGGGTCGCTGCCATCCGCCGGGGCGAGCGGCAGCGCCGCCACCTCGCGGAAATAGTACAGCCATTTATCGAGGCCGAAGCGGACCTGCGCACGCGCCTCCTCGCGCGTCGCGGCGACATGCATCGGACCAACCAGCCGCCACTGGCTGCGCTCGACCCGCGTGCCGCTGTCCGCCGCCTGCTGCTCGGCGATCGCCCAGTTGGACGCCAGCGCATTGAACCCGCCGCTTTGCGTGGCGCCGATCGACAGCAGCCCCAGGCCATGCCGGCCCGCCGCCGTCGCGCCCGATGGCGACACCTGGCTCGCGACACTGATCTCCACTGACGGGCGGCTGTACGGCAGCATCTGCAACCGCGCCTCGTTCAGCTCGAACCAGTCGGTCTTCTTCGTCACCTGCTCACCGCGCAGCAGCGGGACGAGCACGTCGATCGCCTCGTCCATCCGGTCGCGCTGCTTGGCGACGGGAATGCCCATCATGAACGCGTCCGACGGCAGCGCGCCCGGCCCGACGCCGAACATCACGCGCCCGCGGGTGATATGGTCCAGCTGGTTGATCCGGTCCGCCAGCATCAACGGGTGGTGGTACGGCAGCGACGACACGCCGGTCCCCAGCCGGATGTGCCGCGTACGCTCCGCCACGGTGGCGATGAACAATTCGGGGCTGGCGATCAGTTCGTAGCCGGCCGAATGATGTTCGCCCAACCACGCCTCGTCATAGCCCAGTTTGTCCATGTGGACGACGAGATCCAGGTCGCGCTCCAGCGCCAGCGTCGGGTTCTCGTTCAACGGGTGGAAGGGCGCAATGAACGCCCCGAAGCGAATCCTCTCTCCCGCCATCTCTTCTCTCCTCCTGCCCTGTTTGGCGGCGATGCTACGCCGCGCCACCGGCGGAGGCCATATGGATTCTGCAACATGTTATGATAATTTGCCCCGGCGCGGCGTTGCGGCTAAGGGTCGGGGTGCCTAGGGTTCATGCCATGCAGAGGAATTACGGATGAGCCGCCGCGAGGAGGCGAAGGCTGAGCGTCGCCACCGCATCATCGCGGCCGCCCGCGATCTGATCAAGGAAACCGGCGACACCGGGCTGTCGATGCGCGCCATCGCGGCGCGCGCCGGCGTATCGCTCACCACGCCCTACAATCTGTTCGGCTCGAAACGCGCGATCGTCATCGCCTTGCTGGAGGATGTGCGCGAATTCCACGAACGCTTCTCGCAATTGCGCAGCGTCGGCCCGGTCGACCGCATCTTCCAGGCAGTGTCGATCACCATCGCCTATCTCGCCGACGACCCCGATTTCTACCGCACCCTGTGGACCGAGGCGCTGCGCTTCGACAGCAAGGAATTGCGCGGTGAGCTTCAGTCGCCGCAGCGCTACGGCTTCTGGTTCTCGCTCCTGGGGGAGGCGCGCAACGAAGGCGCGCTGCTGCCGGGGCTGGAGCTTGATCCGCTGCTCCACGCGCTCGACGGCGTCTATGTCGCCGCGATGCTCGCCTGGGTGCTCGGCGCGATCGACGTGCAGGAGATCGAGGCGCATGTCAGCTACGGCTATGCGCTGGTGCTGCGCGGCGCGGCGACGCCCGAATATAGCGCCGCGATCGAGGAAAAGCTGATGGGCTATCAGCGCGATCTGATGACGCTGCGCCCGGCAATCGTCGCCGCCTGAAACCATTCGGGCGCCGCCCCGGCACGCGGCCGGGGCGACCTCCTTCTGGCTTACGCCTTGATCGCGGCCAGTGCCTGGTCGAAATCGGCGATCAGGTCATCGGCATCCTCGACGCCGATCGAGATGCGCACCAGATTGTCGGTAATGCCCAGCGCCGCCTTGCGATCATCGGCGACCGACAGGTGAGTCATCCCCGCCGGGTGGCTCGCCAGCGTCTCGGTTCCGCCCAAGCTCACCGCCAGCTTGGCGATCTTCAGCGCGTCGAGGAACGCGAACGCCTCAGGCTCGCCGCCCTTCAGGTACAGCGAGAAGGTCGAACCCGCGCCGCTGCAATGGCGGCGATAGATGTCGGCCTGCCTTTTGTCCTCGCCCCGCTCCAGGAAGCCGAGGTAGCCGACTTTCTCCACCTTGGGATGCGCGGCCAGGAATTCGCACACCTTGGCGGCATTCTCGCCCGCCCGGCTCATGCGCAGTTCCAGCGTCTCGAGGCTGCGCAGCAGCATCCACGCCGTATTCGGGTCGCAGATCGTGCCGATCGTGTTGCGCATCAGCCGGATGGTGTTGATGTGCTCCTTCGATCCCAGCACGCCGCCCGCCACCAGGTCCGAATGGCCGCCGGCATATTTGGTCAGCGAATAGACGACGATGTCCGCGCCCTGCTGCAGCGGCTTGGCCCACAGCGGCCCCAGGAACGTGTTGTCGATCGCGATCGGCGGCTTGTTCTCGCCGGTGAAGATCGCGTCACGGCTCGCCGCGACCGCTTCCACGTCGACCAGCGCGTTGGTCGGGTTGGCCGGGCTTTCGAGATAGATCAGCGCGACATTGCCGGTCGCCGCCTCGGTCAGCACCGCGTCGATTTCCTCGCGCGTCGCACCGGCCGGGAAGTCGAGCCACTTCACGCCGAACTTGCCCAGGATGCGCGCGATCAGCGTCTCGGTCGCCGCATAAAGCGGGCCGGAATGGACGATCGTGTCGCCCGGCTTGGTCATCGACAGGAACAGCGTGGCGATGGCGGACATGCCGCTGGAGAAGGTCAGCGCATCCTCGGCATCTTCCCACACGCTCAGCCGGTCTTCCAGGATCTCTTGGTTCGGCCCGTTGAAGCGCGAATAGACAAGGCCCTCGGCCCCGCCCGGGCGCTTGCCCGTCACGCCCTCGAAATGGCGCTTGCCGGCGGCGGCATTGGGGAAGACGAAGGTGGAGGTGAGGAAGATCGGCGGCTTCAGCGCGCCTTCGGACAGCGCCGGGTCATAGCCGTGGCCCATCATCAGCGTCGCCGGCTTCAGCTTGCGCCCGCCGATCTCCTCGACCGCCGCCTTGGGTGAGACGCGCGGGGCGACGCCGGTCAGGTCGGCTTCGGTTTCCTTGGTCATTCAGTAACTCCGGTCGGTGGCAGGTTGATCGCCACCTTGCCGGCAGTCTTACGGCCAGTGGCCTCGCCCCGCCATCATTTGGCGACATAAGGGGTGAAGGCGCCGATGACGCAGCTGCCGGTGGGGAAACGCGCCGTGCGATCGACCGTTTCCGCAATATCACCGCGGCACAGCCGGGGGCCGAACTGGCGCGTGACCAGCATGTCGCCGCGCGCCACGCCCTCGCACCCGCCGTTGGTATCGCTGACATAGATGCGGTTGCGCCCTTCGCGATAGACCAGCTTGTCGCCGATCGCGCGCAGCGAGATGGTGCGGAACCGCGTATCGATGCAATCCACCTGCGGCTGCGGGGTCAGCCGCGCGAGGTCGCGTTCCAATTGCGCACGATCGCGCTCCTGCGGGCCGGGGCGGTCGGCGGCGGCCCCGGTCGCACAGCCAGTGGCGGAAACGGCGGCGGCCCCGGCCGCGGCGGCAAGCGCAAAGGTTGTCAGCACCCTGGCCATCATCATCCCTCCATGCTCGCGCGCAGGTTTGTCCTGTCGCGCCACCAACGTTTCTACCCGCGAAAACTATCCTTCGCCGCTCGTAGTTCACCCAGTCGGGCGGCGCTGTCGGCGCGCAGGAAGGGATTGGTCGCCAGCTCCTCGCCGATGGTGGTCGGGATCGTAACCTCGCCCGCCGCACGCGCCGCATCCACGCGGCCCATCCGTTCACGGATCGCCTCATTGTCGGGCTCGGCGACCAGCGCATAGCGGCCGTTCGACTGGGTATATTCATGCCCGCAATAGACGCGCGTCGCCGGCGGCAGCGTGGCATAACGCTGCATGTTGCCGAACATGTCGTCCGGCGTGCCCTCGAACAACCGGCCACAGCCCATCGCGAACAATGTGTCGCCAGTGAAGATCGCAGCGTCATCGGCAAAGTGGAAGGCGACATGTCCCTGCGTATGCCCGGGCACCCGCATCACCGCCGCGCGATGCGCGCCCAGCGTCACCACATCGCCTTCGCCCACGCCATGGTCGATCTGCCCGATCTTCTCGCGCTCCGCCTCCGGCCCGGTGATCCGCGCACCGGTCGCCGCGACGATCGCACCATTGCCGCCGACATGATCGGGGTGCCAGTGCGTGTTCCAGATGTCGGTGATCGTCCACCCGCGCGCCGCCGCCGCATCCAGCACCGGCTGCGCCTCGCCCGGATCGATCACCATCGTCGCGCCCGATGCGGGGTCGTGGACCAGCCAGCTGTAATTGTCGCTCAGCACCGGCACGCGCACGATTTCCAGCGCCCCCGTCGCTGCTTCAGCCGGCCCCCTCTCCTGTGACAATGGCATCATAGCCCCTTTCATTGAATTCGATCAGGCAGAAACCGTGGCCGAACGGATCGGCAAAGCCCGCGATCCGGCCATAGGGTGCCGCACGCACCCCCGTCTCGTCCACCGCCCCCGCCGCGATGGCGGCCGCGCGCGCCGTGTCGAGGTCATCCACCGCAATGTCGAAATGCACCGGCGTCCAGTGCCGGCGATAATCGCGGCGCGCTCGCGAGGCATCGCTCGCCACGCTGCCGTCGGCCTGTTCCAGCAGATAGAGCGGCGCTTCCAGCCCGAGCAGCTCGACCGCGCCTGCCCCGATCCGCCGCCCGACCCGAAGGCCGAGCGCGCGGCAATAGAAAGCCTCTGCCCGCGCGAGATCGGGAACGTCGAGGTTCACGATCAGTCGCGCGGGCGCGGGCATCACCAGGTCCCGGTATTCGGCATCGACGCCCAGGGTTCCTGCGGCGGCTTCGGCCCGTTCAGCTGCAGCAGCTCGATCGAGATGCCGTCGGGCGTCTTCACGAACGCCATGTAACCGTCCCTCGGGGGGCGGTGGACGGTATAGCCGGCGTCTAGCACCGCCTGGCACGTCGCGTAGATATCGTCGCAATCATAGGCGAGGTGCCCGAAATTGCGCCCGCCGGTATATTCCTCCGGCGCGCTGCCATCCTCGGGGGGCCAGTTATAGGTCAGCTCCACCTCGGCATGGGCGCGCTCGCCCGGCCCGCGCATGTCGTCCGGCGTGGCAAGGAAGATCAGCGTGAATCGCCCTGCCTCGCTCTCGGTACGGCGCACTTCCTTCAGGCCCAGCACCTCAAAGAATTTGATCGTCTCTTCCGGGTTGGTGACCCGGATCATGGTGTGCAGATAGCGCATCAATCCTCCATGCTCATTTCTGTTCGCCGCCTTTCTGTTCGTCAGCGCCGAACTGTGCCAGCGCGCGCGCCGCCGATTGTCCCGCGGGCCGATCGGGCGCCAGCCGCACCGCTTCCCCCCACGCCGCCTTGGCGCCGGCCTCGTCGCCCGCCGCGGCGGCGATATTGCCCGCTTCCAACTGCACCTGCGCGTCATCGGCCGATCGGCGCAGCGCCTGCGCGATATCGGCGCGCGCCCGGCCCAGGTCGCCGTCACGCCGCGCCAGCGTCGCCGACAGGAGCCAGGCGAGCGGATCGTCCGCCGCATCCTTCACCGCCATGTCGAGGTCAGCGCGCGCCGCCTTGCTGTCGCCGATCGCCACCAAGGCACGGGCGCGGTCGAGCGCCGCCTCGCCGCGCTCCATGCCGGTCAGCGTGCCCGCCGCCAGCGCCGCGTCGAGCGCGGATCGCGCCTTCGCCGCATCCTGCCCGGCGAGCCAGGCATTGCCGGCCTGCGCCCAGTAACGCGCCGCCGCCTCGTCCTGCGCCAGTTCCGCCGCCCGCGCCGCTTCCTCGAACGCGGCGGCCGCCGCCGGAAAACGGTTCTGCCCGGCGAGCGCCAGGCCCAGGCAGCCGCGCCCGGCCGCGCTGCGATCAAGCGACGCTCGCCGCTCCGCCGCAACCGGATCCTCCGCAGCCAGCGCAACGCAGCTGGTCACCGAGGGAGCGGCAACCGATGGCGCAGCAACGGGAGGCGCCGCCGCCGAAGGGGTCGCGGCCTGAAGCGCGGCAAGAAGCAGGATCATGGCAGCAGGTCCCCGACGAATCGGGTCAGCAGCGCAATGTCCGCCTCGCGCGACAGGCGATGATCGCCGTCCTTCACCAAAATCACCTGCACGTCGTCGGACCGGATCAGCTCGGCCAGCCGCACCGATTGCGCCCAGGGCACGTCGGGGTCACGCTGGCCATGGATCAGCCGCACCGGGCAATCGATCGCGATCGGCCCGTGCATCAGCCGGCTCGCCTCGCCCGCCTGCCAGAAACGGCGGGTATAGACGGTCGGCGCCGGGCCATAGGGGTTGGCCCGCTCCAGCTTGTTATATTGCAGGATGTAGAGCTTTTCGGGCTGGCTGAATCCCCAGTCGGTGAAATCGGGCGCGGCGGCGATACCGACCATGCCGACCACGCGATCGGGCCGTGCCAGCGCCGCCAGCAGCATGATCCACCCGCCCATCGACGATCCCACCAGCACCACCGGGCCCTCGACGGCATGGTCGATCATCGCCAGCGCATCGTCGCGCCAGTCGGTCAGCGACTGATCCTCGAACGTGCCCTCGCTCTCGCCGCAGCCGGCATAGTCGAACCGCAGGAACGCCCGGCCGTTCTCGCGCGCCCAGGCCTCCAGCGCCAGCGCCTTGGTGCCGCTCATGTCGCTGGCATAGCCGGGAAGGAACACGATCGTCGGGCCGTCGCCCTCGGTCAGGTGATAGGCGAGGCGGGGGCGCTGGGCTTCGGTCATCGCGCGCGATGTAGGGGCGATCGCCCGATTGCGAAAGGCGACAGCATCGCGATGCGGTGGCGCGCCGCCGCGATCAGATCACATATTCGACCGTCTTCAACTGCGTTTCCGCATCGCGCTTGGCGGTGCGCTTGGCGACCATCTCGGCATGCAGCTCGGCGATCGTGCGGCTGCCGGTGGTCTTGAACGCGAACGGCAGCACGCCGTGGATCACCGCCCCGACGCCGCCCGCCAGCATCCGCATTCCGAACCGGGTCGCGACGCCGAAATGCTCGGCATAGCTTTCCCCGACCGACGCGGGGTGATCCAGGAACAGGCGGCGGAACAGGGTCGGATTGGTCGTGCGCATCATGAGACCTTATCACGCCTGTCGATCTGCGTCAGCATCTCCGCGGCGAGCAGCGGCAGCGTATCGTCGCGCGCGCCCATCACCACGATCCGGTCGCCCGGCCGGGCATTGGCCACCAGATGCGCCGCCGCCGCCGCCCGCTCGGCGATATGCCGCGCATTGCCGCCGCTGATCGTTATGTCATTGGCGATATCGGCGCTGGTCACCTCGCGGCTCACCGTCCCGCCCTGATAGACCGGGTCGGGCAGCACCAGCAGGTCATCGACCCCCAGCCCGTCGACGAACGTCTGCACCAGCTCGCGCCGCATCGTCTTCAACGGACCATAGCCATGCGGCTGGAACAGGACGAGCAGCCGGCCCGGAAAGGCGTGAAGCGTGGCAAGCGTGGCGGCGATCTTGTCAGGGTTGTGCCCGAAATCATCGATCACCGTGACCCCGTCAGCGGTGCCGATGACGTCGAACCGGCGCTTCAAACCGGTGTAGGCCGAAATTCCCCGGAGAGCGGCCGGCAGCGTGACGCCCGCGGCCAAAGCGGCTCCGATAGCGGCCAGCGCGTTGGCGACATTATGCCGCCCCGGAACACCCAGGCGGACGCTTTCACCGTTCAGCGTGAAGGACACCGCGAACGGCTCCTCCACCACATCGCGCGCCACCAGATCCGCCTCGCCGCCCAGCGAGAATGTCGTCACCCGCTCCCGCGGCACCCGCATCGCCAGCGCCGCGGCATCGGGATTGTCGGCATTGACGATCGCGTGGCCCGCCTTGGCAATGAAGTCGCCGAACAGATTGTTCAATTCTTCCAGTGACTTGTGGTCAAGGCTGACGTTGTTCAGCACCGCGATCCGCGGCGTGTAGAGCGCGATCGACCCGTCGCTCTCATCCACCTCGCTGACGTACGGCGCCCCCTCGCCCACCAAGGCGCTGGCGAACGGCCGGTCGGCGCCGGCGAAATCCTTCATCACCGCGCCGTTCATCACCGTCGGATCCATCCCCGCATCGTGCAGGATCCGCGCGATCATCCCGGTAACCGTCGATTTTCCGCTCGTCCCCGCCACCCCGATCGGCAGCCGGCTGGCGTTGAACAGCGCCGCGTTGAGCTCGGCACGGGTCATCCGCGGGCAGCCCAGCCGCGTCGCCGCGACAATGTCCGCGACCGTATCCTCGACCGCGGCGGAGGCGACGACGATCTGCTCGGTCGAGGTAATCCCGCTGCCGTCCTGCGGGAACAGCGCGACGCCCTTCGCCTCAAGGTCGGCGAACTTGGCCGGCACCCGCCCCTGGTCCAGGCCCCGGTCCGATCCCGCAACGCTCGCGCCGCGCCCGGCGAGGATCATCGCCAGCGGCATCATCCCCGATCCGCCGACACCGACGAAGAAGAAGCGTTTTCCTGCGATGTTGCCGTCCTGCATGGCCGCGGGCTATCGCCGCCGCGGGGCTTGGGCAAGGCGAAGGCGACGAGGCACATGACATTGCGGCCGATACGAAGGGTGCAGGCGTGAGGATCGGCATCGTCGCGCCCGCGAACAGCGCCAGCCCCGACATGGTCGCCCCGCTCACCGCTTATGCCGCGCTCGCCTATCCGGAGGTGGAGCTCGTCTTCCATCCGCAATGCTGGGAAAGCGACGGTCATTTCGCCGGCCCGGACGCGCGCCGCGCCGCCGCCTTCCTCGAATTCGCCAATGATCCCGGTTTCGCCGCGATCTGGTTCGCGCGCGGCGGCTATGGCTCCAACCGAATCCTCGACGCCGTCATGCCGCAGCTCAACGACGCGGCACGGCGCAAGAAATATGTCGGCTATTCGGACATGGGCTTCATGCTCGCCGCGCTTTACGCCCGCCGCATCGGCCAGGTCGCGCACGGGCCGATGCCGGTCGACGTGCTGCGCAGTTCGGGCGGCGGCGACGCCACGGTCGCCCGCTCGCTCGGCTGGATCGCGCGCGGCGAGCGGCAGGGGCTGGAGCCCGGCCTCGGCCGCCGCCCCGCTGCCGCCTTCAACCTCGCCATCCTCGGCGCACTGATCGGCACGCCCTGGCTGCCCGATCTCACCGACCACGAATTGCTGATCGAGGAAGTCGCGGAGCCGCTCTACAATGTCGACCGGCTGCTGTTCACCATGGCCAACGCGACGCAGCTGCGTGGCATCGCCGGTGTGCGCCTCGGCGCCGTCACCGCGATCAAGGACAATAATCCGCGCTGGGGCGAGACGCTGGACACGATGATCCGCCGCTGGTGCCGCGACATGGGGGTGCCGTTCCTCGGCCCGGCGGAGGTCGGCCATACCCAGACCAACCGCGTCGTGCCGTTCGGCCTCGCCTGAGCCGTTACCCGCCGATCAGTCGGCCGGTGCCGTGGCGAGCGCGTCGGCCAGCCACGGCGGGATGATCGCATCGCGCAGCGACTCGACCCGGCGATGCTCCACCATCAGTCCCAGTGCGGGATAGGTCGCTCGCGTCCGGTCCCCCGCCTCGGTCAGCGGCGCGACGACCAGCCGGCGATTGACCTTGGAGCGGTAATTCATCCGTGCGGTATTCTCCTGCCCGACATAACATCCCTTGCCGAAACTGACGCCGTTCAGCTCGCGCGCATTGCATTCCAGCCACAATGTCTCGCCGCTGCCCAGTTCGCCCACCCCCTCGGTGACGCCCAGCGACAGGCGATGCGCCAGCCAGCCCTCCGCCGCCTCGCCGGGAGCGGCGATCCACCGCTGCCCCAGCGCGGCGAGCCGCGGGTCGGGCACGCCCTCGCTGCCGTCCACCGCCCAATGCACCGCCAGCGAATCGTCGCGCGCGATCGCAATCTTGCGGCGCAGGCGATACAGCGTCAGCCGCTTGGCCAGCGCGTCGGCCTGCTCCGCCTCGCAATCGAGTAGCAGGGCCTCGCCATCGCCCCACACGAGGAAATCGAACAAGGCCTTGCCCTGCGGCGTCAGCAGCGCGGTCCACACCGGCAGCGGCCCCGTGACATCATTGGTCACCAGCCCCTGCAGAAATCCGCGAACATCCTCCCCGCTGAGGCGTAGGACGGCGCGATCGGCGAGCATGGTGGCGTTGGTCATGCCGACAAGCTAGGGCGTTCCGGCCCTATTCCAAGCTCCCGGATTGTCCGATGACCGACCGCCTCACCATCCGCCGCCCCGACGACTGGCACGTTCACCTGCGCGACGGCGCGATGCTTCAGCTGGTCGCGCCCTACACCGCGCGGCAATTCGCCCGCGCGATCATCATGCCCAATCTGACCCCGCCAGTGACCAACGCCGACGCCGCGCGCGCCTATCGCGACCGGATCATGGCCGCGCTGCCCGCGGGAACCGATTTCACGCCGCTGATGACCTGCTACCTCACCGACGGCGCCGATCCCGACGCGATCGCCGCCGCGCATGCCGAGGGCGTGTTCACCGCCTGCAAGCTCTATCCCGCGCACGCCACGACCAATTCGGCGCATGGCGTGACCGACATTTTCGCGCTCGCGCCGGTGCTGGAACGGATGCAGGCGATCGGCATGCCGCTGCTGATCCATGGCGAGGTCACCGACAAGGACATCGACATCTTCGATCGCGAGGCGGTGTTTATCGATCGCACCTTGCGCCGGCTGGTCGCCGATTTTCCCGCGCTCAAGATCGTGATGGAACATATCACCACGCGCGAGGCGGCGGACTATGTCGCCGAGGCGCCGGATACCGTCGCCGCGACGATCACCCCGCAGCATTTGCTGATCAACCGCAACGCGATCTTCGACGGCGGCATCCGCCCGCATGCTTATTGCCTGCCGGTGGCAAAGCGCGAGCAGCATCGCCTCGCCGTGCGCAAGGCGGCGGTGTCAGGCTCGGCCAAGTTCTTCCTGGGGACGGACAGCGCGCCGCACGTCGTCGCGGCGAAGGAAACCTCCTGCGGCTGCGCCGGCATCTTCAACGCGCCCTATGCGCTGGAAAGCTACATCCGCGTGTTCGACGAGGAAGGCGCGCTCGACCGGTTCGAGGCGTTCGTCAGCGAAAATGGGGCGCGCTTCTACGGCCTGCCGCTGAACGAAGGGACGATCACGCTGGAGCGTGTCGACCAGACGGTGCCCGACCAGATCGGCAACGATACCGAGTCGGTTGTGCCGTTCCATGCCGGCGAAACTCTGGGCTGGCGGGTCGTCGCCGGCTGATCGCCGGCGTCGGGAAAAGGCTCAGGCCTTTTCCAGCGTGCATTGCAGCGGATGCTGGTTGGCGCGGGCGAAATCCATCACCTGCCCGACCTTCGTCTCCGCCACTTCATAGCTGAAGGTACCGCACACGCCGACGCCCTTCTGGTGGACGTGGAGCATGACGCGGGTCGCCTCCTCCGCGTTCATGCGGAAGAACCGCTGCAGGCATAGAACGACGAATTCCATCGGGGTATAATCGTCGTTCAGCATCAGCACGCGATACGGCGTCGGCTCCTTGATCTTGGCGTGTGTGCGGGTGGCCACGCCCACGCCGGTGCCTTCGCCGTCATTGTCTCGACGTTCTGCCATGGTCAGGATGCTGGTCATTGTTTCCGCCGAAATATGGCAAGCCTTGGATCAAGGGCAAGGGCCGAACATGCCCGCACCCGCGCCGCCCGCCCCTCACGCAAAGGCCGGTGCCTGCCGCAACTGCTGATAGGCCGCGATGACCTTCTGTAGCATTGCTTCATGGCGGCGGTCACCGCCGTTTCGGTCGGGGTGATAACGGCGCACCAATTCGCTGTAGCGCTTGCGCAGCGCCATGCGGTCCGCATCGGGGGCCAGCCCCAGCACCTTCAGGCTCGCGCGGTCCTGCCCCGACAATGGCTTGCCGTCGCTCCGCTCGGGCGCCCGTTCGCGGCGATAGCGCGCACCGATCGCGTCCAGCGGGTCGGAAAAATCGGCCCAGCGCGGCCCCTGGTCGCCGCCACCGGCACGGGCGAAGGCGCGAGTCTCGCGTTCCCACCCCGCCATCGGCCGCTGCGCATGGTGGATTTCCTCCGCGCTCATCCCGTCGAAATAATTGTAGCTCGAATTGAACGCGCGGACATGGTCGAGGCAGAACCAGCGGAACCGCGGCGGGCCATCGCGCGCTGGCCCGTCCAGCGGCGGCGCGCGAAATTCCCCGGCCGCATCGCAGCCCGGCGCCTCGCACGGCCGGTCCCCTTCGATCCTTCCATGAAACCGTGCGTTCGGCCGATCCTTCGCCAAAATCAGAACATCCCCAGCAAAACGGACTATATAGGCGGCATGACCCAGCCTGCCACCGGCCCGATCCAGCACGCAATCGCCGCTCGTCTGACCGACGCGCTCAGCCCGACGCACCTCGACGTGATCAACGAAAGCGCGCAGCATCGCGGCCATGCCGGCGACGACGGCTCGGGCGAATCGCACTTCCGCGTGGTGGTGGAAAGCCCCGCTTTCGCCGGCCTCACCCGCGTCGCGCGGCAGCGGCTGGTGAACCAGGCGCTGGCCGATCTGCTGCGCGATCACGTCCACGCACTGGCGATGAAGACGGTCGCCCCCGGGGAGCCACGATGACCTATCGCCTCTGGTACTGGCCCGGCCTGCAGGGCCGCGGCGAATTCGTCCGCCTGCCGCTGGAGGCGGCCGGGATCGCCTATGAGGATTGCGCCCGCACCCGTTCGGTCGATGCGCTGGTGGAAAATATGGCCGCCGGCGATCGCGCGCCCTTCGCCCCGCCCTATCTGGAGCATGACAGCGTCCGCATCGCGCAGGTCGCCAACATCCTCCTCTATCTGGGTGATCGGCACGATCTCGCGCCCACCGCGCCGGCCGACCGCCTTTGGATCCTGCAACTGCAGCTGACCATCGCCGACATCGTCGCGGAGGTGCACAACATCCACCATCCGGTGGAGCTCGGCGCCTATTACGAGGATCAGAAGCCCGAGGCCGCGCGCGCCGCCCAGCAATTCCGTACCGAGCGGCTGCCCAAGTTCCTCGACCATTTCGAACAGGCGGCCGGGGCCAATCCGGGCGTCTGGCTGATCGACGATCGCTGGAGCTATGCCGACACCTCGCTGTTCCAGCTGGTCGAGGGCCTGCGCTACATGTTCCCGCGGCGCAGGGCGGCGCTGGAGCGCGACTATCCCGGCGTCGTCGCCATCCGCGATGCGGTGGCCGCGCTGCCCGGTATCGCCGCCTATCTCGCGAGCGATCGTCGCGTGCCGTTCAACACCACCGGCATCTTCCGCCATTATCCCGAGCTCGACGGTGACTGAGGCGGCGACCGCCCGCATCGGCCGCGCGCTTCGCCCCGCCGCGCGCATCCTGCTGGTCGACCGCGAATCGCGCGTGCTGCTGTTCCGCTTCACGCCCGATGATCGCGCGCCCTTCTGGTGCACGCCCGGCGGCGCCTGCGATCCGGGCGAAAGCTACCCCGATGCCGCGCGCCGCGAATTGTTCGAGGAAACCGGCATCCGCGCCGATCCCGGCCCGGAAGTGGCGCAACGCTGGGTCGATTTCCTCACCATCGAACGGGTCGAGGTCACCGCCGACGAACGCTGGTTCCGCATCAACGTCGATGCCGATGCCGTCGACACCTCCGGCCACACCGATCTCGAACGCCGCGTGATGACGCAGTGGCGCTGGTTCCGCCGCGACGAGATCGCCGGCTGGCCCGAGACCATCTTCCCCGACGACCTTCTCCTTATGCTGGAAGCGACCGATGACGCGTGATGACCTGATCGAGCTGACCCTGCTGCCCGCCACCCACGATATCGGCGGGTTCAAGGTCCACCGCACCCTGCCGCATCGCGAGCGGACGATGGTGGGGCCGTTCCTGTTCTTCGACCAGATGGGCCCGGCGCACCTGCCGCCCGGCGAGGGGATGGACGTGCGCCCGCATCCGCACATCAATCTCGCCACCGTCACCTATCTGTTCGACGGCGCGATCGGCCACCGCGATTCACTCGGCACGCAGACGGTGATCCGCCCCGGCGCGGTCAACCTGATGACTGCCGGGCGTGGCATCGTCCATTCGGAACGCTCGCCGGAGGAGGCGCGGCGCGACGGCTCGGCGCTGTCGGGCATCCAGACCTGGCTCGCGCTGCCCGACGGACAGGAGGAAATCGATCCGGCCTTTGAGCATGTCCCCGCCGCCGACCTGCCCGTGATCGAGGGCGACGGCGTCACCGCCCGCGTCATCATGGGCGACCTGTGGGGCAAGCGTGCGCCGACCACCACCTATGCCGGCACGATCTACGCCGACATCGCGCTCGCCCCCGGCGCCAGCGTGCCCATCGACGCCGCCGCCGACGAACGCGCCATCTATCTGGTCGAGGGGGAAGCCATGCTGGAGGGCGTGGCCCTCGAACCGCAGCGGCTCTACGTCCTTCGCCCCGGCATCGCCGCGACATTGCGCAGCGCCAGCGGCGCGCGTGCGATGCTGGCGGGGGGCGACGCCTTTGCCACCCCGCGCCATGTGTGGTGGAATTTCGTCAGCTCCTCGCGCGAACGCATCCAGGAGGCGAAGCGCGCATGGATGGCACGCGAATTCCCGGTCGTGCCGGGCGACGAGATTGAATGGATCCCGATCCCCGGCCAGCCCAATACCGTCAGCTACCCCTGACGGCGCACGTCGCTGGCCGGGGGCGCGGTCACGCCCCGGCCAGGCGGCGCGTGGCCTCGTTCGCCCAATATCCCTCCCCGCCCTCGACGAAATCGCCGCCCTCCGGCGTCTCGGCGGGGCCGGTCGGCGCGACCCACGCACCATGCGCATGGGTCTGCGCGACTCGCACCGGCGTCGCCGCGCCCGGCCAGGCCTGCACCCACACTTCCTGCACCGCGCTTTGTGTGTTGGGCTCCATCCGCACCCAGGCGAGCGGCCGCTCCTCATCCGCTGCCTGCGCTGCGGCCAGCATCGCCGCGCGGATCCGCGCCTGCCGCTCCGGCCCCAGATATTGCCACACCACCGAATGCATCAGCACGCGGGTCACGCCGCGCGGTTGTGGCTCGGCCAGCCGCTCCTCGATCCAGGCCACCGCGTCGCCGGCGTCCAGCCGCGGCGGATCGGCGGCGAACATCGCGAACGCTGCCTCCAGCCGGGCGGCACGCTCGGGCACATCGACCCAGCTATAGGCGATCAGCCGCTGCGCCGCCGCCGGATCACGCACGTCGATCGGGTTGATATCGACCCCCCGCACCGACGCAAAGCGCACCGCTTCGGGCGCCGGCGCCGCCCCGCGCCACTCGGGCCGGATCGTGACCGGCGACGCATCCGGCCCTACGATCGTCCCACCCAGGTCGAAACGATAGCGGTCGATCAGCAGGTTCAGCCCGGCGCTCGATCCGATCTCCAGCAGCTCGATCGGCTGGCCGAAGCGCTGCACGACCTGAAGCAGTCCCGTCATCAGCGCCGCCGATCGCCCCGGCTCGTTGGTCTGCGGCGGCCCGTCCAGCCACGGCAGCAGCGCCGCATCATGCGCCACCAGCACTTGCGCGATGATCGCCGCCACCGCCCCCTCGTCCACCACCTCGCCGCGAAACACCCGCGTCAGCCCCGCGTCGGCACCGGCACGGTGCAGCGCATGCAATCCGCCCACCAGCCGCAGCGGCAGCGCGTCAACGGTCGGCTCGCCCGGCCAGTCCAGCACGCGGCGTCCCGCGGCGCTGTCGCGGGTGATCGCGGTGGTCAGTGCCCGGCACACGCGCGCCGTGATCGGCGCATCCATCGTGGTGCAATAATGGTGCTGGATCAGGAATGCGCCGCGGTTCGTCGCTTCGTCAGCCACCCGATTTCCCCTTTGCACAGGATATTGCGTGTGGGCCGATGTTGCGCCTGCGCGGCGCACTGGTAAAGCCGCGCCCATGGCCGAACCGCTCGTTATTGCCGTCCCAAAGGGACGTATTCTCGCCGAGGTGCAGCCGCTGCTCGCCAGCGCCGGCGTCGTGCCGGAGGCCGCCTTTTTCGATGAGGACAGCCGCGCGCTGCGTTTCGCGACCCAGGATCCGGACATCGCGCTCATTCGCGTGCGCGCCTTCGACGTCGCGACGTTCGTGGCACATGGCGCGGCGCAGCTCGGCATCGTCGGCTCGGACGTGCTGGGGGAGTTTGCTTACCCGGAGCTTTATGCCCCGGTCGATCTCGGCATCGGCTATTGCCGCCTCTCGGTCGCCGAGCCAGCAGAACTGGCCGCGCACGATGATCCGCGCGGCTGGAGCCATGTGCGCGTCGCCACCAAATATCCGCACCTGACGGCGGAGCATTTCGCCCGCCGCGGCGTCCAGGCCGAGTGCATCAAGCTGAACGGCGCGATGGAGCTTGCCCCGATGCTCGGCCTCGCGCCGCGCATCGTCGACCTCGTCTCCTCCGGCCGCACGCTGAAGGAAAATGGCTTGGTCGAAGTGGAAACGATCGTTGAGGTATCCTCACGCCTGATCGTCAACCGGGCGGCGATGAAGATGCGCGCAGGCCGCGTCGTCCCGCTGGTGGAGGCGTTCCGCCGCGCCGTGGCCGAGGCGAAGGCGGCATGATTCGCCTGTCCACCCGCGACGCGTCCTTCACGCGCGATTTCGCCGCGCTGGTCGATGCCCGGCGCGAATCGGACGCCGATGTCACGCGCGACGTGTCCAACATCCTGCGCAGCGTGCGTGAGGAGGGCGATGCGGCGCTGCGTGCCTTTACGCAGAAACTCGACGGCCATGATCTCGATGACGGCGGCTGGTCGATCCCGCTCGCCGATTGCGCCGCCGCGTTCGACGCGCTCGATCCGGTGCTGCGCGACGCGCTCGAACTCGCCGCCACGCGAATCCGCGCCTATCACGAGAAACAGCGCCCGGCCGGCAGCGACTTCACCGATGAGGCGGGCGTACGACTCGGCGCGCGCTGGCGCCCGGTCGATGCGGCCGGCATCTACGTCCCCGGCGGGCGCGCGGCTTACCCCTCGACGCTGCTGATGAACGCCATTCCTGCGAAGGTCGCGGGCGTGGAGCGGCTCGTCGTCGTCACGCCAACGCCCAAGGGGCTGATCAACCCGCTGGTCCTCGCCGCTGCGCATCTCGCCGGTGCTGACGAGGTGTGGCGGATCGGCGGCGCGCAGGCGATCGCCGCGCTCGCCTGGGGCACCGACCGGATCGCCCGCGTCGATGTCGTCACCGGCCCCGGCAACGCCTGGGTCGCGGAGGCGAAGCGGCAGGTCTATGGCGTGGTCGGCATCGACATGGTCGCCGGCCCCAGCGAGATCGTCGTCGTCGCCGACGGCGCCAATGATCCGGACTGGATCGCCGCCGACCTGCTCAGCCAGGCCGAACATGACGTGACGACCCAGTCGATCCTCTTCACCGATTCGGCCGACTTCGCCGATTCGGTCGTGGCGGCGGTGGAGCGCCAGCTGGTCGAGCTGCCGACGCGCGACACCGCACGGATCGCCTGGGAGGCGAATGGCGCGATCGTGCTGGTCGACACGCTCGAACAGGCGATGCCGCTGGTCGATGCGCTCGCGCCCGAGCATGTCGAGATTGCGGTCGATGATCCGCAGCCGCTGTTCGACATGATGCGCCACGCTGGCTCCGCCTTCCTGGGGCGCTATACGCCGGAGGCGATCGGCGATTATGTCGCGGGTCCGAACCACGTCCTCCCCACCGGCCGGCGCGCGCGCTTTGCCAGCGGGCTTGGCGTGACCGACTTCATGAAGCGCACCAGCTTCCTTCAGCTCGACGCCGCTGCGCTGGCAAAGCTTGGACCGGCCACGGTCGCGCTGGCGGAGGCGGAGGGGCTGCCGGCGCACGCCCAGTCGGTCGCCCGCCGGCTCTGACCGCGCCGCCCCCGCACGCCGCGGGGGCTGGCCGTTCCGAGCCTATGCGCGTATGGGGCGCCGCCATGTCCCGTACCGCTGCTCGTACCAAGGCGCGCGCTGCCGCGCGTCTCGCCGCCACCCAGGCGCTTTATCAGCATGAGATGGAGGGCATCGCGATGTCCGCCCTCCTGCACGAATTTCACGCCCACCGTATTGGCGCGACGATCGAGGGTGCCGAATATGCCGAGGCGGATGTCGCCTTCTTCGACGATCTCGTCACCGGCGCGCATGCCCGCGCGGGCGAGATCGACCGCCTGATCGAAAGCAAGCTGGCCAGCGGCTGGACGCTCGACCGTCTCGACAAGCCGATGAAGGCGATCCTGCGCGCCGGCACCTACGAACTGCTGTCGCGTGTCGATGTGCCGAAGGGCGCGGTGATCAGCGAATATGTCGATGTCGCCCACGCCTTTTACGAACGGCGCGAGGCTGGCTTCGTCAACGGCCTGCTCGACGCGATCGCACGCGAGGTTCGCCCCTGAGACGGGGCCATGGACGTGGGCGACCTGATCAACCTCAACCGCGCACGCAAGGCGCGCGTACGGGCCGCCGCCGCCGAACAGGCGGCCGCCAACAGGCTGGCGTTCGGCCGCACCCGGGCCGAACGTGACGCGATCAAGGCCGAAACTGCCCGGCTGGAACGACATCTGGACGCAACCCGCCGCGAGGATTGATCCCCCGCGGCGCCGCGAATCGGCTCAGGCGCGCGGCGCCCCCTCGACCGGCACGATCGTCATCGTGCCGCTGCTGGTCCGCTCCACCGCGATTGCCAGCGCCCATCCGGCGAGGATCAGCGTGACGATCCACGTTACCACCGCCCCGCCCGCCCGCAGCGGATTGGGCGCCGCCCGTGTCATGCCCAGCGGATGCGCCAGCCGCGCCAGCACGAACAATACCCCGATCACCCACAGCGCCACCAGGGATCCGCGCGCCAGCTCGATCAGCGCCATCAGGATGAGGACGATCGGCGCATATTCGCCGAAATTGGCGTGCGCGCGCATCCCCGCCAGCATGCCCGGATCGCCCCCGTCGCCGACCATCACCTTGCCCCTGACGCGCCCGCGCACCAGCCGGATCGCGAGCCAGATGTTGATCACCGCACAGGCCGCAGCAATCGTCAGTGTCACCGGCAGAACCATGGTTCCTCCCCCTTTTCGTTGATGGAGAAGCCTGCCAGCGCGCCATTCGGGTTGCAACGGCCGCCCGATCAGCTATAGGCGCGGGGCTTCGCGATGCGCCCGGCTACCCGGTGCGACCGGTGATCCGGTTCGCATCGATCGTCGTCGGGCTAATCGCATTTATTTCGAACAATAAAAGATCAAGGTGCCGCGATGGCCGTCCCCAAGCGAAAGACTTCCCCCTCCCGCCGTGGCATGCGCCGCGCACACGACGCTCTGTCGGTCGAGGCGTTCCAGGAATGCCCGAACTGCGGCGAACTGCGTCGCCCGCACAACCTGTGCACGGCATGCGGTCACTACAACGGCCGCGAAGTCCTTTCGGTCGAAGGCTGATTCAGCTGCCGGCACGGCGCGCGGACGCGCGCCGCCGCCGCTTCGGCATTGCAGATTAGGTTTACGGAGTCCGTCTTATCATGGCCGACAGTTCCTGGATCGCCGTCGATGCGATGGGCGGCGACGAGGGGCTGGCGGTCATGCTGGCGGGCGTCGCACGCGCGCGTCATCGCTTCGAGGGGATGAAATTCCTTCTCGTCGGTGACGAATCGGCGATTCGCGAAGGCCTGGAAAAGCATCCGAACCTCAGCCAGCATGCCGAGATCGTGCATGCGCCCGACGTCATCGCCGGCGACGAAAAGGCCGGCCAGGCGCTGCGCCGTGCCAAGACGACGTCGATGGGTATCGCCATCGATTGCGTGAAGCAGGGTCGTGCCGGCGCCGCCGTCTCGTCGGGCAACACCGGCGCCCTGATGGCGATGGCGAAGCTCGCGCTGCGCACCATGCCGGGCATCGATCGCCCTGCCCTTGCCGCGCTGCTGCCGACGCTTGGCACCAATGACGTCGTCGTGCTGGATCTCGGCGCCAATACCGAGGTCGAGGCCAAGAACCTCGTTCAGTTCGCGGTCATGGGCGCGGCTTATGCTCGCGTGGCCATGGATCTGGAAAATCCGCGCGTCGCGCTGCTCAACATCGGCAGCGAGGATCAGAAGGGCACCGAGGAGATCCGCGATGCCGCTGCCGCGCTGCGCGCTGCGCCGCACCTGCCGATGGAGTTCACCGGCTTCATCGAGGGCGACCGGCTCTCGCGCGGCGACCATGACGTGATCGTGTGCGACGGCTTCTCCGGCAATATCGCGCTCAAGACCGCCGAGGGCACCGCCCGATTCGTCGCCGACCTGTTGAAGCGCGCCTTCACCAGCTCGGTCCGCTCGAAAATCGGCTTCCTGATCTCGCGTCCGGCGACGCAGCTGCTGCGCGACCATCTTGATCCCAACAACCACAATGGCGCCGTATTCCTCGGCTTGAACGGCCTCGTGCTGAAGAGCCACGGCGGCGCCAACGAGGTCGGCGTCGCAACGGCGATTGGCGTTGCAGCAAAGATGGTGAAGGCGGATCTCGCGCGACGCATTGCGGATGATCTCACCCGGTTCGAGAGGGAGACGGCATGATTCGCAGCGTTATCACCGGCACCGGATCGGCGCTGCCGGCGCGGCGCGTGTCCAATGCCGAACTGGCCGAGATGGTCGACACCACCGATGAGTGGATCGTCGAGCGCACCGGCATCCGCTTCCGCCACATCGCCGGGCCGGAGGAAACCACCGCCACGCTCGCCCGTGACGCGGCCAAGGCGGCGCTGACTGCGGCCGACGTGTCGGCGCAGGACATCGACCTGATCGTGCTCGCCACCGCGACGCCTGACCAGACCTTCCCGTCCAGCGCCACCAAGGTGCAGGCGATGCTGGGCATCGACGATTGCGTCGCGTTCGACGTCGCCGCCGTCTGCTCGGGTTTCCTCTACGCGGTGCAGGTGGCGGACAGCATGATCCGCGCCGGCGCCCACCGCCGCGCGCTGGTGATCGGCGCCGAGACGTTCAGCCGAATCCTCGACTGGGAAGATCGCACCACCTGCGTTCTTTTCGGCGATGGTGCTGGCGCAATCGTACTAGAGGCGCAGGAAAGCGAGGGTCCTGAGGGCCGCGGCATCCTCGCGTCGAAGCTGCACGCCGACGGGCGTCACAACGAACTGCTCTATGTCGATGGCGGCCCGTCGACCACCGGCACGGTGGGCAAGCTGCGGATGAAGGGACGCGAGGTGTTCCGCCACGCGGTCGTCAACCTCGCCACCGTGATGCAGGAATCGCTGGAAACCGCCGGCCTCACCGCCGACCAGGTCGACTGGGTCGTGCCGCATCAGGCGAATGCCCGCATTCTCGATGCTACCGCGCGCAAGCTGGGCCTGCCGGCGGAGAAGGTCGTGCTGACCGTCGATCAGCATGCCAACACCTCCGCCGCATCGGTGCCCCTGGCGCTCGATGCCGCGGTGCGCGACGGGCGCATCCAGCGCGGGCAGATTGTCGTGCTGGAAGCGATGGGTGGCGGGTTCACCTGGGGCGCCGCCGTCGTCCGGTACTGAAACACGGCAAGCCGCCACATCAATCTTTCACCACGCCCTCGCGGATGCTAACCTGCAGCAATCGGAGTGGGGAGTTGTAGTGCAAATGAGTGATGCGGGGACGTTAACTAGGGCGGATCTGGCGGAATCGCTGCATCGCCAGGTAGGTCTGTCGCGGGCTGACTCGGCACGCCTGGTCGAGCAGATCCTGGAATCCCTGTGCGGCGCGCTTGCCCGCGGGGAGAATGTGAAGATCTCCGGCTTTGGCACCTTCGTCCTGCGCGACAAGGGCGAGCGGATCGGCCGCAATCCCAAGACCGGGGTCGAAGTGCCAATTGCACCGCGCCGTGTGCTCACCTTCCGCGCCAGCCAGATGATGCGCGATCGCATCGTCGCTGCCCAGGCGTGAGCAACTCCCAAAAGGCTGAGGGCGCGTTCCGCACGATCGGCGAGGTCGCCAGCGCGACCGGCGTCGCGCCGCATGTCCTGCGCTATTGGGAAACCCGTTTTCCGCAACTCCGCCCGGTCACACGTGCCGGTAACCGGCGCTACTACCGGCCGGCGGATGTTGCACTCGTCCAGCGGATCCAGCGCCTGCTGGGTACGGAGGGCTATACGGTGAAGGGCGTGCAGAAACTGCTCGCCAGCGAAACGCGTGGCGGCAGCGCCGAGCCTGCGGCGGCGGCGGCCCCGACACCAGCCGGCAAGAGCGTGTCGATGGGCGCCCTGCTGGCGATCCGCGACCATCTTCAGGATGCGCTGAACGCCTACTGACCGCCGCGGCAGGCCTGTCGCGGCGACCGGTATGCCGCGTCAGACGCTCGGCCAGTCCTTGAGGCGCACCAGATGATGCCCCATCGGCCCGTGCCCGGCGCCCAGCCCCGGCGCCCTGGTCAAGGCCTCGCGAACGAACAGCCGCGCACGCTCGACCGCCGGCGGCAGCGCCAGCCCGCGACCCAGACCTTCCGCGATAGCGCTCGCCAGCGTGCACCCCGTGCCATGGGTATGCCGCGTCTCGATCCGTGTGCCGGACCATCGCGCAATCTCGCCGTGGGGGCCGATCAGCCGATCGGTGATGATATCGCCTTCCGCATGGCCGCCCTTGGCCAGCAGCGTCGCTCCGGTCGCCAGCACCGCCTGCTCGCCGCCCAGCGCCACCAGTTCAGGGCAATTGGGCGTGACCAGCGTGGCGAGCCGCATCAGCCGCCCGAACGCCGCCGTCGTATCATCGTCGGCGAGGACCGCCCCTGAACTCGCGATCATCACCGGATCGAACACGATCGGCACGTTGCGCAACGTCTCGATCACATCGGCGATGGCGTGCGCGGTCGCAGCGCTGCCGATCATGCCGATCTTCACCGCATCGACGCCAATGTCGTCGATGCACACCTGCATCTGCTGCGCGACCATCTCCGGCGGGATGGGGTGGACACCCGACACGCCCAGCGTGTTCTGCGCGGTGATCGCGGTGATCGCGGTCATGGGATGGCCGCCCAGCATCGTGACGGCGCGGATATCCGCCTGAATGCCCGCGCCGCCGCCCGAATCGGACCCGGCCACGATCAGGATACGCGGGGTCATCGCCACCCCGCCGCCGCTGCGCCCGTCACTGCGCGTCAGCGCTTGGCATCGGACGGCACGAAATGCCGCCTGGTCGATGCGGGATGCTTCTTCAGCGCGTCTCCGACCCGCGCCGGACGGTCGAGCAACTCACCCCCGCAATTGGGGCAGCGCTCATCCATCGCATCGGCGCAATCCGCGCAGAAGGTACATTCGAACGAGCAGATGAACGCCCCGCCCTCATCGGCGGGAAGATCGGTTCCGCAACGCTCGCAATCGGGGCGCATCTCCAGCATGGTCGATCCTTAGGCCACGCGGTCCGGCTGCGCCACCATCAGCGCTTCCAGGAACTGGCGCACGTCGGTGGCGATCGGCACCGGGCGGCCGGTCGGCAGGTGAACGTTGACGCTGACCATGTCGATCACCGCGCACAGATCACCGTCCTGATTGGCCAGCTCGAACCGCTTGGTCAGGCTGGAATTGCCGATCCGCTCGATCCGCACCGATGCTTCCACGGTGTCGCCGAGCATCAGCGGCTTCAGATAGTCCACCGTCGCGCGGCGCACATGGAATTCCATGTCGAGCCATGCGTCCTTCAGCGCCTCGCCGATCCCGGTCCATTCCCAGAATTCGCTCACCGCAACATCGGCATATTCGAGATAGCGCGAGTTGAAGACGACTCGCTGGCCGTCAATCTCGGCGTAGCGGACCTTGAAGCTGGTGGAGAAACTGAAACCGGGACGAGTCACGTCGATGTCCTTGAACGCGGATGCACAAGCGACAGGCGCTTAGAATATCAGCTTCAGTCCGACTACCGCCAGCGTGGTGGCGAGGATCGGGGTCAACAGCCGGTCGGTCACGCGCGAGGCAATGATACTGCCCAGCACGATACCCGGGATCGATCCGGCCAGCAGCGAGGCGAGCAGGATCACGTCGACCGACCCCAGCCACCAATGGCCGATCCCGGCGATCAGCGTCAGCGGCACGGCATGGGCAATGTCCGATCCGACCAGCCGGTTCACCGGTGTCAGTGGATACAGTACGAGCAGCGCCGTCATGCCGAGCGCCCCCGCCCCGACCGAGGTCAGCGAGACGAGCACGCCCAGGATTGCGCCTAATCCGACGGTGAGCAGCGCCAGCGTGCGCGGCCGCATCCCTTCGAAGAACGGCTCTACCCGCGCCACGATCCGCGCACGGAAGAAGGTGGCGATCGCGGTCGCCACCAGCGTCACGCCCAGCGCCAGCGCGATGCGCCCGCCGGTATCCGCGCCATGGACGCTCATGCGGCTGAGCGCGAGCAGTGTCACCAGCGCTGCGGGAATGCTGCCGAGTGCCAAGCGGCGCACCACCCGCCAGTCCACCGTTCCGCGCAGGCCGTGCACCGCGCCGCCCACCGTCTTGGTCGCCGATGCGTAGAGCAGGTCGGTGCCGACGGCGGTGGCGGGGTGGAAGCCGAACGCCAGCACCAGCAGCGGCGTCATCAGCGATCCGCCACCGACGCCGGTCAGGCCGACCAATATCCCCACCAGCACGCCGGCGAGCGAATAGAGCGGGTTATAGGCGTCCAACGAACACCCCCCGCGATGAACCGTGCGGCTGGTTCAACCAGCGTTCCGCGCCGGCACGTTCACACCCATGCTGGCCAGATACTTCTTCACGTTGCGCGCCGCCTGGCGCAACCGCTGCTCGTTCTCGACCATGGCGATGCGCACATAGCCCTCGCCGTTTTCGCCATAGCCGACGCCCGGCGCGACCGCGACCTTGGCCTGGGTCAGCAATTGCTTGGAGAATTCCAGGCTCCCCAGATGCGCCAGCGCGGGGGGCAACGGTGCCCAGGCGAACATGCTGGCCTTGGGGCTCGGAATCTCCCACCCGGCCCGGCCAAAGCTTTCGACCATCACGTCGCGGCGCTTGTGATACAGCTTCCGGTTCTGCTCGACGATGTCCTGCGGGCCGTTGAGCGCGGCGCACGCCGCCGCCTGGATCGGCGTGAACGCGCCGTAATCGAGATATGATTTCACCCGCGTCATCGCCGCGATCAGCGTCTTGTTGCCGACCGCAAAGCCGATCCGCCATCCGGCCATCGAATAGGTCTTGCTGAGCGAGGTGAACTCGATCGCAACGTCCTTCGCGCCCTTCACCTGCATGATCGAGGGCGTCGGATTGCCGTCGTAATACAGCTCCGAATAAGCGAGGTCGGAGATGATCCACACCTGGTTCTCGCGCGCCCAGGCGACCAACCGTTCGTAAAAGGCAAGATCGACCGACTCCGCCGTCGGATTGGAGGGGTAATTGACGACGAGGATGCTCGGCCGCGGCACGGTGAACGCCATCGCCCGCTCCAGGCTCTCGAAATAGCGCTCGTCCGGCGTCGTCGGCACCGCGCGGATCGTCGCCCCGGCGATGATGAAGCCAAAGGTGTGGATGGGATAACTGGGATTGGGCGCCAGAATCACGTCGCCCGGCGCAGTGATCGCGGTGGCGAGGCTCGCCAGCCCTTCCTTCGACCCCATCGTCACGACGACTTCGGTCTCGGGATCGACCTCCACGCCGAAGCGCCGGCCGTAGTAATTGGCCTGCGCCCGGCGCAGCCCGGGGATGCCCTTGGACGCCGAATAGCCATGCGCATCGGGCTTCTTGGCCACCTCGACCAGCTTGTCGATGACGTGCGGCGGCGGCGGCAGGTCGGGATTGCCCATGCCAAGGTCAATGATGTCCTCGCCGGCCGCGCGCGCCGCGGCCCGCATCGCATTCACCTCGGCGATGACATAGGGCGGCAGGCGCTTGATGCGGTAGAACTCTTCGGACATGCGAACCTCGATGGTGGAACGGCGCAACATAGACCGGGCGCGCACCCGGCGAAAGGCAGGCGGGGCTTTCGCGCGCCCATAGCCACGCTATGCTGACGGGCGGAGAGCGATGAATGACCGACAGTCCCCTGCCGCCAAGCCTGGCCGATCTGCAGCAATGGACGGCGATGATCGGTCGCGCCCAGCAGATGATGCTCGAACAGAGCGTGGCGGCGCTGGATGCCGGCAAGGAAAAGGGCACAGGGGCGACCCCCGGCACTGACACCGCCCCGCGCGACCCGTGGGCCGAAGGAATGTCCGCCTGGCAGCAATTCATCGCCGCCACCCTGCCGCCCGAGCAGCAACAGCCCTCGCAGGACAAGCGTTTCGCCGCACCGGCGTGGCAGCAAAACCCCTTCTTCGCCGCGCTGCGCCAGGCCTATGAGTTCATCGGCGATCAGCTCATGCGCAGCGTGGAAACGATGCCGGGCGTCGACGATCGCCAGCGCGCGCAATTCCGCTTCGCCATGCGCAATTTCGTCGACGCGCTCAGCCCGACCAATTTTGCCTTCACCAATCCGCAGGTGATCGAACGGACGCTCCAGACCCGCGGCGACAATCTGCGCAAGGGGCTGCAGCACATGCTCGACGACATGGCGCGCGGGCAGATGACCCACACGCCGCTCGGCGCGTTCGAGCTCGGCCACAACCTCGCCACCACCCCCGGCAAGGTCGTGCTGCGCACCCCGCTCTTTGAACTGATCCACTATGCGCCGACGACGCCGCAGGTGCTGCAAACCCCGCTGGTCATCTTCCCGCCGTGGATCAACCGCTTCTACATCCTCGATCTGACCGCGGAGAAAAGCTTCATCCGCTGGTGCCTCGATCAGGGGATCAGCGTGTTCATGGTGTCGTGGAAGTCGGCCGACGCCAGCATGAAGGACGTTGGCTGGCGCGATTACATCGCGGCGCAGGTCGAGGCGATCGACACCGTGCGCGACCTGCTCGACGTGCCCGCTGTCCACGCCATCGGCTATTGCGTGGCGGGCACCACGCTGGCCGCGACGCTCGCCCTGCTCGCCGCGCGCGGCGAGGCGGAAAAGGTCGCCAGCGCCACCTTCTTCACCGCGCAGGTCGATTTCGCCCGCGCAGGCGATCTTTCCGCGCTGATCACCGACGAACTACTCGATCGGATCGACACACTGTCGCCCGAAGGGTTCCTCGACGGTCGCTACATGGCGGCGACCTTCAACATGCTGCGCAGCCGCGACCTTGTCTGGAATTACGTCACCAACAATTACCTGTTGGGGGAAGAATACACGCCGTTCGACCTCCTTCACTGGAACGGCGACGTCACCAACCTGCCGGCCGGCTGGCACCGCAGCTATCTGGCGGATCTTTACCGCGACAATCTGCTGGTTAAGCCCGGCGCCATCACCATCGACGGCGTTCCGCTCGATCTCGCCAGGGTGGAAACGCCCACCTTCGTCCAGGCTGGGCGGGAGGACCATATCGCGCCGGCAGAGAGCGTCTGGGAAATCACCCGCTACTTCCGCGGCCCGTTGCGCTTCGTGCTCGCCGGGTCGGGCCATATCGCGGGCGTCGTCAACCCGCCCGCGGCGCGCAAATATCGTCACTGGACGAATGATGCGCCGGCCGGATCCTTCGCCGAATTCGTGGCGGGCGCAACCGAGCATGAGGGCAGCTGGTGGCCGGACTGGCTCGCCTGGCTGCGCGGTCACGACGACACGATGGTCGAAGCGGCGGGTGCGCGCATCCCCGGCGCAGGCAAGCTGCCGGCGCTTGACGATGCGCCCGGTCGTTATGTTCGCGCGCGATAAGGTAACAGCAGAGACCTTTTGCTGCGGCGCACAAAGTCCTTGCAACAGCCTACTGCGGCCCTTATTTTGCAGTGCAGCATAAGATGAGCATGCACCATGTCTGTGGATATGCCGTGCACCGCCAAGGAGCCGACGATGATCGACGCGATCTCTGCGATGACCGAAAAGACCCGCGCCCTGTTTGCCGAGGCGAACGACCATGCCCGCACGCAGTTTGAAAAGGGCTCCAAGGCGTTCGAGGACATGCACGTCTTTCAGCGCGACAATGTCGATGCCGTCGTGGAATCCTCGAAGATCGCTGCGAAGGGCCTGGAGCAGATGGGCCAGGACGCCGCGGCCTATGTGAAGTCGTCCTACGAACAGGCGACCGGCGCGGTCCGCTCGCTCGGTTCGGTGACCTCGCCGGCCGACTTCTTCAAGCTGCAGAACGAATTCGCGCGCACCTCGTTCGACGCGTTCATGGCGCATGCCTCGCGCTCGACCGAATCGGCGCTGAAGCTGGCGGGCGAGGTCGCCCAGCCGGTGTCGAACCGCATGGCGCTGGCGGTCGAAAAGGTGAAGGCCGCCGCCTGATCCATCCTGTTGGCGCCTGACGCGCCAGCCGCATCGATACGCGCCAGCAGCGCTGATCTACCGTCACCCCGGGGCCGTGCTCCGGGGTGATGTCGTTTGGGGCACCGGGGACGATAGCGGCGGCTCCCTTGCCGGCCATCCGCCCGCACGGACAAAGAGAAAGGGCCCCGGCATCACTGCCGGGGCCCTTCCTGTATCACCCGAAGGCGACGGATCGCTTAGTCGCGATCGCGGTCGTTCGTCAGGAACGCCGGGGCGAACTCGGGCGCGGGGCCGTCATCATTGCCACCGCCGTTGCCGCCTTCCGGACGGTCACGACGCGGGCCACGGTCACGGCGCGGGCCGCGATCGCCACGGTCGCCGCCGCGGTCGCCACCACGGCCACCCCGATCACCGCCGCCATCGCGACGCGGACCACGGTCACCACGCGGCTCGCGCGGTTCGCGGGCCGGACGGGTGTCCTCCAGCTCGGCGCCGGTCTCCTGGTCCACGACACGCATCGACAGGCGAACCTTGCCGCGCGGATCGATCTCGAGGACCTTGACCTTCACTTCCTGGCCTTCGGACACGACGTCGCCCGGCTTCTCGACCCGCTCGTTCTTCATTTCGGAGACGTGGACGAGGCCGTCCTTGCCACCCATGAAGTTCACGAACGCACCGAAGTCGACGATGTTGACGACCTTGCCGGTGTAGATCTTGCCGACTTCCGCCTCTTCGACGATGCCCTTGATCCAGTTGATCGCGGCTTCGATCTGCGAGTGATCGGACGAGCTGATCTTCACCACGCCCTCGTCGTCGATGTCGACCTTGGCGCCGGTGGTGGCGACGATCTCGCGGATCACCTTGCCGCCGGTGCCGATGATGTCGCGGATCTTCGACTTGTCGACCGTGATCGTCTCGATGCGCGGTGCGTGCGCGCTGAGCTCGGTGCGGGTTTCACCCAGCGCCTTGTTCATCTCGCCCAGGATGTGCGCACGGCCTTCCTTGGCCTGGTGCAGCGCCGCCTCGAAGATCTCCTTGGTGATGCCGGCGATCTTGATGTCCATCTGCATCGTGGTGATGCCTTCGGACGTGCCGGCCACCTTGAAGTCCATGTCGCCGAGGTGATCCTCGTCACCCAGGATGTCGGACAGGATCGCGAAATCCTTGCCTTCCAGGATCAGACCCATCGCGATGCCCGAGACCGGGCGCTTGATCGGCACGCCGGCGTCCATGAGCGCCAGCGAACCGCCGCACACCGACGCCATCGACGACGAACCGTTGGACTCGGTGATGTCGCTGGTCAGACGGATCGTGTAGGGGAACTCTTCCTTGGTCGGCAGCACCGGGTGCAGCGCACGCCACGCCAGCTTGCCATGGCCGACTTCGCGGCGGCCCGGCGCGCCGAAGCGGCCCACTTCACCGACCGAGTACGGCGGGAAGTTATAGTGCAGCATGAAGTGCTGGTACGACAGGCCGTTCAGGCCGTCGATCATCTGCTCCGCATCGCGGGTACCCAGCGTCGCGGTCGCGATCGTCTGCGTCTCGCCACGCGTGAACAGTGCCGAGCCATGGGCACGCGGCAGGAAGTGCGTTTCCGCCTCGATCGGGCGGATCTGCGTGGTGCTGCGGCCGTCGATGCGCTTGCCGTCCTTCAGGATTGCCTGACGGACGATGTTCGCCTCCAGCTTCTTCACCAGCTTCAGCGTGCCGAGATACTGGGCGGGATCGCTTTCCTTGAGGTCAGCGAATGCCTCACGCGCCTTGGCGCGCGCCTCGTTCAGCGCGTTCTGGCGCTGCTGCTTGTCGGTCAGCTTGTAGGCGGCTGCGATATCCTTGCCGATCGCCTTCTCGAGCTTCTTCAGCGTCGCCGACTTGTCGTCGACCGGCGCCAGCTCCCAGGGATCCTTGGCGGCCTGCTCGGCGAGCTTGACGATCGCCTTGACGACCTCACGGCAGGCATCGTGCGCGAACAGCACGGCGCCCAGCATGATCTCCTCCGACAGCTCCTTGGCTTCGGATTCGACCATCATCACCGCGTCGTAGGTGGCGGCGACCACCAGGTCGAGCTGACCCTCTTCGACCTGCTTGTCGGTCGGGTTCAGGATATACTCGCCATCGACGTAACCGACGCGCGCGGCGCCGATCGGGCCCATGAACGGCACGCCCGAGATGGTGAGCGCGGCCGATGCAGCGACCATCGCCAGGATGTCCGGCTCGTTCTCGCCGTCATAGCTCAGCACCTGAGCGATGGCGTTGATCTCGTTGTAGAAGCCTTCCGGGAACAGCGGGCGGATCGGGCGATCGATGAGACGCGAGACCAGCGTCTCCTTCTCGGTCGCGCCGCGCTCACGCTTGAAGAAGCCGCCCGGGATACGACCGGCGGCGGAGAACTTTTCCTGATAGTGGACGGTGAGCGGGAAGAAATCCTGCCCTTCCTTGACCGTCTTGGCCGCGGTGACGGCGCACAGCACCACCGTCTCGCCGAGCGTCGCGATCACCGCGCCGTCGGCCTGGCGGGCAACCTTGCCCGTCTCGAGCGTCAGGGTCTTGCCGCCCCACTCGATGCTTACCGTTTTCTTGTCGAACATTTCGTTTCCTTCACTCCGGCCGCCCTATGCAGCCGGGGCCTGCTTGAGCCAGTCTTGGCTCGTGCCAGTCGGGCCTTATTGCCCGCTGGCGTTGGACGCTCGCGTCACACGCGAAGCGCATATGCGAGAAGGGCGCCGCGAGGGCGCCCTTCCGTTATTACTTGCGAAGACCGAGCTTCGCGATGAGGGCGAGGTAGCGATCCCCGTCCTTCTTGCGGAGATAGTCGAGAAGCGAACGACGCTTGTTGACCATCATCAGCAGGCCGCGACGCGAATGGTTGTCCTTGGCGTGGCCCTTGAAGTGCTCGGTCAGGTTCCGGATCCGCTCGGTCAGGATCGCGACCTGAACTTCCGGCGAACCGGTGTCGCCTTCGGCGCGGGCGTGATCCTTGATGAGTTCCTGGCGGCGTTCCGCAGTGATCGACATGTGTTTTCCTTCGACATCTTTACAGGTTGAAGCCGCGGACGACACGACCCTCGCGGGCCTGGACCTCGATCAGCGCTACCGGCACATCGTGCAGGCAGGCAAAATACTGGCCATCGTCGGCAACGATCCCGGCCAGAACACGCCCCTGGCGGAGCGCCCCTGCCTGGTCGGGCGTGAGGGGTAGAGCCGGGATGTCGTCCAGCCCCGCCCTCAACGGCAGGAGAATATGTTCAAGGGTGCGCCCCTTAGCGGCTTCGCTCAAATTGTCCAGCGATATCGCCTGCGAAAGGCCGAACGGCCCCGCCTTCGTCCTTCTGAGATAGGTGACATGCCCCACCGATCCAAGGGCCAGCGCAATGTCCCGCGCGAGGCTGCGGATATAGGTGCCCTTGGAGACATGCGCGCTCAGCGTCGCCTCCTCCAGCGCGCCTGCGTCGGCCGCCTCGGTGACGCTCAGCGCGAATACCGTCACCGCGCGGGTCTTGAGCACTACCTCCTCGCCCGCCCGCGCCAGGTCATAGGCACGCTGCCCGTCGACCTTCAGCGCGGAGAAGGCCGGCGGCATCTGCTCGATCGGCCCGGTGAAGTCCGCCAGCACGGCGGCCAGCGCCTCGCGCGTCGGGCGCACATCGCTGGTCGCGATCACCTTCCCCTCCGCATCCAGCGTATCGGTCTGCTCCCCGAAGCGGATGGTGAAGTCGTACACCTTGTCGCTGTCGAGCATCCGCCCGGCAAGCTTCGTCGCCTCGCCCAGCGCGATCGGCAGCACGCCCGACGCCAGCGGGTCCAGCGTGCCGCCGTGCCCCACTTTCGCCTTGCCATATCCGCCCTCGCGCAGCGCCCGCTTCACCGCGCTCACGCCCTGAGTCGATCCAAGCCCCAGCGGCTTGTCGAGGATCAGCCATCCATGCATGTCAGGGGTCCTCAGGCGAACAGCTGCGCAAAGGCGAGATACTGGCGCACGAGCCAGTCGGCGGGCGGACCGACGATCTTGCCGACGATGCTCGCGCTCGGCCAGATCATCGGCACCACCACCAGGAGGACGATGATCAGCGGAAAGCCGAAACGCGCCAGCTTCGCCCATTCCACTGCCAGCCGCCGCGGCAGCACGCCTTCCACCACATGCCCGCCGTCAAACGGCGGCAGCGGCAGCAGGTTGAACACCGCGAGGAAGATGTTGATCAGCAGGAAGTTGACGAGATTGGCGAAGATGAACTGGCTGACGCCCTCCGGCGGCCCGCTCATTTGCCCATAAAGCACGCCGATCGCGATGGCCGCGACCGCCGCCAGCACGAAGTTCATCCCCGGCCCCGCCAGCGCCACCGCCACCATGCCCCAGCGCGGGTTGCGCAGCCGCCGCGCATCCACCGGCACCGGCTTGGCCCATCCAAACACCGGCGCCTTGGCAAGCGCGAGGCCAAGCGGCAGGATCACGGTGCCGATCGGATCGACATGGCGGATCGGGTTGAACGACAGCCGGTTGAGCTGCGCCGCGGTCGGATCGCCGAGCGCACGCGCCATCAGGCCATGCGCCACCTCGTGAAAGACGATCGCGATGATCAGCGGAATGATCCACACCGCCGCGGCGTAGATGGGATTGTCGGGTGTCATGATGCCGGCGAGATAGGGGGGCGGGCGAGCGAGCGCCAGCGCCCCCGCGTGTCACGCCTGGCCCGCGGCGCCCAATTCCAGCGCGGCGGTGAAATGCCGCCGGCACAGCGCGACATAGCGGTCGTTCCCACCGATCACCGTCTGCGCGCCCGCCGCCACCGGCCGCCCCTCGGCGTCGACGCGCAGGTTCATCGTCGCCTTGCGCCCGCATTCACAAACCGATTTTATCTCGATCAGCGCGTCGGCCAGCGCCAGCAGGCGCGCCGATCCCTCGAACAATGCCCCCTGGAAATCAGTACGCAGGCCATAGGCCAACACCGGAATGCCATCGACATCCGCCAGCCGCGCGAGCTGATCGACTTGCGCCGCCGTCAGGAATTGCGCCTCGTCCACCAGTACGCACGCCACCGTTTCCTCGGCATGGCGGTCGAGCACGCAGGCCGCGATATTGGTGCTCGCGTCGAACATCGTCGCCGGCGCCGACAGGCCGATGCGCGAGGTAATCGTGCCCGCCGCAAAGCGATCGTCGATCGCCGCGGTGAACAGCATCGTCGCCATGCCGCGCTCGCGATAGTTGAAATCGGCCTGCAGCAGGTTGGTCGATTTCCCCGCATTCATGCTGGCGTAATAGAAATAGAGCTTGGCCATCGCATTGCTGTTCCCCATCGGCGCGTGCCGCGCCACTATTTTCCTGCCGCCCGTTTTGCAGCTCGCGCGGGATACGAAACCGCTCCCAGCGATTGTTCGCGCGAACCACACGAGGAATTCGCCGATGCTTCGTTCCTACCTCATCGGGCTGGCCGCGGGTCAGCGCGGGATCGTGCCGCTCGCCGCGCTCGCCGCCGCCGGCCGTCGCGGCGCGCTGCCCGATGACATGCCGCTCGCCAAATTGTTCAAGAACCCGCTGATCGCCTGGGGCGCCGTCGCCTTCAGCGCCGCGGAAATGGCGGGCGACAAGCAGAAGACCGCACCCGACCGGATCGTGCCGATCGGCCTTGCCGTGCGCAGCGTCACCTCCGCCTATGCCGGCGCGGCGCTGGCGCCCAAGGGGCAACGGGTGACCGGCGCCGCGGTCGCGCTCGGCACGGCACTTGCCAGTTCCTACGTCGGCTGGCGCATCCGCATGGCCGCGCTTCGCCGCTATGGCCAGACCGCCACCGGCTTCGTCGAGGATGCGCTGGTGCTCGCCACCGGCGTCGCCGCCGCCGACCCGCGCCTCGTCAAGCGCGCTGCCTAAGCCGGATCGTAGCTAAGCTGAACCTTCGACGCTGCCTCGGCCGCAATGCGCCGGGCGTCGTCGGTGGTCGCGGCGCGCGCCAGCGCCACGCCCATGCGGCGATAGGGCCGTGTCGTCGGCTTGGCGAAAATCCGCACGTCCACGTCGCCCCCCGGTGTAGCCAGCGCCTCGGCGATGCCGTCATAGCGCACCGTGTCCGACGCGCGATCCGCCAGGATCACTGCGGAGGCGGACGGGCCGTAGCTGGTCAGCGTCGGGATCGGCAGGCCAAGGATCGCGCGGGCGTGCAGGTCGAACTCGCTCAGCGATTGCGAGATCAGCGTCACCATGCCCGTGTCATGCGGGCGCGGTGACAATTCGGAAAAGATCACCTCGTCATCCTTGACGAAGAACTCCACGCCGAACAGGCCATAACCGCCCAGATCGTCCACCACCTTGCGCGCCATGTCCTGCGCGTCAGCAATCGCCTTGTCCGACATGGCGGCCGGCTGCCAGCTTTCCTGATAATCGCCGCGTTCCTGCCGGTGCCCAATCGGCGGGCAAAACACGACGCCCTCGCGCGTGCGCACCGTCAGCAGCGTGATCTCATAGTCGAAATCGACGAACTCCTCGACGATCACCCGCGCCCGGTCACCGCGCATATTGGCCACCGCATAGTCCCACGCCGCCTCCAGCGCGCCCTCCTCGCGCACCGTGCTCTGCCCCTTGCCCGATGAGGACATGACCGGCTTGATCACGCACGGCAGCCCGGTGTGTGCCGCGCCCGCGCGCACCTCGTCCAGCGTCTCGGCATAGCGATAGCGCGACGTGCGCAGCCCCAGCTCGACCGCCGCCACTTCGCGGATGCCGTCGCGGTTCATCGTCATCATCGTCGCGCGCGCCGACGGGACGATCGTCGTCCCCGCCGCCTCCAGCTCGGCCAGCACTTCGGTACGGATCGCCTCCACCTCGGGCACGACGAAATCGGGCCGATGCTTCTCCACCGCGGCCCGCAGAAGGTCCGCGTCGAGCATCGAGAATATCTTACGCGCATCCGCCACCTGCATCGCCGGCGCGCCGTCATAGCTGTCGCAGGCGATGACATAGCAGCCCAGCCGCTTGGCCGAGATCACGAACTCGCGCCCAAGCTCGCCCGAACCGAGCAGAAGGATTGTTGCCGTGAACGCCATGCCGCACCGCCTTGCTGTTGCCGGTCGCGTGAGTGGCCCGATCAACGCGGCTTGTCCACGGGGGGCATCACTCGTAGCACCCGGCGAAACAGACGGGAGGATACATGGCCGGGTCCGATTTGCCGAAGGTGCTTGCGTTCGACGTGTTCGGAACGGTGGTCGACTGGCGCACCAGCATCACCGCCGAATCCGCCGATTTCCTCGCGCGCATCGGCCGCGCCGACCTCGATCCCGCCACCTTCACCGACAATTGGCGCCGCCGCTATCTCACCGGCATGGCAGCCTATGCGAAGTCCGGCCGCGACTTCACCATCCTCGACGTGCTCCACCGCGAGATGCTGGACGAAACGCTGACGGACGCGGGCGTCGATCCCGCCACGCTCGACGATGCGCTGCTGCAGGACTGGACCTTCGCCTGGCGCCGCCTCGCGCCCTGGCCCGACTCGGTGGACGGCTGCACCCGCCTCAAAAGCCGCTTCCCGATCGTCACTTTGTCGAACGGCAATATCGCGCTGATGCTTGAAATGGCGCGTCGCGGCGGTCTGCCCTGGGACGCCATCATGGGCGCGGAAGTCACTCGCGCCTACAAGCCGGACCCGCGCGCCTACCTCGGTACCGCGGAAATCCTCGGCCTTGCGCCATACGATGTCTGCCTCGTCGCCGCGCACCACAGCGATCTCGCCGCCGCGCGAGCCTCGGGGCTCAGGACCGCGTTCATCTCGCGCCCGATGGAATATGGCGGCCGCCCCGCCCCCGATGCGAAGCTGGCACAGGATTGGGAATGGTCCGCCGACAGCCTCATCGACCTGGCGGCAAAGTTCGGCTGCTGATCGGCAGCCGGCGGCTTACTCCTCGCCCGCCTCCAGGTCGCGCGCCACCGTGGGCGATCGCAGCAGCTCGTCGATATGGCTGCCCTCGTCGAAACTCTCGTCGCTCAGGAACTTGAGCTTCGCGGCATATTTCATCTTCACCCGCCGCGCGACTTCGCGCTGCAGATAGGCGGTGTTGGTACGCAGCGCCTTCAGCACCGCTTCCTCGTCCTTGCCCAGCAGCGGCTTCACGAACACCGTCGCATGGCGAAGGTCAGGGGACATGCGCACTTCGGTGATGCTCACCAGGTGAGTCGTCAGCACGTCGTCATGCACGTCGCCGCGCTGCAGGATCTCCGACAGGATATGACGCACCTGTTCGCCAACGCGCAGGGTACGGACGGATTTTTCTGGTTGATCGGTCATCGTGAGACTCCCCTCTCCCCGCCTGGGGGAGAGGGTTCATGTCCTTACAGCGTGCGTTCGCGCAGCTCGACCTCGAACGTTTCGAGGAAGTCGCCCGGGCGGATGTCGGTGAAGTTCTGCGTGAACGTCACACCGCATTCCAGACCAGCGCGAACCTCCGGCACGTCGTCCTTGAAGCGTCGCAGCGAGGCAATTTCGCCATTGTAGATAATGACGTCGTTGCGCGTGATGCGGGCCTTGAGCGCCTTGCGGATGACACCCTCGACCACCAGCAGACCGGCGGCCTTGCCGTGCTTGCCGGCCGAGAAGACCTCGCGGATTTCCGCGCGGCCAACGACCGTCTCGAACGCCTCGGGGCCAAGCTCGCCCGCCATGCCGGCGCGGATCTCGTCGATCAGGTCATAGATGACGTCATAATATTTCAACGCCACCTTGTGCCGCTCGGCGATCTCGCGTGCCTTGGCATTGGCACGGACGTGGAAGCCGATGATCGGCGCGCCCGAGGCCGCAGCCGCGTTCACGTCGCTCTCGGTGATGCCGCCGACGCCCGAATGCAGGATGCGCGCGCGGATGTCGTCGGTCGAGATCTTGTTGATCGCGGCGACGATCGCCTCGACGGTCCCTTGCGTATCCGCCTTCACCACCAGCGGATATTCGATCGCCTTGTTCGCTGCCAGCGCAGAGAACATGCTCTCGAGGCTCGCCGGCGCAGCCGTCGTGCGCTTCTGCGTCAGCACGCCCTGGCGATATTCCGCCACTTCGCGTGCCCGCGCTTCGCTCTCGACCACCTGCAGCTGGTCACCAGCCGACGGCGTGCCCGAAATGCCAAGCACCTCGACCGGGGTCGACGGGCCCGCTTCCTTCAGCTGGCGACCCTTGTCGTCGACCATCGCACGCACCTTGCCGCTTTCCGCGCCGACGACGAACACGTCGCCGACCTTCAGCGTGCCGCGCGTGACGAGCACGGTAGCAACCGGGCCACGGCCCTTGTCCAGCTTCGCCTCGATCACGCTGCCTTCGGCATCGCGGTCGGGGTTTGCCTTCAGGTCCATCAGCTCGGCCTGCAGCTGGATCTTCTCGATCAGCTCGTCGAGGCCGGTCTTCTTCAGCGCGGAGACCTCGACGTCCTGCGTCTCGCCGCCCATCGCCTCGACCTGGATGTCATGCTCCAGCAGGCGCTCGCGCACGCGCTGGGCATTGGCATCGTGCTTGTCGATCTTGTTGATCGCCACGATCATCGGCTTGCCGGCCGCCTTGGTGTGATTGATCGCCTCGATCGTCTGCGGCATCAGCCCGTCGTCTGCGGCAACCACCAGCACCACGATATCGGTGACGTCGGCACCACGCGCACGCATGGCGCTGAACGCCTCGTGGCCCGGCGTGTCGAGGAAGGTGATCTTCGACTTGTCCTTCAGCGTCACCTGATAGGCGCCGATATGCTGCGTGATGCCACCGGCCTCGCCGCGCACCACGTCGGTGCCGCGCAGCGCGTCGAGCAGGCTGGTCTTGCCATGGTCAACGTGGCCCATGATCGTCACGACCGGCGGACGCGGCTTCAGATCGGCCTCGGCGTCCGGCGCGGTATCCAGCACCAGATCGATGTCGCTGTCGCTGACGCGCACGACATTGTGGCCGAATTCGGTGACCAGCAGCTCGGCCGTATCCTGGTCGATCGTCTGCGTCATGGTGACGGGCGAGCCCATCTTGAACAGCGCCTTCACCAGGTCAGCGCCGCGTTCCGCCATGCGGTTCGCCAGCTCCTGTACGGTGATCGCCTCCGGCACCTGAACGTCGCGGACCTGCTTGGCCTGCGGTTCGCGCGGGCCGGTCCAGCCACGCTTTTCCTTTTCGCGCGCACGCTTCAGCGCGGCGAGCGAGCGGGCGCGTGCGCCATCCTCGTTCAGCGCGCGGGTGACGGTCAGCTTGCCGCCACGACGCTCGTCGCCCTTGCGGTCGCGCTGCTGCGGACGCGCGGGCGCCGCATTGTTGCGCGGAGTCGCCTGGCCCGACGGCAGGTTGCGCTGCTGCGGCGAGGACGATCCGGCCGACGATCCGCTGGCCGTCGAGGCTGCTGCCGCGACCGGCGCTGGCTTCGGCTCGGGCTTTGGCTGCGGCTTCGGAATCTCCGGACGTGCCACCGGCGAGAAGCGGCGCGGTGCCGGCATCGACGGGTCGCGGCCCAGCACCGGGGGTGCAGGCGGCGGCGCCGGGGTCGGCTTGGGGGCGGGCGGCGGCGGGGCCGCTACCGGCGCGGCCGGTGCCGGCGTCGGCGCAGCCGGCGTCTCGACGACCGGTGCCTTGGGCTCGGGCGCGGGAGGCGGCGGCGGCGGGGCCACCGGACGGAACATGATCGGCGCACCTGTGCGCACCATCAGCGGCTCTTCGGCCGGGGGCGCGGGGGGTGCAGCCGCCGGGGTCTCAGCCACCGGCTCGGGTGCCGCCGGAGCAGCCTCGGGCGCAGGCGCAGCCTCGGCCGCGGCGGCAGCAGCGGCACGCTCCTCGGCGCGGCGCTTCTCTTCCTCGGCCGCGCGGGCACGCTCGGCCTCCTCGCGGTGCCGCTGTTCCTCCAGCGCACGCATGCGCTGCTCCTCGGCCTCGCGCAGCAGGCGGGCCTGCCGCTCCTGCGGGGTCTCGTTGGACGGCGCGCGCGGCGGTGCGGGCGGCTCAGCGCGCGGTGCGGGCGCGGCGGGCGCCTCGACTTCCGCCGGTGCCGGCGCGGCAACCTGCTCCGTCGGCGCGGGGTCACCCGGCTTGCGGAAGGTGCGGGCCTTCTTGGTTTCCACGATCACCGTATTGGAGCGGCCGTGGCTGAAGCTTTGCTTCACCTTGCCGGTCTCGACGGTGCGTCGGACGCCCAGAGGCGCGCGCATGCCAAGTTTCGGCTTATCGTTGTCGGTCTCGCTCACTCAAATTCCTCGTGTGTCGTCACGGCCGGTACATGCCCGGAAAGCTCGGGCGCCGATGCGCCTTGCGCGGCCGTTGCGCAAGGTGCGGAGGTCAGACCACCCACCAAAGTATCACTTTGATGAGCTTCTGGGCTATCAGGGCCGATAAAGCGGCGCCAGCGATCGAGCGCGTCGCTCAACCTGCCGGCCGCCATGCGGTCGGTGACGCCGATATGTACCACGTTTTCGCGGCCCAGCGCCATCGACAATATGGGGCGTGGTATCGGCAGAACCAAGCCCCCCAGTCCGCTGCCCTCGCGGTTCGATCCGACTCGCCACGCCTGGGCCAGCTTGCGCCGCCCGTCCTCGCTCGCGTCCGCGGCATGGTACAATGCGTGTAGCCGGCCGGCGCGCGCCGCCTCGGCAATGCGGTCCGATCCGGTCAGCACGGTGCCCGCGCGCGATTCCAGCCCCAGCCGGTCGAGCGCCTGGCGCTCCAGCGCGGCGGCGATCATCGCGGGCAGATCATCGGGAATGATCATCTCGCCGGCCTTGAACGCCCGCGCCAGCGCCCCGCGCAGCTTGCCCTTCGCCTGGGCGGCGGAAAGCTCTGCCGCGGTCACGCCGATCCACGCCCCGCGCCCCGGCGCCTTGGCACGCACATCGGGCAGCACGCGTCCGTCAGGCGCCAGCACCAGCCGGATCAGGCCGTCGCGCGGCGCTTCCTCGCGCGACAGGATGCAGGTACGGACAGGATCGCTCATGCGCGCGCCTCCCGCCCGGCAACCTGGTGGCTGCCGGCCTGATGTTGGTTGGCGCTGCGGATCGTTAGCCGATCATTGTGAGGGTTCCGCATGCGCGTCTCCCTCTTTCGGTGCGGCAGGCGAGTCGCGATCAACGATCAGCACGCCGCCGGCACCGTAATTCTCCGTCGAAACTTCCTCGATCACGATCTGGACCGCGGCCGGATTCTTGCCCAGCCGCGTGACCAGCGAGGACGTGACGTCAGCCACGATCCCCGCCTTCTGCTCCTTGGATGCGGAGCCTGCCAGTCTGATCGACACGAACGGCATCAGGCCTCCGACTCCTCCGTCGCAACATCGGCCGCCGCGGCCTCCTCATCATCGAACCAATGCGCACGGGCAGCCATGATGATCTCATTGCCCTGCTCTTCGGTCAGGCCATATTCGCCCAGCACACCGCCCTTGTGCTCGGGACGGCGCGGTGCGTCCTTGTTGCGGCGGCGCGGCTCGGCACGCTTCTTCTCGATCAATTCGTCGGTGGCGAGGTCGGCAACATCGTCCAGCGTCTTGATCCCGGCCTTGCCCAGCGTGACCAGCATCGCTTCGGTCAGGTGCGGCAGCTGCGCCACCGCATCCTCCACGCCCAGCGCCTGGCGCGCTTCGCGATTGGCCTGCTCGCGGCGCTCGATCGCCTCGGCCGCACGGCTCTGCAGCTCCTGCGCCAGATCCTCGTCGAACCCTTCGATCGCCGCCAGCTCGTCCAGCTCGACATAGGCGACCTCTTCCAGCTCGGTGAAGCCTTCGGCCACCAGCAGCTGGGCCAGCGTCTCGTCGACGTCCAGCTCGTTCTGGAACGCTTCCGACCGGCTGACGAATTCCTGCTGACGCTTCTCCGACGAATCGGTCTCGGTCATGATGTCGATCGCCTTGGCGGTCAGCTGCGACGCCAGGCGCACGTTCTGACCACGGCGGCCGATGGCAAGGCTCAGCTGGTCGTCGGGAACGACCACCTCGATCCGCTCTTCTTCCTCGTCGATGATCACGCGGCTGACGTTCGCCGGCTGCAGCGCGTTGACGACGAAGGTCGCGATGTCCGGCGACCACGGGATGATGTCGATCTTCTCGCCCTGCATTTCCTGCACGACGGCCTGAACGCGGCTACCCTTCATGCCGACGCATGCGCCGACCGGATCGATCGACGAATCGTGGCTGATGACGCCGATCTTCGCGCGGCTCCCCGGGTCGCGCGCGGCGGCCTTGATCTCGATGATGCCGTCGTAGATTTCCGGCACTTCCTGCGCGAACAGCTTCTTCATGAAGTCGGGGTGCGCGCGCGACAGGAAGATCTGCGGCCCGCGGTTCTCGCGCACCACCTTCAGGATCAGCGACCGGATGCGGTCGTTCACGCGCACCACTTCGCGCGGGATCTGCTGGTCGCGGCGGATGACGCCCTCGGCGCGGCCCAGGTCGACGACAATGTGGCCGAACTCGACGCGCTTCACGACGCCGGTGATGATCTCGCCGGCGCGGTCCTTGAATTCCTCGTACTGGCGCTCGCGCTCGGCATCGCGAACCTTCTGGAAGATCGTCTGCTTGGCAGCCTGCGCCTGGATTCGGCCGAATTCGATCGGCGGCAGCGGATCGACCAGGAAGTCGCCGACGGTCGCGCCCTTCTGCAGCTTCTGCGCGCCATTGACGTCGACCTGCTTGTAGATGTCGTCGACCTGCTCGACCACTTCGACGACACGCCACAGGCGAAGGTCACCGTTGTTCGGGTCCAGCTTTGCGCGGATGTCCATCTCCTGGCCGTAGCGGGTACGCGCCGCACGCTGGATCGCATCCTCCATCGCCTCGATGACGATCGCCTTGTCGATCATCTTCTCGCTGGCGACGCTGTTGGCGATCGCGATCAGTTCCGCACGGTTCGCGGTGACGCCGGTAGCCATTACTCGGTTTCCTCTGCTTCGATTTCTTCTTCTTCCGCGCCTTCGACAGAAAGCGGGACGGTTGCAGCGATCAATTTGTCGGTCAGCACCAGCTTCGCGTCGGTGATCCGCGCGAAGGGAACATTGGCGATGGTGCCGGTACGATTGCGGATGGCGATGTCCTCGCCCTCGACGCTGACGATCTCGCCGCGGAACTGCTTTTGCCCGTCGAGCGGCGCGTCCAGCGTCAGCTTCGCCTCATGTCCGGCCCAGTCGGTGTAATCCGACAGGCGCGTCAGCGGGCGATCGATGCCGGGGCTCGACACTTCCAGGCGATAGGCGCCCTCGATCGGGTCACGCCCTTCCTCTTCCAGCGCGTCGAGCACGTCGGAGATCCGGCGCGACAGGTCGGCGCAATCGTCGATCGTCAGCTGCCGCGTGTCCGGCCGCTCCGCCATCACCTGCAGCGTGCGCTCGTCACCCTTGCCGAACAGCGCGACACGCACGAGGTCGAACCCGAGTGCCTTGGCCTCGGTCTCGATCATCTGGGTCAGTGCGGCCAAATCCGCCATCGGGTCTCCACATACACACAGGTTGTTGCCGCCGCGGAGCCCTGCCCCGCGACCCCTTGCATCTGGCGATGTAAGAGAAAGCACGGTCAATATAGATCGGGATGTGATGAGGGGCAATCCCCCACTGTCCTTCCCGGATCATCCGCGCCGGCAATGTTTCAAAATGTTGCCAAGAAGGTCGGAACGGGCCGCCCGCGGCATCGTTCACCACATATCACTTGGGAAAGGAACGCGCTTTGCTCTGGACGATCGTTGTCATCCTGCTGGTCCTATGGCTCCTCGGCTTCAGCCTGCATGTCGCTGGCGGCCTGATCCACATCCTGCTGGTGATCGCGCTGATCGTCGGGCTGGTGCAGCTCTTCACCGGCCGCCGCGTCTAGATCCGGTGGCATCACCCCGGGATCCGTCCCGGGGTGACGCGTCCCCGCCTCAGTCGGCGAACAACATCACCGGCGTCTCGAGCAGCTTCTTGACCGCCTGGACATAGCTTGCCGCATCCCAGCCATCGACGACGCGATGGTCGCAGCTGATCGACAGGTTCATCAGCTTGGCGCGGACGATGTCGTCGCCCCGGAACACCGGCCGCTCGACGATCTTGTTCGGCCCGATGATCGCCACTTCCGGCCGGTTGATCACCGGAGTCGTCGCGATCCCGCCCAGCGGCCCCAGCGAGGTGACGGTGATCGTCCCGCCGCCCAGTTCCTCCGGCTTCAGCTTCTGCGTGCGCGCCGCTTCCGCGAGACGCCCGATCTCGGTTGCCAGCTGCCAGACATTCTTGTCCTGCGCATCGCGGATCACCGGCACGGTGAGGCCAGCATCGGTCTGCGCCGCCATGCCCAGGTGCACCCGGCCCGACCGAGTCACCACGCCCGCCTCGTCATCGTAGCGCGCGTTGAGCATCGGGAACTGCGGCAAGGTGCGGCAGATCGCGACGATCAGGAACGGCAGCATGGTCAGCTTCGGCCGCCCGCCACGATTGTCGTTCAGGTCGGCGCGCATCTCCTCCAGCGCGGTCACGTCGATTTCGTCGACATAGGTGAAGTGCGGGATGTTGCGCTTCGACGCGGCCATGTTCTCGGCGATACGGCGGCGCATCCCGATCACCTTGACCTGCTCGTCCTCGCGCGCGCGGCTGGCATGCGGCGCATGATAGCCCTGCCCGCCGGCATAGCGCAGATAGGCGTCCAGGTCGGCGTGGCGGATGCGGTCACCCTCCGACACCTTCACCTGCGAGAGGTCGACGCCCAGATCCTTCGCCCGCGCGCGCACCGCCGGGGAGGCCAGAACAGGAGCCGCCGACGCCGCGGCAGGCGCCACCTCGGCAACCGGCGCAGCAGCCACCGATGCAGCCGGAGCCGGAGCCGGAGTGGCCGGCGCCGCTTCCACCACGTCCTCGACGCCGGGATTCTCCGCCTCGAATGCCGCGGCTTCGTGCGCGCCGCCCAGCTTCTGCTCGACCTCCGCCGCGGTCTCGCCCTCCGGCTCGACCGACGCATCGGCGTCGGTTTCGATCACCACCAGCATCGCGCCGATCGCAATCTGGTCGCCGACCTCGCCGGCCAGCTCGACCACGACGCCCGACACCGGCGATTCCATCTCGACCGTCGCCTTGTCGGTCATCATGTCGGCGATATTCTGGTCTTCCTCGATCCGGTCCCCCACCGCGACATGCCAGCCGACGATCTCCGCCTCGGCAATGCCTTCGCCGATATCGGGCAGCTTAAAGGTGAAACGCGCCATAGCCTGATCCAAATCCGTTCGTGTCGAGCGAAGTCGAGACACTGTCTCGCGAAACCCCGCCCCTCGACTTCGCGCGGGACGGACGGGGCGGGTGGGACTGGGTGTCAGTCCTTCATGATCTTTTTCAGCGCCATGCCGATGCGCACGGGGCCGGGGAAATACGCCCATTCCAGGCTGTGCGGATACGGCGTGTCGAACCCGGTCACGCGCTCCACCGGCGCTTCCAGGTGATAGAAGCACCGCTCCTGCACCAGCGCCGACAGTTCCGCGCCAAACCCGCCGGTGCGCGTCGCCTCATGCACGATCAGGCAGCGCCCGGTCTTCTTCACGCTCTCCTCGATCGTCTCGATGTCGAGCGGCACCAGCGTGCGCAGGTCGATGATCTCGGCGTCAATACCGGTATCCTCGACCACTTGGGCACAGACGTGAACCATGGTGCCATAGGCCAGCATCGTCACCGCCTGGCCCTCGCGCACGACCGCCGCCTTGCCCAGCGGGATCTTGTAATAGCCGGTCGGCACCTCGCCTGCGGGATGCTTGGACCAGTTCGCCGCCGGGCGATCCCAATGGCCGTTGAACGGGCCGTTGTAGATGCGCTTGGGTTCGAAGAAGATGACCGGGTCATTATCCTCGATCGCGGAGATCAGCAGCCCCTTGGCGTCATAGGGCGTCGACGGAATCACCGTCTTCAGGCCGGAGACGTGGGTGAAGATCCCCTCCGGGCTCTGCGAATGGGTCTGCCCGCCGAAAATGCCGCCGCCGAACGGCGAGCGCACCGTGATCGGCGCGGTGAATTCCCCGTCCGAACGATAGCGCAGCCGTGCCGCCTCGCTCACCAATTGGTCGAGCGCGGGGTAGATGTAATCGGCAAACTGGATCTCGGGCACCGGGCGCAGCCCGTACGCGCCCATGCCGATCGCGACGCCGATGATGCCGATCTCGGTGATCGGCGTGTCGAACACGCGCGTCTTGCCATATTTCGCCTGCAGGCCGGCCGTCGCGCGGAACACGCCGCCGAAATAGCCCACGTCCTCGCCCATCACCACGACGTCGGGGTCGCGCGCCATCAACACGTCCATGGCGGAATTGATCGCCTGGATCATGTTCATGCGCTGGGTGGCGCCGGCGGCGTCGGTCTCCCCCGCCGTATTTTCCGCGTTCGTCTCGATCACGTCACTCACCAGGCCAACTCCGTCATCCCAGCGCAGGCGGGGATCCATAAACGCATCATGTCGAAAGAGCCGCCGGGGGCGCGGCCAGTGCTGTTCGCCGTCCGCGCGGCGGCACTCACCGTCGCAGCGCTCACTTCTTGCGCGCCCACGGTCGCCCGCTTTCCTCTTCCTCGGCGATCATCTGCGCCTGCTGTTCGCGCAGATGCCACGGCATCTCCTCGAACACGCCGTCGAACAGCGTGTCGAGCGGCTGGTGCAGGCCATGGCCCAGGATGCCGTTCTTCTCGGCTTCCTTCTGCGCGGCCTTCACCTCGTCGGCGACTTCCTTGTCCATCGCCGCCTGGCGCTCCTCGTCCCATTCGCCGATGGTGATCAGGTGATCCTTCAGCCGGCGGATCGGGTCGCCCAGCGGCCATGCGGTCGGCTCGCCCGCGCTGCGATATTGCGACGGGTCGTCGGACGTGGAATGCCCTTCGGCGCGATAGGTGAAATGCTCGATCAGTGTCGGACCCTGGTTGGTCCGCGCACGCTCCGCCGCCCACTGCGTGGCGGCATAGACCGCCAGCGCGTCATTGCCGTCGACCCGCAGGCCAGCGATGCCATAGCCAACCGCGCGCGCGGCAAAGGTCGTCGCCTCCGCGCCGGCAAAGCCGGAAAAGCTCGAAATCGCCCATTGGTTGTTGACGACGTTGAAGATCACCGGTGCGCGATAGACGGTGGCAAAGGTCAACGCGGAGTGGAAGTCGCCCTCCGCCGTCGATCCCTCGCCGCACCAGGTGGCGGCAATGCGCGTGTCGCCCTTCGATGCCGACGCCATCGCCCAGCCCACCGCCTGCGGGTATTGCGTCGTCAGGTTGCCGGAGATCGAGAAGAAGCTGAAGCGCTTCTCCGAATACATGATCGGCAGCTGCTTGCCCTGCAGCTTGTCGCCCGCATTCGAATAGATCTGGTTCATCATGTCGACCAGCGGGCACCCGCGCGCGATCAGCAGACCCTGCTGGCGATAGGACGGAAAGCACATGTCGTCGGCGTCGAGCGCATAGGCCTGCGGCACGGCCACCGCCTCCTCGCCCAGCGACTTCATGTAGAAGCTCGTCTTGCCCTGCCGCTGCGCGCGGAACATGCGTTCGTCGAACGCGCGCACCGTCGCCATATGGCGCAGCATGCGGCGCAGCGTATCGGGCGACAGCTTGGGATCCCACGGGCCGACCGCGCGATTGTCGTCATCGAGCACGCGGACCATCGTATAGACGAGGTCGGTGAACCCGCGCGCGTCCTCGGCAGTGTCCGGGCGGCGCACCGATCCCGCGGCGGGGATCTCCACATCCGAAAAATCGACCGTGTCGCCGGGGCGGAACTTGGGCTCGGGCACATGCAGCGCGAGCGGGGGCAGATTGCTGCGGGCGGCGTCCGCCATAGTTTCTCCGGTTACTTGTTGCACCGGACAACGCGCCGGTGAGCAGATCGAATCCTTGTTATAAAATTTCAACGCACAGCGCCAGCGTCTGCGATGCAAGGAAATGTGACACGACCTTTTCGTCCGCCGAAACCGCCATGGATCATGGTTTCGAGTCGCACGATTGACTCCGCCGGTTGTAGGAACAAAAGAGGAACGTGAGTTTTGAGTGAGTCGTGCCCGTGCCATCCCCTGCCACCATTGCCGAGCTGAGAGAAACGCTCCGCGCCATCGAGGGCGACGGCCATCGCCGGCGCGAGACGCTGCCCTTCGGTGTGGCGGATATGGACTCGCGGCTCGCCGACGGCGGGCTGCGGCTCGATGGGCTGCACGAGGTTGCGGCAAAGGGCGCCGACATGTGCGATGATTCGGCCGCCACCTTGTTCATGGCGGGGATTGCCGCGCGCGCCTGGGGTCCGATCCTGTGGGTCGTGCGCCGGCGCGATCTGTTCGCCCCCGGCCTCTACCAGGCGGGCCTCTCCCCCGAACGCGTCCTGTATGCCGAGGCGCGCGACGATGCCGAAGTGCTCGCGCTGATGGAGGAAGGGCTGCGCCACCGCGGTCTTGGCGCGGTGATCGGCGAGGTAAAGCGCGCTGCCATGCCTGCCACCCGCCGGCTGCAACTCGCCGCCGAAGGGGGCCGAACGATTGCGCTCCTCCTGCGCCGTCATCCGCGCGAGGATGCCGATCCGCTGGCCCCGCCCTCCGCGGCGCTCACCCGCTGGCGGATCGCTTCTGCCCCCTCCGTTCCCCTGCGCTGCGGCAGCATGGGCCGCCCGCGCTGGGCCGTCTCGCTGGTGCGGCAACGCGGCGGCGACCCTTTCGACACTTTGCTGGAGGCCTGCGATGACACGGGTCGTCTCGCTCAACCTGCCGCACTGGGCGATCGATCGCGTGCGCCGGGCCGAGCGTCGCCGCGCACCAACGCCGCGGCCTGAACCGGGCAATTCGCTCGATTCAGGGCCGCTCGATCTCGCGCCGCTGACGGCGGCGGTGGCCGAGGAACAGGTGCTGCAATGCGACGCGCCGAAGAACACCGGCTGGCGCCCCGGCGCGCGCTGGGCGCGCAGCGATGCGTCTGCGCCTGTTGAGAAGCGCTGGTCGCAATCGACGCGCGCCGATGTCGCACGCCAGGTGGAGGCGATGCCCGCGCATCAGCGCCCGCCAATGCGCGAAATGGGCCGCCGCAGCGAGGCCGCCGACCATCCCTTCCGCGCCATGCCGCCGGACGAAGGCGCGCGCCCCGTGCCCACGACGCTACCCGTGGGCCCCGATCCCGAGGACGTGCCCAACACTCGCTGGCGCGGCTTCGACGGCCTCGATCCCAACGCCGACGACCGCGCCGCCGCCGCGCTCGCACGGTGGAACGCCATGCCCAGCGTCCGCTACCCCGGCGAAGGCCCCCACCCCGACAAATACGCCCGCTGCGGCTCCAACGATGCCGGCGCGCGGGTCCCCGGCGTCGCACCCTTTTTCGACACCGGCCGCACCCTCGCCAACACCGTCGCCCGCGCCAGCAATCTCCAACATCCCGCCCCCAAACCTCACAAGCGCAATGTTCGAGAACTTCCGCCGCCCTTGATCACCGTCCACAAGATCGGCAGCCGCATCGAAATCGCCGCCGCCTCGCCCGAGGCACGCGCCCTCGGCCTCACGCCGGGCATGGCGCTGACTCAGGCGCGCGCCGCCGTCCCAGACATCGACGTGCGTGATGCGGATGCCGCCGGCGACCTCGCCGATCTGCACCGCCTCGCCACTGCGCTCGCCCGTCGCTGGTGCCCGGTGGTCGCACTGTCAGACAGCGATGGCCTGTTCCTGGAGATCAGCGGCACCGCGCACCTCCACGGTGGCGAGGAAGCGATGGCGCGCCGCCTGCTGCGCCTGCTCGCCCGGCTCGGCATCACCGCGCAGCTGGCGATCGCCGACACCGCGGGCGCCGCCTGGGCCTTCGCCCGCCAGGCCGCGCCAGCCGCAATCATCCCCCCCGGCGCGCATGTCGCCGCGCTCGCCCCGCTGCCGGTCACCGCGCTCCGCCTCGACGATGGCGCGCGCGAATTGCTCGCCCGGCTCGGCGTGGAGACGATCGGCGAGCTCATGGCGATGCCCCGCGCCCCGCTCGTCCGCCGCTTTGGCAAGACGATCGCGCAGCGGCTCGACCAAGCGACCGGCGCCCTGCCCGAACCGCTCGATCCGATCATCCCGGTGCAGCCGATCGCCGTCACCCGCCGCTTCGCCGAACCGATCGCCACCGCCGATGCGATCAGCCATTGGCTCGCCGGCCTCGTCGATGATCTGGCGGCAGCGCTGGCCAAGGCAGGGGTCGGCGCGCGCGCGCTCGCCTTCATCGCCGCGCGTGTCGATTCGACCGATCAGGTGATCCGCATCGGTCTCGCGCGCGCCAGCCGCGAACCGTCGCACCTGCTGCGTCTCATCGCCCGCCGGATCGAGGAGATCGACGTTGGCTACGGCCTCGACGCGCTGACGCTCCACCTCGTCCGCGCCGACCCGCTCGGTCCCGAAACGCTGGGCGCGGCGCTTGCCGAACAGCAGGCGCCCGATCTTGCCCCTTTGGTCGACACGCTCGCCAATCGCATCGGCCCGACCCGTTTGTGGCGGCACCAGCCGATCGAAAGCGACGTCCCCGAACGCTCGGTCGCCCCGCTGCCGCCCCTCGACCCCCCCGCCACCGCCGCCACCCGCCTGAAGCGCGACGACGTGCGCCAGCTCGACGGCCGCACGCCCGATCACCCCTGGCACCCGCGCTGGCCGCGCCCCGCACGATTGCTGCGCCGTCCCGAGCCGATCGACCACGTCATGGCCGAAATGCCCGATCATGCGCCGCGCCGCTTCACCTGGCGCGGCCGCCCGCACCGAGTCACCCATTCCGACGGGCCGGAGCGGATCACCGGCGAATGGTGGCGGCGCCGGGGCGAACGCGACGGGGTGCGCGATTATTTCCGCGTCGAGGACGAACAGGGCCACCGCTTCTGGCTGTTCCGCCGCGGCGATGGCGAGCGCGCGGAAACGGGCGATCTCAGCTGGTACATCCATGGCACCTTTGCATGATCCGCATGGTGCCGCATGACCTACAGCGAGCTTCAGGTCACCACGCATTTCTCGTTCCTGCGCGGCGCGTCCTCCTGCGAGGAGCTGTTCGCCACCGCCGCACTGATGGGGATGCCGGCGCTCGGCATCACCGATCGCAACTCGGTCGCCGGCGTGGTCCGCGCGCTCTATGCGTGCGAGCAGCTGAAGGCGAAGCACGGCCTCCTCATCCGCTCCATCCCCGGCTGCCGGCTCGATCTGGTCACCGGCGAATCCCTCCTCGTCTGGCCGGAGGATCGCGCCGCCTGGAGCCGGCTCACCCTCCTCCTCACGCTCGGCAAGTCGCGCGCTGACGCGCGGCGCGGCGAGAAAGGCCAATGCTTCCTCCACTGGGAGGATGTCGCCGCGCATGGGGACGGCCTCGCCGCCGCGCTGGTGCCGGGGCGCAGTGGCGCGGCGCCGACCGCGCTGGCCGCCACTACCGACATCTTCGGCCGGCGCGGCCACCTCTGCCTCACCCCCTGGCGCCGCCCGGGCGAACGGCGGCGCTTTGCCGAGACCGCGCAGGCCGCCGCCGCCTACGGCCTCACCCCGCTCGCCACCGGCGACGTGCTGTACCACAAGCCCGATCGCCGGATGTTGCAGGACGTCGTCACCGCGATCCGCGAGAAATGCACGGTCGACGAGCTCGGTTTCCGCCGCGAACGCCATGCCGATCGCCATCTCCAGCCGCCCCACGAAATGGCGCGCCGCTTCGCCGCTTACCCCGATGCGCTCGCCGCGGTGGAGGCGATCGTCGAACGCTGCACCTTCTCGCTGCGCGACCTCGACTATCAATATCCCGACGAGATCATCATGTCCGGCCGCACCGCGCAGGAGGCGCTGGAACGCCTGTCGCGCAACGCACTCGCCGATCGCTTCGATGGCGCGCCGCCGGAGCCCTATACCCGGCAGCTCGAACACGAACTCTCGCTCGTCGCGAAGATGGGCTACGCGCCTTATTTCCTCACCGTAAACTCGATCGTCAGCTACGCCCGCTCGATCGAGATCCTGTGCCAGGGCCGCGGCTCGGCGGCCAATTCGGTCATCTGCTTCGTCCTCGGCATCACCTCGATCGATCCGGTCAAGCACCAGCTCCTCTTCGAACGCTTCGTCTCGGAGGAACGCCGCGAACCGCCCGATATCGACATCGATTTCGAGCATGAGCGGCGCGAGGAAGTGATCCAGTGGATCTACGAAACCTATGGCCGGGATCATGCCGCGCTGACCGCGGTGGTCAGCCGCTTCCGCACCCGCGGCGCGATCCGCGAAGTGGGCAAGGTGCTCGGCCTGCCCGAGGACATGACCTCCGCGCTCGCCGGCCAGGTGTGGGGCTGGTCGAACGAGGGCGTTCCCGACAGCCACGTACAGGCGCTTAACCTGGACGCCGGCGAACCACGCCTCGCGCTCGCGCTTGAGCTCGCCAAGGAGCTGATCGGCACGCCCCGCCATTTGTCGCAGCACCCCGGCGGCTTCGTCCTGACGCGCGATCCGCTCCACGATCTTGTCCCGATCGAGCCGGCCGCGATGGTCGATCGCCACGTCATCGAATGGGAAAAGGAGGATATCGAGCATCTTGGCTTCATGAAGGTCGATATCCTCGGCCTCGGCATGCTCGGCTGCATGCGGCGCGGGTTCGATCTGCTGGGTCAGCACAAGGGGATCGCGATGACGATGGCGAGCGAGCCCTTGCAGGACGATGATGAACCGACGTTCGAGATGATCCGCCGGGCCGATACGCTCGGCGTCTTCCAGATCGAGAGCCGCGCGCAGATGAGCATGTTGCCGCGGATGAAGCCGAGGAATTTCTACGACATCGCCATCCAGGTCGCGATCGTCCGTCCCGGCCCGATCCAGGGCGACATGGTGCATCCGTATCTGAAGCGCCGAGAGGGCAAGGAGCTGGTCGAATATCCCAATGATGCCTTGAAAGCGGTGTTGCAGAAGACGCTTGGCGTGCCGCTATTCCAGGAACAGGCGATGCAGGTCGCGATCATCGGTGCCGGCTTTACCCCGGGTGAGGCGGACTTGCTGCGCCGCGCGATGGCGACATTCAAGATGACCGGCGGCGTGGGCGAGTTTCGCGAAAAGCTGATCGCCGGCATGCGCACCAACGGCATCTCGCAGGCCTTTGCCGAACGGCTGGTGAAGCAGATCGAGGGGTTCGGCAGCTACGGCTTCCCCGAAAGCCACGCGGCCAGCTTCGCCAAGATCGCCTACGCCTCGTCATGGATGAAATGCCATCATCCCGACGTGTTCTGCGCAGCATTGCTCAATGCCCAGCCGATGGGATTCTACGCCCCGGCACAGATCGTCCGCGATGCCCGCGCGCATGGCGTCGAGATCCTGCCGGTGTGCATCATGGCCAGCGAGTGGGACACGGCGCTGCTGGAGGATCGCAGGGCGCAAAAGCCGCTCCGCCTCGGCCTGCGCATCGTCCACGGCCTTTCCGCCGCCGATGCCGGCAAGATCATCACCGCCCGTGCTGCCCGCCCCTTCACCTCGGTCGAGGATGTATGGCGCCGCTCGGGCGTACCGCTCGCCGCGCTGGAGAAACTCGCCAAGGCGGATGCCTTTGCCGGCATGGGGCTCGACCGGCGACAGGCGCTGTGGGCGATCCGCGGCCTCGGCGACACCCCGCTCCCTTTGCTCGCCGCCATCGAGACGAAGGAGGATCCTGTCCACCTGCGCGCGCTCACTGCGGGCCGCGAAGTCGTGGAGGATTATCGCGCCACCCAGCTGACGCTGCGCCAGCACCCGCTCACCTTCCTGCGCGATCGCCTGCGTGAACGCCGCTGCGTCTGCTGTGAAGAATTGAAAACCATCAAGGAAGGCACGCTGGTCGACGTCGCCGGCATCATCCTCGTCCGCCAGCGGCCGGGCAGCGCGAAGGGCGTGCTGTTCATCACCATCGAGGACGAGACCGGCGTCGCCAACGGCATCCTTTGGCCCGACCGGTTCGAGGCGCAGCGCCGCACCGTCATGTCCTCCGCGATGGTCAGCATCCGCGGCCGCGTGCAAAAGGAAGGGATCGTGATCCATGTCGTCGCCGATCTGATCACCGATCTTACCTGGATGCTGCGCAAAGTGGGGGAGATCGACCTACCCTCTCTCGTGGCCCGCGGCGATGGCGCGACCCACCCCGGCGCGCCCGATCGCGGCGACGCCGGGTGGAAGCCGCGCAACCGCACCGACTATCATTACAGAGACGGGCACTATCGGGACTGGCCGGAGGACGTGATTCCGATCCGCAGCCACGACTTCCGTTGATCTTGGTAAAGCGATCGGCTTAGGCTTGCCCCCAGCCGGCGACCGACCGGCGATGGATAGGAGAGACCGCATGGCCACCGCCGCCCTCAGCCGCGAGCCCCAGATCGGCGTGACCGCGCACGTCCCGCTGCCGACCGACAAGGCCGCGTTCGACGCCGCGATCGTCGATCCCGACAGCTACGCCAACGAGGAACGCTACCATGCGATCTTCAAATATCTGCGCGAGGAAGCCCCGGTCTATTGGTGCGAGCCGGAGGGCTATCGCCCGTTCTGGACGGTGTCGCGCCACGCCGACATCCGCCGCGTCGAACTCGACAACGACACCTTCCTCAACGATCCGCGCCTGACGCTCGCCACCATCGCCGATGAGGAGCGCATCATGGCGCTGACCGGCGGCAACAAGCTGACGCGCAACCTCGTCAGCATGGACAATCCCGACCACAAGCACTTCCGCGCCATGACTCAGGGCTATTTCTCGCCCAAGCACATGAAGCAGCTGGAAGAGGATATCCGCACCCTCGCCCGCGACAGCGTGGAGCATATGGCCGCGCTTGGCACCCAGTGCGACTTTGCCAGCGAGGTCGCGATCTGGTTCCCGTTGCGCGTCATCATGCTGACGCTGGGCGCCCCGCGCGAGGACGAACAGTTCCTGATGAAGATCACGCAGGAAGTGTTCGGCGCGCAGGATTTCGATCACATGCGGCCCGAGGAGATGGGCGGCCTGTTCGCCACCATCGCCGAATTCAACGCCTGGTGCGACCGAATCACCGCCGACCGCAAGGCCAAGCCCCGCGAAGACGTCTCCACCATCATCGCCAACGCGACGCTCACCGATGGATCGCCGATGGGGAATATGGAGGCGATGAGCTATTATCTCATCATCGCCGCTGCGGGGCATGACACGACCAGCTCTTCCACTTCCGCGGGGCTGCTGGAACTGATCCGTAACCCGGCCGAAATGAAGAAGCTGCGCGACGATCCCTCCCTGCTGCCCAACGCGGTGGAGGAGATGATCCGCTGGGCCAGCCCGGTGAAACACTTCTTCCGCACCGCCGCCAAGGATGCCGAGGTCGGCGGCGTGCCGATCAAGGCCGGCGACGGCCTCGTCATGGCCTATCCGTCGGCCAACCGCGACACCGCCGTCTTCGACGATCCCTTCACCTTCCGGGTTGACCGCGCGAACGTGCGGCAGCACCTGGCGTTCGGCTATGGCCCGCACCTGTGCCTGGGCCAGCACCTCGCCAAGCTGGAGATGCGTATCCTGTTCGAAGAACTCCTCGCTCGCTTCGATGATTTCGAGCTTGCCGGCGACCCGTCCTGGACCCGCGCTAGCTTCGTCAGCGGCATGAAACACCTTCCCATACGGTACCGCGTCAAGTGAGCCGACACGATCCCGAGAAACTTTACCCCGGCTTTCCGGGGACTGAGCCGAACCAGCATCTGCGCACCATCCCGGCCTGCGCGGCGCTCGGCATGTGGCAAAACGCCACCGTGGGCGAACCGGTGTCGACGTCGCTGGACGCCGCGCTTCCGGCGGCGTGCGACGCCGACGGGCGCGTCTCGCGCGGCGCCGCGCTGGTGCTGGCCGATCAGGCGACCGCTGGCGGCGTCTTCACCACGCTGTCACGGCCCACACCGATGATGACGCTGGACCTTCGCGTCGACTGGTTCGGCCCACTCCCCGCCGCCGCCATCAGCTGCATCATCGACGAGGTGACGCGCGAGGGCGATCTCGCCTTGTCGCGCGGCCGATTGGTTGCCGAAGGCAAGCCGATCGGCGCCGCGGTCGCGCGCTATCTGATCGGGTCGATGCCCGGCGGCACACCTGGCCGGATGGATGAACGGCACGACGTGCTGCCGCCCTCGCCCGCGCCCTGCTTCGCCGATTATCTGGGTGCCGAGGAGACGCCTGACGGCCTGGTCATGCAGCCGCGAGTCGAACATGTCGGCGCGCCGCTGCCGGCCTATCATGGCGGCGTTATCGCCGGCCTGCTCGAACATGCCGGCGTGTCGTCGATCGATGCAGCGTTCCGCCCGCTCGACATCGAAATCCGCTTTCTCGCGCCGGCGCTCGCTACGCTGCCACTCGTCGCGCGCGTCGTGCCTCGCCGGATCGGCCGCCGCGCGATCACGCTCGATCTGGAGGCGCATCAGGGCGATCCCAACCGCCCCGTCGCAATCGGGCGGATGCTGGCGATCACCGATCCTGCCGGCGATCCCGTCCGCCACGATCTGCCGCGCGGCTGACGCGGCGCGATCGGCATGGGGCGGGTCCTCCCCGCCCATGCCGGATCGATCAACCCACCGTCTGTTCGATCACGCCGAAGATCGGATGATGCCGGTCATCCTCGGCCCAGATCCGCACGGTATCGCCCTTCTTCAGGAACGGCGTCACCGGCTTGCCGCCAGCGATCGTCTCGATCGTGCGTACCTCGGCGATGCAGGAATACCCGACCCCGCCTTGCGCGATCGGCTTGCCCGGGCCGCCATCGGCGTCACGGTTCGATACCGTACCCGACCCGACGATCGTCCCCGCCCCCAGTGCGCGGGTCTTCGCCGCATGCGCGATCAGCGTGCCGAAATCGAACGTCATGTCCTCACCCGCCTCGGCGCGACCGAACGGCGCGCCGTTGAGGTCGACCATCAGCTTGCGATGCAGCTTGCCGTCCTGCCACCAGTCGCCCAGCGCGTCAGGCGTCACGAACACCGGCGAGAAGGCGGACGCCGGCTTCGACTGGAAGAAGCCGAAACCCTTGGCCAGCTCACCCGGGATCAGGTTGCGCAGCGACACGTCATTGGTGAGCCCGACCAGCCGGACCGCCGCCAGCGCCTCCTCACGGGTCGCCCCCATCGGCACGTCACCGGTCACCACGACCACCTCTGCCTCCAGGTCGCAGCCCCAGCTTTCGTCACCCAGCGGGATCGCGTCACGGGGGCCAAGGAAGCCGTCGGACCCGCCCTGATACATCAGGGGATCGTGCCAGAACGTCTCTGGCATCTCCGCCCCACGCGCCTGCCGCACCAAAGCGACATGGTTCACATAGGCGGAGCCATCCGCCCATTGATACGCGCGCGGCAGCGGCGATGCCGCCTCATGCTCGTGAAAACGCAGTCGCGGGATCACTTCATGCTCAAGATCGGTCGCGAGGTTCTGCAGGTCCGGCAACAGCCGGTCCCAATCGTCCAGCGCCGCCTGCAGCGTCGGCGCAATGTGGCCGGCATCGGCGCACCAGGCGAGATCGTTCGATACCACGACGAGCTTGCCGTCACGGCCATGCTTCAGACTCGCTAGTTTCATCCGTCACCTCTCTTTCAGCCCTCCGGCATAGGCGCGCGCGGACGGCCAAGTCGAGAGCGGTCCCCAACGCGATATCACCATAACAAAAGTTACTTGACCGTTCAGGCGGGGCTGGCGACAAGCGGCGCTGTAATTTTCCGGAGAGGTTTCGAATGTCGCTCGACCAGATTGCGGGCCGTTTCGCGTATAACGAGGATCATGAGGCGTTCCGTCAGACGGTGCGCAGCTTCCTCGCCAAGGAAGGCGTGCCGAACGCGGACCAGTGGGAAAAGGATCGCCTCGTTCCCAAGAGCTTCTGGCAGAAGGCTGGCGAGGTCGGGATGCTCTGCCCGACCGTGCCGGAGGCCTATGGCGGCCTCGGCCTCGACTTTGGCTACAATGCCATCGTCGACGAGGAAATGGCCTATTCGGGCGTCCCCGCCGGCTTCTCGCTCCAGTCGGACATCGTCGCCGGCTATATGGAGACCTACGGCTCCGAGGAGCAGAAGAAGGAATGGCTGCCGAAGATGGTGTCGGGCGACGTGATCACCGCGATCGCGATGACCGAACCGGGCACCGGCAGCGACCTTCAGTCGATCCGCACCACCGCGAAGAAGGACGGCAATCACTACGTCATCAACGGCTCGAAGACGTACATCACCAACGGTCAGAACACCGACCTGACGCTGGTCGTGGCCAAGACCGATCCGGACGCGCAGCCGGCCTACAAGGGCATGTCGATCATCCTGGTCGAGAGCGACCGGGAGGGCTTCAGCAAGGGCCGCAAGCTCGACAAGATCGGTCAGGACGCGGCCGACACCTCTGAATTGTTCTTCGAGGACGTGCGCGTGCCGATCACCAACTGCCTTGGCGAAGAGGGCATGGGCTTCATCTACCTGATGAGCCAGCTGCCGCAGGAGCGTCTGTCGATCGCGGTCAGCACCATGGCCTCCTCGCAGAAGGCGTTCGACGACACGGTCGCCTTCGTGAAAGAGCGCCGCGCGTTCAAGGGCGTGGTGTTCGACTTCCAGAACACCAAGTTCGTCCTCGCGGACCTCAAGGCGAAGCTTCAGGTCGGCTGGGCGCACCTCGACTGGGCGATCGCACGCCATCTGAAGGGCGAACTGACCAACGAGGAAGGCGCAGCCGCCAAGCTGTGGCACACCGACCTCCAGTGGGAGGTCATGGACAAGTGCCTCCAGCTGCACGGCGGCGCTGGCTATATGAACGAATATCCGATCGCCCGCATGTGGCGCGGCGCGCGGGTCAGCCGGATCTACGGCGGCACGAACGAGATCATGAAGGAAGTGATCAGCCGCAAGCTCTGAGCCCGGCCGGTTAGCCGACACACAGCACGCCCCGCGCGCCATCCGGCGGGCGGGGCGTCGTGTATCAGACGGCGGTTGAAGGAGTGATCCTCAGGCCGCGACCGCGCGTTCGCCGGTGCGCAGTTGCTCCACGAACCCATCAGTGCTTCGCCGCAGCCGCCGTGCCTGGTCGGACAGGGCGCCGGCCGCCTCGCGCACCTGCTGCGACAGGACGTCCGCCTCGTTGGCGGCCTCCGCGACCTGCGCGATCCGCTGCTCGATCATGTCCACACCGCGTGCTGCCTCGTGCGCGGTACGCTCGATCTGCCCCGCGACGCCGCGCTGACCGGACACGGCGCCCTTGATAGCATCGGCCGCGGCAGCCACCCGGCACACCGCGTCCGCCGCGCCCACGATGCTGGCCTCGGTCGAATCCACGCCGTGCCGCACGCTGCCGATCAGCGACACGATCTTCTCGCTGGCCCGCGCCGTTCCCCCGGCGAGTTGCTTCACCTCGCCCGCCACCACGGCGAAGCCACGTCCCGCGTCCCCGGCGCGCGCGGCCTCGATCGTGGCGTTCAGCGCGAGCAGGTTGGTACGCGTGGCGATCTCGTGGATCTCGCCTACCAGGCCATTGATGTCGCCGGCACGTGCGGCGAGATCCAGTACCGCCGCCTTGCCCTGTTCGGCATTGCGTTGAACGTCGCCGGTCAGCGTCGCCTGGGCATGCGCGCTCTCGGCAATTTCGCCGATCGAATCGGTCAGTCGGTGGACGGCATCGGCCACGTCCTGTGTCGCGCCGGCCGCCTGATGGGCACCTACGGCCACTTCGCTCGCTTGCCGCCCGGCCTCCGCCGCGATCCGGGTCAGCGTCGCGGCCGACCCTTCCAGCGTTGCCGAGGCACCCTCGATCGCCACCGCCACGCCCGCCACCGACCGCTCGAAGTCGTCGGCCAGCGCCATCAGCGCGCTCCGCCTTTCGCTCTCCAGCCGCGCTTCGGCCGCTTCTCGCCGCTGGCGCTCCGATTGTGACCGCTCGTCGGCCGCTTGCGCCGCCGCCAGCGCCGCAACCGCCCGGCCGCGCTCCACCTCGGCAAGCGCCAGCAGCCGCTCGCCCTCTTGGCGCGCCACGTCCTGCGCCACGATGAGGATGCGCAGCCGGGTGGTCAGATAGGTCAGCGCCGCAAACTCCAGCACCACCGCCAGCGCATGGAACAGCACGCGGTCCAGCGCGCCGCCATTTTCGAACACCCAGTTCGGCAGCACGTAGGACAGCACCAGATGGTGAAGCGCGATCAGGATCGCCGCCAGCGCCAGCGGCCGCCAGTCACACAGCACCGCGATCATCGCCAGCGCGACAAAAAAGTACATGTGCCCATCCATCTGCCAGGCCGAACCCGCCAGCAGATAGACGTAGATCGCCGGCATCGCCGCGGCGAGCACGCCGCAGCTCATCCGTGCGGCCAGATCATGCCGGCCACGCACCGCCAGAGCGGTCGGTATGATGTTCACCATCGCCGCCGCGGCGATTGCGAGCCCGGTTCCCGGCGCGTTCATCGCCGCGCCCCAGATCAGCAGCAGCGGCAGGCACAACCATCCCACCGCCGCGATGACGCGGATCCCGCGCATGCGCAGATTGTCTAGCGAGCTCATGAGGCACGCCCCCCGCAGATCAGCGACGGCGCCGCGATCGTCACTATTCCCGCCCGAAGCAGCGGCCAGAAGAGCGCGTCGCGCTCCCCCTGAACCACCATGCCGCCGCCGGGGCCCGCCGCCACCAGCCGCGCATCCTGTGCCAGCGCGAGGCGGGCGGTTGGTGCGTCTGGCCACAGCGGAAGCAGCAGCATGTCGCCGCGCAGCGGGGGCGACAGCGCCACCGCCGCGAGCGCGCCAGCGGCAATCACGACCTGCCCGATGACAAGGCCAAGCCCGCGCGCGATCAGCATATGCCGGAGAAAAACAGAACCCATACGGCCGCCTTTGGCCTGACGAGGGTTAGGACCAGGTAAAGCATGGCCGCGGGCCATCGAGCGTCGGCCACTACCCCGCGCCTCCTTGACTTTCTCGCGCAGGATCTGCATTTCAGCGTGATCGAGACGTTTGCAGCGTGATCGGGCTTCGTGCCCAGGCTCCGTCTCGGTCGATTGAACCGGCTTCCCAAGTCACGCGGGGTGTCTATTTTCCCCCGTTCCTGCACGTCCCATGACGTTGCGGGCTGCGACTATTTATAGGTTTATTGCATGTCATTCTCCGATCTCGGCCTCGCCGAGCCGCTTGTCCGCGCGCTTGAAGCAAAGGGCTATGAGACGCCCACGCCGATCCAGCGTGATGCCATCCCGACGGTACTCACCGGCCGCGACCTCCTGGGCATCGCCCAGACAGGTACCGGCAAGACGGCAGCGTTCGTCCTCCCCTCGATCCAGCGACTGCTCGGCAGCGAGAAGCGCGTTCTGCCGGCGCATGTGCGCATGCTGGTCCTCGCCCCGACCCGTGAGCTGGCCAGCCAGATCGCGGACAATGCGAAGCTCTACGCGCGCCATTCGCGCCTGACCGTCGCCACGGTGTTCGGCGGCACCAGCATCAACAAGAACCGGCAGGACCTGTCGCGCGGCGTCGACATCCTCGTCGCCACGCCCGGGCGCTTGCTCGATCTGGTCGAGCAGGGCTTCTGCAACCTCACGATGCTCGAGATCCTGGTGCTGGACGAGGCCGACCAGATGCTCGACCTCGGCTTCATCCATGCGCTGAAGAAGATCGTGAAGATGGTGCCGCGTCGCCGTCAGACCCTGTTCTTCTCCGCCACGATGCCGACCTCGATCCGCGACCTGGCGGACAAGTTCCTGAATGATCCGGAAACCGTGTCGGTCGTCCCCGCCTCGACCACGGCGGAGCGGGTCGAGCAGCAGGTGGTGCTGGTCAATCAGACCGAAAAGCAGGCGCTGCTGACGATCCTGATCCAGGAAGAGAAGATCGACCGCGCACTGGTCTTCACCCGCACGAAGCATGGCGCCGACCGCGTCGTGAAGCTGCTGGCTGGCAACGGCATCGCGTCCAACGCGATCCACGGCAACAAGAGCCAGCCGCAGCGCGAGCGCGCGCTTGCCGCGTTCAAGAGCGGCGAAGTGCCGATCCTGGTCGCGACCGACATCGCGGCGCGCGGCATCGACATTTCGGGTGTCAGCCACGTGTTCAACTTCGAACTGCCGAACGTGCCGGAGCAATATGTGCACCGCATTGGCCGCACCGCGCGCGCCGGCGCCAGCGGCATCGCCATTTCCTTCTGCGCCGACGACGAGCGGCCGTATCTGAAGGACATCGAGAAGCTGACCCGCCAGAAGGTGCCGCATCGCGCCCTGCCGGCCGATTTCCTGAAGCGCGCCGACGCGCTGAAGGCGGCGCGCGTCAAGGCGATCGGTGCCGATCCGGCGCCGCGTGAGGATCGTCCGCGCGGGCCCCGCCCGCCGGCACGCCCGAAGGCGAGCCATGCGCCGACGGCAACCCGCGACTATGCCAATGCCAGCCGCCGTGGCGGACCTGGTGGCCATGGCAGCGGACAGGGCGGTGGTCGCGGACGCGGCGGTCGCGGCCGTGGGCGCGGCGGCGCACGCACTGCCGCTCAGGCCTGACCTCACGCCAATTGCGCGCGGCCGTGCAACCCGGCCGCGCGTGATCGGTTGCCTCTCCTGAAGAAGGAGACGGCCCTATGGATATCGCGACTGGCCCGGTTCTGGAGCGCATTGCGCGCGTACTGGCCGGCGAGCGGCTCAGCGTGAATGCGCACGGGGATCAGGAATCCGCCGGCGATGCGGTGGATGCCGCCTGGCGCGATTATCGCGAGGAAGCGATGGCCGTCCTCCACACGCTGCGCGCGCCCAGCAAGGCGATGGCCGCCGCCGGCGACCCCGCCGTGTGGGAACGGATGATCCTGGCCGCCATCGAGGAATCGCAGCCAGAGGGCGCCTGAGCACAGGCCGCCCCCCGGCGACACGTTCGGTTCAGGCCAGAACCGTGAGCCATTCCTCTTCCGGCGCGCGCGGGCTGCGCGTGCGGTTGGCCGGTTCGTCCGCATCCTCATAGCCGATCGCGACACCGCAGAAGAGCATCCGCTCTGGCGGCGTGCCGAGGAACGTTTCGACCGTATTGGGATAGACCGCCCAGCATTCCTGCGGGCAGGTCGCCAACCCTTTCTCCACCGCCAGCAGCATCAGATTCTGCAGGTACATGCCAAGGTCGGCCCATTGCGGCGGCCCCATGCGGCGGTCGACCGTCACGAAGAAGGCGGCCGGCGCGCCGAAGAACTGGAAATTGCGCGCGAACCACTGCGCACGCGCGCGCTTGTCCTCGCGCGGGATGCCGAGGTGCCCGTACATGATTTCGCCGATCTGGAACGTGCGCGCCTTCGTGGCGTCGGTCATTTCACGCGGATAGATGTCATAGCCTGGCGTCTCGGTCTCGCGCCGCTCGATCTTGCCGCGCATGATCTCCTTCAGCTCGGCCATCTTCTCCCCGGTCACGATGTCGATGTGCCAAGGCTGAATATTCCCGCCCGTCGCCGCGCGCGCCGACGTCAGCGCCAGATCCTTCAGCACGTCCAGCGGCACCTCCTTGTCCAGGAATCCGCGGACCGAACGCCGCTCCCTTACTGCGTCGGATACGTTCATTCGCCTCTCCACCTCTTGCCGTGCGCGTTAAATCGCGGCACATGAGCGGCTGGGATAACATCTGTTATGGAGAGTCGGAAGATGGCCGAGGCGTATATCGTCGAAGCGGTGCGGACGGCTGGTGGACGACGCGGCGGAAAGCTCGCGGGGGTTCATCCGGTCGATCTGGCAGCACAGGTTCTGGACGCGGTAATCGAGCGTTCGGGCATTCCGGGCGACGCTGTCGAAGACGTCATCATGGGTTGCGTCAGCCAGGGCGGCGAGCAGGCCGGTCAGGTAGGGCGCAATGCGGTGCTCGCCTCCAAGAAGCTGGCGCAGTCGACGCCGGCGGTGACGATCGACCGCCAGTGCGGTTCGTCGCAGCAGTCGATCCAGTTCGCGGCGCAGGCCGTGATGTCGGGGACGCAGGACGTGGTGATCGCCGCGGGCATCGAAAGCATGTCGCGTGTGCCGATGGGCTCGACCTACAAGCTGTTCTACGACGCCGGGCTCGGCAAGAACAAGTCGCCGGGCCTGGAGGAGAAGTTCCCGGGCATCAACTTCAACCAGTTCGCTGGGGCGGAGATGATCGCCAAGAAGTACGGCTACACCCGCGAGCAGCTCGACGAATATTCGCTGAACTCGCACCGTAAGGCGGTGGCCGCGACGCAGGGCGGCAAGTTCAAGGACGAGATCGTCCCGATCGAGATCGAGACGCCCGAGGGCAAGGAAGTGCACACCTCTGACGAGGGCATCCGTTACGACGCCTCGGCCGAGGGCATGGCCGGCGTGAAGAAGCTGTCGGAAGAGGGCGTGCTGACCGCCGCCTCGTCCAGCCAGATCTGCGACGGCGCCAGCGCGGTGCTGATCGTCAGCGAGGAAGCACTCAAGAAGTACAACCTCAAGCCGCTGGCGAAGATCGTCAACCTGACGGTGACCGCGGGCGACCCGGTGATCATGCTCGAAGAGCCGCTGTTCGCGACCGACAAGGCGCTCAAGAAGGCCGGCCTGTCGATCGATGACATCGACCTGTACGAAGTGAACGAAGCGTTCGCCTCGGTCCCGGTCGCCTGGCTCGAGCATACCAAGGCGGATCCGAACAAGCTGAACGTCAATGGCGGCGCGATCGCGCTCGGCCACCCGCTCGGCGCGTCGGGCACGAAGCTGATGGCGACGCTGGTCCACGAGCTGCGCCGTCGTGGCGGCCGCTACGGCCTGCAGACGATGTGCGAAGGCGGCGGCGTCGCCAACGTCACGATCATCGAAAATTGCGACTGGCAGGGCGAGGCAAAGGCCGCGGCCTGAACCTGTTGCCGTGATTAAATGGCCCGTTCCCCGCACAAGCGGGGAACGGGATCGTGCCCCGCTTGTGCGGGAGCACTTTCTCGGGAGGGGAATTCGATGAAGCTCGACAACAGCATTTCCGCCGTCATCACCGGCGGCGCGTCCGGCCTTGGCGCCGCGACCGCGCGGCAGCTCGCCGCCAAGGGCGTGAAGGTCGCCATCTTCGACCTTCAGGAAGAAAAGGGCGAGGCGATCGCCAAGGAACTCGGCGGTGTGTTCTGCAAGGTCAACGTCACCGACGAGGCGTCGGTGGACGAGGGCTTCGCCAAGGCGCGCGCGGCGATCGGCCAGGAGCGTATCCTGGTGAATTGCGCCGGCACCGGCAACGCGATCAAGACCGCCAGCCGCAGCAAGGAAGACGGCTCGATCAAGCACTTCCCGCTCGACGCGTTCAACTGGATCATCCAGATCAACCTCGTCGGCACCTTCCGCTGCATCGCCAAGTCGGCGGCCGGCATGATGACGCTCGACCCGCTTCCCGATGGTGACCGCGGCGCGATTGTCAACACCGCGTCGGTCGCGGCCGAGGACGGCCAGATCGGCCAGGCGGCCTATTCGGCGTCGAAGGGCGGCGTGGTCGGCATGACCCTGCCGATCGCACGCGATCTCATGAACGAGCACATTCGCGTCAACACGATCCTGCCGGGCATCTTCAACACCCCGCTGCTGCAGGGCGCGCCGCAGAACGTGAAGGATGCGCTGTCCGCGTCCGTGCCGTTCCCTAAGCGTCTTGGCGATCCGGAGGAATATGCCGCGCTCGCCACGCTGATGATCGAGAACGGCTATTTCAACGGCGAGGACGTTCGCCTCGACGGCGCGATCCGCATGGCGCCGCGCTGAGCACGGCGACACGCTGACGGCGCGGCGCCTGCCGCCGCGCCTGACCGCCTTTATCGAACGATGACACCTCCCCGGGGAGGGCCACGGCCAGCGACGATCCCATCGTCCCGGGCGCTGGTCACCCCCGGGGAACGTGTTTCAGAGCTACAGGAAATATTGCATGTCCCGCCCCGCCCCCTGGCGCCTTGACCTTTCATCCTATCCCAAGCGCGAGGTGAAGCAGACGCGCTTCCAGGATCTCGACACGATGGGCCACCTCAACAACGTCGCTTATGCCGCCCTGTTCGAGGATGCCCGCGTGCGCATGAACCAGCAGCTGGGACGCGTGAACCGCGGGAAGATGGCGGAAGGCTCGTTCCGCGCGGTGGTGGCGCGCAACGAGATCAACTACCTCGCCGAAGGCAGCTTCCCCGAGGATGTCGAGATTGGCCTGGGCATCGGCCGCATCGGCAATCGCAGCTTCGAGATGCTGGCCGCGGCTTTTCAGTCGGGCGCGTGTATCGCCACCTGCGACACGACGATCGTGATGACCGATCCGAAGGGCGAGTCCCTCCCGGCCGACTTCGTCGAGCGGCTGAAGGCGGTTCAGGTGAAGGCCACCTGATCGCGGCCGGGTACCGCAACGGCAGCGGGCCCGGCGCCACCGATGATCGCGATCATCGGCAGCGCACGGGCCCGCATTTCACCGCCTGGTTGCGGCGGGATTACTTCCCGCGCAGCGTACCCAAGGTGGCGAGCCCAAGGACGCCGACCAGCGCGGCGGCTGCCCACGGACGCTCCTTGGCAAAGGCCTTTGCCTGTCCGACCACTGCGGGCTGCCCGTCAGCGCCCGGCGCCATCGCCTTCTGCACCGAACCCTTCAGCTGATCGAGCATGCCGCTCGCCTGCATCGAACGATCGTTCGTCGCGGCGCCGGCCGTTTCCTTCACCTTGCCCGTCACCGTGTTCATATCTGCGGTAAGTGCGTCAGCCATGATCAATACCTCCGATTTCCCGGAGGCGACAACGGGTCAGACGGGCTTTTGTGCCACATGCCGGGCCGCTCGCCGCCGGCCGCGAGACCGGAGGCGAGCGGCACGAAAACGTCAGTCGACGAAGACCGGCGCGCGCTTTTCCATGTTGGCCTTTACCGCCTCCACCTGGTTGGGGGAGCGCATCAGCTTGACCTGCTCGTCGCTCTCGCCCTGCAGCACGGTGGCGGTGTCGCCATCCACCATCAGGTTGATCAGCCGCTTGGACGCCTTCACCGCGTCGGGATTGCGACCGGCGATCTCGCGCGCCAGCTCGAACGCCGCGGCGCGCGGATCATCGGCGAGCCGGGTGACGAAGCCATAACGCTCGGCCTGCCCGCCGGTGAACTCGCGCGCGCTGTAGGTCAGGTCGCGAAGCACGTCGTCGCGCGCCAGCGTCCGCCACAGCGCGAGGCCGGCCATGTCGGGCACCAGCCCCCAATAGGTTTCGCGGATCGACATGCGCGTGTCCGGCCGCGCGATGCGCACGCAGGCGCCCGACATGATCTGGAACCCGCCGCCCAGCGCGACGCCATGCACCGCGGCGATCACCGGCATCGGCAAGGTGCGCCAGCCCCAGGCGACATTCTGCGCCGTGTTGGCGACACCATGGCTGCGCTTGCCCAGATCGTTGCCCGATCCGCCAGCCGCCATGGATCCCATGTCGAGCCCGGCGCAGAACGCCCGCCCCTCACCCGACAGCACGGCAACCCGCACATCCTTCATGCCCGCCAGCCGCTCGATGGCGGCGTTGATGCCGGCGAACATCGCCGGATCGAGCGCGTTCATCTTGTCCGGTCGGTTCAGCCGAACGTCCGCGATGCCGTTCTCGACCGTGATCGTAACCCGCTCTTCCATCTCGCTCTCCCGCAAATTGATACGATCGACTTAGACAAGCCGGCCGCGTCCAGCAATGCCGCCCCGGAAATGCCGCGATCGTTGCGCTCGAGGAAGGCGGGTGTATCAGCGGGTGCATGAAGATCGAGACGGCATTGGGCGACATCCCCGGCATGGAGGATGTGCGCTTCGGCGGCCATGGCGGGCGGCTCGGCATCGCCTATCACGCGCATGGCCCGGACTGGTGCGAGCTGACGCTCCCCTATCATCCGGACATCATCGGCGACGAGGACAGCGGCGTGATCGCGTCCGGCCCGATCTTCGCGCTGATGGATATCGCCACCAGCCTGGCGACGATGCGCAAGCTGGGGCGGTTCGTGGCGCACGCCACGCTCGACCTGCGGGTCGATTATCTGCGGCCTGCGAAGCCCGGTCACACCGTCATCGGCCATGGCGAATGCTATGCGATCAAGCGATCGATCAGCTTCGTGCGCGGCCAGGCGCATGACGGTGACCCGAACGATCCCGTCGCGCATGTCTCGGGTACCTTCATGTTCCTGGGAGAGGGCGCATGAAGTTGCCACCCTATGCCGATCTGCTCGGCGCGACGCTGGAATGGGAAGATGGCCTCCCCGTCCTCGCCATGCCGTTCGGGCCCGCAGTGATCGGGCGCCCCGGCTTTGTCCAGGGTGGCGCGATCACCGGCCTCATCGAAATGGCGGCGCTGGCCGCGCTGCGCCACCAGATGGCGGGCGAGGATGGCGCGGACGGCAACCGGCGCGTGAAGCCGATCAACGTCACGATCGATTTCATGCGCGGCGGGCGAGAGCGGCTGACCTATGCCGCTGGCACGGTCACCCGGCTGGGCAATCGTATCGCCAATGTGGAGGCGATCGCCTGGCAGGAAAGCCGGGCCAAGCCGATCGCCTCGGCACGGATGAACTACCTTATCGCGCGGGGGTGAGCCGCAGCATCCGGCCCTGCGACCCCTGCGCGCCATCCTCCAGCACGTAGATTGCGCCGTCCGGGCCCTGCTCCACTTCTCGGATGCGGGCACCCATGTCCCATTGATCGCCCTTGCGCGCATTGGTGCCATCCAAATCGACGCGCACCAGCGCCTTGGATGACAGCCCGCCGATGAACGCGTCGCCCTTCCACTGCGGGAACAGGTTGCCCGAATAGATCATCAGGCCGCCGGGCGAGATCACCGGGGTCCACGACACCTTGGGCGCCTCGAAGCCGTCGCCGGGCGCGTGATCAGGGATCGGCCGCCCGTCATAATGGTCGCCGTTCGACACCTTGGGATAGCCATAGTTGCGGCCCGGCAGGACGAGGTTCAGCTCGTCGCCGCCCTTCGGGCCCATCTCCTGCTCCCACAGATTGCCCTGCGCGTCGAAGGCGATGCCGAGCAGGTTGCGATGGCCATAGCTCCACACCGCGGGGTGGAAGCCCTTTGCCGCCAGCGGGTTGCCCGCCGCCGGCTTCCCGTCGGGGGTGAGGCGAAGCACCTTGCCAAGCGTCGCCTTGGGATCCTGTGCGGGATCGAACTTCTGCCGCTCGCCATTGGTGAAGAACAGATACTGGCCGTCGGGCGAGAAGGCGATGCGACCGGAATAATGGCCATTGCCCTCGACGAACGGCGTCGCGCGGAAGATCTCCTGGATCTGGCTCAGCTTGGCCGCGCCAGGGTTCGCTTCATCGAGCACGCCGCGCGCCAGCACCACGCCCTTGCCGCCCGCACCCGTCGTCGACCAGCTGAGGTACACACGCTTCGACTGCGCGAAATCGGGCGCCAGCACGACATCCATCAACCCGCCCTGGCCGGCCGAATCGACCGTCAGCGTGGCGATCGTCTGGCGCGCCTTGCCGTCGGCGGAGACCAGCAGAAGCCGCCCGTCCTTTTCCGTCACCAGCATCCGGCCGTCGGGCAGGAACGTCATCGCCCAGGGCGCATCGAAATCGGCGACGACCGTCTCGACAAACGGCTTGCCGGCGGTGGCCGCGGTGGAATCGCTCGCCGCATTGCCGGCCTGCGGCTCTGCGGAACAGGCGGTGGCGGCCAGCAGGGCCGCGACGAACAGGCTGCGCGAGATCACGATAACTCCTCAAACGGGCAAATCAGGATCAATACCGTCGCAGTGTCGATGCGGTTCCGCAACAGATCACCCGAGGCGAAAGGGCGACGATCCGCGCTTCGGCTGACGCGCCGCTTTTGCTAGAGCCGCACCCGATCCTGTCAGAGAAAGCGTGTCCCCTCGCAATGCCCGGAATGAAGCACGAACGCCTGTATCTCGCGCCAGTCGCTGGCGTGGACGAGGCCGGGCGCGGGCCACTCGCCGGGCCCGTGGTGGCGGCGGCGGTGATCCTGCCGGAGCGTGGCGTGCCGCGAGGCATCGACGATTCGAAGAAACTCTCCGCCACCGAGCGCGCCCGGCTGTGCGGCCGGCTGCTGGATTGCGCGATCGTCGGCGTCGGCATCGTCGAGGCGGAGGAGATCGACACGCTCAACATCTATTGGGCGACGATGAAGGCGATGACCGTGGCGGTCGATCAACTCGCCGCCACGCTCGGCTGCGCGCCGGGTCACGTGCTGGTCGACGGCAACCGCCTGCCGCGCTGGGGCTATGCCGCCACCCCCATCGTGGGGGGCGACGCGCTCAGCCGCTCGATCGCCGCGGCCTCGATCGTCGCGAAGCACACGCGCGACACGATCATGATTCGGCATCACGAATCATATCCGCATTACAATTGGGCCTCTAACAAGGGGTATGGCTGCGCCACCCACCGCCGCGCCTTGGTGGAACACGGCCCCTCGCCGCTCCATCGCCGCAGCTTCGCGCCGGTGGCGCAAACGGTTCTTCCGCTCTGAGTCTTTTGCGCCACACCCCATTGCTTGAGTCCTGCCGCCGCGGTTGACTCAACATCTGGGTTCGGGCGCGGAATGTTCCGCCATGTTAACGGCTTTGCAGCTTTTATCGTTAACCAATCATCGCTTGACGGCGAGTCCACCGCGCGGCGACGGTCGCGTGCGAAAAGGGGGAACCGCATGAGTGTCATCGAGAAAACGCGCGTGCGTCGCGCCCCGGCAAAGGCGTCGACGAAGGTGGCGGCCGATCCGGCCGTCCTGCCGCTCGACCGGATTCTGATCGGTGACTGCATTGCGCAGATGCGCGCGCTGCCGGCCAAGTCGGTGGACATGATCTTCGCCGACCCGCCTTACAATCTGCAGCTCGGGGGTGAGCTGTTTCGTCCGGACGGCAGCCATGTCGATGCCGTCACCGACGATTGGGACAAGTTCGATACCTTTGCCGCTTATGACGCGTTCACGCGCGCCTGGCTGGCGGAGGCGAACCGCATCCTGAAGGACAATGGCACGATCTGGGTGATCGGCAGCTATCACAACATCTTTCGCGTCGGCGTGGCGGTGCAGGATCTGGGCTTCTGGATCCTCAACGACATCGTGTGGCGCAAGAACAACCCGATGCCCAATTTCCGCGGCACCCGGTTCACCAACGCGCACGAGACGCTGATCTGGGCGTCGAAGGGCGAGAAGGCGAAATACACCTTCAACTATCGTTCGATGAAGACGTTGAACGACGAGATCCAGATGCGCTCGGACTGGGAATTCCCGATCTGTGGCGGTCAGGAACGGCTGAAGGGCGCCGACGGGCACAAGGTGCACCCGACGCAAAAGCCCGAGGCGCTGCTCTATCGCGTGCTGCTCGCCTGCACCAAGCCGGGCGACGTGGTGCTCGATCCGTTCTTCGGCACCGGCACGACGGGCGCGGTTGCCAAGCGTCTTGGCCGCCGCTGGATCGGCATCGAGCGCGAGGGCGTGTACATCGATGCGGCGCAGGCGCGTATCGACGCCGCGCTGCCGCTCGACGAATCGGCGCTGCGCACGATGCAGAGCCCCAAGCAGCAGCCCAAGGTCGCCTTCGGCGTGCTGGTGGAAAACAGCTATCTACCCGCCGGCAGCATCGTGGTGGACGCCAAGCGCCGCTTCCGCGCCACCGTATGCGCCGACGGCAGCCTCGCCAGCGACTGCGGCGCCAGCGGCTCGATCCACAAGCTCGGTGCGACGCTTCAGGGGGCACCAACCTGCAATGGCTGGAGCTTCTGGCATTACGAGGTGGACGGCGCGCTCAAGCCGATCGACGCCCTGCGGCAGACGTACCTGCTCGCCACCCAGGTGTAAGCACCGCTGAGCCTGTCGCCTCGGGGCAGTTGCCCGGCGACGCGACAGGCTCGGCAGCGGCCGCCGCGTCAGCCTCGCGCTGGCGGGATGCTTGCCCCCTGCCGATCGCTGCCGCACAAAAGGCGCTCCTTCTGTGAAAGCGGTCCATGCACCTTCGTCCGGTACAATTTGTCGACGCACCCTTCGCCTATGATGATGGCGCGGTGGCGCGACTTGCCGGCGGGATGCAGTGGTTCGCCGCTTATGAGGTGAAGGAAAGCGGGGCCAAGCGGATCGTCCCGGTCGCGGAGATCGCCGCGCTCGGCGCCCGCGCGGCGATGCTGCACGCCCGCTTCGTTGCGCCGCGCCCCCCGCTCGCCCTTGGCGAACGCACCCTGCGCTTCGACCAGCCGGTGCTGGCCGCCATCCTCAACGTCACGCCCGACAGCTTCTCCGACGGCGGCACGCATCGCGATGATCCCGCTGCCGCGGCATCGGCCGGCATGGACATGGCAAGCGCCGGCGCGGCGCTGATCGACGTCGGCGGCGAATCGACCCGCCCCGGCGCTGCCGCCGTATGGGAGGAGGACGAGGCAGCGCGCGTCGTTCCCGTGATCGAGCGGCTGGCCCGGGCCGGCGCGCTCGTCTCCATCGACACGCGCAAGGCACTTGTCATGGAGCGCGCGCTGGCTGCCGGTGCGGCGATCGTGAACGACGTCTCCGCATTGCTATGGGACACGCGCGCGGTCGACGTCGTCGCGCGTGCCGGCTGCCCGGTGATCGTGATGCACTCGCCCGACCCGGAAAAGGGCGGCCACGGAACGACCATCTACCGCGATGTCGCGGTGGAGGTGTTCGACTGGCTGGACGCGCGGATCGAGGCGCTCGTCGCGGCCGGGGTCGACCGCTCGCGGATCATCGTCGACCCGGGCATCGGCTTCGGCAAGTCGCTGCAGGACAATCTCGCGCTCATCAATGCGCTGGCGATGTTCCACGGGCTGGGCTGCGCCATCATGCTCGGCGCCAGCCGCAAGCGGCTGATCGGGGCATTGTCGAACGAGGCGCCGGTCGGGGAGCGGCTTGGCGGCTCGGTGGCGCTGGCGCTCAAGGGTGCGGAGGCGGGGGTTCAGGTGCTCCGCGTCCATGACGTCGCCGAAACCCTGCAGGCGCTGCGAGTCTGGCGTGGCCTGCGTGACCGGGCGTTTGTCGGATGAGCTGCCGAGGTCCGACGCTCGCCGCATCGGCCGGCATCGGGCGCGCGCGCTGATGTGCGTCGTGGCGCTGGCACATCGCGCGCATCCCGACTGGCGCCTGGTTGTCGCCGCCAATCGCGATGAATTCCACGCGCGCCCCTCCGCCCCGCTCGATCGCTGGACCGATGCCGACGACGTGCTCGCAGGGCGGGATCTGCTCTCCGGCGGCAGCTGGATCGGGGTGTCGGAGGCGGGGCGGTTCGCAGTGGTGACCAATGTCGCCGGCCACCCCCGCGGCGGCGGCGCGCCATCGCGCGGCGCGCTGGTTGCGGACTATCTGCGCTGCGGGGCGTTGCCTGACGATGACGGGCTGGACGCCTATGGCGGGTTCAGCCTGATCACGATCGGACCCGTTGCCGATTATCGGACCAATCAGCCGCGCCCGCTCCGCCACATTCTCTCATCCGGGGTGCACGGCATCTCCAACGGGCCGCTCGATCCGCCGTCGTTGCGCACCCGCGCGGTGACGATGGCGCTCGACACATGGCTTAGTGCACCGCAGCCCGTCGGCCACCTGCTCGACCTGCTGGTGGACGAGACGCCGGCCCCTGAGGGAGAGCGGCCGGTTTTCATCCGCGATGCCGTCTATGGCACCCGTTGCAGCACCGTGATCGCGATCGACCACGCCGGCGACGGGATCATCGTCGAGCAGCGTTTTCATCCCGATGGAACGGCTGACGGCGTGACCCGCCTCGCCTTCCGCTGGCCGACCGACTGACGCCGCCGTCACCGGTACAGCCCTGCGCGAATACCGCAGGATTGTCGCGAGCCCGCGAATCAGGGATAGTCGCGCCGCGAACAGGATGGAGTGGACGCCATGTCGATTGCGGCGGCCGTCATGCCAAACCATTGGTCGATCATCACGATCGCTGCTGCCGGGCGCGCCGATCCGGCGTGGAACACGCGGATGCGCTGGCCGGTGAAGGGTGATGATCACGTCGTCCTTCACGACGGTGAACGCCGCAGCCTGTGGGCGGCGCAGCTCGATGCGGCGGTGATGCGCGCCGATCGCACCGTGCTGCTGGTCGCCGAGGGACTCGGCTGCCATGCGGCGTCCTGGTGGGCGCGCCTCTCCCCGGCGAGCTATGTCTCACGGATCGCCGGCGCCTTGCTGTTCGATCCGCCCGCCGAAGGCGCCGAAGAATCCCAGCCCTTCGCCTCGCCCGCCATCGCGCTTCCGTTCCCGTCGCTCGTCCTGTCCGGCGCGGATGCGGCGGCCACGATACCCGCGGTGAACGGCTGGGGCAGCCGGCTGCTGCGCGGCGACCGCCAGCGGCACGGCGACCTACGGCCGTGGCGCAGCGCGCAGCGCCTGATCCAGCGCGCCACCGCGCGGGTCGTCGATCGCGACGTGGAACGCGCCATCGCGGTCCATCCGATCTTCCATCGGGACCGTTGAGGGCAGCACTGCGCACACTCGCTGTTGCCCTGCCGCGCCACGCTCGCTAACCGCCGCCAATGGCGCACGTTGGCATCATCATGGGCTCCACCTCTGACTGGGAGACAATGCGGCACGCGGCCGACATTCTCGCCGTGCTGGAGATCCCCCACGAAACCCGCGTTGTGTCGGCCCATCGTACCCCGCAGCGGCTGTATGATTACGCCACCGGGGCTGCCGATCGCGGGCTGAAGGTGCTGATCGCGGGTGCTGGCGGGGCGGCGCACCTCCCCGGCATGGCCGCGGCGATGACGCATTTGCCGGTCCTGGGCGTGCCGGTGGAATCACACGCGCTGAAGGGCATGGATAGCCTCCTCTCGATCGTCCAGATGCCCGGTGGCATCCCCGTGGGGACGCTGGCGATCGGCAAGGCCGGCGCGATCAACGCCGCGCTTCTCGCCGCCGCCATCCTCGCCCTTTCTGACCCGGCACTGGAAGAGCAGCTGAAAGCGTGGCGATCGACCCAGACCGACAATGTCGCGGAGCTGCCCCAATGACACCGCTGCCTCCAGGCTCGACCATCGGGATCCTCGGCGGCGGACAATTGGGACGCATGATCGCCGCCGCCGCGGCGCAACTGGGCTATCGCACCCATGTGCTGGCCCCTGACCGCGAAAGCGTCGCGGCGCAGACGGCATCGTCGCTGACCCGCGCCGACTATCACAACCGCATCGTCCTCGCGGACTTTGCCGCCCAATGCGATGTGGTCACCTATGAATTCGAGAATATCGCCGCCGAGCCCGTCGAATGGCTGGCCGATCACGTGCCCGTCCACCCCTCCCCTGCCAGCCTGCGCGTGGCGCAGGATCGCGCTGCGGAGAAAAGCTTTGTCGAGAAGCTCGGTGGTCGCCCGGCGCGCTGGGTCGCGGTCGACAATCGCGCGGCGCTGGAAACCGCCATCGAGGAGATCGGGGCCCCCGCGATCCTCAAGACGACGCGCATGGGCTATGACGGCAAGGGCCAGGCACGGATCATGGATCGCGCCGATGCCGACGCCGCGTGGGAGGCGGTTGGTGGTCCGGCCGTGCTCGAAGCCTTTGTTCCGTTTACCCATGAATTCTCGATCATCCTGGTGCGCGGCCATGACGGATCGATGGTGAGCTATCCGCCGGCATGGAATCAGCATGACGACGGCATCCTGTCGCGCTCGACCGTTCCCGCACCAGCGGAGATCGCCGCACTGTGGACGGAGGCCGCGGCGCTCACCGGGCGCGTTGCCGATGCGCTGGGGCATGTCGGGGTCCTGACGTGCGAGTTCTTCGCGACGCCCGATGGCCCTGTGTTCAACGAAATGGCGCCGCGCGTGCACAATTCCGGCCACTGGACGATCGAGGGCGCGGAGACATCGCAGTTCGAAAACCACGTTCGCGCGATCCTCGGGCTGCCGCTGGGCAGCGTGGCACTCACCGGCCGTGAAGCGGTGATGCAAAACCTGATCGGCGCCGACGTGGATTGCTGGGCGGATGTGCTGGCAGAGCCCGGCGTGCACCTGCATCTCTATGGCAAGCGCGAGGTTCGCCCGGGCCGCAAGATGGGCCACATCACCCGCGTCACCCGGGACCTGGACTGATACCCTGCGTGGCTGCTCCCTGAGCGGCTGAACCCGGGCCAACGCTGCTCCGGCGGCCTCCACACCCGGCGCCGCCTTATGCGCCATGCGAGCTGCCTGAACCAAGCCGCGTCGTCGTGGCCAGCCTCAGCGCCCTGCCGTATGGCGTCGCGCTTTCCGCACCTTGCAAGCAGATGAGCTCTGCGCCTCGTTGCGCTGGTGGGTGGAATGGCGGACGCACCGCCCGCAGGAACTGTAAAGCTGCGCTGAGCCGCGACCGCTCAACGGCATCCAGGATCATGCGGACCCCGCCGCAGCGGAAAGAACGCTGCTGCGCCTTCACCAAGCGGTGCCGCACAGAAAAAGAGGGGCCGGCAATGCCGACCCCTCCCTCTTTTTTCGTCTGACGACGAAGGTCTTACATGCCCGCGCCGGGGCCGTAGGTAACCTCCACGCGACGGTTCTGAACCTCGCGGACGCCGTCTGCGGTCGGCACGCGCGGGTTGCTCTCACCGAACGCCTCGGTGGTGATGACGCCACCCGGGATCGACTTCGACTCGAGGTACGACTTCACCGAGTCTGCGCGACGCTGCGACAGACCGACGTTGTACTGTGCCGAACCCGAACGGTCAGTGTAACCGGCGACCATCACTTGGGCGTTGCCGCAGGTCTGGTACTGGGTCACGGCGTTGTCGAGGATCGACGCTGCCTCAGGCGTGATGTCCGACTTGTCCCACTCGAAGAAGACAATGAACGGACCCGGCGAGCACACCACTTCCGGCGGCGGCGGCGGCGGCGGCGGCGGGGGAGGCGGCGGCGGCGGCGGCGGCGGCGGCGGCGGTGCAACCGGCTCGCCGAAGTTGTAGGTCAGACCGCCCAGGATGCTGTGCGACCGGAAACGACCGTCAAAGCCACGGTTCGCCACGTCGACCAGCTTCACGTTGCTGGCGTTGAAGAAGCGATACTTCAGCGTTGCATCGAGGTTGTCGGTCAGCGGTGCGCGAACGCCCGCGATGCCCTGCCATGCGAACACGGTGTCGGAGTCATCGAGGAAGCTGCCACGCTGGTTCAGCGCGATACGCGACTTGACTCGCGCCACGCCGACACCGCCGCCGATGAAGCCCTGAATGCTGTCGTCGTCGCCGAAATCGAGCAGGCCGTTGACCATGAAGCTCAGCGCCGAGCTACGGCCGCCAGCATAGTCATAGGTGCCCGGAGCCGCGATACCCGGCCCAGCGGCGCCGAGAACCGGCGTACCGACGGTCGACGAATAGCCGTCAACCACAGCCGACTTGTAGGCGACTTCGGCTTCCAAGCGGAAGCTGCCAAAGTCGTAACCGGTCACGCCACCGACGTCATAGCCGTACTTGCTATCGACGGTGCCGGTGCCGCTGGTGGCGGCGGTGATGTCGTACTCGATGTCCTCGACGATCATCCCACCGAACTCGGCGCCTACGTACCACGCGTTGTCGCGGGCAAGTGCAGGCGAGGCGAGTGCGGTAGAAGCGAATGCCAGAACTACGGCAAGCTTCCGCATAATATTCCCCTTTCCATGGTGTCACTACGGACAGCGCTAACTCAGTAAAGAAGGGATAGTTTCCACGCAAGACGACAAAAAGAAGCGACTGTTGCGGGTTTG